>OBAR01000002.1_pt1 | contig 414788 bp, 306 predicted proteins | sample 1517911 | NCBI WGS metagenome assembly OBAR01 (sample SAMN04571709, study PRJEB22368) | human gut metagenome | biome: human gut; material: stool | host: Homo sapiens | place: Luxembourg | collected 2012-10-26
GTCAACAATTTGTTGAAGCCCTGAATACAGGTTGCAGACAACATTCAGGCACGGAGTGCACAGCCTCAAAGGGCCATGCAGTCCGTGCCTGAACGTTTATTATATCCTTACAGACAAGGAGTGAATCTCAGCTTGTAGGAATGTTCCTCCTGAGATACACGATAGATGGGGAGCGTGTCGACATCGCTGCCGCAGCTGGCGTTACCCACACCGCGCATAACGGCATCCAGATGGAGCACGATGTACGGACGGGCTGTCAGTTCCCACATGTGCTGTCCCTTCATCAGGTCCTCGTCGGTGTAGCGCAGAGCCGAGAAGGAAACGTTGCCTTCCGTACGGATGCAGACACCCTTGCCCGAAGCGTCGGTCAGCTTCAGTTCGCGCAGGCCTTCACGGTTGCCCATAGACTGCGGCTTGACATACTTCTCGACCATATCGTCCACGGTCGTCGTATAGCGGCCCACCATGCAGCCGTCCTTGCGGTCGTTGTAATTCTCCCACGGACCGTAAGCGTAATAGTCCACCTGGCTCAGCGAGGGATTGATACCGCAGACGAGACCACAACGGCGCAAGTCGGCCGTATGAGGCTGGAATACGGCGTCCATATCCATCGTACCGTCGGGGGCAAAAGTATAGGTAATCTGTGTGTCGCAGAGTGAACCCTTGCGGACGGTCTTCACTACAACTTTCGCACCGTCTTTCGTCACAGTACATTCGCCTCCGGCCTCAAGTCCGTTCTCCGTACGGGTGAACTTATCATTCTCTATCCAACGGTGATTATCATATACGAAGCCCTGACCTTCGCTGACAACGGCCTGGCCGTTCATCACCAGCGACATCATCTGGCCGTTCTTGCAGTTGAACACGGCTTCTACGTTGGCGTTCTTCACGCGAACGGTGCTTTCCGTCTCTTCCACCTGCAAGGCCAGCTTGCGGCCGCCCTTGGTCGAGAGTTCGGGCAGCGGGCCGCGTTCCAGCAGCGTGTATTGCTGCTGTGCCACCACATGACCTGCCGGAGCCCAGGGAGCTGCTTCTTTCTTACATACCTGGAGGTTGAGCATCACTTCCTCGCCTGCCTTCTGTGCCTGACGCAGCTTGAGGGTGTTCAGTTTCAGCGTCACGGCCAAAGAGTCGTCGGGCATTATGCGATCCAGCATCATGCTGTCGGCCGCCAGTGCCACACCATCCTTCACGGCCTGCCAGCGCAGGTAGAAACCGTCGAGCGGCAGGAAGTCGTAGGTGTTCTTCAGCAGTACGCTGGCCTCATCTTTCTTCACATCCATGCCCAGGAAGCCGAAATGCACATACTGATATACGGCCTTTACCTCCTTCAGCTTCGGCGACTCGTCGCGCGTGGCGGGAATGATGCCGTTGGAGCAGAAGTTACCCTGATGGGGGCCAGGGAAGTCATAACCCGTGTGCAGGCGGTAGATACCTTTCTTTATTTCGTGAGGCTCGTAGATGGCCTGGTCCACCCAGTCCCAGATGGCGCCGCCGATGGTGGACGAACTGCTTTCGATGCTCTGCCAGTATTCCTTCAGGTTACCGATGGCGTTGCCCATGGCGTGGGCGTATTCGCAGATGAACATCGGCTTGTCGAACGAGTTGACATACTTATCCATCCATTTCATACCTGGATACATCTTCGAATAGAGATCGCTGAAGCGGTTGCCGCCAAATTCTTTTCCGTCGCGCGTTCCTTCGTAGTGGATGGGACGGCTGTCCAGACGACGGGCCGCATCGTAGCAGGCCTGGAAATTGCTGCCGCCTCCGGCTTCGTTACCCAAGCTCCAGAAGATGACAGACGGATGGTTGCGGTCGCGCAGCACCATGCGGTCAATGCGATCCACAAAGGAAGGAATCCACGACGGCATGTCGCTGATAGACTGGTTAGCATGGTCTTCGAGGTCGGCCTCATCCATCGTATAAAGTCCGAAGTAATCGAACATGGCGTACATCTTGGCCGCGTTCGGATAGTGGGACGTACGGATGGTATTAATGTTGTTCTGTTTCATCAGCAGCACGTCGCGCAGCATCGACTCCACAGGCACGGCACGGCCGTAAAGGGGGTGCGTATCGTGGCGGTTCGTACCCTTAAAGAACACGCGCTGGCCGTTGATGTATACCAGCGGGCCACGCACTTCAATGTCTCTGAAACCATATTTCGTAGAGAAGGCCATCTCATCCTTGCCTCCCTCTCGCTGGATGACGTGCAGTGTGTAGAGGTTCGGCGTCTCGGCCGTCCAGAGCTGCAAGTCCTTCAACGAAGAAAACAGTGCTTTCGCCTCCACTTCGCGGTCTTTTCCAGTGAACGAAACGGTGAGTTCCTTTTCGGCTACCAATGAGCCGTCGGGAGCCAGCAAGCGGAGGGCTATGTCTTTCTTACCGCTCAGCCCGTCACGGTTGTCGAGCTTCAGGGCAACGGAGAGCTCACCGGCCTTATATCCGGCCTGCGCATCGAGGCGGGAGGTGATGTAATGGTCGCGTACGCTGACCTTCGGAGTGCTGTACAGACAAACGTCGCGGAAGATACCGCTCATGCGGAACATGTCCTGACACTCCAGATAGGAGCCGTCGCTCCAGCGGAACACCTGTACGGCCAGGCGATTGCGGCCCGCACGCAAGTATGGAGTCAGGTCGAATTCAGCCACGTTGTTGGCACCCTGCGTATAGCCCACGTATTCACCGTTCAGATAAACCAGCGCGGCGCTGTAGATGCCTCCGAAGTGGATGAAGGTGCGACGGCTCTCCCAGCCCTTCGGCAGGTCGAAGAAGCGCACGTAGGAACCCACGGGATTGATGCCGTAGTTCTTGCCACCGTCATTGAACCCCTTGCGGGCATCGATGTAGGGAGGCGTATTGGCGTGCGGATATTCCACGTTGGCATAGATGGGGCGGTCGTAGCCCTGCATCTCCCAGTTGGAAGGAACGGGGATGGTTTCCCAACCCGACACGTCGAAGTCTTCCTTATAGAAGTTCAACGGGCGTTGCGAGGGTTCGGGTACAAAGTGGAAAGACCAGTCGCCGTTCAGCAACAGATAGCGCGAACTATGGCTGTCGACCCAAGGCATTCGGTAATACTCGGTATCGGACGTCATCTCGGCCTCGCTGGCATAGGGCAGGTAGGTGGCGTGCCCCACTTCCTTGTTCTCTTCAAAGCGGGTTTCGTCTTCCCAATAGGTGCGCGAACGCTGTACTACCTGCTCGGCCATGCCTTCGGGCATCGGCATCGGGCTGACTTCGATAGAGAAAAGTGTTTCCTTCTCGTCCTTCAATCCGTCCTTGGCTACCAGAGCCAGCTGGCCTGACTTGTTGCAAACCATAATCAGGTCGGGGCTGTTGGAGGGGAATATCTGTACATATTTCCCGTTCTCGCGGACAATCCACAACTGCGACTCGTCCGAACCGTTGTTCTCCGTGATGCCCACCGCCTGACCGGCCTTGTTGTGGACAGCCTTGTTCTCGAAGGGATTGAGGATACGGAAACTGCCCGACAGATTGCTGAGGGCCCATTGCTGCAGCTGGTCGGCTGCACGCTGCTTCACCAGCAGAGCCTCTCCGCCACCCGCCTTGTAACCGATCACTTTCCCTTTCTGCCCGGCCGGCGCTATGTTATATAGCTTGTCCTTGGCAAAATTGACCTGCGCACAAGCCATACTGACGGCCCATACGAAGATACATGCTAAACTTACTAAGATCTTTTTCATCATACTTTAATTTAAGGATACACCAATTTCTTCCATTTCTACTATAGCAGCCGCAGCATCGGGTGTAGTAGCATCAATTTTGATGAAACGAGCCTTTTGAGGCTGGGCAAACTTGACGGTCTGTGGCAACGGATTATGCATGATATTGCTAAATTCACCGTTTGTAGGAACCTTTGTCCACGATTTCCCATCCATGCTGACATAAAAAGTATAGTGATACGCCATGGTCGGCTTGGCCTGCTCGTTGAGAGGAGCATAGGTAAAGCCTTTCAGGCTCACTTCCTTGCCCAGGTCAATGACAAGCGGCTGGGCAGAAACTTTCTTCCAGGAACCGCGGGGCAGGTCGTTCCACTTGGAGGCCGCCTGCTGTTCTTCTACATCGGGAGCATAGTAGGCAGCCACGTTGCTGATGTGTGCCTCAAGACGGGCGCTTCCAATGGTAATCCGCAAGGCCTCGGCCTCTATCGTGGGGAAGCGGAGCATGCGCTTGTAGCCTACCGTCGTACCTTCGCCCAGCAGTTGCCACTGTCCTCCCACACGGGCCTCCACACGGAAGCTCTCCACACGCTGTCCGCGGGCAATGTCTTCCTGCAGAAGGACTACATTGATTTTCGACGAAGATTTCAGTTCATATTCTCGCTGGTCACCCGAAGCAGCATTCCACATCTTCTGTCCCTTCTGGACACGATTGTCGGCAAACACCTGCTGGCGATAAGCCGCAAACTCCTTCAGACGGGCCACGTCGGCTTCATGAATATGACCGCGACGATCAGGCGGAATGTTCAGCAACAGAACTGAGTTATAACCAACCGACTGGAAATAGATGTCGGCCAGGTGCTTCAGGCTCTTCACCTTACCATTTTCATTCTCATGCCAGAACCACCCCGGACGAATGGAAACATCGACTTCCGAAGGATACCAGAACAGTTCGGTCGCATTCTCCAACATCTCGCGACTTCCCAAATCCTTTGCCTGACTATTGATATCCAGCCGGCTATTATTTTCTGCCGAACGGGCATAAATACCTGGCGTCAGCACGGTCGCACTCCACTCTGTCTCACGACCGAGCCCCCGTTCGTTGCCCACCCAGCGGACGTCATCACCCATGATGGCCATCACAGCCTTGGGTTGCAGGCGCTGGATGGTCTTGTAAAAAGCATCCCAATCGTACACCTGCTTCTTGCCGTTGGGACCTTCGCCATTGGCACCGTCGAACCACACTTCATGTACTTCGCCATAGTTGGTCAACAGCTCGGTCAGCTGTTCGATAAAGAATTCGTTGTAGCGGGGAGAGTCACCGTAACATTCAGCGTTACGATCCCAAGGAGAGAGATACACACCAAACTTCATACCATACTTCGTACAGGCGTCACGCAGTTCCTTCACCACGTCACCCTTTCCGTCCTTCCAGGGAGAAGAAGCAACCGAATGTTTTGTGGTCTTGGTAGGCCACAGGCAGAAACCGTCGTGATGTTTGGCCGTCAGCAATACCATCTTGAAACCAGCTTCTTTCAACTCGCGAACCCACTGTTCGGCATCCAGATCGGTGGGGTTGAACAAAGCAGGATCTTCTTTACCATCGCCCCACTCTCTGTCGGTAAAGGTATTGATACCAAAATGCAAAAAGGCTGTCAGTTCCATCTGCTGCCATTCCAACTGCTGGGGAGAAGGAACCAAACGGGCAGACATCGATACTTTTTGCTCCAACGTCGCATGTTTAGGGAATTGTACATGTTTTACAAAAACCTCTGTTTCTTGCTGGGCTTGCCCACGCAAAGGCAACATGCCCAACAGACACATTACAAGAAATGATTTTAATTTCATAAGATTAGGGTTGAACATTATTTCAACAAATATAAGCAAAACCTGTAAGATTACCAAACAAAAAGTAATCCTACAGGTTTTTAACTGTCAAAATCCATGTTTTTACTTACCCTAACTTTAATGTTTCAGTTCAACTCCAAAGCTGGCAGCATCCTTACAAGCAAAACGCAGCACTGTCTGCTTTTTATCTACTGAAACGACTTTGCAGAAAGGAGTCTCATCTACCTGCCAACACCCTTTTAAAATAACGGTCAACGGCATCTCGGCACTTTTGTTGCTTTTCCACGGACGAGAATAGATACTACGTTCCTTACGTTTGCCTTGTTCGTCGAATGCCTCATCACTGGGACCGCTATAAAGAGCCAAATCGGGTTGAGCCACAGTAAGACGTACCTTCTTACCTTCCTGACGAACCATCACCAGACAAGAAGTATCGGTTGCTTGTACCAATCCATCTTTAGGTAGAGATTGCGATGTCTCAAAAAGAACATAGGATGTCAAAGTACCATCAGCCGTACGCACAATATGAGCATTACGGTCCTGCTGAAGCACCTTATAATCAGGCTTGCGGGCAAAGCGCTCCAAAGTGACAGCATCTGTACGAGGCAAGATAGCATATTCATAAGAAGCACCTTTCGGTGCCTTGCCATGCTGCAAGGTAAGCGATACCCAGTTACCTGTCGTAGGTTTCACACTGCGTTCACCCACTGTAGTCTGCGGGAAGTTTTTCTCGAATTTAGCCGATTTCATCGTCGCTTTCGGCAGATAATAACCTACACCGTTAGGGTCAAGATAGCTTGTACCATTATCCTGATAGGCATCCCAATAAGTACGGAATTCAGGGGTAGTAGCAGCCAACTGGAATACAGTAGTTTCTGTCGGATAATCTGTATTTACATTCTCAATATCAGAGCCAAGACAGACAATAGTACCATTCAAGAAGTGATAGGACTTACGGGCACGCAAAGAACCGTTATACTTGTCATGTTCGTGCAGTTTCATACCGAAATTACCGTTTTCACCGTTCTGTGAAAGTCCTCCAGCAAAGGCTTCGTCAGAATAAAGCATCTCTTCCATACCCGAATAGATGTCCACATTCAACACGTTGGCACGCAATTGATCGAAAGGCAGATGAATGCTGGTAACACCTGGTATACGGTTCCAGTCGAAACCTGCTTCCTGCCAGCCGCTGGTAGTAAAAGTTACCATTTCATCGGGCTTTCCCGTCAGAATCTGAATACTGCCATGAGCTAGATAACGTCCGTAGAAATTGGCGTCCAAGTAGTGTTCCGCCGCCCAAAGGTAACGTGAATGACCACGCACCACAGCAGCCCAGTTGTCACGACGCTGCACGCTGACACATCCGTAACCCAAGGCCAGGTTACCCTGTGGGTCTGCTTCGGGACGGAAGCCATGCGCTTCCAGTTCCTGTTTCAATTGCAATTCTTTTTTATTTGACGTACGGGGCAGGTAATCAGGGTCATTATCATTTACCCGACTGGTATACTCCATCAGGCGAAGGTAGGCGGCAGCCATGTCGGCATCGTAAGTCTGCTTGCCGTCAGGCGTACCCGAAAGGGCCATCATGGCATACTGCACGGGGATAAGTTGTCCTTTACCGTTAGGATGGCGGCCCGACATGGAGAGTGCCCATTGGCGGGTATTGCAATAGAACCGCATGGTAAGCAACACCTTCTTCACCGTTTCATGCGCCAGCTCAGACACACGGAACTGCGTACCACTCAACAAGTAAATCATGTTTGTGGCACCATCCAGCCCTCCTACAGCATAAGCCGGATAGTTGTTGCAATGATGGAAGCAGGCTCCATCACTCTTGAAGGAACCCATCAGGCCGTCAGCCGGACGACAACCATAGTCAAGCCAGCGGGAGAAGGAACGCAGATACTGTACCTTTTCAGGTGAATCTTCCATGATAAGAATACTGGCTATACGACCCTGTGTCTGGGTATTGAAAGAGTCTATGTCGATACCGTTCACCGTAGGCTTCGGATAGACTTCATTAGTGATAGCATACCAGCGCAACGTACGTTCGGCTTCAGCCAGTTTTCCTGCTTCACGCAGTACATCCTTCATCAAGAAATAGGCTACATAAAGACCACGCATGCTATAACCATAGTGGTGAATATTACCCCAACAACTGCCATAAGCCACACCTTGATCGGTAATGTGGTCGTACATGGCCAGGAATTTCTGTTGGAGTTCATCACGCAATGTGTCATCTTTAGCATTCAGATAGGCAGTGGCAATGCGCTTCATTAGGTTGAAATAATTGTTCATCTCCATGCCCAACTTGGTGAACATATCTTTGTCCCAACCGGGTATCATGCGCTCGTAGGCCTCAGCCTGACGCACCATGAAGATGGGCAGACCGCTCACCTTGCCATTCTTATAGGTAATATGATAGAAGTCGTATGCCTTGCGAATGGCCTGCATTTCCTTGTCAGTCAGTTTGCCAGGCGTATAGAGCATGTCGCGAAAACGGGCTTCCATCAGCCTCATATCCGCCTTCTGTTGTTCATCAAGAGGTGTCAAGGCAATTTCGGGCTTCCAAAGCGAATGCTCATAAATAACCAGCCAATGGTTCGTCGTGCCTTTATTGACGAAAGGTACCTGCACATCAGCCGTCTGCTGACGGGCATCCACTTTACTACCGGTAACAATATGGTCGAAGTAAAGTTTGCCTTTCATGTCGGGCGCTATGATGCGCAACTCATTCATGCCTTCCTCTGGTATACCCTGCATATCGCGTTCATAACACACCCATGCAGCACGCCAACCTGTGAAGTTGATACCAAAGGGAAAGGAAGTACAGAGTTTGCCATCTTTCAGAAATTCGAAACGTATCTGCTTGTCCTGTGCCTGCTCGTTGTACACCCACACGATAAAGGCCGAAAGATAGAGATCTTTACCCGTAGGATCCTTCTTCTCGAACATCAGATCTTTTTTTACACTGAATACAGCCCCCGGCTCATACTCCCAGCCAAGACTATGAAGCCCATCTTTGTAGTGTTCATCGTTAATAGTCAATCGGGAAGTTGCATCCGTCGTCATATAAGCAGGTATCTCACCATCTTCGAAGGAGAGCAAACGTTCGTTTTTCACTACCTGTGCTTCAGTCTGAGAGATCAGGAAGAACCCCAAAAGCGTAGCCGCTCCACGGGACCATTTGTTGAAATGCATCATATATTCTGTTAGTTTATTTAAGGTTGTTACAATGTCTTTCTCATTCGGTCACGAAGAAACGACATTTCCAGCAAACCAATAGGTAAAATCGTACAGAATAGATACAAAATAGTTAGCGATTCCCTCTTTGCTTCAAGAACTCGTAACCAAAACGGCAACGCAGGCAATCCTTACGGTCACAATATTCTTTCTGAAGTTGAATAAGAGCCTGTGAGTCAGCAGCTGTCGAGACAGGTAGACCGGCCCCACTCCACATTCGTGTGATATAGTTGTTCTCGGCCTTCAGAGTCTCCAGCAACATCGTAGCCCGCTCACAAAGGCTTTCCTCCTGGCGATGCTGTCCATAGGCATAAAGGAAAGGGACGACGGTATTGATAATGACCAAATCAAGCGCGCCACGGCCCATTCGCTTAGGCTGGTGGACAGAGGCCCTGCCGAAGGTGAAATGCTCTTCCCAATAGGAAGAAGTGCCCACAGCCAATAATTCGCGCAGCTCGTCGGCGGTACGGGCCTCCATCACCCGTGAGAAGAGCGTCTGCCCGCGGTGGTACAGGTCGGCCAGCTGGGCCAGGCGAACGTAGGGAAAACCGCCGGGGCGTTGGCGTAGGAACCTCCAGCGTGAAGAATCTAATGGAGTAGGCAGGCTGAACTTCTGCTGCAAGTAGCGGAATTCTTTCTGAAGGCGGAGGTAATAGTCGCCATAGTCGGGCTGCTCCTCGTCCAATAAGCCGGCCATGCCGAGGAAGAAGGCTTCCACTTGGAAAAGGTTGTCGCGGTGCTTGTCCACGGCACGAAAGGGAATAAGCCGTGCCCATGCCTCAAAAGCGTCGCTGTTCAACCCGAAGCCATAATTTCGCGCCAGGGTAACGAAGAACACATCCTCCCAATGATTGCCGTACGCATCGAGACGGGCACGGATGTCGCGCGCCTTCCGCCCGAAGCGCTCGGCCTGCAAGGCAGAGAGCCAGGAATGGATTGTCAGCTTGGGCAAAGACGAAAGGATGGAGTAACAAGGCGGATGGATTTCCGAACTACGCAGTTCGTCGTAACGGCGGGCTACATAATCGGGGCAGCTCAATATGAGCTGAGGAATAGGCTGGCCGTCACGGCGGCACACAGGGCAGTCGGCCTCGCCCACTACGTGCAGGATAACGTTGTCGTAGGCCGCATCCGTCTGGTGTCCGTGCTTCTGCCAAAGGGAGGAACGGTCGTGCAGTTCCACGTTGCCCACCCACAGCACGCCGTCCAGCTTCAGCTTGGCATTGAAGAAGTCGGGGCCTGCATCGGTGTTGGGCAGGCCGGAATCGATGACTTCCACCCGTTGGCCGTCAGTGGTGCGGAGTTCCTGCAAAGGGAAAATCTTGTGTTTCCAAAGGTAGTGTAAGAGGTGTTCCATACTATTAGTAATTAATCTGTTTTATCAGTAGTTGCCGGAAAAGGCAGCGACATCGTAAACTCGCTGAACCGTCCCTGCACGCTCTCCACGCTGACGTAGCCGCCATGCTCGCGGGAGACGTTCATCACGTAGTTCAAGCCGAGGCCGAAGCCGGAAACTTTCTTTTCCCCGCTGCCGTCGTCGCGGGGCAGGACGCGCTCGAACTTGTCGAAAATGGTGCGCTGGGCCGAAAGAGGAATACCGATGCCGTTGTCGCGAACGCTGATGCGAATGAAATCAGCTTCACGTCGCGAAGCAATGCGTATCTCTACCGTTTCCTTGGAGTATTTCAGTGCGTTGTCTATCAGATTGGAAAGGGCTTCCTTCAGATACTCCAAGTCACCATAGACTGCCTCGGCCTGCAGGTCGGTATGGAAGGTGACGGGCTTCGTGGCCTTCGCCTCGAACACCTGTATCAGGTCGTCCACAGCGGGACGCAGGGGATGCCAGTCTTTGGTGAGCAGCAGCTGGTGATGTTCCATCTTCGAGAGGGTGAGCACCCGGTTGGTCAGGTCCAGCAGGTGCAGGCTCTCCCGCTCCAGCAGGTCGAAGTGCTCGCGCTTGCGGTCGGGCTTGTCGTCCAGACGGCCGCTGCGCAGGTTCTTCACCGCCATCAGGAGGGTACTGATGGGGTTCTTCATGTCGTGCACCATGGCGTAGGAGAAGTCCTCGCGCATCTGGAACAATTTATCTTGCCGCTGGATGATGTCCACCTGCTTGAAGATGCCAAAGGCCAGCAGGAAGAAGCCTGCCACCGTGCCCAGCAGGTAGTAGAGCTGCGACCCGACGGTCTCGGCACGAAGGTTGAGGAGGCGGGCACGCACGCCTTGCAGGCTGTCCAGCGGGATGACGAACGTGCGCCGCTGCTCCAGCTCCCGTTCGTAGTCGTCGAAGTAGCGCAGGGCGAAGCGGAGCACCACGGTCGAGTCGCCCGAGAGCGATACCGTGTCCAGCCGGAAGCGGAGGCGGCGCAACCCGCCCTCGCGCAGCTGCTGGCGGAAGAGGGAGTCGAGCCCTGCCTCGGGGCAGAGGGCGTGGCGGTCATCGGCGCGGCACCAGGCCTCGTGGACGGTGCGCGTCACACGCTGGCTGTTGAGTCCCAGACCCATGCCCGTCCAGCGGCCGAGGAAGAAGACGGCCACGGTGGCGGCCACGAGGGTTAGGAGGATATAGTAGGACTTGCTCATGTCTGTAGCGGTTAGCGGTTAACGGTAAGCGGTGAGTGCTGGTACTAACCGTTAACCACTCACCGCTTACCGCTACAAAAATAGCTTCTTTTCCCTTTCCCTCCAACTCCGTTGACGTAAAGATAAATACACCGCCTCAAATCGGTAAGAATTTATCTTCCAACAAGCATAAGACATGCTCGTAACCTGTAATCCAGAACGGCTCAAAAACTGATGCAAAGACCTAAGACACGTTGAGCCTGCTTCATGCCGTTTGGCGACACCCAATGAATGTTTGAACTCCGGAACGAGAATTCTACCGTTTCCTTGGCCTTCCTTTTATTCTTATGTGAAAAGACAAACAATGGAATGCTGGAAGCAGTCAGACCTATACCCGCAACCAAAACGACATCCCATACCTTCCCGTCCTCTTTCCAGTTACTATTGGTATGCGCAGTATTACCTGCTTCCCCTATCCAGCCGACAACCGTTCCACAAACACCTAATCCAAGCGCAGCCCATGCGTATTTCCTCAACCGCTTGTGTTTTTTCCAATAAGCTGTTTGCTTGTAGTCGAGTATCCCCTTACCCGTCACCACCCCATCGGATGCAGTCGGTTTATAAGATTGTTGAAACTTGGCCTGAAGGCTTTCTCCACTTACTGAAATACACTCCATAACCGCATAGGCATTGTGCATCTCCTGCGCTTTGGCTCCGAAAGAAAGAGATACAAAGAAGAGTATCTGAATTATATACTTCATAGTTGCAATATTTAAAAACATTATAAAGATAGGAATATTCTCCATACATGGTACACGATTCCTTCCATAAAGGAATATTTTAAAGACAAAAAGACCACCATTGTAACGTATCTACGCGCAGGGCAGGGCGTTTCACCCGACTCCTTCCTGTTATGACTTCCGTCATGCAGAAGCTCCGTTAACGTAAAGATAACGTAACATTAACCTTCCGTTTACCTGAGAGGACTTATCTTTGCAACGTCAACCAGAAAACAAATGTCATAATGGAAACAACTTTCAAGAACCACATGACCCGCTTCCTCGCGAAAGAAGCGGAGTCGCTGACGGGTAACGACCCCGTCAAAAAAATCCTCGTCCTGGCAGCCGTCGGGCTGGCCAGCTTCATCACCTGCTTCGCAGCGGGCTACTATATCGGAAAATATATGGCCATCTTTTATTGAATCCTATCATCCACGCTTTATGGAAACAACTGCACAACCCAATCAGAACCCCGCCCCGCAACCGGACGGCATAGAAGTGAAACTCAATCTGTCCAAGACCGCCGTATATGAAATACTGCTTTATTTCTTGGCCATGTTCGCCAGCTCGGCCCTCTACATCTACATTTGGGAGGAATTCTCCTCGTTCAACTGGGGACACTTCATCGGATTACACTACGGCAAATCCGTGTTACAACTGCTTTTGGCCATAGTCGGCCTTTACATTCTGCTATACAGCCTGCTGGGATACTTCATCAACGGGCGTAGCCTGAAAGGTCTCCGCTGGGCCTGCGACTGGAAATCCATCGGCCTCGCTCCCACCCGTCCCGTCCCCTTGAAGCATTACCGCCTGTTGTTGCTCCTGCCCGGTATCCTGATGGGCCTGCTGCCCGTACTGCACGGCTTCTGCACCGGCAATGCCACGGCCTACGTCTTCGGCATCATAAGCCTGCTGTGCTGCTCGTCCGACTTCATGATGTGGTACAAGCTGCGCCCCTTCGACGACGAGGATTTGTTCCGGCCGGGGAAAAACACGTTCCAAGGCACCGTCATCCGACGCAACTACGCGAAATAGATTCGCCCGTTTGTCAAGAAAAGCAACCAAGCTTTCTGAAGCCCCGTTTTCAGGTGTTTTTCAGATACTACCTGAAAGGCTTTCAGGTTCAACCTGAAGGGTCTTCAGGTACGGACCTGAAAAGTATTCAGTTTTTTCAGGAATGGTACCTGAAAATCAGATGCTGATTATCAAGGTGTTAGTCGTTTTCGACAGAAAAGGCGACACTCGACGCCGGCAAGCCTTTCTCCTTTCGGATGAAACCTCCGTTTGTCAGGAATATTCAGCAAGATAGGAGCATAGCGGCAAATACTCTCCTACCCCGTTATTGTTAACAAGTCAATAATGAAGGCTATTTGTGTCAGAAAAGTCCTATATTTGCACATTAATATAATTAAGAAAAACAGAGAACAATGAAAATAGCACTGATCGGTTATGGCAAGATGGGCAAGGAAATAGAACGCATTGCCCGTAGCCGCGGACACGAAATCGTCTGCATCATCGACATCGACAACCAGGAGGACTTCCAGTCCGAAGCCTTCCGCTCGGCCGACGTGGCCATCGAGTTCACCAACCCCAAGGCTGCCTACGGCAACTACATGAAGGCCTTCGAGGCGGGCGTGAAGCTCGTGTCGGGTAGTACGGGCTGGACGGAAGAACACGGCGAGGAAGTGCGACGCCTCTGCACCGAGGGCGGACGGACGCTGTTCTGGTCGAGCAACTTCAGCCTGGGCGTGGCCATCTTCTCGGCCGTCAACAAGTACCTGGCCAAGATTATGAACCAGTTCCCCGGCTACGACGTGAGCATGAGCGAAACGCACCACATCCACAAGCTGGACGCCCCGAGCGGCACCGCCATCACCCTGGCTGAAGGCATCCTCGAAAACCTCGACCGCAAGTCGCGCTGGGTGAAGGGCACGCTCCAGGCACCCGACGGCACCGTGACGGGCACCACCGCCTGCGCTGCCGACGAACTGCCTGTCAGCTCCATCCGCGAAGGCGAAGTACCGGGCATCCACAGCATTCGCTACGACTCCGAGGCCGACAGCATCACTATCACCCACGACGCCAAGAACCGCAGCGGCTTTGCCCTGGGCGCCGTGCTGGCCGCCGAATACACCGCCACGCACGAAGGCTTCCTGGGGATGGGCGACTTATTCCCGTTTCTGAAATAAACAAGCATAGCAAGCCATGAAACAAGTATCACGCAAACAATGGATCAAGTTCGGCATCGTCACGCTGCTCTACCTGCTCTTCCTCCTGTGGGTCAGGAGCTGGTGGGGACTGGTGGTCGTGCCTTTCATCTATGACATCTACATCACCAAGAAGATACCCTGGAGCTGGTGGAGGAAGTCCGAGAACGCTGCCGTGCGCGGCGTCATGAGCTGGGTGGACGCCATCGTGTTCGCCCTGGTAGCCGTCTACTTCGTCAACATCTACCTCTTCCAGAACTATCAGATACCGTCGTCGTCGCTGGAGAAATCACTGCTCGTGGGCGACTTCCTCTACGTGAGCAAGGTGAGCTACGGACCGCGCGTGCCCAACACGCCGCTCTCCATGCCGCTGGCCCAGCACACACTGCCCGTGTTCAACTGCAAGTCGTACATCGAGTGGCCGCAGTGGAAGTACAAGCGCGTGCCGGGCTTCGGACGGGTGAAGCTGAACGACATCGTGGTGTTCAACTTCCCCGCAGGTGACACCGTGGCCACCAACTTCCAGCAGACCGACTTCTACAGCCTGGCCTACAGCGAAGGGCAGCGCGTCTATCCGAAGCAGGTCAACATGGACAGCCTGACGCGCCAGCAGCAGCGGGCCGTCTATGACCTCTACTATGCGGCAGGACGCAACCTCATCCTGTCCAACCCGCAGATGTATGGCAAGGTCATCACCCGCCCTGTTGACCGCCGCGAGAACTACGTGAAGCGCTGCGTGGGCCTGCCGGGCGACACGCTCCAAATCAAGGAGGGACAAGTATATATCGACGGCCAGGCCATCGAGAACCCCGAAGGCCTGCAGTTCAACTACTTCGTGCAGACCACCGGCCCGCTCATCCCCGAAACCCTCTTCCGCGAGCTGGGCATCAGCAAGGACGACCAGTGGCTGATGAACAACGATCCGGGCTGGGAGGCCGAACTGGAGGCCATGGGCTTCGACCGCCGCGACGCACAGGGCCGTCTAACTCCCGTCTATCACTTGCCGCTGACGCAGGCCATGCGCCAGGCCCTCGAAGGCAACAAGAAACTCATCAGCCGCGTCGCCATGGAGCCCGAGAGCTTTGCTGGACAGATGTATCCGCAGAACCTCTATACGAAGTGGGACCGCAACAACTACGGCCCCATCTGGATACCCGCCAAGGGAACCACCATCACCCTGACGGACGACAACCTGCCCATCTACGAGCGCTGCATCACGGCCTATGAGGGCAACAAGCTGGAACGCCGCCCCGACGGCCTCTACATCAACGGCCAGAAGACCGACACCTATACCTTCCAGATGGACTACTACTGGATGATGGGTGACAACCGCCACAATTCGGCCGACTCGCGCTATTGGGGCTTCGTGCCCGAAGACCACGTGGTAGGCAAGCCGCTCGTCGTATGGCTCTCGCTGGACAAGGACCGCGGCTGGCTGGACGGCAAGATACGCTGGAGCCGCCTGTTCAAATGGGTAGGCTAAGCTGAACGGAGGACAAGCTCCATGAAGAAGGCGGGAAGAATCATACTGACTATAGCTGGAGTGGCGCTCATCGTGGTGCTGCTCCGCTCGTGTGTGGCTACCTCCTACCTGATTCCTTCGGCCGGCATGGAGAACTCGCTCTACCAGGGCGAACGCATCCTGGTAAACAAGTGGAGCTACGGGCTGCGCCTGCCCTTCATGCGCCTGTGGGGCTACCATCGCTGGGGAGATTGCAACGTCAGCAAGGAAGACATCCTCGTCTTCAACAACCCTGCCAACCGACTGGCAGACATCAGCCGGCGTGAAGTCTTCATCAGCCGCTGCATCGGCCTGCCGGGCGATACGCTGCTGGTCGATTCCTTCTTCACTGCCCTGCCCTGCGAGCAGTATGCCCCCGACCAGAAGTTTGTCTACGCCTATCCCAAGAACAAGGAACGCCAGCTGGACACGCTGCTTGCCACACTCTCCATCCGCCACGCCGAACGGATGGGCGAAGACTCGCTCCACTACCTGCGCAGCTTCAGCCGTTACGAATACTATCTGCTGGAGCAAGCTCTCTACGGACACTGCTGGATACAACCGGCCACTCGCCCCGACTCCCTGCAGGAAGCCCGCGCCCTCATCGTGCCGAAGAAAGGCCGTGCCGTGCGCGTCTATCCGTGGAACCGCGTACTGCTGTGCAACACGCTGGTGCTGCACGAACACCGCAATGCCGAGATACAGAACGACACCCTCTACGTGGACGGCCGCCCCGTGCAGCACTGCGTCTTCACAAAGGACTACTACTGGGTGGCCTCGAACAACGCGGCCAATGTGTCGGACTCGCGCCTCTTCGGCTTCGTGCCCGAGGACCACATCATCGGACGGGCTTCCGCCATCTGGTTCTCACGCGACAAGGAAAGCGGTATGCGTTGGGAAAGGATAGGCAAAGCCGTGCGATAAAAACAAGAAAACAATGGAAAAGGAAACGATATACCTCTCTTCGGCCTATCTAGCCCCGGTGGAATACTACACCAAGCTACTGGCCTACAACCGCGTCTATGTGGAAGACTGCGACCACTACCTGAAGCAGACCTACCGCAACCGCTGCACCATTGCCGCGCCGGACGGCCCGCTGGCGCTCTCGGTGCCCATCGTCAAGCCGGACACGCTGAAGTGCCCCATGAAGGACATCCGCATCTCCGACCACGGCAACTGGCGCCACCTGCACTGGAATGCTCTGGAATCGGCCTACAACCATACCCCTTTCTTCGAATACTACAAGGACGACTTCCGCCCCTTCTACGAACAGAAGTACGAGTTCCTGACCGACTTCAACGAAGCCCTGTGCCGCCTGGTCTGCTCGCTCATTGGATTGGAGCCGCAGATGGAGTGCACCACGGACTACAAGACTACCTTCGCTCCCGGTGAAGACGACTTCCGCGAACGCATCCATCCCAAGAAGGACTTCCACACGGAAGACCCCGACTTCTGCCCGCAACCCTATTACCAGGTATTCCAGGAACGGCTGGGCTTCCTGCCCAACCTGAGCATCGCGGACCTGCTGTTCAACATGGGGCCCGAAAGTCTGCTGGTATTGCAGGCCAGCCACCGAAAAGGAAACGTACATTCATTCATTTAAACTATATATTTATCATGAAGAACTTATTTGACATCAGAGACAGAGTAGTAGTCATTACCGGAGGAACCGGCGTATTGGGTAAAGCCATCGCAGCCCACCTGGCCGAAGAAGGCGCCAAAGTGGTTATCCTTGGCCGTAAAGCCGAGGTAGGCAATGCCATCGTGGCAGACATCAAGGCAAAGGGTGGAGAAGCCATGTTCCTGACTACCGACGTGATGGACCGCAGCAAACTGGAGCAAAATCTGGCTGACATCCTGAAGGCTTACGGACGTGTAGACGCCCTGCTGAATGCTGCCGGAGGAAATATGCCGGGAGCCACCATCGGCCCGGACGGTACGTTCTTCGACCTGAAGATTGAAGAATTTCAACGTGTACTCGAACTGAACCTGACCGGCACCGTATTGCCTACGCAAGTTTTCCTGAAACCGATGGTAGAACAGAAGAAGGGCGTCATCGTCAACTTCTCCAGCATGGCTGCCTTCCGCCCCATGACTCGCGTAGCAGGCTATGCCGCCGCCAAGGCAGGCATCTCCAACTACACCGCCTTCATGGCTACCGAAGTAGCCAAGAAGTTCGGCGAGGGTATCCGTGTGAACGCCATCGCGCCGGGCTTCTTCCTGACCGAACAGAACCGCACCCTGCTGACCAACCCCGACGGTTCGTGGACGCAGCGCGGACAGGACGTCATCCGCCAGACTCCCTTCGGCCGCATGGGACGCCCCGAAGAACTGTGCGGCACCATCCAGTACCTCATCAGCGACGCTTCGAGCTTCGTGACGGGTACCGTGGCCGTGGTAGACGGCGGATTCAATGTATTTGCCATGTAATCCTCAAAAAAACAATACCGATATGATACTTTGCGAACAAACCTGGCGCTGGTACGGGCCGAACGACCCAGTCAGCCTGTGGGACATCAAGCAAGCCGGAGCTACCGGCATCGTCAATGCCCTGCACCACATCCCCAACGGCGAGGTGTGGACGGTAGAAGAGATTATGAAACGCAAGCAGATGATCGAGGGAGTGGGCCTCACGTGGTCCGTCGTAGAGAGCGTGCCCGTACATGAGCACATCAAGACGCAGACAGGCGACTTTCAACGCTACATCGACAACTACAAGGAAAGCCTGCGCAACCTCGCCCAATGCGGCATCTACATCGTCACCTACAACTTCATGCCCGTGCTCGACTGGACACGCACCGACTTGGCCTACGAACTGCCCGACGGCAGCCGCGCCCTGCGCTTCGAACGTGCCGCCTTCATCGCCTTCGACCTCTTCCTGCTGAAACGCCCCGGCGCCGAAGCCGACTATACCGACGAAGAGAAGGCCAAGGCACGCGCCCGCTTCGAGCAGATGACCGACGAAGACAAGCAGAAACTCGTCCGCAACATGATAGCTGGCCTGCCCGGTTCGGAAGAAAGCTTCACGCTGGAGCAGTTCCAGCACGAACTGGACCGCTACAAGGACATCACGCCCGAACGCCTGCGCCAGAACCTCATCTACTTCCTGAGCGAAATCTGCCCCGTGGCCGACGAAGTGGGCGTGAAGCTCGTCATCCATCCCGACGACCCGCCCATGTCCATCCTGGGCCTGCCACGCATCATGAGCTGCGCCGAAGATTTCCAGGCACTCATCGACGCCGTGCCCAACCCCAGCAACGGCCTCTGCCTCTGCACCGGCTCACTGGGCGTCAGCAGCGCCAACGACTGCGCCGCCATGATGACCCGCTTCGCCGACCGCATCAACTTCGTGCACCTGCGCTCCACGCAGCGCGACGCAGAGGGCAACTTCCACGAGGCCAACCACCTGGAGGGCGACGTCGACATGTACGGCGTGATGAAGGCCTTCCTTGAGCTGCAACAGCGCCGCGGCGTCTCCATCCCCATGCGTCCCGACCACGGACATCAGATGGTGGACGACCTGCGCAAGAAGACCAATCCCGGCTACTCGTGCATCGGCCGCCTGCGCGGACTGGCCGAACTGCGCGGACTGGAAATGGGGATTGCGAAATCGATTTACTAATTGGTAGTTAGCGGTGAGCATATTGCCTGTGCTCACCGCTAACCGTTTACCCCTAACCACTAACTCCATGCTCAAACTCCAAACTCCCAACGGCGACACCCGCATCCTGCTCCACTCGTGCTGCGCCCCCTGCTCGTCGGCCATCATCGAGTGCATGCTGGCCAACGGACTGCTCCCCACCGTGTTCTACTGCAACCCCAACATCTACCCGCAGGCAGAGTACGAGACGCGCAAGAACGAAGCCATCCGCTTCGTCACCGCCCAAGGCCTCGATTTCGTCGACGCCGACTACGACTACGCCCACTGGAAAGCCCAGATGACGGGACTGGAGGACGAGCCCGAACGCGGCCCGCGCTGCCTGCGCTGCTTCACCCTGCGCCTGACGGAGACCGCCCGCTATGCCTCGGAACACGGTTTCACGCTGTTCACCACCACCCTCGCCTCGTCGCGCTGGAAGAGTCTGGAGCAAATCAACGAGGCCGGACGATGCGCCGCCGCCCGCTACCCCGGCACCCTGTTCTGGGAGCAGAACTGGCGGAAAGGCGGACTACAGGAGCGGCGCAACCAGCTGCTCCGCGAATATGCGTTCTACAACCAACAGTACTGCGGCTGCGAATTCAGCATGAGGCGCCTCGACAAGCCGAAAGAAGGCTAACGGCCCCGCACCGGGATTCCGTCCTGCACACTGCAGGAAGCTTTCCCGCTTCGGGATTTCGTCCTGCACGCTGCAGGAAGCTTTCGCGCTTCGCGATTCCGTCCTGCACGCTGCAGGAAGCTTTCGCGCTTCGCGATTCCGTCCTGCACGTTGCGGGAAGCTTTCGCACTTCGCGATTCCGTCCTGCACGTTGCGGGAAGCTTTCGCACTTCGCGATTCCGTCCTGCACGTTGCGGGAAGCTTTCGCACTTCGCGATTCCGTCCTGCACGCTGCGGCAAGCTTTCGCAAGCCGCGAAAACGCCGCCCATCATTTATAAATCAATACGGAAAGATAGTCTTCGGCCAGCATCTCGCCCGCCACGGCCAGCAGCTCGTCCGCCGTAAGCTCGGCGACGCGGCGGCAGACGGCCTCCTGCGACTCGTAGCGGTTGTAGTGGAGGAAAGTCTTCGCCATACCCAGGGCGTTGTTCTCGTTGTTGTCCGACGCCACGCCTATCTGACCTATCAGCTGCTTCTGGGCGGCGGTCAGCTGCGAGGCGGTCAGGCGGCGGTCGCGCAGGCGCTTCAGCTCCTTGTGCACCAAGTGGAGGCAGAGGTCCACGTCGGCGGGGTCGCAGCCGAAGTAGATGCAGAACGTGCCCGTGTCGGTGTAGGCCGTCAGGTTCGACTCCACGTTGTAGACCAGTCCGCGGCGCTCGCGCAGTGAGACGTTCAGGCGGCTGTTCATGCCCGGCCCGCCCAGCAGGTTGTTCAGCAGGTAGAGGGCCGTGCGACGGTGGTCGTAGGCGTTGTAGCCGCGGGCGCCCAGCATGACGTGCGCCTGGTTCGTGCCCTTGTCCAGCACAAGGCGGTCGGGCACGTAGAGCGGCGGGGGCATACGGCGGTCCGTAACGGTGTCGCCCGTCCCGCTGCCGGGCAAGTCGCCTACCAACTTCTCGGCCAGGTGCACCACACGGCGGAAATCCACGTCGCCCAGGACGAAGAACACCATATTTTCCGGCCGGTAGTAGCGGCGGGTGAAGGCGGCGGCATCCTCCGTGCGGAACGTGCGCAGCCGTTCGGGCCGTCCCAGGATGTTGCGCCCCAGCGGATGGCCGCGGAAGATGAGGTCCTCGAAATCGTCGAATATCAGTTCGGCCGGATTGTCCTCGTACGACTGTATCTCGTCGATGATGACCTCGGTCTCCTTCTCAATTTCGCGTTGGGGAAAGGTAGAGTGGAACACGATGTCGGCCAGCAGCTCGAAGGCGCGGGCGAAATGCTCCACCAAGAAGGCCGAATAGACCACCGTCTCCTCCTTGTTGGTATAGGCGTTCAAGTCGCCGCCCACGTTCTCCATGCGGTTCAGGATGTGCCACGCCCGCCGCTTCTGCGTTCCCTTGAAAATGAGGTGCTCCACAAAGTGGGCCATGCCCTGCTCCTCTTCGCCTTCGTCGCGCGTGCCGGCATCGACAGCAAATCCACAATAAGCCACCCGCGAGCGCAGGGGCTCGTGGATGATGCGCAGGCCGTTAGCCAGCGTATGCACGTGATACTCCGGTTCCCCGGTTTCAAACTTCTTCATCGGTCGGTTTTCTTACATTTTGCGCCTGCAAAAATACAACAAAACCTATTGCGTTTTATGGAAAATTGCGGATATTTGCACCCGGCAAAAGCGGGAAGACGCGCCCCGGCCGCCTCCCCGCGAGCGTAAAAACATCATTCACTATGCGAAAAGTAATCGGCATCGGAGAAACCATTCTCGACATTCTCTTCCGCAACGGGCAGCCCACCGCGGCCGTACCCGGCGGTTCTGTTTTCAACGGCCTCGTGTCGCTGAGCCGTGCGGGTGTCCCTATCCGCTTCATCAGCGAGACGGGCAACGACCAGGTAGGCAACATCATCCTCCAATTCATGCGCGACAACGGCATGCCCACGGAACACGTCAACGTCTTCCCCGACGGCAAGTCGCCCGTGTCGCTCGCCTTCCTCAACGAACGAAACGACGCCGCATACCTCTTTTATAAAGACTATCCCCGCCAGCGACTCGACGTGGTGTGGCCCGAAGTAAACGAAGACGACATCGTCATCCTCGGTTCTTATTACGCCCTGAACCCCGTGCTACGCGACAAAATCGTGGAACTGCTGGACATGGCGCGCGCCAAGAAAGCCATCGTCTACTACGACCCCAACTTCCGCTCCACGTACAAGGAAGAAGCTATCAAGCTGGCGCCCACCATCATCGAAAATCTGGAATACGCCGACATCGTCCGAGGATCAGTCGACGACTTCTTTTACATGTACAACCTGCAGGACGTGGACAAGATTTACAAGGATAAAATCAAGTTCTACTGCCGCAACTTCATCTGCACCGCCGGACACAAAGACATCGCCTTGCGCACGGCTCACTTCAGTAAGGATTATCCTATTCCGACAGTCGAAACCGTCAGCACCGTCGGCGCGGGCGACAACTTCAACGCCGGTATCATCTACGGCCTGTTGAAGCTGGATATCCGCTACGACGACCTGAACGACCTGGACGAAGCGCGCTGGAACCGCGTGATGGACTACGGCATCGCCTTCGCCACGGAGTCGTGCAGCAGCCTGAACAACAGCATCTCCCCGGAATTTGCAGAAAAATTAAAGATAGAAAAAGAAGCATAAAAGGGCCACCCGTCCAATACGCCTTGAACGCAATTTTCCTATATTTGTGATAACCGGATTTCCGGGGACGGCATCCGTCCCGTATGGAAGCCGGATTTCTGTCCATCCAAAAGAAAATTCGCAAGTATGTATAGAAATTTGTATTGCCTGTTAATGTTAGCTGCCCTGCTCCCGTCGTGCAGCAAAACCAGCCCACGCATCTCCGTCGTGTGCGAAGAAAACAACGTAGGGAACAGCGTCGTGAAATGGGAAACTATCCCCGAAATCCCCGGCGAAGTCAAAGTCTATGCATCTGAAAGCCCGGAACACACGGGCACGGAACATCTCGTAGCCAGCGCACCCATCTCCGACCAGCACCTGACCATCATCACCACCGACCCCATGCGCCGGTATTATTACCGGATGGTTTTCGCCGAGAAATACAAAGTAGACATGGCTACACGCAACATCAACATCCCGGGCATACAGAATTTCCGCGACCTCGGAGGCTATCCCTCCTACCCGCATCATAAATTCGTCCGCTGGGGAATGCTCTATCGTTCCGGTGAAATCAACAGGCTACGCAAAGGTTCACTGAAAAAACTGAAAAACCTGGGAATACGAACCATCATCGACCTCCGTTCGCCCGAAGAGAAAATGGAACTCAGTAAAAGTCTGGAGAAAAACTTCAGCGTAGTATCTATCCCCATCGCTACTGGAAACATGGAACAAATCATTAACGGCGTGCAAGACCGAAGCATCCGTAGTGATACAGTTTACCGCATCGTGGAACGCATGAACCGGGAATTGATTACCAAATACGCGGCACAATACCGCAAAGTATTTGACCTCCTGCTCAATGAGGACAACTACCCCGTCGTCATCCACTGTTCCTCTGGTAAAGGCCGCACAGGTATTGTCTCAGCGCTCATTTTAGCCTGCCTCGACGTCAATGAAGACAAAATTATGGAAGACTATCGCCTGAGCAACGATTACTTCAACATTCCTCGGGCCACCCGTTATGCCTACAACTTGCCCATCCGCTCGCAGGAAGCCATCACCACGCTCTTCTCCGCCCGCGAAGACTTCCTGAACGCAGCCAAGGAGGAAGCTGAACGCCAGTATGGCGACATCAAAACCTACCTGCGCGAAGGCATCGGTCTCAGCAAACAGGAAATGAAACATCTGCGGAATATCCTGCTGACAAAGCAGCCGTAAGACAATCCGAAAACGAGGCTTTCGTTTTGTACTTCACTCGGTTTGCACTATCTTTGTCCCCGAAACATAAAGAGATACAAAGATTTAATGAAGACATTTGAAGAGCTTGGTGTGTCGCCGGAGATACGCCGCGCCATCGAAGAGATGGGATATGCGTATCCCATGCCGGTACAAGAAGAAGTAATTCCCTACCTCTTGGGAGAAAACAATGACGTGGTAGCTCTGGCACAGACAGGCACCGGAAAGACGGCGGCCTTCGGACTGCCGCTGATACAGAAAATCGACGTCAGCAAACAATATCCACAATCACTGATCCTCTGCCCCACGCGTGAGCTCTGTCTCCAGATTGCGGGCGACCTAAACGACTACAGCAAGTATATCGACGGCTTACGCGTGCTGCCCGTCTACGGTGGCTCGTCCATCGAAAGCCAGATCAAGGCCCTGAAACGCGGCGTGCACATCATCGTGGCTACGCCCGGCCGCCTGCTCGACCTCATGGAGCGCAAGACCGTCTCCCTGGCCACCATCCAGAACGTGGTGATGGACGAGGCCGACGAAATGCTCAACATGGGCTTCACCGACAGCATCAACGCCATCCTGGCCGACGTGCCCGAAGAACGCAACACTCTGCTCTTTTCGGCCACCATGAGTCTCGAAATAGCCCGCATCTCGAAGAACTATCTGCACGACGCCAAGGAAATCACCATCGGACGCAAGAACGAGGGAACGGCCAACGTGAAGCACATCGTCTACGTGGTCCATGCCAAGGACAAGTACGAGACGCTGAAACGCATCGTCGACTATTATCCGCAGATATACGGCATCATCTTCTGCCGCACCCGCAAGGAGACGCAGGAGATAGCCGACAAGCTGATGCAGGAAGGTTACAACGCTGACTCGCTACACGGTGAACTGTCGCAGGCGCAGCGCGACGCCGTGATGCAGAAGTTCCGCATCCGCAACCTGCAGCTGCTCGTGGCTACCGACGTGGCCGCCCGCGGACTGGACGTGGACGACCTGACGCACGTCATCAACTACGGCCTGCCCGACGACACCGAAAGCTACACTCACCGCAGCGGACGTACCGGACGCGCCGGAAAGACGGGCACCTCCATCGCCATCATCAACCTGCGCGAGAAGGGCAAAATGCGCGAAATAGAACGCATCATCGCCAAGAAATTCGAGACAGGCGTCATGCCTACCGCCAAGCAAATCTGCGAAAAGCAGTTGATGAAAGTCATCGACGACCTGGAAAAAGTGAAGGTGAACGAAGAAGAGATAGCTGACTTCATGCCCGACGTCTGCCGCAAGCTGGATTGGCTGTCCAAGGAAGACCTCATCAAGCGCATGGTGTCGCACGAGTTCAACCGCTTCGTGGAATACTACCGTGATCGCGAAGAAATAGAGACCGTCGGCACCAACGAAGAGAAGAAAGCTGGAAAAGGTAAAAAGAACGGCAGCCGCAAGGCCGAAGCGGGCTTCACGCGCCTCTTCATCAACGTGGGCAAAACAGACAACTTCTTCCCCACCGATCTCATCGGCCTCATCAACAGTAACACGAAGGGCCGCGTCGACCTGGGACGTATCGACCTGATGCGCAACTTCTCGTTCTTCGAAGTGGACGAGGCCGAAGCCGATAAGGTCATCAAAGCCCTGAACCGCACACGCTGGAACGGACGGAAAATCTCCGTCGAGCCGGCCGGAGAAGCCGACGAGAATACGGGCAGGAAAAAGGCCGAACGCAAAACCGAGAAGCCTGAACGCAAGAAAGCCGAAAAGCCCGCTAAGGAACCCAGACGCGCCAAGCCCAGCCGCGAAGAGCGCGGATACACCAAGCCCCGCGGCCGCAAGGACGACTGGAAGCAATTCTTCCAGCACGAAAACGGGCTCAAGGGGCCCGAACCCGACTTCAGCGAAGAGGGCTGGGCCAAGCCGTCGAAGAAAAAAAAGAAATAAACCGAAGAACCTCAAACGACCGATACCATGACCCTGCAACAACTGGAGTACATCCTCGCCCTGAACCAGTTCCGCCACTTTGGCAAGGCGGCCGAACACTGCGGCGTGACGCAGCCCACTCTGAGTGCACTGATCCAAAAGTTAGAAGAAGAGCTGGACATCCGCATCTTCGACCGCACTCGCCAGTCTGTAAGCCCTACACCTGCCGGACGCCTTATCTTGGGACAGGCGCGACAGGTGCTGGCCGAAGCCGCCCGCATCAAGGAAATGGTGGCTGAAGAAAGGCAGGCACTGACAGGCACGTTCACCTTGGGCATCCTCCCCACTATCGCCCCCTACCTGCTGCCCCGCTTCTTCCCTCAGCTGATGAAGCAGCACCCGCAGCTGGACATCCGCGTCACGGAGATGAAGACCGCTGCCATCAAGCAGGCTTTAGCAAACGAGGAGATAGACGCCGGCATCGTGGCTGCCCTGGACGGCATGGACAATTTTGCGCAGACGCCGCTCTTCTACGAACAATTCTACGCTTACGTGGCCCGCGAAGATGAACTCTTCAGTCGCGAGACCATCCGCACCGCCGACCTCGCCGGCACGCAGCTCTGGCTGCTAGACGAGGGGCACTGCTTCCGCGACCAGCTCGTCCGCTTCTGCCAACTGAAATCCGCACAGACCAGCCAGATGGTCTACCACCTGGGCAGCATGGAGACGTTCATGCGCATGGTGGAGGGCGGCAAGGGAGTCACATTCATCCCCGAACTGGCCATATCCCAGTTGAGCGAGACACAGCACGAACTGGTACGCCCCTTCGCCGTGCCCCGCCCCACGCGGCAAATCGTGATGCTTACGTCCAAAGACTTCATCCGCCGTACGCTGCTCGACATACTCCGACAAGCCATCCAGGCCGCCGTACCGGCCGAAATGCTTTCGCCCAAGCCCACGCAGCAAGTCATCTAAATATTGAAAGAAAAAGTAACAAAATAACAGTATTTCGGGCCTGCCCCAAGCCTCTCCCAACTAAACGTATCTTTCCGTCAATTCACCACGGTGAACAGCCTGCCGGACATATTTTTCTACACATACGCCACAATAATATAGGCAGAAAAAAGGACATGACATCATCCAATTTTCAATTCTTCTATCAGGCGGCCCGCCTGACCATATTTCTCGATGATGAACAGCACGTAGCGGATATCTACCCCGATGCAGCGCTGCAAGCGGGGCTCGTAGAGATAATCGCTGCTCATGGCCTCCCAATTGCCGTCGAAAGCCAGGCCAAGGAGCTGACCGCGCGCGTTGAACATGGCGCTGCCCGAGTTACCGCCCGTGATGTCGTTATCCGAAATGAAGCAGACCTTCATCTCTCCGCTCCGATCGGCATAACGGCCGTAGTCGCCGCTCTCCAGCAGGCTCACCAGCTCGGGCTGCAGGGCGAAGTCGGGCTCGCTGCGATGCTCGCGGGCCTTCTCCAGAATGCCACGTACGGTGGTGAAGTAGCGGTAATGCGTCCCATCGGCCGGGTCGTAGCCCCGCACCGTGCCGAAGCTGAGGCGCATCGTTGAATTGGCGTCGGGATAGAAACGACGGTCGGCGTAATAGCGGCGTACAGCGGCATTGAACAGCCGCTCGCCACGGTCAACGGCTAGGTTGGCGGCGTTCATCTGCATGTTCATCTCGAAGAGCTGGGTGATAAGGTCTATGCCCAAGCTGATAGCCGGGTCGCTAAAGAGGTGCAGCGTGGTGTCGTTCTCCAGGAAACGCTTCAGGCCACGAGGCGTGGCAATAGCGGTACGAGCATAGAGGTTGTCCACATATGCACGCTCGCTGCCGCCGTAGACGGTAGCGATGGAGTCGTAAAGTGACGGCAGATAGTCGACCTCCACATGACGGGGATACTCCTTCAGCAGGGCTGTGAAAACGTCCTTGTCGACGTCCAAGTCGAGGTTGGCATACTTGTCCACGATACCTTGCAGACTGACCTCAACGACCTTTGGATCGGCGCCAAAGTCGAAGTTCAGAATGCTGAGGGCCAGCTGCACCAATTCGGGACCGTTAAGGAAGCTTTCCAGCAAGTAGGCCTGTGCCCGGTTAACGGCACGGCGGTCCTTATAGGCCAGCTCAAGATCGGTCAGCAAGTGAAGCAAGCTGTCGCGCTCAGCGGGAGTGCGACGTATCCAGTCCTGTAAGTCGCGCTCCAGCGTGCGCTTCCTCTCGAGCACGTTCAGGCGGCGGAGGGAACGATTCGTACCGATGCTGTTCTTCCAGTAGTTAGAACTTTCGTCGTACTTGGAGGCGTACTTGATGCGGATATCGTCGCTGGCGTCCATCGCACGCTTCCAGATGGCCTGCTTCACGCCGCGGATATCTATCTGCGCCTGGTTGATGCCGTTCATGGCTTCCTCGATGCCGAACGACGACAGGTAGCGTTCCGTCGAGCCGGGATAGCCCAGGGTCATGCAGAAATCACCTTCCTGATAGCCTTCAAGTGAAATGGGGGCCACGTAACGGGGATGGTAGGGCACATTGTCGGGCGAGTAGTCGGCCGGACGGTTCCCACGGCCGGCGTAGATGCGGAAGACGCAGAAGTCGCCCGTGTGGCGCGGCCACATCCAATTGTCCTTGTCCCAGCCGAACTTGCCGACAGACGAAGGCGGAGCAAATACCAAGCGGACATCGTTGAAATCTTGATAGACGGAGAGCCAGAATTCATTACCGCCATAATAAGCGTCGACCACGCCCGTCAGCGTGGAGTCCTTCTGCGACACTTCGGCTCCGACGGCTAACATTACCGAGTCGACGGCACTGGCGCGGGCCGACTCGTCCATGTCGGGCCGGACGGCAGAAAGCACACGCTTCGTCACGTTCTCCTGCCGCAGGAGGAAGCGCACGTAAAGTTCGGGGTTGGGCAACTCCTCATCGCGCGTGCGGGCCACGAAGCCATCCTGCAAATAGTCATGATCCACACTGGAATGCTGCTGCACGCTGCTAAAGCCGCAATGATGGTTGGTGAGCACCAATCCGTCCTCGGATACCACCACGCCCGAACAGAAGCCGCCAAAGCTCACTACGGCATCCTTCAGCGAGGCCTTGCGAGGGCTGTACAGTTCCTTCGGCTTCAGCTCAAGCCCCATCTCTTTCAGCATGTGGGTAGTCTTTTTGTTCAAATTACCCAGCATCCACATACCCTCGTCAGCCATAACAGCCACGTTCGCCAGCAGACAGGCGGTCAGCAGACAATATTTCAAGTCTCTCATCATCATTATTTTCTTCGTTTTTTCCACAGATTATTTCTTCGTCACCAACCGATTCAACAACGGAATGCGGCTCAGGGGCAGGTCATGTTTCACGATATAGGCGGCAAACACCAGCAGGAGCACCGTACGCCAGCCCAAGCGCAGCCACAGGTTGTCGACGGGCACGTACTCGGCAGCCACGTAGAGCACAGCGGCCAGCAGCACGTAGCGCCCGATGGCCTTCAGGTCGTAGCGGATGGGGTATTTCTTCTGCCCCACAAAGTAGGACAACAGCATGGCCGTTCCGTAACCTGCAAAGCCTGCCCAGGCACAGGCCATGTAGCTGTAGCGCGGAATGAGTAGCACATTGATAAGCACCAGCACAGCGCATCCCGTCAGCGAGAAATAGGCTCCCCAGCGCGTCTCGTCAATCAGCTTGTACCAGAACGACAGGTTGAAGTACACGCCCATGAAGATTTCGGCCGCCATCACGATGGGCACCACGCGCAAACCGGCCCAATAGTCGCGCCCGATGATGAACTTCAGCAGGTCGAGGTAGAACATCACAGCCAGGAAGGCCAGCAGGGTGAAGATGATAAAATACTTCATGGCAGCGGCATAGACCTCACGATTATCCTTGTCGCGGCTCTTGCCAAAGACAAACGGCTCGTAAGCATAGCGGAAGGCCTGCGTCAGCATGGCCATGATCATAGCTATCTTGCTAGCCGCGCCGTAGATGCCCAGCTGCACCTTGGCCTCGGCAACATCGGGATAGACGTAGGGGAAGATGATCTTGTCGGCCACCTGGTTCAGAATGCCTGCCAGACCGAGCACGAGCAGGGGCAGGCTATAGGACAGCATGCGGCGCAGCAGGGCACGGTCGAGTACGTAGTGGAAGCCGCGCAGCTCAGGCACGAGGCAGAGCATAACGGTGGCCGTGCAGACAAGGTTGAACAGGAAGGCATAGCCAACGTCGCTGCCCTTCATCGCCACGTAGTAGACGAGATTCAGGGCGATATTCAGGAAGATGAACAGCAGCTTCAGCGCGGCAAACTTGATGGGGCGCTTCTTGTAACGCAGGTAGGCGAAGGGAATGCTCTGAATGGCGTCCATAGCCACCACGGCCATCATCATGCCCACGTATTCGGGATGGGCTTCGTAACCCAGCAGGCCAGCGATAGGTTGCAGAAACACCAATCCCAAAGCAAGAAACGTAAGCGACACGCCACCTACACCCATCAGCGTAGTGGAGTAGACGCGCATAGGATCGTCCTTGCCGTTGTTGGCGAAACGGAAGAAGCCCGTCTCCATGCCGAAGGTAAGCAACACCAGTGCCAAAGCCACCCAAGCATAAATATTTGTCACCACGCCATAGCCTCCGCTCTGCGCGGACATCGCCATGGTATAGACAGGTACCAGCAGATAATTCAAAAATCGCCCTACGATACTGCTTAGGCCGTAGATGGCGGTTTCTTTAGCCAATGATTTCAGATTTGCCATAATTCAATCTTTTTCAGTCAAACAACGACGGCTGTCCTCCGTTGTACATCGTTCGCCCCAAATGCTTATAGGCCAGCTCAGTCACTTCACGACCGCGGGGCGTGCGCTTGATGAAACCTTCCTTGATGAGAAACGGTTCGTAAACTTCCTCGATGGTGCCGGGATCCTCGCCTAAGGCGGTGGCAATGGTTGTGAGGCCCACAGGGCCGCCCTTGAACTTGTCGATGATGGTCGTCAGAATCTTGTTGTCTATCTGGTCGAGGCCATAGCGGTCGATGTTCAGTGCTTCAAGAGCGTAGCGGGCTATCTCAGTGTCGATGCTGCCCGAACCCTTCACCTGCGCAAAGTCTCGCACGCGGCGTAGCAGGGCGTTGGCAATACGAGGCGTACCGCGGCTTCGGCTGGCAATCTCGACTGCCGCCTTCGACGAGCAGGGTACGTCGAGGATGCGTGCCGAACGCTGGATGATGGTGCTCAGCACATCGTTGTCGTAGTACTCCAGATGGAGGTTGATGCCGAAGCGCGCACGAAGCGGAGCCGTCAGCAGGCCGCTGCGCGTGGTGGCGCCCACGAGCGTAAAGGGGTTCAGGTCTATCTGGATGCTGCGGGCCGAGGGGCCTTTGTCGATCATGATGTCGATACGGTAGTCCTCCATGGCCGAGTAGAGATACTCCTCCACCACAGGGCTAAGGCGGTGGATTTCGTCGATGAAAAGAACGTCATTGGGCTCGAGGCTCGTCAGGATGCCCGCCAGATCGCCCGGCTTGTCGAGCACAGGGCCGGAGGTAATCTTGAAGCCCACACCCAGCTCGTTGGCTATGATATTGGACAACGTAGTCTTTCCCAAGCCGGGAGGGCCGTGGAGCAGCGTATGGTCCAGCGCCTCGCCGCGCAGACGGGCCGCCTTGACGAAGATGCGGAGGTTGTCCACCACCTTGTCCTGACCGCTGAAATCTTCGAAAGCCAGCGGGCGGAGCACGTTCTCGAAGTCGCGCTCACGGCTGTTCATCGGCTGCTGGTTACGTATATCAAAGTTTTCTTGTTCCATGATGCATGTTTATACGAGACAAAGATAATGCAAACCGAGAGAAGTACAAAGAGGATGTATCATAAACCACCACAAACTTCGTAGAAAATAGAAGAAATACTACGCCATCCGTAAAGCACCGTTTTCTCCTCAACAAAGCAGTGCTTTCCTTGGGGGAAAGCATTGTTTTCTCTTCTGGCTCTCATCCGCGCGCCATGAAGCGGCGGCGCTCGTCGTCGGCAAACTTCTCGATGGCGTAGCGCAGCATGGTGCGGGGCATCACTTGGCAATGTTCCTCAAGGAAGCGGACGAGTACAGCCTTGTCCTTCTTGCCCACCTCGCGCAACATCCATCCGCAGGCCTTCCGCATCAGGTCGTGGGGCGTGTGGAAAAAGTGTGGAACGAGGGTCAGAATATCGATGAAATCGCCGTTTTTTATAAGCGGCATCGTGGCCACGACGGCGATGCGCTGGTTCCACAGCAGCGGGTCGGCGGCCAGGCGGTGGAGCATGTCGCGTGGCTTGTCCTTCAGGTATTCGCCCACGATATAGGGAGCCGAGAGGTCCACCAGATCCCAGTTGTTGATGCGGGCCGTCTGCGTCAGGTAGAAGTCGAAGATGGCTTTCCGCCCCATTTCATCGCTCTTCTTGAAGCGCTCCACCAGCATCAGCAGGGCGCAGAGGCGGCACTCGTGCCAGAGGCTCTGAAGCAACGCGGCAGCCACTTCGGCGGGTTCGTCCTTATGACGGCGGGCCACGAGGCGCACGTTGGGAACAACGACGCCCAGAAAGCGGTCGCCCTCGCCATACTCTCCCCGCCCCGTCTTGAAAAACTTGGGCAGGTATTCGCGCTTCACAGGGTCGATGTAGGCCTCCAGTTCGGCCTGTATTTCTTCTGTCTTGGTCATTTGATGGTCAGTAATTAGGGGTTAGCATGAGGCAAAAATACGGGAAAAATTGACAAACTATGGAAAGTTATCCCTATTTTTGTCCCTACGTATGAAAAGAACAGTCATTTCCCTCCTGATGATGGGGGCCGTCTGCCTGAGCGGCACGTCCCTCGTCCATGCACAGACCGCCGTCGAGCGGGGTCTGAAGAGTATCAACCGTACTTCGGCCGAGGCCATCGTGGGCTTCCTGGCCGATGATGAGTTGCAAGGTCGCGAAGCGGGTATGCACGGCTCGCGTGTAGCCGCACGCTATCTAGCCGCCAATCTGCGGGAGGCAGGCATCCGTCCGCTCTATGGCGACAGCTACTTCCAGCCCTTCGAAGCTTGCGCCAAGGAAAGGCAGCAGAAAGGGGCGCGCTGGCAGGTGCACCCTGACTCCATCGCCCGTCTGAAGCAGGGCACACACCGCATGCTTCGCATGGCCAACGTGCTGGGGGTCATCCCCGGCCAGCGGACAGACGAATATGTCATCGTGGGTGCCCACTTCGACCACCTGGGTACGGACGAGACACTGGCCGACGATGCCATCTACAACGGAGCGGACGACAACGCCTCGGGCGTATCGGCCGTGCTGCAGATAGCCCGCGCTTTCCAAGCCAGCGGACAGAAGCCGTTGCGCAACGTCATCATCGCTTTCTGGGACGGTGAGGAGAAGGGGCTGCTGGGCTCGAAGCATTTCGTCCAAAGTTGCGATTTCATCGGGAAGGTCAAGGGATATCTGAACTTCGACATGATAGGGCGCAACAACAAGCCCGATCGACCGCGCCACGTGGTTTACTTCTACACCGCCGCTCACCCAGCCTTCGGGCAGTGGCTCAAGGACGACATCGCCCGCTACGGCCTCGCTCTGGAGCCCGACTACCGCGCGTGGGACCGCCCCGTGGGTGGCAGCGACAATGCCTCGTTCGCCGTGCGCGACATCCCCATCATCTGGTATCACACCGACGGACATCCCGACTACCACCAGCCTTCGGACCACGCCGACCGCCTGAACTGGGAGAAGGTGGTGGACATCACCAAGGCTTCGTTCCTCAACGTGTGGAACTTGGCGAATGAAGAAACTTATTAACACTGCATTATGGTACTGAACTACATCTGGGTCGCCTTTTTCGTCATTGCCTTCATCGTCGCGCTGGGCAAGCTCGTCTTTCTGGGCGACATGGACATTTTCACCGAACTGGTGAATGCCACATTCGACTCATCGAAGAACGCCTTCGAGATATCGCTGGGCCTGACGGGTATCCTCGCCCTCTGGCTGGGCATTATGAAAATAGGCGAACAGAGCGGCATGATAGGCGCCCTGTCGCGCTGGCTCAGCCCCGTATTCTGCCGCCTCTTCCCCGACATCCCCAAAGGACATCCGGCCATGGGTAGCATCTTCATGAACCTCTCGGCCAACATGCTGGGGCTGGACAATGCTGCTACGCCCATGGGCTTGAAGGCGATGAAAGAATTACAAGAACTAAACCCGCACAAAGATACGGCCACTAACCCGATGATCATGTTCCTGGTCATCAACACCTCGGGGCTTATCCTGATACCCGTCAGCATCATGGTCTACCGCGCACAGATGGGGGCCGCCCAGCCTACGGACATCTTCATCCCGACGCTGCTCACCACCACCGTGTCGACCTTTGTGGGCGTGGCGGTGGTCAGTATCAGCCAGCGCATCAACTTGCTATGCAAACCCATCCTGATGCTGGTGGGAGGCATCGCGCTGTTCTTCGCAGCACTGATTTACCTCTTCGTCCGCCTAGGGCGCGACCAGATGGGCACCTACTCCACGCTGACGGCCAACATCATCCTGTTCAGCATCATCCTGTTCTTCATCCTGTGGGGTGTGTGGAAGCGGACGAATGTCTATGACGCCTTCATCGAGGGTGCCAAAGAAGGCTTCACTACCGCCGTGCGCATTATTCCCTACCTAGTGGCTTTCCTGGTGGGCATCGCCGTCTTCCGTGCGTCGGGAGCAATGGACCTGCTGGTACAGGGCATCGGCGCCGTGGTGGGATGGTTCGGCGTAGATACGAGCTTTGTGGGCGCGCTACCCACGGCCCTGATGAAGTCGCTCAGCGGCAGCGGGGCCAACGGCCTGATGATCGACGCGATGAACCAGTATGGCGCTGATTCGTTCGTGGGACGCATGAGCTGCGTGGTGCGCGGTGCTTCGGATACAACGTTCTACATCCTAGCCGTCTACTTCGGCAGCGTGGGCGTCACCCGTACGCGCAATGCCGTGACATGCGGCCTGCTGGCCGACCTTTCAGGCATCGTGGCGGGCATTATCATTAGTTATTGGTTCTTTTAAATATAGGGATATGATTACTTACCAAACTGAGGGCGTAGACATGCCCGACATCCAAAAGCGCGAAACGACGGCATGGATCAAGGCCGTGGCGGCTTCCTACGGGAAGAAAATCGGTGAAATAGCCTACATCTTCTGCTCGGACGAGAAGATACTGGAGGTAAATCGCCAGTACCTGCAACACGATTACTATACGGACATCATCACCTTCGACTATTGCGAGGGCAACCGCCTGAGCGGCGACCTCTTCATCAGCCTCGACACCGTCCGTACCAACGCCGACCAGTTTGCCGGAGGCGATTACCGCCGCGAACTGCACCGTGTCATCATCCACGGCATTCTCCACCTCTGCGGCATCAACGACAAGGGACCTGGCGAACGGGAGATTATGGAGGAGGCGGAGAACAAAGCGCTGGGGTTAATAACTATCTGAACCCCGGCACTGGCGGCCGTATCGTAGGCCCGCCGTCCGACCGACCACCACGATGATCGATGATGATGCCGCGGATGAGCTCGTAGATCAGTGGCCCTACGTCGAACTGCAACTTGAACTTGTCGTTGAACCGATAGCCCGGCATCACCACCGGCAGCGTCTCCCAGCGGCCCGTCAGGTCGTTGTAGAAGCGCTGTACGCCAAGCTCCAGGCTGAAGCGCTCGGTGATGTCGAACCCCATTGTCCCTCCGTAAGAATAAGACTGCATATTGAGAAAGTCGCCTGTGCGCGCCGAGCCGAAAGCGGTGAACCACAGATGGTCCTGCGCCCGGTAGACCAATGCCCCCGAAAGGCCCAGCGACTGCCGACGGTTGAAGTAAGCCATGTTCATCCGCACGGCGTCCACCGTGGCCTGCAGGCTGAGACGATCATTCAGTTCCTGCTCAAAGCTGAAGGCGGCCTCGTTGCGCAGCCCGATGCCCGGCAGGCTCGTCTGGCTGCCCATACCATAAATCTGTCCTGTGCGCCAGCGCCACAGGCTACCCTCTGTCCGAAAGTCGCCCTTGAAACGGAGCGACGGATTCTCCTGATAAGGCAGGCGCAGGTCGGGATCACGGCGCACGGGACGGAACACAGGCACCTCACGCCCTGCCTCGAGCGACGGCTCCAGCCGATACTCCTCCACACCAACGCCCGAAATGCCCGATTTCACCGGCAACTGCGGCGTGCCAGCGCCCACTCGGAGGCTGTCGCGGCGCACGCGCGTACTGTCTTCCTGCCCCGAAGCGGTCTGCACGCCCAGCAACAGTACGCCCAGCCACAGCAGATTGGCAACCGATATCCTATTACCTTTCATATGTTCTCCTTCTTTAGATAGAAACTCACCTCTAAAGATACCCGAAAGCTATTACATTCCTTACGCAGTTTCCCATCATTTCAGGTTCTTTAACAAAAGGAAAGACCGGATAAGCAAGGAATATTTCTTTAAATCCGCTACCCAAAAACGCTTGCAAGCACAATAAACAGACTTTTTCAGCCTTTCCCCATCGACAAAATTTTGCTCTAACAACAATTTTTTTTGCTCTAACAACAAAAATGCGGTATAGGGCTTCAAAATGAACAATTTTTGCTACCAGATTCCTGCAATAATTCTATACCTTTCCAGCAAAACAATTAAAATTTCCATTTATGAATAAACAGTTTTTAACGAAAGCGCACAAAGCAACAGCGATAGTGCTATTCACCGCCCTCACCTTGGTGGCCTGCAAGTACGACGACTCCGAACTTTGGGAGCAAGTGAACCAAAACACCGAAGAACTGGCCGCACAGGCCGCGCGCATCGCCGCCCTCGAAGCCTGGCAAGCGGAAACGAACACCAACATCCAAGCCCTACAGACGCTGCTCAGCACGACGGACTACATCACCGCCGTGACGCCCGTCGTGAAGGACGGCGTGGAGGTGGGCTTCACCATCAGCTTCCTGAACACGCCTGCCATCACCATCTACCACGGCACGAAGGGCGACAAGGGTGACAAGGGCGACACCCCACAAATAGGTGCCGCGCAAGGCGACGACGGTAATTGGTACTGGACGCTGAACGGCGAGCTCCTGACCGACACCGATGGCAACCCCATCCAAGCCAACGGCACGCAGGGCGAGCAAGGCGAACAAGGACCCGCCGGCGACGACGCCCCGCTGCCCCAGCTGGCCACGGGCGCGAAACTCAACGAACAGCAAATCACCACCGACTCGCAGGGAAAGGCCATCGTAAAAGATGCCATCTACCTGAGCGTGGACGGCGGCAAGACCTGGACGCGCGTCAGCGGCGAGAAGGGCGACACGGGTTCCACCGGTCCTGCCGGTCCGCAAGGCGACAGCTTCTTTGAAAGCGTCGACACGACGGACCCGAACTGCGTGACCTTCACTTTGGCTAACGAAGGCGGCTCCTTCTCCGTGCCCCGCTATGTGGGCATCAGCCTGACATTCAGTATTTCAGACCTATTTCTGCCTCACAACACACTGGCAAAGATACAATGCACCGTCACTGGCATCGACAAGCCCACCAAGGACAACCTCTACCTGATAACCGCCCCCCGACGGATGGAAAGTTGTCATCAATGATGACCTCAGCATCAACGTTACCGCCCCCGACGCTGACTCCGAGGGCGAAATCCTCGTGATGCTGGACAACAAGAAGGGCAGCACCACCATCGGGCGAATAAAAGTCAACTGCAATAGCACTTATCTGTATTTTGACCATGTTTACACAGGTAAGCTTGCTGAGCTAATCGGCAACAGCACCAACCTAACCGCCATCACCGTGACAAGCGGCGAGATCAACGACAAGGACTGGGAGGCCATCAAGCAGAACAAAGACGCGCTGACCGACCTCGACCTCGCGGGCACCACCTATACGGGCGACAACGCAGCAAACTTAGTTTATTATTCCGAAATCAACTCGCCCCTCCAGAACGCCAAGCTGCCCCAAGGAATCACAGGCCTCGGAGAGAAAGCATTCAGCAGCTGCAAATCCCTGAAATCCATCCTCCTCCCGGCATCGCTGACGAGTATAGGAGACTATGCATTCTCCGAGTGCAAGGCCCTGACCTCCATCAACATCCCGGACGGGGTGACGAGTATAGGAGGCTATGCATTCTACCTATGCTACTCCCTGCCCTCCATCGACATCCCGGACGGGCTGACGAACATCGGATACGCCACATTCAGCAACTGCTCGTCCCTGACCTCCATTGACTTCCCTGCAGTGCTGAAGACCATCGATGACTACGCATTCTACAACTGCTTCCTCCTGAAATCCATCGAAATCCCGAGCGGAGTGACAAGCATCGGTATGGGGGCATTCGGCGATTGCAACTCCCTTTCCACTGTCACTTTCCTGGGCGAAACACCGCCCGTGCATACTGGTAAGGTCTTCTACCAGTGTACCGCCCTTTCCGACATCTACGTGCCGGCCGGATCGGTAGATGCCTACAAGGAAACATGGAGCGAATACGCGGACAAAATCTCCGCCATCACCGAGCCGTAAACTCTTGAACCTTTCCAGCAAACAATGCCATGTAACAAGAAAATTTATAAGATATGAAAGCAAGAAAAACTCTGACCCTCCTCCTGCTTGCCGCACTAACCTTCGCGGCCTGCAAGTACGACGACTCCGAACTCTGGGAACAGGTGAACCAAAACACCGAAGAACTGGCCGCACAGGCCGCGCGCATCGCCGCCCTCGAAGCCTGGCAAGCGGAAACGAACACCAACATCCAAGCCCTACAGACGCTGCTCAGCACGACGGACTACATCACCGCCGTGACGCCCGTCGTGAAGGACGGCGTGGAGGTGGGCTTCACCATCAGCTTCCTGAACACGCCCGCCATCACCATCTACCACGGCGCGAAGGGCGACAAGGGTGACAAGGGTGACACCCCGCAGATAGGCGCCACGCAAGCCGACGACGGCAACTGGTACTGGACGCTGAACGGCGAGCTCCTGACCGACACCGACGGCAACCCCATCCGCGCCAACGGCACGCAGGGCGAGCAAGGCGACCAAGGCCCCGCCGGCGACGACGCCCCGCTGCCCCAGCTGGCCACAGGCACGAAGCTCACCGAACAGGGTGTCAACACCGACTCGCAGAACGAAGACATCGAGCCCGACGCCATCTACCTGAGCGTGGACGGCGGCAAGACCTGGACGCGCGTCAGCGGCGAGAAGGGCGAACAGGGCGACACTGGCGCTACTGGCCCGAAAGGCGACAGCTTCTTTGAAAGCGTCGACACGATGAACGCCGACTACATCCTCTTCACCCTGGCCGACGGCAGCACCTTCCAAGTGCCACGCTACACGGGCATCAGCCTGTCGTTCGATCCTGAGAGCCTCTCCCTGCTCTACGGCGAAACAAAGACAATAGAATGCACCGCCGAGGGTAGCGCCGAGTTCACCACGGACAACCTCTTCATCGTGGCTCCCGAGGGCTGGAAGGCCGACATCGCCCTGACCCGCGCCGCCAGCACCGGGTTCACCCTCACCGTCACCGCTCCCGCCGACATAACGAGCGGCGTCGCCACAGGCGAAATCCTCGTGATGCTGGACAACAAGAAGGGCAGCACCACCATCGGGCGCATCCCCGTCAAGGCCACGCAGAGCATCGTGGACGGTACCTCTCTGAAAGCGGGCGGCCTCTCAGCAGGCGACCTCGCCGACCTGATAGGCAGCCGCACCGACCTGACCTCCATCACCGTGACGAGCGGCGAAATCAACGACGACGACTGGGCAGCTGTCAAAAGCCAAGGCTCGCTGACCGACCTCGACCTCGCGGGTGCCACCTATACGGGCACCAATGCAGCAAACATTGTTTACACCGGACACCTGGGAGGCAACTCGATCCTCCAGACCCTCAAGCTGCCCCAAGGCGTCACGGGCATCGGAGACAAATCATTTACCGCTTTCACAGCCCTGAAATCGGTTGTCCTCCCGGACGGGCTGACGAGCATCGAAAGTTACGCATTCCTCTACTGCTCCGCCCTGACCTCCATCACCCTCCCGGCATCGCTGACGAGCATCGGATTCAGAGCATTCAGATACTGCACATCCCTGAAAACCGTCACCTGCCTGGCAGCGACGCCGCCCGGGCTGGGTACGGAGGATTTCGCGAACTGCGACGCCCTCACAACAATCCAGGTGCCGGCCGCGTCGGTAGATGACTACAAGGCAGCGCAGTACTGGAACTACTACGCGGACAAAATCGTAGCCATCCCCTAAGCGTGATGCATTCCGAAGCGCTTCGGAAACCTGCCACACCGGTGAGGCAAACAACCGAAGTCCGTCGGAGACCTGCCACACCGGTGAGGCACACTGCCGAAGCCCGTCGGAGACCCGCCACACCGGTGAGGCAAACAACCGAAGCCCGTCGGAGACCCGCCACACTGGTGAGGCACACTGCCGAAGCCCGTCGGAGACCCGCCACACCGGTGAGGCACACTGCCGAAGCCCGTCGGAGACCCGCCACACCGGTGAGACAACTCAAAAGGACTTAAATCAGTAACAATCTTTAACATTTTAGTATTATGGCAACTCAAATCAAATCTTTTGCCATGAGTCACATGACCATCGGCTCTTGCAAAGAATTCCACGACAACGTACTCGACCTCATCCTCGCCGCCACCGCCGCCGAACTCCACATCGAGGCGCTGGAACCCGCCTACAGCCAGGCCGTCGCCCAGCTGGCGGGCATCGTCAACCGCCAGCGCGCCTACATCTCCACCGCCCGGCTGGCCGATACGGACAAGGTGCGCGACAACGCTGTGGGCACCATCAACAGCGTGGTGAACGCTTACCAGACCACGCCCGTCGAAGCGAAGCGCCAGGCCGCCCGGCTCCTGGGCCCGCAGCTCGCAGCCTACAAGGGCATCCGCCAGCACGAATACAGCAAGGAAACGGCGGAAATCAAGGGCATGCTCGGCGTGCTGCAAGCCGAGGACAACCAGGCCGCCGTCAGCCTGCTGGGCCTCGACGACGAGGTGACCGCCCTGGCCGAGGCGAACGCCGCCTTCGAAGCTGCTTTCAAGGGCAAGCAGCAGGAGAAGAGCACGCGCATGGACGTAGAAGACCTCGAATCGGAGCAGGTGGTGGGCCAGGCGAACGCGCTCTACGAACAAATCACGCAGACGGTGAACGCCTACGCCATCGTGCAGCCCACGGACAAGCTGCTGGCCTTCATCGACGACCTGAACGGCGTCGTAGGCGTCTACGCCGACATCGTGGACGGCACCACCTCCGACGGCTCGACCCCGGACGGCAGCGGCTCCACCGACCCCGAACCGACGCCCGAACCGGAACCCGGCGGCGGCGAGGACGAGGGCGAAGGCGGAAGCCCGCTATAAATTGATAATTGATAATTGATAATTGAAAATTCATTCTCCATTCTCCATTTTCCATTAAAAAAGGGGCTTCGGCCCCTTTTTTTTGTACCTTTGCCCAGCAAAAGCAAAGAAACAGAGAACAATGGAATTCAACTACGACGTAATCGTGATAGGCGCCGGCCATGCCGGATGCGAAGCCGCAGCCGCCGCAGCCCGCCTGGGCTCGGAGACCTGCCTCATCACCATGGACATGAACAAAATCGGGCAAATGAGCTGCAACCCCGCCGTGGGCGGCATCGCCAAGGGACAAATCGTCCGCGAAATCGACGCCCTGGGCGGACACATGGGCCTGGTGACGGACCGAACGGCCATCCAGTTCCGCCTGCTCAACCGCTCGAAAGGTCCCGCCATGTGGAGCCCCCGCGCGCAGTGCGACCGTGCCAAGTTCATCTGGGCCTGGCGCGAGGTGCTGGAAAACACGCCTCACCTGCACATCTGGCAGGACACCGTACGCCGCCTGCTCGTCGAGGACGGTGAAGTGCGGGGCGTGGAGACAGTATGGGGCGTGACGTTCCACGCACGCTGCGTCATCGTCACCGCCGGCACCTTCCTGAACGGACTGATGCACGTGGGCCGCACCATGCTGCCCGGCGGACGCATGGCCGAACCGGCTTCGTACGAACTGACCGAATCCATCGCCGCGCACGGCATTGCCTACGGCCGCATGAAGACCGGTACGCCCGTGCGCATCGACGGCCGCAGCGTCCACTACGAGGATATGGAAGTGCAGGACGGCGAGGCCGACTTCCACAAGTTCTCCTTCCTCGACACCCCCACCCGACAGCTACGCCAACTGCCCTGCTGGACGTGCTACACCAACGAGGAAGCGCACGAGGTGTTGCGCCGCGGCCTGCCCGATTCGCCCCTTTTCAACGGGCAGATCCAGAGCATCGGGCCGCGCTACTGCCCCAGCATCGAGACGAAAATCGTCACCTTCCCCGACAAGCCGCAACACCAGCTCTTCCTGGAGCCCGAAGGCGAGACCACGCAGGAACTCTACCTGAACGGCTTCTCCTCGTCCCTGCCGATGGACATCCAGTTGGAAGCGCTGAAGAAGATTCCCGCCTTCCGCGACCTGGTAGTCTACCGCCCCGGCTACGCCATCGAGTACGACTACTTCGACCCCACGCAGCTGAAGCATACGCTGGAAACGAAGAAAATCAAAAACCTCTTCCTGGCGGGACAGGTGAACGGCACCACAGGCTACGAGGAAGCAGCCGGACAAGGCATTATCGCAGGCATCAACGCCCACATCAACTGCCACGGCGGCGAACCCTTCACCCTGGCACGCGACGAAGCATATATCGGCGTACTCATCGACGACCTCGTAACAAAAGGCGTCGACGAACCCTACCGCATGTTCACCTCGCGCGCTGAATACCGCATCCTGCTCCGCATGGACGATGCCGACATGCGCCTCACTGAACGTGCCTACCACTTGGGCCTGGCCACGCGCCACCGCTATGATCTGCTGACCAGCAAGCGCGAAGCCGTGAACAACATCCTAGACTTCGCCCGCAGCTACTCCATCAAGCCGGCGCTCATCAATCCCGCGCTCGAAGCACTGGGCACTACTCCGCTCCGCCAGGGCTGCAAACTGATCGATCTCATCAACCGCCCGCAGGTAACCATCGCTAACATTGCCGAGCACGTCAGCGCCTTCCACCGCGAACTGGACAAAGTAACCGAGCGTCGCGACGAGATTCTGGAAGCTGCCGAAATCCTCATTAAGTACGAAGGCTACATCGGCCGCGAACGCATGATTGCCGACAAGCTGGCCCGTCTGGAGAGCATCAAGATCAAGGGCAAGTTCGACTACAACTCCTTACAGTCCCTCTCCACCGAGGCGCGACAGAAGCTGGTGAAGATCGACCCGGAGACCATCGCACAGGCCAGCCGCATCCCCGGTGTATCCCCCAGCGACATCAACGTTCTGCTGGTGCTTTGCGGCCGCTGACGGGCCTTACGTTCCACGTGAAACAAAAAGTTCAATAAACCTAATAAAACAACTGATTATGAGCAAAGAAACTCTAAAGAAAAGCATCCGCGAAATACCCGACTTCCCGATACCGGGCATTCTGTTCTACGACGTGACCACCCTATTCAAAGACCCAGCCGCCCTACAGGAACTTTCGGACACGATGTACGAGATGTACAAAGACAAAGGCATCACGAAGGTCGTGGGCATCGAGTCGCGCGGCTTCATCATGGGACCGATCCTCGCCACCCGCTTGGGAGCCGGATTTGTGCCTATCCGCAAGCCCGGTAAGCTGCCCGCCGAGACCATCGAAGAAAGCTACGAGAAAGAATACGGTAAGGATACGGTGCAGATGCACAAGGACGCCATCGATGAAAACGACGTTATCCTGCTTCACGACGACCTGTTGGCTACCGGCGGTACCATGGCCGCAGCCTGCAAGCTGGTGAAGCAAATGAACCCCAAGAAAATCTACGTAAACTTTATCATCGAGTTGCAAGAACTGCACGGTAGAGATGTCTTCGACAAGGACATCGACATAGAAAGTGTTCTTTCTCTCTGATTTCATCGGGACACAGACAGGAAGACACAATCCCAACGCCCTGCCTGTGTCCTTCTTCTCCTCCGACCTTAACCCCGATTTCCCATGGACAAAGACCCCGAACTGAAGCTCAACGACTACCTGAGAGGCATCGTGCTGAACCTGCCCGAGAGCCCCGGTATCTACCAATATCTGAACGATGAAGGAACCATTATCTACGTTGGAAAGGCCAAAAATCTGAAAAGAAGAGTCTCCTCTTACTTCAACCGCGAACACGGTCCCGGCAAGACAAGGGTACTGGTGAGCAAGATTGCCGACATCCGCTACATCGTGGTCAATACGGAAGAAGACGCGCTACTGCTGGAAAACAACCTCATCAAGAAATACAAACCGCGCTACAACGTTCTGCTGAAAGACGACAAGACCTACCCCAGCATCTGCATCCAGAACGAATACTTTCCACGTATTTTCAAGACACGCCGCATTATCCGCAACGGTTCGACCTATTACGGTCCCTACAGCCATCTGCCGTCCATGTATGCCGTCCTCGACCTCATCAAGCACCTGTATCCCATCCGCACCTGCAACCTCAACCTCAGTCCGGAAAACATACGCGCAGGCAAGTTCAATGTTTGTTTGGAATACCACATCAAAAACTGTGCCGGCCCCTGTATCGGCAAGCAGAGCCACGAGGAATACCTGAAGAACATCGGTGAAATCAAAGAAATCCTGAAAGGAAACACGCGCGACGTGGAGCAAATGCTCTATCAGCAGATGCAGGATCTGGCCGCCGAAATGAAATTCGAGGAAGCACAGAAGGTCAAGGAGAAATACCTGTTGATAGAGAACTACCGTTCACGCTCGGAAGTGGTGAGCAACGTGCTTCACAACATCGACGTCTTCTCCATCGAAGAAGATGCCGATGAAAAGGCGGCTTTCATCAACTACCTGCACATCACGAACGGTGCCGTCAACCAAGCCTTCACTTTCGAATACAAAAAGCGCCTTGAGGAAACCAAGGAGGAACTGCTCCAGCTGGGCATCGTCGAGATGCGCGAACGCTACAAAAGCCAGTCACGCGAAATCATCGTGCCCTTCGAACTGAACATGGAATTGAAGGACGTGACCTTCACCATCCCCCAGCGTGGCGACAAAAAGAAACTGCTCGACTTGTCTATCCAGAATGTGAAGCAATACAAGGTGGACCGCCTGAAACAGCAGGAGAAACTGAACCCCGAGCAGCGCACCACGCGCCTGCTGAAGGAAATCCAACAACAACTGCACCTGGACCGCCTGCCCCTTCGCATCGAGTGCTTCGACAACTCGAACATTCAGGGCTCCGACCCGGTGGCCGGCTGCGTGGTCTTCGTCAAAGGAAAGCCGTCGAAGAAGGACTACCGCAAGTATAATATCAAGAGCGTAGAAGGTCCCGATGACTATGCCTCGATGAAAGAAGTCGTCTGGAGACGATATAAGCGCGCTGTAGAAGAGAACACACCTCTACCCGACCTCCTCATCACCGACGGTGGAAAGGGTCAAATGAACGCCGTAAAAGAGGTCGTGGACGAATTGGGGCTGAACATCCCCATCGCCGGCCTGGCCAAGGACAACCGCCACCGCACAAACGAGCTGCTCTTTGGCTTCCCTCCGCAAAGCATTGGCCTGAAACAGGGTACACCCCTATTTAACCTGCTAACCCGTATACAGGACGAAGTACACCGCTATGCCATCACCTTCCACCGCGACAAGCGCAGCAAGCGGCAGACGGCTTCGGAACTGGATGAAATAAAAGGCATCGGTGAAAAGACCAAAAACACCCTGCTCAAGGAATTCAAGAGCGTGAAACGCCTCCGCGAAACCACGCCGCAGGAATGGGCGGCCGTCGTAGGCGAGGCCAAAGCACGCATCCTGCAGGAACACTTCGGCAAGCAACAGGACGGGGCTCAGCAATAAAAATAAGCGGGCTTATTTGGTATTGCATTCTCCTTTCACTATCTTTCAATAAGATAGGAGGCGGTTCGGCATAATCAAATTGAAAAACTTAGTTTTCATTTGCTTCTGCGCTCACCTTTCACTATCTTTGTCAGTCAGTAAAACAAGATACAAAGACAATGAGAGTAGTGATACAACGCACCGCACACGCTTCAGTGACCATCAACGGACATTGCAAGGCAGCCATCGGCCAAGGCATGATGATACTCGTAGGCATCGAAGAAGCCGACGGACAGGAAGACATCGACTGGCTCTGCAAGAAAATCGTAAACCTGCGCATCTTCGACGATGAAAACGGCGTAATGAACCGCTCCATCCTCGACGCGGGAGGCGACATCCTCGTCATCAGCCAGTTCACCCTGCACGCCTCGACAAAAAAAGGAAACCGCCCGTCGTACATACGCGCCGCTAAGCCGGAGATTTCAATCCCCCTCTACGAACGGTTCTGCCAGGACCTGTCGGCCGCACTGGGCAAGGAAATAGGCACGGGAGAATTCGGTGCCGACATGAAAGTGGAGCTGTTGAATGACGGCCCCGTCACCATCTGCATCGACACCAAAAACAAGGAATAACCCTAAAAACGCAGCGATATGACACTGGAAGAAGCACAGAAACAGGTGGACTATTGGATCAAGACGTACGGCGTACGCTACTTCAGCGAACTGACCAATATGGCCGTACTGACCGAAGAAGTGGGCGAACTGGCCCGCGTCATGGCCCGAAAGTACGGCGACCAGTCATTCAAGCCCGGTGAAAAGGACAATTTGGACGAAGAGATAGCCGACGTCTTCTGGGTATTGCTCTGCATTGCCAACCAGACAGATACCGACCTGACCGAAGCTTTCCGCCGCAGCATTGAGAAGAAAACGAAACGAGATCAAGACAGACATATCAACAACCCAAAACTGAAGGAACATGGAAAGTAAAGAGCCCACCAAAAGCAAGTATGACGAAGCGCTGGCCAAATACAACACCAGCCTCGACGATGCGGACATAGCCGCACAAGTGAAAGCCATCATCGAACAGAAAGTGGCCGAGAATGATACGCCCGAAGTCAAGAAATTCCTCTTCCACTGCATCGACCTCACTACGCTGAACACTACAGACAGCGATGAAAGTGTAATGCGCTTCACTCAGAATGTGAATCGCTTCGACGAAGAATTCCCCGATATGAAGAACGTGGCTGCCATCTGCGTCTATCCCAATTTTGCTGAAATCGTGAAAGATACACTCGAGGTGGAAGACGTAAAGATAGCTTGTGTATCGGGCGGATTTCCCTCCTCGCAAACCTTTACCGAAGTAAAAGTAGCCGAAACCGCGATGGCTATTATGGACGGAGCCGACGAGATAGACATCGTCATCTCCGTAGGCAAGTTCCTCGTAGGCGACTATGAAAGCGTGTGCGACGAGATCCAGGAATTAAAAGAAACCTGCAAGGACAAGCATCTGAAAGTTATCCTTGAGACAGGTGCCCTCCGTACGGCTTCGAACATCAAAAAAGCCTCGATTTTATCGATGTATGCCGGTGCCGACTTCATCAAGACTTCTACTGGGAAACAGCAACCCGCCGCCACACCCGAAGCCGCTTACGTGATGTGCCAAGCTATCAAGGAATATTACGAAGAGACGGGCAACAAGGTAGGCTTCAAGCCAGCCGGAGGCATCAACACGGTGAACGACGCCCTCGTCTACTACTCCATCGTGAAGGAAGTGTTGGGCGAAGAATGGCTGAACAACACCCTCTTCCGCCTGGGCACCAGCCGCCTGGCCAATCTGCTGCTGAGCGACATACTGGGCAAGGAGACGAAGTTCTTCTAAACAGAATAGAAACACAAGCATAAAAGGCCGCTTTCCTCCTCGGAAAACGGCCTTTTATGCTTATCATTACAATGCTTTATTTCTGCCTTTCCACTACATAATTAAGATAAGCCTCCAGTGACTGACGAACAGCTGTATCGGCCGTAGTAGGGAGCAGAGCAAAAGCCTTCTCGCGATAGTCGCGCATCACCCTCTCGGCATATTCGATGCCGCCGTTTTCCTTCGTGAAGGCCACCAAACGGCCGATTTCATCGGCCGATGCCGTGCCCGACTTCACCCGCAGGGCAATGGCACGGGCCTCTTCGTCGCCCGTAGCGTTAAGCACATGGAGCACGGGCAGCGTCAGCTTGCCTTCGTGCATGTCGTTGCCCGTCGGCTTGCCTATCTGCTTGTCCTCGTAGTAGTCGAAGATGTCGTCCTTGATCTGGAAGCAGAGGCCGATGTATTCGCCGAACAGACGTGCCTTCTCCACGTCCTCAGCAGAGGCTCCGGCCGACAGGGCGCCACACTTGGTGCAGGCGGCAAAAAGCACGGCCGTCTTCTTGTGGATAATCTCAAAATAGACGGATTCGGAGAAATCGGTGTTGCCCACATTGGAGAGCTGGAGCAGTTCGCCGTCGGCCAGGTCCTGACCCAATGCGGAAACCACGTCGATGATGTCGTGATTGCGCGTCAAAGCCACCTGTACGAGAGCCGTAGCCAGCAGATAGTCGCCCGAGAGCACGGCCACCTTGTTGTTGAACACGGCGTTCACCGAGAGCTGTCCGCGACGCTCGCCGCTTTCGTCCACCACATCGTCGTGCACCAAGCTGGCATTGTGGAGCAGCTCCAGCGCCACGGCCGCATGAAGAGCCGCCGAAGAAACCGCGCCGCACAGCTTAGCCGAAAGCAGCACCAGCATAGGCCGCATCATCTTCCCGCTCCGCTGGCGAATGTGTTCGATTACACTATTGAGCAGCGGGTTGGAGCTGGAAAGCGAACGGGCAAACAGCTGCCTGAAATCTTCCAACTCAGCAGAAATGGGGGCTTGTATCACTGATGCTATATCCATGAGGGCATTATTTGGGTACAAAAATACGAATAAAACGGTTAATACGGTATTTTTTTGTACTTTTACCCTGCAAAAAAGGATAAAATGTATGAATTCAACCGATAAACTTTTCCTGCTCGACGCATACGCGCTCATCTACCGCGCCTACTATGCGCTCATCAAGAACCCGCGAATCAACTCGAAGGGGCAGAACACTTCGGCCATCCTGGGCTTTGTCAACACCCTCGAAGAGGTGCTCAAGAAGGAGAATCCCACCCACATCGGCGTGGCCTTCGACCCGGCCGGCCCCACCTTCCGCCACGAGGCCTACGAACAGTACAAGGCCCAGCGCGAGGAGACACCCGAAGCCATCCGCTTCTCCGTACCTATTATAAAGGACATCATCCGCGCCTACCGCATCCCCATCCTCGAGGTGGCGGGCTACGAGGCCGACGACGTGATAGGCACACTGGCCACCGAAGCCGGACGGCAGGGCATCACCACCTACATGATGACGCCCGACAAGGACTACGGCCAGCTGGTGGGCGAGCATGTCTTCATGTACCGCCCCAAGCACACGGGCGGCTTTGAGGTGATGGGCACGGAGGAAGTCAAGGCGAAGTTCGACATCCAGTCCACCCTGCAGGTCATCGACATGCTGGGCCTGATGGGCGATGCGTCGGACAACATCCCCGGCTGTCCGGGCGTGGGCGAGAAGACGGCACAGAAACTCATCGCCCAGTTCGGCAGCATCGAGAACCTGCTGGCCCACACCGACCAGCTGAAGGGTGCCCTAAAGACGAAGGTCGAGACGAACAGGGAGCAGATCATCTTCTCCAAGTTCCTGGCCACCATCAAGACCGATGTCCCCATCCAGCTCGACATGCAGGCTCTCGTCCGCGAAGAGCCGGACCAGGAAGCGTTGCGACGGATTTTCGAGGAACTGGAATTCCGCACCCTCATCGACCGCGTGCTGGGGAAAGGCGAAGCTCCCCGCCCCGCCGCTCCGGCCGACCCGTTTGCCGGTACCCTCTTCGCCCAGCCCGCCGCCACGAAAGAGGCCGCTCCGAAGACCGCTGCCCAAGGCGATTTGTTTGCGTTATTTGCGGACGAGGGGACAGGCGGCGCCGAAAATTCGATTCTCAGCAGCTTAGAAACGATAGAAACCGACTACCAACTCGTTGATACAGAAGAGAAAAGACGCGAATTTCTTCAAAAGTTGTTGACAACGGAAATTCTCTCAATAGATACGGAAACCACCGGCACCGAGCCGATGGAGGCCGAACTGGTGGGCATGAGCTTCAGCGACGCCGAAAATCGGGCATGGTACGTGCCCGTTCCGGCCAATCGCGAAGAAGCCTTAAAAATTGTGAACGAGCTCCGCCCGCTCTACGAAAACCCGAAATCGGTGAAGGTGGGGCAGAACATCAAGTACGACATGATTGTCCTGCAAAACTACGGCGTCCGCGTGCAAGGTCCGCTCTTCGACACGATGCTCGCCCACTACGTACTCCAGCCCGAGCTGCGGCACAACATGGACTACTTGGCCGAAATCTACCTGCACTACCGCACCATCCACATCGACCAGCTCATCGGCCCGCGGGGCAAGGGACAGAAGAGCATGCGCGACCTCACCCCCGCCGAAGTCTACCGCTACGCCTGCGAGGACGCCGACGTCACCCTCAAGCTGAAGAACGTGCTCGAGAAGGAACTCAAGGCGCAGGGCGTGGAACACCTCTTCTTTGAAATAGAGATGCCGCTCGTGCCCGTCCTCGTGAACATCGAGAGCAACGGCGTGCGTCTCGACACGGAAGCCCTAAAGCAGTCGGCCGCACACTTCAACGCCCGCCTCAGCCAAATCGAGGAAGACATCTACACACTGGCTGGCGGAGCCTTCAACATCGCCTCGCCGAAGCAGGTGGGCGAAGTGCTCTTCGACCGCCTCAAGCTGATGGAGAAACCCAAGAAGACCAAGACCGGCCAGTACGTCACCTCCGAAGAGGTGCTCGAAAGCCTCCGCGGCAAGCACGACATCGTGGGCAAGATACTGGAGCACCGCGGCCTGAAGAAGCTGCTGGGCACCTACGTCGAAGCCCTGCCCCAGCTCATCAACCCGCGGACGGGACGTATCCATACGTCGTTCAACCAGGCCGTCACCGCCACGGGCCGGCTCAGCTCGAGCAACCCTAACCTGCAGAACATCCCCATCCGCGACGAGGACGGCAAGGAAATCCGCAAGGCCTTCATCCCTGACGACGGTTGCGAATTCTTCTCGGCCGACTACTCGCAGATCGAGCTGCGCATCATGGCCCACCTCAGCGAAGACCCCAACATGATCGAAGCCTTCGTCGAGGGCCACGACATCCATGCCGCCACCGCCGCCAAGATTTACAAGGTAGGCATCGACGAGGTGACCTCCGACATGCGACGCAAGGCTAAGACGGCCAATTTCGGCATCATCTATGGCATCTCGGTCTTCGGGCTGGCCGAACGCATGAACGTCTCACGCCAGGAAGCCAAGGAACTGATAGACGGCTACTTCGCCACCTATCCCTGCGTGAAGGCCTACATGGACCGCAGCATCAACGTGGCCCGCGAACAGGGCTATGTGGAAACAATCTTCCACCGCAAGCGCTTCCTGCCCGACATCAACTCGCGCAACTCCGTCGTGCGTGGTTATGCCGAACGCAACGCCATCAACGCACCCATCCAAGGCAGTGCCGCCGACATCATCAAAGTAGCCATGGCCCGCATCTATCAGCGCTTCCAAAGTAACAATCTGAAAGCAAAGATGATTTTACAAGTCCACGACGAACTGAATTTCAGCGTTCCGAAGGTCGAAAAAGAGCTCGTACAGAAAATTGTAATCGAAGAAATGGAGAACGCCTACCGCATGCACGTGCCCCTCAGGGCCGATTGCGGGTGGGGAACTAACTGGCTGGAGGCTCACTAAAGAGGCCGATAACGAAGTTTAACTTACAATCAGAAAGCAGCCAAAAGGAATTAATTAAAATGCACTTTGTATGCAAAATGTCCGGCAGACCATCCGCCGGACATTTTTTTTGATATTTATCAGGCAAAAAGAAAGGGGATAAACTCTGCAAATGCTTACACTTTGAAAAACATTCTTCAAATATCAGACATTATGTCAATATAATGACTACCTTTGCACCGCTTTTCAGAAATGAGGCATAGAAAAAAGAAAGAATAGACATAAATTGATATTAATCATGAAAGCAAAAGTATCCTTAAAGAAATTGTTTGTATCCACCCTGTTTCTAACTCTTGGTGTAAGCGCATTCGCTTTCCAGAACAACGACTTCGTTTACAATTCGAAAGAAGTAAACGGACTGAAAGTGAGCCAAAGCGTCTACAAGAACAACAACAACCTGCTGACCAATTATCTGGAATACCATTACAAATATGATGACCAGAAACGTCTCATTGAGAACGAAACTGTATGTTGGGATGAGAATCTGAAGACTTGGAAAAAGGTAATGTGTGTACGCTACACATATAGTGATAATCAGGTAACGACCAACTATTACAAATGGAACGACCACAAAGGCCGGTACATAAAAGAAAATGGCAAAACAACCACTATGTACATAGCTGCCAAATAAGCAAGTATAAAATCCTTATACTCTCTTAATCGAAACTATTTTACTCCTAACAATAAACCAAACCTTTTTAGTTAACTGCGAAAAGCCGGAGTGCGTGATGCATCCCGGCTTTTTTATTTTTCTCTACCAACCAACTAACCATTCCATCTCCACACATGTAATTGTGCACAAGGTGCATAATCTTTAAATAAGACAAGAACACTACGGAAAGAAAAACCGAAAACAGAATTTTCGTTTTGCCTTTCCCTTGGTTTACACTATCTTTGCGGACTGAAAACAACTGACAACAAGAAGATAACTCTAAAATATAAGACAGACTATGGCATTAAAAGCAGGTATCGTGGGCCTTCCCAACGTGGGAAAATCCACACTCTTCAACTGCCTGTCCAGCGCGAAAGCACAGGCAGCCAACTTCCCATTTTGTACCATCGACGCCCAGATGGGCCAGGTATCCGTGCCCGACGAACGACTGACCAAGTTGGCCGAAATCGTCCATCCGGGTCGCATCGTCCCCGCCGTGTGCGACATCGTCGACATTGCCGGACTCGTCAAGGGCGCCAGCAAGGGTGAAGGCCTGGGCAACCAGTTCCTGGGCAACATCCGCGAATGCGACGCCATCATCCACGTGCTCCGTTGCTTCGACAACGGCAACATCGTTCACGTGGACGGCTCCGTCGACCCCGTGCGCGACAAGGAAATCATCGACACCGAACTCCAGCTGAAAGACCTCGAGACGGTAGAAAACCGCATCAAACGCGTGGAGAAGGTAGCCAAGGTAGGCGGTGACAAGAATGCCAAAATAGAGTACGAACTACTGCTCCGCTACAAGGAAGCGCTGGAGCAGGGCAAGAGCGCCCGCACCGTTGTTCCTCAGAACGAAGACGAAGAAACCTGCGCCCACCAGATGTTCCTGCTCACCACCAAGCCCGTGCTCTACGTGTGCAACGTGGACGATACCTCCGCTGCCACCGGCAACGCCTACGTGGAGCAGGTGCGCAAGGCCATCGAGGATGAGGATGCCCAACTGATGATTATCTCTGCCCAGACCGAAGCCGACATCGCCGAACTGGAGACTTACGAGGAGAAACAGATGTTCCTCGAAGACCTCGGTCTGAAGGAAAGCGGTTGCAACCGACTCATCAAGGCCATCTACAGCCTGCTCAACCTGGAAACGTTCATCACCGCCGGCGAAATGGAAGTCAAGGCCTGGACCTACCGCAAGGGCTGGAAGGCTCCGCAATGTGCCGGCGTCATCCACACCGACTTCGAGAAGGGCTTCATCCGCGCCGAGGTCATCAAGTACGACGACTACATCAAGTACGGTTCCGAAGCCGCCGTGCGCGAGGCCGGCAAGCTCAGCGTCGAAGGCAAGGACTACGTGGTGCAGGACGGCGACATCATGCACTTCCGCTTCAACGTGTAAGGATAAAGACAAGATAAAGGACGAGGCCACGGGGCAAGCACCCGGATGGCCTCGTCAAATTATACCCCCTGATACAAAACAACCATAACTCCATGAAAGCCATTCTCCCACTCCTTCTCGCCCTGCTGGTTCTCCCCCTGCAGGCACAGACCGCAGCCGACAGCGTAACCATCTGCGGACGTGTGACCGACTACGAAGGACAGCCCATCGACAGTTGTTCGCTCTTCTGGCAGACACCTTCGTTCGACGACGCAGCCCAGGCCATGACAGATGCCGACGGACGCTACTCGATACGCATTCCCCGCGGCAAGTACCAAAGCATGGGAGCCTTGCGCATGGACACCTATCCGCATACACCCCAAGGCTCAGCCCTGCCGGCAGCCGACCAGCGGCTGGAATTCTGGGCATGGGACTTCATCGCCGACCGCGACACGACGCTCGACATCCGCTACCACCGCATGGAAGTCTACGGCCTGCGCGTGTTCCGCATCCCCGGAGCCATGCCCTGTTACCAGATATTCGTCCGCCCCATGAGCCTGACCCGCTTCCAGCAGATGGAAGCCTCCCAGGCGCAGCATGCCCAAGACGTGAGCAACATCGAGCAGGGAGCCGCACGCAACGACGCACGTGCCGTCCGCCTCGCCCCCACCCTCGACCGCCTGAAGGCCACCGTATGGATAGACGGCGAGGAAGTGTCCATCCTGATGAAGCAGGAAATCAAGGAATACTTCTCGGCCGACGAATGGGGAAATGCCTACCTCCTCACCACAGACCGCCCCAAGCGCAGTACCGCCCTGCCCTACCACGTCTTCAAGGTAGAGCTGGAAGACTTGGACAACGGCGACCGGGGCGAAGGGCTCTACTATATGGAAAAAGAAAAGTATGTAAACTGAACAAATACATCCTAATCCTCAAAAACAAATACAGCATGAAGAACTATCTCATTGCAGGTACCGGCGGCGTAGGCGGAAGCATCGCCGCCTTCTTGGCACTGGCAGGGAAAAACGTCACCTGCATTGCCCGCGGCGAACACCTGGCCGCCATCCGCGAACACGGACTCCGTCTCCACTCCGACCTCAAGGGCGAACACACCCTGCATGTCCCCGCCTGTACGGCCGAGGAATATCAGGACAAGGCAGACGTCATCTTTGTCTGCGTCAAAGGATATTCCGTCAATTCCATCACCGACCTCATCCGGCGGGCCTCGAAACCCGAAACCGTGGTCATCCCCATCCTCAACGTCTATGGCACGGGGCCCCGCATCCAGCGTCTGGTGCCGGGCGTGACGGTGCTCGACGGCTGTATCTACATCGTGGGCTTCGTCAGCGGCCGGGGCGAAATCACACAGATGGGACGGATTTTCCGTCTGGTCTATGGTGCCCACCAAGGAACGGATGTTCCCCGTGAAACACTCGAAGCCGTGCAGCGCGACCTGCAGGACAGCGGCATCAAGGCCGAAATCTCGGACGACATCAACCGCGACACCTTCGTCAAGTGGTCGTTCATCTCGGCCATGGCTGTGACGGGCGCCTACTACGACGTGCCTATGGGCGAAGTACAGAAGCCCGGCCCCGTGCGCGACACCTTCATCGGCCTCTCGCGCGAAAGTGCCGCCCTGGGCCGCAAACTGGGCATAGAGCCGAAAGAAGACCTGGTGGAATACAATCTGAAGGTGATGGACAAGCTCGACCCGCACAGCACCGCCTCCATGCAGAAAGACATGGCCCGCGGACACGAAAGCGAGGTGCAGGGACTGCTGTTCGACATGATTGCCGCCGCCGAAGCGCAGGGCATCGACATCCCCACCTACCGGATGGTGGCAGAAAAGTTCAGAAATCTCTGACCCGCGGATTTTGTTCTTTGCCGGATAAAGACTACTTTTGGCAACCGTAACCATAAAACCAAGAAAGAAACGTCATGTTACCGTTACTCAACATCCACTGGAACCCCGATCCCGAACTGTTCAACCTCTTCGGCATCTCCATCCGTTACTATGGCCTGCTGTGGGTCATCGGCCTGGCTTTTGCCTACTTCATCGTGCAGAAAGAATACCGCGACCGGCGCATCGGCGACGACAAGTTCGAACCGCTGTTCTTCTACTGCTTCTTCGGTATCCTCATCGGTGCCCGCCTGGGCCACTGCCTGTTCTACCAGCCCGACTACTACCTGCACCACTTCTGGGAAATGATTCTCCCCGTGAAGTTCCTGCCGGATGGCGGATGGAAGTTTACGGGCTACGAAGGCCTGGCCAGCCACGGCGGCACGCTGGGACTCATCATCGCCCTATGGCTCTACTGCCGCAAGACGAAGATGCACTACATGGACGTGCTCGACATGATTGCCGTAGCCACCCCCATCACCGCCTGCTGCATCCGTCTGGCCAATCTGATGAACTCCGAGATTATCGGGCGGCCAACGGACGTACCCTGGGCTTTCGTCTTCGAGCGGGTGGACATGGTGCCCCGCCATCCGGCCCAGTTCTACGAGGCGCTGGCCTATTTCGTCTTCTTCCTCGGCATGGTGTGGCTGTACAAGCGCGGGCAGAAACAGGCTCCCGCCACCCCACGTACCGACTTCAGCAAGGGTGCGAAAGCCGACGCACAAGTCACCCCGCTCTATCACCGCGGCTTCTTCTTCGGCCTCTGCCTAACGGAAATCTTCGTCTTCCGCTTCTTCATCGAGTTCCTCAAGGAGAACCAGGTGGACTTCGAGGACGGCATGACGCTGAACATGGGCCAGTGGCTCAGTGTGCCCTTCGTCCTCATCGGCCTCTACTTCATGTTCTTCTACGGACGACAGAAGAAGGCGTGACGTCCCTGTGGCTTCGGACCGCTGAAAACATCCCCGCTTTTCCCCTGAAAGATACGACCTTTTGATGCAAAAGAAGCAATGTTTTGCATCAAAAGGTCGTATCTTTTATAGAAAGGCAAAGGAAGTAAGCAATCACATCTGCCATCTTCGTTGCGTCCATGCCAGATTGTCAATATAAAACAGGATGGAGAAAAGCTCCATCCTATCAATCATTTTCAAAAACAGGATATTTTATTTCCCTTTGACGATGCGCTTGATGTCGTTCAGCTTGTTCAGCGCCTCGAGGGGCGTCAGGTTGTTCACGTCGAGGTTCAGTATCTCGTCGCGTATCTGGCACAGCACGGGATCGTCCAGCTGGAAGAAGCTGAGCTGCATGCCGCCGGCCGACGAAGGCCCTTCGGTGATGGTCTTGCCCGTGACAGTACCCGTCTGGCGGTTCTCGCGCTCCAGCTGCTTCAGGATTTCGTCGGCGCGCTTCACGATGCTCTTGGGCATGCCTGCCAGCTTGGCCACGTGGATACCGAAAGAGTGCTCGCTGCCGCCCCGCTCCAGCTTGCGCAGGAAGATGACCTTGCCGTCCACCTCCTTCACCGCCACGTTGTAGTTCTTGATGCGGGCGAAGCTCTTCTCCATTTCGTTCAGTTCGTGGTAGTGCGTGGCAAAGAGGGTGCGCGCCTTGGCCCGCGGATGTTCGTGGATGTACTCCACGATGGCCCAGGCGATGGAAATGCCGTCGTAGGTCGACGTACCGCGCCCCAGCTCGTCGAAAAGCACGAGGCTGCGCGGCGAGAGGTTGTTCAGGATGTCGGCCGCCTCGTTCATCTCGACCATGAAGGTCGATTCGCCCACGGAGATGTTGTCGCTGGCGCCCACACGGGTGAATATCTTGTCTACCACCCCGATGTGCGCGCTCTCGGCAGGCACGAAGCAGCCTATCTGCGCCATGAGGGTGATGAGGGCCGTCTGGCGGAGCAGGGCCGACTTACCGGCCATGTTGGGACCGGTGATGATGATGATCTGCTGCGTCTGGCTGTCGAGCATCACGTCGTTGGCCACGTACTTCTCGCCGATGGGGAGCTGCTTCTCGATGACGGGATGGCGGCCCTGACGGATGTCGAGCACGTCGTCGTCCGAGAGGACGGGGCGGATGTAGTTGTTCTCGCGCGCGGCCGTGGCAAACGACAGGAGGCAGTCGAGGCGGGCCACCTGGTTGGCATTGATCTGGATGGCGGGGATAAACTCGCTCAGGGCCTGCACCAGCTCGTTGTAGAGCTGCGTCTCGAGCACCAGTATCTTGTCTTCCGCGCCGAGTATCTTCTCTTCGTATTCCTTCAGTTCCTGCGTGATGTAGCGTTCGGCGTTGACCAACGTCTGCTTGCGTATCCACTCCTGGGGTACTTTCTCCTTGTGGACGTTGCGCACCTCGATGTAGTAGCCGAAGACGTTGTTGTAGCCTATCTTCAGGCTCGGTATGCCCGTCAGCTCGCTTTCGCGCTGCTGCAGCTGGAGCAGGTAGTCCTTGCCGCTGTAGGCTATCTGGCGCAGCTCGTCGAGCTCGGCGCTGACGCCCTGCTTGATGACGCCGCCCTTGTTGACCAGCAGCGGCGGGTCGTTGTTGATTTCACGATCGATGCGGTCGCGGATGGACTGGCAGACGTTGAGCTGCTCGCCGATGCGGTTCAGGCTGGCATTGTCGGCCTCCAGGCAGGCCTGCTTGATGGGTTCGACGGCCTGCAGCGCCACCTTCAGCGCCACCACCTCGCGGGGGCTGACACGTCCCACGGCCACCTTCGACAGGATGCGCTCCAGGTCGCCGATGCGGTGCAGCTGCTCCTCCACCAAGTCGCGGAAGTCGGGCTGGCGGAAGAAGTATTCCACCACGTCCAGGCGGTCGTTGATGGGGCGCACGTCCTTCAGCGGGAACACCAGCCAGCGTTTCATCAGGCGGGCACCCATGGGGCAGATGGTCCTGTCGATGACGCTGAGCAGCGAACTGCCCCCGTCGTTCATCGAACCCATCAGCTCGAGGCTGCGCACGGTGAACTTATCGAGCCGGACGTACTTGTCCTCCTCGATGCGGGCCAGCGACGTGATGTGACCTATCTGCGTATGTTGCGTCATGATGAGGTATTGCAGGATGGCTCCCGACGCGATGATACCGTTCTTCAGGTGCTCCACGCCGAAGCCTTTCAGATTCTTCACCTCGAAGTGTTTCAGCAGCTTTTCGCGGGCCGTCGTTTCGGTAAACACCCAGTCGTCCAGCTCGAAGGTGAAGAACTTGCTTCCGAAATTACCTTCGAACATCGGCCGCTTGCCTCGTTCGAAGAGCACCTCCTTGGGGCCGAAGTTGTTGAGCAGCTTGTCGATGTAGTCGAAGGGGCCTTCTGCCGTCAGGAACTCACCCGTCGATATGTCCAGAAAAGCCACGCCGCAGGCTCCCTTGCCGAAGTGTACGGCAGCCAGGAAGTTGTTCTCGCGGTAGTTCAGCACGTTGTCGTTGATGCTGACACCGGGCGTCACCAGCTCCGTAATGCCGCGCTTCACCAGCTTCTTGGTCAGCTTGGGGTCTTCCAGCTGGTCGCAGATGGCCACGCGCTTGCCCGCACGGATGAGCTTGGGCAGGTACGTGTCGAGCGCATGATAGGGAAATCCGGCCATCTCGATGGTCTTCTCCTTGCCGTTGGCACGCTTGGTCAGCGTGATGCCCAGGATTTCGGAGGCCACAATGGCATCGGTCGAGTAGGTTTCATAGAAGTCTCCGCAACGGAACAGCATCACGGCGTCAGGGTGCTTGGCCTTGAGGTCGAGAAACTGTTTCATCATCGGTGTAAGGACAATATCTTCGTTCATGAGGTTTCGGCTTAAAAACTAAACAGAAACAAAGATAAATCTTTTTTAGAAAACAAGCATCTGCGGGCTCCCATTCCTTAGTAACCCTTAACAAAATAGCGCATATTCATAAAACATGTTATATAACATGCGTTTTTTCTTGCAGAATTTGCAGATTTCCCAAAAGTCCGTACCTTTGCGTCGTGTTTTTCATAGTATTAGATTTTAAGGTTAACAAAGGTTGGAGTACAGCGGTACTCCTTTTTTTATGCCCTTACGCCAACAAGCCTCCCCGTCGGCTCATTCTTCTTTCCCGTCCGTCACTGCCGGCACAGCTGCCTCGCGCCACAACCTTTTCCTGAACCCCAACGGCGTTTCGCCCGCATTCCGCCGGAAGAATTTGCAGAAAGCAGAAGTGTCGCTGAAATTGAGTCTGACCGCTACATCGCTCACCGCCAGACTGCGGTTGCCCAGCAAGGTACGAGCCTCCATCAGCAGCAGCTCGCTGATGATGCCGTTCACCGTCTTGCCCGTCCCCGTCCGTACGATGCGCGACAGATACTGTTCGCTGATAGCCAGCTCGCGGGCATAGAAAGCCACAAAATGCTCTTCGCGGAAATGACGGGTGACGAGGGCATAGAATTCCTGCAACACATGCTCCTTGGGGTTCAGATGCCGGCGGATGGGGGTACGCCGCGAAAGGAAGTCGGCAATATCGAGCAACAGGGCATTGCAGGCAGCCTGAAGACGGCGGAAGAGGAACTTGTGGTCAGAACCCAGCAGGCGCATCAGCACTTCCAGCTGGCCGCGCATCTCCTGCATCTCGTCTTCGGCCAGCAGGAGGGTATATTGCCTGTTCTGCCGCAGGGTAGACAGCAGGAGGGCGGCCGTCTGCGTCAGGTATGAATCGTTGGTCAGCATGGCTTCCGAAATGGAAAGGGTAATGAAGCGGATGTCTTTCGACGAAAACAGATGGTCGGTCAGGTAGTTGGCCCCATGCACCAGCAGTGTGCCCGACTCCATGACGATATGTTCTCCGTTGAGCAATATCTCCGAACGCCCTTCCAGTATAAAGATCAGATAGAGTTCACGGTTGAAGTAGGCTACATCTGCCGGATAGTTGCGGTCGTCGTATCCGCTTTCGAAGCAGACCACATCTTCCCGATAATGGGGGATTTCCGGACGCTCTTTCAGCATCCCTGCATTGTCGAATATACACGATTTTACCATTTCAACTCAGATATATACCTGCAAAAGTAGCATTTGTTTCGTAATATACAAAAATTGAATCGGATTGTATAACCCGATGCGAACGAAAAAGGCGAACTTTGCGCCCCGAAAACAAGGTAAAAAGATCAGGATATGAAAAGTATGTTCAAAAGATATCTGGTATTTGTAGCAGGATTGTACTTCCTGGCTGCGGGTGTGGTACTCATAGTCCGTTCGGCATTGGGCACGACTCCCATCTCGAGTGTCAACTATGTGATGAGCCTCAACACACCGCTCACACTGGGCACCTGTACATTCATCATCAACATGCTGCTCATCGTAGGGCAGTTCTGGCTGGTACGCGGACGGGGCAGTCGTCAGGACACCGTCGAAATCCTCCTCCAGATTCCTTTCTCCTTCATCTTCTCGGCCTTCATCGACCTGAATATGCTCCTTGCGGCCGACATCCGCCCGTCCAACTATGCCATGTCCATCGCCTTGCTGCTCGTAGGATGCCTCGTCCAGTCGGTAGGCGTGGTGCTCGAACTGAAGCCCCGTGTAGCCATGATGAGCGCCGAAGCGTTCGTAAAATATGCCTCCAGCCGCTACCGCCGCGAGTTCGGACGTACCAAAGTGTGCTTCGACATCACGCTGGTGACACTGGCCGTCCTGCTCTCGCTGGCCTTCACGCAAACCATCGAGGGCGTACGCGAAGGCTCGCTCATTGCAGCCGGCCTTACCGGTTATATCGTCACTTTCCTCAACCACAAAATCATGACGCGCAAGAACCTCTACCGTCTGATCCCTGTGTTGAGACCTGCCACCGACAAGAAACAGGAGGCTTTAGAGGCCTGTTAAAGACTTTTTTACTTAACAACTGCATGTAAGGTCTAAAACATGTTATAAAACAGAATTTTATATTTGCATTATTTGCAGATTTCGCCAAAGTCCGTATCTTTGCAATGTGTTTTTCATAGTATTAGATTTTAAGGTTAACAAAGGTTGGAGTACAGCGGTACTCCTTTTTTTATGCCCATACGTTTCCTCGCCATTCTTCCCCAGTCGACAAAATAATTTTTCCCGGTCAGAAAAAAATCGGAGCCAGCCTGTAACTAATCGGAAACCTCGGACGACCAACTGAACAAAAAGCCGGAAAAATGACAGACAAAAACAAGGAAAAAGAATTCACCGACCTGCTGCTGCAACACCAGGCCATCGTCTACAAGGTGTGCCTGCTGTATGCGCAAGACAAGGAAGACCTCGCCGACCTCTACCAGGAGACGGTGTACAACCTGTGGAAAAGCTACGGGACATTTGAAAACAGAAGCAGCCTCGGCACCTGGGTCTATCGCATCGCGCTGAACACCTGCATCACCGACCTGCGCCGCAGGAAGCGCCATGAGTACGTCCCTCTGCGTCTGACGGATACCGACCTAACGGACGACGACCCGCAGGACGAAATGCTGAACGACCTCTACAGCCTCATCCGCCGCCTGAACAAGCTGGACCGCATGTACATCGTCCTCTGGCTGGACGGAAAGACCTACGAGGAGATTGCCGACATCATCGGTACCAACCGCAATCAGGTGGCCGTCAGGCTACACCGCATCAAAGAGAAACTGAAAACCATGTCCAACCTTTAACTTTACATTATCATGAATCTGGAAGAAATGCAACAAGCGTGGAAGGAACTCAACGAACGGGTCGCACGCAACGAAATCCTGCATCGGGAAGAAGTAAAGAGAATCCTGAACACACGCAAGGAAAGCCAATTGGAGAAACTGATGAGACTGGAGAAAACAGGACTGCTGACTATCGTAGCCTTGTGTCTGTTCTGCATCTATGCCTGGACAACGTTCCCCGGCTACCACCTGCCTACCAACATCACAGCGGCCATTCTGCTCGTCGGCAGCCTCGTTTTACAGGCAGGCCGACTACACCAGCTGACCAGTATGAAGCGGGCAGAGAACCTGGAAGTACAAATCCGATACGCCCTGCGCTACAAAGCCGCCTACAACCGCACCTATCTGATTCTCTACCCGATTATCATCCTTTTTGCCATTATGCTCGTCGTCAACTTCCACACGCTGTTCAACCGCACCCTCATCCTACTGCTACTGGCCGTCTGCCTCATAGCCGACTATTTCATATTCCACTACACGCACGGCCGGGTGAAGCAGATGATTGAAGTCAACCGAGAACTCAAGCAGATAGAAGAAGAATGACTGAAGAAAAGCATAGGCGGAACAGGGTAAGCAATGCCCTGTCCCGCCTTTATTGCAGCTTCAGGAAACGACCTTACAAGCTATACCGTCACCATTTTCAATCATAAAATCAGGATAGGCAAAAACTTCTACCGTTTGATACCCTTGCTGAGACCTACCACCGACAAAAACAGGAAGCCTTAAAGGCTCATTAAAGACTTTTTTACTTAACAACTGCATGTAAGATCTAAAACGTGTTATATAACAGACTTTTCTGACTACATTATTTGCAGATTTCCCCAAAGTCCGTACATTTGCAATGTGTTTTTCATAGTATTAGATTTAAGGTTAACAAAAGGTTGGAGTACAGCGGTACTCCTTTTTTTATGCCCATACGCAAATGGCCTCCACTCCACACAATCTTTCCATTCAATCCTCCCTCAGCTGATCTATCTGGACAGCCGTCTTTGGCCAGCTGGGACGGATAGCCGAGCCGTAGTTCACAATTACTCCCTCCTTATTCACCAGCAGGAAGAAGGGTATGCCGTCCTGCCCCAGATGCTTGGACATTTTCTGCAAGACATCACGCTCAGCAAAGTCTTCCCAATGCAAACACTCCAACACTGTTTCCTTAAGCGAAAAGCGTTGTAATATCCGTTCGTAATCAGTGCGTTTCCCGCTGACGCAGAGGCTGACCATCGCCACATCGTCCGTGCTGTATCGGGCACACAGCTTCTTCAACGGCTCCATCTCCGCCAGGCAGGGAGGGCAGAAAACTCCCCAAAAGTCAATGTAGAGCACCTTGCCCCGATGCTTGTCTATCAGCGAACGCAAGGGCGCCATATACTGTTCCGCCTCGGGAGTATCGGCATCGCCATGCAACAGGTAACGGGAAAAGACTTCGGGATGGCGCAAGTAATCGGTTGTCCGCCGATAAAGCAAGTCCAAAGAGTGGCGGAGTACAGGTATCTGCACCAGCGTATCATATTCCCGACAAACAGAATCCCAAGCTACCGTATCGTTGACTGCCAGTGAAGTACCCAGTAAGTCGGCCAGCAGGAACTGGGCCACCCTGCTTCCTCTCTGTTCATCAACCAAATCCTTGTCGGTAAAATCAAGGTCACCCGTCGCAGCACGTCTATATCTCAAATAAAAAGTCAAATCACGAATCAAGCGGAAATGAGCGGACGTAATAATTTTGTCGGCCAGTAATGCGTCCACCTCGGGCATCAACGCCTCGCAGGCAGCCGTTTCCTTCTGCCAGTCCACTTGCTTTTGGCCATAAAGCCGCCTGATGCGTTGCTGCGTATAACGGAAACGTTCGGCGTAATAGTCGGCCAGCAACAGACGCTCCGTCAGTTCAGCCACGTCACTGGTGGGACGATAACGCTCCAGAAACTCCTCCCGCTTCTGCTTCCGAAGCGCATATTCCTTCTGCACGGCCTTTTCAAACACCTCTACTGATGAGTTTACATCGTCCATATAAACATAATCCGACTGATAGAAACCTCCTTCTGCAAAAGCCAGCATACCCTGATTCAAGGCAGCTGAAGTTCCCTTTACCACCGGATGGAGCAAGTCATTAAAATCAATCTGTAAATAGAGGCTATCGCCTGGTGCCAGATACAGACGGGGTGCATAATTGCGAAGAGAAAACTCGCACACCGCCTCGCAGAGCGGCACGTTAAACGAGAAGGTGTCGTCCTCCCTGATAGAAGCCTTATACACCGTCTCCTGTTTGGCGTTAAAAGAAACCAGTACCAACTCCAATTCCTTCTCATTGGGATAAATTCCCCTATTCAGAATACGGCCCTGCACAACAGCTGTTTTAACGGGTTCAAGACCATCGGCCCAAAGACGGCCAAAGCTGCATAGAAACAGACAGACCACAAAAAATAGATGCTTCATAGACAATTGCATAAATCGTTAGATATAATTATTCTCTGCCATAGCAAGATGCAGCAAATATAAGAAAAACGAATGTTTCGGAGATGCAAACAGATACTTAAAAGAGAAATTCTTATCCAAATAAATCTGTAAGGATTTTAATACATGTTATAAAACAGCCTATTTCACTTCCAAAATTTGCAGATTTCCCCAAAGTCCGTACATTTGCAATGTGTTTTTCATAGTATTAGATTTAAGGTTAACAAAAGGTTGGGCTCAGCGGAGCCCTTTTTTTATATCTTTACCTGTACTCACAAATATCAATCAAAAAACAACAGCCGCCATTTCCTATTTATTGTATAGGAAACGACGGCTGTTCCACCGTTTTTACGCCAGCGATATCAATCCTCACTCATCATCTCTTTCTTGCTTCGGCGTACCCTCCGGTTTATGTTTAGGCATCGGCTTTTGACTCATGCCCAACCATTGGTCATATTGGGTTTCGGTGAGTATCTTCTTCATTTTTTTGTTCTTTTTGGCGATACGCTTTTGCATGTCCTCCGTACTTTCTGGCTTCGGAGCTCCATCCATCATAGGTGGACGGTGCATACCGTCAGGAGCACCTTCTCCCATGCCCATGGGTGGCATTCCTCCCTCATGAGGCGGACGAGGCCCCCGACCATTTGCCCCCATCATAGGCGGACGTTGCATACGGTTTTCAAGCAATTCGCGCTGTTCTTTCAAAATCAGTTTATAGACTTTCTTATACTGCTTGTCCGTCAGATTCAAAGCTTCTTTCAAGCGATCAGTTTCTTTTTGTGCCATCTTTTCAGGATTAGGCACTTCGCGAAACATTTCACTTTTCTTCTCTGGCTCGCCTTCCGAAGCCACCTGTGCCTGTACCTGCAAAGCAGATAGGAAAATTCCAAGACACAATACCGTATATTTCAGGCTCATTTTCATCTCTTATTCCTCCTTTGTTTACTATGAATGACATTGCAAATGTAGCCAGCATTCGAACAAATAGAAAACAGAATAGACCAATAGGAAACTTTTGACGATAAAACCTAAAAAATCTGGCATCTGAATGTAATTTATCCAACCCGACAACGACTAATAAAAGAAACTTAAGATATGATTAAACAAGACTACCTGATACGCATGATACAGCAAATCGTCTCTATGATTGTAGAGGCGCTGCTACACAAGAAAAAAATCCGCCAGAAGGAATGGGAAGACTACGATCACCTGACGAGACAGATATTGGGGACAGACACCCGCGACTTGCTCAACACCAGTGCCGACGAACTAATTGCCCGCCATGCCGACACGCCCGACGGTATGGAGAAACTGGAGTTGGCCGCCGTCAACATGCTGAAGCTGGCCGAAGAAGTAGATGAAGACAATCCTCTACTGAAATCACGCCTCCGACAGGAAGGCATCCAACTGTTAAAATATATCCAGCAGCATAGCGACAACTATTCGCTCCAACGAGAATTCCTCATTGGCCTGCTGGAAACAAACCATTGATTTACGCCTCGCAAAACAGCCTTTTCGAGTATGGATTACATAGTTTTAGTAAAAGCCTCCTATCCATTCGTTTTATCTAATTCCTTCCGTCGCTTCTCCAAAATCCGCACGAACTCTTTTTCATTGGTAGGCTGGAGGGCATCGTGCTTGCCATCTTTATAGACTACCAGCACATAGTGCACCAACGCACGCCCTCCCACTTGCATGGACGAACGACACTCCACTGACACAATCTCGGCTAACGAACGCTCACGTCTGCGCGAAAAACGTCCTTCATAAATGATCAGCTGACCATCTGTTGTCAATGTATAAGTAGTATGAATGATTTTTTCGATGAAATGAAGCAACAGGATACCCCATAGCACAGCTATCAAGATGTACTTCACCCACAAGCAATAAACCAGCATGAACGTAAACATAAGCAGCGCCAGATAACGGGCTGCACCCACTCGGGCATGGAATACTCTGTCCATAGTTTCTTCTTTTTTTTGCGGTAAAGGTATGGATTTTCGGTGGCAAAGCGCACAAACAACGCACTTATTTTGTAGATTTGCAACCTGCTAATACACATTGTTATGGTAAGAAAGTTCGATTTCCTCGTCATCGGCTCAGGAATAGCCGGTATGAGCTTCGCCCTGAAAGTGGCGGAAAAGGGGACGGTAGCCCTCATCTGTAAGGCCGGAATGGAAGAGGCCAACACGTATTTTGCACAGGGAGGCATCGCCTCGGTGACCAATCTGGCCGTGGACAACTTCGACAAGCACATCGAAGACACCATGATAGCCGGCGACTGGATCAGCGACCGCGCCGCCGTGGAGAAGGTGGTGCGTAATGCCCCCGAACAGATCAAGGAGCTCATCCACTGGGGCGTGAACTTCGACAAGAAGGAAGACGGGACATTCGACCTGCACAAAGAAGGCGGTCACTCTGAATTCCGCATCCTGCACCACAAGGACAACACGGGAGCCGAGATACAGACTTCGCTCATCGAAGCTGTGAAAAGGCATCCCAACATCAGTATATTCACCGACCACTATGCAGTGGAAATCATCACACAGCACCATTTGGGTATCATCGTGACGCGCTACACGCCGGGCATCAAGTGCTATGGCGCCTATGTACTGAACGAGAATACGGGCGAAGTGGACACCTTCCTCTCCAAGATAACCGTCATGGCTACAGGAGGTTGTGAGGCCGTTTACCGCCACACCACCAACCCGCTGGTGGCTACAGGCGACGGCATTGCCATGGTCTACCGCGCCAAGGGAGCAGTGAAGGACATGGAGTTCATCCAGTTCCACCCCACGGCCCTCTACCACCCGGGCGACCGTCCCTCGTTCCTCATCACCGAGGCCATGCGCGGCTACGGCGGCGTACTCCGCACAATGGACGGCAAGGAGTTCATGCAGAAGTATGACCCGCGCTTGTCGCTCGCCCCGCGTGACATCGTAGCTCGTGCCATCGACAACGAAATGAAGCTCCGCGGCGAAGACCATGTCTACCTGGACGTCACCCACAAGGACCCGGAAGAGACGAAGCGCCACTTCCCCAACATCTACCAGAAGTGCCTCAGCATCGGCATCGACATCACGAAGGACTACATCCCCGTAGCGCCCGCCGCCCACTACCTCTGCGGAGGCATCAAGGTGGACCTCGACGGGCAGAGCAGCATCCGTCGCCTCTATGCCATCGGAGAATGTTCGTGCACAGGACTGCACGGCGGTAACCGTCTGGCCTCGAACTCGCTCATCGAAGCCGTGGTCTATGCCGACGCGGCTGCCAAGCATGCCTTGAGTGTGCTGGAGCGTTACGACTTCAACGAAGACATCCCCGAATGGAACGACGAGGGCACCATCAGTAACGAAGAGCGTGTACTTATCACACAGAGCATGAAGGAGGTGAACCAGATTATGGAGTCGTACGTGGGCATCGTGCGCAGTAACGTGCGCCTCACCCGCGCTTGGAACCGCCTGGACATCCTCTATGAGGAGACTGAACGCCTCTTCAAGCGTTGCAAGGCCACGCGCGAGCTATGCGAACTGCGCAACATGATCAATGTGGGTTACCTCATCACGAAGCAAGCTATGGAGCGCAAGGAAAGCCGCGGCCTGCACTACACCATCGACTATCCGCACCACGCCGACGAAGCCGACGGAAAGAAAAAATAAAAAGTCTTCTGTAAACATTAAGAGGACTCCCTCATTGGTCCCGGATGGCCATAGAATTGGACGCAAACTTAATTTTGCAACCTATAACAAGCATATAATAAAAACGACCCATTGGCCTGTCTATGCGACTTCTGCCAATGGGTCGTTACTTATAAAATATAGAATGGAGATAATCCAAATCTTACCAGTTTTCCTTCTTCACTTCGAAGTAAGCCTGCGGATGGAGACAAGCAGGACATAACTCAGGAGCTTCCTTACCTACATAAATAAATCCACAGTTACGGCACTGCCATACCACTTCGCCTTCCTTGGCAAAGACAGTAGCATTCTGGATATTGTTTACAAAAGCTTGGTAGCGTTCTTCGTGTCCCTTCTCAGCTACAGCAATGTTGCGGTACATCAAAGCAATTTCGGGGAAACCTTCCTCATCGGCGATGTCAGCAAACTTGGGATAATCGAGCGACCACTCTTCGTGCTCACCTGCAGCAGCTGCCTGAAGATTTTCAAGTGTTGTACCGATAACACCTGCGGGATAGCTGGCCGTAATCTCTACCATACCACCCTCGAGCCACTTGAACATGCGTTTAGCGTGTTCCTTTTCCTGATCGGCTGTTTCCATGAAGATAGCAGCAATCTGTTCGTAACCTTCTTTCTTAGCTACACTGGCAAAGTAAGTGTAACGCATGCGTGCCTGCGATTCGCCGGCGAACGAAGTCATCAGATTCTTCTCTGTGCGGGTTCCTTTGATACTCTTAGTCATAATCATTCAGTTTTTAAAAGGGTTAATATTTTGTTCTTGTTGATTTCTTACGTTGCAAATGTAGGAAAAAGACTTCAAATGCCTTATCTCCAACCTTATCGGATTTTTCTATCACTTCATAAACAAAATCTATTATACAGTAGAAACCTAGTTGTATTAACAATAATTGTCGTCATCCATACGCTATAAAAAAACAAATGTCACTATCTTTGGGTTCATAGAAACCTCATAAATATTCCATCCTCCATGAAAAAAAATCTCAGTTCTCTCCTTTTGCTGGCTTTGGCCTGCATTTGTTTTTCCGCCTGTTTCGTACAACGTTCCGTTTCGGTCAACAAAGCCGCCAATAACCCCGACTACACTGTCAGCTACCTCTTCGAACACGACGGATGCCGTGTATATCGCTTTTATGATACATATTCGTCCAGCTACGTTTACTTCACCACACAAGGCGACGTAACCGCTATCCCCAACGACTCTACACGCCAGCAAACGGTCACCTACCGCCAACAGAATGACAGCGTATTCACAAAAAAAGCAGAGCAATAGCAACTATTTGCTTTATTTTACCTAAATTTGCACCCTCGTTTTCGGAATCACAACAAACTCAATAGGTAAAATAAGTTCTATTAAACAGAAAATGAAAGCGTTCGAATTCAAGCCGAAACTCTACACGGCGCTGAAGAATTATTCTAAAGTAATGTTTATGGCCGACCTCATGGCCGGCATCATTGTGGGCATCGTAGCCCTTCCATTGGCTATTGCTTTCGGTATTGCATCAGGTGTATCGCCCGAGAAAGGTATTGTAACTGCCATCATTGCGGGTTTCATCATCTCCCTGCTGGGCGGTAGCAAAGTGCAGATCGGCGGACCTACAGGTGCATTTATCGTTATCATTTATGGCATCATCCAGCAATATGGTGAGGCGGGCCTCATCGTAGCTACGCTGATGGCAGGTGTCATCCTGGTGCTGCTGGGTGTATTCAAGTTGGGAGCAGTCATCAAATTCATCCCCTATCCCATCATTGTGGGTTTTACAAGCGGTATTGCCGTTACCATCTTCACTACACAGGTGGCCGATGTATTCGGCCTTCAGTTTGGCGACGAGAAGGTGCCTGGCGACTTTGTAGGTAAATGGCTGGTCTATTTCAGACACTTTGATACAGTGAATTGGTGGAACACACTGGTGAGCATAGTAAGTATCGCTATCATCGCCCTGACACCCAGGTTCTCTAAAAAAATACCCGGCTCGCTCATCGCCATTGTAGTGATAACGTTGGCTGTCTGGCTGATGAAGACCTACGGCGGCATTACCTGCATCGACACCATCGGCGACCGCTTCAGCATCCGTGCCGAGCTGCCCGATGCCGCTATCCCCGCATTGGATTGGGAAGCTGTAAAGAACCTCTTCCCCGTAGCCGTGACCATCGCTGTGCTAGGTGCCATTGAATCGTTGCTTTCAGCTACCGTTGCCGATGGTATGATTGGCGACAAACATGACTCAAACACGGAGCTTATCGCACAGGGAGCGGCCAACATCATTACACCGCTCTTCGGCGGCATCCCTGCCACAGGAGCTATCGCACGTACCATGGCCAACATAAACAATGGCGGTAAGTCGCCCGTGGCTGGCATCGTACATGCTATTGTACTATTACTCATCCTCCTTCTGCTCATGCCGCTGGCTCAGTACATCCCCATGGGCTGTCTGGCGGGCGTACTGGTCGTAGTATCCTATAACATGAGCGGCTGGCGTACATTCAAGGCATTGCTCCGCAATCCGAAGTCGGACGTCACGGTGCTGCTCATCACCTTCTTCCTGACCGTCATCTTCGATCTGACCGTAGCCATTGAAATGGGTCTGGTTATTGCTTGCGTGCTCTTCATGCGCCGTGTGATGGAGACAACGGAAATCTCGGTCATCAAAGACGAGATAGACCCCAGCAAGGAATCGGATATCGCCACGAGCGAGGAACATCTTATCATCCCGCAGGGTGTGGAGGTATACGAAATCAACGGTCCTTATTTCTTTGGCATCGCCACCAAGTTCGAGGAAATGATGGCGCAAATGGGCGACCGACCCAAAGTACGTGTCATCCGCATGCGTAAGGTGCCGTTCATCGACTCCACGGGTATTCACAATCTGGAGAACCTCTGCCGCATGTCACAAAAGGAAAAGATAACTATCGTCCTCTCGGGTGTCAACGAAAAGGTACACAAGGTACTGGAGAAATCGGGCTTCTACGAACTGCTGGGCGAAGAAAACATCTGTCCAAACATCAATGTAGCGCTGGAGCGGGCCAAGAAGTTATTGTAAACAGACAACCTCTGCATATAAAGAATGTGCCAAAAACGAGTAATTTCTGTTTTTGGCACATTTTATTTTAAAGATCCACAACGATCTTAAATATATCGACCACTACTCCTCGAACTGATCCAGCAGCTCTTTGCACCTTTCCACATGCTTTTTATATTGAAACAGAGCTATCACAATGGCAACAATGATGGAAACAAAGCCTGACACGGTAATAAGTTGTACGGTAGCAGGATCGTTCGCTTGAGCATACAGGCGCATAAAGATGTAGGTGAGCATGGCGGTCAGGGGAATTATGCCGACAAGGAGCGACCCCGTGTAAAATCTGCGATAACCGGTAATCTTTTCTGTAACCGTCCGCACATCGTCGTCCAACAGATGGTTCATGCCCAATTTGCGGCTGACCCAAAAGCTGACACCCAAATCGACCAAAGCCCACAATGACACCAATATGCCAAACAGCAGAGGCCAATCTATGTTGACACAAATCACAATAATCATGGGTACCGTCAGGACATCGCCCAACATTCGGTCTCTGATTTCCTTGCTGATAGCCATCGCCGGCCGTTTCCTGAGAGATTTGAAAAACTTTTCGTTCAACGTTTCCTGCTTTTCCAACCCTTCCTTAAACACGTTATACTCCGATTTCAGTGTCTGAAGTTCTTTTTCGATATTGATTTCCATACGATTCGTTTTTTAGATGTTAGACATTTTTTTGAGTTGTTCCTTGATGCGAACCAACTTGAACGAGACATTCTTGACAGAAATACCTAGGATAGCGCCAATCTCGTCGTAGCTCAGGCCTTCGAGCCACAACAGAACGACACTTCTGTCGACCAGTCCCAATGCATTGATCCGCTTATAAAGCTGCTTTATCTGCAAATTCTTTTCCAGACTTCTCCCTTCCGAAGGAAAACTCGTACCCAAGTCCAGCCGTTCGCGCTGCTTCTTCTGGCGGTTGCTGAAGTTGATACAGTAGTTCAGGCTGACGCGATAAATCCACGTTCGGATATCGCTCTTCCCCTCGAAGGCATCGAAGCCCTGCCACAAGCGGACGAGAATGTCCTGATAGAGATCGTTCACCTCGTCCGTATCGTTCGAAAACATGTAGCAGACGGTGTAGATAGTCCGCTCATGCTCTCGGATGATATTTATGAATTGTTGTTCTTTCGCATTCATTTCACATGCCGTTTTTACTTGTTAGACCACAAAGCGACCCGAAAACTATACGTTCATACCCATTATTTTGATTCATTCATGTCCATCCAAATGAAGTTTCAAAGTAAGCGTCTCATAACAAACAAGTTATGGTGAACGATTCACATAGAAAAGGACTTTATCTTTTCAAAAGACGGGATTGCGAAACAAAATAAATTGCTTTCACCCGAAAAAGCAATGCTTTACGAAGGATAAAACTATGTTTTACGGAAGGTAAAACTATGCTTTACGAAAAGCCATAAATACCCTTCCGCCTCGCAACCATGAACATGGTTCTCGTAAAGTGCCACTTTAGCTTGCTAAAGTCCCTCTTTACGACACTCATGTTGATATTTACTGACGACAAACAGGCATTAACCTAAGCTTAACGTAGCCTTAACCTGAAAGCTCCTTGCATCGCCCTACCTTTGCGACATCGAAACAAGAAAAAAGGAATGTCTAACTATAAAAACTAAAACGAATATGATTACCAATCTCATCATGGCCATTTTTATTTCGGCCGCAGGCGTATCTACCAACTTGGTGTATAACGTAAAAATGGAAAACAACCGACTGGCGAACAAGGAAGTGTTCAGCGTGGAAAACGGAAAGTACCTGAAACGCCTCTTCAAGATGGACTTCACCTACAATGCACAAGGACAGGTGACAGACAAGAAGACCTACGTGTGGAGCGACGCCCGCCAAAACTACGTCCTCCAACAGACGGAAACCTTCAATCCGACCGACGACAGACAGGCTGAATAACCCCGCTTGAAGTTTGACTTTACATACACTTGTCCCCCGAAACGCATCATTTGTAGACAGCCGTTTCGGGGGACAAGTGTATGTAAACAAAGGACAATTTATCCGACTACGGTCACAATCACCCGACAATAGCGCGTCAATGCAGGCGTACCTGAGTCGCGAACCTCACAAATCAAATGGATAGTATCGCCCACACGAGCATCTTCGGGCACCCGAAATGAAAACTTGGGCGTGGAAACTCCTTCGACATGACCCGCATAACTTCCAGCTTCGGCATAATGCCACCAGCGGAAAGACAACGTATCGCCATCGGGGTCGGTACTGCCTGAAGCATCCCATTCGATTACTTCGCCAACATCTGCAGAGACGTCCAACGAAGCTTGAGCCAAGCTGACGACAGGCGGATGATTGGCCGACTCATACTCTTCTACACACCAATCCGCCCGTGCCGCAAAGTCATTCTGAATGGCGTCCAACCATCGCCAGAGGGGCTTGAAATAGCGGGTACGGACATTGATTTCCGCCGTATCAGTCGCATGCTCCAAACGTTTCGAACAGCTGTTGGCAATCCCCCACTGGCCCGAAGGATGTACATAATCCGATGAAGGCAGAGGATCCATCCACACATTTCCCCTGACCCTGACATAGCGTCCTCCCCAACCTCCATAGGCAGGCGACTCCCTGTTGCGCAAACCTGTAGGAATGGTATGCAGAAAAGCGGGCGTGTCGCCCTCGGCATTGAAGGCTCCCTGCTTGTTGGGATAAGCGTCGCACAGAGGTCCATGCCCCTCCAGTATCTGAGTCTTCATCCACGCCTTCTCAAAATAAGGTTTAACCTCGCTTGGCAGCACCTTCGGCCATATATATGCCATGCAGTCGAACTGGTCGGAAATAATGGTCGGTATGCCATACGGCTCCCACTGAGGGCGGATATATTGCTGATAAGTCTCGTCCTGCTCCCAGATGAGATACAGGCGAAGGTGTGAAGCTACTTCGGCCATACGCTCAGGATGGTCTTCCTGAATGATTTTCAAGGCTGCCGCTATCGTATTGCATCCACCCCAGGCCTGCAACCAGATGGGACGGCTGTCTGAGTTGTCCAAGAGGATATCTGCAATAAAGCGGGCCCCTTCCGTGCGGGTTGCATACTCGCCTACCGCACTAATGTTCCCCACTTTCCAACGTGCCAGCAGTTCGTCGGGCGAAGGATAATCCTTACTGTGCTTCAACAGATTGGGATAAACCTGTGCATAATATCCGATATACTCTGCTATCCACTCGACGGGATGAAAAGCATTCCATCCTTTACCACCCACCCAATGGAACTCCGAACTGATATTCACTATGGCTTCGACATCAAACTCATTGGACGTCAGCAGAAAGCGTACAAACGAAGCACGATCGTCCGCCTCACCATCGGTTGTGACAATGATGCGAGGCCTGTCTTCCATTCCCTTGACAGATGTACAACAACAGATGACCAGCAAGCAAACAATTCTAATAAATCTCAATCCAATCATACAATTCCAATAATAACGCCAACAAAGATACAGAATGTTTTCCTATTCTTACAGACAGAGTCAGTGTTTATGACCATCGCCTGTTAACCTAACATTAACGTAACGTTAACCTAAATCCCCACTATCCTTCCCTATCTTTGCATCAACAAAAAATAAAAAGACAAATGACAACAATGAAAAAGACACTCGCACTCGTGATGCTCCTTTGCATCACTCTCGGAGCTCAGGCACAACTGTTATGGAAAATATCGGGCAACGGACTCGACCGCCCCTCGTACGTCATGGGTACCCACCATCTGGCTCCCCTCAGCATCAAGGACAGCATTGCAGGCATGAAGCAGGCGATGGATGAAACGCAACAGGTCTATGGCGAGCTCGTTATGGAGAATGCCATGAAACCCGACATGCTGATGAAGATGCAACAGGCCATGATGCTGCCAGCCGACACTACGCTGAAGAGCCTCTTCACGCCAGCCGAATACGACAGCATTGCTTCGGTCGTAAAGACATATATCGGCATGGACCTTGCCCTGTTCGACAAACTGAAGCCAGCCGCCCTTACCACCCAGCTGTCCGTAGCACTGGCTGCCAAGTCGGTAAAGGGTTTCAATCCGCAAGAACAACTCGATACTTGGTTTCAGGCACAGGCCAAACAGGCTGGAAAGAAAGTGGGAGGGCTGGAAAGCATGGAACAGCAAATCGACGTACTCTACCGCTCGCAAAGCCTGCAACGCCAGGCTCACCTGCTCTATTGTGCGGCTACCACCATCGACTACGCTACCTTACAGGCCCAACGCATGACAGAAGCATACATGAACCAGGATCTCAATACCCTACTTGAAATCATGGAAGAGAAACAAAACGACTCTTGCGACAGTACACCTCAGGAAGAAGACACCCTGATATTCGGCCGCAATGCCGACTGGGCCCGCCAAATGCCCGACATCATGAAGCAAGCCCCCACCCTGTTTGTAGTAGGTGCTGGCCATTTGCCCAGCCAGCGAGGTCTTCTGAAGCTACTCGAAGACCAAGGATACACGGTAGAGCCAATGAAGTGACGCTAATTTTCCTTCCTTTCGATAAGGCAGAATACACCTCAGCAAAAAAAATCAAGCAAGCTTTGTTTTTTCTGCTTTCGACTTTCACTACCTTTGGAGTCTGAACAAACGAATTCTTATGGCAAGAAGAAAAGCTAAAAAGAAAGACTCCAAAGGTCTTCTGTATTTTATTCTACTGGTTTGTGCCGCCTTCATCGGCTATGGCCCGCTAAGCAATGCTTGGAAATCAGGACTTATTCATCTCGACCGCCTGCCACAAAGCATAAAGTCCGCTGTACAGACAAGTGAACCTGAAACACAAACAAATCTCTCCACTACCCAAGGCCTCGAAATACCTGCCCCATTAAAAGGCATAAATGAAACCATTTTGAAACGGAAAGGGTATACAGTATCTTATAATCGTACATTAAACCTACCCAACTGGGTAGCGTGGGAGCTAAATCGCGACAAACTGATAGAACGCGAAAGCCGCACGGATAAATTTCTACCTGACCCCGACCTGCCTGAAAGCGAAGCCGTCACTACCGACGACTACAAAGGTTCGGGCTGGGATCGCGGCCACATGTGTCCCGCTGCCGACAACCGCTGGCACTGGCGCGCCATGCAAGAAAGCTTCTACATGACCAATATCTGTCCTCAGCACCACAACCTGAATCGCGGCGACTGGAAGGAACTGGAAGACCGCTGTCGCGTATGGGCTGAACAGGAAGGTCGTATCTACATCGTCTGCGGTCCCATCCTTTACAATCAAAAACATTGCACCATCGGAAAAGAGCACAAAGTGACCGTGCCCGAAGCCTTCTTCAAAGTCATCCTATGTGCCGACAGCCGCCCTCCGCGTGCCATCGGCTTCATCTACAAAAATACTTCAGGCAACCATCCGCTGGACAGCTATATCAATTCCGTTGACCAAGTGGAGCGCATTACAGGCATCGACTTCTTCCCTGCCCTACCTGATGATGTGGAGAAACAAGTAGAAGCGAAATGTGACTGGAAACAATGGAACTAAGACTGATATTTACGCACAATCGCCATAAATTCCTCCCCTGTAATGGTTTCCTTGTCCAGCAGATAAGCAGCGGCTTCGTGCATAATATCCAAATGATCGGCAATGAGCTTGCGAGCTTTCTGATGAGCATCACCAATCATTTTAAGCACTTCGCGATCAATGTCGGCCGCCGTTTCCGATGAACAAGTCAACGAGGAATCACCACCTAGATAGGCATTATTCACTGTTTCCAACCCCATCATATCATATTTTTCACTCATACCATAGCGAGTTACCATAGCACGTGCCAGACGGGTAGCTTGCTCAATGTCGTTCGAAGCACCTGTTGTAACACGCCCCAAGATTACTTCTTCGGCCGCACGTCCACCTGTTAACGTAGCGATGCGATTGAAAAGATCCTCATGACTCATTAAGACCTGCTCACTCTTGTCCACCTGCATGGTATAACCCAATGCACCCGAAGTACGAGGCACGATTGTAATCTTGTGGACAGGTGCCGAATGGCTCTGCAAAGCGGCTACCAAAGCATGACCTATCTCGTGGTAGGAAACAATTTTCTTCTCTTCGTCTGAAATTACTTTTCCTTTCTTTTGAGCACCTGCAATTACCGTCTCTACACTTTCTTCCAAATCAGAAGTAGTGACTTTGTTACGTCCCATACGAACAGCACGCAAGGCTGCCTCATTGACTATATTGGCCAATTCAGCACCCGACGAACCCGCCGTAGCACGAGCCACTACATCCATATCTATCTTGTCACATTTCACTTTCTTAAGATGTACATTGATAATAGCCTTACGCCCTTCAAGATCGGGCAACTCCATCTGAATACGACGATCGAAACGACCTGGACGAAGTAATGCCTTGTCCAAACTTTCAGGACGATTGGTAGCAGCCAATATTACCACACCCTTGCGCCCGTCAAAACCATCCATTTCGGTAAGCAACTGGTTCAAAGTCTGTTCACGTTCGTCGTTACCTCCTATACCTGTGTCGCGACGTTTGCCTATAGCATCTATTTCGTCGATGAAGATAATACAAGGTGCTTTTTCATTGGCTTGTCGAAAAAGATCGCGAACTTTAGCTGCTCCCATACCAATGTACAAGCAGGCCGTTAAGAAAAAGGACAATTAAAATACCAACCAAAAGTCCCCAATATGGATTCATTCGTTTGGGTTGTTGATTCTGACTTTCTTGCTTCATTATTATGTTGACTTCTGTTTTATCTGCAAATATCGCAAATAGTATAACAGAAAATATTATCCAAAAAAGACCAAGAATGTTCTAAAAGTCACCTGGTTTCTTTTTAATGTTTAAAGAAAGTAAGAAAGTATTTAAATAGGCTCATTTCTAATAGGATACACTTACTTCAATTCCTGCTTCATTCACCAGTGCGGCAATACGGTCAAGCTCTTCGTGTGTAGCCTTCAGCAGATCGTGATCGGGTGTCTCGCGGTCGATGGTATAGATCATCACCTGGCGAGGAGCTATTTCCTTTACTTTCTCCAGCCAAGGAAGGACATATTTGTCTGACGTGTTGTCCATATCCTTGTCTTTATATCCACCCTTAAGGAACATTGTCTGAATGATACAACGGCCTTTGAACGCCTTCATACCTTCAATGATATCAGCCACAGCATATTTGCCTGTCGGACGGTCAAGGTCGCGAATATAGTCCTCGTCTACTGTATCGAGTTTCAAGATATTGTTGTCTATCTTGTTCAATGCATCAAAGACGGCAGATTTGTGGATAAAGGTGGAATTACTGAGCACACTAACTTTGGCATTTGGAAAATAGCGGTCGCGCAAAGCCAACGTATCATCAATGATTTCAGCAAAATGTGGATGAGCCGTCGGCTCTCCATTACCTGCAAAGGTCAAGACATCGGGAGCAGGACCGTTGGCCTTCATATCCTGCAAACGGGCTTCGAGTGCCTGGCGCACTTCTTCACGTGTCGGACGAGAAAGCTTCGGACGAAAATCTTCGTTGAAACCACATTCACAATAAATGCAATTGAACGTACATAGTTTACCATCGGCAGGCATCAGATTGATGCCCAGCGAAACTCCCAAACGACGGGAATGAACAGGCCCAAAAATGGGCGAAGGATAGATGACAGTCATACCAATCTTCTATTTTAACCAATCACGAATAACAAAAACAAAGGTAAGCAAAATGAATGAATTCTTTGTTTTTCCTTCAAAAATAAACAATCTTGCTCCACTTTTCAACAAAATCGTCTTTACAATCCATAGAAGTTACCTACATTTGCAAACAACAATTAGCATAAACTACTGCATATGAAAACTTTTAAAACTCTTGTATCCGTATTCGCCTTGTCGGCTTTGTTTGCCACAAGCAGCTGTACGCAACAACAAAATCAAAAGGAAATGGATAATCACAGCAACGTATTCATGTATGAAAATGACATGGAATGGGAACCTGCAGGCGAAGGTGTGACCCGCCAGATTGTAGGTTACAACGAGAACATCATGATGGTCAAGGTAAAATTCGAAAAAGGAGGTGTCGGTACAGCCCATACCCATAAGCACACACAAGTAACTTATGTCGTAAGCGGCGCATTCGAATTTACCATCGGCAACGAAAAGAAAGTGGTAAAGGCAGGCGACGCGCTCTACATGGAGCCCAACGTAGAGCATGGTTGTGTATGCCTTGAAGCAGGTCTTCTCATCGACTGCTTCAACCCATATAGAGATGATTTCTTGAAGAAATAAACACACTCTTCATACGCTAAAATTTCAGTCGGACTTGTATTTGCAGGTCCGACTTTTTGTTTCCTCGTATCAGGTCGTTGCCCGAACTTATCTCATCCCTATCCTGATAGATGGTTTGTCCGAATTTGGCTATCAACATCAGCCAGTTGCGAAAATCATAACGCAAATGAGCGGAAAAACGAAAGCCGCGACCATAGAACGAAGGCGTATAGAAAGTATAAAGCAACCCTTTCTCGTAAGCATAGACGCGCGAATCATAATCGTCGGTATGGAAATAGGTGCCTTGCAACGAAGCGACCAAAGGAAAGAAAGGTAATCGTACATTACATGATTGCGTCGCCTGCCATCCCTGACTATATTGCAAAGGAGGCTGGCTGAAATGATTGTAATCAAACGTAGTACGCAGGCTCCAAATGCCTTGCACGAAGTTAAGTCGATAGCGCACTTTGTGATGGTAAGTGGGCAATATAGTTTCTCCTCCGCTACCTGTCACATCCCTTTCCTTCCGCTTGAAGCGATAGTTGGCATACATCGACCATTGCTTGTTGGGCGTGAACGTAGCTTGAAACAAGCCGTCTACTCCTTGCGAAGGCTTACTGATGCGATACTTCCACCAGGGAAACGAAAAAAGATCGATCGCACCAAAGAAACGCCATCGGGCGAAAAGCGATGCTTCGCCGCCCAAAAACCAGCCGTTTTCGTTCTGCAAAGCACTGCTTTCTCCAAACGAATGGGCAAACATCCCCCAATAGTCGTAGGAATAAAAGCGATGGATGAGCATAACCTTGTAATTGTTCGCCACCTGATAGCGCAACTGATTGAGAAAAGCATAACCTTGTTTTCCTTTGGCCGCCTCCCCCACCCAAGCAAACCTGCCCAAGCGAAGTTTATAATCCACACCCGCGTTATAGAAATGATTGCCCCGCAGATTGTAGCGGGCATACTCCCTCAAATTAGGTTCATAAGGACGGTCGAAGAAATAATATACACCCGTCATGCCCACTTTCAGATGAGCGTTTTCGTAAGAAACGTTTCCTCCTGCCACCTGCATCACAAAGGCATGCTTCTTGGCCGCCTCGCTTTCCGAGCGATGCAAGCCTGTCTTGTAGATGGAAGTGATTGCTCCATCCTCCACCACGCCATCCATCCGCCGATGCGAATAGAAAGCCGAGGTCTGCCAACGAGATGCTAAACGGACGGTAGCCCCCACCCCTCTGAAGTAATTGTATTCGTCTGATGAACTATGTTTACGAAAACCTTCTGTGCGGTTTTCAGTAGTTGCCAACGAGAAAGTCTTGCCAAATCCGAAACTATTGCCCAACACCAATCCCTGTCCGAAACTGGCCTTATAGTTACCTACAGCCAAGGTTTGCAAGCGTCCACAATCTTTCATCAACAGATAGAAGGAATAATAGTCGTATCCCTGACGGTCGTGTAAGGCAAAAAAAGGTTCGCCTGCATCTTTCTCGCCTGTCACGCCCACTTGCAGACGGTCGCTATAACGGAAATTGTAACGTAACGAATGGTAGAGCGAAGGTCCCAGATAGCTTGTCTCATATCCTTTGCGCGTATAGAAAGACACATCGAAACGAGTCGTCGCCTCGTGCTTTCCATACTTCAAAATACGCCTTAACGAAGGAAACCTCTCTTCCTCACGCGAAGGAGCTACACAGACGAAAGGAAGCAACCGTTCAATAGTCGCCTTGTCCATCTCCTCCACCAGCTGAAGTTCGTACAACGTCTGCATATCGCCATGTATATAAACGTATGCCAACAGGTTTTCCACCTGAATGTCCGACAGGAAAGGAAACATCTCCAGCTGTTGTCGTGTAGCCGTATTCAAGTTCAGTTTCTGAGTCAGTCGATGAGAAAGTTCCTCCAGTTCGTCTTCCCAATCCGTGCTTTCAGCTTCGGTAACCAGCTGCTCCAAATTCTCTTCCCAAAGCATCAGATTGGTATTCTGAGCCTGCACGACAGAAGAAATCAATCCTATCAGCAACCACACCCCTATCTTTATGTTTTTCATAGGATCGATGTAATTTTTTGTTTATGTGCCAACGAAGTTACCTTAAATAAGTTAACAATGCAAGGAAAAAGAAAGGTATTCAAAAAAAATATCAAAGAATGCTGTACTTTTGCAACGTGAACGGAAAGCTTTTCATATTAACCATTATCCTGTTAATAACCGCTACTTTCAACGGTTACGCCCAACAGAAGAAACAACAATCTGGTAAGGTGTATCTCACCCCCATGACCGTTTACGAAGGTGACACCATCCCTTACGTAAAGTTACCAACCGTCTATATATTCAAACCACTAAAGTTCAAAAACAAAAGAGCCCGTACACAATACTACAAACTGATACGCGATGTCAAGAAGGTCCTGCCCATTGCCAAAGAAGTCAATCAGATTGTCATCGAAACCTATGAATACTTGCAGACGCTTCCTCCCAAAGAAAGATCCAAACACCTGAAGAGAGTCGAGAAAAGCTTGAAAGAACAATATATGCCCCGCATGAAGAAACTCACCTTCTCTCAAGGCAAGCTGTTAATAAAGTTGGTGGACAGACAAACACATTCTACAGGTTATGAACTGGTGAAAGCCTTCCTTGGCACTTTCCGTGCAGGCTTCTATCAGACGTTTGCCGCTCTCTTCGGTGCCAGTCTGAAGAAGGAATACGACGCTACAGGCGACGATGCACTGACCGAACGCGTCATCCTGCTGGTAGAAAGCGGACAACTCTGATTCATGTTTATATCTTGTTGAAACAGCGGTTAACTATTCAAATAAGAAGAAAACAGTTCGCTATAAATCAAATAATTAGTTCTGTTCATAACTTATGAACCATGACGCCACCTGCAAACGGCTTCTTTCCTCCGTTTCCTGTATGTGGAAACGATCGTTCCCAGTACTTGGAAACAGTCGTTCCCCATGGAGGAAACGAGCGTTTCCTTTTAAAGGGAACAACCGTTCCCTTCAAAGGTAACGGCCGTCACTTACTAAGATATCCCAGATTAGCGCCCTATAAAGAGACAGAAGATTACAATGTTTTGAGTTGTTTGAACAAGTCCCAGATAACGATACCTGCCGTCACCGACACGTTCAGCGAGTGCTTGGTGCCATATTGGGGAATTTCGATGCAACCGTCGCTATGGTCGATCACTTCTTGTTGAACACCTTTCACCTCGTTGCCCAACACCACGGCATAGCGTTTCCCCTGCTCCAACCGCATGTCTTCCAGCATGATACTGTTTTCAGCTTGTTCTACAGAAAACACAACATACCCCTCCTGGCGCAAGTTATCAACAGCTTCAACCGCGTTATTAACATACTTCCAATCTACAGTGAATTCGGCCCCCAATGCCGTCTTGTGCATTTCAGGATGAGGAGGAGTGGCCGTAATACCACACAAGTAGATACACTCCACACGAAAAGCATCGGACGTACGAAAGACTGAACCGATATTGTGCAAGCTACGCACATTGTCAAGTATCACAACCAGAGGCAGTTTGTCAGCCTTCTTGAACTCTTCAGCACTTATTCGGTTCAGTTCGGTAATCTTCAATTTACGATGCTCCATACGATTCTGTTTTTATATCTTTGGCAAAGATACTCCTTTCCGTTCATATAGCGGTTAACAACCGTTGAAAACATGTGGAAACTCAATGAAAAGAAAATGAAAACTTTTTCTTGCACGATTCAAAAGAAACTATATGCTCCATGAGTTATAAATATCCCAAAAAAGTTAGCATTTAATTTCCAAGCAATCTTAAACAGATTTTTCAGCATCATTCAGACAGATAATCCCCCGAAAGTTATTAACTTTGCAATATATGAACAAGAAGTTAATACAGAACAAAAGTATGCTTGTTTTCAAGGATTAACCTCTTTCCTGCCCGTTGATAAGCATGGGATAAACAGAAAGAAGAGACTAATAACTTCACAGGCAAGAAAAATCGTATTTATTTGTCCACCGTATTAACAGCCTATTATTACTACCATAGAGATTTAAAAAGAAAAAAGAGAAATAAAATTTTTAATGATAAAAGCTAATACCGATGGAAAACAATCGTTCTCTCTGGAAAAAGGTATTGAAAATTGCAGGAATTGTTGTGCTGGTACTTCTGTTGGCGTTTGGTGGATTGGTGGCCTACGCCTATTATACGTATAAGAAGGATAATTCCCGTACCGGTGTATGGTATTATGTGGACGAACTTCCGTTGACTCCTGACCAATATACCGCTGACTTTGATGAAATCCATCAGATTGTGGTGGACAACTATTCGCTCTACCGTCAGAAAGGATTGAATATGGATTCGCTTTACCGTGTTTTTTCACCGCGGATTAGTGCTGCCAGGCAGTCGGCTGAATATGTCTTGTTGGTACAGGAATATATAGCAGCTTTGAGGGCGGGACACGCTACCAGTTTTTTCAGCAAATATACGGCTGCTGCTATACCCAAGGTTATCAACGATTCGTTGTTCATAAGCAAGCCCAACGAGTACCTGCGTGCTGCTGGCTTTTGCGATAAAGATCGTATTACGGCCATTAACGGCATCCCCGTCAGACAATGGGTGGCCGAGAACGAGAAATATGCTTGCGGTTCTACGGCTTCCGACCGTCATTACCGTTCGGCACGGAGTATTTTCCGCAGTTATGTCGATACACTGGTCAGCTATACCGTTCAGCGCGGTACCGACACGCTGATACTGAGCTTGCCATTACGACGAAACGATTGTGTCTCCTATGAAGAACAGCCTGCCGTTGTTGCCAAGGTGTTGGATGACAGTATCGGTTACCTGGCCATCAACACCATGATGCCTCCCGTCATGGATGAGTTTGTTACGTGTTATCCTGTGGTGAGCCACCTGCCTTATCTCATTGTTGACGTTCGCGACAACGGAGGCGGAAGCAGTGCCAACGGTGCACTTCTGTGCGAATATTTCATCAACCGTCCGCAGCTTCATTGCCTTTCCGATTCCCGTCAGTTGGAGCCCGCTCAAGACGCTTACCGTGGACAAGTATTTCTGTTGACGGGACCTGATACTTTTTCGGCTGCCGAAAGTTTTACTCTGGACATGAAAGAGATCGGTAATGTGACGCTGGTGGGTGAACCTACCGCTGGAGATACGGGTAACGGACCAAAGAATTTCTGCACCTCGCACGGCATCTGGCTACGTATCCCCACCCGTGAACCGGATTGTTCGCATCATGGCTTTCCGTTGGAAGGCGAGGGGATTGTTCCTCATTATGTGGTACCTTTCACTGTAGACGATTTCATGCATGGTCGTGATACGCAAATAGAATTTGTACGGAAACATATAGCAGGTGTTTGCCAAAGTTATTAACTTTGCATCTGAACAAATTACTAACGATTATGGAAAATCTGATACAAGCCATTGAGCAGCTCAAGAAAGAGAAGAATGCCTTGATTATGGGTCACTATTATCAGCGCAGTGAAATACAGGAAATCGCCGACTATATCGGTGACAGTTTGGCTTTGGCTCAACAAGCTGCCAAGACTAAGGCCGACATTATTGTAATGTGTGGTGTTCATTTCATGGGCGAGACGGCCAAGGTACTCTGTCCTGAAAAGAAGGTTTTGGTACCTGACATGGCTGCCGGTTGTTCGCTGGCTGACAGCTGTCCGGCTGATAAGTTCGAACAATTTGTCAAGGAACATCCGGGCTATACTGTTATTTCGTATGTCAATACCACGGCGGCCGTCAAGGCATTGACTGATGTAGTGGTCACTTCTACTAATGCTCGTCAGATTGTAGAAAGCTTTCCAAAAGATGAGAAAATAATCTTTGGACCTGATAGAAACTTGGGTAGTTATATCAACTCCGTTACAGGTCGTAATATGCTGGTATGGGATGGAGCCTGCCATGTACACGAACAGTTCTCAGTTGAAAAGATAGTTGAAATCAAGAAGCAGCATCCCCAGGCAGTCATCCTGGCCCATCCTGAATGTAAGGGGGCTGTGTTGAAACTGGCCGATGTCGTAGGTTCGACCGCCGCCCTGCTGAAGTATTCCGTAGCTCATCCTGAAAAAGAATATATTGTAGCTACTGAAGCAGGTATCCTGCACGAGATGCGCAAAAAATGTCCGCAAACCACCTTTATCCCTGCTCCTTCGATGGACAGCACCTGCGGATGTAACGAATGCAACTTCATGCGTCTGAATACGCTGGAGAAGCTTTACAACTGCCTGAAAGACGAGAGTCCCGAGATAACCGTCGATCCTGCCGTTGCCGAAAAGGCCGTCCGCCCCATCAAGCGCATGCTCGAGATATCGGCACAGCTGGGATTATAGTTTTCTGAATAATAAGTTGTAATATATAAAAAAGAGTGCTGACATTCTGTTATGTCGGCACTCTTTTTTGTATAGTCTATGTAGTAACTTACATCAGATGGACTTCAGGAACTTGCAGAGTTTTTGCGTAGCCTTGGCCCTGTGACTGATTTTATTCTTTTCGGTATTGCCCATTTCTGCAAAGGTCTGGGTATAGCCTTCGGGCACGAAGATTGGGTCATAGCCGAAACCGGAAGTTCCTTTCCGTGCTTTGACAATCTCTCCCTTGACGATGCCTTCGAACAGATGTTCCTTTCCGTCGATGATCAGGGCAAAGACGGTGCGGAACTGAGCCTTGCGGTTCTCCACGCCTTCCAATTCCTGAAGTAGCTTCTTCATGTTGGCTTCGGAGTTGTGGGCGTCGCCTGCATAGCGGGCCGAATAGACGCCCGGCGCACCGTTCAGCGCCTCTACCTCGAGACCGGTATCGTCGGCAAAGCAGTCCATGTGATAGTTTTCGTAAATGTATCTTGCCTTTATCAAGGCGTTTCCTGCCAGGGTATCAGCCGTTTCGGGAATGTCTGTCTGGCAGTTGATGTCCTTCATGCTGAGAAGTTCTATCTTGTCACCTAAGATGTCTTTCACTTCTTCCAGCTTGTGGGCATTGTTGGTTGCAAAGACATATTTCTTCATATCTTGATAGAATTTATTTTCCTTTCAGTTTGTCGAAACCTTCACCATATACACCGATGACCGAGCTTTGCGAGATGAAAGCATTGGGGTCGATGTCCTTGACCAGGCGGAAGATTTCGACCGACTGGCGCTTGTAAGCTAGGACTACCAGTACCTTGACGTGACCTTTGCTGTACCAGCCTGTACCGTCGAGCACCGTTACGCCACGATGGGTTTCTTTGGTGATGCGGTCGGCTATCTTCTCGTATTCTTTGGAGAAGATGAGGAACTGTACCGACTGGCGGGCACTGTTCACAATGTAGTCGAGCACAAAGCCGATGACGAACAACGTTACAAAGCCGAATATCACGCGGCGCCAGTCGTGGAAGATGAAGTAGCACGAACTGATGATGACCACGTCGCAAGCCATAATCATGCGTCCCAGCGTCACGTCGCGATACTTGTTGATGATGGCGGCGATGATATCCGTTCCGCCCGTACTTCCGTTGCAGTTGAACACCACACCCAGGCCCAAACCGCACATCGATGCGCCGATCAGGCAGGCCATGAAGTCCTGTCCCGGTCCCAGAATCTGTGGCGGTATGCCGTCAGGACCGTTCACAATCTTCTGGAACAACCACAGAAAGAATGTCAGCATAAAGATGGCATAAGTCGTCTTGATGCTGAATTTGGGACCCAGTATCTTGATGGCAAAAGTCATCAGTACAGCATTGATGAGGAAGTAGGACCATTGGATGGGGAAGCCGGTGGCATAATATATAATGGCTCCGATACCTGTGGTTCCACCTGTCGTTATCTGGTAGGGGATCAGAAAAGCTGCCCATGCCAGCGAATAGCTGATGAGTCCGAGGGTAATCATGACATAGTCTTTCAACTCCCTCATCAATGCTGCTTTACTTGGTTTACTGATATGCATAGTTTACTGATTTATTTCACTACCACGTTCACAATCTTCTTCGGCACGACGATGACTTTCACTATCGACTTGCCTTCCATCCACTTGGCCGAGCGTTCGTCGGCCAGTACTTCTGCCTGGATGGCATCCGAAGCGGCATCGGCGGGGAACTCCATGTTGAAGCGTGCCTTTCCGTTGAAGGAGATGGTGTAGTTTACGGTGTTTTCCACCAGATATTCCTCGTTGTAGGCCGGCCAGTGGGCGTCGCATACGGAATCTGTATTGCCCAGTGTTTCCCACAATTCCTCACATACGTGGGGAGCAAAAGGAGTCAGTACTATAATTAGTTGGTTCAACACTTCTTTCTTGTTGCACTTCAAGGAAGAAAGCTCGTTGACGCAAATCATGAAGGCGCTGATGCTGGTGTTGTACGAGAAGGTCTCGATGTCGCCCGTCACTTTCTTGATAAGCTTGTGGAGCGACTTCAGTTCGTCCTTCGTGGCAGCTTCGTCGGTCACGAGATACTGGCCTGAGCGGTCGTAGAAGAGCGACCAGAATTTCTTGAGGAAGCGGTGTACACCGTCTATACCGTTCGTATCCCAGGGCTTGGACTGTTCTACAGGGCCGAGGAACATCTCGTACATACGCAGCGTATCGGCACCGTATTTCTCGACAATCATGTCGGGATTTACGACGTTGAACATCGATTTCGACATCTTTTCAACTGCCCAACCGCAGATGTACTTACCGTCTTCGAGGATAAACTCGGCGGTATTGTATTCAGGACGCCAGTTCTTGAAGGCTTCCACGTCGAGCACGTCGTTCGACACGATGTTCACATCCACGTGGAGTGGGGTAGTGTCGTACTGGTCTTTCAGGCCCAGCGACACGAAGGTGTTGGTATCCTTGATGCGATATACAAAGTTGCTTCGTCCCTGAATCATACCTTGGTTCACCAGCTTTTGGAAAGGTTCTTCCACAACGGAGATACCCAGGTCGTGCAGGAACTTGTTCCAGAAGCGGGAGTAGATCAAGTGGCCGGTAGCATGTTCTGTACCGCCTACATAGAGATCCACGTTCTTCCAGTAGGCATCTACGTTCGGGGCTACCAGTGCTGTGTGGTTACGCGGATCCATGTAGCGCAGGTAGTAGGCGCTGGAGCCTGCGAAGCCCGGCATGGTGTTCAGTTCGAGCGGGAAGATGGTCTGGTTGTCTATCTTGCTGTTCTCAACGACACAGTTGTTTACCGTGTCCCAAGCCCACTTCGTGGCATGTCCCAATGGCGGTTCGCCTGTTTCGGTAGGCAGGAACTTGGCCACTTCGGGCAGCTCCAGAGGCAGGCAGCTTTCAGGAATCATGTAGGGCATGTTGTCCTTATAGTAGACGGGGAACGGTTCGCCCCAATAGCGCTGGCGGCTGAAGATAGCGTCGCGCAGGCGGTAGTTCACCTTGACGCGGCCCAGGTGGTGTTCCTTGACGTATTTCTTGGTGGCGGCGATGGCTTCCTTGATGGTGAGTCCGTTCAGCGAAAGGTCGCAATAGGGAGTGGCGCCGGCCTTCGGCGAGTTGCAGACGATACCTTCCTTGGCGTCGAAGCTTTCCTCGGAAACGTCACAACCTTCGACCAGCGGACGGATTTCCAGGCCGAAGTGCTTGGCAAAGGCGTAGTCGCGCGAGTCGTGGGCAGGTACGGCCATGATGGCACCCGTACCATATCCGGCCAGCACGTAGTCACTGATCCAGATGGGCACTGCCTCGCCCGTAAAAGGATTGATGGCATACGAGCCTGAAAAGACACCCGTCACGCTGCGGTCGCTGATGCGTTCGCGTTCTGTGCGCTTCTTGGTGCGGTCCAAATAGGCTTCCACTTTAGCTTTCTGGGCTTCGGTTGTCACCTGTGGAACCAGTTCGCTTTCAGGCGCCAGTACCATGAACGTTACGCCGAACATCGTATCGGCACGGGTGGTAAAGATGGTGAATTCGAGGTCGCTGTCCTTTACCTTGAACTGAACTTCGGTACCTTCCGAGCGGCCTATCCAGTTGCGTTGTGTTTCTTTCAGCGAGTCGGTCCAGTCGATGGTTTCCAGTCCGTCGAGCAGACGCTGGGCGTAAGCCGACACACGCAGACACCATTGGCGCATTTTCTTCTGTACAACAGGATAACCGCCGCGCTCCGATACGCCGTCCACCACTTCGTCGTTGGCAAGTACTGTGCCCAACTGAGGACACCAGTTTACCATCGTTTCGCCCAGGTAGGCGATGCGGTAGTTCATCAGCGTCTCCTGCTGCTGCTTTTCGCTCATGGCCTTCCATTCGTCGGCTGTGAAGCTCAGTTCTTCGCTACAAGCTGCGTCGATTCCTTCGGTGCCATTGGCTTCGAAAGCCTTCACCAGTTGGGCGATGGGCTGTGCTTTCTGCAACTTGTTGTCGTAGTAGCTCTGGAACATCTGCTGGAAAGCCCATTGCGTCCAGTGATAATATTCGGGGTCGCAGGTGCGTATCTCGCGGCTCCAGTCGAACGAGAAGCCTATCTTGTCGAGCTGTTCACGATAGCGGTTGATATTGTTGACGGTAGTAATTGCAGGGTGTTGGCCAGTTTGAATGGCATACTGCTCGGCGGGCAGGCCGTAGGCGTCGTAACCCATAGGGTTCAGTACGTTGAAGCCTTGCAGTCGTTTGTAGCGGGCGTAGATGTCCGAAGCGATGTATCCCAGCGGATGTCCCACGTGCAGACCTGCACCCGAGGGGTAGGGGAACATGTTCAGTACATAGAATTTCTGTTTCGTATCGTCTTCCGTTACCTGATAGGTCTTGTTGTCCACCCATCGTTTCTGCCATTTCTTTTCAATCTCCCTGAAATTGTATTCCATACTGATGTCTGTTAATAATTTATTGAAAACGTGTTTATATCTTCTTTTTTCGGTTTATAATGCGGTTAATAAACCGTTGCAAATTTACAGGTTTATTTTCAGATTTGCTCATCAAGCCGATAAAAAACATTGGGTTGCGGGCATACGTTGCCTACTTTTCTCGTAATTTTGCGCCCGAAACAGAAATATTCACTTATGGATACAGCAAAAATGAAAGGCCATGCCGCGATGTTGGCGGCTAACAGCATGTGGGGATTGATGGCTCCGCTGGCCAAATTCGTCATGATAGGAGGGGCGGTCAGTTCGCTGGTGATGACCGACTTGCGCGTCTTTGGCGCGATGGTTCTCTTTTGGATTTTTTCTTTTTTCCAAAAGCCTGAACATGTGGGTCACAAGGATCTGATGAAGCTTTTCGTAGCTTCGCTCCTGGCTATTGTCTTCAATCAGGGCAGCTATATCTTCGGCGTAGGGCTGACTTCGCCTGTCGATGCTTCCATCATCACGACCAGCATGCCGCTCATCGCCATGATATTGGCGGCCATCTTCCTGAAGGAACCCATCACGGGTCGGAAGATATTGGGTATTGCCGTGGGCGCATCGGGCGCGTTGCTGCTTATCTTGGGAAGTTCGCAAGCGGCGGCCAGTTCGGCATCGAAGGGTGATAATCCTCTGCTGGGTGATGTGTTTGTACTCTTGGCACAGTGCAGTTATGCTTTTTATTTTGTGTTGTTTAAAAATTTCGTAGCCAAGTATTCGGCCGTGACGGTGATGAAATGGATGTTTACCTATGCCTTCATTTGTCTGCTTCCTTTCTCATACAACAGTCTTCTGAGTACCGACTGGTTGGCACTCGACGGAGCGCGCATTGCTTCCATCCTTTTCGTAGTAGTGGGTGCTACGTTTCTTAGTTATATTTTGATTATTGTAGGGCAGAAGAACCTGCGTCCGACGGTGGCAGGCATGTACAACTATATCCAGCCGCTGGTCGCCACGATTGTAGCCATCTGCTGGGGGATGGATAGTTTTAATCTGACGAAGATGCTTTCCGTCGTGATGATTTTCGGTGGTGTATGGCTGGTGACTTCCAGCAAAAGCCGTGCAGAAATGGAAGCCTATAAGGCGGAGAAGCAGGCGAAAAACTTGGACAAAGAAGCAGAGTAGGAGAGAGGGCGATGGAAGGCGGCAAGGATTTCAAGTGGCATTTGACAGCCATCGTGGTGGTAGGCATCTGGGGCATGACGTTCATTTCGACCCGTGTGCTGATAGAGAACGGGCTTACGCCTCAGGAAATTTTCCTGTTGCGCTTCCTCATAGCTTACGTGGGTATTTGGTTCATTTCGCCTCGAACTTTGTTTTGCCGCACGTGGCGCGACGAGGGTTGGATGCTGCTGGCGGGCGTGACGGGTGGTTCGCTCTATTTTCTGACGGAGAATACCGCCCTCGAAGTGACGCTTACCACAAATGTGGCTTTTATTGTCTGTAGTACGCCTCTGCTCACTATGTTGCTGGCTCGGCTTTTCTATCGGAGCGAGCGGGCTACGTGGCGGTTGGTATGCGGCTCGTTGCTGGCTTTGCTGGGCGTGGGATTGGTCATTTTCAACGGCAATTTCGTGTTGAAGCTTTCGCCTCTGGGCGACGTGCTTTCGTTGACGGCTGCCCTTTGTTGGGCTTTCTATAGCTTGATTATGCGCCAGGTGGCCGACCGCTATTCTACGGTTTTCATTACTCGCAAGGTTTTCTTTTATGGGGTGCTCACCATTCTTCCTGCTTTCGTGGTGCGTCCCTGGCAATTCCCATTGGAGGCATTTGCACGGCCTGCCGTCTGGATGAACCTGCTGTTTCTTAGTGTATTGGCTTCATTGGTGTGCTTCGTGGTGTGGAACTTCATTCTGAAGCAGTTGGGTACCGTTCGCGCTTCCAATTACATTTACCTGAACCCTATCTTTACGTCCATTGGTGCCTTGCTTTTCTTGGGCGAACCGTTGACACCCGTTGCTTTGTTGGGTGCGGCTTGCGTATTGTGTGGCGTCTATTTGGCAGGGAAGAAGTAGGCGGAAGTATGAACTTTTTGTTGGTTTAGCAGATTGCTCGCTTTTGGGGATATTATCTTTCTTTCTGTGGCCGATTCTTTCTTTTCGCTGACACTCCTGTTTTTCAAAAAGTACGAAATAGAAGGATTTGAGGGCTTTTAAAGCCTGTTTTTCCTGTTTTTGGGGATGTTTTTCTTGGTTTTCGGCTTTATTTTCTCTTATAAATGTGCTTGTTTTCCCTCAGAAAAGTGCCTGTTTTCGTTCATAAAGTACTACTTTACGATGAGAAACAGATACTTTTAGTCTTTTATTCTCCTTTTTTGTTTTCGAAAACAGGCATTTTTCTTTGTTTCTCTTCCAGTTTTTTTGTAAATATTTCGCTATCGAATTAAGAATGAGCAAATAAACAGTTTTGCGCTTCGTTCGTTGCCATCAGCCTTACCTTTGGACCGAACGAAGCGATTCTCAAACGGTTTGAAAATCAAAGTGTCAATCTGTCAATAGACGGTGGACGAAGTCAGTCGATTTTTATTTGCTTTCGAGGCAGAGGCAAGCAAATCTTTATTATATTTGTAGCAATATTAAATCGAAACCATTATGCACAACAAGATTGCCTTTCTGACGGCAGCTGTAACCCTGTGGCTGGCCGCCTCGTGCACGCAGCGGAACAAATGCGTGGAGAACCCCCTGATTGAGTCGTCCAACACCATGACGATTGACATTTCCAAGGTCGAACTGAACGATACGGCCACCGTGCTCCATACGGATGCCTACTTCCATCCGGGCTATTGGATCAGGATTAGTTCAGAATCTTACCTGCTGGCCGACGGCAAGCGTTATGCCCTGACCGGCACGGAAGGCATCGATGCCGATTCGCTCTTCTGGATGCCTAAGTCGGGCGAGGCTTCTTTCCAACTGACCTTCGAACCGTTGCCGCGCGGCACGCGCTCGTTCGATTTTATCGAGGGCGATTGCGAGGATTGCTTCAAGCTGTTCGGTATCGACCTGACGGGCAAGAAGGCTTTCGACCGTCCTTCTGACATCCCTGCCGACGTCATCCGTGCTTCGGAAACCGCCCCCGATGCTGTGCCCGAGCCTCAATTCAAGATAGGCGAGACGGTGGTACACATGCACCTTTCAGGCTATCGGAAGGAGCTGGCCAAGGAAGCCAATATTTACCTCAATACTTTGTTTGAGGGCCAGCAGCCTTATACGGTGGATATTAATCCTGAGACAGGTACGGCTGAATTCAAGTTCTGGCAATACGGACCTGCACAAGCTTTGGTCAGCGTAGGCATGGCAAATGGACAAATATGGCTGGCGCCGGGCGAGGAGATAGACCTCTACGTGGATATGCGGCGTAGCGGGCAGATGATTATGAATCGTCGGGCAGAAAAGAAACAGTTGCCTACGCTTGATGCTGCTCCTTCCTGTTATTCTACGGGTATGTATGCAGGCTTGTCGGCTCCGTCGTTGTATTCGGAAGAGTATAGCATGGAGTTGTATTCGGGCAAATTTAGCGACTATAAAATGACTGCGGCTGAATACACCAAATATGTCGTTGGTTGCTATCAGGCACTTTCAGACAGTATTTCTAAAGGAAATCTGCCTCCTGCAGGTAAAGAGTTGGCAATGATAAATCTGAAGCAGAAAGCGATAGAGGCCATGTCACGCGGTGATTTCTTGCGTGAATACAATTACAGATTCATCAATAAATTGTGGGATTATCAGAAACCGTTGGATATAAAGATTGATCCGTTGACGGTCGAGAACCGTGCGGAGCTGTGCAAGCTCTTCTCCATTGCTGACCCGAAATTGCTCATGGGAAATAATCAGAGGGAATATGTATATAGCCTAGTCGGTTCGATTGATTGGCCCAAGGAAGCGGGCCTGGAAGGTACATTTGCCTCCGCACTGAAGCTGGCGTTGCCTCTGGTACAGAAAGCCTCGAACGCTACCCTTACCGAAGCCGACCTGAAGACATTGGACGGTGTGCAGAACCCCTTCTGGCGCGAATCCCTACTGAAGATACAAGAAAATACACTGGCTCTGCTCAAGGCCGTCGAAGGAAAAGCCGTCATCGAGCAGACGCCCGATGTGCCTGTGGAGAAGCTTTTCGACGCTATTATTGCACCCTACAAGGGCAAGGTCATCCTCGTGGATTTCTGGAATACCTGGTGCGGTCCTTGCCGCATGGCTATCAAGGCCAACGAGCCGTTGAAGGACGGTGAGCTGAAGAGTGACAACCTGGTTTGGATCTACATCGCCAACCAGACCTCCCCGCTCGTCAAGTACAAGGAGATGATACCCGACATCAAGGGCAAGCACTACCGCCTCACCGACAAGCAGTGGGCCTACCTCTGCGACAAGTTCAAGATAGACGGCATCCCCTCGTATGTGCTGGTGGACAAGCAGGGCAAGTACGGTCTCCGCAATGACTTCCGCGACCACGAGAAGATGAAGAATACACTAAAAGAAATGATCGAATAACCTTATATATAAGTAAAAAAAGAATAACACCATGGAAAGATATCAAGTTGCCATTATCGGCGGAGGCCCTGCGGGCTATACCGCCGCCGAAGCTGCCGGACGGGCAGGACTGAGCGTTGTGCTCTTTGAGAAAAACAGCCTGGGGGGCGTCTGCCTGAACGAGGGCTGCATCCCCACCAAGACGTTGTTGTATTCGGCCAAGACCTACGACGGCGCGCGCCATGCGTCGAAGTATGCCGTATCGGCCGAGAACGTGGGCTTCGACCTGCCCAAAATCATCGCCCGCAAGCAGAAGGTGGTGCGTAAGCTGGTGCTGGGCGTCAAGGCCAAGCTCACGGCCCATAATGTAAAGATCGTGACAGGTACGGCCGAAGTGGTGGATAAGAACCACGTGCGCTGTGGCGAAGAGGTGTATGAGTGCGACAACCTGCTGCTCTGCACGGGTTCGGAGACATTCATCCCGCCTATCGCAGGCGTGGACACCGTGCCCTACTGGACGCATCGCGACGCGCTCGACAACAAGGAGCTGCCCCAGTCGCTGGCCATCATTGGCGGCGGAGTCATCGGCATGGAGTTTGCTTCGTTTTTCAACAGCCTGGGCGTGCAGGTAACGGTCATCGAGATGGTGGACGAGATACTGGGCGGCATGGACAAAGAACTCGCCGCCCTCCTGCGGGCCGACTATGCCAAGCGCGGCGTGAAGTTCATGCTCAGCACGAAGGTTGTTTCGCTGGCCGTGGCCGAAGGCGGGCAGGTACAGGTGGGATATGAGAACGCCGAAGGCGCAGGCTCCGTCGTGGCCGAACGGCTGCTGATGAGCGTGGGCCGCCGCCCCGTGACGAAGGGCTTCGGGCTGGAGAACCTCGACCTGCAGAAGACCGAACGCGGCAGCATCGTGGTGGACGAACACATGCAGACGTCCTTGCCCGGCGTATATGTCTGCGGCGACCTGACGGGCTTCTCGCTCCTGGCGCATACCGCCGTGCGCGAGGCCGAAGTGGCTGTGAACCACATTGCGGGCAAGGAAGACGCGATGAGCTACCGTGCCATCCCCGGTGTGGTATATACCAATCCCGAGATTGCAGGCGTGGGCGAGACGGAAGAGTCGTTGCAGCGGAAAGGCATCGCCTGCCGTGTGGTCAAGTTGCCCATGGCCTATAGCGGCCGTTTCGTAGCCGAGAACGAAGGCGTCAACGGCCTCTGCAAGCTCATCCTGGCCGAGGATGACACCATTCTTGGAGCACATGTGCTGGGCAATCCCGCCAGCGAGATCATCACTCTGGCCGGCATGGCCGTCGAGCTGAAGCTCAAGGCCGAGGAATGGAAGAGGGTAGTCTTCCCGCATCCCACGGTGGGCGAGATTTTCCGTGAAGCGTTGTAACCTTTCCTAATTGGTAGCGCGTCGATTTACACTGCGTTGACCGTAAAACAAACAAGAATAGCCGGCTCAGAGTGGAATAGTACTGACATTCTGAGCCGGCTTCTTTTAAGTTTCCATGTTATTCTTTTTATATTCCGACGGAGTGATGCCGAATTTCTCCTTGAACATCTTGGTGAAGTAACTGGCCGATTCGAAACCGCACATCATGACGATGTCTCCGATTGTCTTCTCCGGATCCTTCAGAAACATCTGGGAACGGGCCAGCTTCAATTGCTTGATGTAGGCCGAGGTACTCATGCCGGTCAGCGACTTCACTTTCCGGTTGAGTTGGGATTTGCTCAGACACATCGTTTTTGCAATCATTTCGGAGTTCAGATTGGAAAGCGAGATGTGGGACGAGATGCAACGATTCAGTTCCGCGAGGAAGTTCTTCTCCTGCTCCGGTGCATCCGGCTCTTTTGAAATATCCCGGCCGTCCATCAGCAGCTGGCTGTACTTCCCTCGGAGCGTGCTGCGGTAGGCAACCAGTTTGCAGATTCTCAGTTTCAGTTCGTCGGGATTGAACGGCTTTATCAGATAGGCGTCGGCTCCGCAGTCGAGGCCTTCCAGCTTGTTTGTGTCGTCGCTTTTGGCCGTGACAATGATGACGGGAATGTGGTTGAGGAGGGGCGATTGGCGGATGGCCCGTGTCATCTCCAGGCCGTCGCATTCGGGCATCATGATGTCTGTAATGATGATGTCCGGTACATACTCCTTCGCCTTGAGCAGCCCCTCCCTTCCGTTGCGGGCATAGACGACGGAGAAGCTGTCCTTGATGATGTTTCCGATGTAGCGGGCGATGTCTTCGTTGTCTTCCACCACCAGAGCGATGTCTGCGTCCTTGGTGATGGCATCGTCTTGGTTGACCGTTTCCTTGGGGGCTTCGCTGTCCGCAACTTCGTGCTCGGCCACCTTCGCTTCGGGAACCCATTTTTCCAGTCTGTCCCCACCGTGCCTTATGGGGATGGACAGGCTGAACAAGGTACCTTCCCCCTGCCTGCTCGACACTTCTATACGGCCGCCCATGGCTTCGGTCATCTGCTTGGTCAGGGCCAGGCCGATGCCTGTGCCGGCATCCTTATGCGCATCCGACTGAAAGAAAAGTTCGAATATGCGGGGCAGGTCGTCCGGCTTGATGCCACATCCCGTATCCTCTACGCTTATCCTGATGCTCTTGCCCGCCACCCGGCTGCGGATGCTTATCCGGCCTCCCTGGGAAGTGAACTTCAATGCGTTGTAGATGAGGTTGGTCAGGATTTTGTACATGAAGTCGGGCACGAAGTCCATGTTGACTTCCTTTTCCTCCGGCCGATATCCGATTTCCACCCGGTTTCTGGCGGCCTGGAGGCTGACGTTCTCTACCACCATCTGGATGAACGCCACCATATTGCCCGTTTTCCAGTCGGCCTTGCCTATGGCCGAACGCACCTTGGCTATGTCCAGCAGCTGGTTCACCAGTGTCAGCAGCCGTTGTCCCTGCCTCGAGATGGCGTCCAGCTCGACGCACGGCGCTCCGGCCTTCGCCTTCAGCTCCTGCGCGCTGCCGAGGATGACGGTGAGGGGCGTGCGGAATTCGTGGGTGACATTCGTGAAGAACTCCTGCCTGGCCCGGCTGGCTTTCTTGATGACGTTCTGCATCTTGGCCTTCACTCTCAGCGCATAGATGAGCAGAGAGATGGCCGCGGCCGAAACGAGAATTACCGTGATGAGCGAGTAGAGGATGACCTGCTTCTGCTGTTGCTCGTCGTTGTAGGCCTGGCTGATGATTTCCTTCTCCTTGTTCCCCTTTTCGGTGATGTACTTCAGCCGGAGGTTGTTCAGCCGGTTGATTTTCTTTTCGTTGGTCAGGCTGTCGGTGTAGGCCTTGTATTTCCGGTGGTTGTCGAGTGCTGCCCGGTAGTGGCCGTTTGCCTCGTCGAACAGGGCCTTCAGGCGGTAGGCCTCGGCCTGATGTTCCCACGACTTGATTTCCGTGGCCGTTTTCAGTCCCTCGTCGAGGTAGGGGCGTGCCTGGCCGCTTTGTCCCATGGCCAGATAGACTTTGGCGATGGAGAGGCACGACTCCAGCCAGTGCCACCGGTCCTTGTCGCCCGTCATCAGGTCGTAGGCGCTCTGGTACGATTCCAACGCCTTGCGGTAGTCGCCCATCTGTTCGGCCAGGCGTCCGAAGTGGTTGTAACACAGCGATACGCCCAGTCTGGAGTCGGCCAGGCGGTTCTGCTCCATGGAATAGCCGTAGTAGATCCAGGCCGAATCCTTTTCTCCGCATGCCTCCTTGATGTAGCCGATGTTGGCGTAGTTGATGGCCTGCCCCAGATGGCTCTTCAGGCTTTGCTCCACGGCGAGGGCCTGCCGGAAGATGCTTTCGGCCACGTCGTTGTTCTGCAGGGTGAGCTGGATGTTGCCTATCCCGTTGAGCGACACCGCCCTGCTTTTCAGCGCCCGGGCCGACGAGCGGTCGCCGAATGCCTCGCAGTGGCTCAGGGCCTCGTAGTGTCTGACGGCGGCTTCGTCCAGCATACCCAGGCGTCTGAAGTCCGTGCCGAGCTGGTTCAGTATGTAGATGATGTTGGCCGTGTCCTTCTGCTCCCTGGCCAGCGTCAGGGCCTCTTCGTGGAGGTTGACGGCCGTACTGAAGTCGGACGACTCGCGGTGTATCTTGCCGATTTCCGTCAGGGCCCTCATCCGTCCCGTGTCGTCGTGGGCGGCCTCGAAGCGGGCCAGCAGGTCCTGGAGGGCATCGAGACCCTTGCAGGCGGCTACGAGGCTGTCTGCCTGCCGGGTGTGGTCGGCGGGTGGCGTGGCTTCCTGCCGCCCCCCGCACGAGAGGAGGCAGACGAGGGCCGCCAGCATCAGCGGGCGCTTCAGAAAGGCGGTGATGATAGGGATGTAACGTGTCATATTGGTAGGACTTTGCGGTTTGCAGAACAAAGATACGGCTTTTGTGCCAACTTCAAAATTCTTTGGGCTTTTTTTTTGACATTTTCCTTTCTCCTGCCTCCCGTCTTCCGCCTCCGCCCGCCGCCCGCCGCCCCGGCCGGACGATGGTGGCGGGCCCCGACGGCCCCTTTGAGGGCGACTATAACATACGGCGCATGTCAAAACGTTGTCTTTCAGCGGTTTGATGTTTTGCATGCGCCGTATGTTATAATCGGGCAGACACGAGGATGCGCCGTATGTTATAGTTTTTCCTTCACAATGCGCCGTGTGTTATAACAAGATAGTCTTTATTACTCTACATTTGTTCTATAGAGTTTTGGGGGTTGGGACACCCCTGCATTTGTCTAACTAATTAAACTTTTTATCAAATGGAAACAAAGAATTTTTTGAACAGCGAGAACACTGTACGCGAGGCCTACGAGGCCCCCAAGTGTGAAATCATCGAGATGCAGAACGAGGGTGATATCCTGGTCGGAAGCGGCAAGCACAATCCTTATGAAGAAGACTATTTTGTTTGGTAATGCCTTATGAAAACACTACATATCCTTACACTGGCCGCCGCGGTACTGACACTGGCCGCCTGCGGCAACGAAGAGTTCATCGAGAACAATCCGGGCAACGAGGCCGCAAAGCCCGTGCCCATGACCTTTACCGCCGGCATGCCGCAGACACGCACACAGCTGGCGGCCGGTAACGAAGTGCACTGGACGGCAGGCGACCAGATAGCCCTGTGGGACGGAGTAGCCAAGCGGGAATTCACCGCTACAACCATCAGCGGCAGCAACGCCACCTTCACGGGCACTGCTACCCCGAGTTCCACCTATACCGCCTTCTACCCCTTGTCAGCCGTAACAGGCATGACCAACAAGTACATCACTTTCAACCTGCCCGCCGAGCAGACCGCCGTGGCAGGCACCTTTGCCAACCAGCTGGCGCTCTCGCTGGCCAAGGCCACAGGCGGCAGCACCGACTTGGTGTTCGACAACCTCTGTGCCTTAGTGAAGTTCACCGTGCCCGCCGACATGGCCGGTGAAGGCATCTTCACCCTCGTGGGAGTCAACGCCACCGGGGCGCTGGCCGGCTCGTTCCATTACGAAGACGGCGTGATATACCCCGGCTCTGGGCGTACAAATCGCGTCACCCTCAAAGGCAACTTCGAGGCCGGAAAGGCCTACTACTTCGTCGTGATGCCCGGCACGCTGACCAAGGGCTTCAGCCTGCTCTACAAAGACAGCACGGGCAAGCTCTACCGCAAGGCCACCGGCAACTCCGTGACCCTCACCGCCGGACGCATCCTCAACCTCGGCACGCTGGTGCTGTCCGGCTTCGAAAAGGCCGTTGTCAAGGAGATATATGCCAAACTCGGGAGCGGAACCGCAACCGAGAATGCCGACGGCACAGTCACGCTGAGCGATGCCGATTTGACGGCTTTGGCAGCGATGACCACGCTGGAGCTACCTTCGGGAGGTTTGACCTCGCTGGCCGGCCTCGGCTACTGCACCGGGCTGACCACACTGAAATGCGCCAACAATCAGTTGACCGAGCTGAACCTCAGCGGGCTGACCAAGCTGACCACGTTGTGGTGCCAAATGAACCAGCTGACCACGCTGGATGTCAGCGGGCTGACCCAGCTGAGGGAGTTGTGGTGCTTCAGCAACAATCTGACCGCGCTGGACATCACCCAGCTGTCCAGTCTGTACAGAATTTATTGCGGCAATCAGAATGACGGCCGGGAACTGACCCTGACACTGACGGCGGCACAGGAAGGAGTGTGGAACAGCTGGAGTTCCGACAGAGATAACGTAAGAGTCAAACTCGACTTGAAATAACTGACCACCCCCTCCCGGCCTCGGGGCGCGCGGCGGACGGTAAAACCTCTTTACACGCCGCCCACACCCCGAAGCCGCCCGCAGAGACTCCTTAGAGTCATCGGGCAAGACTCCTTAGAGTTATCGGCCATGACTCCTTAGAGTGTCGGGCCATGACTCCTTAGAGTTTCCGGCAGAGACTCACGGGAGTCTGTAAGTGGCTGATAATCAATACTACCATAAACAGGCCCCGCCCCCGGCGGGGCTATATGTCTAACTTTTTAATTCATAAAAAATTATGTACAAGTACAAATTGGTGCAACGGAGCAATCCGCTTGTGAAAGATTCCCCGAAGAAATGGTATGCCTCCCCGCTGAGCGAGGCCGCACAGACGGTGAAGGCCATGACGCGCGCCGCCACCGAGAACACCACCGTGGCTCCCAAGGAAATGGAGGCCGCCCTCGAACTGCTGGGCAACTATGCCCGCCAGCAGCTGCTGCAGGGCCACACGGTGCGCGTGGGCGACCTGGGCACGCTGCGCATCACCTTCAAGAGCGACGGCGTGGAAGACATCACGAAATACAACGCCTCGGCCATGATCAAGGAGCCGCGCATCCTCTTCACGCCCAGCAGGGAGTTCCGCGAGGCGGTGATCGGCGCCATCCAGTTCGAGAACGGCGGTGTGTTGGACGGCGACGTGAACTATGCCTCGCTCGACGCCTACAAGAAGGCCAAGAACATCACCACGCCCGGGGGCGGCGGCACCGAGCCCGGCGGCGACGACGGCGAAGGGGGAAGCCCGCTGTAAGCGGAGAGTGGAGAGTTGAAAATAGGGGAATGGGGGCTTCGGCTCCCTTTTTTTGTGCGCCACGGGCTGGGCGGACGGGCGGTTTTGCCTATCTTTGCAGCCGTAACCCCACACACACGATACGCATGACCCTGATGAAGACCATCCTCCTGCTCTCCCTGCTGCTCCTTGCCGGCCCCGCCGGCCTGCGGGGACAGTCGCCCCAGCCGGCCGACAGCCTGCTGCGCGCACGCCTCGACACCCTCGTGAAGCACAACCTGCCACGGGGCGCCGCGGCGGGCATCTGCATCTACGACCTCTCGGCCGGGCGCACGCTCTACGAACACCAGGCCGACAAGCTGTCGCGCCCGGCTTCGACCATGAAGGTGATGACGGCCATCACGACGCTGGCCCAGCCGGGGGCCATGGAGCCGTTCCGCACGGAGCTGTGGACCACGGGCCGTGTGGCGGGCGACACGCTGCGGGGCGACCTCTACGTGGTGGGCGGCTTCGACCCCGAGTTCGACACGGACGACCTGGAGGAGCTCATCGGCGGCCTGACGCGGCGGGGCATCCGTGTGGTGGACGGCCGCATCGTGGGCGACGTGTCGATGAAGGACTCGCTCTACTGGGGCTCGGGCTGGCTGTGGGACGACGCTCCGGCGCCTTATCAGCCCTACCTCTCGCCGCTGATGCTGAACAAGGGCGTGCTCCAGCTGTCCATCCGTCCTGCCGGGCGGGGGCTCTCGGCGCTGGTCACGGGCAACCCCTCTTCCTCTTATTATACGATAGAGAACCACACGCGCAGCCACTGGCCCGCCGCGGGGCCGCTGCGCGTGGCGCGCAACTGGATGGAGAACGGCAACCGCATCAGCCTGCAGGGCAACGTGCGGGCGGCGGAGGGGCGCTCGTTCAGCCTGTTCGACTCCGGCCGCATGTTCATGCACGTCTTTGTGGAGCGGCTGCTAGAGGCGGGTATCCACTGTACCGCCGTGACTGACAGCACCCGTACGGGCATCGAGGCGGCCTACTGCTTCGGCGAGCTGCCGACCGATAGCGTGGAGAGGACGAGGCTGGCCGTGCACGAGACACCCTTCCAAGCTGTGCTCGACGAGATGCTCAAGGAGAGCGACAACCTGAACGCCGAAGCCATGCTCTGTCGGGCGGGCGTGCTGGCCTCGGGCGGCAAGAAGCGGGTGTCGGCCCGTGACGGGCTGGACGCCATGCGGGCCCTCATCAGGCGCGTCGGGCTGAACCCGAAGCACTACAGCCTGGCCGACGGGTGCGGCCTGTCGCACTACGACTACCTCTCGCCCGAGCTGCTGGTGGCCATGCTCCGCTATGCCTACTCGCGCAGCGACATCTTTTCGCCGCTCTACAAGGCCCTGCCCGTGAGCGGGGTGGACGGCACGCTGAAGTACCGTATGGGCTACGGCACGCCCGCCTTCCGGCAGGTGCATGCCAAGACCGGCTCCTATACGGGCATCAATGCGCTGGCGGGTTATCTGAAGACCACTGAGGGGCATTGGGTAGCTTTTGCCATCATGACGCAGAACGTGCTTTCGGCCCGCCAGGCGCGGGCCTTTCAGGATGCCGTGTGCCTGGAGGTGGTGAAGGCTTCTATCCGGAAATAATAACTAATCCTTTGTCAACGCTTCCTTCAGCCGGGCGATGGCCAGAGCCGCGTCGCCCCCGGCCTCGCTGAGCAGGGTGACGAACCGGCTGCCGATGATGGCGCCCGACGAGGCCCCGCAGGCCGCTTCGAACGTGGCCTTGTTGGAGATGCCGAAGCCCACCAGCCGCGGATGCTTCAGCCCCAGGCTGTCGATGCGGCGGAAGTAGGCCTGCTTCTGCTCGTCGAACGAACGCTGGGCTCCCGTCACGGCGGCCGACGACACCATGTAGATGAAGCCTCCCGTGTGCCGGTCTATCTCGCGCACCCGTTCGTCGCTCGTCTCGGGCGTGACGAGCATCACCACGTGCAGGCCGTAGCGTTCGGCCGTGGCTTGGTAGTGTTCGCGGTATTCGCGCAGGGGCAGGTCGGGGATGATGAGGCCGTCGATGCCGCACGCCCGGCAGCGCTGGCAGAAGGCCTCGAAGCCGAACTGGAGGATGGGGTTGAGGTAGCCCATCAGCAGCAGGGGGATGTGTACCGTGCGGCGGATGTCGGCCAGCTGGTCGAAGAGGCGGCGCAGGCTCATGCCGCCCCGCAGGGCGGTAGTGGCAGCCTGCTGGATGACGGGGCCGTCGGCCAGGGGGTCACTGAAGGGGATGCCTATCTCGATCATGTCCACGCCCGCGTCCTGCAGGGCCTGGATGGTGGCGGCGGTGCCGTCGGGGGTGGGGCAGCCGGCACAGAAGTAGATGGAGAGAATGCGGCTGCTCTTGGTCTGGAAAAGTTGGTCTATACGGTTCATGGTTTTCTTGTCTATCGGTTTATTTCAATGAATTTCTTCAGTGTCTTGAGCGCTTGCCCGCTTTCCAGCGAACGGCGGGCGATGTCGATGCACTCGCCTATCTCCTTGTCCGGCTCCATGAGCTGGATGGCGAAGGCGGCGTTCACCAGCACGCAGTGCTTCTGGGCCGGCGTGGCACGGTTGGTGAGCACGGCGTCGAAGATGCGGCTCGCGTCCCCGCGGCTTCGGCCCCCTTGCAGGTCGGTGGGGCGGGCGGGGTCGAAGCCCAGCTCCTGCGGGCGGTAGATGCGCTCGTCGCGGCGGGTCATCACCTTGAACTCGTCGGTCAGAGAGATTTCGTCGTAGTTGTCGAGGCTGTTGACCACGGCAAACTCGATGCCCGCCTTGCAGAATACATAGGTGTAGAGGCGCATCAGCGACAACTGGCTGACACCCAGCAGCTGGTAGGCCGGGCGGCAGGGGTTGACGAGCGGGCCCAGCAGGTTGAACAGGGTGCGCACGCCCAACGACTTGCGCACGGCGGCCACCGACTTCATGGCGGGGTTGAAGAGCTGGGCGTGGAGGTAGGCCAGGTTGCATTCGTCCATGCTGCGGCGCAGGGTGTCGGGGTCGGCGGTGAAGCGGATGCCGTGCTCCTCGATGACGTCGCTCGCGCCGCTCACCGACGTGGCGCCATAGTTGCCGTGCTTGGCCACCTTGTAGCCCGCACCCGCCACGACGAAGCAGGCGCAGGTGGAGATGTTGAACGTGTTCTTGCCGTCGCCCCCGGTGCCCACGATGTCGATGGGGCGGTAGGGGGCGAAGTCGATGGGTACGCGTGTCTGCATCAGCGCCTCGCGGAAGCCGGTCAGCTCGTCCACGGTGATGTCGCGCATGCAGAAGGCCGTCAGCAGGGCAGCCACCTGTGCGTCGGGGTAGTAGCCGGCCGTGATGTCGAGCAGCAGTTGGCGGGCCTCGGCCTCGCTCAGGTGCTCGTGGTTGAAGAGTCGGGAAAGTATCTGTTTCATGAATGTTGGATGCTAAATGGTTGTTGATTCATTCTAATGATTTATCCAGTTGCGGATGATTTTGTCGCCCAAAGGAGTCAGTACCGATTCGGGGTGGAACTGGATGCCGTGTACGTCCAGTGTGCGGTGGCGCAGTCCCATAATCAGGCCTTCGTCGCTGACGGCGGTGACGGCCAGTGCGTCGGGGAGACCGTCGCGGTTTACTACCCACGAGTGGTAGCGGCCTACGGCGATGCGCGGAGGCAGTCCGTCGAACAGATAGTCGTCGGCCAGTTCGGGATGTTGGGGCGAGGGCAGGCTGATTTCGGTCTGTACGCCGTGGAACACGTCAGCCAGATTGCACAGTTTTGTGCCGAAGGCCTCACCGATGGCCTGTTCACCCAGGCAGACACCCAGGATGGGTTTGGTCGGTGCGTAGGTTTGGATGGCGGGCAGCAGCAGGCCGGCTTCGCTGGGGATGCCGGGACCGGGTGAGAGCAGCAGTTTGTCGTAGGCGGCGAGGTCGGGCAGGGCGAAACGGTCGTTGCGCAGCACGGTGACCTGTGCGCCTGCCTGTTCGACCAGTTGCACCAGGTTGTAGGTGAACGAGTCGTAGTTGTCTATGATAGCAATGTGGTTCATGAGAATGTAAGTCTTTAAATCATTCAGTTATTTGGTTAACTCTTGCAGGAAGCCGCGCAGCCGCTCCACGTCCTTCAGGCCGGGAGTCGTTTCGAAGCGGCTGTTGAGGTCGATGCCTGCCAGCTGCGGATGATGGAACTGACGGATGGCATTTGCGCTGCCTGCGTTGAGCCCTCCGCTTAGGAAGAACGGTGTGCGGCCGACGTAGCGGTGGAGCAAGCTCCAGTCGAACTGCCGTCCCGTGCCGCCCAGCTGGGGCGTCTTACTCTCGAAGAGAAAGTAGTCGCAGGCGCCGTGGTAGGCCTCCGTGGCAGCCACGTCTCGCGGATTAGCCAGATGGAGGGCTTTGATGACCTTCAGCCCGTGGCCTTCGCGCAATGATTGGCAGTACAGAGGTGATTCCTTGCCGTGCAGTTGCACATAGTCCAGCTCGAAACGGTCGGCATATGTCAGTACGGTTTCCTTGGTCTCGTTGACGAATACTCCGATGCGTCGGGCCCGGCGGGGCAGGTAGTCGGGCATCTGATAGACGAAACGGGGCGAGCGGGGGTAGAACACGAAGCCGATGAAATCCACGCCCAGCTCTTCGACTTGGCGGATGTTCTCGCCGTCGGTCATACCGCATACTTTGACAAGAAGGTTCATAAGGCGGAGGAAGTTTGGAGGTGAGACATCTGTTGGATGAAGGTGTGTAGCTCGTCGCCCGGGCGTTCGCTCCGCATGAAGCGTTCGCCGATGAGCAGTCCGCGGTAGCCATGGCGGCGCAGCAGGCAGGCCGTCTCGGCATCGTGGATACCGCTTTCGGCCACCATTAGCGGGTGATGGTCCGTGCTTGCCGTGGCTTGTACCAAGGCTTCAGCCAGGTCGACGGCATGCGAGGCATCGGTGTGGAAGGTACCCAGGCTGCGGTTGTTTACTCCCACGAGGTCGGGGCGGCAGTCCAGATAGTCCAGTTCGTCGGGGGCGTGCAGCTCGAGCAAGATTTCCAGCCCCAGTTCGTGGGCCTGCTGTGCCAGTTCGCTGCACTGGTTTCGGTCGAGGCAGGCGGTGATGAGCAGCACGGCATCTGCTTCGACTACGCGTGCCTGCAACAACTGGTAAGGGTCGATGACGAAGTCCTTGCGCAGGATGGGTAGGCTGGTGAGCGGCCGTGCGGTAGTGAGGTCACCCAGCCTGCCGGCAAAGAAAGCCTCGTCCGTCAGGATGGAAAGGGCGGCGGCTCCTGCGGCTTCGTATTGGAGGATTACCTCGTCGGGCCGTGCCTCGCGGTTGATCCAGCCCTTCGACGGCGAACGGCGTTTGAACTCGGCGATGATGCCCGTGGGCGAGGCTGCCAGGGCCTGTTTCAGGCTATGGGTAGTGCGTTGTTCCTTTCTGTCGGCTGCTGTTGCCAGCTGGTCGGCAGTGAGGTGGCGTTTCTGCGTCTCCACCTCTTCGCGTTTGTGTGCGATGATTTCTTTCAGAATGTCTCTTTCCATTGTCATGTCTTCTTGGGTTAAAAGTTTTGTGCCAGTTCGATGGCGCGGCGCAGGGCCGCCAGCTTGTTGTTCACTTCCTGCAATTCGTTCTCCACATTGCTCTTGGCTACGATGCCACCGCCTGCCTGAAACCACAGCACGCTGTTGCGGCTCACGAAGGTGCGGATGGTGATGGCCTGGTTGAGCGAACCGTCCAGTCCGATGAAGCCGATGCATCCGCCGTAGGCACCACGGTTGTGCGGCTCCAGCTCGCTGATGAGCTGCATGGCCCGTACCTTGGGTGCACCGCTCAGTGTGCCGGCGGGAAAAGTGTCGAGGAAGGTCTTCACGGCATTGGCTTCCGGTCGCAGGTTGCCGCTGACGCGACTGACAAGGTGGATGACGTGGCTGTACAGCTGCGGTTCGCGGAAGAAGTCCACACGTACGTCGGTACAGTTGCGTGCCAGGTCATTGCGTGCCAGATCGACGAGCATCACGTGTTCGGCGTTCTCCTTGGGGTCGTCCAGCAGACGTCGGGTGGCAGCCTCGTCTTCCTCGCGGTTGCCTGTGCGTCGGGTGGTACCTGCTATGGGGTCGATGTAGGCCCGTTCGTCGGCGATGCGGCAGTGCGTTTCGGGCGAGGAACCGAAGATGCGGAAGCCTCCGAAGTCGAAGTAGAAGAGGTAGGGCGAAGGATTGACGCTGCGCAAGGCACGGTAGAGGTTGAAGTCGTCGCCTTCGAACCGTTGTTCGAAGCGGCGCGACAGGACCATCTGGAATACGTCGCCCCGCAGGCAGTGGGCAATGGCCCGGCGGATGTTGGCGCGGTGTTCGTCGTCGGTCAGTGTGGAGGTCACTTCTCCCGTTGGGTGGAAACCATACGTAGGAAAGTTGCGGTTCATTACGGCGGTCTGTACTTGGTCCAAGCCGCTGGTCTCACCTTCGCCTAGCATTTCGACGAGTATCAGTTCGTGGTTGAAGTCGTTGAAGACGATGAGGTATCGGTAGAGGATATAGAGGGCGTCGGGAGCGTCATTCAGTGCTTGGCGGCTGTCCTTCACGGCAATGCCTTCGAGGTAGCGCACGGCGTTGAACGAGGTGTAGCCGTAAAGACCACAGTAACGGCTTCCTTCGCCTGTAACCTGGAAGCGGGACAGGAAGTGGTTTAGGGCTGACGCCATGTTCCCTTCGGCTTCCAGTGTGCTTTCCTGCCGCGAGCCGTCGGGCATTCGGGTTACGACGATGCCGTGCCCGATGCTGATAGAGGCGATAGGGCAGAGGCCGATGAAGGAGCGGCCGTTCTCGCCCCCATGGTAATCAGAGCTCTCCATGAGGGCACTTTGCGGGAAGAGATCGCGCAGTTTCAGGTACGTGCTGACCGGGGTGTGGATGTCGCCGGGCAGGGTACGTGTTCGGGTAGTGTAACGGTAAATCATAAGTTGTATTCGTTTTGATGTTTCAGATAAGTGTCCATGTCTTTGTCGCCACGCCCTGATACGGTGATGACGACTACATCGTCGGGCTTGGTCTGGAGGCGGGGCAGCACGGCTAGTGCGTGGGCGCTCTCCAGTGCGGGGATGATGCCTTCCAGCCGGGTCAGCTCATAGGCTGCACGCAGGGCCTCGTCGTCGTTGACGGCCAGGACGTCGGCCCGCTTCGTGGCGGCCAGGTGGGCATGCAGGGGGCCAATGCCCGGATAGTCCAGTCCGGCGGAGATGGAGTAGGGTTCAGTCACTTGTCCGTCCTCGTCTTGGATGACATAGGTGCGTGCGCCGTGCAGGATACCCACACGTCCCAGTGCTAGGGTGGCTGCCGTTTTACCAGAATCCACGCCCAGTCCGCCTGCTTCGGCTAGTACGATGTGTACCCGTGGGTCGTCCAGAAAGCGCAGCAGGGTACCGGCGGCATTGCTGCCTCCACCCACGCAAGCCACCAGGTGGTCGGGGTATTCGCGGTCTTCGATTTCGGCCAGTTGGTGGGCAATCTCCTCGCCGATGACCGACTGCAGGTGGGCCACCAGTTGCGGGTAAGGATGCGGGCCTACGGTAGAGCCTATTAGGTAGTACGTATCATCGGGGTGGCAGCACCAGTAGCGGATGGCCTCGTTGGTGGCGTCCTTCAGGGTGGCATTGCCCGAGGTGACGGGCACTACCTGTGCGCCCAGCATCTTCATCTTCTCCACGTTGACGTGCTGGCGCTCAATGTCGGTTTTTCCCATAAACACGAGGCATTCCATACCAGCTAGGGCACAGACAGTAGCGGCTGCCACGCCGTGCTGTCCGGCACCAGTCTCGGCAATGATGCGTCGCTTGCCCATGCGGCGGGCCAGCAGCATTTGGCCCACGGCGTTGTTGATCTTGTGAGCGCCGGTGTGGTTCAGGTCTTCCCGCTTCAGATAGACCTTGCAGCCGTATTTCTCGGACAGGCGGCGGGCATGGTAGAGCGGCGATGGGCGACCTACATAGTGCTGCAGCAGGTCTTCGAATTCGCGTTTGAAATCATCACTAGGCAGGATGGTACGGCAGGCTTCCTGCAGTTGGCTGACACAGCGGTGCAGGATTTCGGGGATATAGGCCCCGCCGAATTCACCGTAATAACCGTTTGAATCAATTGAATAGTTCATTGTTGCAATGTATATTTTTAAGTGATAGTTACTGGGGTTGGGATAAAAAGAAAAAGAGCTACGTCGCAAGTTGCGGCGAAGCTCTTTTCTTTTTGCTTGTCCTTTCCGGCTTGTCCTGATCCTTTCGAAGGATGGAAGCGGTGTATCAATGACTGCATATATGAGTGTTGCCCCCTTTACGACTTTGTATGAGTTGTAACGGTTGCCACCACCAATATTTATGCAGGTTGATTGTCATTCTTTGTTTACGTTTTAATGCTTAACGGAGGCAAATGTATGCATTTTAATTGGAAACACAAGCTTTCTCTTGAAAAAAGTTATGTAGTGGAAACATTTTTAAGATTCGGTTTGTGGGCTGTCTTGCTCTTCGCTGTCCGAATGAACACGATATCGGGCTGGAGACATGCCTATATGAGCCTTTACATATTTGCCAAAAAAAGATTGGTTGGGGAAGTTGAACATCTCTGCTATTTCCTTGATAGACTTCTCAGAATGTTTCAACTGATATTTTATTTGTTCGATGGCATATTCATTGATCCATTCAGTCGGAGTATGGCCACTGACTTCCTTAATGGCCGCCGAGATGTATTTGGCTGAATAGCACAGTCGGTCGGCATAGTAGCTTACAGAGCGGTGTATTCCTCCGTCAGCAGTCAGTTCTTCCATGAACAGTTTGAAGATATGCTTGCTTCGTTTGGCTTCTATTCCTGTCTCTTCGGTTTCATCGGAGTGTTTCTGGATGCCTGCCAGCATTTCATGGAACAAGGCAGAGAAGAGATATCCCAGAATTTCCTGGCGGTAACGGTGTGAGGGATCACTGATTTTGTCCATAATCAGTTGATAATACAGATTGAAATTCTGGCTTTCTTTTGTTTTTTCTTCCGGTGATTTGGCAAAAATAGGATTCTTATAGAGATAATACAAGGCTTTTTCTGCTGCTTTTTCCCGTTTTACCGTCTGTTGCAGAAATTTGGTGGAAAAACCTATCAGGCTGACCTTGTGCTGTGGACTAAGGAGCATGTTGCTTATAATCATGGTTGGCAGGCAGACGAATGCTTCTCCAGCCTGTAACTGATAGTCCTTTTTGTTGATGTTCAGTTGCATTTTTCCTTCAATACAAGCAACGATGATGAAAAGATTCAGCCTTATCATCCGGTTGGAGTAGGGGAGTTTCTCCATGTTACGTGCTACTATGACATTATCATCTACATAATCTACATATTCTCCCTTTGTTTCTTCTTTGTACTTCTTGAAATCATCGATATCAACTGTGATGATTGTTTTTTCGTTCGTATACATATTATATTTATTAGAATTGCATAATTTCATCTGATGCTGTGAATGTCATAATGTATAAGGTACTCTAGTTTACGGGTCGATAATATGGAAGACTGTTCTTTTCTCCCGTTGCAAAGTTGGGGAATATTAGTAAAACTAAGTTGTTCTATTTCTCATAAAGGCTGTTCAATTATTCTTTATGTAATATTTTTTAAGTATAAGGTGGGGAATATGGGACATCTATACGGGAATTTAGATAACATATGGCTTGTTCTATTCTTCTATCTTTGTGCCAATTTTAAATCAATAAGTTGGACATGAAAAAGTTTAAGATCAGACAGATGCGACTGATAACACTTATCGGTTGTACAGTATTTGGATTTGCATCGTGCAAGCAGACACCAAATGCCGCTATGCAATCCTCTTCTTACGAGACTATGACGGTGGGTACCACCGACAAGGAATTTTCTACTTCTTATTCCGCTACCATTCGTGGAAGGCAGGACATTGACATCTATCCGCAGGTATCGGGTACAATTGTGAGCCTTTGTGTGACCGAAGGTGAAGTGGTACGTCGGGGGCAGTTACTCTTTGTTATTGATCAAGTACCCTATAGGGCAGCTTTGAAAACAGCCGAAGCCAATGTGGAAACAGCCCGTGCGTCTTTAGCCACTGCTCAGCTGAATTATGATAGTCAGAGGGAATTGTATACACAGAAGGTTGTATCGGAATTCAGTCTGAAGACAGCTGAAAACAATTTTCTCACAGCCAAGGCACAACTGGCACAGGCTGAGGCACAGGAAGTGAATGCTCGTAATAACCTTTCATATACCGAAGTAAAGAGTCCCAGCGACGGTGTTGTGGGCGCTTTGCCTTATCGTGTAGGTGCATTGGTCAGCTCGGCCATGGCACAACCTCTTACTACGGTGAGCGATAATAGCACGATGTACGTTTATTTCTCCATGACCGAAAATCAGTTACTCTCCCTCACCCGTCAGTACGGTTCGATGGACGAGGCACTGAAGAACATGCCCGAAGTAACGTTGACCCTGAACGATAACTCTGTATATGCCGAGAAGGGAAAGATCGAATCCATCAGCGGTGTCATCGACCGCCAGACGGGTACGGTCATTGCACGTGCCGTTTTCCCTAACGAATCACGTCTGCTGCACAGTGGAGCCTCCGGCAGTGTATCTATCCCCAGTGTCTACAAGGATTGTATTGTCATCCCGCAGGGAGCAGCCGTACAGATGCAGGACAAATATCTGGTGTATAAGGTAGTGGACGGAAAGGCTGCTTCTACACTGGTTTCAGTAGCACCGATAAACAACGGTCGCGAATTTGTAGTAATGGACGGCCTGAAGCCGGGTGAGGAAATCGTGGCGAAAGGAGCTGGATTGTTGAGAGAGGGAATGCAGATAAAATAACCTAAGTTTTGCTTTTGGCAAAACCTGCAGGAGCTGAAGGAGTTGAAGGGAATCGTTCCCAGACTTCTTGACTCCCATAAACAACAAACATTATGAAAGGAAACATATTCATTAAACGGCCGGTGATGGCCATCTCCATCTCCGTCCTTATTTTTGCTATCGGCCTGATTTCGCTGTTCACGTTGCCTGTGGAACAATATCCTGATATTGCACCACCTACAGTATACGTATCAGCCACTTATACGGGTGCCGATGCAGATGCCGTGATGAACGGCGTTATCATGCCGTTGGAGGAGAGTATCAACGGTGTGGAAAACATGATTTACATGACCTCGACGGCTACCAATAACGGTTCGGCTACCATACAGGTCTACTTCAAGCAAGGTACCGACCCCGATATGGCGGCAGTAAACGTACAGAACCGTGTGACGCAGGCACAGGGATTGTTGCCTGCCGAGGTAACGCAAATCGGTGTGACTACACAGAAACGTCAGACCAGCTTTCTGCAAATTAATTCACTGGTTTGCACCAACGGGCGTTACGACCAGGCATTTATCGGAAACTACCTTGACATCAATGTTGTGCCCCAGATCAAGCGTATTGCCGGTGTGGGCGACGTGATGGCGATGAACGCTCCTTACAGTATTCGTATCTGGATGAAACCCGACCGCATGGCGCAGTACGGTTTGGTACCTTCGGACATCAGTGCAGTGCTGGCTATGCAGAACCTGGAAGCACCTACGGGCTCATTGGGCGAGAATTCGGATAATGTGTACCAGCTCACCATGAAGTATCGTGGCCGTCTGAAAGAAGTATCTGACTTTGAGAACATTGTCGTACGTGCACAGGAAGACGGTTCTGTTCTTCGTCTGAAGGATGTGGCCGAAGTAGAGCTGGGTGCATTGAGCTATAGTTACCAGGGCGAGATGGATGGTAAGACAGCCATTGCCTTCATGGCCTTCCAGACAGCAGGATCGAACGCTACTGCCGTGAATGCCGAAATTTCGGCTTTGCTCGATGAGTTGTCGAAAGATCTGCCCGAAGGATTGGAGTTTGTCAATCTGATGAGTTCTAATGACTTCCTGTATGCTTCGATTTACAGTATTGTAGAGACCTTGGTTATTGCCATTATTCTGGTTATCCTGGTGGTATACTTCTTCCTGCAGGATTTCAAGAGTACGCTTATTCCTTCTATATCTATCATCGTTTCATTGGTAGGTACGTTTGCCTGCCTGATTGCCGCAGGCTTCAGTCTGAACATTCTGACCATGTTTGCGTTGGTGCTGGCCATCGGTACGGTGGTAGATGATGCTATCGTGGTGGTTGAGGCGGTACAGGAGAAGTTCGACTCTGGCTATAAGTCGCCTTACCTTGCTACCAAAGATGCGATGGGCGATGTGACGATGGCCATCATTTCCTGTACTTGTGTGTTCATGGCCGTGTTTATCCCTGTGACTTTCATGGGTGGTACGTCCGGTGTTTTCTACACACAGTTTGGTATTACTATGGCTACTTCCGTAGGTCTCTCCATGATATGTGCCCTGACACTGTGTCCGGCATTGTGTGCCTTGCTGATGCGTCCGGCTTCAGGTACCAAGAGTGCCAAGAGTATTAATGGTCGTGTTCGTGCCGCTTACAATGCTTCTTATACCGCTTTGTTGGGTAAATATAAGAAAGGTGTGATGTTTGCTATCCATCATCGTTGGATGTGTTGGGCAACTTTGGTAGCTGCTGTTGTGCTGCTGGTATTCTTTATGAACACCACCAAAACAGGACTTGTACCGCAGGAAGACCAGGGTACCATCATGGCCAATGTCAGCACTGCTCCGGGTAGCACACTGAAGGAGACCACCCAGGTGCTGGATAAAGTAGATGCCATTCTGACCAATACTCCCGAAGTAGCCCACTTCCAGCGTGTAGCCGGTTACGGTTTCCTTTCTGGACAGGGTACGTCGTATGGTATGATTATCATCCGTCTGAAAGACTGGAGTGAACGTAGTGGCAGTGAACATTCGGCAGAAGCCGTGATGGGTCACCTCAATGCTCAGTTTGCCCAAATAAAAGATGCACAGATATTCTGCTTCCAGACGCCTATGATTCCGGGCTACGGTATGGGTAACTCGGTAGAATTGAACATGCAGGACAAGACGGGTGGCGACATGACCACGTTCTATCATGCTGTGCTGCAATATCTCGGTGCGCTGAACCAACGTCCGGAGGTGGCAATGGCTTATACGACCTATGCCGAGAACTTCCCGCAGATTTCGGTAGATGTAGACGCTGCCAAGTGTATGCGTGCCGGCATTTCACCCAACGAAGTGCTGAGCGTATTGGGTAGCTATTGCGGTGGTTCGTATGTATCCAACTACAATAAGTTTGGTAAGATGTACCGTGTGATGCTTCAGGCCGATCCAAAATATCGTCTGGACCAGATGGATCTGAGCAATATGTTTGTGCGTAACGGTACGGAGATGGCTCCTCTCAGCCAGTTCGTTACGTTGAGCAAGACCGAAGGTGCCGAAATCAAGAACCGTTTCAACCTGTTCAGTTCTATCTCTGTCAACGTGAATGTGGCCGAAGGGTATTCTACCGGTGAGGTACAGAAAGCGATTGCAGAAGTGGCCGAACAGATGTTGCCTTCGGGCTACAGTTACGAGTACGGTGGCATTTCGCGTGAGGAGGCCAATACCAGCCAGTTCCAGACAGTGTTTATCTACAGTATTTGTGTCTTCCTGATTTACCTGATTCTGGCCTGTCTTTACGAGAGCTTCCTGGTACCGTTTGCCGTTATCCTCTCTGTGCCGTTCGGTATGTTCGGATCGTTCCTGTTTGCCAAGCTCTTCGGACTGGAGAACAACATTTATATGCAGACAGGTATGATTATGCTTATTGGTTTGTTAGCCAAGACAGCCATTTTGATTACAGAATTTGCCATCGAGCGGCGGCGCAAGGGCATGGGTATTATTGAGTCGGCCTATGCAGCTGCACAGGTACGTTTCCGTCCGATCCTGATGACGGTGCTTACCATGATATTCGGTATGCTTCCGCTGATGTTCTCCAGTGGTGCGGGTGCCAACGGTAACTCGTCATTGGGTACTACCGTCGTGGGTGGTATGCTGATCGGAACCCTTGCATTGTTGTTCGTTGTGCCGGTATTCTACATTATCTTCGAATATATGCAGGAGAAGATTCGTCCGCACCAGGAACTGGAAGCCGATGCTCAGGTACAATTGGAGCGCGAAAGAAGCCTGGCAGAACGTAGTGGGTTTAATGAGGAGAAATAATCATTCTTAAAAAATTAATCCATCAACTAATATGAAGAAACTTATTTTATTGTCAACCGCCGCTGCTCTGCTGAGCAGCTGCGGCATATATACCAAATATAAGCCGGCCGAAAGCGTGCCCGACAACCTTTATGGAGAAGAGTTCGGCACTGAAGACACTACCAGTCTCGGCAGCATGGACTGGCACGAGCTTTTTACCGATCCGCAGCTGCAGGCCTATATCGAACAAGGTTTGCAGAACAATACCGATTATCTGTCTGCACAGCTTCGTATAGAGGAGGCCGAAGCTACCTTGCTTTCCTCCAAGCTTGCATTTCTGCCCTCGTTTGCATTGGCTCCTCAGGGGACGGTAAGCAGCTTCGATGGCGGAAAAGCTACACAGACCTATTCGCTGCCCGTTACTGCCAGTTGGGAACTGGATATTTTCGGTAAGATGCGCAACAGCAAACGGCAGGCACAGGCTCTTTATGCCCAAAGCAAGGATTATAAGCAGGCTGTACGTACACAGCTTATTGCCGGTATAGCCAATACCTATTATACTTTGCTGATGCTCGACGACCAGCTTGCCTGTGCGCAGGATATGGCCCGGTCGTGGGAAGAAACCGTTCGCTCTACCCGTGCCCTGATGAATGCAGGACAGGCCAACGAGGCTGCCGTATCGCAGATGGAAGCCGCCTGTTACGAGGTACAGGCATCTGTGCTCGACCTGAAAGAGCAAATCAACCAGGCAGAAAACAGTTTTGCATTGCTGTTGGCCGAGACACCCCGTTCCTACGAACGCGGCATACTGGCTGGCGTGCAGATGCCTGATGAGTTATCTGTAGGCATCCCTATGCAGATGCTTGCCAATCGACCCGATGTGCGCATGGCCGAACGGTCGTTGGAGTCGGCCTTCTATGCAACCAATGCGGCACGCTCGGCTTTCTACCCCTCCATTACATTGAGTGGCAGTGCAGGATGGACAAATTCGGCTGGATCCATGATTATTAATCCTGCTAAGTTCCTTGCTTCGGCCGTAGGTTCGCTCACTCAGCCGCTCTTTGCACGCGGACAGTTATTGGGGCAGCTTAAGATCAGCAAGGCGCAACAGGAAGAAGCCGCTCTTTCTTTCCAGCAGACTTTGCTGAACGCTGGCAGCGAAGTGAACGACGCATTGACGGCCTGGCAGACCAGTCGAGATAAAAGCCTGTTGTTGGATAAGCAGGTCGTTTCGTTGCAGAAAGCTGTAGAGAGTACTTCTTTACTCATGAAGCATGGTACCACGACTTATTTGGAAGTGCTTACTGCTAAACAAAATCTACTGAGTGCCCAACTTACCCAGACAGCCAACCGCTTCAGTGAAATACAGAGTGTGATTACGCTTTATTGTGCATTGGGTGGAGGACAGGAATAGATACTAATCTCTCTTTATATTCTTTTATAAGAAGATGAGCCATTCCGGGAAGTGATTTCCAGGGTGGCTTTTTTCATATAAGCAAGGGATAAAGAAGATGGATTTCGTAGCATCCACTTCTTTATCCCTTGTCGTTTATTCGCTTATTAACAAGTATTGATAAGCGTCTGTTAATATTGTGCCCAGTCGGTATTTCTCATATCACCACTCTTGGCCAATTCGGCGTGCATACCTAAGGCAGCACGGATGGCGTGCGGAGTCTGTGATTTACCGTCAGTCAGCTTCAGGTAATCCCACAACAGGTTCTTGTAGTCGGGATGTACACAGTTCTCGATGATGGTTTGTGCACGTTCTTTCGGGCTCTTGCCACGTAGGTCGGCTACACCCTGCTCGGTCACGATGATGTTAACATCGTGTTCCGTATGGTCGTGGTGTGAAACCATTGGTACAATGGCACTGATCTTGCCTTCCTTGGCCACAGAGGGGCAGGTGAAGATCGAGATGTAAGCATTGCGTGTGAAATCGCCACTACCGCCGATGCCGTTCATCATCTTGGTACCTCCGATGTGTGTGGAGTTGACGTTGCCGTAAAGGTCGGCTTCAATAGCGGTATTGATGGAGATGATACCCAGTCGACGTACCACTTCGGGGCTGTTGGATATTTCGGACGGACGAAGTACCAGTTTGTCGCGGAAGAAGTCCATGTCATCGTAAATACCCTGCAGGCAGTCGTTGGTGACGGTGAGCGAACAGGCGCTTCCGAACTTGATGCGTCCTTCGCGGATGAGGCCGATAACAGAATTTTGGATAACTTCGGTGTACATTTCGAAAGGCGGGATCGTCTTGTCGTGTCCCAAAGCGCTAAGCACGGCATTGGCGATGTTTCCTACACCGCTTTGCAGAGGCAGGAAGGTGGAGGGAATGATGCCTCGCTTCATGTCAGCTACCAGGAAGTCAGCTACGTTTTGTCCGATTTTGTCAGTCAACGGATCGGCTGCGGCAAACGAACGGGCTTCGTCGGGCCAATTAGTTTCTACCACACCTACAATCTTCTTGGGGTCTACCTGTATGTATGGAGTTCCGATGCGGTCGCTGGGCTTGTAGATAGGTATCTCGCGGCGGTAGGGCGGATCTAGTGGTTCGTATACGTCGTGCAGGCCCATGGCAGCCTTGCTGTGGGCGGCATTCAGCTCGATAATGATTTTATCGGCCATACGACAGACGGTAGGTGCGATACCTCCGGCTGCGGTCAGGTAGATTTTACCGTCGGGAGTTACTTCGCAAGCTTCGATGATGGCGATGTCTACTTTGCCCATAAAGCCGTAGCGTAGTTCCTGAGCCATCTGAGAGAGGTGAATGTCGTTGTAGGCTATTTCGCCGTTGTTTACAGCCTTGCGGAAGTCTGCGTTGGTTGTATAGGGAGCACGGTAGCGGATGGCTTTGGCGCGTGACAATACACCGTCGCATGAGTCACCTGTCGATGCACCTGTAAAGATACCTACTTGGAAAGGATTTCCCTTGGCATGTTCTGCTTCTGCGATTTTGGCCAGTTCGGCCGTTACGGCCTTGGCTGTTCCTGCGGGTGTGAATCCGCTCAGGCCGATGTTATAGCCATGTTTGATGAGGCTGGCAGCTTCGGCTGCCGAAATGTAGTTGAATGCCATAATTTTATATCGTTACTTTACTTTAATATATTGTTTTTTAAGTTTTTCGTTTCTCAATATTTCCTCTGTAAGATTTCCGACCAGATGATACCCTTGCGTATTTCTTCTGCCGATTGTATATCGATGGCGGGAGAGGTATCTTGGGTCTCTGCTCTGTTGGTTTGTGGTGTTTGTGCAACTGATTGCTTGTGTTGCACAGTTTGTTGAGTTTGATAATTTTGGGGGATAAAAGGTTTTACCTTTTGCTTGTGTGCTTGCTCTTTTGCCTGAGTGTTGTCCGTTTGTAGGGGAGGAGGGATTGGAATACCTTCCCAACTTTCTGGAAGTGGATGAGTTTTGTGAGGGCGTGGCATGTCGTTATCATCCCTTGGAGGAGCCGAGGTGTTTTTGGCTTCCTTCTTGGCTTGTTTGACAAATCCGATAATGAGGATGCCTGCTATTAACAGAAACTTTAAGATGTCTTCCATACTCAGGAGGTGTTAATTCTACCGCCAAAGGTAACCAAATTATCTGATTGTTGCCAATAAAACGGCAATAAAAAAGGGCAGCTTCACAGCTCCCCTCATTTTTTTAACCTAAACCTTAACTATGAAAAAATCTAATGTTTTTCTTCATGTTGCAAAATTGTAAATTTTATCGAAAATAGCCAAATATACCTCTCAAATTGTTCATTTGTTTATAGATTATTAACACATAAAATCTTGTGAGGTTTGATTTTGACGGAAAGATGGTTAATTATACGATTATTTTACAAATGAAAGCCTATAATTTGTGATTCTATTCGTTTGAATATGTTGGCTGAAACGGGAGGTTTATGTGTTGTAGGCGTTGAGTTTGTTAATATTTCATCTGTATTTTGATGGATGTTTCGATGCGTTGTGAAAGATAAAAGTTGTATGGCTCAGAAAAAACAAGTATTTTTGCGCCCGATTTTAATCGGAGGGAATGGGACTTCCCTGTTATAAACCGCTAATCAAGTAGCTGATAGTTCCTGTTTGTAGGGAGGTGTGGATACCTGCCCGAAGAGGGAGTGTATAGTTACTTTTATGTGTGGTTATCCTTCTCTTCAGCTTTTCCCCTATGTAGCCTCCCCTGTTTTTTATATTGTAATACGTAGTTTGGATATGAAAGAAAAGTCTGAAAGAAAAGTTTGGATGACCCGTTTCGAACAGTTTCCCATCTTGGAGTATCTGCTGAAATGGATTTGCATTACTGCTGTGGCAGGCGGATTGATAGGCTCTGCTTCTGCCTTGTTGCTGGCGTCGCTCAATTGGGCGACCGATTATAGGGAAAGTCATCTATGGATCATTGCCTGCCTGCCCTTGGGCGGCTTGCTCATTGGGTTGATGTACCATTATTGGGCAGGTACAGCGGCGAAGGGGAACAATTTTTTGATAGAGGAAATCCGTTCTTCGCGCAACATTATCCCTTTCAAAATGGCACCGCTGGTGTATGTGGGCACTGTCCTGACCCACCTATTCGGAGGCTCTGCTGGGCGCGAGGGGACGGGTGTACAGATGGGTGGAGCCATTGCCGACTGGATGTCGCGCCTGTTCAGGATGCATCCTTACGACCGCAAAATCATGGTACAGATAGGTATTAGTGCCGGCTTCGCCTCCATCTTTGGCACGCCGCTGGCGGGTGCCGTGTTTGGATTGGAGGTGATTGTGGTGGGGCGTATGCGCTACGATGCCATCTTCCCCATCTTCCTTTCAGCCTTTTTCGCCCACTTTGCCTGCCATGCTTGGGGGATAGCGCACACGTCTTATTGCATGTCGGAGGTACCAGGATTGGATATCGTTGTATTATTATGGGTTTTGCTGGCCAGTTTGATATTCGGGTTGGTGGCATCGGCTTTCTCTCGCTCCATCGTCTTGTGGGGGCAGTTGGCCAAGCGTTGTGTCGCCTATCCGCCTTTCCGACCGTTGCTGGGAGGAGTCTGTATCGCGTTGTGTGTGTGGATGCTGGGCACCACGAAGTATATCGGATTGGGCGTCCCTACCATTGTGGCTTCCTTCACCGAGGTGCAGATGTGGTACGATTTCCTGCTGAAGCTGCTGCTCACTACGTTTACCATCGGTTTTGGTTTTAAGGGGGGAGAGGTGACGCCGCTCTTCTTTGTCGGCGCTACGTTGGGCAGTGCGCTTTCCGCCCTGTTGCCTCTGCCTGTATCCTTCTTGGCAGGACTAGGCTTTGTGGCTGTCTTTGCAGGGGCTACCAATACCCCAATAGCCTGTACGCTGATGGGCATCGAACTCTTTGGAGCGGAGGCAGGAATCTACTTGGGCGTGGCTTGCGTCACGGCCTATCTGTTTTCAGGTCATACGGGTATCTACACCTCTCAAGTATTGGGCAGTCCGAAGCATTTGGTCTATTGGAGACAAAAGGGTAGGATGTTGAGATGAAAGCATTGTTTTCTTCCTGCTATCTCAATGCTTTCTTGGGCGTAAAGCATAGAGATGTAAGATGGAGAGTTAGGAATGGAAATGCCGACTATTTTCGTATCTTTGCAGCCGAATAAACTAATATACATTTATTTATATGGAAAAAAAGATGGGAGCAGACTTTAAATCTGCGACTGCCGACAGTGAAAAGAAACTGTTTATTGAGACATACGGCTGCCAGATGAACGTAGCCGATAGTGAAGTGATCGCCTCTGTGATGCAGATGGCGGGGTACAGCATGGCTGAGACGCTGGATGATGCCGATGCAGTGTTCATGAACACCTGCTCCATCCGCGACAACGCCGAGCAGAAGATACTGAACCGACTGGAGTTCTTCCATTCGCTCAAGAAGAAGCGTCCGCACCTTATAGTGGGTGTCTTGGGCTGCATGGCCGAGCGCGTGAAGGACGACCTCATCGAATATCATCACGTGGACCTAGTCGTAGGCCCTGATGCCTACCTGACGTTGCCCGAACTGATTGCCTCTGTTGAGGCGGGCGAGAAAGCTATCAACGTGGAGCTTTCGACAACGGAAACCTATCGCGACGTTATTCCTTCGCGTATCTGCGGTAACCATATTTCGGGCTTTGTGTCCATCATGCGCGGGTGCAACAACTTCTGCACCTACTGTATTGTGCCTTATACCCGCGGACGCGAGCGCAGCCGCGACGTGGAGAGCATTCTGCGCGAAGTAGCCGACCTGCAACAGAAAGGCTACAAGGAAGTGACCCTGTTGGGACAGAATGTCAATTCCTACCGTTTCGAACGTCCTGATGGCGAAGTCATCACCTTCCCTATGTTACTGCGCACAGTGGCTCAGGCCGCCCCTTCGATGCGCATTCGCTTCACCACTTCGCACCCCAAGGACATGAGCGACGAGACGTTGCATGTCATTGCCGAAGAGCCCAACGTATGTCGCCACATCCACCTGCCCGTGCAGAGTGGAAGCAGCCGCATCCTGAAGCTGATGAACCGCAAGTACGACCGCGAGTGGTACTTGGAGCGGGTGGCTGCTATCCGACGTATCATCCCCGACTGTGGCCTCTCGACCGACATCTTCAGTGGCTTCCATAGCGAGACGGAGGAAGACCATCAGCTGTCGCTTTCGCTGATGGAAGCGTGTGCCTACGATTCCGCTTTCATGTTCAAATATTCTGAGCGTCCAGGCACTTATGCTTCCAAGCATTTGCCTGACGATATCCCTGAAGAAGTGAAGATACGACGTCTGAACGAAATCATCGCCCTGCAGAACCGCCTCTCGGCCGAAGCCAATGCCCGTTGCGTGGGCAAGACTTACGAGGTATTGGTTGAGGGTGTGTCAAAGCGCAGCCGCGATCAGCTCTTTGGCCGTACGGAGCAGAACCGCGTGGTGGTGTTCGACCGTGGTACGCATCGTGTGGGCGACTTGGTAATGGTGCGTATCACTGGCTCTAGTTCGGCTACACTGCTGGGCGAAGAAATCGCTTGATGAACACGCTCTTTGAAGTGATTGCTCAAAAAACAGGAGAAAATAGATTTAAACCTTAGGGGCTTATGTTTTGAACAGAAGCCCTTTGTGTTTCAAATATAGAAGTCTCTCTCTTCCAAAAGCCTTTCAAGTTGTTTTATTTTCTATCTTTAAGGTTATGATTCAAGAAAACTAAAGTGTTAAAATGCGTTTTCTTCAAATCGACTTATAAAGAAAATGTTTATATTTAAGGAATTTATTATTGAAATAATGTCTAATCCTTAAAATCGAAGCGTATGAGAAAGTATTTGGCAGAGATGATAGGCACGATGGTGCTTGTCTTAATGGGATGCGGCAGTGCTGTATTCGCAGGTAGTGCAGCCGACACCGTAGGTGCCGGAGTAGGAACTTTGGGAGTAGCTTTGGCTTTTGGTTTATCCGTAGTGGCTATGGCCTATACGATTGGAAGCATTTCAGGATGCCATATTAACCCTGCTATTACGCTGGGGGTATGGATGTCGGGGCGTATGAATAGTAAGGATGCTACGATGTATATGATTTTTCAGGTATTAGGTGCTATCATCGGTTCGTTCATACTGTCGTTGTTAGTATCTTCAGGAGGATTCGATGGGCCTACAGCCACTGGTTCCAATACGTTTGATCCGAGTGAGACGGGACAGGCGTTTATTGCTGAGGCTGTATTTACTTTTATCTTTGTTTTGGTAGTGCTTGGTTCTACTGATGAGAAAGGTGGTGCAGGTAATTTGGCTGGCCTGGCTATCGGTTTGACACTGGTGTTGATTCATATCGTTTGTATCCCTATTACAGGTACGTCGGTCAATCCTGCTCGAAGTATTGGCCCTGCTTTACTTGAAGGTGGGCAGGCACTTTCACAGCTGTGGCTTTTCATTGTAGCTCCTTTTGTGGGTGCTGCATGTAGTGCGCTGGTGTGGAAGTTCTTTGCTGCAGGTCGTAAGTAGTCATTATTTTCCGAAAAAATAGCGGGAAAGTCCCGATCGGTATAACATTTGTTCAATGGCAAGGCTGCCGCCCACAGCTAGGGCGGTAGCCGTTACGAGGAATAGCATACCCGTAGGATCGAAGGACAGCAGTGGCAAGTAACCTTTAGCCAGCATGGTGAAAACAGGTGAAAAAAGTAGAATGGCTAACGTATGTTGTCCGATGTACAGGCTGCCTCGACGTAAGCGATCCGTCAGGAGTGGGTAGAAGTAGAGTAACAGACATGATGCCAGGTAGGTAATGATTATTCCGGACAAACTCCCGCGAGACAGATTTTCGGGTACGGCACACAATAAAATGAATGGTATAATGGCCCATATAGATGGGCGGAAGAAACGATTTAGTTTTACGTGGGTCTGTGCCAATATGCATCCGCCTAGAAAGTAAGCAGCATTCTCGTAAGCTAGTAGGTGTAGACATGTCAAGCCATAAAGGCAGAGTCCTAGAATGATAAAACGAGTAATTGCTTCTCCTCGTACAAGGTGGAAGATAGCGTAGTAGAGTAAGGCGCAGAGTATAAGCGTATGTAGATACCAGTAGGGGCCTACGGGTGAGACGAAAATCGCTTCGATTATGGCCGGCAGGCTCAGTTCCTCCAGTCCTTGGCGTACGGGTAGTAGGCAGGAAGCTACCGCATAACTTGTTTCCATTACTGCATAGGGAATAAAAATCCACAAGTATTTCTTCAGAAACTCTTTGATGGACTTCCCAATATTGGTCAGGTAACCTGAAATCAGCAAGAAGATTGGCATGTGGAAGGTGTAAACCACTTGCTTGGCATAGGGATATTTGTCGCCGATGTAGGTTAGGTGGAAGATTACCATCAATAGGATACAGACACATTTCAGGTAGTCTATTTCATTCATCCTGCCGGACAGGGTACGTTCGTTTCCGAGGAACGGATCCTTTGTCTTCATGTTGGTGAGAGTTCTAAAGATTATTTGTGCACAAAAGTACACCATTTTGTCGCTCCTCGGAAATGATACAGTGAGTTTAACAATCAGCGTCGTTCGGCTATTAGAGCGGGAATTCCTGTTACTTGGTGGCAGGCTACGGGGATGTTATTCTCGTTCAGTTCATATACTGTTTCTTTCTTGTCTTTACTGAACGTTTCTTGTGATTCATTCCAGCGGGCATAGCTCATGATGACTTCGTTGGCTTCGTAGCGGTAGGTCATCTGGAAGTAAGGAATCCATTTATCAACAGTACCATCCCATTTGGAAGCTGTTTTACTGATAAGACGGTTTTGTTCGTCATAAGCGAATTCGTAACGCATGTGGTTGTGCAGATAGTTGCCGTCCTGCTTGTAGATGGTTCTCGATACGACGAGGTTGTTCTTTACTTCTTCATTTGTGATGAAGTTGTTCTGTGCCATTGCTTGGGTGTTGAGAAGGTTGACCAGTGTGATTACGGCGAGTGCCAATGCTTTGAATACGTTCATAGTTTTCATAATTCAGTTTTGTTTTAAAGAGTTATTGTTATTAGTTTCTATTTTTATCAGTTAGACGTTGTTCGTAGAAAGAAAAGTTGCGCTATTGAGTTTCTTTCTTCTCGAACGTCCATTCACTTAAATATTATTCAAATGGCATGCCAAACTTTTAAATATTTGATAATCAGTGTCGGTTCATTATTCCCTTCTGTTCGTTATCGGACATGTGTCCGCTTTTGGTGTTCGAAAACATACAAAATGCCCTGTAGTGCGTCTGATGAATGACGGCCATACAGGGCATTTGAGCGTCCTATTTTAGGGAATAGGATGTTTTGATAATGCTTTCTTTTAGTTTATACTTATCGTTAACGGGTTGCGTACTTTTTGTGCAAAATTAGCCATATAGTTATTCCATGCATTGATATCTTTTATGTCTGCACGGTCCCAGCCAAATCCCCAATAGTAGACATAATTTGCTCCAGGTTCATAGTCGCTAGTTGCTAAAATATGTCCTTCGGCATTACCATGTTGTTTCTTTTCGTCATTGGAATATTTTACAATTTTCGCTTCTTTAATTTCAGTAAGGAAGGCTGCTCCTACGAATACTTTGCCGTTGTCAGGACCTGTGGTCGGATCTACATAAGTCATGTAACCGTTGGCTGCATCAGTCTTTACGGCACCATTGTCGTGTAAAACAATGCCAGTTGCTATAGGTAGAGATTCTTGAAGTCCAGTATAGGATACAGCGGTACGGTTCAGATGAGAACCTGCATTGAGAGTAATGACACGTGTCTCTACGATATTACTATCTCCCTTTACAGTTAGTGGATTGAATTCTAATTTTACTGTGAAACGTAGCGGACCGTTGTCTAATACTTCAAAATCTTTGTAGCACCATGGATAAACAATTTCACCATTGTCTATAAGAGCTGCTACGCCTGCACCTAGTGTCGGGCCTACAGCATAACAGTCCATACCATAACCATGATCAATGTGGTAGGAAATAGATTGCAATAGTTCAGAGGCTGCTTGGGGATCTGTTTTTCTCAATTCAGCAGCGCGTGCACGTGCTTCTTTATCTAATTCTTTAGCGTACAGATCTTCCAATATCGGTTCGGAAGTATTACGTTTCAGGAATAGATCATAGCCGAAACCTCGTTCGCCTCCAGCCTGTAGAGCAGGTCCGTAGGCACGGAAACCTACCAGGTCATTTTCCCAAGCCATGTCATCCAGACGTTCTGGATATTGGCGTCCACAGGCTTTTACCTCTACAGGTTGAGGAATTCCTTCCTGAATGGTGTAGGTAGCTGTTGCTTTGGCAGCTACTGTTGCAGGAAATATCACTTTATCATCGTAAGTTATCTGATAGGGGATTTCGGTACCTTCAGCATCGAGTACCACAATTTGTGCTGTATCAGCTAATTTTAGCCGATTACTGATTTCATCCATGGATACTTCCACCATTTCTCCAGAACGATCTATATCCAGTGGGTTACTGACGGTTACTGTCATTGGTTGATTGTTTGTACAAGCCAATAACATGCAAGCCGTTATATAGGATAAGAATATTTTTTTCATATAAAGAAGAGAGATTAATGTTTTGATAAATAAGAAAAATGGATAATTGAATCCGGAAAACTGTTCCGTTTCAATTATCCATTAAATGGGTATTCCTAAATGAAATTAATTATTTAGGTTGTTTGCCAATGTAAGCCAAGATACCACCATCTACATAGAGGATGTGGCCATTTACGGCGTTAGAAGCTTCGGAAGCGAGGAATACTGCAGGACCAGTCAGTTCCTGTGGATCCAGCCAACGACCAGCCGGAGTCTTGGCGCAGATGAATGAATCAAACGGGTGACGGCTACCGTCCGGTTGTTTTTCACGCAACGGAGCTGTCTGTGGAGTAGCGATGTAGCCCGGGCCAATGCCATTACATTGGATGTTGTATTCGCCATATTCAGAGCAAATGTTACGAGTTAACATTTTCAGACCACCCTTGGCAGCTGCATAAGCGGATACTGTTTCACGACCCAGCTCAGACATCATGGAGCAGATATTAATAATCTTACCGTGTTTTCTTTCCATCATGCCAGGCAATACGGCTTTAGATACAATAAACGGAGCATTCAAATCGATATCGATTACCTTACGGAATTCAGATGCTGCCATTTCGTGCATCGGGATGCGGCGAATAATACCAGCATTGTTTACCAGGATATCGATGGGGCCTACTTCTTTTTCGATCTGCGCAACCATAGCTTGTACAGCAGGTTCATCCGTTACGTCACATACGTAACCATGTACAGCGATACCTTTTTCTTTATAAGAAGCCAAACCTTTGTCTACCAATTCTTGGTTAATGTCGTTGAAGCAGATTTTTGCACCTTGTTCTGCAAAGGCAGAAGCGATTGCAAAACCAATACCATAGGAAGCACCTGTTACGAGGGCTACCTTGCCTTCCAAAGAAAAATTCAAATAAGGATTCATAACGTTTAAATATTAAATTATTAAACTTAGGTTTATTTCAAATCTGTTATTTTTGAGAAATCTTGGTCGCCATAATCCAAGTTTTCACCACCCATACCCCAAATGAAAGTGTAGTTGTGGGTAGCTGCTGCCGAGTGGATGGACCATTCAGGTGAGAGGACGGCTTGTTCGCCTCGCATCCATAGGTGACGTGTTTCTTCTATTTCTCCCATAAAATGACATACTGCATGTTCTTCTGGTACTTCAAAATAGAAGTAAGCTTCCATTCGGCGGCTATGTACGTGAGCAGGCATGGTATTCCATACACTGCCAGGTTTTAGTTCCGTCATACCCATCTGCAACTGACAGGTAGGCAACACTTGACTTACAAGCATTTTGTTAATGCAGCGGTGATTGGATCCTTCGAGTGAACCCATTTCGGCTGTGATGGCATCTTGTTTTGTTACCTTACGGTCTGGATAGTTGCAATGGGCAGTTGTAGAATTAAAATAAAATTTGGCAGGACAGGAAGAGTCGAGACTTTCAAACGTTACTTCACGATTGCCCGAGCCCAAATAAAGAGCTTCTTTATAATCTAATGAAAATACTGTGTTATCAGCTTTTACTATACCAGGGCCACCTACGTTGAATATGCCTATTTCGCGACGAGTTAAAAAGTAGGGAGTTTTCAGTGGGTCGATAGCTTCCAAAGACAATACTTCGCCTGCTGGCATAGCACCACCTACCACCATTCGATCGTACATGGAGTATACCATATTTATTTCGTTTGGAGTGAAAATTCTTTCAATCAGAAAGTCGCGGCGAATGCGTCGGGTATCATAATTCTTTGCATCTTCGGGATGCGCAGCATAGCGGATTTCATAGTTTGTCTTCATGGAACTGACTGTTTTTATATCCTTAAATACTCGTTGTACGGTCTTCGTTTGCGTACACGATGCAAATGTAGCAAAAGAAAACGGACTCTCCTTACTTTTTTGTACTTATTATCTATTAATATTGTACAAAACTTAAAAGTTGATGTCTACTTCTACAGGGCAATGATCTGAACCATAGATGTCGGTGTGTATCTTGGCGTCGGTGAGTTTTTCACACAAGCGATTCGATACCAGGAAGTAGTCAATACGCCAGCCTGCATTCTTTTCACGGGCGCGGAAGCGGTAGGACCACCATGAATATATATCCCGCTGGTCGGGATAGAAGTAGCGGAAGGTATCAGTAAAGCCACTTGCGAGTAGGGTGGTGAACTTGGCACGTTCTTCGTCGGTGAAGCCTGCGTTGCGGCGGTTGGTCTTGGGATTCTTCAAGTCGATTTCCTGATGGGCCACGTTCAGGTCACCACACACAATGACGGGCTTTTTCGCGTCGAGCGCCAGGAGGTAAGTACGGAAATCGTCTTCCCACGTCATGCGGTAGTCCAGGCGGCGCAGCTCGTCCTGTGAGTTGGGCGTATAGACGGTGACAAGGTAGAAGTCTGGCATCTCCAGCGTGATGACGCGTCCCTCCTTGTCATGGTGTTCGATGTCGATACCGAGGGTGACGTTCAGCGGCTGGTGGCGTGTATAGATGGCCGTGCCTGAATAACCTTTTTTCTCGGCGTAGTTCCAGTAGGAGGTGTAGCCGTCAAACTGCAGGTCCAGCTGGCCTTCCTGCATCTTGGTCTCTTGCAGGCAGAAAAAGTCGGCGTCGAGCCGTCGGAAAGCTTCGATGAAGCCCTTGTCTTTACAGGCGCGTAGCCCGTTCACATTCCAGGAGATAAATTTCATGTCTATCGTTTTGTTCTTTTCATTAATAGATGATGCATGGGCAAACATACGAAAAAAAACTCGTTTTTTAATGTGGAAGCCTGTAAAATATGGTACTGGAATTCGAGTAGGTGGAGGAAGTTGTCATCGTATGTCCTGAAATCAGGACAACCTGATATGTTTCCTACCTGCCTTCCCCTTTTAAGGTAAAACCTTTCCCTCGTTAAGAAAGAACACTTCCCTCGTTAAGAGAGAACACTTCTCTCGTTAAGAGAAAACATTTCTCTCGTTAAGAGAAAACACTTCTCTCGTTATGAGAAAATGTTTCTCATTTTGTGAGAGTGGGGTAGAAACTCTTTTTGTTGATAATCAGGACTATGTCTCGTGTCGGTAGATATGCTTGCTGTACACCAGTTCCGCATCAATACCGCTTGCGGGCGTTTCTTTTCGTCCATTCGCTTGCCGCAAAGGCGTTGCATGTCATAAATATTGTCGCTATAGGACAAAATTATCAGTAATAGAAGTTTGTTTTTTAGTGCAACCGCATAAAAACAAGTTATTTTTCGTAAGTTTGCATAAAAGTCATTAAACAGAATGAGGCAACAAGAGATTTCTGAAGAGATAGTGGTTCGACTGAACAGGGGCGATATGAAGGCATTTGACGCTATTTACCATGCCTACTACCTCTACTTGTGCGCCGTCGTGACCTATTACGTGCATGACAGGAACGTGGCCGCCGAGCTGGTGAACGATGTCTTTGTCGGTGTATGGCGCAACAAGGAGCGCGTGGCCTGCCCGGTGTTGCCTTACTTGAAGCGGGCGGCCCAGAACGCGGCTGTCAGCTACTTGCGTTCCTCCCATTTTAACGAGAGATTGCTGACGGACCACGTGGAGGAAATCTATGCCTATCTGGAAAAGCGCATCATCGCTACGGACAATCCGCTACATGCCTTGGAAGACAGTGAGATGGATGCTCTCATCCGGGCGGAAGTGGAGAAACTGCCACCTCGATGCCGTGCCGTGTTCCAGGCCTGCCTCTATGAGGGCAAAAGTTATGCCGAAATAGCCGACGAACAGCAGCTCAGCGTGTCTACCGTAAGGGGGCAAATGCGCATTGCATTGAACAAGCTGCGCGAAGCCTTGGGCACGCCGTGTATGATTACGGTGCTGATGATGCTTCATGAGTGTTGGCAATGACGCCCCTGCCTCACACACCTGGGCAGAATGCGGCGGATGAGGCTTTCCGAGATAAAAATGCCTGGGTTACGCAAAAAAATGCTTTTCTTTTAAACGTTTTTCTGTAGTCTGCGTATATAACTGTATATGGAAGACAAAAACAGCATGAATATAGAATCACGAATTGCGGATTTCCTTGCGGGACAATGTTCTGAAAAGGAGCGGCAAGAGCTACAGACTTTGCTGGAGCGGGATGAGGAAGCGGCGCGGCTGATGCGGCGCATGTCGGCCGTGTGGGCCGTAGCTTCCCTGCCGGCTTTCGTCGGTAAGGAAGAAGAGAACCTGAGTAAAATCAAGCGGCAAGTTGCTTCAGAGAAACCGAAAGCCATGCGGATTTCCGGCCGGCGGAGGCGGATGGTGGCATGGCTCGCGACGGCCGCAGCCGTGGCACTGCTGCTGGTGAGCAACACCTTGTGGTATCATCACTCCGAGGAACTGACACGTGCCTACATGGCTGCGGAGACACCTTACGAAATCAAGGTGCCGGCAAGCTCGCGGACCAAGGTAACACTGCCGGACGGATCTGTCGTGACACTCAATGCAGGTTCTACGTTGAGATATGCCAGAAGCTTCGGCATTGATAATCGTAATATCTGGCTGGACGGAGAAGGACTCTTCGAGGTGGAGAAAGACAAGGAAAGACCTTTCACGGTCCATACGGAAGACGTGCAGGTACAGGTATTGGGAACAGTCTTTGACCTCTGCGCTTACAGTGGCGACGAGATGGTGACAGTGGCTCTGGTGGAAGGATGCATCGCCATGAAGACCCCTCGAGGCACGAGGCTGGAACTGAAGCCAGACGAGATGGCAAGTTATGACCGCCGGACGGGGAAAGTGGTGAAAGCCAGGACGGACGCGCGAAGAGTCGGTGACTGGACGGATGGCGGGTTGACCTTTGACAATACCCCATTTGAAGACATCGCCCGAAAACTGGAAAGAAAGTTCCAGCTGAAAATACACATTGGAAGTGAACGCCTGAAGAGAGAATGCTTCTCGGGATGCTTCGACCGCGATCAGGGACTGGACGACATCCTGCGGGAAATCAATGTGGACGGACGCTATACTTGGCACAGGAAGGATGGTACAATAACCATCATGGACAAAGCCAAACATTCATATTAACCATTAATCAACATTCCATGAAACTAAGAAAAATCGTCGTGGCGTTCCTGCTGGTTTGGGCAGGAAGCTCATGGGCGGGATTACCGCTGGAGGCCCAGGACCAGGGCCGGGAGTTCACCGTCAGGGTGGAAAACGTGACCATGAAGGAAGCTATTGAGGCAATCAAGGAAAAAGGTGATTATTCGTTCCTGATACGGAACAAGGATATCGACCTTACAAGAAAAGTTACGGTAGACGTCAATGAGGGCACCGTAGAAGAGATGTTGCGCCAGATGCTGGCAGACACCGACATACGCTATGAAGTGAACGGCAACCGTATCGTAGTGTTCCACTCGGCACCCACACAACAGGCGCGGGGTTCGTTCGTGCTGAAAGGTAAGGTCGTAGACGTACACGGTGAAGCCGTCATAGGTGCCAACATACGGGTGGTGGACGGCACGGGAGGTACCATTACGGACGTGGATGGCAACTTCAGCCTGGAGGTGAAGCCAGGTGACCGTATCACTGTTTCTTACATCGGCTACGCTTCGACGGAAATGGCCGTGGGCGATGGACAGCCTATCAGTGTGACGTTGCACGAGGACTCGCGCATGATAGATGAAGTGGTGGTCGTAGGCTACGGTGTGCAGAAGAAAGCTAACCTGACAGGCGCTGTTAGCAGTGTGAAGATGGATGAGGTGCTGGGCAACCGTCCTGTCGTGTCGGTGAGCAACGCTTTGATGGGTGCCATGCCGGGTTTGCAGGTGACAGGTACCTCTGGACAACCAGGTTCGGAACTCTCTTTTAATATTCGTGGTACGAACAGTATCAATGGTGGTAGCCCGCTGGTGTTGGTGGACAACGTGGAGATGGACATCAATATGCTGGATCCGAATGACATCGAGTCGGTAACGGTGCTGAAGGATGCGGCAGCTTCGGCCATCTACGGTGCGCGGGCAGCCTTCGGTGTCATCTTGGTGACGACCAAGAAGGGCAGCGAGGACAAGCGGTTGACCATCAACTATTCGAACAACTTCTCGTTCAGTACACCGATGAACATGCCCAAGAAAGCAAGCCCCATGGAGACCGTGCAGGCTTACAAAGACATGGGTTGGAATGGCACATACCGCACGGGTGAGGACATCGATACGTGGCTGGGTTTCTTGGAAGAATACCGTCAGAACCTGGGCAGCTATCCGGAAGGATATGCCGAGGTGGACGGCATGCGCTACCAGCTGGCTGAGACTGATCTCTTCGATGACATGCTGGAGACGGGCTTCCAGCAGACGCATAACCTAGCCGTGAGCGGCGGAACGAAAGGCTTGTCCTACCGCATGTCGGCCGGTATGGTGAGCCAAGACGGTGTGATGGTGACGAATAAGGACCGTTTCAAACGTTACAATATCTCGTCTTACATCCGTTCGGATGTCTATTCGTGGATTACGCCGGAGCTGGACATCAAGTACACCAATATGTCTTCTTCCATGCCCAACTCGTCGGCAGCCTATGGCATCTGGGGTGCGGCGGTGGCTTTCCCGTCCTACTTCCCGCTGGGCGAGGTAGAAACAAGCGACGGTGCCCTGTTGCCTGTCAACAGTCCGCGCAACCAGATTATGTTAGGAGCACCTAAACTGAACGACCGGGATAATGTCCGTATTTTTGGGAAGGTGACCATTACACCCTTCAAAGACCTGAAAATCATCGGCGAATATACGTTCAACCGGAAGGATAAGGAAAGTACGACCAATATCAACAAGTTTGACTATGCCAACGGCAACAGTAACTTCAGTCAGGAGACATCCACACCTAACTCAAGCTATGAGGTTGGCCGCGAAACGACTGACTATACCGCACTTAACTTTTACGGCACGTATGCCAAGACCTTCGGTAAGCATGATCTGACCGTCATGGGAGGCTTCAATCAGGAAAGCAGCTCTTACCATTACGTATGGGCACAACGCTTAGATATGATTAACGAAGACCTGCCGTCACTCTCGCAAGGCACGGGTGAATACAAGAACTCTGAAAGCTTCTCAGAATACAAGGTACGTGGCCTGTTCTACCGTATTAATTATGACTTTGCAGGCAAATACCTGATAGAGACCAACGGGCGCTATGATGGCTCGTCGAAGTTCCCGTCAGATAGCCGCTTTGGCTTCTTCCCTTCCGTATCGGCCGGATGGCGCGTCAGTGAGGAAGCGTTCATGGATTGGAGTGACTCTTTCCTTTCCAACCTGAAGCTGAGAGGGTCGTGGGGAAACATTGGTAACCAAAGCGTGGATCCCTACCAGTTTGTGCCTGCCATGAGCGCCGCCAATCCCAACTGGGTGGTGGACACGACCAAACCGACTACGCTGCAGCCGCCCGCATTGGTGAGCAACTCTTTCACCTGGGAGAAAGTGAGCACGCTGGACTTCGGCTTTGATCTGGGACTCTTCGACAACCGCCTGAATGCCACATTTGACTGGTATCGTCGCGATACGAAAGGTATGTTGGCGCCGGGCATGGAACTTCCTGGCGTATTGGGAGCCGATGCTCCGACTCAAAATACGGCCGATCTTCGTTCCAAAGGATGGGAAATCTCGGTAGACTGGAACGACCGCATAGGTGACTGGAGCTACTACGTGGGCTTCAACCTCTATGACTCGCGCACGCACATTACTAAATATAATAATGAGTCTCAGCTGCTGGGAGATAGATATTACCGTGAAGGCATGGAGTTGGGCGAAATTTGGGGATATGACACTGACCGTTTTTATACGGTGGACGATTTTGAAGAAGGCACGTTGCAGGCTGATCTCACGGGCGGCACCCTGAAACCGGGCATTCCCAAAGTGGAAGGATACAACCCTAATCCGGGCGATGTGCTCTATGTGGACCACAACGATGACGGCATCATCAACAACGGCGACAATACGGCGCTGAACTCCGGTGACATGCGCATCATCGGCAATAACACCCGCCGCTATCAGTACGGCATCCGCGGCGGCGCAAGTTGGAAAGGGATATCTCTTTCTTTCATCCTGCAAGGCGTGGGCAAGCGCGACCTTTGGATTATGAACGAATTGTTCTATCCGCAATATGACCCTTACAGCACTATCTTTAATACGCAGCTCGACTACTGGACCCCTGAACGTACGGATACGTATTTCCCGCGTCTCTATACGCAGGCAGCAGGTAACTCGGCTGCCAACCGCATGACGCAGACGCACTTCCTGCAAAACGGAGCTTACCTGACGATACGGAATATCAGCCTGTCATACACGTTCCCTAAACAATGGCTCAACCCTTGGGGCGTGCAAGGCTTGCAAGTGTTCTTCAGCGGTGAAAACCTCTTCACCTTCGATCACCTGCCGAAGGGGCTCGACCCCGAACGTTCGGCGGAGTATCGCGGTTTCAACTATCCGTACCTGCGCCAGTTCTCGTTTGGTATCAACCTGACTTTATAAACCCTAAAAAACGACAGACAGAATATGAAAAAATATATTATGAGCATAGGTATCTGCCTGTGCATGGCATCCTGCCTCAACGACGGCTTCCTGGACGTAGATCCCAAGGACAGACAGACGGAAGCCACCGCCTTCAGTACTTACGACAATTTCAAAACCTACGCTTGGGGGCTGTATAATATCTTCTATGGATATGGTAATGATCAAAATATGAACTATTTCGAGGATGAATATAATGCTGATAATATGATACGCGCCGTCAGCGGCTTCGAAAGTCAGTATGCCTACCAGACCGCACGAGTAGAAGCGACGGATACGGAACACTGGGATTACAAATATATCCGGAGGGCTAACCTGATGTTGGACAATATTGATGGCTCGTCTTTGACGGAGACGGAGAAAGAGCACTGGCGCAGCGTGGGCTACTTCTTCCGTGCCTACAAATATTTCATGATAATGTCCGATTTTGGTGATATCCCTTGGATAGAACATGTGCTGACAGATGAGAGTCCCGAGCTGTACGCTCCCCGTGATTCGCGCGACCTAGTGGCAAAGAACATTCTGGAAAACCTCCAGTATGCCGCACAACATATCAAAGCCGAAGGCGATGGGGAAAATACCATCAACGCCGATGTGGTGAACGCATTGATTTCCCGTTACGGCCTCTTTGAAGGCACTTGGCGGAAATATCACGGGCTACAAGATGCGGAAACTTACCTTCGCGCTAGCGTAGAGGCTTCAGAAAAGGTGATGGCCAATTATACTACCCTGCATACGCCTTACGATGAGTTGTTCAATTCGGAAGATCTATCAGGAGTGGAAGGTATTATTCTTTACAAGAAATACGAGACTGCTCAATTGTGCCATGGCCTTACTCGTATGGTGCGTACTGGTGAATCGAAGATAGAGATGACCAAAGATGCTGTGGATAGCTATTTGTGCAGCAATGGTTTACCCATTGGCAATGTTAATAGTCAATATGGAGGTGACAAGGATGTCTATGCCCAGTTCACGGACAGAGATTATCGTCTTTACTTTACCGTATGCCCGCCTTATCGGGTAAACCTTACGGGCGCGGCGGCTACGTCTACCGGTTATGAGTTGACCGGAAATGCTCAAGATGAGCAGTTCATAAACCTTATGGCCCAAATCTCTGGCGAAACTTACCATCGCCTGCCCACACTCAACTTCAAGGGATTCTATGTGAAAGAGCAGCCTCACTTCACTTCCTATAACTGGAGTACGGCATGGAATGCTTCTGAAATGGGCTTCTGGATGTGGAAGTACTACAACATCCACACGGATTGCACCAACGCTACTGGTGTAAATACCACAGACGCACCCTTGTTCCGCCTAGGTGAAATCCTGCTGAACTATGCTGAAGCCAAGTGGGAACTGGGTGAGTTTGACAACAGCATAGCTGACTTGACCATTAATAAGCTGCGTCAGCGTGCCGGTGTGCAGCCGATGAACGTGGACGTCATTGGCGCCGATTTCGACCCGGCAAGAGATCCAGACGTGGATCCTGTCTTGTGGGAAATCCGCCGCGAACGTCGTGTTGAGTTGATGGGCGAAGGTTTCCGCTTCGATGACCTGCGGCGCTGGAAGAAAGGTGAGTACCTCAACAAGCAACCTCTCGGTGTCTACGTGGCTGATCCGTCTTACTACAACAATGCTGTGAAAGTCAATGCCGACGGTTACGCTTGGTTCTTCAACGAACCGTTAGGATGGCTGGACAAATATTACTTGCGTCCCATCCCGCTGAATCAGCAGGCGCTCAACCCACAACTGGGCCAAAATCCTGGCTGGGAGAACGAGAATTGATGTTTTTTCTTAATTTTATTACATCAATTTCTGAATGGCCATGAGCGTATTGAGACCATATACTCTGCTTTGCTCCGCCCTGCCGATGCTTTTTGCTTCGGCAGGGGCGGACGCCCAGGAACAACGTATGAATGTTCTCTTCCTGATGGCGGATGACATGCGCCCCGAACTGGGCTGTTACGGAGTGGAAGAAGTCAAAACTCCCCATATAGACCGTTTGGCAGCCGAGGGAGTCGTCTTTCGCAACGCCTATTGCAACATCCCCGTGAGTGGCGCCTCGCGCGCCAGCTTGCTCACTGGTGTCTATCCCCGTTATCCGGATCGTTTCATTCACTTCTCTGCCCGTGCCAGTAAGGACTGCCCCGAAGCCATACCGATCTCCGGATGGTTTACCCGCCACGGCTACCATACTGTGTCCGATGGCAAAGTGTTCCATCACATCGAAGACCATGCCGATTCGTGGAGTGAGCCACCTTTCCGCACTCATCCGGATGGATATGACGTCTATTGGGCGGAATATAACCGTTGGGAGTTGTGGATGAACTCCGAATCGGGTCGTCACATCAATCCGCGTACTATGCGGGGACCTTTCTGCGAACAGGCTGAAGTGCCGGATACCGCTTACGATGATGGCAAGCTGGCTCTGCGCGCTATCCGCGACCTGACTCGGTTGAAAGACTGCGGAAAACCTTTCTTCTTGGCCTGCGGTTTTTGGAAACCCCATTTGCCGTTTAATGCTCCCAAAAAATATTGGGACCTTTATCCACCTGGATCTATATCGCCTGCTCCGGATCGCTTCCGTCCTGAAGGGCTGCCACACCAAGTGAAGAACTCTGGTGAAATCAATGCTTATGCTTGTGTGGGAGACCCGACTGACACAACTTTCCAGCAGCAGGTAAAGCGAGGTTACTACGCTTGCTTGAGCTATGTGGATGCCCAAATAGGCAAGGTTCTCGATGCTCTCGACTCATTGGGATTGGCAAACAATACCATTGTCGTACTGCTGGGCGACCATGGGTGGAACCTGGGTGAACACAACTTTATTGGGAAACATAACCTGATGGACCGCTCCACGCATGTGCCCCTCATTGTCCGTGTACCGGGTATGCAGAAAGGCGACTGTCGCTCCATGGTGGAATTTGTCGACCTTTACCCCACTTTGTGTGAACTGTGCGGCCTACCTATGCCCGACGGACAACTGGACGGCAAGAGCTTTGCCCAAGTATTTCAAGACCTGCAAGCGCCTACCAAGTCTTGCGTCTACATCCAGTGGGAAGGGGGTGATAACGCTGTGGACAACCGTTTCAGCTATGCGGTATGGATGAAAGACAGTTCGCGGGCGGCCCACATGCTCTTCGACCACCATATTGATCCGCAGGAAGACCGCAACCGGGCGGATTTGCCGCAATATGCCGATGATGTCAGGCGTCTGTCTCGTTTCATCCGGCAAGTCAAAACTGAAAATATTCCTTGATAATAGTAATAAATAAATGTCCGCAAGAAGCCAATGTCATTCCCGCGAAAAGATGATGACTAAGTACTGACGAGTTCTACAATCAGTGGCACTGATTCCTAGAAAAGGTGGCACCTATTCCTACAAAAGGTGGCACCTATTCCTACAGTCCTCCTATGCAATACTTTGCCGACTCCGTACCTTGACATGGCTAAGTCGCAGGATAGACGATGGAAAGTCCAGAAGAAGACTTGGCTTCATGCGGATATTCATTAGTAATATTTAATCCCTGCTCTCATGCGCATTTTTCATTTTCTCTTGGCTGCCTGGCTCCTGCTATCCGCCACAGCCTCAGCTCAGCGTCAGGACATCTTGCTGGACAATCAGTGGGATTTCCGTTTTTCGCATCAGGTAGAAGGCAAGACCATCCGTGTTGATTTGCCGCATACCTGGAACGCCCAGGACGCCCTTTCCGGCAAATTAGATTACAAACGCGGCATCGGTAACTACGAACGCCGTGTTTTCATTCGTCCCGAATGGGAGGGTAAACGCCTTTTCCTTCGCTTTGAGGGGGCGGGCAACGTGGCCGATGTTTTTATCAACCATCGTCACGTGGGTCAGCATATAGGTGGTTATGGTGCTTTTGTGTTCGAGATTACCGACCGGGTAATTTATGGGGAAGACAACTCCGTACTCGTGCGTGTCAATAATGCCGAACGCCTTGACGTGATGCCCCTCGTGGGGGACTTCAATATGTATGGCGGTCTCTACCGTGACGTTCATCTCATCGTCACCGATGAAGTCTGTATTTCTCCCCTCAACTACGGTTCGCCCGGCGTACGCTTGATGCAAGACAGCGTATCGCATGAGTATGCCGCTGTCCGCGCTTTGGTAGATCTTTCCAATGGCACGCCTCAACCGCAGAAGGTGGAACTGAAATTTAGCCTGAACGATGGCGGCAAAACGGTCCGTGAGCTTCGGAAAGAACTGACCCTGCCCGCAAACAGTACCGTTTGCGATACTTTGCGCTTTGATCTTGCCAATCCACACCTGTGGGATGGCCGGCGCGATCCCTTCCTCTATCAGACTGAAGTAACCCTCACACGGGGAGGTAGCATTACAGACTGCGTCATTCAGCCCTTGGGGTTGCGTTTCTTTCACATCGACCCTGACCGAGGCTTCTTCCTCAATGGACGACACATGCCCCTTTACGGTGTATGTCGCCATCAGGACCGTCCGGAGATAGGCAACGCTCTGCGCACTTGCCATCATGATGAAGACGCCGCCCTCATGTTTGAGATGGGTGTCAACGCCGTACGCCTTGCCCATTATCCGCAGGCTACGTATTTTTACGATCTCATGGACCGTTACGGTATTATTGTGTGGGCGGAAATTCCATTCGTGGGCCCCGGCGGGTATGCCGACAAAGGCTTTGTAGACCTGCCCGACTTCCGTGCTAACGGTAAAGAACAACTGAAAGAACTCATTCGCCAGCATGGCAACCATCCGTCCATTTGCGTATGGGGGCTTTTCAATGAACTGAAAGAGACTGGAGACAATCCTGTAGAATATGTTCGTGAACTTAACGACCTGGCTCATCGCGAAGACCCTACCCGTCTTACCGTCTCCGCCAGCAATCAGTCCCAAGGCAGCCTCAACTTTGTTACCGACGCCATAGCGTGGAACCGTTATGACGGTTGGTACGGGGGCACCCCTGCCGACTTGGGCCGCTGGCTTGACGAGACCCACGGCGACCATCCGCAGCTTCGTATTGCTATCAGTGAATACGGTGCCGGTGCCAGTGTCTACCATCAGCAAGATACTTTGGCCAAACCTCAACCTACTGGTACCTGGCATCCGGAGAACTGGCAGACTTATTATCACATAGAAAACTGGAAAACCATTTCTTCCCGGCCTTATCTGTGGGGTAGTTTCGTATGGAACATGTTTGACTTCGGAGCCTCCCATCGTCATGAAGGCGACCGCCCCGGCATCAATGACAAAGGTCTGGTCACTTTCGACCGCCGCACGCGCAAAGACGCCTTCTATTTCTACAAAGCCAACTGGCGTCCCGATGAGCCCATGCTCCATCTGGCCGAGAAGCGTTGCGTCCTTCGCACGCGTCCGCAGCAAACGTTCATGGCCTTCACCACTTGTTCTCAGGCGGAATTGTTTGTCAATGGGAAAAGCTATGGGAAAGTTGCGGCCGACGCATATGCCACTGTACGCTGGGAAGGCGTCACTCTGCAACCAGGCCTCAACGAAATACGGATAGAGGCATCCGCGGGCAAACGCCAGATCTTGACGGACAGCATGACTTGCACGTATCAGCCGCGCTGACAGTGTAGGTCCGATGAAAGACAAAGGAGGACGTGCCAAAATGAATGAGGGCACTTCCTCCTTTATTCGTTTTTTTCTGTAATTTTGCGGCCTGAAATTTTTAGCCAATATACAGAAATGATAAAGACCCTCAGTAAAAACGCCATTATCGGTTATCCGGCCGGTATCATCACCGGCATCACGTATGGACTGAACCCTCTGTTTGCCGTCCCTCTGATGAAGGAAGGCGCTTCGATAGAATCCATCCTCTTTTTCCGCTATGCCATCGCGGTGCTGCTTCTGGGGGCATTCCTTCTGCTGCGCAAGCAAAGCTTCAAGGTGTCGTGGAAGCAGGCGGGCGTGCTGCTCGTGCTGGGACTGCTCTATACGACCAGCAGCCTCACCCTGTTCGAGGCATACAAGTACATCGCTTCGGGGCTGGCCACAACCATCGTCTTCCTCTATCCGGTCCTGGTAGCCATCATCATGGTCTTTCTGAAGGTAGTCCCCTCGTGGCCGGTATGGCTCTCCATCGGCATGACGTTCGTAGGGGTGGTCATCATGACGCAGAGCGATTCGTCGCAGACGGTCAACCCGATGGGCCTTCTGCTCTCCTTCGCCTCGGCTCTGGTGTATGCGCTGTTCATCGTCATCATCAACCGCAGCAAAGTCATTGGCAACATTTCGAACAGCCTCCTCACCTTTTACGCCCTTTCGGTAGGTACGATTGTCTTTCTGGGCAAGATTGCACTGTCCGATACAGGGGTAACGACGGGTCTGACGGGCCACACGGCCTGGCTGAGTCTGGTAGGGCTCGCCGTACTGCCTACCATCGTATCCACCGCCACGCTGGCCATCGCTACCCGCAACATCGGGGCCACCAAGGCTTCCGTGCTCGGTGTCTTCGAGCCCGTCACGGCCATTCTGGTAGGAACACTCGTCTTCGGCGAAGCGCTTACGACGAATATTGTTGTTGGCATTCTGATTTCGATGGTGGCCATTACGTTCATGATTGCCATGACCAAGCGATAGGTTTCATTTTGACACTTTGATTTCCTAAGCCTCTGAGAATCGCTCCGTTCGATCTGCTGGTAGAACCAGTGGCAACGGATGAAGCAAGAAAGAACTTATCCGCTCATTCCTAATGGGATAGCGAATTCTTTACAAAAAATCTGGAAGAAAAACGGGGCGGAAAGCCGCTCTTCCGAGAAGCGGAAGCTCGAAAACGAAGGCTTCGAAGCCTAAAAACGGAGAAAACATAGCCTTTTCCCTCGCTAAACATTGCTTTTTCCGAGGGAAAACATACACTTTGCCGAGGGAAAACATGCAATCTGATGTGGGAAAACCTGTACTTTGCCCCGCTTAAACATGCATTCTCATGCCGGAAAGGGAAGCAGGAGGGCTGTTTTTCCCTCCCGTTTGCCTGGTTAAAAAAAGGAACGTGTCAGCGGAAAGCGCGTTTTCCTGTCATTTTGCAACCGAATCCGCTTGAATTCGAAACAGGATTAAAAAACGCACACCTCCTACAGACTACAGAACAGCGACACGAAGAAAGGCACGCTGATGTTGATCAGTATCCCATGCAAGATGGCCAGCGGAATGGCATCCTTGCCCGAATAGCGGCTGATGGACGCCAGCAGGATATCGGCCGAACCGATTCCGGCTGCCGAAATGGGAGCCAGACGACCGAAGTATTTCCTGATGAAGGGTGCTCCCACCAAAGCCGTCATTTCGCGGAAGATATTGGCCAGCAGGGCAATGGTACCCAGCTCCGTGGCCAGCTGCATGCCGATGCTGGGCGCCTTCAGCTGGGTAATCAGTACGGAAGAGATGGAATAATAGGCAAATCCGCTGCCCACGGCCATGCAATCGAACACACTCCATTGGCTGAGGATGAAACCCGCCACGGCCGAGAACAGAAACGTACCCGCCACCGTGGCAAGGGGCACCAGCAGCATCTTGAAACTGAACTGACGGACAAACCCTTTCAGGTCCTGGTTGCAACCCAGGTTGATGCCCAGCAGGAGCATCAGCACATACAGCACGTCCACCGAAAGCAGGTGTAAATCGAAATCGGCCGTATAATAAAGGCCGCCCACACATCCCAAAAGGAAAAACAACAGGATAGCCAGACTACTTTTCATCGCCCACTCCTTTCTTGAAAAATAAATGAGATACGAGTAAAGCAGCTATCGAGCTTCCCAGCAGACTCAGGGCGGAGATGACGGCCGCCTGACGGCAGAAGTAGCTGAGGTTACCGACAATCAGCTTGTTGGTCCCGATGGACAATCCCAGAATAAAGAGCAGCAGGCAAACCACTACCTGGATGAGTGAGGTTACTTTATGAATCTTGTGCGTATGGCGCAAACGGTAGCCTATAATGACTCCGAAGGCCATTATCGTAATGAATGTAAACATGAAAATAATAATTTGAAATGATACATAAAAAGCTATTATCCGATGTCAGGACGCTTCCTATGGCACATTCGTGAAGTTAAAGGACCGGATAGACCAGATTATTTTCATATACTACTATCAATATATAAGTTCAGGTTCGTTTTAAAAGCGGCGCAAAGGTACTGTTTATTTCATAAAGTCAGCTATTTTATGCAATAAAAAACTTTATGCGTAACAATATCGGAACATCGCATACATATTGCCTTATAATATTGTCTATTTGCATAGTTATAAATTGATAGATTGAAAGTGGTCGTGTCGGTTTCATACATTCTGATGCAGCGCTTGCGAGCATGCTGGAAAAGAAAAAGCCCCAAGAGATTTTCTCTTGAGGCTTTTGTCGGTTGGTTGTTGGACTACCAGGATTCGAACCTGGACAAACAGAACCAAAACCTGTTGTGCTACCATTACACCATAGTCCAAACTTCAGGTGCTTTCTGTTAAAAAGCGGTGCAAAGATAGGGGTTTCGGCGATAGCTTCCAAATATTCGGCTGTTTTTTTCAGAGGATTTGTTGATTTTGTCCTATCTTTGTGTTAGAAAATATATCTTATCAATACATTTTTTATGAAAAGACTGACATGCTCTATGCTGTTGGGCCTCACTGTTGCAGCTTCGGCTTTGGCCGGAACTCCGCTTTGGATGCGTGACGTACGCATCTCGCCCGACGGTACTCAGATCGCCTTTTGCTATAAGGGCGACCTCTACAAAGTGAATGCACAGGGAGGCGAAGCCGTAAGGCTCACCTCGCAGGTCTCTTACGAATCGTCGCCCGTGTGGTCACCCGACGGCCGTCAGATAGCCTTCGCCAGCGACCGTGAAGGCAATATGGACGTCTATGTGATGTCCGCCGATGGCGGAAGCGCGCGACGCCTCACCTATAACTCGGCCTCCGAAGTGCCCACGGCCTTCTCGCCTGATGGTCAGAAGGTCTATTTCAACGCTGCCTTGCAAGATCCCGCTTCGAGCGCTCTTTTCCCTACCTCGGCCATGACGGAGCTTTATGCCGTGCCTGTTGCAGGCGGACGGACGGAGCAGGTACTGGCCACACCTGCTGAAATGGTTTGTTTTCTGAACGACGGCCAAGGTTCCTTCCTCTACCAGGATCGCAAGGGTTTCGAAGACGAATGGCGCAAGCACCATACGTCGTCCGTCACGCGCGATATCTGGCGCTATGACGCCACCACGGGCCGCCACACTAACCTGACCAACCGTGCTGGTGAGGACCGTAATCCCATTCTGTCGGACAACGGCACGGAAATTTATTTCCTGAGTGAACGCGACGGAGGTTCGTTCAACGTGTGGCGCATGGGACTGAACAATCCACAGGCCGTACTGCCTGTTACTACCTTTAAAACACACCCAGTGCGCTTCCTCTCACAAAGTAAGGGTACCCTTTGCTATACCTATGACGGTGAAATTTATACGCAGACCGTAGGCGGAAAGCCACAGAAAGTAAAAATTAGTCTGACGGAGGATGACGCTGATAATGTGGCTCGCCTCACTTTCTCGAGCGGAGCTACCTCGGCTACACCCTCAGCTGACGGTGAGCAGGTGGCCTTTATCGTCCGCGGCGATGTATTCGTTACTTCGGCCGACTATGCCACCACCAAGCAGATTACCCATACCGCGGCAGCCGAAGCCGACGTCTGCTTCGCTCCCGACGGACGCACCCTGGCCTATGCCAGCGAGCGCGGAGGCAACTGGCAGCTCTACCTGGCCAAGATAGCCCGCAAGGAAGACCCTAACTTTGCCAACGCCACCCTGATAGACGAGGAAGTGCTGTTGCCCTCCACGACTGTAGAGCGCACTATGCCAACCTTCTCGCCCGACGGCAAGGAGCTGGCCTTCATTGAAGACCGCAACCGCCTGATGGTCCTCAATCTTGAGACGAAGAAGGTGCGCCAGATTACCGACGGCTCCACCTGGTACAGTACCGCAGGCGGCTTCACCTACTGCTGGTCGCCGGATGGCAAGTGGTTCGCCCTCGAGTTCATCGGCAATGGCCACGACCCCTATACCGACATTGGCTTGGTGAGCGCCGACGGCAAGGGACAGATCTTCAACTTGACGGGCAGCGGCTACTTCAGTTCTTCGCCCCGTTGGGTGATGGACGGCAATGCACTCCTTTTCAGCACCGAACGCTACGGCATGCGTAGCCATGCTTCATGGGGCTCGTTGGAAGATGTTATGCTGGTATTCCTCAACCAGGATGCCTACGACAGGTACCGCCTGAGCAAGGAGGACTATGAACTCCAGAAGCAGGAAAAGGCCGAAGCCGACAAGGACAAGAAAGACAAGGACGATGATAAAGATAAGAAAGACGGCGATAAGAAGGACGAAGTGAAGCTCATTGAGGTAGAACTGGACGGCATCGAGGACCGCATCGTGCGCCTTACGCCCAACTCCTCACGCCTAGGCGACGCGATTCTTTCGGCCGACGGCGAAAGCCTCTACTATATGTCGGCCTTCGAAGGGGGCTTTGATCTCTGGAAGATGGACCTGCGCAAGCATGACACCAAGCTGCTGAAGAAGATGGACGCTGGATGGGCCTCGCTCACGCTGGACAAGAAAGGCGATAACCTCTTCATCCTAAGTGGACGCAGCATGCAAAAGATGAATACCAAGAGCGACAAGCTGGAATCCATCACCTACCGTGCTGAAATGAAGATGGACCTGGCCGAAGAGCGTGCCTATATGTTTGACCATGTCTATAAACAGGAAAAGAAGCGTTTCTACAACCTGAACATGCACGGCGTGGACTGGGACAAGATGTCGGCCGCCTACCGTAAGTTCCTGCCCCACATCAACAACAACTACGACTTCGCCGAACTGCTGAGCGAATGGCTGGGTGAATTGAATGTATCGCACACGGGCGGACGCTACTATCCCTCGCTGGCCACCGACGCCACCGCCAGTCTGGGTCTGCTCTACAGCTGGACCGACCGTGGAAAGGGGCTACTGATAGACGAAGTGGTGGAGAAAGGGCCCTTTGATACGGCCAAGTCTAAGGTAAAGGCCGGCGACCGCATCGAGAAGATCGACGGTCAAACGCTGGATGCCAAGACCGACATCAGCCAGCTGCTCAATGGCAAAGCAGGCCGCAAGACGCTCGTCTCCTTCTACAGCCCTGCCTCGGGCGAACGCTGGGACGAAGTGGTGATACCCATCAGCAGTGGTGCACTGAACGGCTTGCTCTACCAGCGTTGGGTGAAGCAGCGTGCAGCCGACGTAGAGTGCTGGTCGGGCGGACGCCTGGGCTACGTACACATCCAGTCGATGGACGACGGTAGCTTCCGCACCATCTATTCGGATATCCTGGGTAAGTATAACAAGTGCGACGGCATCGTCATCGATACTCGCTTCAACGGCGGCGGACGCCTGCACGAAGACATCGAGGTGCTGTTCAGCGGAGAGAAATACTTCACACAGGTAGTGCGCGGACGCGAAGCCTGCGATATGCCTAGTCGTCGCTGGAACAAACCCAGCATTATGCTGCAATGCGAGGCCAACTACTCTAATGCCCACGGTACACCTTGGGTATACAGTCATCAGAAGCTGGGCAAGCTGGTGGGTGCACCTGTACCCGGTACCATGACCAGCGTGTCATGGGAAACGTTGCAGGACCGCTCGCTGATATTCGGTATTCCTGTAGTTGGTTATCGTTTGCCCGATGGCTCTTACTTGGAGAATTCCCAATTGGAGCCTGATATCTTGATACTCAATAGTCCTGAAACCATTGTCAAAGGTGAGGATACACAGTTAAAAGCTGCGGTAGATGAATTATTGAAGGAGATTGGGAAGTGAACTATTAGTTCAATGAAGATTTCTTAGAAATAGAAAGAGCCATATCGAACTCAGTTAGAGTAAAGATATGGCTCTTTTTTTATCCTTTTAATATGATTTTTCACGTCGTTTTTTTGTGTGCTGTTTTGCCACGACGTGTTTTAGGTTTATTGGGGTCACTTTGGATTTTAATTAGATCCATACAAGCTTGTAGGTTAAGATCTTCGGGCGTAATGCCTTCAGGAATCTTATAGTTACTTCCCTTATATGAAATGTAAGGGCCGTAGCGACCATTCATAATTTCAAGCTCAGGATCCTCGTCAAACTTCTTGATGTGGCGTTTGGCTTCAGCTTCTTGTTTCTCTTTGATGAGGGCTACAGCTTCATCCAGTGTGACGGTCAGTGGGTCGATACCTTGGGGTAGGGAAGCGAACATGCTTTTCCACTGGGCGTAGGGACCGTAGCGGCCACTACTTACTTTGATTTCAGCTCCTTCGTATTCGCCAAGTGTGCGAGGTAAACGGAATAGCTTTAATGCTTCGTCCAGTGTGATGGTCTCGATGGACATTCCTTTCTCTAGGCGGGAGAAACGTGGCTTCTCGCCATCATCAGCACTACCTATTTGTACTACGGGTCCGAAACGACCTATTTTTACCGATACAGGTTTACCGCTTGCAGGATCCGTACCCAACAAACGTTCGCCTGCTTTATGCTCGTTTTTGGTAGCAAGTGTTTTCTCTACTGAGGGGTGGAATTTACGATAAAAGCGGTCGAGTACGGTAGTCCATTTTGTTTCACCTTCAGCAATTTCGTCGAACTGCTTTTCGACTGTGGCTGTGAAGTTATAGTCAAGAATATCGGGGAAATACTCAGTGAGGAAATCGTTTACTACCATGCCGATATCGGTGGGGAGCAATTTGGATTTCTCGGCACCAGTCAGCTCTGTGCGAGTATCTTCGGTTATGTTCTTTCCTTTTTCCAGGGTCAGTACTTCGTATTTACGTTCTTTACCTGGCTTTTCGCCTTTCACTACGTATTCTCGTTGCTGGATAGTAGAAATTGTTGGAGCGTAGGTGGACGGGCGTCCGATGCCCAGTTCCTCTAGTTTGCGTACCAGACTAGCTTCGGTGTAGCGTGGAGGTTGGAGGGTAAAACGTTCGGTAGCGGTTACACTGCTATAGTACAGTGTCTGCCCTTGCATGAGCGGAGGAAGCAGCCCTGCTACATCGTCGCCTTCAGCTTCATCATCATGTGATTCGCGGTATACGCGTAGAAAACCATCAAATTTGACAACTTCTCCTACTGCGGTAAATTCTTCATTGGTATTGCTGAGGCCGATAGTGACGGTAGTCTTTTCCAATTCGGCGTCAGCCATTTGTGAAGCCAGTGTACGTTTCCATATCAGGTCGTAAAGACGGCGTTCCTGAGCGGTAGCCTCTATTTTGACATTCTCCATGTAGGTGGGGCGGATGGCTTCGTGAGCTTCCTGTGCACCTTTGGTTTTAGTTGTGAAGTGCCGTGAGTGCAGATATCGTTCGCCCATCTTGGTAATGATGGTTTCGCGAGCGGCGTTGATAGCTAGCTCAGAAAGGTTTACCGAGTCGGTACGCATGTAGGTAATATGTCCCGATTCGTAAAGGCTCTGCGCTACCATCATAGTCTGTGCTACGGAGAAACCCAGTTTGCGAGCTGCTTCCTGTTGAAGGGTCGAAGTAGTAAAGGGGGCAGCAGGACTTTTTTTCAGTGGGCGTGTAGCAATGTCTTGAATAGTGAAAGTAGCATCTTTGCACTTTTCAAGGAAATGACGTGCCTCTTCCTTGGTTTTGAAGCGGTGTTCCAATTCTGCCTTCATGTCTACCAGCTTACCGTTAGCATCGGGCACGGGGAAGATTGCTGTTACGCGGTAGGCTGCTTCGCTATGGAAAGCCTGAATTTCACGTTCGCGTTCAGCGATGAGGCGTACGGCTACCGATTGTACACGTCCGGCTGAAAGAGCAGGTTTTACTTTACGCCACAATACAGGCGAAAGTTCAAAACCTACGATACGGTCCAATATGCGTCGTGCTTGTTGGGCGTCCACCAGATTCAAGTCTATCTGTCGTGGATTCTCAATGGCACGCAAGATTGCGTTTTTGGTGATTTCGTGGAAGACAATGCGCCGTGTGTGTTCTGGTTTCAGGTTTAGCACTTCATACAAATGCCAGGCGATGGCTTCTCCTTCACGGTCCTCATCGGAAGCTAACCATACCGTTTCGGCATTGGAAGCTTCTTCTTTTAGTTGCGCTACAAGTTTCTTTTTGTCCGCTGGTATTTCGTATTGCGGTTCGAAATGGTTGTTTACGTCTATACTGAAATCTTTCTTCCGTAAGTCACGGATATGCCCGTAGCTGGACAAGACTTCAAAGTCCTTTCCCAAGAATTTCCCGATGGTCTTGGCCTTGGCAGGTGACTCAACAATGACTAAATTCTTCTGCATAAAATATTACTTTGTAGCGGACATATCCCGCTGATTTTGTCCGCAAAAGTAGGAAAAAACAAATTTCCCACCTTAATAATATAAAGAAAAAAACTAAAAACGGAAACTTACGCCTCCCAAGAAGTTAATACCTTGGGCTGGACATCCTTCATAATATTGGTAGTCCTTGTTCAACAAATTGTTGAGTCGGGCGTAAATAACTATGTTTTCAAAAACTTCGTAGTTGGCGGATAAGTATAGATTGCTGACAGCATCTGCGCGTTCACCTTCCACTTTGCTACGTTCGATATGCTGATAGCCTAACGATAAACGGAGTGCCGAAAGTGGAGATGCATCGATTCGTGCATTGGCTTCCAAAGCAGGTTTGAAACCAAGAATGATACTTTCGGTATAAGTGGCGTTTTCATTGCTAGGTGTATTCCAGTTGCGGTAGACAGCCGATGCGTTGAACCCAAACAATTGCTTGTAGTTGTAGGTAATCTCACCGCCTGCATAGACGTTGCGTGCATCAGCCTGTCCGAGGAGCAGACGTGTTTGTGGAGAAGAACCGCCTGTTATAAAATCGGGTACGAGGAAAAGGTCATCTTTTAAGTCCTGATAGCCGGCATATAGATGGAACCACAAATCGTTAATGGGACTGGCTTTGAAGCCGATGGCTGTGTTCAGCTGCTCGTAGGTGGCATCAAGCTGGTTTTGTAATAGTCCGTAAGGATTGTAGCTTTCCAGTTGTCGGAAGTCGTTCTGTCGCTTGCCTCCTGTACCTTGTACGTAAAGCAGGTAGCTGTCCGAGAAATTATATTGTATCTGTACATCAGGGGCTACGCGGACTTCTTTGCCGAAACCGATTGCAAAGTCAACGTGTGCACCAAGTTTCAGTTTCCAATCGTCATTTTGGAATTGGTAGCTCGGATTCAGTCCGATGGAAGTGCAATTCTCGAAATTGGCTTTTTGGTAGAATGCGTTATCCATGTTGAATGCGATATGGATAAGTTGTTCGTCCGAGATATTTCCAGACACTTCGGCTTTGGTGCGTATCATGCTTTCTCCTGTATTTTCAGCAGCAGGGTCATATTGGCGCTGGTAAAGGAGAAGATTAGTCTCAACGGCATAATCCAATGGAAGATCCTTGTTACGGTTCTTGAAGCCGAGGTGTACGTCACCAGAGGTAAACTTCTGTTTATTGGCATCCCATTCAGGCATGAAATTGAAGTTACTTAGACCGAAATGACCGCCTAGATTCAAGTCCAGTGAGCGGAAACGATGCTGGTAGTCTATGCCTGCACGGGTGCGATAATAACGCGATTTCCATTTCTCTACGTTTTCGCCCATATCCAGTTTACCGTTCATGCCGTCCATATCGAGGTGTAGATTCAGCCGATCGTTGTCTGAAAGGGTGAACAGGTAGTTGGCCAGCAGGTCGAGATTATTATAATTGCCGTATCCCAGACGTGCATATCCTCCCTTGGCTTTAGCCAAAGTCTCAATGCCAGTATAGGGTTGCATGGTCGTTGCGGGGATTTGTGTAGCAGGCATCAGTGTCTCGTTGTATTCCACTGCTTTCTTGGTCACAACTGGTACTTCTATCTGTGGGAGAACATTGATTTTCGAAGCATCCATGATGTCTGGATTGTATTCCTGCTCTACCACTACAGTGCGCACCAGCGTAGTGTCCTGCGTTTGCTCCTGTGCTTGCAAGGTCAGAGGTAGTCCTATCAGGGCTGCTCCTCCGAGTATATATCGCATATTTTTCATATTCGTTTGTTATTTATGAGGAAAATCTTGTTATTCTTTCAGTTTAGCCAGTCTTTCTTCGATCATGCCGGCAATGTCATCATCGGCCTGGTAATTCTGTTGCAGGCTGAGGAGGTATTGGCGTGCATCGAGCTTCTTGTCCATGGCTACATATACGTCGGACAGGAGGATAAAGCTGCGTGCCAGCCAGTAGGCATGCGGAGTGCTTTGTTCAATGAAATCGAGCACTTCCTTTTCGGCTGCTGTGTAATCGCCATTGTCATACAATTGTTGGGCAAGCAGGTATTTTGCTTCGGCACCATAGAGTGTACGTGTGTCTTTAGCCAGTATCTGCAGGTCTGCGGTTGCCTTTTGCTGTGCCTTTTGGTTGAGGTAAGCCTTGGCACGATAGTACAGAGCTTCGTTTTGCAGCTCAGGTGCCAGTTTGGTCTCGGACAGCAAGGCAGTGGCTGCATTGATGGTTTCTACATCGTCTTTCAGGAGTACGCCACAACGCAGTACGCCTGTAGCCCCTAACTGTCTGTGCTCAGTGGTAGTAGCGCGAGCCTGTAGTTGTTTGTAGTCGGCCAACGCCAAGTCGTATTGCTGGCGGTTGAAGAGGATTTCTGCATGCATGGGCAATGCTTCTTCAGCATAAGGACTGTTGGGGAATTCGAGCAATTTGCCTGCATGTAACAATACAGCTTCGTCGTCTTTTTGTTCTTTGCCGATGAGGCAGAGGTAATAGTGGGCATTCAGGCGGAAGGCACCTTCTGGATAGCTCTGGATGTAGCGTTCGAAGCTTGTCTTGGCGGGTGCGATTTCCCCTTTCATGTATACTTTCTCGGCGGCAATGTAGGTCAGTGAGTCTTGTTCGCTGGCTTCGAAACGTATTTGTCCTGGCATCTGTGCCGCCAGGGCAGCATATTCGTCCACGCGGTTGGCATCTACGTAGATGGATTTCAGGTCGCGCATGGCCAGGCGGGCTTCTTCACTGCCTGGATATTGCGTGATGACGTGCTTGTAGGCTTCGATAGCACGGTTGTAGTCTTCATTCTGATAGTAGAGAAGGCCTATTTCAGCGGCAGCCTTGCGGGCTATAGGACTTTCGGGATATTTGGATAATAGCTCGCGGAAGGTTGCGATAGCTTGAGTGCTTTGATTGTTTTGTACATACGAACGTCCCTTTTCATATAGACCGTTGATGGCATAGGGCGAATTGGGATATTTTTGTGCCAGTCTGTCGAGCAGTGTTATCTTACCGTTGTAGTCCTTTTGCAGACCGGCTACCAAGGCCAATTGGTAGTAAGAATAGTCGCCCGAGGCTGTTCCCATATTCTCTGCACGGGTATAGTAACGGGTGGCTTCATCGAAGCGGCGTGCGTGGAGGCAGCAATCGCCCAAGCGGTTATAGGCGTCGGCCAAGGCTGCCGGGTTCTGTCCTTTCTCCAGTTGGGTATAGCGATTGAAATAGCTTTCGGCACCCGTGTAGTTCTTGCGATGGAAAGCGATGTATCCTAAATTGTAGTGAGCCAGCGCATACATCTCATTGCTCGTGTCGGGGTTGTAGTTCAGATAGCGGTTAAAGTCGTCGGCTGCCTGTTGTAGTTGTCCCAGGCGATAATAGGATTCTCCACGCCAGTAGGCTGCTTTGCCTTGTTCTCTTTGGCCTTGCTGGCCGAAGAGGGCCGCATACTGGAAGGACTGTCCAAAATAATCGATTGCTTTCTGGAAGTCGGCGTTGGTAAAGGCTTGTGTACCCAATTGGAACAGGATGCGCACTTTGGCTTTCTGTATGGCTGAATTAGGTGACTTGATGCGGTTGATGGATTTCAGGGCTGCTTCGTAGCTGCGTGTCTCCATATAGACTTCCACCAGATAATCGCTCACTTTGTCAGCATAGGCCGATTGTGGAAAATCATTCAGGAATTTCTCGAAGACAGTGACCGATTCGCCGAAGGCAGAATAAGACGTTTCGTGGATGCAAAGGGCATAATTGTAGGATGCCTGTTCTTTTATGGCTCTGTTGGCGTCCGAAGCGGCAGCTTGCTCGAATGCCATGCGGGCTTTATTCTTTTCAGCCAATTTGAGGTAGGCCAAGCCCATGTGTAGGTAGGCGTTCTGGCTCAGCGCATCTTTTTCCTGCGTGACGCTGGACAACAATACGGGCACCTGACTATAGACACCGCAATGATAGCTGGCCAAACCATACATGTACCGGGCGTCGCGACGGGTGGCGGCACCATTCTGTTCGAATGCCTGCATGGCTTCATGGTATTTTCCCATGTGGTAGCAGGCCGATCCGATGATGCGATACATCTCTGCCGTATTCTCGTTGCCAGGGTAGGCGGAAAGATAGTTTTGCGCCACAATCTCCGCTTTGTCGTATTGTTTCTTTACCAGATAGATTTCTGCGATGTAATAAGGAACCAGCGCTTGGTACTTGTCGTTGTCCTGCAAGGCGAGGAAGCCGTTCAGGGCCTCGTCGTAGCGTTGCTGGGTGTAGCGGATGTAAGACAGATAGTAGGTACAGTCTGTCTCATAGCGTGGGCTGGTGTTCTTCAGCGTTTCGAACCAGATAGCTGCTTCTTTCACTTTACCTGTTTCCAGGTAGCACATAGCCCTGCGGTATGTCATGTCATCACGTTCATTGTCTGCCAGCAGGGATAGATCGGAAGCGTTGAACAAGGCCAATGCATTGTCATAGTCTTGTGCGAAGAAATAGTTGGAAGCCATCAGCGCGTAGATACGGTTGGCATGAGGTGTATCGGGATGATTGTCCAGGAAGTTCTGTAGGAATTCATTGCTGCGTCCGTCTCTCATTTCATAGGCGGAACAGGCCAACATGTATTCGGCTTCCAGTACTTCACCAGTATGTGACGGCTGAGAGCCTTCGGCTTCAGCTTTCTGTAAGAAAGCCCGTAGTGGGGCTATGGCAGCTGAATAGGCTTTTTCTTGGAACAAAGTCTTTCCTTCCTGATAATACTGTTGCAGGGGAGCAGCTTTTTCGTTGTTCTGTGCCGCTACAACTAGCGGAGCACAATACAGTGCCGCACAGAGTATACGTGAGAATTTATGCTTCATGTTCTTTATGGTGTAATAAGTATATTTACAAAAGTACGTTTTTTGACTGGCATTTGTTTGCCCTGTTGATATTTTTTAGGATATCACACAAATTCTTTCAGGAATTTCTTCAATCCTTCTCTGATGGAGGCAAGTCCGAATTCCTCTGGTTGTAATTTCTCAAAAGGAACAAAGAAGGTATCTGCCGCATCGTCCATAGCCTGAAAATGGAGTGTGTTTTCTACCTGACAGCGGAAAAACATGTCGAGCGTATGGACTGTGAAGCCTGAGTAAAGATACAGGTTGGGCAGGGAGAACAGATATTGTGCTTGTGTAACAGTCATGCCGGTTTCTTCCAGAACTTCACGTGCTACACCTTCTTCGGCCGTTTCATACATGTCGACAAAGCCTCCGGGCAAGTCGAGTGTTCCCTTGGCAGGATCCTTGGCACGTCGGCATACGAGCAGCTCGTGTCGTTCATTGACGATAAAGGCCACGGTGGCCGAGGACGGGTTGAAGTAATAGACGAAGCCGCAATCGGGACATTGTTTGGATTTCCCGTTATGTATCCCGAAACGGGGAGAACCGCATTTGGGACAATAGGTGAATTGCGAAAGAGGATGCTCAGTCATGCTCATCAAAGTATTTGGAATGTTGGTATATGCCTGCAAAGGTAAGCAATTAGTAAAATCTTGGGATATATTCTTTGGTAAATGTGCAGGAAACCGCTATTTTTGGTTGAATTTAAGAACTGGGATATGGATAAATTGGAATGGCTGACAGGGGAAGTCTGTCGGATAGCCCGGAAAGCCGGACATTTCTTGAAGGAAGAGCGGAAGAATTTTCGTCGGGAAGCGGTGGAGCAGAAGAATGCTCATGACTATGTGTCGTATGTCGACAAGGAGTCTGAACGACGGGTGGTGTCGGCATTGCGTGCCTTGTTGCCCGAAGCGGGTTTTATTACAGAGGAAGGCTCGGCTGACTATCACGAAGAGCCTTGCTGCTGGGTGGTCGATCCGTTGGACGGCACGACGAACTATATTCACGACGTGGCACCTTATTGTGTGAGTATTGCCTTGAGGAATCGAGACGAGCTGTTGTTGGGCGTGGTCTATGAGCCTGTGCGTGACGAATGTTTCTATGCCTGGAAGGGTGGGGGAGCTTATCTGAATGGAGATCGGATGCAAGTATCCGATGTCGCTTCTTTAGACGATGCCTATGTCGTGGTGGAACTTCCCTATAATGCCCGTCAATATGCCCCTACGGCGCAACATCTGATACAACAGCTTTACGGAAAGGTAGCCGCTATCCGTATGAACGGGTCGGCCGCTTTGGCACTCTGTTATGTGGCGGCAGGGAGATATGATGCTTGGCTGGAGGCTTTTATTGGAAAGTGGGACTTCTCGGCTGCTGCATTGATGATACAGGAAGCCGGAGGACGAGTGACCGATTTTAAAGGAAATATTATGTTTCTCGAAGGGCATCACATCGTAGCGACCAACGGTGCCTTGCACGATACGTTCCTGGAAGTTATTCAAGAATGTCTTCCCGAAGGCTTGTAAGGGCAGAAGAAATGGGAACTGGTAGTTGGAAACTTTGGCTACAGGGGCTGGCACACCTGTTTTTCCCGCGTCGATGCGTTGTATGTGGGAATTGTTTGCACGAAGGCGAAGAGGTGATTTGCCTGCGCTGCAATATCGACATGCCCCGCACAAACTGGCAGTTGGAACGGGACAATCCCGTGGAGAAACTGTTTTGGGGAAAGATTCCGTTGGAGCGTGCCACCTCTTATTTTCTCTATCACAAGGGAAGCAATTTCCGCCATATCCTCCATCTGCTGAAATATGAAGGAAGGTCAGATATTGGACGGACGATGGGGCGCTTTATAGCGGAGGAAATTGCTGGAAGCGGTTTTTTCGACGGGATAGATGCCATTGTGCCGGTTCCTTTGCATCCTCGTAAACTGCGGGCGAGAGGTTATAATCAAAGCGAATGCCTGGCCTCCGGTATTGCGGATGTGACGGGAATTGAACTGGATGTACAGGCAGTAAAAAGATGTGTACACAGCCAGACACAGACACGCAAATCGGCTTACGAGCGTTGGGAGAATGTGGCAGGAATTTTTCGGGTAGACCATCCCGAACGCTATGCAGGCAAGCATATTTTGCTGGTGGACGATGTGCTGACTACCGGTTCTACAGTGACAGCCTGTGCCGATGCTTTTGCCGGTGTTGAGGACTTGCGTATCAGCGTGCTGACGCTGGCGAAAGCTGCGATTTGACGCTGCACTCCATTTCTTCCGTTACCGTATTTTCTTGTGTCCTGATACTATATATCCTGAGGGGCTCATACAGTGCTTCCTCACCTCCTCATAAAGCACTGTATGAGAGGGTGAGGAAGCACTGTGTCAGGACCTCAGGAAGCACTGTGTTGCGACGGCATCATTCGCCACCTCCACCACCGGTAGCGCCGCTGCCGCCACCCGACTTCACGTCGTCGTTCGTGATGGTACGTGCGGCTTTTTTTACGCTGGCTTTCAGTTCACCAATGCGGTAGCTGACACTAAGTCCGAAGCGCATTTGTGGGTACTTGTTCCAGCTGTCCTGGATGAATCCCTGTCCTTCGATGTGCGACTTAAACTTATTGTATTTCTGGAAGAAGTTGCTTGCAAAAGCTGACAGCGACAGGCGTCGGTTCATGAACGACTTGTTCAGATTCAGGCTGTAGCTGAAGAAGCTGCTGCCTTTACCCTGTAGCATGATCCACGGTGTTTGGCCAAAGATGTTCATACTCAGACGCCAGTCGTGTTTGAAAGTCTGCTGTGCACCACCATAGGCGAAGAGGTTCCAGCCGTCGTTTTCCAGTCCATTGGCACCTTTCAGGCTGGTATAACCGCCGAACAGGTTGGCGTAAACGCGGGTGTCTTTCGTAGCGTTCCAGTTGACATAGGCACTTAGGTTGAGGTTACGGCTCTTGCCGATGTTCTGATAGGTCGTGTAGAGTACGTCCTTGCCTGTTTTTTTGTCTTCGGAGAGATCGGGAATATCATCTTCGGATACAAGACTGGTAACAGACTGGATGCTGTTGTTCGTAAACGAATAGCGGGCAGATACGTTGATGTTGAACTTCGGCGTAAAGTTGCTGTAACTTAGGTCAAAAGCATGGCTTTTTTCACTGTCCAGTTCCGGATTACCCTGGCTGAGGCTGGACGGGTTACTATCGTTCAGATAAGGATTCAGATACCAGATGCCGGGACGATAGATGCGCATGTTATAGCCCAAACGTAGGTTGGACAGGTCGGTTAGTTTCCAGCCCAGCGAAGCGGAGGGTACTACGTCGTCATAGTTCTTGCGGAAGTCATCGCCGCGTCCCAAAAGGTATTTTACGTCCTCGATGGTGTGTTCGTATCGAACGCCCAGACGTCCGGACAGTTTCTTCCATTTCAGACCGTAACCCAGATAAGCCGCGATGATATCGTTCTGATGGCGGTAGTGCGTGCTGTATTCTTCGTCGAACACATAGTCCGAGTTGTCGGCTGCTGTCCGCAAGTAACGGTCGTTGTCCGAAGAGTTGTTACGTAAGATATACTTTACGCCCGATTCGATGGTATGCAGTTTGCCGATGGGGGTTGTGTAGTCTGCCTGGAACGTGTGTTCGGTTGTATTTTGGCTTCCGTCATTGTGTTGGTCTTCCAGACGACGCAGATAGTCGGTCCAGTCATCATGGCCATAGGCGATGTCATATTCCGAATAGGAATCCGATGTCTGTGGACGAGTATTCACCTTATAAGACAAGGTAAACATGCGTCCTTTTATGGTGGGGGAAAGACGTTGGTAATCGATTCCGCCATCGATAGAATACCAGGATGATTTGCTGTGACTTCCGATACCGTACTGATAAAGCAAGTGGTTGTCCAGTGGTGAATTACCCACATAATTGCTTCCGCCGTTACTGTTGTTTCCGCCGCCCCACAAACCGAATGAGGCAGAAATCAGGTTCAGTGAATCGATTTCATAGCTGGCTTCCATACTGCCCGACTGGAAGGAACCGTCGCCTTTGCTGCTGCCTTCATAGTCCAGGTTGGCAACCTCTGCACTGGTATCTGTAGCCCGTTGCGTTCCTCCTGAATAACTGCGTGGACTGTCGTTGTAATTGTAATTGTAGCGGGCGCTCACAGTAAACTTGCCTTTCTGTACCGTACCGAACAGACCACCGCCTGCGCCACGGTTGCTTACGTTACCGCTCAGCGTTACGGTATAGCCTTCAAATCCACCGCCTTCGGTCACGATGTTCAGGATACCTCCCACACCTTCGGCATCATACTTCGGCCCCGGGTTGGTAATGACTTCAATATGTTTGATGGTATTGGCGGGCATACTTTTGAGTACTTCCGTCGGGTTGTTGCTCATCATGTTGTTGGGCTTTCCGTTTACGTAGACCTTGAATGAGCTACTACCATTTACCTTGATGTTATCTTCTCCGTCTACGGTTACGAGCGGTACCTTACGGAGCATTTCGAGCAAAGTATTGGTTTCCGAGTCGGGATCGTCTTTTACATTGTATTCAATTTTGTCGATATCAGCTTTTACCAGCGGTTTCTGTGCTACGACTTCCACTTGTCCCAGTTCATTGGAGGCATCAGTGACATATAACGTACCAAAATCCACCAGTTTTTGACCGGCTTTGACAGAGAAGTCTTTTACAATGGGATTGCGTCCTACTGAAGTGATGGTCATAATGAAACTTCCGGTTCCTTTTACATTTTCCTGAAACCGTCCTTTCATGTCAGAAACCATCATTTTTACCGGCTTATTGGGTGCCGATTTACGTGCCACACGGATAGTAGCATAAGGTTCTCCTTCCTGCGTCAACGAGTCGAGCAGAATTCCTTTCAGCTGGAAAGAAGAAACAGCTGAGTTTTGTGCTGCTGCCAGCCCGGATATGAAAAGTATCCACAGCAGCACGGTAGCTTTTAAGTTCATGCGTTTTTTTCTAATTTATTTGGCTATTCTTGTTATCGTCTTATTAGACGTTGCATGTGCTCCTAAATCACATGCGGACAGCAAAAATAGCTGCTTTTATCGCAATTACGATATCTTCGGAGTTAAAAAAGGTCAATAGTGGATGACTTCACCGTTTCCGTTATCTGTGGTGGCTGTTGGTTACACCAGATAGAAGAACAGGAGTAGGAACAGATTTATGGTAATTACAGTCCCGAATCCTCGTAAGATCCAGGGGCGGAGAGCACTTTTTCGTCCGGCGAAAGCCCAACCGTAACACATATTTACGATGATATTACTGATGATGGCTTGCATACTGCAAGCTGTGATAACGATGGTGGCAACTCCACCTGTACCTTGCAGTAAGTTGAGGATAAAAGGGGTTATGTCACTGAATCCGGAGATGAAAGAAAGTAGGTTCAATCCTTCCGTTCCGGCATAAATCAAGGTATAATGAGTGGCTATTGTGAATACGACGAATAATACTGCGAAGATTAGTGCAACTTTAAACTCCAGTGGATTGCTACTGTCTTCTTCTTCTACTTTACCCATTACAGAAGCTGGCAATTTGGAGTGTATATACCAGGCTACACCAGCTGTGACCAGTGCCATAATCAGTAGATAAGGGTAGATACAGGCTAATGTTTCACGGCTGAAGATACCGATCAGTATCAGGAAGCGTAAAAACATCATACTCACAGCCATTAACATGGAAGCTACATATTCAGGAGCCTCTTCTGCGGTAGCCGTACGGCTTTTACGTGCCAGTACGGAAATGGTGGCCGTACTGCTGTATAGTCCGCCTATGATACCGGAAACCAGCAAGCCTGACTGATGGAACACATACCGTCGCAGCAGATAAGAAAGGTAGGAGATGCCTGAAACGACAACTGTTGCCAGCCAGATGCTGTAAGGTGCCAGGTCGATACCTGGTATCAGGTTTTCTTTGGGGAGCATGGGGAGGATGATACCACTGATGGCTAGAAACTTGGCCAAAGTAGTCATTTCATCGTTTTTCATGCGTTGGGCCAGTTCGGTGAAAGTATGCTTTAGTTCGGTGAACAGCAATACTGTTACGACTACCATTACATAAAACCAGGAAGGTTGGGTTGCTACGATAGGAGCCAGGCAGTAGGTAATCAAGGCTATGACAATAGTTGTCACGCCAAACACATGGTAACGTGTCTGTTTGACATAATAGTTTAGAGCCAATAGTAACCCTAATATTGCACCTCCTCCCATGAACAGCCGATAGTCTGTAGGATCAAGAATGTAGAGCAGGTAGCCCAGAATACCGATGAAGGTGAACGTACGGTCGGTTCCGAAAAGTGTAGTCTCACCCTCACGCTTCAGGCTGATTCTTCGTTGTGAAAGCCCGATGAGCAAGGAAAAAAGGGTTACCAAGACGAAAGTAACCAATTCCTCAGGCAAGTATTGATACAATTTTTCCATAAACGGCCCTCTGTCCCTGCGGTATTCTTGTCAGGGGAATTATAAATATATAATGTATGCAGGCCCTTTCCGCCACTACCACTGTGTATAGGGGTGTTTCATCAGTTGTGAATTATAGTAACGTATGTCACCGGTCACCTCTTGTCCGATAAAATCCGGCTTTTCAAAAGTCTCATCTTCTGAGGCAAGTTCTACTTCTGCGATAACCAGTCCTTCGTTGTCACCGTAGAACTCGTCCACTTCAAAGACATGTTTTCCGCTCTGTACCAGGTAGCGCGTCTTGTCTATGACTCCCGGTTCACAGAGCTTCATCAGTTCCTGTGCCTCATCGAGAGGTATTTCTTTCTCCCATTCGTATCGGCTCATGCCTGTGGCATCCGATGCACCTTTGATGGTGAGGTAACCTTTAGTTCCACGGATTCTGACACGTACAGTTCGCCCCCTTGTGCTACAGATATAACCTTGCACAATGCGGCTATGGGCATAGGCTTGCGATTTGTATTCTCCTTCAACCAGGAATTTGCGTTCTATTTCCTGTCCCATTTATGCCAGATAAGTGAAGGCAACAAACATCAGGATTGCTAAAATTACTGCTGCTACTCCCAGACCGATCATTACCTTTTTACCTTGTTGTTCTTCCTTGCGGGTGTGCATCACTTTCTTTTCTTTCTTTCCCATAATACTGTTTCATTTAAAGTTCAACGTTGAACAAAGTAAGAGAGAATTTGGGAAGAATGCAAGCGAAACGGGATATTTTTTCAAGAACTCATTTTCTTTGTTATTATGCCTCCAGTTCGTTTGCCGGCAAATATCTGTTTTCTATCTTACTTTTTTTGTTCGAACAGCCAGCTCATGAAGTCAGGGAGGTTGAAAGCAGGATTCCAGCTTTCATGCATACATCCGGGGAATTCTGTGTACTTCACGTCAACCCCTAGTTCCTTTAATGCCCGATAGGCGGCGCGCGAACCTTCTACAGGCACCACGTTATCAGCGTCGCCGTGGAAGATACGGAACTTTACTTGCTTCAGTGCCGGAGTGAAACGGGCAGGATTGACCGTACCGCAAATAGGAATGGCAGCGGCAAATAGGTCGGGGTAACGAATCGCCAAATCATACGTGCCCATTCCTCCCATTGAGAGTCCCATGATGTAGATGCGGCTTTTGTCTATTTCAGGCTTTGCCAACCAGGTATCGAGCAGTTCTTCTAGTGTGCGAAGCAGCGGAGACAGAGGTACATCCACAGGCATATCCGATGGTTGTAGCGAAGCTGGACGTCCGATATAAGCCCAATAGTCGTCTGGCGGACATTGAGGCATCAGAACGAAAGCGGGATATTGTTCGCGGTTCACGGGATTAAGCCACATTTGTGCTCCGTGTTTCAGTTGTTTTTCATTGTCTGTACCCCGTTCACCAGCTCCGTGCAGAAACAGAACCAGCGGATATTTTGCACCGGGCTCCAAAGTTTCCGGCTCCAGCAAACGATAGCGTAACGTGTCTCCACGATCGGAAACATAATCTTTACGTAAAAAGGCCTCCTGCGAGGAAGCGGCTGCCCATACCAACAACAGGCAGAGAAAGTTTACCATGCGTTTCATAGTCATAACCTGATTTTTTCCGTAAAAATAGAAATAATTCTCCGCATAACAAGAGTTTTCGAACAAAAGGAACTACCTTAGCCGAACTAAACTTTACCTGTGATAATCATGAAAACGTTCAATCAATTTATTACTCCCTGTCGGGTATGCCTTTGTTCGTCTGATGAACTTAATCGCTTGTACGAACAGAATATTGGGGGTAATGGACAGGATGAACGATAAACGGTATTTAAAACTTGCTGAATTGTCGTCAAAATCCTATTTTTGTCTTTATAAATAGAATTCTTCAACTAATACCCTGAATATGAATCAATCATTTTTAACCACCTGGTACAGGTTTATCATAAAAAACTGTACGTTCCGTCAATTAAGTAATGTCTATATTAAGATGGGTGCTACACTGATTGTCCTTCTGACAGTTATTCTGCCCGTCGCGGCCCAGCAACCGACGGATTATGTCAATCCCCTGATAGGAACCAACGGGATGGGACACGTCTTTCCCGGAGCCTGCACTCCCTTCGGCTGGGTACAGCTCAGCCCCGATACAGACACCATCCCCCACAACGTAGGCGGAGTGTATCAGAAGGGCACGTATGCCTATTGTGCCGGATACCGTTACCAGGACCCCACCATCGTGGGCTTCAGTCATACCCACCTCAGCGGAACAGGTCATTCGGATCTGGGCGACCTGCTGCTGATGCCTGCTACCGGCCCGCTGAAGCTGAACCCCGGCCGTGCTGACCACCCCGACGAGGGCTACCGCTCGCGTTTCAGCCACGCCACCGAGAAAGCAACGCCGGGCTATTACGAAGTCATGCTGGACGATTACGGCATCCGGGCGCAGCTTACCGCCACCCAGCGTGTCGGCATACATAAATATACGTTCCCTGAAGGAGAAAAGGGACATCTGATTTTGGACCTGATACACGGCATCTACAACTACGACGGCAAAGTGTTGTGGAGCAACCTCCGGGTGGAGAACGACACCCTGCTGACCGGCTACCGCATTACCAACGGATGGGCACGCACCAACTACACGTACTTTGCCATCTCCTTCTCGCAACCCATCCGCGACTATGGCTACCAGGAAAAGGGAAAGACGCTGTACAACGGTTTCTGGAGACGCTTTGATGTAAACAGAAACTTCCCCGAAATGGGCGGCCGTAAGGTGGTGGCTTACTTCAACTTCGATACCGACCGCCAGTCGGAATTGGTTGTCAAGGTAGCTCTCTCGGCCACCAGCACGGCAGGAGCCCTCAAGAACCTGCAGGCCGAAGCCGCACAGAAGAGCTTCGGGCAGCTGGCCGCGGAAGCCGGAGAAGACTGGAACCGGTACCTGAGCATCTTCGAGATAGAAGGCACGCCCGACCAGAAAGCCATGTTCTATACCTCGCTCTACCACACAATGATCAATCCTTCGGTCTACATGGATGTGGACGGTTCCTACCGTGGTTTGGATCACAACATCCACCAGGCCCAGGGATTCACCAATTATACCATCTTCTCCCTGTGGGACACGTATCGGGCGGAACACCCGCTGCTGAACCTCATCCAGCCGGCCCGGAATGCCGATATGGTGACCTCCATGATCCGGCACGAGCAGCAGAGCGTACATGGCATGCTCCCCGTATGGAGTCTGATGGGGAACGAGAACTGGTGCATGAGCGGTTACCACGCCGTGTCCGTACTGGCAGACGCCATTGCCAAAGGTAACTATCCCCCTGCCGACGAAGCCCTGGCTGCCATGGTCAGCACCTCGACGGTACCCTACTACGAAGGGCTGGAAGCCTACATAAAGCTGGGCTACGTGCCCCTCGAGCAAAGTGCCACCGCAGCCTCCACGACGCTGGAGTATGCCTACGACGACTGGACCATCTACCAGACGGCTCTGAAAGCCGGCAACGAGGAGGTAGCCCGCACTTATCGCGAGCGCGCCCTCAACTACCGCAACCTCTTCGACCCCAGCATCGGCTTTGCACGCCCCAGGCTGAAGAACGGTTCGTTTAAGCCGGACTTCGATGTCTTACAGACTCACGGGGAAGGCTTCATCGAAGGCAATTCCTGGAATTTCTCTTTCCACGTACCCCACGACGTGGCAGGCCTCATCCCGCTGATGGGCGGTGAAAAGGTGTTCATCGACAAACTGGACAAACTGTTTACGATGCACCTGCCCAAGCAGTTCTACGAACAGAACGAGGACATCACGGAGGCATGCCTCGTAGGCGGATATGTGCATGGCAACGAACCCAGCCACCACATCCCCTACCTCTACGCATGGACCTCGCAACCGTGGAAAACCCAGTACTGGCTGCGCGAAATCCTGAACAAGATGTACCGCAATGCGACCGACGGACTGGGAGGCAACGACGACTGCGGGCAGATGTCGGCCTGGTATATATTCTCCGTCATGGGCTTCTACCCCGTATGCCCCGGCACCGACCAATACGTGCTGGGAGCCCCCTACCTGCCGTACCTGAAGCTGAAGTTGCCCAACGGGAAGACACTGGAAATCAAAGCGCCCGGAGTGAGCGACAAGAAGCGCTACGTACGTTCGCTGAAAATCAACGGTACCGTTTATGACAAGATGTACATCACCCACGAAGACCTGATGAAAGGCGGTGTCTTCGAGTTCAGCATGTCGTCCTCGCCCAACAAGCGCCGCGGACTCTCCGTCCAAGACAAACCTTATTCATTAACTCAATAATACCAATTCAGACCTATGAAGAATCTAATGTTTTTATTCGTATGCGTAGCCTGCCTGCTTACCAACGCAGCAGCCTGCACCACCAGTGACAATCCACAGCCGGACCAGACAATCACCGTATGGGACCGTTACAACGTAGGAAGTGTCCTGTTCGAGGACAAGGCGCCCGAAACCGCCGGGTCGGATATCTACCGCCACATCATCCCCCGGTCCGAAAGCTACATCAAGGAACAGGCCCGCACCGTGCTGGCCACCCTCTACACGTCTCCCAAAGACAGCATTCCCCGTGTCTACCAGATACACTATACGCTGGAAGACATCGAAGGCGTTTCGGCTAAGAGCGGCGGAAACGGTTACGTCAGCATCTTCTACAGCACCCGCCATATCGAGCAATCGTTTGGTCAGAACGATACGGCCAAGGTGCTGTTCGAAACCCGCGGCGTACTGCTCCACGAACTGACACACGCCTACCAGCTGGAGCCGCAGGGAGTGGGCAGCTACGGAGACAGCCCGACGTTCCGCGCCTTCATCGAGGGTATGGCAGACGCCGTGCGGATAGCCAACGGAGGCTTCGAAGGCCCCAGTGCGCGCCCGAAAGGTGGCAGCTACATGGACGGATACCGTACGACCGGTTACTTCCTCGTCTGGCTACGCGACCACAAAGACGCCGAATTCCTGCGCAAGTTCAACCGGAGCGCGCTGGAGGTCGTTCCCTGGTCGTTCGACGGAGCAGTGAAGCACATCCTGGGGCAAGACTGCAACATAGATCAGTTGTGGCGCGAATATCAGATAGCGGTAGGCGATATACAGCCTTAAAAAGAGATAAAAAAACAAGGAGGAGTGCAGACCGTTCATGAGATATGAATAGAATTCATTTTCGATAACTATACCATGAAGAAAAGACTTGTACAAGGTTTGTGCTTTGGAATCTCATTCCTTTTTTGACAGTCGGTTGTAAATCCTCAACATAGGTTGAGAATTATACTGAACTGTTGGAGTTTTTAGCTCTATTTTGTAATTTTGAACCCCTGATAAACCGAACAACATGAAAGAATGCAAACGATATCTGTTTAGTTTATTCTGTTTTTTCGTTCTTTTGACGGTGGGAGGCAGTTGCTCCATCGGCGAAAGTGACTATGACGGAGGAACCGGAGCCACAACCTGGGAGCTATGCGATCATCTGTGGGAAGCCAACTATTCGCTGGAAGACGGAACGTTCGTCAACCATCAGATAATTTTCTATCCCGGTGGTATGGGCGACGAATCGTTGTTATATAACTATTATGGAGAGGTATGGGAAGAAACTTACAGCTTCTATTGGCGATGGGCCAACAATTTGCAGAATTCCATTGCCTTGAGTTATCCGGGAGGCGGAACCATTTACATGGACCATGTTTATATCAAACTTGATGTCTTCTCCTGCCTGTTAGACGGTACTTTTGTAACTTTCCGCGGACAATAATAGACTAAATACAGAAAAAACTATGAGACGAATTCAGAAACAACTCGGAATGCTTTTCGTATTTCTCTGTACTGTTATTCTGACAGGATGTAACGACGAAGAGAGTAATCCGCTTCGCTTCGACCAGTCGGTTGATGAAGACAACACCGTAGATGTATGTTTCCCCCGGAGCGAAGAGGACGGAAGTGCAGGCGCCGTTACCATCTTGGGCGGCGACGGCAACTACACCGCACAATGCGACAATGCCGCCGTACTGAAAATTGACATGAAGTATCCTAACGCCTTCGTACTTTATCCGCAGGACTGGGGCGAGGCACATGTCACCGTGACCGACGGCACGGGTGCGTCCATCGTCCTGAAAGTGGTGGTCTTCCAAAGCAAACAGACGCTGGCCATCGACCGTATGGACGTACTCATCATAGGAGGAGACCAACTGACGGAGGAACAGCTGGAGAAACTCCGTGAAGAAGCCATGGCCACCGTCCCCGTAAAGCAGGCCGGCGGAGGCTATCGGATGATATTCGACAATCCCCAAGACTCATACAGCGGCACGCTTTGCTTCTATCCCACGGAGATGGATAAGGAAGAAGAAATGGTGAAGGGAACCTTCATCGTCAACTCCGACCGAAACGAAGAGAATCTTTGGAATTATCGTTTCCAGCTGGAAGAGAAAGAACATACGCTGGCAGTGGTACCCTATAGCGACAAGAAGACTGTTACAAAAGCAGATGTACTCCCCACTGTAGCCTTGCTGGAAGACGTGACCGGACAGATTCCGACGTCCTATCCCGGTGTGAAGGCGTTTACGCAACAGGTCATTCAGAGACCTTAATACATACATTGGTAGGTTTACATCATTATGCTGACAAAGTGGGTAGTTACGTTTCTCAAGTAGATAGTTACGTCGCTAAAGTAGATGTTTATAAACTTGGAAAACATCTTCATGGAAATGTCTTTCCCGAAAATAGCTTTCACGCTTTCACGCGTAGGCAAAAGGCTGATAGTCTGTTTCTTGGTGTGAAAGCAGATGTTTCACACAACTCTATTGGTTTCACAATAATCTGCTCAACAACAAAGAATTACTGTGAAATCACATCATAGAAAAAGCACTTCTTGATAAGTTGGCAGCCTTTTCGCTCCGTTCTTTCAAGAAGTGCTTTTTGATATAAAGTCGAGAGTCTAAATGTCCCGTATTTTTCTCCAGTTAGGGAAAAATTATTCTCTGACTGGAGAATTTTATTTTCCCAGTAGGGCAGTATTTCTACATTAAGCCTCGCCCGCTCCTGCGAACTCCATCAGGTAGGCCTTGACGAAACCGTCTATCTTGCCGTCCATCACACCGTTCACGTCGCTGGTCTGGTAGTTGGTGCGGTGGTCTTTCACGCGGCGGTCGTCGAAGACGTAACTGCGGATCTGCGAGCCCCACTCAATCTTCTTCTTGCCCGCCTCAATCTTGGCCTGCTCAGCCATGCGGTGCTTCATCTCCTTATCGTAGAGCATGGAGCGGAGGAGGCGGAGGGCATTCTCGCGGTTCTTGGGCTGGTCGCGCGTCTCGGTGTTCTCAATCAAGATTTCTTCTTCCTCGCCCGTATAGGGATCCTTGTACTGGTAGCGCAGACGGACGCCGGACTCCACCTTGTTCACGTTCTGGCCACCCGCGCCGCCGCTTCGGAAGGTGTCCCACGAGATGCGTGCCGGCTCGATGTTCACCTCGATGGTATCGTCCACCAGCGGCGTGACGAACACGGAGGCGAACGAGGTCATGCGCTTGCCCTGGGCGTTGTAGGGCGACACACGCACCAGGCGGTGCACGCCGTTCTCACCTTTCAGATAGCCGTAGGCGTAGTCACCGCTGATTTCGATGGTACAAGTCTTGATACCTGCCTCGTCACCCTCCTGCAGGTTGGCAATGGTAGCCTTGTAGCCGTGGGTTTCAGCATAGCGCAGGTACATGCGCATCAGCATGCTGGCCCAGTCTTGGCTTTCTGTACCACCTGCACCGGAGTTGATTTTGAGCACACAGTCCATTTGGTCGGCTTCCTCGCGCAGCATATTCTTCAGTTCGAGAGCTTCGACAGCTTCGGCTGCTTTGGTATAGGCCTCGTCCACTTCCTCTTCAGTCACCAGCTCGTCCTTGTAGAAGTCGAATGCCAGTTGCAGTTCGTCCGAAAGGGTTTTCACTTCGTTGTAGCCGGAAATCCACTGTTGGAGTCCTTTCACTTTCCTCATCTGTGCTTCGGCGGCCTTCTGGTCGTCCCAAAAGCCGGGGGCCTGTGTGCGAAGTTGTTCTTCCTCCACCTGGATTTTCTTGCCTTCGATGTCCAGGTAGCGGTTCAACGCCTCGGTACGGTCTTTGATATCTTTCAGTTGTTCAGCGGTTATCATAATGAAAATACTTTGTTTCGGAATGCAAAGGTATGAAAAAAACGAATAACTTTGCAGTTATCATTCTAATAAGTCTATTTATGAACACATTACTCAAGAAAATCGGCCTGCCGCTGCTTTGTTTGGCAGCCTTGGGCCTGAGCAGCTGTACGCAATCGAAGTACAGCTACGAGACTGTTCCCAACGACCCGCTCCAGGCGCGCATCTACACGCTGGACAACGGCCTGAAAGTGTACATGACTGTCAACAAGGACGAACCGCGTATCCAGACGTACATCGCTGTGCGCGTAGGTGGTAAGAACGACCCTGCCGAAACTACTGGTCTGGCCCACTACTTCGAACACCTGATGTTCAAGGGAACCAATCATTTCGGCACGATGAATTATGAAATAGAGAAGCCTTTGCTCGACCAGATCGAACAGACCTTTGAAATTTACCGCAAGACTACCGACGAGGCTGAGCGTAAAGCTATCTATCATACGATCGACAGCCTGTCGTACGAAGCTTCGAAGTATGCCATCCCCAATGAATATGACAAGCTGATGGCCGCCATCGGTGCCAACGGTACCAATGCCTACACCAGCTTCGATGTGACTTGCTACACTGAAGATATCCCCAGCAACGAGGTGGAGAACTGGGCCAAGATTCAGGCGGACCGCTTCAAGAACTGTGTCATCCGTGGCTTCCACACTGAGCTGGAGACAGTGTACGAGGAAAAGAATATGTCGCTGACCCGTGATGCCCGTAAGGTGTATGAGCAGACACTGGCCGCCCTCTTTCCTCATCATCCCTATGGTACGCAGACCGTGCTGGGTACGCAGGAGGACCTGAAGAACCCCTCCATCACCAACATCAAGAACTATTATAAAACGTGGTATGTGCCCAACAACATGGCCATCTGTCTCAGCGGTGACTTTGATCCCGACCAGATGATTGCCACTATCGACAAATATTTCGGCGACATGCAGCCTAATCCCAACCTGCCAAAGCTTAACCTGCCTAAGGAAAGCGACATCACGGCTCCCGTGGTACGTGAAGTGTTGGGTCCTGAGGCTGAAAACGTGACGCTGGCTTGGCGCTTCCCCGGTGCGGCCAGCAAAGAGCTGGAAACGTTGCAGATTCTGTCACAAATCCTGTATAACGGTCAGGCCGGTCTCATTGACCTTGATCTGATGCAACAGCAGAAGACGCTAAGCGCCTATTGCTATCCGATGGCCATGAGCGACTACAGTGCCTTCATGATGGCCGGACGTCCTAAAGCCGGACAAACATTGGACGAGGTGAAAGATCTGTTGCTGGGTGAACTGAAGAAACTGCGCGACGGCGACTTCGACGAGAGCCTGCTGGAAGCCAACATCAACAACTTCAAGCTCTACCAGCTGCACCAGCTGGAAAGCAACGGTGCCCGTGCCGACTGGTTTGTACAGTCGTTCATCAACGGTAGCAACTGGGCTGACGAAGTGACTGCATTGGACCGCATGGCCAAGCTGACGAAACAGGATATCGTGGACTTCGCCAACAAGTATCTGAAGGACGACAACTACGCCATTATCTACAAACGTCAGGGTAAGGATCCCAACGAAATGAAGATTGCCAAGCCCGAAATCACACCTATCGTGATGAATCGCGACACAGCTAGCGCCTTCCTGAAGGAACTGCAGGCCGAGGCCAAGAACGTAACCCCCATCGAGCCCGTCTTCCTGGACTACAGCAAGGATCTGACGCAGCTGACCACCGGCAAAGGTGTGCCCGTGCTCTACAAGCAGAACACCTCCAACGACCTGTTCCAGCTGATTTACCTCTTCGATATGGGTAACAATCAGGACAAGGCGCTGGGTACCGCCGCCCAATATCTGGAATACCTGGGCACGTCGGACATGACGCCCGAACAGGTGAAGAGCGAATTCTATCGCATGGCCTGCTCGTTCTATGTATCGCCGGGTAGCCGCCGCACATACGTTACCCTCTCCGGTCTTAACGAGAACTTGCCCGCAGCCATGGCTTTGTTCGAGAAGCTACTGGCCGATGCACAGGTGAACGCTGAAGCCTATACCAACTTGACCAACGACCTGCTGAAGGCACGCAAGGACGCCAAGCTGAGCCAGGGTACCAACTTCGGTCGCCTCATCAGCTACGTGAACTACGGCCCGAAGAACCCTGCAACAAATTTGCTGAGCGAAGCCGAACTGAAGAGTATGAATCCGCAGGAACTGGTGGACCGCATCCACAGCCTGAACAGCTACAAGCACCGCATCCTGTACTACGGTCCGAGCAGCGACAAGGAACTTGTGGCTCTGCTCGACAAGGAACACCGCACGCCCGACACGCTGAAGGACGTACCGGCCGGTGAGGACTTCAAGCAGCAGGCCACGCCCGAGACGAAGATTTACTTGGCTCCCTACGAAGCCAAGAACATCTATATGTCGCAGATATCCAACCGCGGCGAGAAGTTTGACGCAGCCATCGAGCCTGCCCGCCAGCTCTACAACGAATACTTCGGCGGAGGCATGAACTCCATCGTCTTCCAGGAGATGCGCGAGAGCCGCGGACTGGCCTACTCGGCCTGGGCCGGACTGAACAAGCCGGGGTATGCCGACGAGGACTACTACTTCATCTCGCAGATTTCGTCGCAGAACGACAAGATGCTCGATGCCATCAACACGTTCAACGACATCATCAACAACATGCCGCAGTCTGAAACAGCCTTCAAGCTGGCCAAGGAAGGCATGATAGCCCGCCTGCGCACCGACCGCATCACGAAGATGAGCGTCATCTGGAGCTACATCAACGCACAGGATCTGGGCCAAACGGTGGACAGCCGCATCAAGCTCTTCAACGACGTGCAGGGCATGACGCTGCAGGATGTCGTCGACTTCCAGCAGAAGTGGATCAAGGGACGCACGTACAGTTACGGCATCCTGGGCGACAAGAAAGAACTCGACATGGAAGCGCTGAAGAAAATCGGTCCGGTCATCGAACTGACGACGGAAGATATCTTCGGATACTAAAATTTGAGTGATTGGCAGTAAGCGGTTAGCGGTCAGTATAGCGACTGACGGCTAACCGCTTTTTTATGTCTATCATTCACCGCTTATCAAAACTTTCCGAAGCGCCAGCCCAGGCCGAGCATCAGGTTGTTGGGGTCCTTGAAGTCGTGGAGCTGGTAGCCCACGTGGAGGAAGAGGCGGTGCGTGACGAACGCCTTCAGCGCCAGAATCTGGTAGAAGCCGCGCGTGTCCTCGCCCTGCTGGATGAGGTTGCGCCCGATGCCGACGTTTACGGAGAAGATGGGCATGTTCAGCTCGGCGCGGAGGGAGAGGCCGGCGGCAAACTGCTCGCGGAAGGGCGGGCGGTAGAACTTCAGCCCGTCGCCGCTGGTGCCTTCGACATGATGCGCCTTCAGGTTGGCACTTTCGTCGTACTGGGCGTCGAGCGAGAGGCCGGCGCGGAAGTATTTGTTGACGCAGTACATGGGGTTGAAGTTGAGGCCCGCCACGGCAAACGAGCCGGGGATGAGCTCGGCGCCGCTGTCTAGAAAGAGGCCCCGCTTGCGGGTGGAGCCGTAGAGGACGACGTCGTAGCTGATGCGCGCGGCCAGCGAAGAGGGTTCGTCGGTATGAATAGTGGAGGCGGAAGCCTCGGCCGGCGAACCGCCGAAGGTGCGCATCACGCCGATACGGGCGCCGACGGTGTTGACGCCCGCGTTGGGATAGTTCGAGTTGCCGTTGGAGTAGTGTGTCAGGTCGATGCCCGCCGTCAGGCTCCACTGCGGCGCCAGCTGCCAGTTCAGGAAGAGGCCGGCGTTGATGTAGGCGTTGATGCGTGAGCCTACTACGTTGTTGTAGAAGTTGGCGTCGGGGGCATACTTCTGCCAGCCGAAGGAGGCGCCGAAGTTCCATTCGTAGTCCAGCGTCAGGCGGGGAGCGAGCCGCGCGATGCGTGCGCCCTGGAAGACGTAGATGGCCGAGGGTGTGCCCACCTCGTCGGCGTTGAAGAACGTGTTCCAGGCCATGCCGATGCCCTGATAGGCCGACGGATAGAGGCGGCCCAGGCGCGACTGGGGCGAGAAGCGGAAGGCGTATTTCAGGTGGACGCCCAAGGTCGTGTTGATGGGACGTTGGACGGCGTTGTCGCCCCGGAAGAAGCCGGCGGTGGGGAAGACGTAGCCGGGGCGGAGGTCGATGCCGATGCCGTGCGTCGGGCGGTGGCGGAGGGTGTCGGCAGCCGTCTGTGCGTGGAGAGCGGCGCCTGTCGCGGGCAGCAGCAGGAGGGCTGCCAGCAAACTGGAGAGCAAAGTCTGTTTCATGGTCGGGGACTCGGGGGAAAAGGGGTTACTGTTGGATGTTCACGTCGCGCACGGTGGTTGTCAGCGAATAGCCTTGCGGGTCGTAGAGGTCGGCGCGGCCTTCGAACACACGGCGGCGGCCCGTCTGCGGGCAGCTGGCATAAATCTTGTAGGGGATGCCCGTATAATGGAACCAGCACTTCACGGCGCACTCTACTGCCTTGCCGGGCGGGACGACGACGGTGTCTGTCACGGCCAGCCATTCGTCGGACAAGGGGAATTCATACGTTTCGCCCGAGAGCGGGAGCTCGTCGCCCAGCAGCGCGGGCCGGTCGTATTTGCCCAGGCGGGGCACGGGGACGACAGGCATCTCGGTACCGAACATCTGGAGCTGCGACGGGTCGATGCCGGGATTCCACTCGTCGCCGCCTCTGAAGGTGAAACTTCGGCGGAAGCTGTCATAAGGATGAAGCGGATATTTCCAGGGATTGTCCGTAAGATTGGTGGGAGAGATCATCATTCGCTCTGTTCTCGCACTGTCTTGCTCCAAGTACCAGGAATCCAGCGAATAGACGATGCTGTCCAGCCGGTAGCGGGGCGAGGGTTCGAGGAGCAGCTCCACTTCGCGGTATTCGTACTCGTTGCCCACGCCGAGGGAGAGGCGGCACGTCTCCAGCCCGATGTTTTCGGCGTCCGAAAGGCGCAGTTCGCGGTCGGCCGTACGCTCCAGCGTGAGCGAGAACTGCGGATAGCTGGCAACGTACTTCGCCCGTCCGAGGTCGCTGAAGTGGAAGGGGACGTCGAAGTAGAGCTGGGTGCCGTCGGCGTCGTAGATGTCGCCCCGGATTTCTTCGTACAGGCCCTGTTTTTTCAGGAAGAGGCCGCGCACGTACCAGTTGCCGCTGCCGAAGCGGAGGGTGGCGGCCGTGCCGTCGGCGGGCACCTGAAGCTGGTCCGTCGCGGGGGCGCACGAGTCGATGAATACGTCGGGGTTGCAGCTGCCGAGGAGGGCGGCGAAGAGGAGGGGGAGGAACAGGCCGGGTTTCTTCATGTTGTTTGCAGTTTGATTGGACTGCAAAGAAAGGGATTTCCGCCCATATCTCCAACAGTCCAATCAAACTATCAACAGGAGGTTTACGCTTCCGGCGCCGGCGTGTCGTCGGCCGCGTCGCCGTCGGCGGTCGTCGTGCCCTTGGAGCGCTGCTTGTAGGCGGTGCGCACCTGGGCGAAGAGGTAGTTGGCCTCGCGGATGAAGGTCGTGGCCTCGTCCGAGGGCTCGAGCAGGCTGCTGGCGTTGGCCAGGGCGCACATGTCGTCCAGCAGGTCCTGCGCCTGGGCGGCGAGGGTTTTGGAGTCCGGCGTGCCGGTGCGGGCGGAGCGTTCCTTGTCGCGCTGGACGGCGAGCTGGGCGTAGGCTTCGTTCAGGCGCTGCATCTCGGCGATGTAGGGGGCCAGGCCGAGGGTGGTGACGTCGTCGGCCAGGTCGGGCTTGGCCAGGTCGGCGGCCAGTCCGCGGATGACTTCGGTTTCCTGACTGACGGGCAGGGAGGCGATGCTGGCGTAGGGACGTACGACGGGTTCCAGTCGGCGGGCGGCTTCGCGTTCGGTGGCGAGGGGGAGGCGGTCGTAGTCGGCGATGCGGCGTACGATGTAGTTGGCGGCGACGTCGCGGTCGGCCTCGAGCTGCTGCATTTCGGGCGTTTCGGCGGCCGAGGTGGCCTGCATGGTGAGTTCGCTCATCTGGTCGATGAGGGTGTTCATCTGTTCCACCTGCTGGGCGCTGATGTTCAGCGCGGGCACGCCTTCGGTGGCTGCGCTCAGGGGCGATCCGCCTTCTCCGTCGCCGTCGTCGCCACCGCCGCCCTGCGTCGTGCCGGGCATGAGGGCCATGAAGCGTTTGAGGAGGTTGAGGCGTTCGGCTTTGTTGTAGTTTTTGATAGAAGTGTCCTTAATCAAAGTGTATGTTCCCATAGTTTTGTAGTTTTTAATGGTTTAAAGAATGTTTTTTTATCGTTTCCCGGTCGGGAAAACCTCTTTCCGGTTTCAAAAGCTGCATTTCCCGGTCGGGAAAACCGTTTTTGGGTTTCAAAAGCTGCATTTCCCGGTCGGGAAAACCATTTTTCGGTTTCAAAAAGTGCATTTCCCGGTCGGGAAAACCGTTTTTCGGTTTCAAAAGCTGCTTTTCCCGGTCGGGAAACGTTTTTCCGCCTTCCTGGGGCACCTTCCGTCGTCCGTTATTCCTCGTACATCCGGTCGATAACCTCCCGATAGTTCTCGGCGACGACGGCGCGGCGCAGCTTCAGCGTATTGGTCAGCTCGCCGCGCTCCATGCTGAAGGGCTGGGGCAGGAGGGTGAAGCGCTTCACCTGCTCGTAGTGGGCAAACTGCTGCTGCAGCGTGTCGATGCGGTCGCGGTAGAAGGTGCGGACGGCTTCGTTCTCCACCAGCTCCTCGCGGCTGCCGAAGGCGATGCCCTGCGTGCGGGCATACTGCTCCAGCAGGTCGTAGGTGGGCACGATGAGGGCGGAGACGAACTTGCGCTGGTCGGCGATGATGGCCACCTGGTCGATGTAGCGGTCTACGATGAACTTCGTCTCCAGCGCCTGCGGCGAGATGTACTTGCCGTTCGACGTCTTGAACAGGTCCTTGATGCGCTCCTTCAGGTAGAGCGTGCGGCCCTCCAGGCGTCCGGCGTCGCCCGTGTGGAACCATCCGTCCTTGTCGATGGCCTCGGCCGTCGAAACGGGTTTCTTATAGTAGCCGCGCGTGATGGTCCGTCCGCGCAGCAGGATTTCGTCGTCCGGCCCGATCTTCACCTCCAGGTCGGGCATCACCTCGCCCACCGAGCCGATGACGAACCCCGTGGCGGGGAAGCACGACACGGTGGCGGTCGACTCCGTCAGGCCGTAGCCGACGACCATGTTGATGCCCACGGAGTGGACAAACTCGCACACCTCGTCCGATACCGCCGCGCCGGCCGTGGGGAAGAACGTGCCGCGCTCGATGCCGATGGTCTTCTTCAGCAGGGCGTAGACGGTCTTCTCGTAGAACTTGTAGCGCAGGTGGAGCATCAGGGGCGGCGTCTTGCCCAGGCGGACGTACTGCAGGTTGTGTTCGCGGCCCGTGCGGATGGCGTCGAGCAGCATCGTCCGGCGGATGCCCGTCTCCTGGGCGATGCGTTCCTGTACGCCCTGGTACACTTTCTCCCAGAAGCGGGGGACGCTGCACATCACCGTGGGGCGCACCTCTTTGATCGTCGTCTGTATGTCCTGCGGATGCAGGTTGATGCAGATTTGCACGCCGCGCTCCAGGCAGACATACGTCCAGCCGCGCTCGAAGACGTGCGTCAGCGGCAGGAAGCACATCGACACGTCCTGGTCCGTCACCTGCGGCAGGCGGATGTGGTGCGTGCGGAAGGCCTCAAGGTAGTTCGCGTGGTGGAGCATCACTCCCTTCGGTTCGCCCGTCGTGCCGGACGTGTAGAGGATGTTGGCCAGGTCGTCGGGCGACGCCTTCGCCGTGCGTTCCTCCACCACCTCGTTGTGCGGCAGGCCTTCACCCAGTCGCATGAACTCGTCGAAGTAAAGGGAGGTCGTGTCGCGCGCGTCGCGCACCACGTTGCGGTCGAAGATGATGAGCCGCTGGAGCGACTGGCACAGCCCGATGACGCGGAAGGCGGCGTCGTACTGGAACTGTTCGCCCACGAAGAGGAAGCGTATCTGCGCGTCGTTGATGATGTACTGTGCCTGCGTCGGCGAGCTGGTGGCATACAGCGGAATGGTCACCGCGCGGTTGGCGAACGCCGCAAAGTCGACGTACAGGCATTCGGGCTTGTTCTGCGAAAAGATGCCGACATTCTCCTGCTCGCCGATGCCCAGCGCCACCATTGCGTTGGCGGCACGGCGTACGCGCTGGGAGAATTGTTCCCACGTCACCGGAATCCATTGTGCCGTTTCATAGTCCCTGTATTTCAGGGCCACTTTGTCTCCATACTTCTCTGCCTGACGATGGATCATGACAGATAAATGATGATAAGCCATGACTGAGTGAATTGGTTAATATGCTGCAAAGGTATTAGTTTTATCTGAAACTAATTCATAAATTGCAAAAAAATGTAACATTTCCTTCCTTTGTTCCTGCAAGTTTATCCGATTTTATCCGTAAGTTTGCATTCGCAAAAAAACTAATAACAGAAGACATGACCTACGACATTCCCACTCTGACCTCCGAGGCCGTCGGCCTGCTCAAGTCGCTGATCAGTATTCCATCCGTCAGCCGCGACGAAGCTCGTGCCGCCGACTGCCTGCAGCAATACATCGAACAGCAAGGCATGCAGACCGGCCGCAAAGGCAACAACGTCTGGTGCCTCGGCCCCGGTTTCGACCTGAAGCGGCCCACACTGCTGCTCAATTCTCACATCGATACCGTGAAGCCCGTGCAGGGCTGGCGCAAAGACCCCTTCACCCCCCGCCTCGAACCCAACGGCAAGCTCTACGGTCTGGGCAGCAACGACGCGGGTGCCAGCGTGGTCAGCCTCCTGCAAGCGTTCCTCACGCTGAGTCGTACGACGCAAAAATACAATCTCATTTATCTGGCTTCGTGCGAAGAAGAAGTGTCCGGCCGCGAAGGCATCGAAAGCGTCCTGCCCCAGCTGCCGCCTGTCAGCTTCGCCCTTGTGGGTGAGCCTACGGAAATGCAGCCTGCCATCGCCGAGAAGGGGTTGATGGTGCTCGATGTCACCGCTACCGGTCGTTCCGGCCACGCCGCCCGCGACGAGGGCGATAATGCTATCTATAAGGTATTGGAAGACATCGCCTGGTTCCGCGACTATCGGTTCGAGCGCGTTTCGCCCCTGCTGGGTCCTGTGAAGATGAGCGTGACGATGGTCAACGCCGGTACGCAGCACAACGTCGTCCCCGACCGCTGCACGTTCGTCGTAGACATTCGCAGCAACGAGTGCTATACCAACGAAGAACTGTTCGAAGAAATCAAGAAGTATATTCACTGTCAGCCGCAGGCCCGTTCGTTCCGCCTGGGTTCCTCGCACGTACCGCCCGAGCATCCGTTGGTGCGCCGCGCCGTGGCGCTGGGCCGCACGCCCTTCGGCTCGCCCACGCTGTCCGATCAGGCGCTGATGCCTTTCCCCTCCATGAAGATGGGGCCCGGCAAGAGCTCGCGCTCGCACACGGCGGACGAATTCATCTTTGTCCGCGAGATAGAAGAGGCTATCGGTCTGTATCTGGAACTGCTGGACGGGGCGGAGCTCTGAATCAGCGGTTGAGCCACGGTTCGGGGTTGAGTTTCTCCTTTTCCCGCCGTAGCTGGAAGTGGAGGACGGTGCGCCCGCCGTCTGCTCCGTCGGAGAAGATGGTGCCGAGCGTCTGCCCTGTCTTCACCATGTCGTCCGCCTTCACCGAGGCTGTAGACAGGTTGCAGTAGACGGAAATATAGGCGCCGTGGCGCACGAGGATGTTGAACAGTCCGTTCAGCTGGAACACGGCGGCCACCTTTCCGTTGAACACCGCCCGCGCCTGAGCTCCGGGCTTGGCTTGGATGTCGATACCCTTGTTGTCGAGCTTCACGCCCCTAAGACCGGGCACGGTGTATTCGCCATAGTGGCTGGTGATGATGTAAGGACCCGTGACAGGCACAGGAAGTTTTCCGCGGTTGCTGGCGAAGCTGCCGGAGAGTTCGCGGTCGGCTTTGTTCATCGTGTATGCCTCCAGCGGCTTGGCTTTCGGTTTGGCGGCCGACGGACTTTCTGTTTTTTCTGCTTTCTTGCGGGCAGCCGCTTCGCGCCGCGCCTCTTCTTCGGCACGTTTGCGTGCTTTTTCTATTTCTTCGGCAATTAGGCGGTCGATGCGGGCATTCAATTGGTTGGCTTCTTTGCGTTTCTTGTTGATTTCACTCTGTAGGCTGCGCTGCTTCTTGCGTAGGCTGTCTACCAGGGCTTTTTGTTCTTTTTCCTGCCGTTCGAGCGTTGTTTTCTCGTTCTCGCGCTCTTTCAGAAGGTTTTCCTTGGCCTTGCGGGCTTCGGTCAGCTCGGCGCGCTTGTCGTTGATTTGTTTCTGTTTCTTTTGGATTTCTTCGCCCTGCATGCGCTGGTAGGAAGCATACTCGCGGACGTAGCGCAAGCGCCGGTAGGTCTGCTCCAGGGTTTGGGCGGAAAAAATGAACAGCAGCTTGTCCTGAATCGTGTGGTTGCGGTAGAGGTAGTTGACCGAAGCCGCATATTTTGTTTTTTTATCTTTTAATTCTTTCTGTAGCTGATTGAGTTGCCGTTCCAGCGAGACCAGTTCGCGATCGATGGCATCCATGTCGCTGTTGATGGCCAGAATGTAGCGTTTACGTTCCTCGATCTGCCCCGTCAGGGCGGCTAGTCCTTTCAGCTGGCTACCTACATTCTTGGTTGTGGTTTGCAACAGGCTTTCCGATTCGGCAATCTGTTTCTGCAAAGCGCCGCGCTTACTTTCCAGCTCTTTGATGAGCTTGTTCGACTGAGCCATCAGAGGCAGCAGCAGACAAAGGCATCCAGCTAACGCACACAAGAACCGTTTCATAGGCTCATCAACATTTCAAGTAGTTCATGAAGTTCCACCTTTTGATAGCGGGAGGAAAGTTGTGTCGGGGTCAGGTTAAAAGGCTTGGTGGAAAAGTCTGTCAACTCTATTTTTCCTTTCTCTAGCGAAGGAATGCCCAGTTCACTACCGGTCAACGTATTCTTTCCACCGGGACGTGAAGCCGCATAAAGTAACTTTTCCAAGTGTTGGAAAGTCGCTTTCTTGGGAAGCATGCCTTTCAGTTCCTGACGTGAGGCCTGCACGTAGCGTTTGCCCATGCGGTCTACCAGGATTACTTCGTCGGGCGTGATGTCAATGCGCGCCACTTCGGAACGCAATATCGGCATGAGGAAGGAAAGTTGCATCCGTTCACCGTTTTTTAGTTTCATGGTGCCGTTAACTGTCAGAACAGCATCCTTGGTAGGCACGGTCAAAGTCACTTTGGACGAAAGATAGCCGGTTTCGTTGCTTTTACTCCCTGCTTGACGGGAAGTCTTACAACCGGCCAAGCCTATCAGCAAAGCCATTAGACACAATAGCGGCATAAATGGCCGCGTACGGAGTTTATTCTTTACATTCATTTTTATTCAGTCTTTTTTTCGGGTTCGCGGATGTATTTTCGTTGCTTTATCTTCTGTTTCAGTGTTTCCGAATCGCTGCCCATATCGAGTGCCTGCTGCCAATATTTCACAGCTTGTTCTACTTCGTTTACCATGTAATAAATGTCGCCGCAATGTTCTACTACTTCGGCGCTTTTTTCTTCATCACTCTTCATGGCTTGGTCGATATACAGGCGGGCTTGTACATAATTCTCTTTTTCGAACAGAATCCAGGCGTATGTATCCAGATAGGTCGCATTTTGAGGTTCGGCTTTCACCGTTTTATAGCTCATTTCTTCTGCTTTGTCCAGATTCTTGCGTTCCAAGGAAAGATAGTAAGCATAGTTGTTCAATGCTCCTATGTTATTGGGGTTATAGACCAAGGCTGAATCGTAAGCGGCGTAGGCCTCTTCATTCTTGTCTTTTGTATGCCAGGCGTCGCCAATGATGGCATAAAAGTCGGATACAACTTCTTTTTTACTATCTTTAGTGACGTGCGTTAATGCTTTTTGACAAATAGCAAGTGCATCGTCTGTTCGTTCGGCTTGGTTGTAGGCGATAGCCAGGTAAAAATAGAATTCCAACATATCAGGGTTGGCTTCAACTCCAGCTTCACATAAACGGATGATTTCCTGATAATCTTCGCTACGAACAGCTTCGCCCAGCAGCGTCATACGAGCTGCCGTATTGGTCGGATCGATGTCGAGTACTTTGTTGAGTACAGGAATAGATTGTTTGTTCATGCCTTTTGACAGAAGGTATTGTGCGTATAGCATTGGCATGTTGGCATCATCAGATTCCTGTTCCATGATACGGTCGAACAAGGTTATAATACGAGTACTGTCTTGGCCGGCTTGTTCGTTCTGTACAATTAGTCGGCGCATAACTTCCAGTTTGGTGGCTGGTTCTACTTTCTTGTTCAGCAAGATGGTATCAAGCTGTTGGTTATAAAGTTCTTTTTGTCCGGTTTTCTCATAATAAGAAGCCATTGAATAGAGAGCCATCGCATTGTCTGGTTCTTCGGTCAGTACTTTTTGATAAAGAGTATAGGCTTCTTCTGTTTTGTTGTTGTCCAAATAGACGTCTCCTAATACTACTTGATAGCGAAGATCATTAGGGTATTCACTCACTAAACTCTCTATTTCGCGGAATGCATTTTTACGATCGTCTTGTTGCAGGTAGATACGGAACTTTTCCATACTGATTTGTTCGCTTTTACCAAGCTTTTCTTCCAGTCGGTTAAGTAGTACCAGCACTTTGTCGTACAGTTGTTGGCGGTTATAGATATCCAGTAGATTGTAAATAGGATCTAGTTTGTCAGGAAAGCGTATTGTCATGTCTTCCAATAATACAGTGGCTTTCTCTGTGTTCTGTTGTTGCAGATAGAGATTGACTAATCCTTGTGCATACCAATAATTATCTGGAGCGTAATGCACTGCTTTTTCCAGTGAAATTACCGCTTGTTCATCCTGTTTCAAGGCCATGTAAAACTGCGATAATTCGAACAGTGCTGAAGGAGCATTGGGGCGGATACGTAGACAATGTTGTAACAGGTCGAAGGCTGCATCGTATTTCTGCTGCGTTTTCATCCGTACTGCTTCCAGAAAAAAATAGTTATATTTGCGTTGGAGGGCTGGAGCCAAAGTATCTACCGTGACTATTGTTGTTGTGCTCGCGGAATTCTTTGTTCTGTTTCCTTCACGAACCATTCCGCATGACATCAATAGGCATATCGCAAGAATTGTTCCCAGCCATTTGTTCAGTTTGTATCTCATTACTCGATTTATTCGTTTTTTGTTTACAGATTTCTACATACCTGTATGTCCGAAACCGCCAGCACCGCGTTGTGTTTCATCCAATACTTCTACTTCTTTCCAAATGGCTTGCTCATGACGGGCTATAACCATTTGTGCAATGCGTTCTCCGTCCTCAATAACAAATGGTTCGGCTGACAGATTGATCAGGATGACACATATTTCTCCTCGATAATCAGCATCTATCGTGCCGGGGGAGTTGAGCACCGTTATTCCTTTTTTTAGAGCCAATCCGCTGCGAGGGCGTACTTGTGCTTCAAAGCCAGGAGGAAGGGCAATGTACAGTCCAGTAGGTATCAGACAGCGTTGCATGGGTGCGAGAGTCATCGGTCCGGACAGGTTGGCACGTAAATCCATGCCTGCCGACAGTTCAGTGGCATAGGCTGGAAGCGGATGCTTTGAACGGTTGATAATCTGTACTTTCAGCATATTTGGTATCATCTAACTAATTTTATATACTTATTTTAATGAGCAAAAGTACGGATTTTGAAGCAAATAGTCATACATTTGCAGTTAAATATAAGTAACTGCATTCTTGTTTTCTCAAACGTCAAACTTATAAAAATCTAAGATGAATTGGAATACCCTTTTGTCAGCCAAGCGTTTCGGATTGGAAGAATTTCATCAGGAACGTCACGAGAATCGTTCAGAGTTTCAACGCGACTATGATCGCCTGGTCTTCTCAGCCCCTTTTCGTCGCTTGCAGAACAAAACGCAGGTTTTTCCTTTACCGGGCAGTATTTTTGTGCACAATCGATTGACGCATAGCTTGGAAGTATCATGTGTGGGACGTTCATTGGGGAACGATGTTGCTAAAGGGATCTTGGCTAAGGAACCAGATTTACAGCAGAGTTTTCTTCCAGAAATAGGTTCTATTGTTTCAGCCGCTTGTTTGGCTCATGATTTAGGTAATCCACCGTTTGGACATTCAGGGGAACGGGCTATTTCTACTTTTTTCTCCGAAGGAAAAGGACTTATTTTAAAAGGTGAACTGACAGAGACGCAGTGGGAGGATTTTACTCATTTTGAAGGGAATGCCAATGCTTTCCGTCTTCTGACTCATCAGTTTGAAGGAAGACGTCCAGGTGGTTTTGTACTGACCTATTCGACTTTGGCCAGCATTGTAAAATATCCCTTTTCATCGAGTTTGGCGGGAAAGAAATCTAAATTCGGTTTTTTCATCAGTGAAGAGGGAAGTTTCCGTCGTATTGCTGAGGAACTGGGCATGATAAAGTTGAATGAACATCCGCTGAGATATGCTCGTCATCCATTGGTTTACTTGGTAGAGGCGGCTGACGATATCTGTTATCAGATGATGGATATTGAGGATGCGCATAAATTGAAAATATTGACTACAGACGAAACGAAAAGTTTGCTTCTTTCTTATTTTGACGATGAACGTAAGGCGCATATGGAACAGACGCTGAAGATCGTAAGTGATGTCAACGAACAGATTGCCTATCTGCGTTCCAGTGTCATCGGTTTGTTGATACGTGAATGTACCCAAGCTTTTTTGGATAACGAAAAGCAGATATTGGCGGGTAAGTTTGAGGGTACACTGATTAAACATATTAGTCCTCTTCCTGCTTCTGCTTATCATCTTTGCTCTGAAATATCGTTTGAGAAAATATATTGCTCGCGCGATGTACTCGATATTGAATTAGCGGGTTTTCGTATTATCGGTACGCTGCTGGAATTGATGACTGATGCTGTTTGTTCGCCTGAAAAAACATATTCCAAATTGCTTATCAACCGGGTATCCAGCCAATATAACATAAAATCGCCCGTATTCTACGAAAGAATACAGGCGGTATTGGATTATATTTCGGGCATGACGGATGTCTTTGCCCTTGATCTTTATCGGAAAATAAACGGGAACAGTTTGCCGGAAATTAGCTGATGTTCCGTGCCTTTTCAGGCCTTCTTGTTGAACACGAAACGGTTCACATCTTGTTCGTTCTCTACAAACGATTGGATGTGGCGAATACGTTTTTCAGCTAAAATTTCATCGACAGCAATCAGGATGCCTGTTTCTTCTACATTGCCAAATTCATCATTGATAGCGGTACCGAACATGCGCATTGTGGGACTTAGGCTCATGTAGGCATTGACTAACGGGGGGATGTTGTAACCAAATTTTCTGATTTCAGCATTTAATATTTTGTAGTCTTCTTTGAATGAGTCTTTGCAGAATAATGCAGCCAAGTCGTTTTCATCTGCTTCTAATTTCAATGGTTCCATCGGAACAACTAACCCCTCCTTATCGCCAAAATGCTTATGCAGGAAGTAGAGAATCATGTCGCGACCCAAACGATGATAACTGGGGTACATGGTTACTTTGCCGAAGAAATACTTTACATTGGGCATGACGACCGTCAGTGCACCTAAACCATCCCATAAGTTGTCCAGTGCGAAAAGACCTTTGCTGTCTGTACGTGTGGATTGGTATTCCAAAGTGACGAATGAACGGCCTAGCTCAATGGTGGTAGGCAAGTATTCTTTCAAGAATTGTTCGGAGAAGTGGAACATGTGTGAAGTAGCCAAAATTGGGGCTCCCTGTTCGTCGAACCGAACGTCTGTTCCCAGCAGGTAGCGGTATCCACCCAGGATTTCCTCGGCTTCAGGGTTCCATACGATCAATTGCTTGTAGGGATTTTCCATGGTGTCGTATTCGTCTATGTCCATCGACATGCCGGTTCCACCACCAGCAGCTCGGAAAGCAATTTCTCGTAATCTGCCGATTTCTCTCATCGTGTTTGGGGCTTCATGTGCCGTAACGATGTATATCTGATTATGGCTGCGGTTTGTCATCCGTAAGCGCCTTTCTTCCGTCAGCTCCGCTTTCAGCAGTTCCTTGTCTACCGGTGCTATAATCTCTTCCATACTCATACCTATTTTTCTATAAACTCTGTGTCCTTACAACTTATATACGATATCCTTTACATACTGTGCCCATTGCGCGGGTGTCTTCGACTTGTCGAACGTTTGCCAGGGAATGGGTTTCCCGATGGTTACGGTAAAGGTCTTGTGTCGGTTTTTCAGCATTTCGTCGGCCAAATACAACATGGCGATGTTGAACTTGATTCCCAAGAACTTGCACAGGTTTGCCAAGTTGTAGAAAAAGTTGGAGTTGCGTCCCTCGAAGTGTATGGGGACGACGTCGCGCTGATGTTCCACGCTTTTTACGATGAATGCCTTTTTCCAATCCAGATCGGCTATCACTCCGCCTTTCTGACGGCGGGAACAAAGGCCGGCGGGGAACATGATGAGCTGATTGTCTGACGCAAAACCGGCTTCTACCAGTTTAGGGAAGTCTTTGGCCTGGCGGCCGGTCTTGTTGATGGGAATGCAGAGGGGAGCCAGTCCGTGAAGGTTCATCAGCAGGTCGTTCACCAGATACTTCACCTTGCCGTCGTAGTGTCGGCCCAGTATGTAGCCCAGGGAGATGCCGTCCTGTCCGCCCAACGGATGGTTGGAGACAAACGTGCACAAGCGGTCGTCCGGCAGGTTCTCGCGGCCTTTTACTTCGATCTTGGCATCGAGAAACTCCAGGCATGCTTCCAGAAAGTCGACTCCGACCTTGTCTTTCGATTCGCGCAGGAAGACGTTCAGTTCGTCTTGATGGACGATGTGCTTCAGGTACGAGACGACGAAACGGGGCACGTACTTTGATTGCTTCGGAGCTTTTTCCCGAAGGATCCTGTCAATGTCTATTAAAAACAAAGAGTCATCTGCCATTCTTGAATCCGGATAAAATAACTGCGCAAAATTAACGCTTCTTTTTAATTCTGTGCAAGACTTTGACAGAAAATACACCTGAAAACTGACAAAATACACCCAAAATCTATCAATAAACAGATTTTCCCCCTAAGTTTATCGGATTTCGGGTGACCGAATGCGTAAAGAGTCCGTATCATTGCATCGTCGGAACAAAAGTACGACAATTAATCATTTAACACGCACGTATAATATGAACAGTGTAACATTTACAAAGGCTTTGGTGGGGATTCAAGACGATCTGCTCCGCTTTGCCTACAAGCTTACCGCAGACCGCGAAGACGCAAACGACCTCCTTCAGGAGACTTCCTTGAAAGCACTCGACAATGAAGACAAATATACACCTGAAACGAACTTTAAAGGATGGGTTTATACCATCATGCGCAATATCTTTATCAACAACTACCGCAAGATGATGCGTGACCAGACGTTCGTTGATCAGACGGAAAACCAGTATCACCTGAACACGCCCAGCGAGAGCTATGTGGAAAGCACCGAGACGGCCTACGACCTGAAAGAGATGCACCGCATCGTCAACGCCCTCCCCAAGGAATACCGCATCCCATTCTCCATGCACGTGGCGGGCTTCAAGTACCGTGAGATTGCCGAGAAGCTCGACCTCCCCTTGGGTACGGTGAAGAGCCGCATCTTCTTCACGCGCCAGCGGCTGCAACGCGAACTGAAGGACTTCGTCTGATACTCCCCAATCTCTATATATATGAAAGGACAAGCGTTTTTCGTGAGAAAAGGCTGTGTATATTTTTAGTTGTGCAAAGAAAAAGGGCCGGCTTCGCTTCGAAGTCGGCTCTTTTCTTCAGGTCGGCAGGCGGAAAATCCCGATAGGCAGGTCAGAAACCGTGGTCGATGGGTAGAAAATCCCGATTTTCAAGCCGACAACCGCGGTAGATGGGCCGAATATCCTGAAAGTCGCCTGAAAACCGTGGTAAACGGGGCAAAAATCCCGATTTTCAAGCCGGCAACCGCAGTAGACGGGCCGAAAATCCCGAAAGTCGGCCAAAAACCGTGGTGGACGGGCCGAAAATCCCGATTGTCAGGCCGACAACTGCGGTGGACGGGTAGAAAATCCCGAAAGTTGCCCCCTTCGTTCACTTAAAGTATCGTTCGCACAAGTCGGCGGAAACGTCTGCAAACAAAGGATTTAAAGCTGTTGAAAACTTGTTTATGGATTTTAGCGAAATCCTTGCCCGTAATTGTGGAGAAATGCGTACTTTTACAGCCGTTTATATAACTAAGGTGCAAATGGCTGAAAAAGAAACGACATACCACATCCCCGTGCTGCTGAAACCCAGCGTGGACGGCATGGACATCCGCCCGGACGGCACGTACGTCGACGTGACCTTCGGTGGCGGCGGACACTCGCGCGAAATCCTCTCCCGGCTGGGCGACGGCGGGCGGTTGCTGAGCTTCGACCAGGACGAGGATGCCGAACGTAACATCGTGGACGACCCGCACTTCACCTTCGTGCGCAGCAACTTCCGCTACCTGCACAACTTCCTGCGCTACTACGGCGTCGACCGTGTGGACGCCATTCTGGCCGACCTGGGCGTGTCGTCCCACCACTTCGACGACAGCGAACGAGGCTTCTCCTTCCGCTTCGACGGCCAGCTGGACATGCGCATGAACAAGCGTGCCGGCCTGACGGCGGCCGATGTGGTGAATACCTACGACGAGGAGCGCCTGGCTGACATCTTCTACCTCTACGGCGAACTGAAGAACAGCCGCAAGCTGGCTTCCCTGCTGGCGAAGGCACGCGCGGCGCAAAAAATCGTCACCATCGGCGACTTCCTGGACATCGTCAAGCCCCTCTTCGGCCGCGAACGCGAGAAGAAGGAACTGGCCAAGGTATTCCAAGCCTTGCGCATCGAGGTGAATCAGGAGATGGAGGCCTTGAAGGAAATGCTCCGCGCCGCTACCGAGGCGTTGCGGCCGGGCGGTCGTCTGGTCGTCATCACCTACCACTCGCTGGAAGACCGCATGGTGAAGAATATCATGAAGACGGGCAACGTAGAGGGCCGCGCCGAGCAGGACTTCTACGGCAACGTGCAGACGCCTTTCCGACTGGTGAACAACAAGGTTATCGTGCCCGACGCCGAGGAGATAGCCCGCAACCCCCGTTCGCGCAGCGCCAAACTGAGAATAGCAGAAAAACGATGAAATAAAGGAGATATTGCAATGGAAACGACACAAGAAAACACCGTGCAGCCGGGCAAGAAGAAAAGCAAGCATGCTTCTTGGAAAAGCATTGTGGGCGGCGATATTCTGGCCACGGACTTCTTCCGCCGGCAGACGAAGTTGCTGGTGCTGGTTATGGTGCTTATCATCTTCTACATCCACAACCGCTACGCCTGCCAGCAGCAGATGATCGAGATCGACCGCCTGAAAAAGGAGCTGACCGACATCAAGTATGACGCCCTGACCCGCAGTTCCGAACTGATGGAGCGCAGCCGCCAGTCGCGCATCGAGGAGTACATCTCCACCCGTGAAAGCGATTTGCAGACGGCGACCAATCCTCCTTACCTGATAAAGTAAAACCACAATCCGCAACGAACACCATGGCTGTAAACAAAAAAAACATAATGACCCGCTACTTCTTCGTCGTGCTGCTGATGTCGCTCACGGGGATAGCGGTGGTAGTCAAGGCCGGCCTCATCATGTTTGCCGAGCAGGGCTACTGGAAAGACGTGGCCGACCGCTTCGTGCGCGAAGGCGTTCCTGTCAGGCCTAACCGTGGCAATATCCTCTCGGCCGACGGCAAGCTGATGGCCAGCTCCCTGCCCGAATACCGTATCTACATGGACTTCAAGGCCGGTGGACATCAGAAAGACACCATGCTGATGAATCACCTGACGGAAATCTGCGAAGGTCTTCATAAGATTTTCCCGGATCGGAGTGTTGCTCAGTTCAAGTCCCATCTGCTGAAGGGCCGCAAGAAAGGAAGCCGTAACTACCTGATTTATCCTAAGCGCATTTCCTACATTCAGTATAAGGAGGCCAAGCGTCTGCCCGTGTTCAATCTGAACAAATACAAAGGTGGTTTTCATGAACTGGCCTACAACCAGCGTAAGAAACCGTTCGGTTCACTCGCTGCACGTACGCTGGGCGACGTGTATGCCGATACCGCTCAGGGTGCGAAGAATGGCATCGAGCTGGCTTTCGACTCCTTGCTGAAAGGTCGCGAAGGCATCACCCACCGACAGAAGGTGATGAACAAGTACCTGAACATCGTGGATCGTCCGCCCGTGGATGGTTGCGATATCATCACCACTATCGACGTCGACATGCAGGATATCTGTGAAAAGGCGTTGGTCGACAAGTTGAAAGAGCTGGAAGCCGTGTCTGGCGTAGCCATCCTGATGGATGTACCCACAGGCGACGTGAAGGCTATTGTCAACATGACGCGCGGACAGGACGGCAACTATTACGAGATGCGCAACCTCGCCATCAGCAACTTGCAGGAGCCGGGTTCCACCTTCAAGACCGCCTCCATCATGGTGGCACTTGAGGATGGTAAAGTCACGCCCGACTACATCGTTGATACCGGCAACGGCATCAAGATGATGTACGGCCAGGCCATGCGCGACCACAACTGGCATCGTGGAGGTTATGGCGCCATCGACGTGAACCGCATCATGGAGGTGTCGTCCAACATCGGAGTGTCCAGCATCATCGACAAGTACTACAAGGACGATCCGCAAAAGTTTGTGGATGGCCTGAAGCGCATGAGTATTGACCAGCCGCTCCACCTGCAAATCCCAGGCGAAGGCACGCCCAATATCAAGGGTCCGAAGGAGAAATACTTTGCCAAGACCACCTTGCCATGGATGAGTATCGGCTACGAGGTGCAGTTGCCACCCATCAACATCTTGACCTTCTACAACGCCATCGCTAACAACGGAAAGATGGTTCGTCCCCGCTTCGTCACTAAGGCTGTGAAGGACGGCGATATAGTGGAGGAATTCCCTGTTGAGGTTATCAATGAGAAGATCTGTTCGGATCGCACTTTGGAGCAGATACGTACCATCTTGCGCAACGTCGTCGGCCACGGACTGGCCAAGCCGGCAGGCAGCGACCAGTTCAACGTATCGGGAAAGACCGGCACGGCACAGATCTCGCAGGGAGCGGCAGGCTACAAGAGCGGCGTGCGCAACCACTTGGTCAGCTTCTGTGGCTACTTCCCTTCGGAGCAGCCTCGCTACAGCTGCATTGTTTCTATTCAGATCAACAAAGGTATCGCCTCGGGTGGTGGAATGGCAGGAAGTGTTTTTGGCAAGATTGCAGAACGCGTCTATGCTAAGAATCTCCATTTTGACTTGAGTAATGCCGTAGATAGCACGACCAATGTTATTCCGGCAGTTAAGGCTGGCAATATGAATGAAACGGTCCGAGTGTTGGAAGGTCTGCAGGTACCGGTACAGAAGGATTTTAAGCTGTCGGCTAGTCAGACCACTTGGGGACATGCACAGCAATCACCCAATGCGGTTATCTTGCAGGCTGGAGAAGATAAAACGGGATTGGTGCCGAATGTGATAGGGATGGGAGCCAAAGACGCTGTCTATCTGCTGGAAAGCAAGGGGCTGCGTGTACAGCTTTATGGCATCGGCAGGGTGAGAAGCCAGTCCATAGCAGGAGGTAGCAGGTTGGTGAAAGGACAGACTGTTACCCTTCAACTAAGACAATAAAAGAATGAAAAGATATATGAAACTGAACGAACTTTTGAAAGCTATACAGCCGGTAGAAGTGGCCGGAAGTACAGACATCGAAATAACCGGGGTGAACATCGACTCGCGTCTGGTGGAAAGCGGTAATCTCTTTATGGCCATGCGCGGTACGCAGACCGACGGCCATACCTACATACCTTCGGCCATCACCAAAGGGGCAGTAGCCATCCTTTGCGAAGAAATGCCAGAGCAGAAGGAAACCGATATCACCTACATCCTTGTGAAGGACTGCGAAGATGCCGTAGGCAAGATAGCGACGACCTTCTATGGCAATCCGACTTCGAAGCTGGAGCTGGTGGGTGTCACTGGTACCAATGGTAAGACAACCATTGCTACCTTATTATATAATGTATTCCGTTACTTCGGCTATAAGGTAGGTCTCATCTCTACCGTATGCAACTACATTGACGACGAACCGGTGCCTACCGATCATACGACGCCCGATCCCATTACGCTGAACCGACTCTTGGGGCAGATGGCTGATGCCGGTTGCAAGTATGCCTTTATGGAGGTCAGTTCGCATTCCATCGCCCAGAAGCGAATCAGTGGCCTGCATTTTGCCGGAGGTATTTTCACTAACCTGACGCGCGACCATCTGGACTATCATAAAACGGTGGAGAACTACCTGAAGGCCAAGAAGAAGTTCTTCGACGACATGCCTAAGAATGCCTTCAGTCTGACTAATTTGGACGATAAGAACGGACTGGTGATGACACAAAACACCCGTTCGCATGTATATACTTACTCGTTGCGCAGTTTGAGTGATTTCAAGGGTCGTGTATTGGAGTCACATTTTGAAGGTATGTTGCTCGATTTCAACAATCATGAAGTGGCTGTTCAGTTTATCGGACGTTTCAATGCTTCCAACCTGTTGGCGGTATTTGGTGCTGCCGTCTTGTTGGGCAAGAAAGAAGAAGATGTGCTGGTAGCGCTAAGTACCCTGCATCCGGTAGCTGGTCGTTTCGATGCAGTTCGTTCATCTGGCAAAGGCTTTACGGCGATTGTCGACTATGCCCATACACCCGATGCGCTGGTCAATGTGCTGAATGCCATTCACGGTGTGTTGGAAGGGAAAGGTAAAGTTATCACCGTGGTAGGAGCCGGCGGAAATCGCGACAAGGGCAAGCGTCCCATCATGGCAAAAGAAGCCGCCCGCTTGAGCGATCGCGTCATTATTACGAGTGATAATCCTCGTTTTGAGGAACCGCAAGATATCATTAACGACATGCTGGCTGGTCTCGATAAAGATGATATGCAGAAAACGCTTAGTATTGTTGATCGTCGCGAGGCTATTAAGACTGCCTGTATGCTGGCGCAGCCCGGAGATGTTGTATTGGTAGCTGGTAAGGGACATGAAAACTATCAGGAAATAAAGGGTGTGAAACATCATTTTGATGATAAGGAGGAACTCAAGAAGATTATGAACTGAAGACTGGTTGTTAATTGTACATTGTAAATTATTCATTGTCATGTTATACTACTTATTCCATTGGCTCGACCAATATGACTTCCCTGGTGCAGGTATGTTTGGTTACACGTCGTTTCGTGCGTTGATGGCTATCATTCTGGCTCTGCTCATTTCCACTATCTGGGGAGATAAATTTATTCATCTGCTGAAACGAAAGCAGATTACTGAAACTCAGCGTGATGCTAGCATTGATCCTTTTGGTGTGAATAAGGTGGGTGTACCTAGTATGGGAGGAGTCATTATTATTTTTGCTACTCTTATTCCTTGTTTGTTATTGGGTAAGTTGGAAAATATCTACATGATACTGATGCTTATCACCACCGTCTGGTTGGGTTCACTGGGTTTTGCTGATGATTACATTAAGATATTCAAAAAGGACAAGGAGGGGCTGCACGGAAAATTCAAGATTATTGGCCAGGTGGGGCTTGGCTTGATTGTGGGGTTAACTCTCTATCTTAGTCCACAAGTTGTTATTCGTGAGAATATTGAAATGGAACAACCGGATGGACAGATAGAAATTGTTCATGCTGCCAAGGAAATCAAGGCCACACAAACCACTATTCCGTTCTTTAAGAGTAATAACTTGGATTATGCTGATCTCATGGGTTTTCTAGGTGAGCATGCGCAGACTGCCGGATGGATATTATTCGTTCTTGTTACTATCTTTGTAGTTACAGCTGTAAGTAATGGCGCGAATTTGAATGACGGTATGGATGGCATGGCAGCTGGTAATTCGGCTATCATAGGATTGACATTAGGTATATTGGCTTATGTGTCTAGTCATATTGAGTATGCTGGTTATTTGAATATTATGTATATTCCTGGCTCAGAAGAGCTGGTAATCTTTGTTTGTGCTTTCATTGGTGCACTTATTGGTTTTCTATGGTACAATGCTTATCCAGCACAGGTATTCATGGGTGATACAGGTAGTCTCACCATTGGAGGTATCATTGCTGTTTTTGCTATCATTATCCACAAGGAATTACTGATTCCTATTCTTTGTGGAGTATTTTTGGTAGAAAATCTTTCGGTTATTTTGCAAAGAGTTTATTATAAAGCTGGTAAGCGGAAAGGAGTCAAACAACGTTTGTTCAAACGTACACCGATACACGATCATTTCCGTACCGGTATGAACCTGATAGAGCCGGGATGTCGTGTTGTATTTACCAAACCAGAACAGCTGTTCCATGAATCGAAGATTACCGTTCGTTTTTGGATTGTGACCATCATTTTGGCAGCTATTACTATTATTACGTTGAAGATCAGATAATATAGATATGAACAGAATTGTAGTTTTAGGAGCCGGCGAAAGCGGCGCAGGTGCTGCCGTGCTGGCAAAAGTGAAAGGTTTCGACACTTTTGTTTCAGACATGGGTGCCATCAAGGACAAGTACAAAGAACTGTTGAACAAGTATGATATTCCTTGGGAAGAAGGTGAACATACGGAAGAAAAGATTCTGAATGCCAACGAAGTCATCAAGAGCCCGGGTATTCCTAATGATGCTCCGCTGATATTGAAGTTGAAAGCGCAGGGTACGCCTGTCATTTCCGAGATAGAGTTTGCCGGACGTTATACGAATGCAAAAATGATTTGTATTACAGGATCAAACGGAAAGACGACAACCACTTCACTCATTTATCATATATTTAAGAGTGCCGGAATGAATGTCGGCTTGGCTGGTAATATTGGAAAAAGTTTGGCTTTGCAGGTTGCTACCGAGCAGTACGACTACTATGTTATTGAGTTGAGTAGTTTTCAATTGGATAACATGTATAAGTTCCGCGCTAATATTGCTGTACTAATGAACATTACGCCCGACCATCTGGATCGTTACGATCACTGTATGCAAAACTATGTAGATGCTAAATTTCGCATTACTCAGAATCAGACGGAAGAAGACGCCTTTGTTTATTGGAATGATGACCCCATTATTCGTCGCGAATTAGCTAAACATGGGCTAAGGGCACAGTTATATCCTTTTTCAGCTGTTAAGGAAGATGGAGCTATTGCCTATGTGGAAGATGGAGAGGTGGAAATCAATACACCTATCGCTTTCAACATGGAGCAGGAAGAATTGGCCTTACGCGGTACGCACAATCTGTATAATTCGCTGGCTGCTGGCATCTCGGCCAACCTGGCAGGCGTGAAGAACGAAGACATTCGGAAAGCCTTATCCGACTTTCAGGGAGTTCCTCACCGATTGGAAAAAGTTGCTACAGTACGTGGGGTACATTTTATCAACGATTCGAAAGCTACTAACGTTAACTCTTGCTGGTATGCCCTGCAAAGCATGACGACCAAGACTGTGTTGATATTGGGTGGAAAGGATAAAGGTAACGATTATAAGGAGATAGAGGATTTGGTGCGTGAGAAGTGTTCGGCATTGGTGTACTTGGGTTTGCATAACGAAAAGTTGCACGATTTCTTCGATCGTTTGGGACTGCCGGTAGCCGATGTACAGACTGGTATGAAGGATGCTGTAAACGCTGCTTACCATCTGGCCAAAAAAGGGGAAACTGTGTTGCTGAGTCCATGTTGTGCTTCGTTTGATCTCTTCAAGAGCTACGAAGATCGTGGTGATCAGTTCAAAGCATGTGTACGAAGTTTATAAACTGTTTTAAAACGAGATACGGACATCTTAAAATAGAATAACGTGGATCTATTAAAAAGCATATTCAAAGGTGACAAGGTGATATGGATTATCTTCTTGGTGCTCTGTCTTATTTCTATTACAGAAGTGTTTTCCGCAGCGTCTACACTTACTTATAAAAGTGGCGACCATTGGGGACCGATTACCCAACATACGATTCTGCTTTCCATTGGGGCATTGATTGTTGTGTTTGTGCATAATATTCCTTATAAATGGTTTCAGGCGCTTCCATACCCCCTGTTGTTGGTTTCGGTTGTGCTATTGCTCTTTGTTATGATTACAGGTATTGTGACAGGTGACCGTATTAATGGCGCTGCCCGTTGGATGACTTTCATGGGAGTACAATTTCAGCCTTCAGAATTGGCTAAAATGGGTGTCATTATGGGAACGGCTGTAATTTTGTCGCATGGACAAGATGAATCGGGAGCATCCCCTAAAGCTTTTAAGCGCATCATGATCATGACATGTATTGTTTGTGGTCTTATTTTGCCGGAGAATTATTCAACTGGTGTATTGCTTTTTGGTACCGTTTATTTGATGATGTTTATCGGACGCGTACAAGCTAAAAAACTGATATTACTGGGAGGAGGTTTGATTGGTGCAGTAGTACTGTTTGTGTCTTTTTTATTGGCTACACCTAATGATACATTGGAAAAAATTCCAATGGGACATCGTTTTACTACGGTGAAAGCACGTATTGTTGATTTTGCTTATGCTAAGGAAGTGCCTGCTGCAAAGTTTGATATTGATGGGGATGCTCAGGTAGCTCATGCTCGTATTGCTGTAGCTACCAGTCATGTTATCGGAAAAGGACCTGGAAATTCAGTCCAGCGCGACTTTCTTAGTCAAGCTTATTCAGATTTTATTTATGCTATTATTATTGAAGAACTGGGGCTTATTGGTGGTATTGTTGTCGTTTTTCTTTATATTTGTCTGTTGATACGTGTAGGACGTATTGCTAAGAAGTGCGACCGAACTTTTCCGGCCTTTTTGGTCATTGGTATAGCTCTTTTGCTAGTGACGCAGGCTTTGTTCAATATGATGGTAGCTGTAGGTTTAGCACCTGTTACAGGACAGCCGTTGCCACTTATTAGTAAAGGAGGTACCTCAACTTTTATTAACTGTGCTTATATTGGTATGATACTTAGTGTCAGTCGATATACTTCTCAGTTGGAAGAACAGAAACAACATGATGCTCAGATTCCGATGCAAGTAGAAGCTGCTGTTGCAGATGTCGCGTCTGTTCAGGTCCAGGAAGAGGCAGAAGAACCCACTTCAAAACTGTTAAACAGTGACAGTGAATTCAATTAGAAGAAGAATCCAAAAACAAAGGTGAAAATGAAGGATTACATTAATAATAAGGCTCCGCGTATTATTATCAGCGGTGGTGGTACAGGAGGACATATTTTCCCAGCTGTATCTATAGCCAATGCTATTCGTGAGTTGTGTCCCGAGGCTGAAATCCTTTTTGTAGGTGCGGAAGGAAGGATGGAGATGCAACGTGTGCCCGATGCCGGTTATCGTATTATTGGTTTACCGGTAGCAGGGTTTGACCGTCAGCATTTATGGAGGAACTTCTCTGTGATCCTTAAATTATTGCGTAGCCAATGGAAAGCACGCAAGATTATCAAGGAATTTCGTCCGCAAGTAGTGGTGGGTGTAGGTGGATATGCTAGTGGTCCTACATTGAAGACTGCAGGTATGATGGGTATACCAACTTTGATACAAGAGCAGAACTCTTACGCCGGAGTTACCAATAAATTATTGGCTCAGAAGGCAGATCGCATTTGCGTGGCTTATGAAGGCATGGAAAAGTTTTTTCCTTCTGAGAAGATTCTATTAACAGGGAATCCTGTAAGACAATCGTTACTAGATAATCAGATTACACGTGAAACTGCAGCTTCTGCATTTGGTTTTAATCCTAATTTGAAGACAGTGCTTGTATTAGGTGGAAGTTTGGGAGCACGTACTATCAATCAGACGTTGGCGGCAGGGTTAGCTCTTATGAAAGCACATCCTGAAGTACAGTTTATTTGGCAAACAGGTAAGATATATATAGATCAGGAAAAAGCTGCCATTACTGCTTTTACGGGAGAAGCTGTGCGCAATGCGCGAGTAGGTAGTATTCCTAACTTGTATGTGACAGACTTCATTAAGAATATGAATAATGCCTATACGTTGGCTGATTTGGTTATTTCGCGTGCTGGGGCAGGTTCTATTTCAGAGTTCTGTCTCTTGGGTAAGCCAGTTATTCTTGTTCCTTCGCCTAATGTGGCTGAGGACCATCAGACAAAAAATGCGTTGGCATTGGTTAACAAGGATGCTGCTCTTTATGTGAAAGATGCCGAAGCGCAGGAAAAGTTGCTTGATACGGCCCTAGAGACCGTTGCAGATGATGAATTATTGAAGCAATTAAGTGTAAATATTGCAAAGTTGGCTTTGCCTGACTCTGCTCGTATTATTGCTGAAGAAGTGTTGAAATTGATAAAATGAAGCATATTATTATGAATATAGAAACTATACAATCCGTTTATTTTGTTGGTGCCGGAGGGATCGGAATGAGTGCTTTGATACGTTACTTCCTTTCACTGGGCAAACGTGTAGCTGGATACGATCGTACCTCCAGCGAACTGACAGCACGGCTTGTGGAAGAAGGGGCGGTTATTCATTATGAAGAAGATGTTAATCAAATACCAGAATGGTGTAGAGATGCAGCTACAACTTTGATTGTCTATACTCCGGCTATTCCCAATGAACATGCTGAATTGAATTATTTCCGTACGAACGGTTTTGAGATACACAAACGTGCTCAAGTATTGGGTATTATTACACGTAGCAGCAAGGCTCTTTGTGTGGCTGGTACACATGGTAAGACCACAACTAGTACGATGGCTGCACATTTACTTCAGCAATCGCATGTAGGTTGTACAGCTTTTTTAGGAGGTATCTCAAAAAATTACGGTACTAATTTGTTATTGTCACAGGAGAGTCCTTACACAGTTATTGAAGCTGATGAATTTGATCGTTCCTTTCACTGGTTGTCTCCTTATATGAGTGTTATTACTGCTACTGACCCTGACCATTTGGATATTTATGGTACTCGGGAGGCATATTTGGAAAGTTTTCGTCACTACACAACACTTATTCAACCAGGAGGAGCACTCATCCTTCACGAAGGACTTGCCTTGCAGCCCGATGTGCAGTCTGGCGTCAAGGTTTATACTTACAGCCGCGATCATGGTGACTTTCATGCTGAAAACATTCGTATTGGCGGAGGTGATATTTATGTGGACTTTGTGGCGCCTGATACGCGTATCTGTGATGTTCAATTGGGAGTACCTGTCAGCATTAATATAGATAATGGTGTAGCTGCTATGGCATTGGCCCATTTGAATGGTGTTACTGATGAAGAAATTAAGCGAGGCATGGCCAGTTTTCGTGGTGTAGATCGCCGTTTTGATTTTAAGCTGAAGACAGATCGTATTGTTTTTCTCAGTGACTATGCCCATCATCCGGCGGAAATAGCTCAGAGTGTACGATCTATTCGTGAATTATATCAGGATAAGAAGATAACGGCTATTTTCCAACCTCATCTCTATACACGTACGCGCGATTTTTATCATGAGTTTGCAGATAGTCTTTCGTTGCTTGATGAGGTGATTCTTACTGATATTTATCCTGCTCGTGAAGAGCCTATTCCAGGCGTTAGTAGCCAGCTCATTTATGATCAATTACGTCCTGGTATTGAAAAGTGCCTTTGTCGTAAAGAAGATGTACTTGCTTTGCTCGAAACAAAGGATATCGAAGTTCTGATTGTACTAGGTGCTGGTGATATGGATAACTATGTTCCTCAAATTACTCGTTTGCTGGAACAACGGTGTTAACAGATATATACGTAGCAAATTCATTTGAGTGTTATAATTGCGGATACAGTCAAGACATCAGAAATAACGAAGAAATATGATAAGAAGAATTTTACTGACAATTGTCCTGTTATTGGTCAGCGCCTATCTGATTGTAGCCGTTACCGCTTTTAATCGGAAACCTAAAGCGGCTGTTTGTTCCGATTTGGAATTGGTTATTAAGGATACTGTTTACGCTGGCTTCATTACCAAGAAGGAGGTTTTGTCCATGCTTCGCAAGGAAAAGCTTGATCCTGTAGGTCGCGATTTGGATGAAGTACGTACAGATCGTCTCGAGGAGGTTTTATCTGCTCATCCGCTTATCGATCGTGTAGAGTGCTACAAAACTCCCAGTGGGAAAGTATGTACAGAGGTTAGTCAACGTATTCCCATCATGCGTGTTATGAGCAGTCGTGGCAATAATTATTATTTGGATAACAAAGGAACAATTATGCCTCCTGGTGCAAAATGTGTGGCTCATGTCCCTTTAGCTACGGGACATATAGAAAAGTCTTTTGCCATGGAGAAATTATATAAGTTTGGTGTATTTTTGCAGCAGAATCCTTTTTGGGATGCTCAGATTGAACAAATTTATATTTGTGCAGATCAGACTGTTGAACTCGTGCCTCGTGTAGGCGACCATCTCATATATTTGGGTGAATTGAAGGACTATGATCGCAAGTTGGACCGTCTTAAGGAATTCTACCAAAAAGCCCTAAATAAAGTGGGATGGAATAAATATTCACGTATTAATGTAGAGTTTGATAACCAGATTATTTGCACCAAACGAGATTGAATACAGGAAAGATTAATAAAACAATAATAATGGAGATATATGGCAACAACAGAATTCATCGCAGCCATTGAGCTCAGTTCTTCTAAGATTTCCGGCATTGCCGGACGTAGGAACAGTGACGGAAGTATTCAAGTGTTGGCCTATGCCACTGAGGAGGCATCCTCTTTTGTTCGCAAAGGGGCTGTTTATAACATTGGTAAAGCTGCACAGGCATTGACTACTATCATTAACCGGCTGGAAGATCAACTCAAAAGCCCTATTGCGAAAGTCTATGCTGGTATTGGTGGGCAGTCTTTACGTACTGTCAAAAATGTCGTGAGCCGCACACCTGAAGCAGAAGTTATTTCGCAGGAACTTATCGATACCCTTTGTGACGAAAACCTGGCTTGTCCCATTGTCGACATGGATATTCTCGACGTGGCGCCACAAGAATATAAGATAGACAATAATCTTTATGCTGATCCTGTAGGTGTTACCGGTAAATTTATTACTGGACAGTTCCTTAATATCATGGCTCGTTCTTCGCTCAAGAAGAATCTTGAATTGAGTTTTGAACAAGCTAAGATTGAGTTTGCTGACCTGCTAACAGCTCCCACTGCTTTGGCTCAAGCTGTCTTGACGGAGAATGAGCTTCGTTCAGGGTGTGCGCTTATTGATTTGGGTGCAGACACCACTACAGTTATGGTTTATAAAAATAATATCTTACGTTATCTTAGTGTGATTCCTTTAGGTGGTAGTAACATCACCCGTGACATCACCACCTTGAAAATGGAAGATGAAGAGGCTGAAAAGTTAAAACTTAGCTATGGAGATGCTCTTTACAAAGAAGACGAAGAGACGGAAACGCCTGCTGCGTGTACAACAGAAGATGGACGGAGTATTCTTCTTACGGAGTTGAACGAGATTGTTGCTGCACGTACAGAAGAAATCTTGGCTAATGTTTGGAATCAACTTCAGCTTTCTGGTTATGAAGACAAGCTTTTAGCCGGTATTGTGCTGACTGGAGGTACTTCCAATTTGCGTAATATTGAGGGCGCGATGCTTAAGGTTTGTAAGGTAAGTAAAATTAGAATTGCTTCTTCTGTTCAGGAAACGATCCGTGGCTATAATGAGCAGATTAAGAAAAACGGAACACAAAATACCCTTTTGGCTTTGCTCATTGCTGGTAAGGATAACTGTTGCTTACAGGAAGAACCACATCCTGTACAATCCGGGCCAGTTAAACCAACCGATATGTTTAAGGATGATGAAACTCTGAAAGCTCAGGAAGAAGAGAACCGTCGTAAACGTGAAGAGGAGGAGAAGAAGAAGAAGGAGGAAGAGAAGCGTAAGAAGGAAGAAGAGAAACGGAGAAAAGAACAGGAAAGAAAGAATAAATCCAACTGGTTCAAGTCCAAGATTGATACTTTGACCAAAGAATTGTTTGACGATGATAAGATGTAACCATTAAAAGCAGATAGCATATGGACGATATAATTAAAGATTTTGGTTTCGCTACCGATTCACCGAAGATTATCAAAGTCATCGGAGTAGGGGGAGGAGGCGGTAATGCTGTTAACCACATGTATCGTGAAGGTATCCACGATGTAGCCTTCGTGGTATGTAATACCGATCGTAAAGCTCTTGAGGAATCCCCCGTTCCTGTAAAGCTCCAGCTGGGACACGAAGGACTGGGAGCAGGTAATCGCCCGAATAAGGCTAAAGAAGCTACCGAAGAAAGTATTGAGGAAGTAAAGGATATGCTGAACGACGGTACGAAGATGGTTTTCATCACTGCAGGTATGGGAGGAGGAACTGGTACAGGAGCTGCACCGACTATTGCTCGTATCGCCAAGGAAATGGACATCCTCACCGTGGGCATTGTTACCATTCCCTTCCGCTGGGAGGGCGATAAGAAGATTGACCAAGCCTTAGACGGAGTCGAGGAAATCAGTCGCCATGTCGATGCCTTGCTGGTTATCAATAATGAGAAATTAGGTGAGATATATTCTGATCTTTCTGTGACCAGTGCTTTTGCCAAAGCCAATGACACGTTACTTATCGCAGCCAAGAGCATTGCTGAAATCATTACTATGCGAGGTATTATCAACCTTGACTTTAATGATGTAAAAACCGTGATGAAAGATGGAGGTGTAGCTATTATGAGTACCGGATATGGCGAAGGGGAAAATCGTGTAAGCGAAGCCATTAAGAATGCTCAGCATTCACCTCTGCTTAATAACAATGATATTTTCAACTCGAAAAAGGTGCTGCTTAATATCTCCTATAGCCCTGATCATGAATTGATGATGAGTGAGATGGATGAAATAAAGGATTTTATGAATCGCTTCAATCGTGATTTTGAAACAAAATTCGGCATGGTGGAGGATAAGGAATTAGGCGAACGTGTAAAAATCACTCTCCTTGCTACAGGTTTTGGTATTCAAGATATCCACATGCAGGAGATGGACGCTCGTTTGAGTCAACGTAGTGCTGAAGAACAGCAGCGCCTGGCCGAACTGGAGGAAGAGGAAGAACAACGTCGTACACGCCGTGAAACCTACTATGGAAAGGATGCAAATAACCGTGCACAACGTACACGCCGTCGCCATCTTTATATATTCTCTCCAGAAGATTTAGATAATGCAGAAGTGGTGGCAATGGTTGAGAATTCACCTACTTATTTGCGTGATAAGACTACGCTGAATGCTATCAAGGCTAAGGCTGAGGAACAGAATCAGCAAGCTGCTCAAGAGGCTGGAGGTACAGAAGATGGGGGAATTATCAGTTTTGTATAAACTCGATTATTAATTAAAACTTATATTGATACAATGGATCTATTTGAGAAAGTCAGCGAAGACATTAAAACCGCAATGAAGGCTAAGGACAAAGTGGCCCTTGATACTTTGAGAAATATTAAGAAAGTGTTTCTGGAAGCCAAAACAGCTCCGGGTGCTAATGATATTCTGACAGACGATGCTGCATTGAAAATCATTCAAAAACTGGTGAAACAGGGTAAGGATGCCGCTGAAATCTATGTACAACAAGGACGTCAGGATTTGGCTGATGGTGAATTGGCACAGGTAAAAGTTATGGAAGCTTATCTGCCTAAACAGATGACTCCTGAAGAACTGGAAGCTGCCTTGAAAGAAATCATTGCCGAGGTAGGTGCTACGAGCGGCAAGGACATGGGTAAAGTGATGGGCGTGGCCAGCAAGAAGTTGGCCGGATTGGCTGAAGGCCGTGCCATTTCTGCTAAAGTAAAAGAATTGCTAGGATAATTCTTTTTCCAGGTAAAGTGAAGCCCGTTATCTTCGTTTAGGATCTCGTATAGGAGTCGGACGAAAATAACGGGCTTTTATTGTGTGATGTCATTAATTCCCGTCGGGTTTCTCTATTTCCGTAAAGGGAGAATCATCCCAATGGAAATTGTCGGGATTGTCGGGACGAGCAGGATCGAAAGCAGGGATTGGCTTCAAATGACGTGCCAAATCTGGTACTTGTGTTTTCAGTCCTTCTACGATGCAGCGTGCTATCTCGTAAGCGCCATAGGGATTGAAATGAGTATTGTCTGCGAAATCCTGTGTCTGGCCTGGGTAGGAGCCTGCAGGATAGTGAACAAAAGCACGTTTCGAAGGTTCTACACCCATAGCTTCATAGAGTGTGCGGGTCATTTCGTTTAAATCAATCAATGGCACATTTTCCTTCTCAGCCAGCCAACGCATAGCTTCAGGATAGTCTTCATGAGTATCGCGAATGTGGCCGTCGGGACCAAAAGATCGTCGCTGGGTTGGTGTTACTAAAACAGGATGTGCACCACGTAGACGAGCTTCGTCAATAAAAGTCTTCAGGCTGGTCATGAATGAATAGTAGGCACCTTTACCCGGACCTTTTTGTTTTTGGTCATTGTGGCCGAATTCCATGAACAGGTAGTCGCCCTTTTTCATTTGGCTCAAGGCTTTTTTTAATCGACCGGCGGCAATAAAGGTATTGGCACTTTCGCCACTTTCTGCATAGTTGGCTATACAAACATTGGTGTCAAAAAAGTAGGGAATCATTTGTCCCCAGCTAGCCCATGGTTCGTTATCCTGATCGACAACAGTACTGTTACCGCAAAGGAAGACGGTAGTGACTGTTGTGTCGGCAGGTTCTATGGTAATGCTTTCACACACAGGTACACTACCGTTGAATTCTAAAGTCAGTTTGTCGTCCCAGTTCAATTTTCGTTTTTCTCTGGGCTTTATGCGTACGTATTCGTTGCCATCGATGTGGGTATTCCGTTTGTTGACAATAAAAGTACGCTCAATAAATTCTTTCTTTTTGGTTGGTACGCTTTCGATGAACAAACGGCGTGATTCTGCTCTGACAGTAGTAATGCCTGCTTGCTTGCGGCTGCCTAAACGGACAGTTACCTTATAATTTCCATCGGGTACACGAACTGAAAAGAAAAACGGTGATTTACTGTCTTTGGCAGGGGGGGCTACCAGATCATAACCGTAGCCTGTTTCTTCACTGTAGCGTGGAGCTTCGTCCAGAAGATAGGTCTTCGTTCCGGTTTGAGCCGTCGCCGACAACCCAAGTCCTAATAGGGGAATCCATAAATACTTTTTCATCATATTATTATCTCGGTCTATTGATTATACTTCCAAGTTATTAAAATACTTTTTTAGGTTTTAGTTCGTCAGGTGAATCTTTGGTATAAGAGTTTACTGCCCCGGCTTCTTTGGTAAATAGTTGTCCGACTTGTTCGGGTGATACTTTAAAGGCTGGTCGGAAATTGTCAGAGTTCATATAATCGTAGACAGCTTTCCGTAGCTGACGGGCCACAACACGTTCGTCCGGCTGAGAAGTCAGATCTAATGTCGTCATTATCAGTCGTCCGTTCAATACTTTTGCTTCGAAAAGCACACCGATCTTACGGCTGATAAACCAGGTGTCAATACTTTGTACCAAAGGTTGGAAATCTGCAGGAAAATCGGTGAACTGCATGACAGGAGCACGGTTCAGCAACTCCCACCACTGCAGGTTGCTATGGTATTCAGTAGGAAATTCGCGAAACAGAGGATGATATTCATTCACAAAAATACCGGTGGTATGTGGAGGACGCATCTTGAACCAGGATGTATTCCAAAATACAGGTGTAAAATATTGCTGTACTTCTTTGCCATATTTTACATTACGTCCAGCTGTAATCAGTACTTTGCCACCTTCTTTTAATATTGTAAGAGCCTTTGCGTCCAATGTATCTGTTGTGTAGACATCGCCTTCAGTCACTTCGACTTGAGCAGGATATACCCAGAAGTCCCAGTCGTTGACGGCTTCGGTGCCCTCAATACGTACCTCAAGGTTCAGTTTACGAGGCGTATCAATATCTGTTAGCGGAAATTCCACGTGACCAAGGGAATAAAGATTGCCAATAGGGATGTTTTTGCGGTTTATGATGCCACGGGTATATACTTTTCCATAAGTATCTTGTATGGTATAGGTGATTTCTGCGTTTGTTAATGGAGTTGGACCGAAGTGGGACACTTCAACATCAGCTTGGAAAGTCTCAGCGTTTGTATAAGTGAACTTCGGGATGCGCGCCAAGGGAACAGTAGGGCTGCAGAAACGACGGAAGGCCGGGGCGTCAATGTAACCTTTTTCATCGAAGAAAGCATCAAGAAGACCTACTAAAGCCGTACCTTGGCCGGTATAGTCATTGAGTGCCAATAACTGGAAGCCTGCATAATCGGGAGTACGCATGGTTTTTTCTATTTCATGCTTGTAGCAGAGGGCTTGCAGTTTGCCTGAAGCCATCATAAAGTCATGTCCCAGTTCGGCCATGTTGTTGTCGTGCAGTAAATCTCGGAAGATCTCAAAATTTCGTGCTTTGTTTACACCTGTGTATTTTCGTATCTCGTTGAAATTGGGGAAGGCGCACCACTGTCCCGTCTCATGTGATACAAAAGGTTGGCTGACAGTATCGATGTTAGCTCGGAAGTCTGACATGCTTTCGGGTTGTTGTTTGGCCCATGGCACTCCACGTGCTCCTGCTTTGACGTGATATTGATTGCGTGGTTGCCATTGCCAGCTTCCACCCACAGAAGCACCAGTATATACACGGCGCGGGTCGGTCTTTTCCCAGAAGTCTACAAACTGGGTAACCCATTCTACCCATTGGCCTGAAGGCTCGTTTCCGCAGGCCAGCATACAGAAAGAAGCATGGTTGCCGTATGTTTTGGTCAGGGCAATGGTTTCGTCCATCAGATACTTGTCAATCGGTTGTCCCAGTCCCAGTTTCGGACCGTGATTGGGCCAGCTGGGACCTTCCGGTTGTAGATAAAATCCTGTACGGTCTGCGGCTTGGAAAGCAGCTTCAGGCGGACAGTAAGAGTGGAAACGCATGTGGTTCAAACCATATTCGCGGCAGATGCGGAATACGCGTTCCCATGATTCCACGTCCATCGGGGCGTATCCGGTCAAGGGGAATACACAATTCTCTACCGTACCGCGCAGCATTGTTTTTCGTCCGTTTACGTAGAACCACTTTCCTTCAATCTTGAATTCGCGCATGCCGAATTCTACTTTTTTTGTTTCTGTTCCGTGTCGTCCTGTTATGGTGGCGGTCAGGCGGTAGAGTGCAGGAGAGAATTCATCCCATGTCAGGAAGTCATCTCCCATTGGCAGTTCTGCTTCATAGGTGTTTGTGCCTTTCTTTGCTTTGATTGTCAGATTGATGGCAGGTACTTCATGTGTCTGTTCGGCATTGAAGCTTTGTGCGGAGAAGCTCATTTCAACAGTTTCTGTTGATGAAGCGTTCAAACTGAAGCGGACTAAAGCTTTTTTCTCTGCCAGATTGGGGTATACTTGTATATCTTCAAAGCAGGTTTTAGGAACACTTTGTAGTTCGATGCGTCCTACGATACCGTTCCAGTTACCTTGTGTCTGGTCGGTGATACTGTGCGAGTCTGGACCTACGTTGATCTCTTTGATGCGGTTGTCTACCCGGATACTTATTCGGCATTCTTTGCCTGGAGTTACAGCAGCGGTCAGGTCGTAGACGTGTGGTACACAGAGACTGTTCTGCATTCCAATCTTTTTCTGTCCGATCCATACTGTCGTTTTGATATGAGGACGTTCCAAAAAGAGTACAATTCGTTGGCCTTTCCAGTTGGTAGGTACTTGTACTGTTTTCTGATACCAGGCTACTCCTACATAATGCTTGTCAGGAGTCAGGAAGAAGGGTAGTTTTACCTGTCCATCTATTCGATATTTTTCCATGTAGGGATTGAAGTAATAGGAGCTGTCATACAGGCTGCCTGTCCAGCGGGTACGTACTGTTACGTCGTCTCCCTTTAATTTTTCGGGCATACTGCCTGGCAGGTTAATATGGTCCGTTGTCAGTTCCTTGTCAAACCAACGTTCCTTTATCCCCGCGTCATCACGGTCTATCTGGAATTTCCAAGTTCCGGAAAGATCCAATGGATTGTTTTGTCCGGTGGCACTTGTTATGGAAGCCAATACAAGTAGAATACTTATTACAAAATGTTTCATGCGATATGGATTTAAGTTGTTGTTTTAGCTGTGTTTATTAGTCCTTTGAGAACGAGTGCTAAGTTACGGCATCTGTAGTGAATGCTAAATAGAAAAGCATACAGAAAGATGGAATAATGTACCGCTCAGGGATTGATACAGAATAATTTTGTACAGAAATCCATGATTATGTCCGTTTCTCCAGCTGTTTTGTTGGGGAATGTCAGGCGTATGGGTTATCTTTGCATTATTGGACATAAACATGTATTATGAAAACAACAACTACTATGAAATCAACCATTATCTGCCTGTTCTTGCTTTGGGGGCTTGTTGCTGCATCGGCACAAACAGTAGCTTCACATTGGTTTGACGACAAGAACTTGACATTGACAGGTGTTTATTATTATCCCGAACATTGGGATGAAAGCCAGTGGGAACGTGACTTCAAGAAAATGCATGAATTGGGATTCGAATTTACTCATTTTGCAGAGTTTGCTTGGGCGCAACTGGAACCTCAAGAAGGTGTGTACGACTTTGCATGGTTGGATCGTGCTGTTGCTTTGGCTGCCAAGTATGATCTGAAGGTCATCATGTGTACCTCTACTGCTACACCGCCTGTATGGCTGAGTCGGAAATATCCTGAAATCCTGTTGCGAAATGAAGATGGAACTGTGCTTGATCATGGTGCCCGTCAGCACGCATCGTTTGCTTCACCGCTGTATCGTAAACTGGCTTATCGCATGATCGAACAGCTGGCACGCCACTATGGAAATGATTCGCGTATCGTCGGTTGGCAGCTGGACAATGAACCTGCTGTACAGTTTGATTACAATCCGCAGGCCGAACTGGCTTTTCGTGATTTCCTGCGCCAAAAATACGATAACGACATACACAAACTGAACGACGCCTGGGGGACGGCTTTCTGGAGTGAAGTTTATTCTTCTTTCGACGAAATCACGTTGCCTAAGCGTGTACAGATGTTTATGAATCATCATCAGATACTGGATTACCGTCGTTTTGCAGCCAAGCAGACCAACGACTTTTTGAACGAGCAATGCTTGCTGATCAAGCAATATGCACGTAACCAGTGGGTCACCACGAATTACATACCAAACTATGACGAAGGCCATATCGGCGGCAGTCCGGCTCTTGATTTTCAGAGCTATACCCGTTATATGGTTTATGGTGACAATGAAGGTATCGGTCGAAGGGGATATCGGGTGGGTAACCCGCTGCGCATTGCCTGGGCCAACGATTTCTTCCGTCCCATACAAGGTACTTATGGGGTGATGGAACTTCAACCCGGTCAGGTGAATTGGGGAAGTATTAATCCGCAACCTCTCCCTGGTGCTGTGCGCCTTTGGCTTTGGAGTGTTTTTGCCGGTGGAAGCGATTTCATTTGTACGTATCGTTACCGTCAGCCTTTGTATGGTACAGAGCAATATCATTATGGCATTGTAGGAACGGACGGCGTAACAGTGACGCCTGGTGGGAAAGAATATGCTACGTTTATGGAGGAAATACGCCAATTGCGTAAACAGTACCAGCCCCGTGAAAACAAACCGGCAGACTACTTGGCCCGTCGTACTGCCATTCTTTTTAATCCGGAGAATTGTTGGAGTATTGAGCGGCAGAAACAGAACGCTACGTGGAATACGTTGGGACATGTTGACAAATACTACCGTACGCTGAAATCTTTTGGGGCTCCGGTCGACTTTATCTCTGAAAGTAAAAACTTGGCTGATTATCCGGTCGTCATTGTACCTGCCTATCAGTTGGCAGATCCGGCATTGGTAGAACAGTGGAAGACTTATGTGGAGAATGGAGGTAACCTGGTCATTACTTGCCGTACGGCGCAGAAGGATCGTTATGGTCGTTTACCCGAAGCGCCTTTCGGCTCCATGCTTACACCACTGACTGGAAATGAAATGGAATTTTACGATTTGTTGTTGCCACAGGAACCGGGTGTTATCCAGATGGATGGGAAGGAATACCAGTGGAATACGTGGGGAGAAATCATAAAACCCGCAGAGGATGCTGAAGTATGGTGTACTTATACCCGTGAGTTTTACGAGGGGAAACCTGCCGTTACCTTCCGCAAAGTCGGCAAAGGAACCATTACCTATATTGGTGTAGACAGCCATGACGGAATGCTGGAAAAAGACATCCTGAAGAAGCTCTACGCTCGTCTTGACATTCCTGTCATGGACTTGCCCTACGGCGTGACTTTGGAATACCGCAACGGCATGGGTATTGTTTTGAACTATGCTGATGTTCCTTATACGTTCAACCTGCCCGAAGGAAGCAAAGTACTGATAGGAAGTACTGAAATTCCTACTGCAGGTGTGTTAGTCTTTGCTACGGCACCTGAAACGAGCTTTAAGAAATAACTCCTACAAATATGAAGATTATGAAGAAGTTTTTTATCAGCCTGTTGGCCAGTATATGTAGCTTTGGGACACTTCAGGCACAGGAAACCGCCTATTTGTTTTCATACTTTATCAACGACAGTCGTGACGGCTTACATTTGGCTTACAGTCGTGACGGCCTGAAGTGGACCGCCTTGAACAATGGAAATTCCTACCTGGCACCTGCTGTAGGCAAGGACAAACTGATGCGTGATCCCAGTATCTGTCAGGCACCCGACGGAACGTTCCACATGGTATGGACTTCCAGCTGGACCGACCGGATTATTGGTTATGCATCTTCCAAGGATTTGATCAATTGGAGCGAACAACGTGCCATACCTGTCATGATGCACGAACCGGAAGCGCACAATTGTTGGGCGCCTGAGCTATTCTACGATGAACCGACACAGACTTATTACATTTTTTGGGCTACGACTATTCCCGGACGGCACAAAGAAGTACCTACGAGCGAAAGCGAAAAGGGATTGAATCACCGTATCTATTACGTTACGACTAAAGATTTCAAGGAATTCTCGTCTACACAGATGTTCTTCAATCCCGATTTCAGTGTCATCGATGCGGCAATCGTCAAAGATAATAAGTCGCAAGATTTGATTATGGTCGTGAAGAATGAGAATTCGAACCCACCGGAGAAGAATCTTCGCATCACGCGCAGTCGGGACATCACCCATGGATTTCCTACGGAGGTATCGGCACCGATCACCGGTGATTATTGGGCAGAAGGTCCTGCTCCCTTGTTTGTGGGAGACACGCTTTACGTCTATTTCGACAAATACCGTGACCATCGTTATGGAGCCGTTCGTTCACTGGATCATGGAAAGACTTGGGAGGATATCTCTGACCAGACTTCTTTCCCACAAGGCATCCGTCACGGAACAGCTTTTGCTGTGGATGAGGCCGTGTTGGACAAACTTCTTCAGACAGCTAATCCAGAATGAGTGGAGCAGTGGATTTACTGCTCCTCCATTTCTTCTGTCTCTTCCTCTGTATCAGTCTCTCGTCCGAACGATCGATATTCCATTGGGGTAAAGCCTGTATGCTTCTTGAACAGGGAGAAAAAGTGTTCGGTAGACTTATAGCCCAGCAGGAAAGAGATTTCCTTTACAGAGCGGGACGTGCCTACCAGTAATTGTTTGGCCTTTCTGAGCTTCAGCTCCTGAAAATACTTGGCTGGGGCATAACCGGTATAGTCCTTGAACACCTTTCGAAACCATGAATAGCTGATATTCAGTTTCATGGCCAGCTCTTCAGGATCTATGTCCTTGAAGATATTTTCGTTCATAATGATTTTGGCCTGCTCTATTTTCTGGTCTACATCTCCCATTTCGTAGATTTTGTTTTTCGAGATGGAGAGTATCATGCCGAGCATGTGCAGTACTACGCCGCCCAGATGTTGTTGTGCCGAGGTACGGTCGCTTTCGGCTATTTCCAATGCTTGTGAGAAGAGTGATACCAGTTCCTCGTTGAGCCCGACTTCCAAAATTTGGTTTTTTGGTGTGAAGAATCCGGCTCTCATCAGGTTGTCCACTACCGGACCTTCAAACCCGATGTAGTATTCGTTCCATCCGGTCTGCATGTATGGGTGATACGTATGCCATTGACCGGGTAGCAGAAACATCATTCTTCCTTTGCACACCTGTCGTTCGCGAGTCGTTTCCGAACTGAACAGGCCGCGTCCTTTTGTTATATAGACTATTTGGTATTCATGCAGGATGCGTCCTTTTTGTGCATTGAAGAAATAACCCGAAGGATGATCTTTCAGCGGGTAGGGAGAGCCGGGTGGGATAGGCTGGAAACCGACCGTGTTGACCCACAGGCCGAACTTACGGTCCATGTCGTTTACGATCAGATACTTGAATTCCACTCCCAAATCATCAAAATTCTTAGTCATAACAGGTGTTTTTCGAGGTAAGCATGACACAAAGTTAGTCTTTTTCTGCTAAATGCCAAAAGCGGGACTTTGTTGTTTTATTCTTTAGATAGTTTTAAGAAGCCGTTCCATCAGAGGAATATGAAAGGTGAATGCTGGAGTGAAGCATTTGCTTTCACAAAAAGTCGTTGAATAACAAATACTTGCAAGCCTGTGAAAGCGTGAAGGCATTCTATTGGAATGAAACTTTCAAAGGTGTAGAACGACCTTTCACGTTGTGTGAAACAAGGCTTAGCTTCGTTTCGCAGACATCTACTTTAGCTCCGTAAACACCCACTTTGGCCTCATAAACATCTACTTTAGCTGCGTAAACACCTACTTTAAGACGGCGTTTTTATCGTCTATTCCTCTTCCCTATACTCCAACAAATCCCCCGGCTGGCAGTCGAGCACCTTGCAGATGGCTTCGAGGGTGGAGAAGCGGATGGCCTTCGCCTTGCCCGTCTTCAGGATGGAAAGGTTGGCGGGAGTGATGTCGATTTTTTCCGCCAGCTCGCCTAGCGTGATTTTCCGGCGGGCCATCATAATATCCAAATTCACTACAATCGGCATAGGCAAGGGGATTAAATGGTTAAGTCCTGTTCTTCTTTCAGCTTCACCGCACGGCGGACGATCTTGCCGACAAACTGCAACAGGAAACCGAACAGCAGGATGGTTATCCAATCCAACGAATAGTTCCAACTGTCGCTCAAGGCATCACTCCCGTCTACAATCCAATTGCGTATCAGCATCATCAGAATGATAAAATAACCGCTGAAATCCAACGAATCGGCTGTCTTATGGCTCAACAGATTGCGGCAATCCAGTCTCAGGATGTTTACACAAAGCACCACCAGAGCCAGCAGGTTGCAGACATACGCCCAACCCTGCAGCCGTTCTTCACCCTCTGCCTGTATCAGGTCAATTATCTCCGATAGTAATAAGACGATTGCAAACAACACGATACATACTACCCAAAACAGGGTGCCCATACCCTTATAACGTTGATACCAACTCTTTAATCTCTTCATAACTGTAGTCCTCCTTTTTATCATGCCAACCACGTGGTGCAACGCTTCACCCAGCGATGATACAGATACGACCAACCATAAATCCAAACCACCCCTCCGTATATACGGATAAACCTGGCATCTTTATCTACCCACAGGTTCATTACCAGAAAAAATACGAACGAAGCCACCATCAACGTCAACAGCAGAAAACCGACGTAGCAGATACCTGCCACCCATTTGCGGTCTGTATGAAGAATACTACGACTCATGTGTACCTTCTACTTTAAATAGTCAAATCCTGTTCTTCCTTCATCCGTATGCCGACCTTGAACAGGCAGGCGATGAAAAGAAAGAATACACCCAACAACAGATAAATCATCGGAATGGTATTCCCAGCCTTCGTATCGGACAAAAAGGCATTGAATATCATTTGCAAGATGCCGTTGCATTCCAGCACTATCCCAATAGTCATAATCAAGTCTGAATTCTGTTTGGTAAAGACCAACCCTTTCTGCACGTTGCGCAACATCAGATAAATGAGTACGCTGCATACAGTCATTGCCAACAACGTTACATTTTCGGGCAGTAGCTTTGCAATCAGACCGTCGGTATCGTCCTTCCCCAAATCATAACATAAGTCCAGATTACGGAAAAAGACGAAAAGCAGACAGCTGACACACATTATTATCAAGCAATACATCACAAACTCCAGTTCTTCTTTCGAACCCTTTTTTATTCCGAATTTACCTTTCATATTTCTAGTTCCTTTCTCCCATTATATCGTTAAATCCTGCTCCTCCTTCATCCGTATGCCGACCTTGAACAGGCAGGCGATAAAAAGGAAAAATATACCCAATAATATAATGGTGCCAGGATCGGTAAAGGCTTCACCACTCCGATAGTACACGAACAACAGATATTGGGCGATTCCATCTGCAATGACAGCAATCCCTATGCTCCTCAACAAACGTTCATTGGAAGCGACAAACACCCGGTTCCGTTTCACATTGCGTTGTATCAGCATAACAAACACGCAACAAAGCAACACAGCAATCCAATTGCACAAACTGGCCGCCAAAATATATGTGCCTCCCGTTCTCATCCAACCGACCCATCCTTCAAAGACCTGACCAATGCCCGCAAAGACTGCAAACCAACCGAAAGCCGACAAATTCCGCATTACATTTTTCAGACGGCGGTTGTTCCTTCTTTCTTCTCTCCGTCCCTTTACACCCTGTATCATACTTTCCAGGCGATGACTATACTGCCTTTCCACTTCACTCTGACTGTTCATATTCCTATCTCCTTTCTTCCATTATATCGTTAAATCCTGCTCCTCCTTCATCTTCAGCCCGATGGCAAAGACTTCCGCCACGATGAGGGCTATCAGTCCCAGCAGCAGATTTGTGATCTTGACCGAATCGGAAAGTATCAGGTCATAAGACTCCAGCGCGAAAGCCTCGCGCAGGCTGCAAAGCGACAGGTATTCGGGCAGCAGCACGCAGACAAAGCCCACAATCAGCAGCACGCCCAAGCGGCGCAGGCGACGGACATTGCGCCAGTTGAAGATGTCCGAACGGTTGACCGACACCACCAGGCGGATGAACAGTACCAGTGCCCAGACATTCGCCACCAGCACCAGGAGGCCCATCAGCGTGGATGCCACCTTCTGCCAGGCAGGCGTCTCAACCGGTACGCTGACCATCAGGTTGGTATAAGCCATCGGGACGTAGCGGCCCGTCTTCTCGTTGCGCACCGAGTCGGTGAACAGGTCTCCTTTCCATTCATCCAGAAACTTGGGAAGCACGGAGACCGTCCGCAGGTTGCTCACCCGCTCCAACTGGGTGCTGTTCCCGTCTTCCAGCTTCTCGCGCGCTGCGTCCATCCCCATCTGGATACCCTTTGTCATGCCCAGCCCCATGTAATAGACCGATACGCCCACCGACCAGCCCATCACCAGCAGGACGATGGCACAGAGTATGTTCAATCTTCTTTTCATGCTTCGATGTTTGTTGTATGTTTGGTTACACTCAGTTTTTTTATGGAAAGAAGGAACAAGGCAAGTGCCAATACAGCTTCGCTAATTAATACGGAATTACCCAATAATTCGGCGGTTGTTTCCACTTCCGGATAATTCAAACTCAGATAGACGGAAAGGCTGTTGTTCAATACGTGAATGAGGATGCAGGGAATCAGACTCCGTGTATGCCAGTAAATCCACGCCAGCAGGAACCCCATGAGCGAGGCGCTGACAATTTGTGCAGGGTTGAGATGAACCACACCGAACAGCAGACCTGAAATAAGGATGGATACGGCAGGAGAATATTTCTGCAACAACGCTTTCATGACGGCTCTGCGGAATACGAATTCTTCCAGCACAGGTCCTATCAACGCGATGCAGAGAATACCAACCCAGCCGGACTGTAGCGTATCAAATGTCTGCTTCATCAGATCGGGCAGAAACGTCAGTTGCGACATCAGTGCGTCTGTCAGGCAAATGCCCGATACGCCAGCCAGCAGTCCCCAGCCTAATTGGGAGTAGGGAGTGAAAGCGTATATCCGACCGTCATCGACCAGATAACCGTTTTTCCACAAATAGATGGCAATAAACACAAAGCCCAACAGCATAGCCGGAATTATTACTTCTGTCGATGCAGCAGTGACATCGAGTGTCCCCGTCGTGGCAAACTCATAAACCATCACACACGGTGCAGCCACCAATGAGCCAAATATCTGCAACAGATAATAAATCAATATTAACTTGATAACCGTCTTCATGGCGTGTTCCCCCCATCCGTTATTAAATGCCGGCTATCAAACCGCTGACAAAGGCCACCAGAATGGTGAACAACATAACCAAGACCGTGATACACATGCTAACTGCTTTCATAACTCAAACCTTTTTTAGATGATACAATTTCTGTTTTTCAATAAGCATTTATCGTTTTTCGATATGCAAAGAAAGAATGTTTTTCTGATACTACCAAATAAAACGATAAAAAATTATCGAAAAACGATAAATCCAATTTCTGCCACTCCGACGAAGCACTGCATGAGGATGTAACGAAGCACTGCGTGACATCCTCAGGAAGCACTGCATGACGACCTGACGAAGCACTGTGTCAGACCCTCACAAAGCACCGTGTGACAACGCCACAAAACACTCTCTGAAACGTCAACGGGAAAGGGAAAGCAAGGCACGGGCCTCGGCGGCATCGCGGTGAAGCTGTGCGGCCAGTGAGTCGAGCGAGTCGAACTTGCGTTCGGGACGGATGTGCTGCACGAAGGTGAGACGCAGGGGATGATGGTAGATATCGGCATCGAAGTCGAAGATATGCACCTCGATGGTGCGGTTGGTACCATTCTCCAGCGTGGGACGGCAGCCGATGTTCAGCATGCCACCGTAAGTATGATTATCCACGTCCACCCGAACCGCATAGACGCCACGAGCAGGAATGAGTTTGCAAGGATCGTCCACATCAAGATTGGCTGTTGGATAACCCAGTTTATGACCTACTTGGAAACCGCTCACCACCGTGCCGTTCAGGAAGTAACGGTAGCCTAAGTAATCGGCAGCACGGGCCACATCACCCTCATGGAGCAGGCGGCGGATGCTGGACGAGCCGATACGCAAGTCTTCACCGGTTTCTCCCGAAATACCCAGTGATGAAGGAAGGCAGGCTTTGCCGGGCAGGACTTTGATGCCCAGTTCGCGGCCGTAGCGTACGTAGTCGTCGAAACCTTCACGGCGATCGTGACCGAAACGGTGGTCGTAGCCGATGAAGAGTGCACGAATATTGTAGCGGCGTATTAAAAGTTCCATGAACTGTCGGGCAGAAAGTGCAGCCAGTTCGGGTGTGAAGTCGAGCAGCAGGCAATAATCCAGCCCTGACTCATCAAGTAATGCCAGCTTTTCATCGCAGGTAGTCAGCAGTTCGGCACGGAAGTCGGGCTGCATCACGCAACGCGGATGGACGGGGAAGGTAATCACCGTTGAAGCCATTCCCTGCTCAGCTGCTACTGCCTGTATCTGGCTGAGCAGAAAACGGTGACCGCGGTGCACGCCGTCGAAGAAGCCAATGGTGGCCACACTGGGGCGTATTTGATTTACTGGAATATCGGATATCTGCTGCACGGTCTTTTTCAGCTTTTGAACAAATGACTCCAGTCTTCGTGCGCCTTCGGCATGTAGGTGCGTATGCCCAGCGTTTCGGCTGCACGGCAGTTGCTCTCGGCATCGTCGAGGAATAGCGAACGGGACGGATCAGCTCCTGTCTCTGCCAATACTTGTCGGAAGATGGCGACATCGGGCTTGGCAAGTTTCATTTCATAAGAGAGGAAGATGCGGTCGAAGAAATCTTCTACTCGGTGACCATTATAGGAGAAGACATGGCGGAGTGACCATTGCCAGTGGATGTCGTTGGTATTGCTCAGCAAGTAGAGTTTGTAACGCCGGCGGAGCTCCAGCAGCAGGTCGAGCTTGTAGGAGGGAATACCTACCAGGAAGCTGTTCCAGGCTTCGTCTATTTGGGCATCCGTTACAGAAACGCCTGCCATCTTTCTGATTTCGTCGCGGAACTCTGCATCGTTAATCAGTCCCTTTTCGTGAAGCAGGAAGAAACCCTGCTGGTGGCAGACGTCGAGCATCGCTTGTACGTTAGTAATGCCCAATTCATTGAAACGGTCGATGCAACGTTGGCGGTCGAGATCTATCAGTACCCCGCCAAAGTCTATAATAAGCGTATCTATTCCTTGCAAATCCATTATTCCCAGATTAATTGTTCTTTATTTCTTCCGCAAACGCTGAACCCAACGTATCCCTTCGCCTACCCATAGTACCAGCGACGAGGAGGCGATAATCAGCAGCCATGTCTGTCCGTCGAGTGGCACGGTGCGGAATACGGCACCACCGAACTGTACGATGAGGAACTGCCCCACCAGAATAGCCAATACGATGAACTCCATACCATAGGATTTCGAAATGCCCTTGAAAGCGGAATCGGTCGTGCCGAACACGCGGGCATTGAAGAGGTTCCAGAACTGGAGCATCACAAAGAAGGTGAAGAAAATGGTCAGTTCGCGCACCGTCATGCTTTCCTGCTCAAAATAAAGCAGCATACCCATCAGGATGCAGGCAAAGAGCAGACCTAGGCCGAATATCATCACCTGCATGGGCTTGGTAATGATGAAATCAGTCGGTTTGCGAGGTTTCTCCTTCATCACGCTCTCGCTAGGCGGGATGGAAGCCAGCGCCAAGGCGGCAAAGGTATCCATGATGAGGTTCACCCACAACATCTGTGTTACGGTGAGGGGCAGGTCGGTACCTACCAGCGAACCCAGCAGTACGATGAACAGGGCTACGAAGTTGATGGTGAGCTGGAAGACGATGAAGCGCTGGATGTTCTTGTAGAGTGAACGTCCCCACATGACGGCAGTGCCGATGCTGTTGAACGAGTCATCGAGCAGGGTAATGTCACTGGCTTCCTTGGCCACGGAGGTACCTGTACCCATAGAAAGTCCCACCTGGGCGTGGTTTAGGGCAGGCGCATCGTTCGTTCCGTCGCCCGTTACGGCTACTACAGCTCCTTTCTGCTGGAGCAGTTGCACGAGGCGTTGCTTGTCCGTAGGACGTGCGCGCGACATAATCTTCAGGTCCATCACACGGTCGAGAGCTTCTTCATCAGTCAGGGCGGCAAAGTCGGCACCGGTGATGCGGTTGCGTTCGGTGTCTTCAGGCTTCCACAGACCTATCTGGCGGGCAATCTCGGTAGCAGTGCCCGGCGTGTCACCCGTTACTATCTTCACGCCGATACCGGCCGATTGGCACTTCTGTACGGCAGCAGGCACATCGGGACGGATGGGGTCGCTGATGGCTACCACGCCCACAAACGAGAGGTCACTATCCGCTACCAGGGAAGCACAATCGCGTGTATCATCGTCGGCAACCAGTTTATAAGCGAAGCCCAAGGTGCGCATCGCCATGTTCTGATAGCCCAGCAGCTGGGCTTCGACAGTGGAGCGGTAGGCAGCGGCATCGGTACGCTTGCCGTCCAGCACCACGTCCTTACACTTGCCCAAAACTATTTCAGGAGCCCCCTTTACGTAGAGCACTTTCTTATTCAATAAAGGTGAATGTACCAGCGTAGCCATGTACTTACGTTCCGTCGAGAAAGTCAGCTGGTCTACCACCTGTGCCGCTTCACGCAGTTTCAAGTAGTCCTGTCCCTGTTTGTTGAGCCACAGGAGCAGTGCTACTTCGGTGGGATTGCCTACACCCTTTACCTTTCCGTCTGCCGTAGCTTCTTCGAGGAAGGCGGTGGAGTTGGCACTGATACCTTCTTTCACCACGTGGCTCAATTCGTCATCGGCTAGTTCGCCACGGTTCTTCAGACCGTAGAAGCTGGGTTCGTACACTTGCATCTGGTTCTGTGTCAGTGTACCTGTCTTGTCGGTACAGATAACGGTGATGGCACCCATCGTTTCGCAGGCATGCATCTTGCGTACCAGGTTGTTGGTGGAGAGCATGCGGCGCATGTTCAGCGCCAGGCTTAGGGTGACACTCATCGGCAAGCCTTCGGGTACGGCTACTACAATCAGTGTGACGGCCATCATGAAGTATTTCAGTGTGGCCTGCAGGGCGGGCAGCCAGTCGGCGAATTTGTGGAAAGAAGAAAAGTCATAGAAGAGGATGACATCTTTCACGAAGAAGATAGCAAAGGCCAGCCCGGCAGCAGTAAAGCCAATCTTACCTATCAGATTGGCCAACTTGGTGAGCTGGATATTCAATGGGGTAGGTTCAGTGGTTTGCTCCGTACTCTGACGGGCCACCTTACCGATTTCGGTCGCATCGCCTACGGCCTCAACACGCATCATGCCATGACCATCGACCACCGTCGTACCACGTAACACGCGGTTGGAAGCATAGGTCGCTTCTTCGTCAAAGTCGGCTTCGACGGTTGTTTTGGAAACCACTGGTTCGCCGGTCAGATTAGACTCATTTACCTGCAACGAAACAGCCTCTAACAAAGTACCGTCGGCCGGCATTTCCTCACCCGTTTCCAGAATGACGACATCGCCTACCACCACATCTTTGCGGGGCACTTCCTGTACGTGTCCGTTACGGATCACCTTGACCAGTGTCTCTTCGTTAACGGCGTTCAGCAGGTCGAACTTCTTGTTGGCATCGTACTCAAAGAAGAAGCCGATGCCTGTAGCCAGCAGGATAGCGGCGATAATGCCGATAGTCTCAGCGTATTCGTTCTCGACAATCGAAATGATCAGCGAAAACAAAGCGGCTACAAGCAGTACTTTTACAACAGGGTCTTGAAATTTCTCCAAATAGAGCTTGAACAGAGAGGGGCGTTTGGGAGGTGTCAACAGGTTTACACCATGTTCGGCACGGCTGCGGCGTACCTCTTCGTCGGTCAATCCGAAATGATTGGTATTTTCTTTCATTGTGCTCATGCAGATTGTTCATGTTTTAATTAACCGAGCACAAAAATACAACAATAATTCAGACAGTTAATATTATTAAAGCTTTTTAGGAAAAAGAGGTACGTCTGTAATTGAACAATCAGCCACTGATTTGCGTTTATTAATTCGAGATAAAGATACTAATTTATTCAAGAAACAAAACGAAAAAGTATGGACAAATACATCTGCACCGTATGTGAATACATCTACGATCCCGAATTGGGTGACCCTGAAAATGGCATTGCGCCAGGTACTTCTTTTGAAGACTTGCCCGATGACTGGGTATGTCCTCTCTGTGGAGTAGGCAAAGAAGACTTTGAGGTAACTCACTGATAGAAGAAAACGGAAAAAGAAGGCTTCGTGATTACGAAGCCTTCTTTTCTTTGATGTCACAGCTGGCTTCCACCACATTCACCACGTAGTCGCCCAGTTTCTCGCACTCGGCAATGATGTCCATGTAATAGACGCCCATCTGATAGCTGTATTCTTTGTTGTTCACATCGATGATGTTCTGGTTTTTCAACTGGTTACGATAATTGTTGATTTCGTTTTCCAGGTTGTAGGACTTGTTCACATCTACCGGGTGATGTTCGGTACGTTCTACCACTGCAATCATTTGCGAAAGTGCCTCGTCGGCCAGCTTCATCATACAGTGGATATGGTCGTACTGCTTTTCATTAAAGTCTTCATTGGCTTGCCGTTTGCGGCTGATCGTACGCGCCAAGTTATAGCAACTGTCTCCAATACTCTCTATTTCGGTTACTTCGCGAAGCATACCCCGTATCTGCAGTTTACTTTCTGAGCTCAAACGGCCTTCGGATACTTGATTCAGGTAGTTGGCAATCTCTAGCTCCATGCTGTCGCTGATGTTTTCATATTTCTCTACCCGGCTGAAGACACGATTAAAATCATCGTCTTTTTCCGTATGCAGCAGGTCGCGCACCATGCCGAACATGCGATGTGTACGCTCTGCAAAGAGATGGATTTCTTTGTTTGCCTGCAATATAGAAAGCTCTGCAGTAGAAAGCATACCGCCCGAAATGAAGCGCAAGCGATATTCTTCGTCCTGCTCCTTAGACGGAATAATAGCACAGACGGTACGTTCGATAAAGGGAACGAACCAAATCAGAATCAGTACGTTGCAGATATTAAAGGCTGTATGGAAAGCTGACAGCTTGAAGGAAACCGCTACCGCAGGGTCAGTCGATCCCATCACGTTCTCGACAAACCAGGAAACGGCCTCTGTGAAAGGAACGAAAAGAACGAGTACCCAGATAACGCCAAACACATTGAATGCCAAGTGAGCCAGCGCAGCCCGCTTGGCTTGTGTATTACCCGTAAGTGCCGCCAGATTGGCTGTAATCGTTGTACCAATATTTTCGCCCAGTACCAATGCGGCACCCAATTCAAAACTGATCCAACCGTTGGCACACATAATCAGCGTAATAGCCATGGTAGCAGCTGAGGCTTGGACTACCATTGTCAGGATGGTACCGATGAATACGAACAGCAGGATGGAAAGGAAGCCCATATCCGTATAGTTCTGTACGAAAGCCAGCATATCAGGATTTTGGCTCAAGTCTGGGGCATTGTTTTTCAAGTAGGAGAGCCCCATGAACAGGAAGGAGAAACCGAAAATGAATTCACCGACAGACTTGCGGTTGCTTTTTTGAGAGAAGAGGAGAGGAATACCAAAGGCTAACAGAGGGAGGGCGAAGGCGGCGATGTCGACCTTGAAGCCCAAAGCTGAAATAATCCAGGCCGTAACCGTGGTACCGATATTGGCACCCATAATGACGCCGATGGATTGGGAAAGAGTCAGCAGACCTGCGTTAACGAAACTGACCACCATGACAGTGGTAGCGGAAGAAGATTGTACCAGGGCTGTAATCAATACGCCGGTCAACACACCGGTCACCCGATTGGTAGTCATTGCTGTCAGGATTTTCCTGAGCCGGTCGCCGGCAAACTTCTGAAGGCCTTCACTCATGATCTTCATTCCATAAAGGAATAAAGCCAAGGAACCGAGCAGCTTTAAAAAATCATAAAAAGAATACTCCATCTTTAATTATTTAAGGGGTTTCTTTGCTCCATCTGTTATTAAGCTTATCTTTAGTGCTGTCAAACTCCAAAAAGAAGACTTATGAAACACATGTTACAAATCTGTTGCAAAAATAATAATATTTATAAAGAATTCCCTATCGGAAGCTCACTTTTGGATATTTATTCCGGACTTAATCTTAATTTTCCTTATCAGGTGGTCAGTGCAAAGGTTAACAACCGCTCCGAAGGACTTAACTTTCGGGTGTACAACAACAAGGATGTCGAGTTTCTCGATGTACGCGATCCGTCGGGCATGCGTACCTATGTTCGTTCACTCTGTTTCATTCTTTATAAGACGGTCAGTGAACTCTTCCCCGAGGGTAAGCTTTACGTGGAACATCCTGTATCCAAGGGGTATTTCTGCAACCTGCGTATCGGGCGTCCCATCGAACTGGAAGACGTTCAGGCGATTAAAAAGCGAATGCAGGAGATTATTGCCGAAGATATTCCTTTCCACCGTATCGAGTGCCACACCAGCGAAGCTGTCCGTGTATTCAGTGAACGGGGGATGGACGATAAGGTGAAACTGTTGGAAACATCGGGATCGCTCTATACCTATTATTACACATTGGGAGATACGGTAGATTACTATTACGGCAATCTGCTTCCCAGCACGGGATTTATCAAGTTGTTCGACATTGTGAAATACTATGACGGTCTGTTGCTGCGTATTCCCAACAAGGAAAATCCCAACGTGCTGGAAGAAGTCGTGAAACAGGAAAAAATGCTTGACGTATTCAAGGAACATTTACGTTGGAATCATATCATGGGCTTGAGTAACGTAGGAGATTTTAACCAGGCTTGTCTGGATGGGCATGCTACAGATCTTATCAATGTGGCTGAAGCCTTGCAGGAAAAAAAGATAGCACAAATAGCTGATGACATTTTTCTGCGGACGCAAAACGGCACGCGTGCACAGCTGGTACTGATATCCGGTCCTTCGTCTTCGGGCAAAACAACCTTCAGCAAACGCCTCAGTGTGCAGCTGATGACCAACGGACTTCATCCCTATCCCATTTCGTTGGACAACTACTTTGTGGATCGCGAACAGACGCCGCTCGACGAGAAAGGCAACTACGACTATGAATCGCTTTATGCGCTCGATCTCAAACTGTTCAACGAACAGCTTCAGGCCCTGCTGCGTGGTGAAGAAGTGGAGTTGCCTCGTTTCAACTTCACGACCGGTAAGAAAGAATTTAAAGGTGACAAACTTCGTATCGACGAGCATACCATCCTTATTTTGGAAGGTATCCATGCCTTGAACCCCGAATTGACACCTCAGATTCCCAATGAGAACAAGTATAAGATTTATGTATCGGCTCTGACTACCATCTCGCTGGACGACCATAACTGGATACCCACGACGGACAACCGTCTGATACGCCGCATCATCCGCGACTACAACTACCGTGGTTATTCGGCTCAGGAAACGATCTCCCGCTGGCCCAGCGTACGTGCTGGAGAGGATAAATGGATTTTTCCCTACCAGGAGAACGCGGACGTGATGTTCAATTCGGCTCTGCTCTTCGAACTGGCCGTGCTGCGCTGTCATGCCGAACCGATACTGAACAGCGTGCCACGCAACTGTTCTGAATATTCCGAGGCCTACCGTCTGTTGAAGTTTATCAAATACTTTACTCCTGTGCAGGATAAGGAAATACCTCCTACGTCGCTCCTGCGTGAGTTCCTTGGCGGAAGCAGTTTCAAATATTGATGGAGGTGACAATATCTTTTTATCCTTTTTATACAAAATATCAGATTTTGCTTACCTTTGCACACAACAAAACAACATTTGTATGAAAAAGATACTTCTGATTGGGCTTGTGGCTGCTTTCTGTTTATGCGGTCACAGCCGTGCACAAAACCAAAACAGTGCCGCTGACCTGATGAAGCAGGCACAGGAAAATCTGGACAAGCATTCGTACATCACGGCGCGTTATCTGTTTCTGCAAGCTTATAATGCTTTTGCGGCAGAGGGCGATTATGCGCAGGCTGTTGTGTGTGGAGTCAATGCTTGTGCTCTCTATCATCGGGAGAACTACTATAAGGAAGCTTTCGAAGTGCTGACCCGAGCTGACCAGATGGTAAGCGAGGGTGAGAAGAAAAGCGGAAAGCAGATGCCCGCCCTGCGCTATCCCATCATTAAGGAGCGGATGCGCATGTACCTGAACATGGGTAAGACCGGCAATGCCAAGACGCAGCTCGACCAGCTGGAAGACGTGTCCAAGAAAGCAGACAGTGACTCACTGAAAACCGACCTGCTCTACACGCAGGCCGCCTATTTCTACACCCTGCGGCAGAACGATAAGGGGGACGCCACCATCCGCCAGCTGATTGAGGAAAGCAATCGTCAACAGGCCGCCGAAGCTCAAAGCAAATACGACACGCTGAAGCAGCAATACGACACGAGCCTCCAGACTATCGAGGAAAAAGATAGCTCGCTCTCTGCCAAACAGTACTTCATTGTCAGCCTTGGCATTCTGTCCATCATTCTGGCAGCAGCTCTGGTTGGTGTGGCTGTCATCCTGTTGCGCTTTTTTGTGCTGAGCCGCAAGCAGAAGAAAGCAATCGCACTGGCCAACGAGCACAACGAGCTGAAGACGCAGTTCATCCAGAACATCTCGGCGCAGATGGAACCTACGTTGGCCACGCTGGACGACCGCCAGCCGGGTGTACAGGCCCTGAGAGGCTTTGCGCAGCACATTCAGGAACTTTCCGACCTGGAGCAGTCGCTGTCCGAGCCCTACGAGGCCGAGGAAAAGAACGTGAGCACCTTCTGCGAGGGGCTGATGGAGAAAATACAGAAGGCAAACCAGAAAGACCTCGCCTTGTCGGTCAACGCTCCGAAACTGAACGTCAAGATTTGTCCTGAACAGTTGGAATACATCCTGCTGCACCTGCTGGAGAACGCTGTCCGCTACACGCCCGACGGCGGCAAGGTGACGCTCGATTTCAAGAAACGCGGCGCACACACCCACCAGTTCATCGTGACGGACACCGGCTGCGGTATCTCCGAAGAGCAGCGCGCCAAACTTTTCAAGCCCTTCAGCGAAATCAAGGACCTGACGCAGGGCGACGGACTGGGCCTGCCCATCTGTTCCCTGATGGCCATCCGCATGAACGGTAGCCTGACGCTGGACGAAGGCTACACAAAGGGCGCACGCTTCGTGCTGGAGCTGCACGCGTGAGCGCATAGCGACTAAAAAACGAGGCACGGACTATACGGAATTTCGCGGCGAGAAAAGCCCGCCGATCTATCGTTCCGCGTAGTCCGTGCCTCGTTTTATGTTCGGGTGTGACCCCGACCGGCTACTTCAGCCACGTGGCCCGCTTCCACAGATATTCCATCGGGCCGTGGCTGTGGCGGCGCATCCACCAGCGGCAGAAGGCCAGCTGGACGATGAAGATCAGCGCGCCGACCAGGACGCTGGCTGTGATGCCCAACTTGTCGTGCAGGCCGAAGCCCCAGTTGTAGAACAGCATGGAACCGATGATGCTCTGCGTGATGTAGTTGGTCAGGCTCATACGGCCATAGGGGATGAGGTAATCCAGCCGCTCCTTCAGACGAGTACGGTAATAACCGTTGAGAACGGCCGATACCAGCAACAGCATGAAGGCAAACTTGTAAAGAGAGGATACCACAAGCAGCAACGGCGTACGTACCGAGGGGTTCTCCACAAAATCGGGCAGCATGTTGCCCAGTCCGTAGAGCGGGAAGAAGGCGACGAGCGAGCCGCACAACACCTTGTTCCAGAATTTCAGATTCTCCTTCAGGAACAGCCCGTGGCGGCCTACCAGATAGCCGAAGATAAAGAGGGCTGCCGTCTGGAACACGCGTCCGTTGTCCCACGCCCAGGCCAGACTGGCCAGCTGGCCTTCCCACAGGTTGACGCGCAGAGTGTCGAGGAAGGTGCCATGGCTTTGTGCCTCGAACGTAGCGGCCCACAGGCTGCCTGTAGGCAAGGCAGGTGTCACGAACGCCGGGTCGAAGGCAGCACGGATCACATAGTAGAGCGGCAGCGGTTGTACCAGCAATATGCAGGCCAGGATGAACAGCCACTTGTCGCGCAGGCGGCATACCAGCGGCAGGATGAAGCCCACCAGCGAATAGAGCACCAGTACCTCGGCCGTGAAGAACGAGGCGTTCAGGTTGCCGATGAGGAAGAGAAGCACCAGCCGCCAGCAGAAGCGCAGGCGGAAATCACGCCCGCGCAGACGCTGGTTGTCGTACTGAATGAAGTAGCTGAACCCGAAAAGCAGGGCAAACACGGCATACGCCTTGCCGCCCAGCAGGAAGAAGAGCCCGTCCCACACGGCACGGTCCGTGAAGGCCAGCCAGGCATTCTGCCCCGCCGTGTCGGGGAAGGAGTAGAAGTTGAAGTGTTCAATCGAGTGCAGCAGGATGATGCCCATCACTGCCAGTCCGCGCAGCACGTCGGCCACGTCCACGCGCGCATGTCTCTGTATCTGTTGTTCCATCGGTTTGTATCGGTTCAAAGACTGTTTTCCGTTCATTCTGTCATTTCTCCGGCTGATACAGACCACGGTTGATCAGCAGCCACTTCACGTCGGGCTCCTGCCCACGGTAGTTCTTGTACATGTCCATGGCGTCGTCGATGCCGCCGGGCGTCAGGATATAGCGGCGGAAGCGGTCGGCCAGCTCGGGGTTGAAGATGTTGCCGCTCTCGGTAAAGGCACCGTAGGCATCGCAATCCAGCACCTCGGCCCAGATGTAGCTGTAGTAGCCCGCCGTATAGCCGCCACCCATTGTGTGGTTGAAGTAGGTGGTGCGGTAGCGCGAGGGAATCTGCTTCAGCAGCTTGCGCTTGCCCAGTGTTTTGGCCTCGAAAGTCATCACGTCCATATCCTCGGGAATAGACTTCAAGGTGTGGAAGTCCATGTCGAGGTACGAGGCAGCCAGGTATTCTACCGTGGCGAAGCCTTGTCCGTACTTGCCGCTCTTGGCCAGCTTCTTCACCAGTTCGGCAGGCATCATCTCGCCCGTCTGGTAGTGGCGGGCATAGTATTTCAGCACTTCGGGTTCGAACGCCCAGTGCTCGTTGATCTGTGAAGGCAGCTCCACGAAATCGCGGGGCACGCCGCTGACACCCGAATAGTGAACGTCGCGGAAGAGGCTGTGCAGCCCGTGGCCGAACTCGTGGAAGAGGGTCGAAGCCTCGTCGGCACTGAGCAGGGCGGGCTGGCCTTCGGTGGGCTTGGTGAAGTTGCAGACGATAGTCACCACAGGGATGATGCGGTTGCCGTGCTTGTCATACCCCTGCGGACGATAGCTGCCACACCAGGCTCCGCCGCGCTTGCTGGCACGGGGGAAGAAGTCGAAGTAAATGATTCCCAGCGTCTTGCCGTCCTTGTCGATGCACTCGAAGACCTGCGCCTCGGGATGGGGCAGCGGCATGTAGGTGAGCGGGCGGAAACGGATGCCATACAGGCGGGCAGCCACATAGAAAGCTCCCTCGCGCACATGGTTCAGCTCCAGATAGGGGCGCACTTCGTTCTCGTCGATGTCAAACTTGGCCTTTTTGGCTTTCTCGAAGTAATAGCGCCAGTCCCAGCCTTCGGCCTTGAACTTTTTGCCGTCCTTCTTGATTTCGGCCTGGATGTCCTTCAGCTCTTCCTTGGCTTTCGCCAGCGCAGGTTCCCAAATCTGGTCGAGCAGGGCATACACCTTGTCGGGTGTCTTGGCCATGCGAGTCTCCAGCGCCAGCGAGGCATAGTCTTCGTACCCCATCAGGCGGGCCTTCTCCAGGCGGGCCTCCAGCAGCTCGCGCACCACGGCCTTGTTGTCGGCGTCATTGCCGTTGTTGCCGCGGTTGGTGTAGGCCTTGAAAATCTGTTCGCGCAGGGCACGGTTGTCGGCATATTGCAGGAAGGGCATCACACTGGGATTTTGCAGGGTAAACACCCACTTGCCCTCCAATCCCTGCTGACGGGCCGTTTCGGCGGCCGAGGCTACCAGCGTGGCGGGCAGGCCGGAGAGGTCGGCTTCGTTGTCGATGATCAGCTTGTAGGCGTTCGTCTCCTGCAGCATGTTCTGCCCGAAGGTGAGCTGGAGCAGGGCGATGCGGCTGTTCAGCTCGCGCAGCTTCTGCTGGTCGGCCTCGCTGAGGTTGGCGCCGCTGCGCACAAAGTCCTTGTAGGTCTCCTCGAGCAGTTTCGTCTGCTCCTTGTCCAGGCCGAGGCGTTCGCGGTTGTTGTACACCTGCTTGACGCGGGCGAAGAGTCCGGCGTTGAGCGAGATGTCGTCGCGATGGGCCGAAAGCAGGGGCGAGAGCTCCTTGCTCAGGGCCTGCAGCTCGGGCGTGGTGTTGCAGCTGTTCTGTCCGCCAAAGACGAGGGACACGCGCCGGAGCAGCGCGCCGCTACGATCGAGGGCGGCGATGGTGTTGTCGAAGTCGGGCACGGAACGCTGGCGCACGATGGCGTCGATTTCTCGTTTCTGTTCTTCCATACCCTTGAGGAAGGCCTCGCGGTAGTCGGCCACCTCGATCTGTTCGAAGGGCGGCACGCCGTAGGGGGTGGTGTACTCGGTGAGGAAGGGGTTTGTCCGCGCGCCCGGGGCGTCGGCCTGGCCGTAGGCAGCCATCGAGGCGCCCAGCAGGGCGGCTGCACAAAGGTTTCTGCAAATGTTTGTTTTCATATCGTTGGATTTGATGGTTTTTCGCTGCACAAAGATAGGATTTTTTTGCCAATCTTCCTTTCGGCAGGCTGGTTGTACTGATTTTTGTTCACTTGCAGGGATGCAAACGGTTGAAAATCGCGATTTTTGTTCACTTGCAGGGATGCAAACGGTTGAAAATTGCGATTTTTGTTTACTTGAAGGGGTGCAAACGATTGAAAATTATGATTTTTGTTCACTTGCACCGGTGCAAACATTCAAAAATTGGATTTTCGGGCCGGCCGCAGTGTGGCGGGCGAATGGAGAGGGACAGGGCTGCCTGCCGAAAAAAGCGGGGGGCGTGCCGGCGGCCTTGCAAGGCTTCGTCGGGCACGCTCCCCGTATCTGTAGAAACGGCGTCGGGCGTCAGCGTAAGGCTTCCACCTCGTCGGGTGTCAGAGGAATCTTCTTGCCCAGGCGGCGGGCACCGTCGGCGGTGATGAGGTAGTCCTCCTCGTTGCGGATGCCGCCGAAGTGGCGGTATTCCTCCACCTTGTCGTAGTTGATGAAGTCGGTGAATTTCTTCTCGCTACGCCACAGGTCGATGAGTTCGGGGATGAAGTAGATGCCCGGCTCCACGGTATGCACGAAGCCCGGCTCGAGCGGAATGGCCAGACGCTGGCTCTTGCGGCCGAACTGGGTGCTCTTGGGCTGGCCGTTGTAGCCCACCCACTGTTCGCCGAGGTTCTCCATGTCGTGCACGTCGAGGCCCATCATGTGGCCCAGGCCGTGCGGATAGAACAAGGCGTGCGCGCCTTCGCGGACGGCATCTTCGGCATTGCCCTTCATCAGGCCCAGTTCCTTCAGGCCTTCTACCATGACACGGGCCGAGAGGTCGTAGACGTCCATATAGGGAATGCCGGGTCGCAGGGCCTTGACGCTCTCCAGATGCATGGCGTTCTGAATCTCGTAGACGGCGCGCTGGCGGGGAGTGAAGGTCTTGTCGGCGGGGATGGTGGACGACATGTCGCCGCAATAGCCCGAAGGCAGCTCGGCACCGGCGTCAATGAGGAAGAGGTCGCCCGGCTTGATTTTGTTGCCGTGGTAGTGGTTGTGCAGCGTCTGCCCGTTAATGGTGGCGATGGTGGCGAAGGAGAGTTCGCAATTGTTACGCTCGGCCACGTGGTTCATCTCGGCCACCACCTCGTATTCGTACATGCCGGGACGGATGCACTTCATGGCAGCAATGTGCATGTCGGCCGTCACGTTGCAGGCCTTCTCGATTTCTTCGATTTCCTCGGCCGTCTTGTAGTTGCGCTGCGCCACCACGGCACGGATAAAGGGTACAGATCCCTCCTGGCGTGCGGGCGGCAGGCCCAGCCAGTCCATCAGCTTCAACTTGTGCTCGGCGCGGTAGGGCGGCAGGTAATGGATGCTCTGACCGCTCTGCACGGCCTTGTGCAGGTAGCTGACGATATCGGCCGCGGGGCGTGTGTCGGCGATGCCCACGGCTGCGGCTTTCTCGCGGAGCGTGGGCTGCGTACCCATCCAGACGATGTAGTCGATGCTCAGTTCGTCGCCGAAAATGATTTCACGGTCTTCGTCGATGTCGATGATGGCCGACAGCCCGGCGAAGGAAAGTCCGAAATAATAAAGGAAAGTAGAATCCTGACGATAGCGGAAGGTGTTGTCCTCGTAGTTCAGTCCCTGTTCGTCGTTCCCCAGGAACAGCAGGACACCCGAGCCCACGGTTTTCTTCAGCTGGGCTCTGCGCTGTACATAAGTTTCTTTCGCAAACATGGTGTTTCTTGCTTTAAAGGTTGATTGATTGCAAAGATAGCGAAAGGCGAGTGTAGAAGCAAATGAAAACTCAGTTTTCAGTTTGATTATGCCGAGTCGCATCCTGTCTTATTGAAAGATAGTGAAAGGCGAGGGCAGAAACAAACGAAAAACCTTGTTTTTCATTTGCCAGTACGCTCACCTTTCACTATTTTTGCGCTACTATTTAAGAAAAGATATGGCACAAAGCTCCCGACAGATACAGACCCAGGCGCAGCAGCAGGTACAGACGCTCTCGCCCCAACAAATTCTGGTAGTGAAACTGCTGGAACTTCCCGCCGTGGAGCTGGAAGACCGCGTTCGGGCTGAACTTTTGGAAAACCCTGCCCTCGAAGAAGGACGTGAGGAAACCCACGGAGAGGAAGAAGATGTCCGCACGGCCGAAGAATCGACCATCAGCGAAGAGGATGGCGGCGACACCGACTACGACTCGCTGAGCGACTACCTCAGCGAAGACGACATCCCCGACTACAAGCTCCAGGAAAACAACCGCAGCCGCGACGAGCAGGCCGAGGAAATCCCGTTCTCCGACTCCACCTCCTTCTACGAAACTCTGAAGGAACAGTTGGGCGAACGCAACCTCACTCCCCATCAGCGCGAACTGACCGAATATCTCATCGGCTCGCTCGACGACGATGGCCTCCTGCGCAAGCCACTGGACAGCATCGCCGACGAACTGGCCATCTATTCCGGCATCGAGGCCACTCCTCAGCAGTTGGAAGAGGCGCTCAAGGTCATCCAGGACTTCGAACCCGCTGGACTGGGAGCCCGCGACCTGCGCGAATGTCTCCTCATCCAGCTTCGCCACAAGAAGGAACAGCTGCCCGCCAAGGCCGACGACAGCCTACTCCGGCTGGAGACCACCATCATCAGCGACTGTTACGAAGAATTCACCCGCAAACATTGGGATAAGATACAGCAGAAGATCGGCATCAGTGAAGACCAGCTCGACCGCGCCATCAAGGAGCTCTGCAAACTCAATCCCCGGCCCGGTGCCTCGCTGGGCGAAGCCGTGGGGAAGAACATGCAGCAGATTGTACCCGACTTCATCGTCGAGACCGAGGACGACGGCACCATCAACCTTTCGCTGAACAACCCCAACGTTCCCGAATTGCGCATCAGCCGCGACTTCTCGGAGATGGTCGAGGAACACACGAAGAACAAGGCCAACCAGTCGAAGGAATCCAAGGAGGCCATGCTTTTCCTGAAGCAGAAGATGGACGCTGCGCAGGGCTTTATCGACGCCGTGAAGCAGCGGCAGAACACGTTGCTCACCACCATGCAGGCCATCATCGACCTTCAACGCCCCTTCTTCGAGGAAGGTGACGAGTCGCTGCTTCGCCCCATGATCCTGAAGGACGTGGCCGAGCGGGCCAAGCTGGACATCTCCACCATTTCGCGCGTGAGCAACAGCAAGTACGTGCAGACCAACTACGGCATCTACCCGCTGAAGTTCTTCTTCAGCGACGGCTATACGAAGGAAGACGGCGAAGAAATGTCGGTACGCGAAATCAAAAAGGCCCTGAAGGAATGTGTCGACAGTGAGGACAAGAAGAATCCCTACACCGACGATGAACTGACCGAGATGCTGGCCGCCAAAGGTTATCCGATAGCCCGCCGCACCGTAGCCAAATATCGTCAGCAGCTGAACATCCCCGTAGCTCGTCTGCGGAAATAGACATAACAAAGAAAGATGGAAGTAAAACTCATAGAAGAAAAGACTCTTATCCGGGTAGCCCGCATGGTATCGGCCGTATTCACGCCGTTCTCCATACCTTTCCTGGCTTTCCTGATACTGTTCCTGTTCTCATACCTGAGCATCATGCCCATTCAGTACAAACTCATTGTGCTGGGCATTGTCTACTGCTTCACCATCATGATTCCCGTACTGGCTATCTTCATATTTAAGAAGATCAACGGTTTCAGTGCGCAGGAGTTGGGCGAGCGCAAGAAACGCTACGTTCCCTTTTTCCTCACGATAACCTCCTACGTCTTCTGCTTGCTGATGATGAACCGCCTGAACATTCCGTGGTACATGAGTGGCATCATTCTGGCAGCCCTTATCATGATGGTTATCTGCATTGTGGTCAACCTGAAATGGAAGCTGAGTGAGCACATGGCCGGTGCCGGTGCCGTCATTGGCGGACTGGTGGCTTTCAGTGCCCTGTTCGGTTATAATCCGGTCTGGTGGCTTTGCCTCTTCATTCTGGTGGCCGGTGTGCTGGGTACGGCACGTATCATCCTGGGGCATCATACGCTGGGCGAAGTGATGGGAGGATTTGCTGTGGGCTTCATCTGTTCGCTGATGGTGCTCCATCCCATCGCCAACAGCTTCTACTTCTTCTTCCGTCAGCTGCTGTTCACCTATTAAAAGTCAATTATCAGTGATACACTTATATTTTTAACCTCTAAAACTAAAAATCATGAACTTTCCAAGCAACGTAAAGTACACCAAAGAACATGAATGGATCCGCCAGGAAGGCGACGTAGCCTATGTAGGCATCACCGACTATGCTCAGGAACAACTGGGTGACATCGTATTCGTAGACATCCAGACCGAAGGCGAGACACTGGAAGCCGGCGAAACATTTGGTACCATCGAAGTAGTGAAGACCATCTCCGACCTCTTCATCCCCGTAGCCGGCGAAGTGCTGGAGCAGAACGCAGCTCTGGCCGATCAGCCCGAACTGGTAAATCAGGACCCCTACGGCGAAGGTTGGCTCATCAAGATCAAACCTTCTGCTGATGCCGATTTCGACAGTCTGCTCGACGCCGAAGCCTACAAGGCACTGGTCAACGAATAATAATTGATAAACGGTTGGCGGTTAGTGGTTGACGGTCAGCAAGCTGTACGTAAACATCACTAACCGCTGATCATTAACCACTAATCACTAACTACTAATCATGACTCCAATCGTAAGCATCATCATGGGTAGTACGTCCGACCTTCCTGTCATGGAGAAGGCCGCCCAGCTGCTCAATGACTTTCACATTCCGTTTGAAATGAACGCACTCTCGGCTCACCGTACGCCCGAGGCCGTAGAAGAGTTTGCCAAGAACGCCCGCAAGCGTGGCATCAAGGTCATCATCGCTGCCGCAGGTATGGCTGCAGCCCTGCCAGGTGTCATTGCTGCCAATACCACCCTGCCCGTCATCGGCGTACCCGTCAAAGGCGCTGTGCTCGACGGTGTGGATGCCCTCTATTCCATCATTCAGATGCCTCCCGGCATTCCTGTAGCGACGGTAGCCATCGACGGTGCCATGAATGCCGCCATCCTGGCCGTACAAATCCTGTCGCTGAACGATACAGCTCTTGCACAAGCCTTCGCCGCCTACAAGGAAGGCCTGAAGAAGAAAATCACCAAGGCCAACGAGGACCTGAAGGACGTAAGATACGAGTACAAGACGAACTAAAAAATGAAGAATGAAGAATTAGGAATGAAGAATCGGTCATCGCATCCCCATTCTTAATTCTTCATTCTTAATTCTTCATTCATTATGGATTTATTCAACTATTCCCGCAGGGAAACATCTGTAGTCAATATCGGTGCCACTCCGTTGGGAGGCGACAATCCTATCCGCATACAGAGCATGACCAATACCGCTACTCAGGATACCGATGCCTGCGTAGCCCAAGCCAAACGTATAGCCGATGCGGGCGGAGAATACGTGCGGCTCACGACACAAGGCGTGAAGGAAGCCGAAAACCTTCGCAACATCAATGCTGCCCTGCGCCGCGACGGCTACATGACACCGCTGGTAGCCGATGTACACTTCAATCCGCGCGTGGCCGACGTGGCCGCTCTCTATGCCGAGAAGGTACGTATCAACCCCGGCAACTACGTAGACGCTGCCCGTACCTTCAAGCACCTGGAGTATACCGACGAGGAATATGCGCAGGAATTGCAGAAGATACGCGACCGCTTTGTCCCCTTCCTGAACATCTGTAAGGAGAACCACACGGCCATCCGCATCGGCGTGAACCACGGCTCTCTGTCCGACCGCATCATGTCGCGCTACGGCGACACACCCGAGGGCATGGTAGAATCGTGCATGGAGTTCCTGCGCATCTGTGTAGACGAGCATTTCACCGACGTAGTCATCTCCATCAAGGCCTCGAACACGGTCGTCATGGTGCGGACGGTACGCCTGCTGGCAGCCGTCATGGAAAAGGAAGGCATGCACTTCCCACTACATTTGGGTGTGACCGAGGCAGGCGACGGCGAGGACGGACGCATCAAGTCGGCCCTGGGCATCGGCGCCCTGCTGGCCGACGGACTGGGCGACACCATTCGTGTATCGTTGAGCGAGGCGCCCGAGGCCGAGATTCCTGTGGCCCGCAAGCTGGTGGACTACGTGACGCGCCGCAAGGATCATCCTTATATCCCCGGTCCGAACATCCCGACCTTCAACTATCTGGCTCCTTCGCGCCGACAGACCGTGGCCGTGCGCAACATCGGCGGCGACAATGTGCCCGTTGTCATTGCCGCCCGTCTGGACGGCGACCTGACGACCGACCCGCAGTTCGCTCCCGACTATATCTATACCGGCCACCAGCTGCCTGCCGACGTACAGGAAGGTGTGCAGTACATTGTCGATGCCGACGTGTGGGAAGGAAAGCCCAATACCTGGCCTGCCTTCAAGGGCGACCAAATGCCTTTCGTAAGCAGTTGCAACGCTGCACTGAAATTCCTCTTCATTACCTATATGGGGTTGAACGACGAGGCGCTCGCCTGTCTGAAGTACCATCCCGAAATTGTACTTGTGGCACAGAGCAACCATCCCAACCGACTGGGTGAACAGCGTGCGCTTGTCCACCAACTGATGCAGGAAGGTCTGTCCAATCCTGTTGTCTTCTTCCAGCACTATGCCGAGGAAGAGAAGGAAGACCTGCAGATCAAGGCGGCGGCCGACATGGGTGCCCTCATCTTCGACGGCCTGACGGACGGCATCTTCCTCTACAACCAAGGCAGCATCCCCGCCACCACGCTGGACGCCACCGCCTTCGGCATCCTGCAGGCCGGCCGCCTGCGCACCAGCAAGACCGAATACATCTCCTGCCCCGGCTGCGGACGCACGCTCTACGACCTGCAGAGCACCATCGCCCGCATCAAGGCCGCCACGTCGCACCTGAAGGGGCTGAAGATAGGCATCATGGGCTGCATCGTCAACGGCCCGGGCGAGATGGCCGATGCCGACTACGGCTACGTGGGTGCCGGACGCGGCAAAATCAGTCTTTACAAGAAGAAGGAATGCATCGAGAAGAACATTCCCGAAGAAGAGGCGGTAGAGAAGCTCATCGAGCTCATTAAGGCCAACGGAGACTGGCAGTAAACATTGCGGATATGACGCAAAGGCATGCTCAGACCGGGGTGTGTCTTTGTGCCGTGTCCATGATTTCTATCTATGTGCGCCAGGAATAGAGGATAAGGTCTGTGTCCATATTGCTATATAGTTTTTGAGCATGGAAAATGTTCCATGGGATGATTCTTCGGATTCAAATTACATCTGATAATCAACGACAAGGGTGAGATTCTCAATCGAATAAATAGCGTAACTTTGTGAATATATCAAAGGTGACTATGGCTAAAAATATAGATAAACAAGCAATTGATAATTTGGCAGATGGTTTTCGTGGTTATGCGACACTGCTTCGTAAAATCAAGCAACGGGTACTGATAGCCCAACAACGGGCGATTTATGCCGCCAACGAAGAAATGCTCCGAATGTATTGGGATATTGGAGGCATGTTGCAGCAAAGTCAAGAAGCAGATGGTTGGGGCAAGAAAACCTTGCAACGCTTGTCCGTGGACTTGAAGAACGATTATTCCGAAATAAAGGGGTTCTCTGTGCGCAATATGCAGTGCATGATACAGTTTTTCAACGAATACAATCAAGAACTTACGATGGTGAAAGGTGCTGATTCTTCAATTGCGCAATCAATGATTGCGCAATTAGGCGAATATAATTTTTCCCTCCCTATCAAGCATTTGGGCTGGACGCATAACCTGATACTCTTACAACAAGTCAAGGATATTCGCGCACGGTATTGGTATATGGTGCAAAGTATTACATCTCATTGGAATACACGCTATCTGCAAGAAGCCATCAAACTTGATGACTATGGAAAGCATGGTGCGTTGGCAAACAATTTCACCGCGACCCTGCCTGTTCCCGAAGCAAACGATGTGAAAGCCATGCTCAAAGACCCGTACATTTTTGATATGCTTACCTTCACAGAGCAATACAATGAGCGTGATGTAGAAATCGGTTTGGTGAAGCATGTAGAGAAATTCCTCGTGGAAATGGGGGCTGGCTTTGCCTTTATGGGGCGGCAGTACCATATCAATGTGTCAGGAGATGATTACTACATTGACATATTGATGTACAACACCTTCCTACACCGCTATTTAGTGATAGAGTTGAAAGATACGGAGTTCATGCCGGAATATATCGGTAAACTGAACTTTTATTGTTCCGCAGTGGACGACATCCTTTGCCGGGAGGGGGATAACCGAACCATCGGACTGCTACTTTGTAAGAGTAAAGACCGTATCAAGGCAGAATATGCCTTGCGTGATATTCAGAAGCCAATCGGAATCTCTGATTATGAGTTAGGACAAGCCTTGCCAAAAGACTTCCGTGGCAGTTTGCCTACGATTGAGGAAATTGAGAAAGAGTTGGAATCTCATTAATTTAGTTAAGTCCTAATAGTTAGTTTGCTTTATTTGCTCTCAGCATTAGCTATTGATGCACGTACTCTGCTTAATGTTTCCAATGTCATCTGAAGATATGAAGCAATCATTGTCAAAGGTGCTCTTCTAGTTATTTCAGGAAAATGTTGCTGTAATCTAGCGTATCTGTCATTTGCTGATTCGAAACGTAAAATGTCAGCCTTTAATTGTGATAACATTAAGGAATTTTCAAAAAAACTCCGATATAGATAAGCTATATCACCATTAGCATCAGAAAGTTCTTCCATTATATCACGCGAAATTTCCCATAAAACACTGTTTTCTACAGCATCCATCATAAGATGTGTTGGCTCTCGGTTAAAATAGCTGTCAATACACCAGACAACATCTTTTTCACATGCTAAATGTTCTATCACATCCTTATCATGCTTTAGGTAGTGCTGTCTAATAAATCCCTTTTCTATATAAAATAGGCAATTACAGATATCACCTTCATTTAGAATTATATCACCTTTTTGATATTTCTTAGGCTGAATAATATCTGCAAAAAGGCGAATATTCTCCAACTTAAGTTTGCGATTAGGGCATGTTTCAGCTATAATCTGTTTTGCAATGTCAAATTGAATACTCATAGGCTAAAGTTATTTATATCCAACATTTTGTTTCAATTTTGGGTTCAAGTCTATACTTTTTTGTGGAATAGGAAAAACTGTGGTATACCCATTTTTCTCATCAGCCAGTTGGACTCGCTGATCGTATGATTTGTGATAAACTCCAAAACGCACCATATCTTGTCGTCGCCAGCCTTCCCATACTAACTCCAACAAACGCTCTTTCAATATGTTCTCAAGCGTAGCTTCTCGATATGGCATACCAACACGACCTCGGACTTCGTTCAACTCCAACGAGCCATCCTCACCATTACGTACCTTTGCCTCGGACTTCATCAGGAGAGCATCGGCATAGCGGAATAGCACGATGTCGTTATCCGGTTGTCTACCGTCGGAATGTGAGGTCCTATCAACCTCATATTTTGCCATACGAGCACCAGCTGTCTTGACATAGGAGCTTCCCGTAAGATTCAACTTTAGCTCCAATGGGAAATACTCCAACTGCTGTCCATTGTCCATCATTACAGGCTTTCCATCAACCTCTACGATGCCGGCATAGAAGTTCTTTTCAAAGCGAGCATCTACATCATCTGTGCCGTATCCGTTGGCTAAGACTGTTGAGATATTGGCACTGGTACCATTTTCCGATGAGCCACCCAACGCACCGCCATGGTTGTAGTGTCGTGATCGGAAGAGATACCAGAACTGCGCAGCATAGAGGTTCTTATCCAACGGAATGGTGAATATGTTTTCGTTGGAGTTCTCGTTATGCACAGAGAAATTATAGCTATAATCGTCCTCCAACCGATAACCTACCTCGGCAAGTTTATTGCAATATTTGATACAGGTCTGCCAAGCGTTGAGTTTCTCACCATCGACGGTGAAAAATATCTCTTTACCGTTCCGTGGAACGCCATCAGTCCAATTATCATCACAATATATCTCGGCATTAAGAGCCAACTTAGCCAAAAGGAAATTAGCTACAGGTGTTGTTATACGACCATAGTAGTTACCCATCTTATTACTACGCTCATTTGGCAACAACTCGGCAACCTCCTGCAACTCATTCACGATAAAACGGAAAACCTCGCTACGCTCGCTCTGCACAACTTCATCCTGCGGTTGTTCATAGGATGTTACGATGGGCACTCTGCCATACATATCCATAATGTAGTAGTAGAAAAGTGCTCTCAGAGCTCGCACCTCAGCTTCGTAGGCCACTCTCTGCTCCTCAGATAGGTTATGGCTATACTTATCGATGATATGCAGAGATTTGTTCGATAACACAACAACCTTGTAGAGGTATTTCCAAGTATTGTAGAGTGGTAAATCATTAGGACTCCACTTATGCTGATACATATTCGCCCACAAACCTCCATCGTACCAGTCGCCACCACGAATAGGTATCATGGCTTCGTCTGTAGTAAGTGTGTTATAGTCATAAATCCCACGACAGGTCCCCTGTAAACCCTCACTGTCTGCACTGCCACCAATGTAATTGTAGAGCACAGCCACTGCATTAATATATATGTTGTTGGCATTGTTGTAAATGTCTTCTTCATAAAGTTGATCTCTAGGGTCTTCAGTAAGACAAGAGGTCATCATCGTTGCCAAAGCAACCATCAATATGTTTATATATCTTTTCATAACTGTAAGCGGTTAGAATTGAATACTAAGACCTAACGAATAGGTACGATATAAAGGATAGGTGCGTTTGTCGTCAATGCCCAAAGTGTTGCTTACTACATAACTGTTTATCATTGGAGTAAGACCGCTATAGCCTGTGATTGTTGCAAGGTTGCTAATGCCTGCCGAAAGACGCAATGACTTCACAGCCTTGGATTTCATTGGAATATTGTAGCCTATGGTAATATGTTCAATATTTACATAGTCACCTTTTTCCAACCAATAGTCTGAAACATTCTGATCAATAATATTTTTTTCAGGAGCACCCTTCAATACATTGTAGTCAGGGAATATAGACATATTGGTATAAGCCAAGCCCGTGCCATTGAATATCTTATGACCGAAAGCACCATTTATCTGCATGGCAATATCAAAGGACTTGTAACGGAAACTGATGTTTGATCCAATAGTTACCTTGGGGGTTGCCTGACCTGCTATATACCTGTCTCCGCTATCGCTAAAATCAATCTCGCCATCATCATTCAAATCTTCAATATCGTAACTGTAGCCACCAAGTTCATTTTCTTTAAGCCCTTTGCAGTGAGGTAGATAGAATACCCCCAATGGCTGACCTACAATCTGATATACTACATTATTGTCTCCACCGTTCTGACCTGCACCATAAAGCGAGCCAATCGGAGTAATATCTGAAGCTGTCATATGCATACCATTATACTCTCCACTAAGCGAAAGTAACTTATTCTTCTGGTAGGACATATTGAAGTTGATATTCATCTCCATATCCTTTCGTTGAATGGGAACTACCGAGATTCCTAGTTCGACACCCTGGTTAGACATCGAGCCGATATTTGCCATCAGTTTATCGAACGCAAAGGTCGGAACGGGAACATCATACTCATAGAGCATATCCGTTGTCTTTGAGTAATATAATTCCGAGGTAAGCATCAACCGATTATCCCATATACCTAAGTCAAAACCGATATTAAATGTTGAACGAGTCTCCCACTTAAGGTCCGGATTCGTGTTGCGTATACTTCCCATTGTTACGGTAGGTGCACCGTTGATGGATACGATACCATTCTCCTTTACGGTATTAAGTGTTGTATAGGATGTTATACCTCCAAGATTTCCTGACCGACCATATCCGGTTCTTAGTTTCAATATTGTTATAAAGTCAGTATCAGAGAGGAAGCCTTCTTTTTTTACATCCCAACCCAGTGATACTGATGGGAAGAATCCGAAAGTATTGTTATCGCTTACCATTGAAGAGCCATCTCCACGGAGTGCTGCCGCAATAGAATATCTATCCTTGTAACTATATGTGACACTACCCATTATTGAAGCAAGTGACGGGTCTTCATAGCTACTGCTCGTACCACCGAAAGGACGCGATGATGTTGCTCCGATGTTATTATAGGAGAAATCATTTGTTGTTATTCCTTTTGCCTGCACCCATAAACCAGTCCTTACCTGTTTAAGATATTCTGCGCCAACAACAGCATCAAGGTGTGAGTCTCCCCAAGCATTGTTATATGAGAGGGACACATTTGTAAAGTAGTCTTCACCCTTGAACTCTCCACGATAAACATTGCCTTGCGCCCACACCCATGTAGGACAAAATTGAGCATTTCCCGTAGATGAATATGAATAAGAGCCGAAAGCCGACAATATCAAATTGTCAAGGATATTAAATTTCAGCCCCAAATGTGTATTGAAATTCCGTTCTTCGGAGTCATTTTTCTCATAGAGGAGTGCTCCGGGGTGGTTGATGTGTGATGCAGCCGAGTTCTTCACCCAGTTGCCATTAACATCAGTTCCTGCTGGATATGTAGGATTCTGTGCAGCTGCCGAGTAAAACAGCATTCGTGTATCGAAAATGTCGTGTATCTTTGACGAGTAGCCATATACACCAAAATCGCCAACTAAGCGACCATCGAAAGCCTTTTGTGTAGCATCAAGTTTTACCACTAAATTTCGGTAATCGTTAACTTTGACAATTGTATTATGATCCATAAAACCGAACGATGCTCGATAGTTTGAGTTTTCCGAACCACCGCTAAAAGCCAAGTGATGCTGATGTATCAAGCCCGTACGAGTAATTACATCGTGAAAATTGGTGTTGTAGCCACCATTATTGTAATCTAATCCAAGTGCCTCTGCTGTAGCTATATACTCCGGGCCGTTGAGCATTTGCAGATGTTTATACATTGACTCGAATCCGTAGTTGCCATCATATGATATTTCGAAACCTCGCCCCGTTCCTTTCTTGGTCTTAATCTCAATTACACCTGAAGCACCACGGGAACCGTACATTGCCGTTTCGGTAGCATTCTTCAAAATAGTGAAACTCTCGATGTCTGCGGGATATATGGTAGATAGCGTAGCGATGTCAGATGTCACTCCGTCAATAATTACTAACGGGTCATTGCCACCCATAATGGATGTGGTACCACGCACACGGATACTATTCAGCATAGCGAGCCTGTCAGTCCCATTAGTGGTGACGTTCACACCGGCAGACTGACCACTCAATACATCCAAAGCATTATTCAATGGTCCCTTCTTGATATTCTCGGGCCTGATATGCTCTAATGATTTAGTCGCCGAAATGGTATCTTGTTTCTCTCTGATATTCTGTACTTGTGCATCAATTTTTTGAGCACTACAGATGAAGAACATTATGACAAGACAAAGACCGACACTTCCCATCTTGATTCGTTAAATCTCTGTAGATTCCCCAGACCAGACAGTTAATAAATCTTATACGCAATGTATTATAAAGAGGGGGATTGGGAATCTGTACTATTTCCCTGCCTGTCCGTCCGCTTAGCCATTGTATATTTTTTTCTGTTATTTCATATCAGTGATGCTGATAATCCAGGCAAGAACAGAGTAAACATCTATCTCTTTTATACATAAATCCTTTCCAAGGACTTTATAAGCGCAACCATTAACTACATTACATTACAAAGGTAACAATAATTTGTCATTTGAAGAAATTTAGAAAAAAGAAAAAGTCATTATGCGTGATATTTTTTATTTAATTACGACATTTATCAAATACAAAAAATCATAGAAGGACAAAAATCTTTAAATGATTTGATTATAAACAAACTTTAAATAGTTAAATTGCAATAATACTATACCATGGTTGTTCTTTACCTTAATGTAATACTACTGTTATATATCTGGTCATTTATCTCCTTTTGTCGGATGCAAAGGTTGCCAAACCTCTTTTAGAAAACGAAAAGTTCAAGCGGTAAACCATTTGGAGCAGTTTCGTCCTCCGTTGGAGAGTAAACAGCTCCAAAACCTTTTCTTATTCATCGGCTTGGCTGAAAACTGCATCCGGCAACGGAGATAAACGACTGACGAAATAATAGCATAAAACAGCATAGCCCCCCCCTTAATAAGGCAATTTTATCAATGCTGTTTTCATTCTTTTCAGAGGACTATTATTTTCGACAGAGAGAAATTTGGCAAGCGGCAGATTTCACTCCCTCAAAAATAATAGATTTGAATTGCTGTCCTCTTGCCTTTATTGGAAATTGTAGTACCTTTGTAGTGGCTTGTGCGAACGAGCCAAGCAATGTGGAAAGATGGGAACATCGAACCATCAATAAAGTACCGAAAAGAGGGAAAATACCCTCTACCACCGCTCTTTGAGCGTTAAGAAATAATAAAAAGGTTAAATCTTCACCTTTTAGAATGTACCCCTAAAGGTTATGCCCATATTTCTGACTTATAACTCACAAAATATTGAGTAATAATCGGTTGTAAATACAAATATTGTATTTCACTCTCACCAAGTCCATAGTTATATTCGTCAAGTCCCTCTTTACAACTGCCAAGTAGATGTTTACGCCAAGCATTTTCGCATATCTTCCCCTACCCAAACGATTATTGGAAAACACTGTTTTGGGCGAAAGAAAGCACTGCTTTGCAATGGACAAAACAGTGCTTTAACGAAAGTGATATTTTTCACATCCAAAAGAAAAACTGGTTTCTCCTAAAATGGATTCACGGATTCATTTTTCTAGCTATCTCGCTTTAAATGTGAGAATTAAGGTGAAAGGAAACGTTTCACGGGGGGGAACTGTTTTGAAAGGGGAAGTGCTGAGTGGTTCATTATCAAGTTGGTTTCACTATAAATGGCAGGTTCTCAGAAGATTACAATGAATTCACTCTCGAAAGAGCTCCAATTTCTAACTTGTGAAAGCAAAGAATGTTGATTTCCGTTGATTATGGTTGATTATCGTCCGTTATTTACGCTGAAAAACTTGACTTCGCCTTTTTTATGTCGTATTTTTACGAAAAAAAGAATACACCTATGAATCTGATCTGCCAACTGAGAGATTTCTTTTTTCGTGAAGAACCATCCGTTTCGTCGTACGACCGGCTGCTTACCAACCTGAACCGTGCCTGTTCCTACTTGCCCGAAGGGCAGGCCTTTCTCGTGACAGGTGATGGTGAATTCACCGTCCGCCTGACCTGGAAACCCCGGCAGGAAGATGCGGAGAAACGCATGTTCAGCCTGAACGGACAGAATGAAGTGACGGAATGGGTAGAAACAGCTCCATCTGCCGTGGAAGCGAAGAAACCAGTAGCACAGCAGGCAGAAAAGGAACCGAAACAGCAACGGATGATGCAGCGCCTCTCACGCTACCTGAAACTGCACTATGCTTTCCGCTACAACCTGCTGACGGAACGGACGGAATGCGCCCGCCTGAATACAGAAAAAGCCGATGAGTCTCACCTCCTTACTTATACACCCGTAGACAGCCGTATCCTGAACGGCATCGCTCTCAGTGCCATCGAAAACGGCGTGGAGTGCTGGGATCGTGACATCAAGCGATATGTGGAATCCGACCACGTACAAGACTACCACCCCTTTGAACTCTATTTCAATAACTTGCCCGAATGGGACGGCAAGGACCGCGTAACGGAGTTGGCAAAACGGGTATCCGATAAGGATGTCTGGGTACGCGCCTTCCACCGCTGGATGTTGGCCGTCACAGCCCAGTGGACAGGCTCAGGCAATCGTGGCCGCAGGGCCAACAGTGTGGCTCCGCTGCTAGTCAGCCCTACACAGGGCTTGGGTAAATCCACTTTCTGCCGTATGCTGCTTCCAAAAGAACTGCGTGATTACTTCACGGAAAGCTTCGACCTGACCAACAACTCGTCGGCGGAGAACAAACTGGCCTCCTACGGCCTGATCAACCTCGACGAGTTCGACCGCCTTCCCACCAGCCGGATGCCCCAGCTGAAGAATCTGATGCAGATGGAAGACCTGCGTGTGCGTCGTGCCTACCGCCGTTCGGCCGAATCGTTGCCAAGAATCGCCTCATTCATCGGTACAAGTAATCGCCGCGACCTGCTGACCGACCTTTCGGGCAGCCGCCGTTTCATCTGTGTGGAAGTGGAGCATGCCATCGACTGTACGACCTCCATCGACCACGCCCAGCTTTATGCCCAACTGCTGCACGAACTAAACAGTGGTGAGCGCTGCTGGTTCAGCAAGGCCGAAGAGGCCGAAATTCAGGCGGCCAACCGTCCGTTCTACCGCATTACGCCCGCCGAAGAACTTATCGGCAGTTGTTTTGCGTTTGCCGAGGCAGGCGAGCAAGGTGCCCGCCTGATGTCTGCAGCAGATATTTATACCGTGCTGAAGAAAAAGAATCCCGCTGCCTTGAAAGACTGTTCTTGTACTTCGTTCAGCCGCCTGTTGGCCCAGTTGGGGCGGAGGGTACACACAAGGTATGGCAATGGGTATTGGGTGAAGAAGCGATAACCCCTGCTAAGGTTGTATTACTTCTCTGCTACCGCCGGGTCAGCCGTAGCCTTCGGGCTGAGCAGGCTGTGATATTTTTCCGTATCGCCCAATACCTTTAACGCCTCTTTCAGGTCGGGGTCATCCTTCAGCTGCTGGATGATGCTGCCTTTCTGGTAATAGTAACGCTTCAGGATTTCGATGGAAATCATATTGCGTATGTCCTTTGCGAAATAATCCAGGTCGTGGTCCAGGTTATGCTGGAGCTTCTTCTCCAATGCTTCGAATTCGCCGGAGGCATCTTTCAGGTAGCCTTCGAATTCGGCCATTTCCTTCAGGCTTTTCAATATCTTTTCTGTCTGTTGGTCGTACTTGAAGTCGGCTTTCCGTACCATCTCCTTGAAGTCGGCATAGTCGGCATCGGTCAGTTCGAAGTGCTGTGCGTCGGCAATGGTTTCGTGCTTCAGGCAATACTGTGTGGCGTAGTCAAATATCAGGTTGTCGTTCACCAGATAGAACAGAATGTTGGGTAGTTTCTCCTGCTCTACCTGTATGTCGGGAGTCACGCCGCCACCATCGCGCACTTCGCGTCCGGCTGCTGTATGGAATACCGTTGTCAGACTGTCCGGAATACGACCTACGCTGCCGTCGGCATTGCGGTGCTTGTAGTCGATGGCCTGCACGCAGCGTCCGCTGGGGATGTAGTATTTGGAAGTCGTGATTTTCATCTGTCCGCCATAGGGCAGGGAGCGTGTGGTCTGTACCAGTCCCTTGCCGTACGTGCGTGTACCGACAATCACCGCACGGTCCAGGTCCTGTAATGAACCGGCCAGGATTTCCGAAGCCGATGCCGTGGAACTATTGACTAACACAGCCAACGGGATATCCAAATCGATGGGTTCGCGCAATGTTTTGTAGGACATATTGATTTGTTCGATTTTGCCTCGGGTGGTTACTAAGGTTTTTCCACGTGGTAAGAAGTAATTGGCAATATCTACCGCCTCGTCCAGCAATCCGCCGCCGTTGTTGCGCAGGTCGATGACCAGCGAGGTGATGCCCTGCTTCTTCAGGTCGAGGAACGCTTGCTTGAATTCTCGTGCAGGTTTACCTGAGAATGTACTGAGGTTGATGTAGCCCACATTGTTTTCCAGTTTCGTATAATAAGGTATGATAGGCAGCTCGATGGCCCGGCGCACCAGTTCGAATTCCAGTGGTTTCTCCACGCCCGGACGTTGCACTGTCAGCTTGAAGCTGGTACCTGCCTGGCCGCGGAGCATTTCGCTGATTTCCTGGTTGTTCTTTCCTTCCAGATCCTGTCCGTCGATGGCCATCAGGATATCGCCTGCCTTCAGTCCGGCTTTGGCTGCCGGCATACCTTCGTAGGGTTCGCCTATCATGGAACGCTTCAGTTTCGTATTCCAGGTGATGATAGAGCCGATACCGCCATAGGTGTTCTTCAGCATCTGCTCCAGTTCGCTCTGGTCGTCTTCGGGATAATAGGCCGTATAGGGGTCGAGCGAATAGAGCATGGCGTCGATGCCCTCACGGATCGTTTTGTTGGCATCAATCGTATCTACATACAGCAAGTCCAGTTCTTTCACGATTGAACTGAAAATGTCGATATTCTTGGCTAACTGAAAACTGCGGTTGTCACTGTTCTTGAAACTCAGAAATGCTGTGCCAGCCACTATCAGCAACAACAGAGCGATCCAACGTACTTTACAAAATCTTTTCATATTCATATCCGTCATACAATGTTCTTGTTCATAAGTTTTCGATCTCTTTTTTGATATCCTTCCAGCAGGCAGCGGTAAGTTCGGCTCCTACGACCTGAATGACTTTCGCAGCAAGTATGGAAGCGATGCGGGCACATTTTTCGAGTGAGCAGCCGGTGACCAGTCCGTACAGAAAGCCGGCGGCAAAGTAATCGCCTGCTCCTGTCGTATCGGCTACTTTAGACACTTGTACTGGTGCTACCTCCAGTATCTGAGTCCCTTTGCGCACCAACGATCCGCGTGCTCCCAATTTCACTATAGCTATGCTGCATGTTTGCGCCAGGGTTTCCAAGGCTTCTTCGGGTGTTCCGCCGGCAAAAGCTTTCGCTTCTTCTTCGTTGGCAAAAACAATGTCCACGTATTTGTTTAACAGCAACGAGAAGAATTCTCTGTCTGCATCTACTATATTATAGCTGGCCATATCCAGACAGACTTGCAATCCGGCTTCTTTGGCCAGTTCTACGGCCCGCAGAATCATGTCGTGGTCTTGTACCAGATAGCCTTCGACAAACAGATAGGTGTATCCCTTGAACATGTCCAGCGACAAATCTTCGGCCTTCAGTGCGGCTGCGGCTCCCAAATAGGTACCAAACGTACGTTCTCCATCGTTTTGGGATATAAAGGTGGAAGCAATTCCTGTAGGCAGGGTAGAAGAGACAAGCAGATGATCTTCGATACCTTTGCTCTTCAGTGTGCTTTTCAGGAAGTCGCCATAAGAATCTGAACCGATTTTTCCGATGAATCCGCTGGGAGCTCCCAGGCTTGCCAAAGCTCCGATGGCATTGCCGGCTGAGCCGCCTGCTGCCTTATAGGTCTTCAGATCCTTAAAATATGCCGTGATAAGGTGGAACCGTTCTTCGTCGATCAATGTCATGCTGCCTCGCGGAAGTCCCATCTGTTTCAGGACCTCATCACTCTCAAAAGTGGCCAAAACATCGACTAAAGCGTTGCCTAATCCAATTATTTTCTCCATTTCGATAAATTTTTCTGCAAAGATATTGCATATTTCAAAATATCCTATTAATTTTGCACCGCATTTGAGAAAAAACAACACTCTTCGTTAGCTCAGTCGGTTAGAGCATCTGACTGTTAATCAGAGGGTCCTTGGTTCAAGTCCAAGACGAAGAGCACTTTTAAAGTCAAATGCAAATTTTCTTCGTTAGCTCAGTCGGTTAGAGCATCTGACTGTTAATCAGAGGGTCCTTGGTTCAAGTCCAAGACGAAGAGCAGAAGTCCGCAACAAGCGGACTTTTTTGTTTTCAGGCCTTTCCCTTGGCGGGGAGAGTGGCGGACGAAAAAAGAGGAGAAAAGCATATTGGACTATCGCTTTTCTCCTCTTTTTCTTTTGGTGCGGGTGATAGGACTCGAACCTACACGCCTTGCGGCACCAGATCCTAAGTCTGGCGCGGCTGCCAATTACGCCACACCCGCAACGGTGTTTGCTTGTTCAGCGGGGCAAAGGTAGAAAATATTTTTTGTTCTTCCAACTATTCACGGCTTTAGTTTTTCAAGGTTTCACTTGCAGCAGGCTTCGGGCTTCTTCGATGAGGGTGTCTATTTGGCGTTCGTAAGCAGCTACGGTATCCATGTCCATCTTGATGTCGGGGTCGATACCGAATTCGATATGCTGCTTGTCGGCGTCGAGGTGGGGACTGGCGGAGAAGCGTACAATCCAGCCGTTGGGAAGCTCGGAGGTGAAGGGGAGGCCCGAACCTCCTCCGCTCTTGTCGCCCAGCAGGGTGACGTTGGGCATGTAGCGCATGGCGTTGATGAAGTCGTTCGTGGCGCTGTAGGAGTGGCGGTTGGTCAGCACGACGGCTTTCTTCTGCCAGCGCACGCCGTCCGACGGATCGACATAGATAGGTTCCGGCTCGGAGAAGTCGCTGTGCCCCTTGCCCGTCTTGTGCTGGATGTAGCCCGTCAGTACGCGTTCGTTGGTGAAGCGGGCGGCAAAACGGGTAGAGTAGGTGAGGTTGCCGCCGCCGTTGTTGCGCACGTCGATGATGAGGCCGTTGCAGGCGGCCAGGTAAGAGAGGGTCTCGTCCAGATTGCCTTCGCCGATACCGTCGGAGAAGGAGGTGTAGGAGATGTAGCCGATGTTGTCGTCCAGAATGGTGTATTTCAATCCCGCGGAGATGCGGTAGTCGCGTCCCAGGTATCGTTCGACAAGGCTTTCGTCATAGTTGCGCGGGTAGTCCAGGTACCAGTCCCAGTAACGGGCGGTGTTCGAGGCGGAATAGAGATTCACGTGCCCGTCTTTCAGCTCGGCCAACATGTTGCCCAATACCTCGAACAGGCCGTCATTGCTCATGTCAGGGGTAATCAGTGGCTGGTATTTGTCGCGGATGGCGTCCCAGTCTATTTGTTTGTAGTCCAGGAAGCAGTATTGCTCGTCGATGATTTTCCAGAGGGCTTCGAAGTTGCCCTGAGGGGTATTGTCGAATTCTTCTTCACGGATGCAGCTGTGGAAGAGCAGTATCGGAAGGATGAGAAGTAAAATGTATTTCAGGAAGAAGACCGATTGTTTCATAAGGTTTGCTTTTTCTTGTTAGGAAGCAGGTAGAATTTCTTGACGAAGCCTACCATGAATACATGCGAATAGGCGTGTGTCCGCAGGTTGTTGATACTGGACTGCTGGGCGTCCCATACGTAGGCCAGACGCATTTTCATCCGTCCTACGGGCAGGTCGGCGGTGAGCATCTGGCGCAGGGAGGGCTGGTTGTGGAGCGAGGTGAAACGCACCACACCGTCGGCATGGCCCAGCGAGAAGATTTCGTAGTAGGACTGCCCGTAGTGGGGCGAGAACATCACGCCCATGACAGGCAGATTGGCCTGATAGCGCAGGGTGATGGGATAGCGCTTGATGCGCAGGTCCCAGATGGCCATGACGGAAGCGTCGAGGTTGACGTAGGCACGGGCTGAAGCCGGATTGTTGCCGTTGTGCAGGTTGTAGACGAAGCCGCCGTTCAGGTCGGCCAGTCCGCCGGCCAGCAGGCGAAAGTGGTCGGTCAGGCGGAAGTGGTAATGCAGGCCGTAGTTCCAGTTGAGCAGGGCGGAGAGGGTATTGTTGTTGTCCACGTGGTTATGGGTGTAGTTCACGTAGCCCTGGAAGAAACTTTGGCGCGAAAGGTTTCCGTCGGCCCAGCGGGTCATGCGCATGCTTTCGCGGGAGAGGCGGAATTCAATGCCCCGATACTCCTGTGGCGACAGGTAGGTGTCGTACATGTTGGCCGCACCCACGCCGTAGAGGGTGGCGCGGGTGACGTAGCGGGTCGGATCGTTCAGCATGATGGAATCTGCGGGTGTCTGTGCCGTCAGGCTGCCGGCGGTCAGGAGCAGGCCTGCCATGATTCCTGTCAGTTTATGGTTCATCATCTCAGTTCATTCAAATAGCTTTTCATACGTCAGAACAGTTTCATCTGTCCCGTCAGTTCGTCCAGGATGTCGCCTTCGCTCTTGTCCTGATCGGGGTCCAGGTTTTCGGGCTCTTCTTCGGGCTCTTCGGCGGCGGGTTGCGGTTCGGGCTGGCGGGTTGGCTCCAGTTCGTTGATGGTATCGATGGCGTAGGTCGTCAGTCGCTTGCCCTTGGCCTTGAAGCCCTTGACGGCGATGAACTCGTCGGCCTCGACAATCATCGGGTCGCGGAAGCTGTCGTGTCCGCCGAATACGACTTCCAGGCGGGGGTAGCATTCGTCGGTCAGCAGGATGAGCTTGCTGTTCCGGTTGTCGCCCAGGTAGTTCTGTTTGCGGCTGCTCGACTCGAAGCAGAAGCGTTTGATGTAGGGGTAGTTCTGCTGGTCGGCATCGTAGAGCACGGCGGTCCAAACTTTATTCGGGTCGAATTTCTCCATGATGCGGATGCCGTCTTCGTAGTGGTTGTTCACGTCGAAGTTGGTGGTGTAGAATTCGCCGTTGTTCAGGACGACGAGGATGAGTTCGTCGCTCTGGTATTCGCCCAGGTATTCGCCGCGGCCGTCGTAGTTGAGGCGCAGCACGTCGCGGTCGAACCACACCTTGCGTCCGCCCAGCGTGGAGCCGCCGCGCTGCTTCAGCGTGATTTTGTGGACCGGGTTGCGCGTCAGGATGTTGCCGATGGCCTGACGTCCCTTGATGCCTATCTGGCTGAAGTCTTCTTCGAAGATGATTTTGCGGATGCGCGGGTTGGGTTTCAGGGTCACCTTGATGATTTCGGCTTCACCGTTGGGGTTGGCGCTGAAGTAGGTGATCTTGGACTCGGGTGTACCCTGCGTCACGTCGTACTCGCGGTCGCGGATGATGGACGTCACGGCAAAGCGCTTGATGTAGGTCGTCCCGTTCTTGCCGTCGCGGTAGCACACGTTGTAGATGGTGCGCTTGTCGTTCTTCTTGAAGACGTTGGCGTAGAGGATGTTCTTGCCCACGAACTTCTTGTCGGCCACGGGCGTGATGAGGTAGCGGCCGTCGCGGAAGAAGAGGATGACGTCGTCCAGGTTCGAGCAGTTGGCCAGGAATTCGTCCTTCTTCAGGCTGGTGCCGATGAAGCCTTCCTCGCGGTTGATGTAGAGCTTCTCGTTGGCCTCGATGACCTTGGTGGAGTCGATGGTGTCGAAGTTGCGCAGCTCCGTGCGGCGGGGGAAGTTCTTGCCGTATTTCTCCTTGAGCATACGGAACCAGTCGACGGTGTATTCCACGAGGTTGGCCAGGTGGCGTTCGGTCTCCTCGATGTCGGCCTTCATGCGGGCTATCTGCTCTTCGGCCTTGTCGGAGTTGAACTTCAGGATGCGGGCCATCTTGATTTCCATCAGGCGGAGGATGTCGTCTTTCGTCACTTCGCGGATGAACTGCGGGTAGTAGGGCGTCAGGCGCAGGTCGATGTGTTCGCAGGCGGCGTCCATGTCGCGGGCCTGTTCGAATTCCTTGTCCTTATAGATGCGTTCTTCGATGAATATCTTTTCGAGCGAGGCGAAGTGCAGGCTTTCGCGCACCTCGTCGCGGTGGATTTCCAGTTCGCGGCGCAGCAGGTCGCGGGTGTTGTCGACGGACTTGCGCAGGACGTCGCTCACGGTGAGGAAGTGGGGCTTGCGCTCGTCGATGACGCAGCAGTTGGGCGAGATGCTCACCTCGCAGTCGGTGAAGGCGTAGAGGGCGTCGATGGTCTTGTCCGACGACGTGCCCGGCGTCAGGTGCACCAGTATCTCGACGCTGCCCGATGTCAGGTCCTCCACCTTGCGTATCTTGATTTTGCCCTTCTCGCTGGCCTTCACGATGGAGTCGCACACGCTGGCCACGGTCTTGCCGTAGGGGATTTCGCGGACGGCGAGCGTTTTGTTGTCTATCTTCTCGATTTTCGAGCGGACGCGCACCGTGCCGCCGCGTTCGCCGTCGTTGTACTTCGACACGTCGATGCTGCCGCCCGTCTGGAAGTCGGGGTAGAGGCGGAAGTCTTCGCCGTGGAGGTAGCTGATGGCGGCGTCGCACAGCTCGTTGAAGTTGTGGGGCAGGATTTTGGACGACAGGCCGACGGCAATGCCTTCCACGCCCTGGGCCAGCAGCAGGGGGAACTTGACGGGCAGGGTGACCGGTTCGCGGTTGCGGCCGTCGTAGGACAGCTTCCACTCCGTCGTCTTGGGGTTGAACACCACGTCGAGGGCAAACTTCGAGAGGCGGGCTTCGATGTAACGGGGAGCGGCGGCGCTGTCGCCCGTCAGGATGTTTCCCCAGTTACCCTGGCAGTCGATGAGCAGGTCTTTCTGCCCCAGCTGCACCAGCGCGTCGCCGATGGAGGCGTCGCCGTGGGGGTGGAACTGCATGGTGTGGCCCACGATGTTGGCCACCTTGTTGTAGCGTCCGTCTTCCATGCGGCGCATGGAGTGCAGGATGCGTCGCTGCACGGGTTTCAGTCCGTCCATGATGTGGGGCACGGCGCGTTCCAGAATGACGTACGAGGCATAGTCCAGAAACCAGTTCTGGTACATGCCGCTCAGTTGGTGTTTCACGTTCTCGTCTTTCTTGTCGGCGGGTTTGTAGTCCGAGTGTTCCTCCCGGCCTTCGGGCAGGTTGTCCTGTTCTTCCTGGGTCTTGTCAAAGTCTTCGCTCATATTGAATTTGGTCCGTATGCGGTCGTCGATAATTTCGTTGCAGGCAAAAATAGCAAAACGCGGGCGCATTGGCAAATGAAAGCCCCCGTTTTTTGATTTGCCTGTGCCGGGACGCCCTCTATTTTATCGAATTTTACGAAAAATCCCGGGAAAAACCGGTATTTGCATCGGTTTTGCAGGCCCGCCGGCGTTGCGGACGGTTGTCGGGAAGGTTCCGTAGGGCTTCGGCAGTTTGCGGAAAGCTTTCGGGAGGGTTTCGTAGGGCTTCGGAAGTTTGCGGAAAGCTTTCGGGAAGGTTCCGCAGGGCTTCGGAAGTTTGCGGAAAGCTTTCGGGAAGGTTCCGCAGGGCTTCGGAAGTTTGCGGAAAGCTTTCGGGAGGGTTTCGTAGGGCTTCGGAAGTCTGCGGAAAGCTTTCGGGAGGGTTTCGTAGGGCTTCGGCAGTCTGCGGAAAGCTTTCGGCTGGGTTTCGCAGGGCTTCGGAAGTTTGCGGAAAGCTTTCCGCAGAGTTCGCGGGGCGGCCTTGTGCATTTTTAATATTCCCCGAGACCCGATGTATCGGATAAATCCCTATCTTTGGACAAGATAGGATGCGGTTCGGCATAAAAAATCAAGCAAGCTTGTTTTTTATACTCTTACCTTTCACTATCTTTGTGGCGTTTTTATCGAGAATTAGGAATAAAATTAATCAATATTTTACGAAAATGGCACAAGAAGACGTTTTTAAGAAACTTGTATCACATTGCAAGGAGTATGGTTTTGTGTTTCCCAGCAGCGAAATCTACGACGGACTGGGAGCCGTATACGACTACGGACAGAACGGTGTGGAACTGAAGAACAACATCAAGCAATACTGGTGGCAGAGCATGGTGCTGCTCCACGAGAACATCGTGGGCATCGACTCGGCCATCTTCATGCACCCCACGATCTGGAAAGCCAGCGGACACGTGGACGCATTCAACGATCCCCTCATCGATAACCGCGATTCGAAGAAGCGCTACCGCGCCGACGTGCTCATCGAAGACCAGATAGCCAAGTACGACGAAAAGATAAACAAGGAAGTGGCCAAGGCTGCCAAGAAGTTCGGCGACGCCTTCGACGAGGCCCAGTTCCGCTCGACCAACGCCCGTGTGCTGGAGCACCAGCAGAAGCGTGATGCCCTGCATGAACGTTATGCCAAGGCCATGAACGCCGGACCGGACCTGAACGAGCTGCGCCAGATCATCCTCGACGAAGAAATCGTCTGCCCCATCAGCGGTACGAAGAACTGGACCGAAGTACGCCAGTTCAACCTGATGTTCTCTACCGAAATGGGTTCTACGGCCGACGGTTCCATGAAGGTATATCTCCGTCCCGAGACGGCGCAAGGCATTTTCGTCAACTACCTGAACGTACAGAAGACGGGTCGCATGAAAATCCCCTTCGGTATCGCACAGATCGGTAAGGCCTTCCGCAACGAAATCGTGGCCCGCCAGTTCATCTTCCGCATGCGCGAGTTCGAACAGATGGAGATGCAGTTCTTCGTAAAACCCGGCACAGAACTCGAATGGTTCAAGAAGTGGAAAGAAATCCGCCTGAAGTGGCACAAGGCCCTGGGCTTCGGCGACGACCACTACCGTTACCACGATCACGAAAAGCTGGCCCACTACGCCAACGCCGCTACGGACATCGAATTCCTGATGCCCTTCGGTTTCAAGGAAGTGGAAGGTATCCACAGCCGCACCAACTTCGACCTCTCTCAGCATGAGAAGTTCTCGGGCAAGAACATCAAGTACTTCGATCCCGAAACGAACGAAAGCTACACGCCGTACGTCATCGAGACCTCCATCGGCGTCGACCGTATGTTCCTCAGCATCATGTCTGCTTCTTATAAGGAAGAGCAGCTGGAGAACGGCGAAAGCCGCGTCGTGCTGAAGTTGCCTGCTGCCCTGGCTCCGGTGAAACTGGCTGTGATGCCGCTCGTCAAGAAAGACGGCCTGCCCGAGAAGGCACGCGAGATTATCGACTCACTGAAGTTCCACTTCAATTGCCAGTACGACGAGAAAGATTCCATCGGCAAGCGCTACCGTCGTCAGGACGCCATCGGTACGCCCTACTGCGTTACCGTTGACCACCAGACGCTGGAAGACGGCTGCGTCACGCTGCGCGACCGCGACACCATGAAGCAGGAGCGCGTGGCCATCGCCGACCTCGACCGTCTGATTGCCGACCGTGTCAGCATCACGTCGTTGCTCAAGACACTTTGAGAATGGAGAATTGATAATTGATAATGAAGAATTCTATGAGAAGAATACGCAAGATCCTTTGCTTCCTGTTGCCCCTGGCTGCCCTGCTCTTCGCTTCGTGCGAGGAGGTGCAGGAGGCCAGCAAGTACGACAACTGGCAGTCGCGCAACGAGGCTTTCATCGACTCCATCGCTCGCGAGACGGGTGGTCTGATTATCGACTCGGAGGAGAAAGCCGCTGCTGTGGAGGTAGGCCGGCTGTTTGCCATTGCTACCACTGCAGGTACCATGTCGGGCGACCAGTATGTCTATTGCAAGAAGATTACAGCCAATCCCGACGGACGCCGTCCGCTCTACACCGAATCGGTATCTGCCTACTATTACGGCACACTGATTACGGGCGACCGGTTTGACGGAAACTTTACGGGTTACTCGGCCCTCGACCAGGGCACGCTGAACGCTACGGACAAGGCGCCGACCGAGTTCGATGCACCCAGCGAGTTTTCTGTCAGCGGCGTCATTGCCGGATGGACGGCTGCTCTTCAGCTGATGAAAACGGGCGAACGCTGGATGCTGTACATTCCCTATCAGTCGGGTTATGGTACGAGCGGTAGCGGAAGCATCTTGGGCTATTCGGCCCTCACTTTCGACCTCGATCTGGTAGAAGTGGTAGAAGACGAAGATTGAGACAACTTTTAGAAGTTGTACGGATAGAAAAAAGGCTTGCGGTAGCATCGATGCTGCCGGCAAGCCTTTCTCGTTTTCGGTGGGGAAGGGTTACCACCGTTTTTTCAGTTCCTTTGCCCAGATTTTGTAGCCTTTCTCGTTGAGGTGCAGGCCGTCGGTGCTCAGCTCTTTACGCAGGACGTGTGTTCCTTTCTCGGTGAAGAGCGGGAAGAGGTCGACGAAGTCAATCTGCTGTTCGTGGGCGAGCTTCTTCAGGCGGGCGTTTATTTCCGGCACGAGTTCGGTCTTGCCCGTCAGCAGGCGGTAGCGGCCGAAGCTTTCGTTGATGGGCAGCAGGCTTTGCAGGTGGAGCCGGGTCTGCGGCGACTCGCGGCGGATGCGTTCCACGGTGAGACGGATGAGGTCGGCGATGCTGTCGGCCGTCAGTCCGTGGGACACGTCGTTGATACCGATCATCAGGAACAGTTCGCGCGGCTGTCCGGGCAGGATCTGGTGTAGGCGTCGGTAGACACCCATCACCTCGTCGCCGATGATACCGCGGTTCACCACGTGTTTCCGTCCCAGCCGTTTGCCCCAGTCGCCTCCGTTTTCGGTCAGGCTGTTGCCCAGCATTACGATATCTTCCGTCGTAATGGGCGGCTCGTCCATGAATTGCAGGAAACGTTCGTAGTAGTGGGCGTGGTAGGGCGCCATGCCTTCCTGGTCGAGGATGGAGGCTGCCACGGCGTTCGATACCAGCGAGCGCAGGCGCACCACGCTGTGTCCGTCTTCGGGATGCACGGCGTTGATGAGCAGGATGACGCTCGTGTCCGTTTCAGGATCGATGACGATGCTGGTACCTGTATAGCCTGTGTGGCTGTAAGTGTTCGGGCTGAAGAGGTCGCCGTTGTTCGAAGCGTAGGCGGTGAAACTGTCCCAGCCCAGTGTACGGCCGATGGAGGACACGGCGCGGGGAACAGTGCGCATGGCTTTCACACCCTGCGGACTCAGGATGCGCCGGCCATTCCACTCGCCACCGTTCTGGAGGGCGGCGCAGAGCACGGCGATGTCTTCAGCGCAGGAGAAGACACCTGCATTGCCGCTGATGCCTCCATTCATGATGCGGGCCAGCGGGTCGTGTACTTGTCCGCGCAATACCTGTCCGTTGGCTTGCCGTTCGGTGGGAGCGATAAGGCGTCCGCCGTCAGCCTGTGCCCATTGGGGCAGGTCGGTGTTCACCCAGTTGCCTTTTTTATCTTGTGTGCAAGGCAGGTAATCGGTGTGCTTCATACCCAGCACGTCGAAAATGTGTTCGTGGGCGAAATCCCGGAGCGATTGCCCGCTGACGGTTTCCACGATGTGCTGCAGGGTGATGAAGTTCAGGCAGCTGTACTGGAAGTCGGTTTGCGGACGGAAATCGCGCGGGCAGGTGGCAATGTATTCCATCAGCGCCCCGGGGTTGAGGATGCCGTGTTCCTTGCTCAATTTCTGTACGTCAGCATAGGGTGGCAGGCCGGAAGTGTGCGTCATCAAGTCCTGGATGCGGATGACCTGCGTTTCCTTGCCGTCCTCGCTCTGCCAGTTCTGGAAGTCGGGGAGATAGAGATTTACGGGGTCGAGCATACGCAATTTACCTTGTTCAGCCAGAATCATAACACAAATCGCAGTAGACATGGATTTGCTGCACGAAGCCATGTCGAATACGGTGGCGGTGGTCATCGGTTCTACCTTAGGTACCAGGCTCTTATTACCATAGGCCTTCAGATAGGCCATCTTGCCGTGACGTACGACAGCCAGCACAGCTCCCGGTATTTCTTTTTGGGCGATGGCCTGGTTGATGGCTTCGTCGGCCCATAAAAGCCGTTGTGAGTCCATGCCGACCTGCTCGGGAACTACACGCTGGAGTGGTTGTGCACTAACGGCAGCAAATCCCAACAGGCAGGAGAGAATCAGACAAAGAGTTTTCATGAGGTCATGCATATTGGGTTATTGTTTTCCTTCGCGATAGGCATCTACGGCTTTCTTTACAGAACCGTGCATTAACAACAAGGCTTTGGCTTTTCCGTAGTCCAGACCGAGTTCTTCGACCAGCATACGGGTGCCGCGGTCCACCAGCTTCTTATTGCTCAGCTGCATGTTGACCATCTTGTTGCCTTTGACGCGCCCCAGTTGGATCATAACTGAAGTAGTAATCATGTTCAGAATCATTTTTTGTCCCGTGCCCGACTTCATGCGCGAGCTGCCGGTGACGTATTCCGGTCCTACAATCATTTCGATGGGGACATCAGCCTCGGCAGCCATGGGTGAGTCGGGATTGCTGGTGATACAGGCGGTCAGGATACCATGTTCGCGGGCTTCGTGCAGGGCGCCAATGACGTAGGGGGTGGTACCCGATGCGGCAATGCCGATGACGGTGTCCTTGGTCGTGATGTTGCGTTCCACCAGTTCCTCCCAGCCGCGGTGAATGTCGTCTTCGGCATTCTCTACAGGATTGCGTAGAGCCGTGTCGCCTCCGGCAATGAGGCCGATAACCAGCGTGTTCGGCATGCCGAATGTGGGCGGTATTTCTGAAGCGTCGAGTACACCCAGACGTCCGCTGGTGCCGGCTCCCATGTAGAAGATGCGGCCACCCTGCTTCATGCGGGGTACAATCTGGGTTACTAGTTTTTCTATCTGCGGGATGGCCTTTTGTACGGCCAGGGCTACTTTCTGGTCTTCAGTATTGATATCTTCCAGTATTTCGCGGACAGACTTCTTTTCCAAGTCGTTGTAGAGCGAAGGTTGCTCTGAAATCTTGATGAATGCCATATTCTTGTATAATCGGTTAGTGGTTAATAGTTAACGGTGGTAGGTGATGAGGCCTTCCATAGGACTCTTGAGGATGGTGCCCAAACGGATGCCCATTTCGTCGGCGGCTTGTGCCAGCACGTCTTTGTAGTAGTAGGCTACGGAACCGATGAAGTGGACTTCATGGCTTGTGTAATCATATTGCATGACGTTACGTTTCAGGAACGATTTGAAGCTGTTCAGGACGAGGTTATGTACGCAAGGTTCGTTAAGGTTTTGTGCCAGGAAGGGTGACAGGCTGGCCAGGAAACGGTTGGGGAACGGCTTGCGGTAGACGCGGTCGATGATGTCGGCTGGGGTCAGGTTGAACTGGCTGAGGAATTTCTCCTTCAGTTCCGGCGTCATCTGATTTTTTAGGATGTCGCCTACCAATAGTTTGCCCAGGCAGGCACCGCTACCTTCGTCACCCAGGATAAAACCAAGAGGAGATACGTTCTGCACAATCTTCCCGCCATCGTAGTAGCACGAGTTGGAGCCCGTGCCCATGATGCAGGCAATGCCTGCGTGGTGTCCGCACAGACTGCGGGCAGCGGCCAGCATATCGGTACTAACCTCTACTTGTTCCTTAACGTGTAGGTGTCGGAGAATGGCCCGGCGAACAGTTTCTATCTTATCTGGAAAAGCGCATCCTGCACCGTAGAAGTAGACTGCATCCAGTTCACTGGCCTGTAGCTGGGGCAGAAGAGCAGTCGCTATCTCGTTACTGATCTCTTCTTCACTTTGGAAAAAGGGATTGGTACCTTTCGTAAAAATCTGTTGGAGAACTTCTCCATGCTCGACCAAACACCAGTCGGTCTTGGTAGAGCCGCTGTCTGCTATCAGTATCATAGTAATAAAGTTTATATCTTAATATATATTTTTCTTTTGTACAGTTGGTATCCGATGCACCAGTTGATAGCGACGAATACCAGCGCATAAATCAGTGATCCGCCAGTATTACCAAAAATCGGTTGCATTATCTTGTCGTAAAGCAGGCCGTGGATGGAAATGCTGCCATCACCCCAAGGCAGGTGGATGCTTCCGAACAGAATGCCCAACACACCGCCCAGCACGTACATGAACAACGGGTTCACGCCAAACGATTCGAAGAACAGGCTCCAGCGTTTATATCCCTTTACGTCAATAATCCAGATGAGCAGGGCCAGCAAGCTGGATGCCAGTCCACAGGTAGTAAGTACAAAAGTAGGCGACCATATCTTCTTATTGAGCGGGCATCCGTAGCTCAACAGCAAGCCGCTGAAGGTGAGAATGGTACCTACCAAGAACAGTTTGACGAGATGCGATTGGAGCACTTCTTCGCGGCTGCGGCTGGCTGCCTTCTTGTCGCCCAGCATCATACGGCCCACCCAGAAGCCCAGCAGTACGTGAGCGATGGAGGGAATAGTACTCAGCAGGCCCTCAGGATCGATTCCGTTGTCTTTATACATATGGGCAGGGGTAAGTACGGCACGGTCTACGATGGACAGGATATTAGTTTCGTTGTAGGCAAAACCGTTGTCACACATCAGCAGAACAAAGTAGCCTACGAGGAGCGTGGCGATGAGGTAGGGGATGCGGCTATGCTTCATCGTAAGAGCCACGATGGAAGCGGCGCAGTAGCACAGAGCCAGGCGCTGCATGACGCCTAGAATGCGCATGCGGTCGAATGTCCATACCGATGCCCACAGGTTTTGCCCAAAGCTCAGCTCGTCGGGGGCAGAGGACCAGTAGTAGCAGAAACGCGAGAACCAGCCGATAGCCATACCGATGATAAAGATGACGACGGTACGTCGCAGAATCTTCCGGAGTGTGGCGTGGCTGTAAGTAAAATTGTATTTCTTCAATGAAATGTAGGTCGATATGCCCATGATGAACATGAAGAAAGGGAACACCAGGTCGGTTGGTGTCAACCCGTTCCACTCGGCATGACGCAGAGGAGCGTAGATGTGTCCCCATGAGCCGGGATTATTTACCAGGATCATGCCGGCGATAGTAATTCCTCGCAGAATATCAAGGGCGAGAATACGTTTGCTGTTGGTTTGCTGTTGGGTCATAATGATTGTTCCTCCTTTCTGTCTTTAGCGGTTGTACATTCATCTACCAGATAGGCTATCGATACATATGGGATGCCAGAATTAGTGGTCAGGCCGATCTCACACGTGCGGCTATTGCTGTAACCTATCTGGATATTGCGTTCTTCTATTTGCGGACGGAGTTTACGCAGAGCATAGGCATTCAGTTCAGGATGCGTAAAACCACGGTCGCCTGCGAAACCGCAGCAACCCACTTCCTCGGGTACGAATACCTGCGTAGAACATAGACGAGCCAGGGCGATGAGCGTATCGGCCAGCCCCATCTTACGCATGGAGCACGTGATGTGCAGGGCTACGGGGCGGTCGACGGGTTTGAACACAAGACGGAAACGAAGGAAGGTGTAAATGAACTCAGCCGGCTCGTAAAGCTTCATGCGGTGAATGGTTTCGCGCATACGGTGGAGACAGGGACTTTGGTCGCAGAGTACGGGGTATCGTCCTTGTTCGCTGGCTTCCCATAAAGCCTCTTCCAGTTCGTGCGTTTTGCGGTCGGCGATGTCCATCATACCTTTGCTTTCCCAGATGGTACCGCAGCACAGCTTCTCCATGTCCTTGGGGAAGATGACACGGTAGCCTGCCTTGTGGAGTAGGGCCACCATCTTGTTGACCAGTGCTTGTTCGACTGGTGATTTGCGGGCAAGTCCCATGGTCTGGTTGATGCAGCTGGGGAAGTAAACGACAGCTTCACAGTCTCCTCTTTCGTTAGAAGGTTGAGGCTGTTCAGGCTTGAATGCTTTCGGCATTGCCGGTGACCATTGTGGAATACCCAGGAGAGTGTGCATGCCATGTGTCAGTTTGCTCATGGCAGCGGTGCCCAGTATGACGTGGGCGGTATCGGCCAGGGTGAGTACGGGACGTAGTGCACCTTTGATGCCGGCAAAGTGGCGGGAAGCATAGTTCCCTGCCTTGTAGCCAAGACTGTCAGGAGGCAGGAGGCGTTGACGTACAAGATGAGTCAAATCGCCTGTATTGATGCTCATAGGACACGACATTGAGCAGAGTCCATCGCCTGCACAGGTTTGGTTACCCAAGTAATGATATTGTTTCTCCAGTAGGGCGAGACGTGCCGGATCATTGCCTTCCTGACGCAGACGAGCCAACTCACGTTGGATAACGATGCGCTGGCGCGATGAGAGGGTGAAGCCGTACGACAGGCAGTTTACTTCACAGAAGCCACATTCAATGCAGCGGTTGATTTTTGATAATGAGGCATGACCTTTGTCATCTGTTATCATTGGCAATGGCTTGAAGTGCTTCAGGTGACATTTGGGATCATCATTGAAGATGACACCGGGATTGAGCAGGCCTTTGGGGTCGAAGAGCTGCTTCACGGATTTCATCACCTCGTAGGCCTCGTCGCCCCACTCGTAACGAACGTAGGGGGCCATGTTGCGACCTGTGCCGTGTTCGGCCTTCAGGGAGCCGTCGTACTTGTCTACCACCAGCGTCTTGACGTCCTCCATCAGTGCCTCGTAACGGTCCACTTCCGCTTGGGTAGAGAAGCTTTGATTGAGGATGAAGTGATAGTTTCCCTCTAGTGCGTGTCCGTAGATGCAGGCGTCGTCGTAGCCGTGGCGGGCGATGAGGGCCTGCAGGTCAGCGGTGGCTTCGGGCAGGTCTTCGATATGGAAGGCCACATCTTCGATGAGGCAAGTGGTGCCGGGACGGCGCGTGCCTCCCACGCTGGGGAAAATGCCAGAACGGATGGCCCAGTATTTACCGTACTCTGCCGGGGTGTCGGTAAAGTGCACGGGGATGTAGGTACGGAAGGCTGAGAGCGTTTGCTCAATGGTGGCAATGCGGGCCTTCAGCTCTTCGGGCGTGCGGGCCTTGGTTTCGGTCAATACGGCGGTGAGGCCCGACGGGTCGGTGACTTCTCCTTTATACTTTATGTATATAGGGTCGTCTACGGACGACAGGCTTTTGTAGTCCAGCAGCTCTGCACCCTTCACAATCCACTCTTCCTTCGAATCGGTCAGTTTCTTCATAGCTACTACTGCACGGCATGCTTCGCGGATGTCCGTAAAGTAAACCATTGCGCTGGCCTTATAGGGGTAGTCGTACTCGGTGCGCATGGTTACTTGCGAGAGGAAGGCCAAGGTACCTTCGCTGCCTACCATCAGGTGGGCGATGATGTCGAATGGGTCATCGAAACAGACGAAGGGCAGGAGGTTGAGGCCTGTGACATTCTTGATGGCATATTTGTAACGGATGCGCTCCAATAGCTTGGGATTGGCATGGATGCGATCGCGCAGGTGGCAGATGCCTCGGATAAAGTCGCGATGCGTTACTTCGAAGCCGGCGCGGCTTATAGGATCGCCTGTGTCGAGTACCGTACCGTCGGCCAGAATGATGCGGGCCGAGAGCATTACGCGGTCGCTGTTGGCATGCGTACCACAGTTCATACCCGAAGCGTTGTTCATTACGATGCCACCTACCATAGCACTCTTTACCGACGCTGGGTCGGGGGCAAACTTACGTCCGTAGGGAGCCAGTAATTCGTTGACGCGTTGTCCTACGATACCGGGTTGGAGAGTAATCTGGTTACCATCAGGGCTGATGGAATATTGTTCCCAGTGTTTCCCAGCGACGATGAGGATAGAATCGCTAATGGACTGACCGGAAAGGCTTGTACCCGCGGCACGGAAAGTGACGGGCAGTTTCAGGCGGTCGGCCAGACGGAGCAGCTCGGACACTTCGTATTCGCTGTCCGAACGGACGACTATCTGCGGAACGAGGCGGTAGAAGCCAGCATCCGTGCCCCAGGCCAGGCATCGCAGTTCGTCAGTATAGATCCGCTCCTGCGGGATGAAGCGCAAGGCTTCGTGCAGGAACGATAAATAAGGTTCTTTCATATCATTGTCTTTTTAGACTTATCGGTATAAGTAATACTTTTTAGACAGTCGGCGGAAACTCTCCACGTCCTTTTCCCAGTAGGGCCGTATGTCCTCCCAGCGATTGGTCTTCGTGAAGCGTTCGCGTATCTGGCGCGAACCGCATACCTTGTCGAACATTGCGAAGCGGCCCTTGTCGGCATGGTCGAAGACGGCGCGGTCGGGCCACAGACGGGCTACTTCCTGCATTACGAGGAACTGCAGGGGGCTGAGCGGCGCGCGGGCGTAGTCGGTGATGTGCACCTGTACGCCTTGCAGTTGCTGTCCCTGTCCTACGCTGTAGAAGGGCTTCAGGTAGATGGGGCGGAAGATGACGCCGGGCACGTGCAGGGCGTTCAGTGCGTCGGCTAGCTTGTCAGCCTCGGCCCAAGGAGCAGCGAACATCTGGAAGGGGATGGTGTAGCCCACGCCGATGGACATGTAGCCCAGTTCTCCTAGGATGCCGCTCACGGGGTAGAAGAAGGCCGAGTGAGGGTGTGGAATGTGGGGTGACGAGGGAATCCATTGCAGTCCCGTGGCCGTGTAGTCCATGCGTCGCTTCCAGCCCTTCATCTTGATGACCGTCAGATTGCACTGCACACCGCCCGTCAGCATCCGTTCACCGTTGAGCATCAGGGCCAGCTCGCCACAGGTAAGGCCATAGACGTAGGGTATCTTGAATTGGCTGACGAAGGAGATGCAATCATCCTCCGTCAGGTTGCCTTCTACTTTCAGTCCGCCCAGCGGGTTGGGGCGGTCCAGCACGATAAGCTCCTTGCCGTTTTCGGCAGCGGCTTCCATAGCCAGTCCCAGCGTGCTGATATAGGTGAATGAGCGACAGCCGATGTCCTGAATATCATATACCAGCACATCGACGTCCTTCAGCATCTCGGGCGTGGCCTTGCGCGTTTTGCCGTAGAGTGAATAGACGGGCAAGCCGGTGGCGGGGTCGCGCTGGTCGGATACGTGGTCGCCTGCATGTACGTCGCCGCGCACACCGTGTTCCGGTCCGTAAAGGGCCACGAGGTTGACGTTCGGCGCTTCGTGCAGGATGTCGATAGTGGAGTGCAGTTCGTTGTCCACGCCCGTAGGGTTGGTGATGAGTCCCACACGTTTACCCTCCAGGCAACGGAAATTCTGTGATTTCAGTACTTCAATCCCTGTTTTGATGTGTATTTTCTGAGCCTGTGCGCCGAGGGAGAGGCACAGGAAGAGGAGCAGGAGAGTCTTCTCAAGCCTTACTCCGGATGTAAGTATATTCTTTCTATTCTTGTTCATGGTCATCCTATTCTATAATAATGATAATCTGTTTTCATTTCTTTCCATATTCCGGATCAATCTTCCTGTCCACGAAGAAGGTGACGATGACCGTGGCAATGCAGCACACCATCACCAACCAGAAGAAGTCCGTATATCCGATGGCTTCCTGTATATATCCGGCGAACATGCCCGGTATCATCATGCTCAGCGCCATAAAGGCTGTGCAGATGGCATAGTGCGAGGTCTTGAACTCGCCTTCGGAGAAGTACATCATGTAGAGCATATAGGCCGTGAAACCGAAGCCGTAACCGAACTGCTCGATGGCAATGGCGGTGGAAATGATGACTACGTTGTCAGGCTGGGCGATGGCCAGGTAGACAAACGTCAGGCACGGCAGAGTCATGCAGCCAGCCATCCACCAAATGGACTTCTTCAGGCCGAGGCGCGAGGCGAACAGTCCGCCCAGGATACCACCCAGGGTGAGGAAGATGACGCCGATGGTACCATATACGATACCCACTTCGGCGGTGGACAGCTCCAGTCCGCCTGATGCCTTGGAAGCTACGAGGAAGGGCATGCACATCTTGATGAGGAACGCCTCCGGCAGGCGGTAGAGCAGCATGAACACGATGGCCAGCAGGACGCCCGGTTTGGTGAAGTAGGTGGCGAAAGTACGTCCGAACTCCCGGAAGATGGCTTTAGCACTAGCAGTACCGGCTGCCAGCGTGGGTTTATCTGAAGCGGGCTTGGGTATCACGAAGATATGATAGAACGTTACCAGACTGAACAGAACAGCGGTGACAAGCATCGTGATGGTCCACGACAGCGGAATGTCTTTCGTCTTCAGTTCGATGGCACCGGCAATGGCCACGAGTACGCCCTGACCGAAGATGGAGGCCAGACGGTAGAACGTGCTTCGAATGCCTACGAAGGCGGCTTGGTCACTTTGTTTCAGCGCCAGCATGTAGAAGCCGTCGGCGGCAATGTCGTGGGTGGCCGAGGCGAAGGCAGTGATGATGAACAGGACCAATGTGAAGGTGAAAAGGCTGATATGGGTCGTGCCAGCAGCGATGTCTGTTTCGTTCGGCCGTGGGATGGCCAGCGTCAGCAGGATGAAGGCGACAGACATCAGGACCTGCATGGCTATTGTCCACCAGCGCTTGGTCTTGATGATGTCTACAAACGGGCTCCAGAAGGGCTTGATGGTCCACGGCAGGTAGAGCAGGCTGGTAAACAGAGCCATCTCCCCGTTGGGTACGCCCATCTTGGTGAACATCATCACGGAGATGTTGTTCACGATGAAGTAGGGAATGCCTTGGGCAAAGTACAGGGTGGGAACCCACGCCCAAGGACTAATATTTCTTGTCTGTAAGTTCATGATTCGTATGTATGTTTATTTATGAATAGATTTTTTCTATGTTGGCTCCGATATAGTAGTGCAGCAATATCTCGTCGTACTTGTAGCCCTGTTCGCCCATGACGGCAGCGCCTATCTGGCAAAGACCTACGCCGTGTCCCCAGCCGGCTCCGATGAGGCTGAAGCGTCCAGGGATACCTTCAGGCGAAAGATCGTGCTTGTCCACCACGAAGGCCGAGCTGTAGAGGTGCGATGGCGACAGCGTGCGGCGTATCTCCAGCTCCTTGCCAATGGTCAGGGTGCGTTTGGTGCCCACAATCTTCAGTTTCCACAGTCGTCCGCTAGTGCCGCGGGCCACGGGTACGAGGTCGACGATCTGTCCGTAATCCACGCCCGAACGCTTCAGGATGAGGGCCGACAGTTCTTTCTGTGTGTATTCCACTCGCCAACGGTAGAAGTCGGTTGTCTCCTGGTCGTAGTTGTTAAGTACCTGCGAGAGAATATGCTTGTCCGTGGTGTTGCAGAAGGCCTCGGGCGAGGTGCGTATCCAGCGGTCGGCTTCTGCTTCGACGGTGAGGTCGGGCAGGGTGGGGTCGGGGATGGTGGTCTGGCCCTGACGGATGCGGCGGTCGAGCTGCTTGCGCAGGTAGGGGTAGGGCGTGTTTTCCCAGCAGTACTGGAACTCTTCGAAGGCACCGCCGCAGCACTTGGAGAAGCGGGCGTCGCAGATTCGGCCGTCGGATGTCAGCACTTGTCCGCGGGTGGCTCGGATGGCCTGGCGCACGATGTCGGTCGAGGCGCGGGTGATGCCCTGGTAGCGCTGGCAGTGGTCGTCGGCGCAGACGTCGAAGCGGGTGTGGTCTTCGCGGTCGAACCATCGGATGAGTTCGTCGTCGGTTTGCGTGCAGGCCGAGTAGTCTGTATGTTTGGATGCGATTTCCTTGTTCTTGTTGATTTGGGCCAGCAGCCAGCTCCTCGAAATCACCGCATGGGCCTTCAGCAATTCCAGCGAGGCGGTGGCACTCATTTCACTGGAGATGACACTCGTCAGGTAGTCTTCCACACGGATGACGTTGACGGCGGTCAGGTGGTTGTTTTCTACGATGATGCGCAGGGCGCCCTGAAAACGCTGGTCTTCTTTGCGCTCCCAGTGGAAGTTGATGCCGATGGTAACGCCGTGCAGCTCGAACGAGGCCGTCGGTTCGTCCTCGGGCTCGAAGAGTAGTTCGTCGTAGAGGCGGCCTTGCCACAGGATGCGGCCGTGGTCGAAGGTGACGGTCTGATGACCGTCGACCTTCCGGCCGTCTTGCTGGTAGGGAGTCAGCAATGTAAATTCTATTTGGGGGTCGAATACGATTCCGACGTGTACGTAGGGTTCGTTCATGGTATCTCGGTTTCTCATTAATGGATTGCGTTACGGATGTGCTCCTTCACCCGGGCGAAGGCTTCGGGCGAAAGACAGACCTCACTCAGGATTTGCGCCACGTCGTCGGCGGTGATTTTCTGGAACTCCTGCTCGACGGGGGTGATGAACACGCCGCCGAGGTCGACCGACGCGGGGCTGCTGAGCAGGCGGGCGTCGCCTTCGGCCGTGTAGCAGGCGGGGCGGTGCTTGGCGCGGGGAAAGACGAAGACCGTCCAGCGGGCGGACTCGTAGAGGGCCAGAACGTTCATCATGGGCTCTTCGTCGCCCTCGGGTACGGGCAGGGCCTGATAGATGGCCTGGAAGAGGCGGCAGGCTTCACGGGCGTCGTCGGTGTCGATGACAAGCGTCGTACGCGGGGCGTCGGCCAGGCTGTAGAGCGTGGCGTGGTCGGTCTGCACCACCGTCTCGTCTGTCCGCATGCGCCAGTCGGCCTCGATGGGCATGAAACCGCGGCTGCCCGCCTGGAAGTGGGCATGGTCGGGGGCGGAGGCGCCGCAGCGTGGGCCGTTGTAGAAGATGGTGAAGTCCGTCAGCTCCCGGGCCAGCTCCAGCATGTCGGCAAAGCGGTGGGCGATGAGCTGGGGCACGTGGCCGGTCTCGGGCACGGTGAGGTGGCGCGGGAAGATGGGGAAGGGGTTCACCAGCAGTTCGTAGTGTCCCAGGAAGGGGATGCCTTCCTGCTCCGCGGGCCGGTTGGCGGCGCAGAGGAAGCAGCGACGTTCCTTGATGGACCGGGCGTCGACCTTGGCGCCGGAGGAGACGATGCGGGCGGGGTTGAACTGCACTTTGTAGGGCACGCCGCGCACGTCCAGTTCCTTGACGCGCACGCCCGCGAGAGCGTCGTAGCTGCGGCGCGCCGTTTCCCAGGCGGCGAGCTGGCGGTCCAGCAGATGATGTACGTTTTCGTTCAAAGTTGTCATAGCTTCTGTTCTTTTATTATTAGTTAGGGGCTGCCTATCCCGATAGTCGGGCCATCCGAGGCGTCGGATGGGTTGAAAATCCCGATAGTCGGGCCTTCCGAGGTGTCGGACGGGTAGAAAATCCCGATAGTTGGGCCATCCGAGGCGTCGGACGGGTAGAAAATCCCGATAGTCGGCCATCCGAGGCGTCGGACGGGTAGAAAATCCCGATAGTCGACCCATCCGAGACGTCGGATGCCTTGCTTATCCCGATAGGCTACCTGTTCAGCGCGATGCGTGCTTGCAATTCCCAGGTGCGGATGCGGTCCTTGTAGAGGTTGTGGGCGTTCATCTTCACCACGTCGAGCGAGGCGTCGGAGTTGTCGTCCCAGCGGCGGCAGAGGTAGACGACGTCGTAGACACGGCCTATCTGGAAGCGGCGCGAGAAGGCGAGGCCCAGCGCGTAGTCTTCGCCGTAGCTGGTGTTGGGCACCTTCACCTCGCGCAGCACGGGGGTGTAGAAGGCTCGGGGCGCTCCCAGGCCGTTGATGCGCAGGGCGTTGTTGCGGCCGTTCTCGGGCGTCCATTCGCGGTGGTCGATGATGCCGGGCGGAATCATCTGCATGTCGAAGTTGGTCATCATGTACGTGCCTACGACCATTGCGCAGTTCTGCTCGTAGAAGGCGCGCACCATCGTGGCCAGCGTGTGCTCGTCCTTGTAGACGTCGTCGCTGTCCAGCTGTACGGCGAACTTGCCGCAGCACGGGTGGTGTACGCCCAGGTTCCAGCAGCCGCCGATACCCAAGTCGTTGCGCTCGGGGATGAGGTGGATGAGGCGCGGGTCACTGCTGAACTCGTCGATGGCTTCGGTGGTGCCGTCGGTGGAGTGGTTGTCGATGACGATGAGGTTGAACTTGAAGTCGGCCTGCTGCGAAAGCACCGAGCGGATGGCGTCGCGGATGGTGCGGATGCGGTTGCGCACGGGGATGATGACGGACGCTTCGTACTCGAAGTCACCGCGGTCGAACTCGATGTGTTCGAACTCAGGCTTCAGGTAGCCGCCCACTTCCTTCAGGTGTTCGGTGCAGGCTGCTTCCATCTCCAGCTGGCGGTTGCGGTTCTTCGGATCCACGTAGTCGAAGATTTTCTCGCCGCTGCGGCGGGTGTCGTTCTCCACTTCGGTGTAGAGGTATTCGTTGATGTGTACCAGCTCGCCGCGTTGCGACAGCTTCAGGCGCAGGTCGTAGAGCCCGGCGAAGCGGTAGTCGGTCTTCATGCGGGCGGCGGCTTCCTTCAAGGCGTCGGTGCGGAGCAGGAGCACGGAGCCGAAGTCGAAGTCGTCGCGCAGCGAGCCTTGCTGGTAGTCGATGACGGGGGCGATGGTTTGCTGGCCGTCCTTCAGCTGGTAATGGTCGGCGTAGGCCATGGCGGCGCCGCTGTCTTCCAGGATGCGCATCATGCGCTCCAGGGCGAACATGCCCAGGCTGAGGATGGTATCCTTGGTGTAGAGCAGGGTGTAGGGGGCTTCGGCCTGTGCGGCGATGGCTTTCAGGCTCTGGCTGCCGAAGGGATCGGCGGCGGAGAGGAAGCCGCAGCCTGCGGGCAGGGCGGCGGGCGCTTCGGCGCCGAAGAGGGTGATTTGTCCGGTCTGGCCGGTGGCTTGCAGGCCTTCAACGGTTTGTACGATGTCACTGTTTCCGGTGTAGAGGAGATAGCTGTCAATCAGTTTCATGATCGTTATTTTTTAGCGGTTATACATTTCTTATTTCTTGGCTTGCAGTAGCGTGACGGTACCATCCGTGCTGCTGACCAGCACGCGCCGCCCTTCCAGGGGGACGACGGTGTTGATGAGTGAGTTGCCTACCTTGTGCTGCCATATAATGCGGCCTGTCTTTCCGTCCAAAGCGCACACCAGTCCGTCGTTGGTACTGGCGTAGACGATGCCGTCCTTTTCGGGCAGCATGGAGGGGGCGTGCTCGTAGCCGAAGCCGGCGTTCGTGGCCCAGAGCTGACGGGCTTCACCACCCTGCGCTGCGTAGCAGACGATGCTGTCGTTCATGGTCTTGGCGTAGACGCGCTGTCCGTCTTCAGACAGGCCGACGCTCTCACGCACCTGTGACTGGAAGGTGCGCCAGACGGTTTTCCCCGTCCGAAGATCGATGGCGGTCAGTGCACGTTTGGGATCGGCGATGAACACTTTGTCGTCAGCCTCCACGGGCCATACGGCGGCAGGCGAGTAGTGCATGCCCGACAGGCCGTGTGTCCACTTCCAGCACTCGCGTCCTGTCTGTCGGTCTAGGGCGTAGAGCGTGTTGTCCCACGCACCAAAGATGACTTTGCCGTCAGCCAGCAGCGGGCGTGTTTCAATATAACCCTGCACGTCGGTGTAGGCCCAGAGCAGCTTGCCGCTCTTCAGGTCGATGGCGCGGAAGGTGTGGTCGCTGGCACCGATGTAGGCCGCACCGTCGGCGATGGCTGCGGCTCCCAGCACGGGTGCCGAGGCATCGAGCGTCCAGAGCAGTTTGCCATCCGTGGCGTTCACGCCGTAGACGCGCTTGTCGGCCGAGCCGAACACCACTACGCCTTCTGCTACGGCCGGAGTGCCCACGATGCGTCTTTCAGCGGCGAAGCTCCACAGGCGTTTGCCTTTCTTCAGGCTGTAGGCGGTCAGGCGGCCCAGATCGTCGGCAACGAACACTCGTTCGCCGTCCGTGGCAGGCGAGCAGTAGATGCCCACACCGGTCTGCACCGTCCAGGTGGCTTTCACCTGTGGATACGCCTGGTTGACGGAATAGTCAGGGTATTTTTCGGCTCTTCCCTGATGGTCATAGTAGGAATGCGTGAGCGAAATGGCGGCCCATTGCTGCTTCGGTTCGCTGATGCGTTGGGTGAAAACGCGGATGGAATCCGGTCCCACCTCGTAGATGCCGTAACCCGGCTTGCCGTCGGCATCGCGCAGGTTGCTGCGCATCAGGATGCCTGGCAGGCCGTCGTAGCTCAGCTGGCGGTTGCGATGGTAGTGTCCCCCGATGAATAGACGGACATTGTAGGGGCGCACGGCGTCGGTCACGTCGTACCAGTTGTCCACGTCGCCCTCCAGCATGGGGTAGTGTGTGACGAGGATGACGGGTGTGTCCTTGCCTGCCTTCTTCATTTCATCGGTCATCCAGCGAATGTCTTGCGGCACTACGTGTCCGTAGGCCATGCGCATCAGCGGTCCCGAGTTGAAGCCAAGGAAGAGGAAGCCCTTGTGCATGAACTTGAAGCGTTCGCCACCGTAAATGTCGGCGAAGGCCGTACAGCCCGATTCGCTCCACTTCGTCTCGTGGTTGCCCAAGACGACGTGGTAGGGCGCTTTCAGCAGATCGAGGCACGATTTGACGCGCTCCATGCAGAGGCGGTCTCCATTGTCGGTCAAGTCACCCGTTACCAGCACAAAGTCGATGCTGTCCGTGGCGTTGATTTGGGCGACGGTGCGCAGCAGGTCTTCGGTCGGGTTGGGGTTCCCGGGTGCGAAGTGGATGTCCGTAATCTGTGCGAAGCGGAAGAATTTGTTTTGGGCCTGCATCGTCAGCGGGGCGAGGCAGATAAGCAGTAGTAGGAGGATGAGCCAATTTCGTTTCATAATCTGTTCAGGTTTTGTTTGGGATCATTTATTGTTCTCCGTCGTCGAAGAAAGTCAAGATGGCTTCCATCAGGCGGTTCCGTTCTTCAGCTGTGCGGAGGGTTTCGAAGGGGAAACCTAAGACGCAGGTCTTGTAGGTACCTTTGTAGGCGACACCAGCGCTGAGGTTGTTTTCCGAGTAGCGCATGAAGGTGCAGGCGTCGGGTGAGGCCGGTTCGATGGCGTCAGGGGCTTCCACCACGTAACAATCTGCATTCAGCTCGTTATGAAAACTGTAATCACCGTTCGGCTTGCCAAAAGGAGAGGCAACGCTCTTGACACGTCCTTCGGCGGCAGCCTGGTTGACACGCCATTGGTATTTCAGTACCTCGGTGGCAAACTTCAGGTCGGCCTTGTCGGGCGGTGTCAGGCGGTTATTCCACAGGTCGGTTCCGACGTAAGAGCCGGAGACGAAGAGGTTTCCGCCCTGCTGGCAGTAGGCGGTGATGGCCTGCTGCATGGGCTGGCTGAAGGTTTTGAACTTCAACGGTTTCACGCCGCCACGTCCCATCTTGGTTTGGCATTCCTTGCCTAGGATGAGGTCGGCGTAGGCGTAGTCATTCATACTTACGGAGCCTTCCTCCACCGTTTCGTCGCTACATGATACGAAAGAATAACCTGCCTGGAGAATAGCTGCACCATGTATGGCGGGGTAGTCGAATGTATTTCCTGCAATAACTTGCGTTTCATAGTTGCCGTAGCTGTCGCCGAAGCCTGAAGCATCGTCGTCCATCCAAGGAATTGTGCGGCGGAATTCTTTCATCTTGCCGATGTAGCTGATGTCTTTTACGTAGGGGACGCCGTGGTCAACATCGTCGAGGAAGCCTGCCAGCAGCGTGTCTGCGGGGGCAGGCGCCACGAAGTCTGCGGGTGCGCTGATACGGTCGAAGCCGTTAATTACCAGTACTGTACCCTTAGGTTGGAAGGCGCGACCGGCAGAAAGAATCTCGGAGGGGAAGCTCTCGCCGCCCTTGTTCACAGCTGTTACCTTAAAGCTGCAAACGACTCCTGCGGGGAGAGTTGTACGATAGCTGTTCTTGTCTACCAGTACACCGTTGTCGAAATCGCCGTCGCCGATGCGGGTGTAGACGATGTATTTCTCGGCATTGGCTGTCGGCTCCAGCGGGTCGGCTACGGGCTGCCAGGTGAGCTCGATTTCGTTCTCGCTTACGTTGCGGATGGCAAAGTGGTCGACAGGTAGCGGTTGTACAACGTAATCCATGTGATATTGTGAGCAGATAAACTGTAACATGCCCTTATAGACGGCACGGCTCACGGTAAAGCGGAAACGCGGATCGAGGCCGTAGCGCATGTCGGCGAAGTTCTGATGGGAGAGAAGTTCGAGCAGCATGGTGGGGACGCGTGGCACGCGTGCCTCGAAGTAAGATTGGTTCCACATACCGCGGCGGCTCCACTTTGGCTCGTAGAGCGTACGAACGTCGCGGACGATATTCGATTGGATGAGATCGGTCAGGTCGTGTGACAAGTAGCGGGAAGCCCCGTTGGCAAACATGCCGTTGTAAGCATCTGTCTGATAGATGCCCAGAGTGCCGATGATAGAGTCGTTGAGTGTGGTGCCCGCATCGGAGTGGAAGGCGAAGGCCAGGTCAATGGGGATGTTCAAGCCTTTTTCGTTTGGATTGACAGAAGATCCTCCAGCCAGATAGTTCACCCAAATGCCACGACATTTGTAGTCGTCGGTATAGTCGTTCTGTCCGTTGCTTTCAGAATAGATACTGTCGGGTATACCTGCCCATTGCAGCCAGTAGCGGGCAGCTTCACAGAAGCGTGGATAGCCACTGGGTATAGCGGGTATATCGGCTGAATGCTGTCTCACTTCTTGTCGTTTCTGTCCGTTGTCCGTATTGGCGGCCTTGTCCGAACTCTTCAGATTCTCGGTACTCCCTTTATCCGAAAGGCTGCGGGCGATGTTGCCCATACCTCCGCCAATCTTTACGGCATCGGCAGTGATGATTTTGCTTGCTTTGGAGCTGCGGTTGCTCAGCACTACTTTATAGCAGTTGTGCTTGCTTGCGTCGAAGCTGAACGTGCCCAGATAGATCCAGGTACCTCCACCCATCTGCTGATTCACTTTGAATTGGGTACTACCGCCCTTGTGGTAGACGGTATAGAGAGCCTCGTCTGTACTGTTGGGCAACGTCTGATAGGATACATAGACGGCATATTGACCGCTTTGAGGTATATCGGGTATCCATTCAGCGGTACTTTCCTTTCCTTTCTTGATGGTTTCGGTCATGCGATAGGTACCTTCCTTGAAAGGATTGGTGAAGTCGGTGTATAGTGTGTGCAGGTGTGCGAAGCCTTCTCCTTGGCCTTGAGTCCATACTTTATCGCCATTCGTTTCTGTATAGAGGGAGGCTTTGGCCAGATAACCGTCGTTGTCCACGATGACTTCTTCGCGCTGGCAATCACGTTCGCGGGGGAGTAGTACGTTGGCACCCGCATTCTCGAGCATGGGGACGAGGAAGGGGAGTACGTAACTCTGTGTGTAGAGGTCTTCTACCGTCTGGAAGATGCGTGCACGTTGCCACTCCCAGCGTGTCAGCTTCTGCTCGTAGTAGAAACCATGGCTTTGCCAGAGCGCGATGTGGCGGTTGTGGAGTCCATTGGTGGGCGTATAGGCTTCGGATACTCTGCTCACTAACGGCTTGTCGCCTGCGGGTGCAAAGGTTTTGGCTTTCTTGTCGGGCTTGTTGCGCAAGGCTTGAGGAATGAGCTCTTCGATGCGTCGTTTGTTGGTATATATCTCCAGCTTGTGCGAAGCAAATTCGGCGGGAAGCATATGTCGCACGCCGTCGTATATTTCGGCCACGTTGTTTTCTCGAAAAGGAATGTAGGCGCAATTCATGTTGGCAAAGAGTTGCAAGGTCTTTCCGCTGACGGCTGTGGAGTCGATTTGGATGCGTCCTATCGAAACTTCCTTTCGAGCAATGTCGTCCAGATATTTTCCGATGTGTTGTCGGATATCCATAGAAAGCTCTTGTGCACTTCCTGCCTGTGGAAGGAGGGAAGCGGCGAAGAGAGCAAGCCAGATATATTGTTTTGCTTGCATAGTGGATTGGAGTTAAGTTAATTATAACGGTTTTTATTGTTTTGAATAAGCAGGCAAAGTCCAAGGGCTGTAATCAGTGCATTGATGATGAGCAGTTCGAAGCTGATCTGATAGCCGCCGAACCATGCCTCGCTATGGCTTTGCAGGATGTAGCAGAGGATGGGCGAAGCGACGGCCACCAGCGGTACCCATCGGTCGTGGACAGGCTTCTTGCAGGCCATGCCGAAGATGAACATGCCGAGGATGGGGCCGTACGTGTAGGCGGCAAGGCTATAGACGGCGTTGATGGCACTGTCGTCGTTCAGTTCATAGAAGATGACGATGACAATCACCATGAGCAGCGACATGATGAAATGTACCAGCTTGCGTGTCAGAGTCAGGTCTTTGTCGTTTTGTTTCTCGTTCGCCTTCAGGATGTCGATGGTGAACGAGGTGGTGAGCGCCGTCAGGGCGGAGCCGGCGGCAGAATAGGCAGAAGCTATCAGCCCGATGATGAAGATGATGCCAATAAAGAGCGGAAAGTCTTCGCTCCATGCCACTTTGCCGAACAGGGCGTCGCCTGCTATCGGGCCTTCCTGGCTCAGGTTGGTGTCGGCATACATGTAGAGCAGCGTACCCAATACGAGAAACAGGCCGATGACGAAGATTTGGATAAACGAACTCAGAATCATGTTCTTCTGCGACTCGCGGAAGTTCTTGCAGCTCAGGGTGCGTTGCATCAGGTCCTGGTCGAGGCCTGTGCAGGCGATAATCATGAATACGCCGGCGATGAATTGCTTCCAGAAGTAGCGGCCGTCATTCGGGTCGTCGAAAAAGAATATCTTGCTCGTAGGGTGACTGGCCACGGCCGCAGGAAGCTCGCCGAAACCAATCTGCAGGTTATTGGCGATGACCACGATGCAACTGATGACAGACACGACGAGGCAGAGGGTTTTCAGAGAGTCTGTCCAAATCAAGGACTTCACGCCGCCTTGGAAAGAATAGAGCCAGATGAGCGCTACTGTCAGCACCACGTTGAGAGAGAACGGCACGTGCAGGGGAGCGAACACCAGCGTTTGCAACACGACGCACACCACAAAGAAGCGGACAGAAGCCCCCAGCATCTTGGATACGAAGAAGAACCACGCCCCTGTACGGTAGGAGGCCAATCCGAAGCGACTTTCCAAGTAACCATAGATGCTGACCAGGTTCATCTTGTAAAACAAAGGTATCAGTACGAGTGCCACGAGGATGGAGCCTACAAAGAAGCCCAGCACCATCTGCATGTAGGAATATCCGCCCGCCAGCACGGCGCCAGGTACGGAAATGAAGGTCACGCCCGAGATGGTAGCTCCAATCATGGCCAGTGTCACCATGTACCAGGACGACTTGCGGTTGCCTGTAAAGAAGCCGGCATTGTCAGCCTTGCGCCCTGTTATCCAAGAAATGATGAATAGCAGTGCGAAGTAGCATGCGATGGTAGCGAGTATGATCCAAACGGTAGTCATATTTAGTATTCTTTTGTTCTTGTTTGGGAAAGCATCGTTTTCCTGGTCGGAAAACAGTGCTTTCGGGTTGAAAAAACAATGCTTTCTCTTTGGTTATTCTTCGTAGAGCAAATAGGGCTTGCGCTGCTCCTTGAATTTCTTTACGTCGTCTTGCCACATGGCTTTGATTTCTTCGGCACTTTTTCCGTCTTCAATCATCTTGCGCACGTAGTCTACACCTATCAGTTTCTCGAAGAAGGAGCGGAAGAAATAGTCGTCCATGTTCAGGTTGCGGTAGGCGTCGATGACATAACTCAAGTCTACGCCCCGTTTCCAAATCTCTTCATCGCTCATGTTGCTTAGATCCACGCCGTAGCACAACTTGTTGAGCTGAGGCGGGTTCTTGGCGCCTGGCACGCTTCGTGGCGTAAAGCTGAAATCGTAGCCCTTCATGTTAGGATGGCCATATACTTGGAAAGGCTTGTCTGTTCCTCGTCCCAGGCTGACGGGCGTTGCCTCGAAGTAGCAGGTCGAGGGGTACAGATAGACGGATTTCATGTTCGGAAGGTTGGGCGATGGGGGGATGGGCAGCCTGTACATCGTCTGGTGCGTGTAGTTCTTGCAAGGGATGACGGTCACGTCACATACACGAGAGGCAGGCAGCCAACGCTCACCGTTGATCATCAGGGCCAGTTCGCCTAGCGTCATGCCATGTACAATGGGGATGGGCAGCCAGCCAACGCCTGACTTGTGCTTCATGTCCAGTATCGGGCCGTCCACGTAGTGTCCGTTGGGATTGGGACGGTCGAGTATCAGCATCTTGCGGTTGTACTCGGCACAGGCGTCCATCAGGCGGCACATGGAGGCGTAATAGGTGTAGTAGCGTAGGCCTACGTCTTGGATGTCAACGATGAGGATGTCGAATTTGCGCATGGATTGTTCGCTTGGCTTACCTAGCTTGCCGTCGTAAAGCGACAGGATAGGTACTCCCGTCTTCGAATCTACGGAACTTGATACATGCTCGCCTGCATCTGCATTGCCTCGGAAACCATGTTCGGGCGAAAAGATGGCCACTACGTTGAACTTGTTTTCCAGCAAGACATCCACTAAGTGTTTGTTGCCAATCATACCCGTGTGATTAGAAAAAACGGCAATCCGTTTTCCCTTCAGAATGGGGAAGTATTCGGAGGTTTGCTCGTCGCCGAGGATGATTTTCTCGTTGGGGTGTGCTACTGTATGACATAGTATAGAACCTAGTAATACAAGCGATAATAAAAATCTTTTCATGGTAATTTTGTTAAAGGTAAAATATGTAGGAACAAAAGTATTGTTTTTATGTTGAAAACACAATTTTTGTTTCTTTTGGATGTATGTTCAGATCTTGTAATTGTATGATTATCAAAATGTATTAGAACTTAATTTTTTAATAAAAGGGAAGGAAATCTTATCCTTGAAGACTCCCTTCCCTTTTGGAGAGTTGATATCTTGTTTAAAGCAAGAATCTTGGAAATTTTTGCTTAGCCAGATGTGTGATTTACCAACCAGGATTTTGAGTCAGTGTATAGCCTTTATCCTTGTAAACAGTGATTTGGTCGGCAGGGATAGCACGGAGGTAATAGCGCTCCGATTCAAGCTCTCCTTTCTTGAATATACGCAAGTCGTCTCCGCGCAGATAGTTGATATAGCCCTTGTCCGTGTCTTGGTTGGATGGATTTTCTGGGTCGAATAGGAATAGAACTCTGTTACCATTGTTATCTTTTGACTTCATGCCTTGATAATCAGCGATGTTTACATAGGCTCCTAAGAATGATTTTGTTGGGTTTCCGTTGGCATCTTCTGAGTTCAGGTATTCAAATTTGGCCCATCTGCGAAGGTCTTCGCCTCGGCGTCCTTCCATGATAAGTTCGATGCGGCGTTCACGTCGGATTTCCCATAATACAGGGTTAACTTCTGGATCGCGTGCTGGGTCGTTGATTGTAATTCCGTTGACAGAAAGATTATCTCCATTTAGCTGAACGGTTGGCATGGTTTGAGCTTCCGTTTTCTTCCATTGGGTTAATTGGCGTTTGCGCAGTTCGTTAATACTCTTGTCTAAATCGCTTTGTGTAAAGGCATCGCCTCCAACTTGTGCTATTTCATAACGAGCTTCTACGTAGTTCAGCAGAACTTCTGCATATCGGATGCAAGGTGCGTCGGCCGGACTCAGGATACCTGTACAGAAAGCGGAGCCAGCCTCCCACCACTCGTCGTTCAGGAATTTCTTGGTTGCGTAACCTGTAGGGGAAGTGCCAGCGGAGTAGTTCGTGCCTAATGCGCTCATGATGCGCAGGCTGTCTGCAACCGTCTGATACAAACGGGGATCGCGATCTTTGAATGAATTCCAGATGCTTGGATCGTCTTTTCCTTGATACAGAGGAGACTGGCCGATGGGCAGACCGTCAGTACACAGGTAGCTCTCGATGACATTTTGCGTGACACCGCCTTGTGTCTGGTCTTCAGGACCGTTATAGGACATCAGAGCATTGCATTGCAGGCCTGTCGTATATTCACGATACCAGATAACTTCAGGGTTGTTGTACAAATCGTCTGTTGTGAACAGAGTATTGTAGGTATTGCCAATCTTGTATAGATTGGAGTTCATAACCGTATTTGCGCCGTCAATGGCACCTTGTAACAGGTTCTTGATGTCTTCGTTGGGCACTGCTTCTGAGTTCGGACCTACTGTTGTTCCATGATACTTTAGCCAAGTGGCATGATACAGAAGTTCGCGTGACATGTAAGCTCCTACCACATAGCGGTTTACCTGGCGCTTTGTGTCGTCGGTTCTGACGTAGGTCAGTGCGTATTGGAAGTCTTCCAGAACCTTCTGTGCAACGAATGGATAGGAGTCACGGTCCTTGTATAAGGCATCATCTGCAGGGTCTGTCACCTTGTCAAAGTAGGGTACACCTCCATAAGATTTCAGCAGGGCGCTGTATGCCATGGCGCGGAAATAGCGGGCTACGCCTGTCCAGTGGTTCTTGGCTTCCTCGGAGATGTTCATGCCTGGTATTTTTTCAATCATTACATTGGCCTTATAGATAGTGCTGTAGTTGTCCGTCCAGATGGCAGTTTTGCTATTCCAATCCGTAGTGGCCGAAGTCGGGAAATAGATATAACCTGCGCTATATGTATTGGCATTGTTCAGGTTGATGAAGTCGTCTGTGTAGTCGTCTCCAGAGAAATAGCCTCCGAATACGGTATAGTCAGTGCCGTATCCTTTGAAGTAAGACGAATAGAAGTCCTGCGCATAAGTACGCAAGGAGGTTTCTGTCTGCCAATATGTGTCATTGGTCTGCTTGTCCTGCGGGTCTTTGTTCAGAAAATCCTCACAGCTGTTAAGTGAGGCTATGGCCAGTGCACAGGCGGTATATAATAGATAATTCTTTTTCATAATTATTGTAGTATGTGTTAGATTATAAACTTAACTGAATACCGAAGGAAACTGTTTTTTGATACGGATAGCTACGGCCGAAGTTACGTGCATCGCTGCTTGAACCTACGGTACGGATACCGATTTCTGGGTCAATAGCAGGTTTTACGCCGTCAATGGTGAAAAGATTTTCGCCTGTGAAGTAGATACGTAGATTTTCTACCTTGAACTTGCTTAACCAGGTTTTGGGCAATGAGTATCCTACGGTCAGTGTCTTCAGACGCATATAGGCCATATTAAGCAAATAACGATCGTTTACGTTGTAGTTACCAGTTTGTGCCTGGCTGTAGTTCATTGGACGAGGATAGAATGCATCAGGGTTTTCAGGTGTCCAATAGTCTTCTGCTCCTACATAGAAAGGTTCTCCAGTTGTAAATCCAGGCAAAACTTGGTTACCAGCTGCCCACAAGTTGCGTTTTCCTACACCTTGGAAGAACATGCTGATGTCAAATCCTTTCCAAGCGGCATCCAGGTTCAAACCGAATTGCAAGCGGGGCAGGGCATTTCCAATGATGGTCATGTCGCCAGGAGCTGTGGTTTGAGTACCTTTTTCAATCTTGCCGTTTCCGTCCAGATCTTTGTAGAGCACATCGCCAGGTGCAAACTTGTAGTTGCCGGGGAATACTTGGCTTTGGTTAGGAATACCTGTCTTTAAGGAACCGTCTGAGTTGAAGTCGTCTTCTGTTAGGAAGCGGTCGAATTGAAGTCCCCAGATATCTCCCAGTACCATTCCTTCCTTGTAGGCGCTGGTACTCCACCATCCAGTAGCGCCATAAGACGGTAACTGAGTGTTGTTGGTCCATTTGGTAACTTCTGTGCGGTCGTCTGCTATGGAGGCAGTTACACCGAAGTGCAGGCCGTTCTTGAAGGTGTGGCGATAGTCAACTGCCAGTTCCCATCCTTTGGTTTGGATTTCTCCCATATTCTGATAAGGGGCTGAAGCTCCTAATACGGAAGGCAGGTTGGCGGTGGTAAGAATGTCGCTGGTCGTACGGTTATACCAGTCGAATGTAACGCCTAAGGCGTCGTCAAAGAAGCGGGCGTCTATACCCAAATCGAGGGTAGATACTTTTTCCCAACTCAGTGATGAGGATACGATGGTCGGTTTTTGGGTGGATTGAACCTTTTGACCGTCGATGATCCAGCTGTCTTGTGCGGTGGTGAGTGTGGAGATGAAACGATCGGTTCCCACATCTTGGTTACCAATCATACCCCATGATCCACGTAATTTTAAAGTGCTTAAGTAGGGCTTTAATGGAGCCATGAATGCTTCTTCTGAAATACGATAACCAGCAGAAAATGAGGGGAAGAAGGCAAAACGGTCACCTGAGGGGAAGCGTGAGGAACCGTCGTAGCGTCCATTCAGCTCAACCATGTAGCGGTCTTTGTATGAATAATTGATGCGTCCAAAGAAACCTGCAACAGACCACCATGTGTGCGAACTGCTGGTGGTTTGGTCTCCTGTGGCCAAATTTAATTCTGGCTTTTCTGGATCTAACAAGCCTTTGCGCTGAGCCCAATAGTATTCATATTCGCTCTTTTCCAGGTTGGAACCTCCCATCACCTTGAGGTCATGGTCACCCCAGCGTTTTGCATAAGTGGCCACGATATTGGTAGTTAGGTTCTCCGTTCGGCCGGTTTCTTGATAGACATAATCATAGCTGCTTGAAATGTAATTCCCATACGAATTGCGCAAATCGTCAACTGTTGGTCTGGCGGTGAAAATTTCATAACCGGCTGTCTTACTGGGAGTACCATATTTCTTGTATCGGCTTTCTACCGTGCTGTATACAAAGTCTACATCGATTGTCAGGTCCTTGATCGGTTTGATGGTTGTACCACCTGTCAGGCGGACATACTCACGTTCTTTGTTTGTCATAGGAGCTGTACTTTGTTCGGTCAATGCGTTGCGGAAACTTTTCCCTTCGAAAGTGCCATAAGGCATCATCGGTTGCCAACGGTACAGGTAGTATAGTTGGTCATACAAGTCGGAATTGTAGTTAAAAGGCTTGTCATAATCCGAGCGGGTAAACATAATTCCTGTACGGATGGACACGTATTTGTTTAAGTCGGAATTCAAGGAAATATTGGCATTGTAGCGCTTGTAAGAGTCAGAGTTGACTTTCATCATACCGTCCTGATTCAGATACCCTAATGCTATGTTGTAGTTAGTCTTTCCATTACCTCCATTGATCGAGATGTTATGTGTTTGTTGAGGTGACCAATCCTTGATATACATGTCGTACCAGTCCCATGTGCGATAGAAAAACATTCCGCCGTCTCTGAATTCAAAGTCACGCCCGAGTTCCATATCCAAGCCGAATTGGTCACCATATCCGTATGCGTCCCAATACTCTTTCATTTTGTCTACCGCTGTCGCATCTACACGTATGTTGCCGACAACATTATAGAAAGCTGTTGCACCTTGTGACTCGTTGATGACTCCCTGTAAGTTGATATCGGCTTGTTGCCATCCCGGGAGTTGTTCAGGAGTTTTGGTCGGAGTACGCCAGGCGAAGTTATTCGTATATTTGATGGAAAGTTTTTCATGTCTTGTCTTAGACTTAGTAGTAATCAAAAGTACGCCAAAAGCTCCGCGGGCACCATAAATGGATGCTGAGGCGGCATCTTTTAGTACAGAGATACTCTCAATGTCATCGGGGTTTACCATTGATATGTCTGTTACTTCTACGTTATCTACTAAAATTAACGGGTTGGCATCGCCGTTTGGTGAGCCTATGCTACCACGTATCTTGATCGTGGGGGCTCCTCCGATTTCACCCGAATTAGTGGTGACAGTCAGACCAGGAACTGCTCCTTGCAAAGCACGTCCTATATCGGTAATGGGGCGGCTGTCTATTGTCTTGTTGACATCGACAGAAGCTACAGCGCCTGTTAAGTTTACTTTCTTTTGCGATCCGTATCCTACCACTACAACTTCATCCAACAGTTCTGTGTCATCCTTTAATATGACTTTCAGGTTAGGAACTGCTTTGACTTCCTGCGTTTGATATCCAACGAATGAAACCTGAATGGTGGCATTGTGCTTTACGTTTAGTGTAATTCTACCGTCAAGGTCAGTGATACCTCCGTTGGTGGTACCTTTTTCAATAACGTTAGCGCCGATAATGGGGTTGTTGTGAGAATCGACTACTGTTACTTTAATTGTTTGGTTTTGCATCTGTTCCGTCACTTTGTTAGAGTGTTCGGAAACCGTTCGTGCAGAGGCAGGAGTACTGCCGCTAAGGAATAGGGCTGTAATAACTACAGCTGCAAGGAATTTGTTGTTTGAAAATCCTTGTCTTTTTCGGTCCTCTTTCATAAGTAATGATTTTTGTTAATTTTAGGTTGCCAATATAATTATTTGTTGCTTGTAGAGTATCTTTGGCAAAAATACCCAAAAGCATTTCCCCTTATTTTCGTTAGACTATATTAGCTTTTTTATAAAATTTAGTTCAAAGATATAATAATTTTCATATTTTATAGTCTTCTATATGAGATATTTTTGAATTATATTTTTTTATTTACACTATTTTGCATTATAAAGTACACATTATTAATGCACGTTTTGTATAAATGTATGTGTTTAAGACTTAAAATATGTATAATCCATATTCGTTTATGTTCAATATCATTGTCATAAAGCTATTAGTTGAAATTTATAAGGAACTGTTTTTTAAACCTCTTCTGTAATGTTCATGGCATGGTATTCGATCAGGCCATTGATAGGAGTTTCTTCTATCACTTGCAGGTTAATGACGAATTCTTTGGCTATTTCACGCAGGAGGTCGGCATAGTGATAGGCGAGCGAGCCAACAAAGCGGACAGGGTAGTTTTGATAGTCGTATTGGCAGACATTGCGTGTAAAGAAGCTGCGTAGATTGCTGGTAATGAGGTTGTAGACGTAGTCTTCATTCAGATAGTCTGCTAAGAAATAAGAAACAGTGGCTAGAAAGCGGTTTGGGAAGGGACGGTTGTAAACAGACTCCATTACTTCGTTGGCGTTGATGCGGAACTTGTCGTAGAAATCATTCGTGATGTCTTTGGGAGCAAGGCCTTTTAATACGTCGGACAGAAAGTGCTTGCCCATAACAGCTCCACTGCCCTCATCTCCCAAGATGTAGCCACCCGCTTTGACGTTTTTGGCAATGATTTTTCCATCATAGAAACATGAATTAGAGCCTGTTCCAAGAATGCATGCTATGCCTGCTTCACACTTGAAGAGGCCTCGGGCGGCAGCCAACAGGTCGCTTTCTACCTGGATGGGGGTCTTAAATTGGGCTACAAGTGATGCACCCAATATGTTTTTCTTTTCATGGGAGGAGCATCCGGCTCCGTAAAAATATACCTGCTCCAATTTTTTCTTGAAAAATAGCTCTGGCAGTCCCAGCCGTACGCTTCGGCTGATCTCGCGTCGGGTCTGGAAGAATGGGTTGAGGCCTTCAGTAAAGGCTCTTTGTATCAAGTTGTTATCCTCGACTAAAACCCACTCTGTCCGAGTTGAACCGCTTTCAGCTATTAATTTCATGGTATGGTCGTTTTAGATTTACGTACAAATATATAGTTTTTTTTAGATATTCCTATTCCTTTTTAAAGGTTTCTTTTCAAATTATAGGGATTCAAACTAAAAAACTCCCAGCTTCTTCGTGAGGAAAAGCCGGGAGCTTTTGAACTATTGCGATTTCTTTTAGAGGGCGTTCTCCTTGATCAGATATTCGGCAATCTGGACGGCATTCAGGGCGGCTCCCTTCTTGATTTGGTCGCCTACAATCCAGAAGGTCAGTCCGCAATCGTTGGTCAGGTCCTTGCGGATGCGGCCTACGTAGACGGGATCCTTGCCGGCCAAGAAGAGTGGCATGGGGTATTCCTTTTCGGCGGGGTTGTCCATCAGCACCAGTCCTTCGCCCTTGCTGAAAGCTTCGCGAGCCTCTTCGACGGAGATGGGGCGTTCGGTTTCCACCCAGATGCTCTCGGAGTGGGAGCGCAGGGCGGGTACGCGGACGCAGGTGGCGCTCACCTTGACGTCGGAGTGCATGATTTTGCGTGTTTCGTTGTACATCTTCATCTCTTCCTTCGTATAGCCGTTGTCGGTGAAGACATCAATCTGAGGGATGAGGTTGAAGGCCAGCTGGTAGGCGAATTTCTCGACGGTGACAGGTTCGCCGGCCAGCACTTGGCGGTATTGGGTGTACAGCTCATCCATGGCGGCGGCTCCGGCACCGCTGGCTGCCTGATAGGTGGCTACGTGTACGGTCTTGATGTGCGAAAGCTGTTCGATGGCTTTCAGGGCAACTACCATCTGGATGGTGGTGCAGTTGGGGTTGGCGATGATGCCGCGCGGACGGTCTTTGGCGTCGGCGGCGTTGACTTCGGGCACTACCAAGGGTACGTCGGCGTCCATGCGGAAGGCGCTGGAGTTGTCTATCATCACGGCTCCGTATTTGGTGATGGTCTCGGCGAACTCTTTCGATGTGCCTGCGCCTGCGGAAGTGAAAGCGATGTCCACACCTTTAAAGTCATCGTTGTGCTGCAAGAGTTTGACCTCGATCTGTTTGCCGCGGAAGGTATATTTGGTACCGGCGCTGCGTTTAGAACCGAACAAAACTAACTCGTCCAACGGGAAATTTCTTTCATCGAGCACACGCAGGAATTCTTGTCCCACGGCTCCGCTTGCTCCAACAATTGCTACTTTCATTTCTTTTTCTTTGTTTTAAGTGGTTTGTAAAAAAGTCAATTCAAGGCGCAAATTTACAACATTCTGCGATTATAACCACAGAAGTCGTTTTTATTTTTTGATAAAAACATACCTTGCTTGTAGGGACTTCTGGCGGCGGGTGACGGAAAGCATTGCTTTCGTCCTCGGAAAACGTTGCTTTCGCCTTCGGAAAGCATCGCTTTCCATCAAAGAAAAGAGGGCGTTTTCCTGAAAGTAGGTAGAGTGGGTGGTAGAAAGTGAAAAGTTTTTTGCTATTTTTGCACAAGAATTTAAAATGACGCAAGCCTATGAACTGGTTAGACCTCAGTTTGAAACTTCCCATAACCGACCCTACATGGATTTTCCTCCTTGTACTGCTCATCATTTTGTTTGCGCCTATCCTGCTGACCAAGTTGCGCATCCCCCACATCATCGGCATGATTCTGGCCGGACTGGCCATCGGTGAGCATGGGTTTAACATCCTAGTGCGCGACAGCAGTTTCGAGCTTTTCGGCAAGGTAGGCGTCTACTACATCATGTTTCTGGCGGGGCTGGAGATGAATATGGCCGACTTCAAGAAGAACCGTGGCAAAGCGGTGGCGTTGGGCTTGCTGGCTTTCATCATCCCCATCAGCATCGGTATGGTGACCAATGTGCTTTTGCTCAAGTACAGCCTCATCACTTCCATCCTGCTGGCCAGTATGTATGCCTCGCATACGCTGGTGGCCTATCCCATTGTCATCCGCTACGGCATCTCGCGCCAGCGCAGTGTGAGCATCGCCGTGGGCGGTACGGCCGTCACCGATACGTTGACGTTGCTCGTGCTGGCCGTCATCAGCGGTGTGTTCAAGGGCGAGGCGGGCGGCCTCTTCTGGCTTTGGCTGGTGGTGCGCTTCGTGGTGCTGGCCATGCTCATTATGTACTTCCTGCCGCGCGTCGGGCGTTGGTTCTTCCGCCGCTACGACGATAATGTGATGCAATACATCTTCGTCCTGGCCATGGTGTTCCTTGGCGCGGGACTGATGGAACTCATCGGCATGGAAGGTATTCTGGGAGCTTTCCTTGTAGGTCTGGTGCTGAACCGCCTCATTCCCCACGTGTCGCCGCTGATGAGCCATCTGGAGTTTGTAGGCAATGCGCTGTTCATCCCCTACTTCCTGATAGGCGTGGGCATGCTGATTGATGTCAAAGTCATCTTTGGCGGCGGTGATGCCCTGAAGGTGGCGGGCGTGATGATTGTAGTGGCGCTGGGCGGCAAGTGGATTGCCTCGTGGCTGACGCAGAAGATATACCGCATGTCGGTACTCGAACGCGAACTGATGTTCGGCCTGAGTAACGCACAGGCGGCGGCTACGCTGGCGGCGGTGCTGGTGGGCTACAACATCATCCTGCCCGACGGCAGCCGTCTGCTCAATGAAGACGTGCTCAACGGCACGGTGCTCCTCATCCTCGTCACCTGCATCGTCAGCTCCTTCACCACCGAGCGGGCGGCGCGCAAGATGGCCATGGGCGAGGCCCATCCCGAAGAAGACCGTTCGCGCGAGCCCGAAAAGATTCTGATACCTGTGGCCAATCCCAATACCATCGAATACCTGATGAACCTGTCGCTCGTCATCCGCGACCCCAAGCAGAAGGACAACCTGCTGGCTCTGAACGTCATCAACGATCACTCGGGCACCGAAGCCCTCGAGCAGCAGGGCAAGCGCTACCTGGAGCGTGCGGCCAAAATCACCGCTTCGGCGGGTGTGGAGCTGAAGTGCATCAGCCGCTACGACCTGAACATTGCCGCGGGCATCATTCACACAGCCAAGGAGCATGGAGCTACGGATGTCATCATCGGCCTCCACTGGAAGGTGAACATCGTGGATTCCTTCTTCGGTATGCTGACCGAGAGCTTGCTCAAGGGACTTCATCGCGAGGTAATGGTGGCCCGCTTCCTGATACCCATCAATACCCTGCGGCGCATCATCGTGGCCGTTCCGCCCAAGGCCGAGTACGAGGCCGGCTTCCAGAAGTGGGTGGACCATTTTTGCCGCATGGGTACCACGTTGGGATGTCGCGTCCACTTCTTTGCCAACGAACAGACGGGCAACCTGCTTCAGGGCCTCGTCAAAAAGAAACATAGCGACACGCTGACTGAGTTCTCCCGCCTTGACGAGTGGGAAGACCTGCTGCTCCTGACCGGTCAGGTGAACTACGATCACCTGCTGGTAGTTATCAGCGCCCGCCGCGGCTCCATCTCTTACGACAGCTCGTTCGAGAAACTGCCCAGCCAGTTGGGCCGCTACTTTACGAACAACAGCCTCATCGTCCTGTATCCCGACCAGCTGGGCGACCCGCAGGATGCCTTGTCGTTCTCCAATCCGCAGGGCAGCAACGAGAGCCAGCACTACGAGAAGGTGGGCCGGTGGTTCTATAAATGGTTTAAAAAAGAAAACTGATGGAAGACTGGAAACAACGTACGCGCCTGCTGTTGGGCGAAGAAAAGAGTGAACGCCTGCGCCAGGCCCATGTGCTGGTCGTTGGCGTGGGAGGAGTGGGAGCCTATGCCGCCGAGATGCTTTGCCGTGCGGGGGTAGGCCGCCTGACGCTGGTTGATGCCGACACCGTCCAGCCCACCAACATCAACCGCCAGCTTCCGGCCCTGCACTCCACGTTGGGGCAGCCCAAGGTCGAAGTCCTCGCCGCCCGTTTCCGCGACATCAACCCCGAGGTGGAGCTCACCGTCCTGCCCGTTTTCCTGAAGGACGAGAACATCCCCCAGTTGCTCGATGCCGCCCGCTACGACTTTGTGGTCGATGCCATCGACACCCTGGCCCCTAAGTGCCACCTGATAGCCGAGGCCCTGAGGCGGCGCATCAAGATTGTATCCAGCATGGGCGCGGGCGCCAAGAGCGACATCACGCAGATACGCTTTGCCGACATCTGGGATACCTACCATTGCGGCTTGAGCAAGGCCGTGCGCAAGCGGTTGCAGAAGATGGGCATCCGTCACAAACTCCCCGTTGTGTTCAGCACCGAGCAGGCCGACCCCAAGGCCGTGCTTCTGACCGACGACGAACGAAACAAGAAATCGACCTGCGGCACGGTGAGCTACATGCCCGCCGTCTTCGGCTGCTACCTGGCGGAGTACGTCATCCGCCGGCTATAATAATAAGGAAAGAAGTTATGATACGACTCGAACAGATAACCAAGAGCTTCGGCAGCCTCCAAGTGTTGCGTGGCATCGACCTCGAGATACAGAAGGGCGAAGTGGTGAGCATCGTCGGCCCCAGCGGTGCCGGCAAGACCACGTTGCTTCAGATTATGGGTACCCTCGACCGCCCCGATACGGGTACGGTCTGCATCGACGGCGTGCGTGTCGACGGGCTGAAGGAGCGCGAACTCTCCGCCTTCCGCAACCGCCGCATCGGTTTCGTCTTCCAGTTTCACCAGCTCCTGCCCGAGTTTACTGCCTTGGAGAATGTCATGATACCTGCCTTCATTGCCGGGCAGGGACGTCACGAAGCCCAGGCTTCTGCCCTCGAGATGCTGACGATGATGGGGCTTGCCGACCGTGCCTCGCACAAGCCCAACGAACTTTCGGGCGGCGAGAAGCAGCGTGTGGCCGTGGCGCGCGCTCTTATCAATCGGCCGGCCGTTGTGTTGGCCGACGAGCCCTCGGGCAGCCTCGATACCCACAACAAGGCCGAGCTGCACCAGCTCTTCTTCGACCTGCGCGACCGCCTGGGGCAGACATTCGTCATCGTGACCCACGACGAAAGCCTGGCTTCCATCACCGACCGCACCATTCATTTGAAAGACGGGGAGGTCGTAGCAGACAATATTACTCAAAACTTAGGTAGTGTCCAATTCTCTCCAGGTCCTCTTGTGTAAATTCTTCATAGAGTACGAACGGCTTGAGGCTTTTCAGCGGACCGTGTTTGCGGCGGTATTCTATTAGTGCTTTTGCTTGATAGAAGTTGAGGTAAGGATGGCGGCGCAGGCGGTCTACGCTGACGCGGTTGACGGGGATGCGGCGGATGGCGGTGGTGTCGATACGGAACCAGTCGTTCAGTTGGCGATAATCGAGATTAATTTCTTCCAGCTGGCTGAGGCTATAGAAACCACCTAACTGCTGGCGATATCCGCTGATGAGACGTGCGATTCCACTTCCTATGCCAGGAATCTTTTTTAATTCGGTGGTATCGGCACGGTTCAGGTCGACCAAAGTACCAGGTGCGTATTTCAGCGGCTTTGCCTGTTGGATGCTGTCCTTGTGCTGTTTGGCCAAAAAGAGGGAAGAGTTATGGTCGGTACTGTCTGTGGCTGGAATGCGGATGTAGGGCCGTAATGTGTTGTATTGTTTTTCTGTCAGGCCGTATATCTTGCGGAAATCTTCTGTTCGGCGGAAGGAACCTCCCTTTTCGCGGTAACGCAGGAGGTTACGGGCCATCCAGGCAGGAAGGCCCAGTTGGCGGAAAGTGGCTGAGTCAGCGGTATTGGGATTGAAGGGAACAAGTACGGGCGATACGTCGTTTTCCTCTTTCCATGCTGTGTAGTGGGACTTACGGCTCTCCTTTTCCTCTTTTTCTTTTTCACGGATGGAAGCGCTGAAGGCTCTATATTCCTCCATCGCCTGTTGTTGTCTTAACTGGTCGTCAAATTTGTCTACCTGCTTTGATTTTAAATGAACGTATATCTCTCCTCCCAGGAAAAAGAGGAGGGAGATGCCCAGCAGCACCAGAATGCCTCGTCTTTCCCCTCGGGAGTAATAGAAAAATTCATTGAACCACTTTCGCATGAATTACCTTTTTTATTTTAGTAGTCCCAATTCATTAATGAAAATGAAGCCGATACCTATCGGGGCTATGTACTTCAGTAGGAATAGCCAGATACGATAGACTACTTTTGGCAGAGTACCGTTGTTACTTACCTCTTCCCATACGATACGTTTGTCCAGATACCAGCCAGTGAAGATGGCGATGAAAAAGCCGCCTAATGGGAGCATGATTTTGGCCGTCAGGAAGTCGAAGAGGTCGAACAGAGTTAGGCCGAAGATGGTCAGTTCTTTGCCTATACCCAGCGAGAGCGAGCAGAACACGCCCAGGAAGGTACAGCCCGCCGTCACCAGCTTGGCGGCCCGTCCGCGGGTCAGGTTGAACTCCTCGTGCAAGTAGGCTGTCACTACTTCGTGCAGGGAGATAGTCGATGTCAGTGCGGCCAGGGCAAGAAGCACGTAGAACATGATGGACAAGATGACTGCCAGCCAGGGCAGGTTGCCGAAGGCCTGCTGGAAGACGTTGGGCAGCGTAATGAATAGCAGGCTGGGACCTGCGTCGGGTTGGATGCCCACCGAAAAGGCAGCGGGAAAAATGATGAAACCAGCCAAGATGGCCACCATCGTATCAATCCATCCTACGTTGAGTGCAGTCTTAGGCAGGTTGGTGTCGTTGCGGAAATAGGAAGCATACGTACAGAGACATCCCATACCCAGTGAGAGTGAGAAGAAAGCCTGTCCCATAGCGCCCAGCAGCACGTTGCCGTCCACCTTGCTGAAGTCGGGTTTCAGCAGGAACTCGATGCCTGCCCTTGCACCTGGTAGGGATACGGAGCAGACAGCCAGTACGATGAGCAGCAGGAAGAGCATTGGCATCATGATTTTAGCTGACTTCTCAATGCCTTTTTCTACACCTTTCACAATGATGAAGTGGGTCATCAGCATGAAGACCACCATCCATAAGGCCGGTCGCCACGGATGGGCGATGAAACCGTTGAACGAGGCGATAAAGTCGTTGGCCGACTGCCCGGCAAAGGTATTCGTGCCTGCCTGTACAATGTACTCCAGCGTCCAGCCCGCCACCACTGAATAGTAGCCCAGGATCAGGAAACCTGCCAGCACACCCATGCGGCCCACCCAGCGCCAGTGGGTGCCGGGCGCTAGCTTCTGATAGGCGCCAGCCGTATTGGCCCGTGAGTGTCGTCCGATGGAAAATTCAGCTACCATGATGGGGATGCCGAAGAAAAGAACACATCCTAGATAGATCAGGATGAAGGCGGCACCGCCGTGGTTGCCCGTTTCAAAAGGAAAACGCCAGATGTTGCCCAATCCTACGGCCGAACCTGCCGAAGCCAGGATGACACCCAGCTTGCTTCCGAAGTTTGCTCTGTTGTTCTTTGTCATAAATCGTGGTTTTTTCTTTCAATTTGTTACTAATACCTGCAAGAAATCGCAAATATAGAAAATGTTCTGTACATTTGCATCTCGTATTGAAATATATTTGAATATGCTGTATTACATTCGTAAATATCCCGTTTCGCTTCTCATTATCTTGACGGTAATCTATTTGTCTTTCTTCAAGCCGCCCCAGACGGAGATGGAATCCATTCCTGGCATCGATAAAGTGGTGCATGTGTGTATGTACTTTGGAATGTCGGGGATGTTATGGCTGGAGTTTATACGGGCACATAAAAAAGCACGCGTACCGATGTGGCACGCGTGGTTGGGAGCCTGGCTCTGCCCCGTATTGTTCAGTGGGGCGGTAGAGTTACTCCAGGCTTATTGTACGACTTATCGAGGTGGAGACTGGTGGGACTTTGCTGCCAATACCTCAGGGGCTACGCTGGCATCGCTCATTGGCTGGTATTGGATGAGGCGTCATCCCTCTTTATAAATAGTCAACGACTGTGCTCAGTCGTATCCCGTTGGACCCCTTGATGAGAATGTTTTTTCCTGTCGGCTTTTCTTGCTTCAGCGCTTCAATGAGGGCGGGAGCGTCGGCATACGTCTCGTAGCTGTGGCGCGTGGCGGCAAACTGGCTGCCTACCAGGATAATGCGTTCGAAGTCGCATTCTTCCAAGTAATCCACAATCTTCTGATGTTCCTCTGCGCTGTCTTGTCCCAGCTCGCGCATGTCGCCCAAGATGGCTACCTTGTGAACCACCTCCATTTGTCGGAAGTTGGTCAGCGAGGCCATCATGCTTGTGGGGTTGGCGTTGTAGGCGTCGATGATGAGGGTGTTGTCGGCCGTCTGCTTCAGTTGCGAGCGGTTGTTTTGGGGCGCATATTCCGTCAGAGCCTGGTCAATCAAGGCGGCGTCCACGTCGAAATAAGTGCCTATGGTGACGGCAGCTAGTGCGTTGGGCAGGTTGTAGCTGCCTATCAGTTGGGTTTGGACTTGATGCGTTTCAGTTTCTCCCTGTTTTTCCCATGCAAAGGCTAGGAAAGGCGAGCAATTGGTCAGCTGGCCACAGATATAGTTGGTGGCTTCTTCGCCGTAGGTCACGTGCGGCAGGCCTGCGGCCATCTTTGTTAGATAGGGGTTGTCGGCATGCAGGAAGATGACGGGAGCGGGCAGCGTGCGGAGCCAGTCGTAGAGTTCGCCCTTGGTGCGCATTACGCCTTCGAACGAGCCGAAGCCTTCAAGGTGTGCCTTTCCTACGTTTGTGATGAGGCCCATGTCAGGCTCAGTTATCTCCACCAGCTCACGGATGTCGCCTGGATGGCTGGCACCCATTTCGACGACGGCCAGTTCGTGCTCGGGCTTGAGGCGGAGCAGGGTGAGAGGCACGCCAATATGGTTGTTCAGGTTGCCTTCCGTGTAGAGCAGATGGTAGCGACGGCTCAGTACGGCGGCTATCAGTTCCTTGGTCGTGGTCTTGCCGTTGGTGCCAGTGATGCCGATGATGCGTGTACCCAGCTGGCGGCGGTGATGGCGGGCCAGGCGCTGGAGCGTCAGCAGGCAGTTGTCGGTCAGCAGGTAACGGTTGTCGCCAGGCACGAGATATTCGGCTTCGTCGATGACGGCGTAGGCACATCCGCTTTCTAATGCCTTGGCGGCAAAGGCGTTGCCGTTAAATGTGTCTCCCTTCAGGGCAATGAAGAGGGAGCCTTTGGGGCAATGACGGCTGTCGGTCGTCACGCCGTTACATTGGTTGAATATCTGGTAAAGAGTCGAAATTTCCATATCTTTTCTGTTTTTGTGATTGACGGCTACAAAGGTAGTTTTTAATTAAGAAACGAGAATAGGGAAAGGAAAATTTTAGTCGCAAACATTTTTCCTTTTTTGGTGTTACTTATGCATGTGTTTTTTCTGTATATTCGCCCTGAATTCAGGAAATAATCATTATTGAAGTCAAACTAAATAAAATTGTAGAGTATGATGTTTTCATTATTGAGTGCCGCGTCTGTCATCAACGTGGAGAATTTGCTGGACCGCTTGCTGAATTATGGTATCGAGCTGGGTAAGAGCCTGCTGGCCGCTTTGGTCATCTACATTATCGGTCGCTTTATCATCAAGTACATCCTGCGTTTCATCACTTCCCTGATGGTGAAGCGCAAGGTGGAAATCAGTGTGCAGACCTTCCTGCGCAGCCTGCTGAAAATAGTGCTGAACCTGATACTGGCCTTTGCCATCATCAGCAAGTTGGGTGTCGAGACTACCAGTTTTGCTGCCCTGTTGGCCTCCGCGGGTGTTGCCATCGGTATGGCTCTGTCGGGCAATCTGTCCAACTTTGCGGGCGGACTGATTATTCTCGTCTTCAAGCCTTTCAAGGTGGGCGACTATATCGATGCTCCTGGCGGAAGTGGTACGGTTAAGGAGATTCAGATTTTCCATACGCTGATTGCCACGACGGACAATCGCATGATCTACATCCCCAACGGTTCGCTCAGCAGCAATGCCGTGACCAACTACAACAAGCAGGAGACGCGTCGTCTGGAGTGGGTTTTCGGCGTGGAGTATGGTGAAGACGTTCAGAAGGTACGTGCCGTCCTCCAGCGAATCGTTGACGCCGACCCGCGTATCCTGACTACACCTGCCCCGATGATCGTGTTGAAGACACTGAATGCCAGCAGTGTGGATGTCATGGTTCGTGTCTGGACGAAGACAGAAGACTATTGGGACGTGATGTTCGAAGTGAACGAGCTCGTCTATGACACTTTCAACAAGGAAGGTATCGGCTTCCCCTTCCCACAACTCACAGTACATCAGGCAAAGGATTGAAACTAAGTTTGTCGCATCTGTATGGGGCGCGGAGTGTTCGGATGGAGGTTATCTATCCGCATACTCCGTGTCTGTTTGTAGAGGTCGCTATGCTTTGTGGTTTTTAAAGCAATGCTTTCCTGGTCGTAAAGCATTGCTTTAACGCCTTTAAAACGGTGCTTTATTGGGGAAAAAGATATTTTAGTGAGGCAGGAAGAGGGAAACCGAAAATAATGGGACGATTTTGCGGTCGTGCCTTTCTTTTTGTTTACATTTGCAGGGATTAATTGTAGAAAGACGATTTCCATGAATCAGGAACAAACGAAATACTTGAATGTCAACGGCCGGCTGCTCGATCTCTCGACGCCTTGTGTGATGGGTATTCTGAACGTGACGCCCGACTCTTTCTATAGCGGGAGCCGCATGCAGACGGAGGAGGAGATAGAAGCTCGCGTACGACAGATTTTGGAGGAAGGCGCGGCCATCATCGATGTGGGTGCCTATTCTTCGCGTCCTAATGCCGATCACGTGTCGGCCGAGGAGGAGATGAATCGTTTGCGCCTGGGGTTGGAAGTGTTGCGCCGCACGGCTCCCGATGCCATCGTGTCGGTCGATACCTTTCGGGCAGATGTGGCGCGGATGTGTGTCGAAGAGTATGGCGTGGCTATCATTAACGACATCGCGGCGGGTGAGATGGATGCCGACATGTTCAGTACGGTAGCCGAATTGAATGTCCCCTACATCATGATGCATATGCAGGGAACACCCCAAAACATGCAGCAACATCCTCATTACGACAACCTGTTGCGCGAAGTTTTCCTGTACTTTGCCCGCAAGGTGCAGCAGCTGCGCGACTTGGGTGTGAAGGATATCGTGCTCGACCCTGGCTTCGGCTTTGGCAAGACGTTGGAGCATAACTACCAGCTGATGGCCCATTTGGAGGAATTCCGCCTCTTCGAGCTACCTTTGCTGGTGGGTGTGTCGCGCAAGTCAATGATTTACCGCTTGCTGGACACGACACCTCAGGAGGCCTTGAATGGCACGACTGTCCTCCATACGCTGGCCCTGATGAAGGGGGCCGACATCCTGCGTGTGCACGATGTACGCCAGGCCGTCGAGGCGGTGAAGATTGTCGAGGCGATGAAGGCGGCGTCAGTTGGCGATTAGAATATAGTTTTATCATTATTTATATCGTATAGATTGTGTTTTTCGAGTTTGGCATAAAAGACTTTATAGACATCTTGTCGGTGGCTTTCCTGTTGTACTACAGCTACAAGCTGATGAAGGCATCGGGTTCGATCAATATCTTTACGGGTATCCTGGTGTTCATCCTGATTTGGTTGGTAGTGTCGCAGGTGCTCGAGATGAAGCTGCTTGGCTCCATCTTTGATAAGTTGGTCAGTGTGGGAGTGCTGGCCTTGATTGTGCTCTTTCAGGAGGAGATCCGTCGTTTCCTCGTGACGCTTGGCTCGCACCATCATGCCAGTGCGCTGGTACGCTTCTTCACAGGTAATAAGAAAGATGGTATGGAGCACGAAGACATCATGCCTATCGTGATGGCTTGCATCAGTATGGGCAAGCAAAAAGTGGGTGCATTGATTGTCATCGAGCGCGATATGCCGCTGGACGACGTGGTGCGTACGGGCGATGTGATAGATGCCAACATCAACCAGCGGCTCATTGAGAACATTTTCTTTAAGAATAGTCCTCTACATGATGGAGCGATGGTTATTAGTAAACAACGTATCAAGGCAGCTGGTTGTATTTTGCCTGTGTCTCACAACTTGGACATCCCCAAGGAGCTGGGCTTGCGCCATCGGGCGGCGATGGGTATTTCGCAGGTGTCCGACGCACACGCCATCATTGTGTCCGAAGAGACAGGCGCTATCTCCGTGGCCCACAAGGGGCAGTTCTACCTCCGTCTGAATGCCGAAGAGCTGGAGCGTCTGCTGACGAAAGATAATTGATAATGTGGGCTTAAATCTCCATTAGTTAAGCATCAGGCTCATGTAGGGATGCTGGGGAGCCAGTATCTTTGTGGTGAGCTCAGAGATCGTAAGTTCCAGATGGCTGCCCGTCAGTCGTTTGGCACTTTTCATACAGTGTCCGTTGTTCAGGTAGTAATAGCCGTTGTTCACGTCGAGCTGTTCATCTGTAATAGTAAGATTCCATTCGATGTTCGGATGGGTGGCGGCGAAGAGTTGGAGGACAGTATGGACGTCGATGATACGGGCCATGCCCAGCTTTTCCCCTTCCCTTTCTTTGGAAACAGGACAAAGCAGACGCAGGTTGGTTTGCCCATTCATCTGGCAAATATGCTGAAGCAGAAGGCGGGCTTCTTCTTCCGAGTCGGCCAGCAGTTCGCCTACCAGCAGACCGTTTGGTTCGTCTGGATAAACGAAAGCCATAGCTGCTGTGGCATCGTATTGTTGCATCGGATGCAGAAGATAGATATGGCCGCCGCTCAATCGCAGGTCGGCTAGGATTACTTTGAAATCTTCCGCTGTATGCTGGATACAGCAGGGGCGGTGCTGCATCTTTTGTTCGAAGCAGGCGTAGAGTTGTGGATCGAAACTATCTGTAATTGTAATTGAATAGTCGGATGTCAGGATGGAATCGGCATCTTTGGTGAAGATATCAGTCTGCACATGAAAGACAGGAGCATATCCACTACGTGTATAGTAATCGAAGAGCCAGGGCTCGGCAGGAATGAGCGTGGACAATAGTACACCCTGAGTGTGCATTCGTCCAAAGGACTCGGCCAGCAATTCACGCATGACGCCTTTACCTCGGAAATCAGGATGAGTGCATGCTCCCGATATATAGGAAGTGTCTATCGTTTTTCCACAGAAAGTCATGGGATAGGGAAGCATCTGCAAGGCTGCAATGACAGATTCGCCGCTTTGGATGGCTATATTAACCTCATTGCTGTATCTCATCCGAAAATACAAGTCAGTGAAGGCGGGACTGTCATGGAAGCATCGTTCCCATAGTTGTCTGACTTTCTTTTTCATAATGCTATGCTTACCATTTGATAGGTTCTACAGGCTCGTCGCGAAGGCAGGCAGTGTATTTCTCCAGAATAATGGCAGGCTGATAAGACAACTTGGCCTTACGTAGTCCTTCGATGCCTAGGTCTTCTTCGCGATTGATGTAGACGTATTGTTCGGGGATGTGATTGGCAAACTCATAATTGATCATGGCGTACGAACCTTCAATACGAGTATCTGCCTTTTCCACATGTACGCCGAAGGTGTCTTGGTTGATGGGCATGCCAAACGTAAAAGCTGCGATACGTCCGTCTACGTGTAGAATACCTCCTGTCAGACCCAATTCCTCGAAGTGGTGGAGAGCGTAGACCAGTGCCCGCCGTTCGTTACCCGTTCCTTCATGTTGGTCGCAGTTGTTGGCCTTGCACCATTCGGCTTCCAGTTCGAGGCATTCTTGAATGCGGTCGGGGGTGATGGGAGTATATTCGTAGTTGGGATACATCCGCTTGAACTTATTCACATGGTTGCGCTTGGGTTGGAATTTTTTTCCTGCCAATGTCGCCAAGTCTGTACGCAGATACAGATAGTCTGCATAATCGCGGTCGGCTGTAAACAGGAAGCGACCGGGCATTAAAGCCTCCAGCTCTTCACACATGTCTGTACAGATACCTAGCAGGCAGAAAGGTGCCTTTTCTTCATGAGCATCTTGTATCATAGCCTCCAGCACTTGACCCAGGTTGCCTTGTCCGATAGGCATCATGTATACCAATTCGCCTTCAGCCCAGAACTTCAGTAGCAAATAACCGTTCAGGACAGCAAACTGGGTGTTGTATAGGAAACGCCAGCTGCATAGATTCGAGAATGACAGATCACAGTTCCTTCTTAAACTGTGTTGTGTAAAGGAGGTTATTAATTCTTTGTCCTTGGGGGTGATATCTTTAAAGTCAATCATAACCGTTTGTTGTAAGGGACCTGTTATTAGAATGACAAAGATAGGAAGATTTTGCTAAAGTAGTCCCAGAAGCCTTAAAATTGTAGGAGTAAATAATGCGGTAAAGATGCCGTTTAGGGTCAGGCCTAAGCTGGCAAAAGCGCCGTATTTTCGGCTGACTTCCATCGCTGTTGAGGTGCCGACGGCATGGGCAGCTGTTCCCAAAGACAATCCTTGCGCCATTGGACTTCCAATATGAGTCAGTCGCATGGTTTTAAAGCCTAATATTCCTCCCAGCAAGCCGACGCAGACTACTACGGCAGCCGTAAGTGAAGGAATACCGCCCAACGATTTGGTTACTTCCATCGCAATGGGGGTAGTGACAGATTTGGGGGCTAGAGAATAGATGATTTCATCAGAGGCTCCCATCCATTTGGCAATTAATACGACAGATACCACACCCACGATACAGCCGGCCAGCTGGGATAATAGGATAGGCAACAGTTGCTTTTTGATCGTTTCCAATTGCAGATAGAGGGGGACTCCTAAAGCTACAACGGCAGGTTTCAACCAAAATTCAATGAGATGTCCGCCTTGGTTATAGGTCTCATAACTGATACCTGTCATTTTCAGAAACAAGATAAGCAGGGCAATGGTTAGCAATATGGGGTTGAGCAACATGATGCCTGTCTTTTTCTGCAACAGCTTGGCGAAGAAAAAGATGCCGAACGTGATGGCTATCAAGAAAAATTCGTTTTCTAGGAAGTTCATTTGATTTTACGTGTTAATTGGTGAACCCATCCAGTGACTACTATTACCAATAGGGTGCTGACGAGCGAGGCGGTGACGATGGGCCAGAATTCAGCCGCAATAACGTTGAAGTACAGCATCAGTGCCACGCCTGGCGGCACGAAGAAGAAACCAAGGTTAGCAACCAGAAAGTCGGACATACCTTGTACCCAATGTAATTTGATCCAACCTAACTTGAGGAATAGGGTAAGTAACAGCATGCCGATGATGCTTGACGGAAGTTTGATGCCTGTTAACCAGACAATCAGTTCACCCAAAGCCAAACATCCGAAAAGAATGGCACATTGACGAATCATAACTAAAAAACTAATACCTTATGTTATTCTATTGAAAACGGGTGCAAAGGTAGTCATTCTGCTTATAAAGTGTACTCATCTGCTGTATTTTCTTCTGGTTGGTTTAGGGATACAAGGCATTGGAAAGGATTGTAGTGTTAAATATTATAATAATTAGATTCCCACTGGCAAATATTCTCGGAATTGCAATGTGGATATTGCAAAATTGTGTATTTTTGCAGCGTGATAAACACGTTTTACCGACTATTAATCCACAATCTTAATATATCATGCAAAGATTAATTAATGAAATTCTTGAACGCGCGAAGGCTGATCGCCAACGCATTGTTCTTCCCGAAGGTACTGAAGAACGTACTTTAAAAGCCGCTAATCAAATTTTGACAGACGGAATTGCTGACCTGATTCTTTTGGGCAATCCTGATGAGATCCATGCTTGTGCCAAAGAATGGGGATTAGGCAATATTAGTAAAGCTACTATCATTGATCCTGCCAATCATCCGAAACAGGAAGAGTATGCACAGCTGTTGTGTGAGCTGCGTAAGAAGAAAGGCATGACCATTGAAGAAGCTCGCAAACTGGTGCTCGATCCGCTCTATTTAGGTTGCCTTATCATTAAGAATGGTGATGCCGATGGCCAGTTGGCGGGTGCTCGTAATACAACAGGCGACGTGTTGCGTCCTGCTTTGCAGATTATTAAGACAGCTCCGGGCATTACATGCGTGTCTGGTGCTATGTTGCTGTTGACTCATGCTCCTGAGTATGGTAAGAACGGTATTCTGGTGATGGGTGATGTTGCTGTAACTCCGGTACCCGATGCTTCACAATTGGCTCAGATTGCTGTATGTACTGCACGTACTGCACGCGCTGTTGCCGGTCTTGATCCGAAAGTTGCTTTGTTGAGCTTCTCAACGAAGGGCTCGGCTAAACATGAAGTCGTAGACAAGGTTGTTGAGGCTTTGAAGATCGCTAAGGAAATGGCTCCTGATATTGCCATTGACGGCGAATTGCAGGCAGATGCAGCTCTGGTTCCCGAAGTAGGTGCCAGCAAGGCTCCCGGATCGTCCATTGCCGGACATGCCAACGTATTGGTTGTGCCGAGTCTTGAAGTAGGTAACATTTCTTATAAGCTGGTACAACGCTTGGGACATGCCGATGCTGTAGGTCCGATCCTTCAGGGTATTGCCCGTCCGGTGAACGACCTGTCACGCGGATGTTCTATCGAAGATGTATACCGTATGATTGCCATTACAGCCAATCAGGCTATTGCAGCAAAAGCCAATAAATGATTAACCTTAAATAGAAAGTAAGATTATGAAAGTTTTAGTTCTCAACTGCGGTAGTTCGTCTATCAAATATAAATTGTTCGATATGGACCATAAAGCTGTCATTGCACAGGGTGGTATTGAGAAAATCGGTCTGCCTGGTTCATTTCTGAAGTTGACTTTACCGAATGGTGAAAAGAAAATTCTGGAAAAAGATATTCCAGAACATACGGTAGGTGTAGAGTTCATTCTGAATACTCTCATCTCACCTGAGTATGGTGCTATCAAGTCGTTGGATGAAATCAATGCTGTTGGCCATCGTATGGTACATGGCGGTGAGAAGTTCAGCAAGTCTGTTCTGCTGACCCAAGAAGTGCTCGATGCCTTTACTGCTTGCAATGATTTGGCTCCGCTGCACAATCCGGCAAATCTGAAAGGTGTTCATGCGATCGATGCTATTCTGCCGAACGTTCCTCAGATCGGTGTATTCGATACGGCGTTCCATCAGACGATGCCTGATTATGCTTACATGTATGCCATCCCTTACGAACTTTATGAGAAGTATGGTGTACGTCGTTATGGCTTTCACGGGACTTCTCACCGTTATGTGTCAAAACGTGTATGCGAGTTCCTGGGTATTCAGCCCGAAGGCACAAAAATCATCACTTGCCACATCGGTAATGGTGGATCTATCTCGGCAATCAAGGATGGTAAGTGTGTAGATACCAGTATGGGACTTACTCCGTTGGAAGGCTTGATGATGGGTACACGTAGTGGTGACATCGATGGTGGTGCTGTAACATTCATTATGGAAAAAGAACATCTGGATGCTGCCGGTGTATCTAACCTGCTCAACAAGAAGAGTGGTGTGATGGGTATCTTTGGCAAGTCGAGCGATATGCGTGACTTGGAGAATGCCGTAACTGCAGGTGATCCGAAAGCTATTCTGGCAGAAAATATGTACTTCTATCGCATTAAGAAATACATTGGTGCTTATGCTGCTGCTTTGGGTGGTGTTGATGTCATTGTCTTTACAGGTGGCGTAGGCGAAAATCAGGCTTCAGCTCGTTGGGGTGCTTGCTCTGGTTTGGAATATATGGGTGTGAAACTGGATGCTGAAAAGAATAAGGTACGTGGTGAGGAAGCGGTTATTTCGACCGACGATTCGAAAGTTAAGGTAGTTGTAATTCCTACTGACGAAGAACTGATGATTGCTTCTGACACCATGGCTATTTTGAACAAAGAAGCATAAATCGATTTTACTAATCGTGTTAGAGAGGATGTATCCTGATGGATGCATCCTCTTTTTTTTAACATAATCTTCATTTTCTGACGGAGGAGATTTCTTATCTTTGTCCAGTCAAAAAAAGTAATATCCATTAAAATATAGTATCATTATGAAGAGATTGACTTATTTGTTACTGTTTGTCCTGGTGGCTAGTATGACGTATGCCCAGCAGGCCAAGTATGTATTCTTCTTTATCGGTGACGGTATGGGAGTGAATCAGGTGAATACCACTGAAATGTTTCGGGCTGAAATGGAAGATGGACGTATCGGCACTCAAAAGCTTTTGTTTGGCTCGTTTCCTGCTGCCGGTATTGCTACATCTTATTCTGCTAGTAATTCGGTAACAGACTCTTCGGCAGGCGGTACTGCGTTGGCTACAGGCTCGAAGACCTATAACGGTGCCATCGGTGTAGGCGTTGATAAAGAACCTCTGGAAAGTGTGGCTTATAAGGCTAAAAAGAGTGGAAAGAAGGTTGGTGTTGTCACCACGGTTAGTGTAGACCATGCTACGCCGGCTGCTTTTTATGCTCATCAACCCAATCGTAACATGTATTACGAGATTGCTTTGGAATTGCCTAAGAGCGGTTTCGATTTTTTTGCCGGTGCCGGTTTCTTGAAGCCTGCGATGACTTATGACAAGCAGGAGGCTCCTTCTATTTATCCTATCATGGAAGAGGCTGGTTATACCATTGCACGTGGATTGAAAGAGTATGAAGAAAAAGTTGCTTCTGCTAAAAAAATGATACTCCTTCAAGCCGAAGGAGCTTCAGCGGATTGTCTGCCTTATGCCATTGACCGTAAAGATGGTGATTTAGCTTTGGCGGATATTACGAAAAATGCGATAGATTTTCTGACTAAGGATAATAACAAGGGATTTTTCCTGATGTTGGAAGGCGGAAAGATAGACTGGGCTTGTCACAGCAACGATCCAGCTACAGTCGTGAAGGAAGTGATCGACATGGACAATGCAATTCGTGTGGCATACGAATTCTATCAGAAACATCCGAAAGAAACTCTGATTGTCGTTTCTGCTGATCATGAAACTGGTGGCTTGGGTATGGGTACCGGTACATACACACTGAACCTGAAAGCGTTGGATTATCAGAAACAGTCTGTTGATTTATTGTCGCGTGCCATGACCGATTTGCGCAAAACTAAAGGCAACAAGGTGACATGGGAGGAAATGAAGGCTTTGTTGACGGAGCGTATGGGCTTCTGGAAAGATCTGGAACTGACTTGGGAGCAAGAAAGACTGTTGCGTGATGAGTTCGAAGACTCGTTTGTAAAGAATAAGGTCGTTTTTGAGGAAAGTCTTTATTCCAAGACCGAACCCTTGGCTGCAGCAGCCAAAAAAGTAATGAGTCAGATCGCTCATTTGGGATGGACCAGTGGAAGTCATACGGCAGAGTATGTTCCTGTTTATGCCATAGGAGCCGGATCTCAATTATTTATGGGTAAGATGGATAATACGGATATTCCCAAACGCATAGCCAAGGCTGGAAGATACAAATAGCATAATAATTATATGTTTGTTTCATGTAACACTGCATGTCCCTGAAAGAGAAATCAGACAGGGAAACATGCAGTGTTTTTTTGTTGTTACAGATTTGCCTCGGCCACTACCTGCCCGTCGAACAGGTTGATGATACGGTCGGCAAAGCCGGCATCGTGCTGCGAGTGCGTCACCATGACGATGGTAGTACCCTCCTTGTTCAGCTCCTTCAGCAGGTCCATCACTTCCTTGCCGTTCTTTGAGTCGAGGTTACCGGTCGGTTCGTCGGCAAGAATCAGTTTCGGGTTGGCCACTACGGCACGGGCAATGGCCACACGCTGCTGCTGACCGCCGGAGAGCTGCTGTGGAAAGTGCTTGGCGCGGTGGCTGATGGCCATGCGTTCCATCGCCTGCTCGATGCGTTGCTTGCGTTCGCTGGCAGGCACGCCCATGTAGAGTAGTGGCAGTTCGATGTTCTCATACACGTTCAGCTCGTCAATCAGGTTGAAGCTCTGAAATACGAAGCCGATGACACCCTTGCGTAGGCTGGTACGCTGGGCTTCGGTATATTTCGACACTTCCGTGCCGTTCAGGTAATATTCTCCCTCCGTGGGGTTGTCCAGCAGACCCAGAATGTTGAGCAGGGTGGACTTACCGCAACCTGACGGTCCCATGATGGCTACAAATTCGCCTTCGTTCACTTCGATGTTCACATTGTTCAAGGCCAATGTCTGTACTTCTTCCGTACGGAATACTTTCTGCAAATTTACTGTCTTGATCATAATCTTAAAGTTTTTGTATCTTTCCCATTTGATGGAGAAAGACGGATTAAATATACTGGTTAATTTATAAAATTCAGTTCTTCAGTGTTCTTTATTTTTCTTATTCTCTTTTCATCACTTCTGCCGGATTGACCTGCGACGCCCGGCGTATCTGCCACAGCACCGTGAGCAGGGCGATGACGGCCACCGTCAGGCCCGCCACGAGGAAAATCCACAGCGAGAGCGGGGCATGATGGGGAAAGTCCTCCATATAGCGGTGGATGGCGACGTAGGCGACGGCAGCACCTGTCACGAAGGCAGTTCCCAGCAGAACGAAATACTTGCGCAGCAGCAGGCGGCAAATGTCGGCCACCTGTGCACCATGCACCTTGCGAAGGGCTATCTCGCGGTAGCGCTGGCGGATGTCGTAGAGCGACAGACCGAACAGTCCCAGACAGGCGATGCCGATGGCTATCAGGGCAAAGGTGATGACGATGCGCGTCACCTTCCGGTCATCCTCGTGCAGGCGGGCTATCTCGTCCGTGATGAACGAATACTCAAAGTCGCCCCTACCCACAGCCTCCTGGTAAAGGTCGCTGAGGAAAGCAATGGCTTCCTTCCGCTTGCCGGGAGCGATGGAGAGGAACGTGAAGTCGCGCCAGCCGTCCTGATAAATGAAGACAACCGGCTGGTTCCCGCCCGACAAGTGGCCGGTGCGGAAGTCGTCCACCACGCCTATGATGTCGTAGGAGGGTACCTCGTTCCAGTTGTCACCCGAACGGTACCAGAAGCGTTGGTTCGGTGTGACCTTCTCCGTCCGCCAGTCCCGGATGTGCAGGGCCTGGAGGAAAGCCCGGTTGGCTATCAGCTTGCAGGCATATTTGTCCTCCTCCCCGTTCCATCCCCGGCCTTCCAGCAGCCGGAAGCCGAAGAAGTCCATGTATTCGCGCGAGGCCCAGAGGTGGCAGGCCTCCACCTCCTGACCGTCGTCCGTACGGAAGCGGGTATCCGGTTGCAGATTGTAGGGCGGGATGCCATAAGTCATTCCCGTAAACAAGGGTGACTCCCCGATACGTTTTTCCAGCAGGGCAAAGGCGGCCTCTTTCTTCTTCAGCTCTTGTTCTCCGATTTCCCAGTTACTTATGGCCGCTGGGTTCTCTTTCCAAAACTGGCACTGAATGATGTCCTCCGTGCGGTAGCCCACGTCCGTATGCAGCAAGAACTGCAAGTGGCGGCTCAGGTAGATGGCAGCTACCGTCAGGCAAAAGGCGATGACGTATTGCAGGAAGAGGAACACCGTGCGCGAGCGGGTTGCCTTACCACCTACCCCCACCTGACTGAGCGAACGCATAGGGGCGGCATGCGCATAGCGCCAGTAAGGCGGCAGCATGGTGAAAAGCGGCAGCAGGAACAGCACAGCCGCGGACAGCAGCAGGTCGAAGCGCAGGTCACCCTGTACGGGAATGTCGAACCACGCGTCCACCAACCGCCGCGTCACCTCTACCAGCAGCCAGGCCAGGAAGACGACCGCCGCGTTCAGGCAGACATTCTCCGCATAGAGCTGGAGGAAGATTTGTCCCTTGCCGGCTCCCAGTACCTTCTTCATGCCCAGTTCGCGTCCTCGCTTCAGCATCACCACCGAATAGAGGTTCATGTAGTTGAGCAGGCCTACCAGCAGAATCAGCCCCGCCACCAGTCCGAGCAGTCGGAGCACGTCCGAACGGCCCTGGGTTACCGAGTCGGCATAAGCAGATACCTGTCTGCTCAGGTAGAAGTCCTTGAGCGGGACGAGCTGGTAATAGACGGCCTGTTGCCCATAGCATAACAGTTTCATGGGCGTGCGGTTGGCCCGGTTTATCTCGTCCCCGTCCTCCGGGCGGTGCAGGCGTACCACTTCGTAGGCCACCCGACTCCAGTCCTTCATCAGGTACACGGACAAGACGACATCGAACTGGAAAGAGGACTTCGTGGACGGCTCCTTCAGGATACCTGCCACACGGACGGGCTTACCCGACGACGTGACCAGCTCCTTGCCCACCGCATGCTCGGTCCCGAATATCCGCAGGGCGGCCTGTGGCGTCAGCAGGGCTTCGTCGGGCTTCAGTTGCAGGCTGCCTTCCTTGCAGCCGTAAGGTATCAGGTCGAAGAACAGGCTGTCCACCACCATGGTGTTTACCGCATAACGATAGTCGTCCTTCATCACAAAGTCATCGTCGAACATCATAAACCGGCTGAACGCCTCCACTGCCGGATGATCCAGCGGATTGCGGTAATTGGGGTCGTTGTTCCGGTCCCCGCTCTCGCCCAGCGACCCTCTCGGTTCTCCTTCCTTGAAAACGGCTGTCAGGAAAGTCCGGTCGGCTTCGGGTACAAAATGATTGACGGTGCGCTCCTGGTGGATGTAGCGCACCAGCACAAAGACACAACCCAGGCTCAGGGCCAGTCCCAGCACATTGATGGCGGTGTAGGTCCTGAAGCGCAGGATGGTACGGATGGATAAGAGTAATGCTTTCATATATTCATTATTTATTCATTCTTCATCGCCTCCACCGGCTTCACTCGGCTCAGCATCCAGCCTTGCAGGCAGACGATGAGGGCCGATACGCCCCACACGACAACCAGCGGCCACACAAAGATACCAACCGAGAGTGAGGCACGGTAGGCAAACTGCTCCAGCCAGCGTTGCATCAGCCACCAGGCGATGGGCATGGCCAGCACGTAGGCCACTGCGGCGTAGAGGCAGAAGGGCTTGTTGAGCAGCCAGATGATCTGTCCGCGCGTGGCGCCGTGCACCTTGCGGATACTGATTTCGCGTATCCGCTGGCGGGTGGCATACCAGGCGATGCCGAATAGGCCGAAGCCCGTCAGCAGCAGGCCGATGAGGGCGTAGAACGTCAGGATGCGCGACAGCGAAAGCACCTTCCCGTTGCGCTTCATGAAGTCCTGGTGCATGTCCGTGTATTGGAAGGGTTGGCCGGGATGAAGCTCGTCCCACACGGCTTCAATCTGTTGCAATGTCTCCGCACGGTTCTCGGGGCGCAGGCGGATTTGTACATAAAATCCTTTTTGTAAATCATTTGTTGAAAGCAGTTTGATAATAAGCGGCGTTACAGATTCTTCCAACGAATTTACAGGAAAGTCACGTACCACGCCAGCTATCACCGCTAAGCTGTCAGACGCCTCCGCATCAAATTCACGCAACGAATGACCGATAAACTCTGTACCCGCAGGTATCAGCAAACGGACAAAACTTTCGTTTACCAGTATCGGGCGGGCTTGCCGATCCAGCAGACGGTCCGGCCGGTCACCACTCAACTGTTCGATACGTATGGTACCAAGCAAGGTCGAATCGCCTTCCAACGTCAGCAGGTTTGTACGTACTTCTTCGCCACCGGCGGTCTGAATACTCAGCTGGCGTATCCAGGCATTCAATATGGATGATTTCGAAAGGGTCATAGACTCAATATTCCTGACCCGTTATTCCAACTCGGCTTTGAAGGGTGCCAGTGGGGAGCCAAACGCATCCCCTATCTCGATACAGTTTTCGTAGCGCGAGGCCTGCCGTTCGGTCAGAGACATCTGGTTGCGCGCCACGAGGGTGGCCAGCAGCAGACCGATTGAGATGGCAAACTGAACCGTCACCAGCACGGCCACGAAGCGCTGCTTGCGCCGTCCGCCGTAGAGTGTGCGGTACTGGCTGAACGACAGGCGCGACAGGCGGCGGCTGATGTACCAGGCTGGTATGACAGACATCACCAGGATGAACACCAACAGCCAGGGCAGCATCTGGCTGCTGAAGAAGAAGCCCATCGTGAGCCGTGAGCCCAGCAGGCCGTTGAACACCGCCAGGCAGTCGTTCACCAGCAGGATGGAGAGGAGGAACGCCAGCACCACCGTCAGGAAGGCGTCGCCGAAGAGTTGCAGGCGGATGTTACGCAGCGTGCTGCCCATCAGCTTCTCCACGTGGATCATGCGGAGCTGTTGCAGCAGGCGCGAGAGGCTCATGTTGGTGTAGTTGCAGCATGCGATGACCAGTATCAGCACCGCCGCCAGCAGGCTGATGTAGAGCGTCTGCACGGGCGTCTGGCTGATGTAGTCGAGAACTTGCTGCGAAGCGTCGTCGGGCGTGGTGAAGCAGACGGCTTCCAGCGGGTCGAGGTAATACTTCGTCTGGTCGGGCAGCATGGTGGGCACCTTGTCGGCGTTTATCTTGTCGGCCAGGCGGGCGGCGTTTGTTCCTTTCGAAAGCTTCAGCAGTGTCGGGCCGCCCCAGTAGTTGGCGGCCGAAGCCGTCAGCATGTCGAAACGCAGGAGCGACTGCTCACGTTCCTTGAGCACCGCTGCCACTTCGTACGTCTGCCTGTCCCCGCCTTCCATCTGTACCTCGATGTGCTGTCCTACGGCCTCCCTGCTTCCGAAGAGCTTGCGGGCACAGGCTGCACTCAAGGCCACCTTGTTCGGTTGGCGGAGTGCCTGCTCCAGGCTTCCTTCCGCCGCGCGGTAGTCGAAGAAGTGGGTTAGTGTCGTGTCGGTCGAGAGGACGATGAAGTTGCTTTCCACCTTCTGCCCGTTCACCTTGCAGCTGAGCAGGTGCAACGTGCCCATGCGCAGGTAGTCTTCCACCTCGGCATAGCTGTTCTTCAGCCGCTGGGGAATCTCGGCAGCGGCGTAGGCCACGCGCTTGCCCTCGTTCATCGGGTCGTCCTGTTGCAGAAAGACGATGCGGTCGCGGTCGGGGTTGCGCCCCTCCAGCCCGTGTTCATGTACGAAATACGTCATCAGCAGGTTGGTACATGCCAACCCCAAGGCCAGACTGGCCACGGAGACGAGGAAGAACACCTTGTTCCGCCACCAGCTCCTGAGAATCATTTTCAGTGTTACGTTCAGTATCATAGTCTTTATTGTAATATGTTGTTATTCAGTTGTTAATCAGTTTATTTTTGTTTATCCGAAATAAACTGTCAGTTTAATGGCTTTAAACTGCCAGTTTAAACGGACTAAACTATCAGTTTAAACGGAGTAAACTGCCGGTTTAAACGGGTTGTACTGGTGCCACGAAGCGTGTTGTTGTCAGGCATGCAGTTATTCTCTTTTCACCACTTCCGCCGGATTCTCGTTCGCCGCCCGCCACACGCGCCAGCCGATGCTTGCCATGACCACGACGGCCATCAGCAGAAATACGGAGAGGAAGGGCAGCACGCCTATTTCCACCTGACGGGTGTAGGTCTCCATCCAGCGCTTCACGACGGCATAGACAACCGGGAAGGCCAACAGGGCCGCCACGCCCAGAATGGCCAGGTATTCACGGCAGAACATGGAGAGCACATCTTTTGCCGTGGCACCGTTCACCTTGCGGACGGCTATCTCCTTGCGGCGCTGTTCGCAGGTGAGGGTGATGAGGGAGTAGATGCCGAAGACGGCCACCAGCCCGCACACCAGGGATGCGAACGTCAGCAGACGGGAAAGCATCCGCTCCGAATGCAGGAACTCGTTGTACGACTCTTCTTCGTTGTAGAGTTGCATTGCTTTTCCGGGCGCCTCTGTGCGGCACAGGCCTTCAATGAGGGTGCGGCACTCGTCCCATGTTCCTTCCTTATATTTGAAGAGAATACCGGCAAAACGTTCCATGATGCCCACTTCTTCGCCGAAGATGAAACCGGTGGCAGGCATCGGCTCCGTAGGCGGAACGTATTGGAAATCTTTCACGACTCCCGTAATCGTTTTGTCGGCTACCATGCTGGTCGTGCGGATGTGTTTCCCGATGGCTTCTTCCGGCGTATAGCCCATGCGGCGTACCAGCGACTCGTTGAGCACGATGTCCTGATAGGATTGCAGCGTGCACTCACCGGCCAGCGGGGTAAGTCCGTAGAAGCGGAAGAAGTCGTCTCCACCTAGATAGAGGTTGACGGGCAGCGGCGCGTCCGGCTGATGTTCCGCCCCTTCCCAGCTGAGTATCTGTCCGATGGCTTGCGGACCTATGGAAACCAGGGGATGATAGGCCGTAGGAAGCACTTCCGTAATCAGCGGCAGGCTTTTCAGCTTCGCTTCGAAGGGATAAGTGTCGGCCGCTGTCTCAAGGGCAAAATAGGCCCGGTTCTCCAACTCCATACCCAGGTCGTATTGACGGAGGTAATCCAACTGACGGTTCATCAGCAGCGTGCCCGTGACGAACAGCATGCACACGAACAGCTGGAACACCAGGCTGCCCCGGCGCAAGGCGGAGCGCAGGCGATGGTGACCGACCGCTCCGGCCGAACGGCTGAGGGCTTGTTGCTGCATGCGGTAGATGAATCCCAGGGCCACCACCAGCAGCACCAGCATCATCAGGCCCAGGAAAGCCATTGCCTCGCCATAGAGTACCGTGCAGGTGATGTCTATCTCTGCCAGCCGGATGAAGGTGGTAAACAACAGTTCCATCAGAATCATGCCCACGAACAGGGCTGAAAGCATCAGCATCAGGAATTCTATTCCCAGCATCCACACCAGCGAACGGAGCGATGCGCCATGCACCAGACGGAGCGCCATCTCGCGTTGGCGCACCTGCATGCGGTTGACAAACATGGTAAGGTAATTAATCAGGGCACATACGATGACCAGCACCCCCACCAGCGAGAAATAGACAATGTAGCGGAAGGTGATGCCTCCCTTGCGGCTGTCGCGGAAGTCTTTGGTGTAGCGCAATTCTGTCAGCGGGGTCAGAGACAGGCGCTCAATTCCGGTGTGGCGCGTCTCGGTCGGATGAATCAGTTCATGCGGCAGGGAGGCGGTCATCTTGTCCTGCAACCCGGCGACGTCCGTACCTTCTTTCAGCTTCAGCACGATGGTCCACAGGTGATACCACCAGTTGTTTCTCCCGCTGCTCATTTCCTGCATCAGCGAGAAGGGATAGTTCGTATGGCGGCAGTTCACCCTGACGACCGCTCCTATCTTTTTCTTTCCGTCCGACTTCATGTCCACCTCTTTGCCCAGCGGACTTTCCTTGCCAAACCACTGCCGGGCAGCTTCTTCGGTGATGGCTACCTCGTCGGAATGTCTCTGCATGAAGTTGAAGCTGCCGTCCACCAGCTGCGCATCGAGCAGCTGTATCCAGGCACTGTCTGCCGACGACACGTTGACTTTCCGTTCCACTCCGTCCACCTCAACCCTTTCGCTTGTAATCCTGAAATAGGCGGCAGACTCCACTTCGGGATAATGCTCCGTCAGGTAGGCAGCCATCGGTACCGGAAGCCTTTCGGTCATCTTTCCGGCCTTGTAGCCGTCGTTCACCCTGGCCACATAGAGGCGGTCGGCATCGCGGCGGAAGCTGTCGTATGTCATCTCGTAGTGTATCCAGAAGGCCGACAGCGCAAAACAGACGAATCCGGCTGCCAATCCCAAAACACTGACGGCGGTCTGCATGCGGTATTTCAGCAAGTTGCGCCAGGCTATTTTCAAATAGTGCAGTATCATATTCTTATTTAATTTAGTAGGCATCATTCTCTTTTCACCACTTCCGCCGGGTTCTCGTTCGCCGCCCGCCACATGCGCCAGCCGATGCAGAGGGCTACCAGCAGCGCCATGCCGAGGAAGATGACGGCATAGAGCCACCAGCTGAGGGGCGTCTGCTCCACATAACTCTCCAGCCAGCGTTTCATCAGCACATAGCCCACGGGGAAGGCTACTACGGCAGCTGCGGCGAGCAGCAACAGGTATTCGCGGGCAAAGAGACTGAGGATGTCGCCCACCCGTGCCCCGTTTACCTTGCGGATGGCCACCTCCTTGCGGCGGCGTTCGCAACTCAGGGTAATCATGGAGAAGATGCCGAAAGCAGATACCAGGATGCAGACGGTGGAGACAAAGGCCAGCAAACGCATCAGCAGGTGTTCGGCCTTGAGATAGGCATTATACTCGTCCATGACGTTCACCAGCCGGTAATGCACTTCGGGATAGTCCTTGGCAAAGAGGCTGTCTACGCGATGACGAAGTTCGGGCCAGGCTCCTTCGTGGTACTTCAACAGAATATCGTCATGGGCAATCCATTCAGTTTGACATACATAAAGCGTCGGTTGTATAGGAATGGTAGGAGCAGTAATATGTAAATCACGTACTACACCGATTACTGTGGCTTGCCGTTTGTCGCGATAAGTAACGGTCATTCCTACCGGATTGGCTATTCCCATCACCCGCACAGCCGATTCGTTCAGCATAATCTCTCCCCTGCCGCTATTAGGTCGGATAAATTTGCCTGCCGCTAAGCGGATGCTATAGAAAGAGGCCAGTGTATCGTCCATACAGGCCATGCGCATGTTTTTGATTTCAAGGCCTTCCGGTTTTCCTTCCCAGTCGATGGAAGTGGCGGCCACAGCTCCTTCGGGCAAAAGGCCTGTATAGTCCGTAAGTACCCGACTGACAAAAGGCATCTGGCGGACACGGTCCACAATCTCATCTTTCGCATTGTCGGGATAGAGGAAGGTAAAGGCGGCGATGTTGCGGCGTTCCCAGCCCAGGTCGGTGTGTTGCAGATAGTTCAACTGTTTCATCAGCGCCACCGTACAGAAGATGGCTAGCAGACTGATGAAGAGCTGCAGGCCCACCATCGCCTTGAGACGGCGGCCCGATCGGCTGCGATCAGGGCGTAGGGAAGAATAGCGGAAAACGAAAGGCAGCAACAATACCAGAGAAAGCGCCAGCACCATCAGGAAATAGAGCAACGACTCGCCATACACGTTGCCTTCCACGCCCGAAAGCCGCTGGAAGGATGGTTGTAACAGCTCGACCAGCATAAAGCCCAGGAAGCCCGAAAGCAGGACAAGCAGGGAATATTCGGTGGTGAGCATCGCGAAGAGCCCCCTGCCGGAAGAACCGCACGTGCGCCGCAAGGCCAGCTCGCGACGGCGGATGTCCATGCGCGAGAGGAACAGGGCCAGGTGGTTGAACAGCGAACAGAGGATGACCAGACCGCCCGCCGCGGCAAACAGCACAAGGTAGGAGAAGCTGACCAGCCGTTCTTCGTTGAACGAGGCTTGGCGGACTTCGGAGAGGGGCATCAGGCGGAGGCGGCCGGTAATCTTGCGGTTGCGGTCATCGGTCTGCCCGGCGTAGGCGCGGAACTTCTCTTCCAGCGCCCGGGGCGAGACACCCGGAGCAAGACGTACCACCACCTCGAAGCCTCCGTTGTACCACACGTCCTGCCACTTGCGGAAGTAAGCCCCTTCATGGATGAAGCCGAACGAGAAGTTACTGTGCGGCAGGTCGCTGACGACGGCGGAGACGGTAGCTTTCTGGTCGTTATACACAACCGTGCGGCCCAGCACATCCGTTGTGCCGAACAAGCGCCGCGCCGTCCGTTCCGTCAGGGCTACCTGGCCGTCCGTATAAAGGAAATCGGGGGTACCTGCCAAGATACGGATGTCGAAAAGATCCATGAAGCAGGAGTCCAACTGCATGCTGGGAAGTTCCAGCGCAGGCTGTCCCTCCAAGCCCAATTCCCAATTCGGATAACGGGTGAAGGCACAGGCTGCCTCCACTTCGGGAAACTCCTGCTTCAACAGCGTGGAGGTAGGATAAGGCACATTGGGTGAGAGACCTCCGGCTTTGATAGGCTGCTCGGTGTAAACCAAATACATGCGGTCGGCCGCTTCGTAACGGCTGTCGAACGATGCTTCGTAGCGCATCCACAGGTTGGCAAAGGCGAAGCAGGCAAAGCCAACGGCTATCCCCACCACATTGACGGCGGTCTGCATGCGGTACTTCAGCAGGTTGCGCCAGGCGATTTTCAGGTAATGTAGTATCATATTTATCTATCTTTCTTATTATTCACTCTTTATCACTTCCGCCGGATTCTCGTTCGCCGTCTTCCAGATGCGATGACCGATGCTGGCAGCCACACAGGCGGCAATGCCGGCAAAGATAAGCAGAAACGGCAGTACACCGATTTCCACCTGACGGTTATAATTCTCTATCCAGCGCTTCATCGCCCACCAGGCGGCGGGGAAAGCGATCAGTGAGGAAACGACCAACAGCAGGGCATATTCGCGGAAGAACAGGGCGAGAATGTCTCTCACCGTGGCGCCGTTCACCTTGCGAATGGCAATCTCCTTGCGGCGCCGTTCGCAGGCCAGCGTCACCAGCGAGTAGATGCCGAAGATGGAGATGAGGATGCACACCACCGACGAGAACCCGAGCAGCGACGACAGGGCGTCTTCCGACTTCAGATAGTTGTTGTAACATTCTTCTTCACTATAAAGGAAGAGCTTGCGGTCGGGCAGTTCGGCTCGCTGCATCTCCTCGATGCGACGGCGGCATTCGTCCCACGTACCCGGACGGTATTTGAAAAGGACGAAACAACGGGCATGCATCCATTCCATCCGGTCAGTGTTGACAAATACCGTGTTGGGCAGTTCGGCGGTGGGCGACTTGTAGGCACAGTCCTTCAGTACGCCGATGACGGTCATAGGCTCCACCTTGCGGTTGACGAAGAACAATTGTTTGCCCACCGCCTCTTCGGGACTCCAGCCCATGCGGCGGGCCGTACTCTCCATGATGTTCACCTGCCGGTACTCCGACTTGGCCGATACCCATTCACCGGCCAGCAGCTGCATGTCGTAGAAACGGAAGAACTCTTCACCGGCCAGCACTTCGTCGAAAGTCAAAGGTTGCTCCAGCCGGCCTTCCATGCCCGTATATCCATCTATCTGGTACGACGAATAAGCCCCCTCGCCCAACAGCGGCCAATAGGCCGGGCGTACCACTTCCGTCACCATAGGCAAGGCCTTGATTTTCTCGGCCCATACGTTCATATCCACATCCGTCCAGATGCTCATGGCCGCCCGTCCGCGATAGTCCAGCCCTGTATCCACACTACGCAAATGGTGAAGCTGCATCTGCATGGCCACCGTACAGAAGATGAAGGCCAGGCAGACCGTCAGCTGCAGAACGACACTCCCCTTGCGCCAGACCGTACCCGAGAGGGCGTTACCCGTGTGGATGTTGCCGTGCAACGACCGTTTCTGGAACAGCCACACCGACAGGACGACAACGGCCATCATGGCTGCCGAGACGCACGTAATGTAGAGCAACGCCGAACGATAGACCGAGAAATCGGCGTCCTGAATAAGAGAATAGCGCAGGAAAGCCGGCATCAGCAATTCCACCAGCACCATGCCCACCACCAGCGAGGCCAGCACGGTGAGCAGAAAGTCGGTACAGAGCAGGGCCACCAGTGAACGCAGGCCTGCTCCGCAGATCTGCCGCAAAGCCATTTCCCTGCGACGCGTACGGAAGCGGTCGGCGTAGATGGTCAGGTAATTGAGGAAGGCACAGACGATGATGAGTACCCCCACGGCGGCAAACCAGGTGATGTAACGGAACTGCACCGTCTGATTGTTTTTGAGGATAAAGCCCTCCGTGGCACGAAGACCCGTCAGCGGTTCCAGATAGAAACGGGTAAGTCCTGTAGTTGCCCGGTACTTGCTTTTGGTCAGCTCTTCGGGGAAGTGGGCATTCATCTTCTCCAGCAGACGGGAGACATCCGTACCCGGCTTCACCTTGACAAGCGTCCGGTAGGTATAGTCGTCCCAGCCTGTCCAGCCATTTCCGTTGCCCAGGAAGGCATAGGGGAAATTGGTATGCACTCCCCAGTCGCTCACGACAGAGCCGATGGTGTATTCCTTGTTCCAGTTGGCGTCGGTCACAGTCTGGCCGATGACATCCGTCGTGCCGAACAGCAGGCGTGCGGTCTTCTCAGTAATGGCGATACGGCTGTCTGCCTCACTGGCGGAGCGGAGGAAACTCTCGTCACCGTCCAGCGTCCGGATATCCAGCATACGCAGGGTGGTAGTGTCGGGCTTGAGCATAGGAAGCTCCAGCATCCGGTTGTCTTTTACAACAAAGAATGTCCCCATCTCGAACAGGCAGTAGTCCTCTATCTCCGAATAGTGTTCTTTCAGGTAACGGCCCAGCGCTTGGGGCGTGTAACTTGCGGAGGAGCCACCGAAGCTGTCATCGTTCACCCCGACCAGATACAGGCGGTCGGCATCGCGGTGAAAACTGTCATAAGTCATCTCGTAATGCACCCAGAAGGCCGAAAGGGCAAAGCAGGCCAGACCCACAGCCAGTCCCAGGATGCTGACGACGCTCTGCGTGCGGTATTTCAGCAGGTTGCGCCAGGCGATTCTCAGGTAGTGTAGTATCATATCTTTGTTTTTTAATTATCATTCTCTCTTTATCACTTCCGCCGGATTGAGTCTCATGACTTGCCAAATCTTCATACCTAAGGTAACGACTACCAGACTGCCTACCGAAACGAACATCAGCAAGGGCCATTCCCAACGATAAATGCAGTCCAGGGTATAACGGCCCAGCACCGTTTTCATGGAGAGGAAAAGCAGCGGATAGACCAGGAGGAAAGTGAAGGCAAACAGCAGGATGTAAACCTTGCCGAACATCCAGGCAATGTTTCTCGGAGTGGCTCCGTTGATTTTACGGATGGCCACTTCCTTCAGGCGGGCTACCGTGTCCATGGAGATGGCGGAGAAAATACTGAGTACCACTAACAGCTGGCTGACAACTGCCAGTACCGACATGGCCACACGCATGGTCTTGATGATATTCAGACCTTCGTCGGACTCATCCAACATCATAAGGTCAATCGGCAGGGTGGACGGTACAAATTCGCGGCACAGGTCGTCCAGCCGCTTCAGGAAGGCAGGCAGGTCGGTCGCTTCGGTTACCTTTATATAATAGAGTTGTGCATCGGTACTGGGCATAAAAACAGAACCCGTGTATTTGGGGTCTTCCACCTCGTTGAACAATGCCTTGTAAATGCCTGCTATCCGATAATCCTTGTTATCCAGGCGGACAGTTCCCGCATTGCCGTCGGCATCCAGCAGCCGCTTGAAGGCTTCGCTTACATAAACCTCGCCTGAAGCATCATCGGGGACTACCTTCCCTTGCATCGGTATATGGAAGAAACGGAAGTAACGGGGACTGCCGCTGGACATGACGATACGGGCTATGCTCTTGTCCTTACGTTCGTATTCGGTGTAAACGTGGAAATTGATCGGGTTGGAAATGCAATAACTGATGATGTCTTCCACTTCGGGCATCTTGCGTACCTCTGTCAGAATGGGTTGTATGTTGTTTTCCAGGTATTGGGTCTTCAGGGGAAGCACCACAATCCGTTCCTGCTCCCCGTCGGACAAGGGATTATACATCTTGTCGAACAGCAATTCGTTCGACGCGAGCCAGGTCAGTGCGACACCCCCCGCAAAGAACATGGAGATGACCAGCTGCAGACCGATCATCGCATTGCGGAACGTGTGTCTTTTGCGGCTCTGCTGGAGGAAGGCATACAAGGACACCTGACGCAGCTTGCGCAGCGGGAAGCTGACAATGAGCAGACAGACCGCCACGACGACCAGATAAACCTTCAGTTGGGTCAGATAGACATCCTGCAAACGGATATCCGGCACTTCGTCCATGGGCAGAAGGCTGTATGCCAGGCCGAATGTCCATTCCGTCAGCAGGAACGAGAGAAGCAGGGCGGCCGTCATCATCAGGATGACTTCCGACGCAAGCAGGCCATACAGGCCTTTGGTATCGGAACCCAGGCACTTGCGCAAGGCCAGTTCGCGCTGGCGGTTGAAGAACATCTGGATGGTGAACTTCAGGAAGTTGATCAAGCCCGACACCAGGATGAGGGAGACAACCAGCAGAAACAACAGCTTGGCAAGCAGGGTCTGTCCGTGCTGGCTACTTTCCGACTCGACCTGAAACTTTATCGGTTTGCCTTGCGAATCGGGCCAGGCAATCTTTTCCAATAAGGACCGGAAGCTGTTCAGGTCCATCTTTTCGGGCCGGTAGCAACTGGCGTACAGGATATGGTTGTCTGACGGTTTCGTTACAGGAAAGTAGCAGTCGGGAACCGTATTCGGATCTTTCCCCGTGGCCACACCTGCCACCTTGAACAATTGGCCCGACTGGTCGTTGACGACGCGCAAGGTCATGCCTGTCGGATCGGTGTTACCAAAAGCTTTCCGGGCAAAGGCTTCGGACAGCACGACGTCCGTAGGTCCGAATTCATTCGTTGCCCCCGTTACCGAAATGCCGTTGTAGGTATAGTAATAGGCATCGACATTGCGATAACGGACCAAGAAAGGACGCTCCTGCCCTTCCGGGTCGAAGAATACCACTTCCCGGGTACTCAATCCTTTGGAATAGGCTGTCACAGCTTCTACACCCGCATGCCGGAGTTCTTCCTCCATACGGGTAATCTGGTTGATGGAAAACGCCCAGTTGTTTGCCAACGAAAGATTCAACCGGCGGTCGTAGTGGGGACGGTGGTCGGTGGGGGCTACCGTCTCCACAAACTGATAGGTATAGCTGAAGCATACAATGCCGGCAGCCAGGCAGAGAGCCGATATCAGGCTCTGCATCTTGTACTTCATCAGGCTGCGGGCAGCCACTTTCAGGTAATGTAGTATCATTCTTTGTATCATTATTTATTCTGTGTTTATCATTCTCTCTTTATCACCTCCGCCGGATTCTGTCGCGCCGTACGCAGGATGCGGAAGATAACCGTCAGCGCCGTAACAGCTGCCACCAGAACAAAGACGCCGGTCCAGTAGAAGAAACCGCAGTCGAAGAACACGATGTACATCCGCTTCCATTGCTGCAACAGGAACCCGACCAGCGGGAAGGCCAGCAGGGCACTGACGGCCAGCAGCACGATGTACAGGCGGGCGAAGAGCAGCATGATCTGCGGTACCCCCGCTCCGTTCACCTTGCGGATGGCTACCTCCTTCTGCCGGCGTTCGGTGTCGAGCGTGATGCTCGAATAGACACCCAGCAGCGTGATGAGGATGCTGACCACGGCAAAGAACAGCACGATGTTCTTCATCGTATATTCCAGCGGCTGACGGTCGTGGATGTCGTCGAGCAGCGTGCCTACCCGCACAGGCACGCTTTCGGGCAAAGCCTCACGGAGCAGTTGCTCCACCCGGGCCTTGACTTCCTGTACCTGGCCACTGTGGCACTTCAGATAGCAGTGCCCGATGTAGTCGGACGGATTGTAAGGGAGGAAGACGTAACCGATGCTCTTCGAATAGGTGTCGGTCTGGAAGGGCGCACAGATGCCGCATACGCTATAGTCGTGTTGCGAGTCGTAAAGAGGCATTCCCAGTATGTCTTTCTCCATCCGTTGCTGCCAGGTACGGTCGGCCACGATGTCGGCTTCCGTCTTCGGAGCGCGTCCCTGCTCCAGCGGGATATTCATGAAGGTGAAGAAATTGGCGGGGACACGCATCACCTCAACTTCTATCCATGAGTTGTCGTTGCCTTTCTCGGTCATCATCAGGTTGCCCGATGAACCTCCCAGGTAACTGACGTCTGCCAGCAGGGCATCTTCCACAGCAGCCAGACTTTTGAAACGGCCGACCAGGCTTTGCTTTTCCGCATTGTTCAGGCAGGAGTAATCCAGCGGGATGCTGAGGATGGAAGCCTTCTCCTGCATGGAGAGGGTATGCAGCAGGGTGCCGCTTGTTTTCTCGGACTGCAGGTAGAGGGCTGCGGACAGGGCGACAAACAGCCAGCAGAGAAAGAACTGTACCCCCAGCATAAAGTTGCGCCCCCGATGGCTCTGACGCCTGCGCCGGCCTCCGCCAAGTCCGTCCTGCACCGATATGCGGCGGATGCGCAGTGTGGCCACTAGGCAGATACCTGCGCAAAGCAGTACCAGCAACCCGATGTATTGGGTGGCATGGCGCATGAGCAGCGACTTGCTGAACGTCATCGACATGAATTCGACAGAATAGTCCAACCTTCCGTCGGTCACTTCGATGCCCCACAGCATCAGCAACGAGGCTACCAGTACCACCAGCAAAGACTGTACAAAGAGCAGGGTAAAGAGCTGCCCGCCGCTGCATCCATTCACCTTCATCACGCTGAACTCTTTCGTACGGTTGAAGTAGGAACCTATCAGGAAATGGAAGAAGTTGAGCAGTCCCACCAGCAGGATGAGCAGTCCCATGGTGCCCGTAATCCAGCTGGTGATGGACAGCTGCCTGTGCTCGTAGGGAAAGCGTCCGATGGGAAATACTTGCGCTTCATAGTCCCTGTCGTACAGCCGCCAGCTGTAATCGCGCTGCATGAACTGCTCTTCCAACTGACGGATGTCGGCATCGGGTGCCAGCAGGACAAATGTGTTGCCTCCCGTCATCTCGTGGCGTCTGTTGCTTTGCAGCAGACCTTCGCTGTCGTTCAGCACCAGCATATCCATCGTTTCCATGAAGTGGAGGGAATTGTTGAGCGGCGTGTCTTCCATAACGGCCTGCACGGTATAGGTGATGCCTCCGTTATGGGGAGTGGTCGATGGCGAGGTGGGCAGCCGGCGGGTCATGACACATGTCTTTCCGATGGCTTCGGCCTCGCTGCCGAAGATGCGGACGGCCGTCGAACGGCTCATCACCAGCGCATTGGGCGTATGGCTGGCCGTCTGCCAGCTTCCAGCCACGATGCGGGGCGTAAAGATGCGGGCATAGAGACTATCCGTCTCCATCCGCTTCAGCTCGTAGGGCAAGGTCTTGCCGGGCCTTACCTCGATGTCGAAGGGCATTTGGCGGGGATAGGTGACAAACGAAAGGGCCTCTACCCCCTTTGCCCAGCCGCGCATGTCCTCGCAGAGCGGTACGGGTGTGCCGGAGAAATAATTGTCCTGTTCGCTATCGTACAAACTAACCAGTACAATCCGCTTGTAGTTGTCGAAACAATGGTTGGTAGACTGTATGAAACGGCTGCAATACAGGCAGACGCAGAAGCTGAACAGGCCCACGGCCAATCCGATGATGGAAATGATATTCTGCGTTCTGTATTTCAGCAGGTTTCTGATGGCAAGTGTAAGGTAATGTAGTATCATATTCTATTCTGCAATATTCTTCTTATAGTCCTTTTTCTGAAAAGTGTCAAAATCGAAAAGGTATGTCCCGTTTACAACACCAGCTCCTCGGCATCGCCAAAGTTATCGTATCCGGTTGTAATTACCCAGTCGCCAGGCTGGAGGCCGTCGGTAACTTCGTACTGTTGTGGGTTCTGTCGGCCGATGGTGAGAGGCACGCGCACGGCACGCGTCTTGTCCTTGTTCAGCTTGTAGATCCACTGCCCACCCGTAGCCTGGTAGAAATTGCCGCGGGGAATGACGAGGGCGTCTTCGGGCTGCCCCAGTTCGATCTGTACACGGAAGCTTTTGCCCACGCGGACGTTGTCGGGCATGTCGGCGGTGAAGACGAGATCGACGTCGAACATGCGGTCCTTCACTTCGGGCACTACCTTGGTGATCTTCAGCGGATAGCGCTTGCCTTGGTAGAGGATGGTTGCGGGCAGGCCGGTGGTGATACGGTCGATGTAGTATTCGCTGAGCGAGGTATGTACCTTGAACTGGTCGAGTACCTTGATTTCGCCGATGCTTTCGCCGGACTGTACCTGCTGGCCAGGCGTCACGCTGACGAAGCTGAGCTGCCCGCTGATGGGGGCGCATACTACCAGGTCGTTCAGGCGTTGACGCGAACGTTCGTACTTCTTCTGTTCACGGTCGCGGTCGTTCAGCAGCAGGTCGCGGCGGATGATGGAGACAGCCGAATCGTGGCGCAGGCTCTGGCGTTGCAGGCGGGCTGTCTTTTCCTTGTAGCGGTACTCGTCTTCGGAGACTTGGAGCTGAGCCTTGCTCTTGATACCCATGCGAAACTCTTCTTTCTCCAGTTCAAAACTCTTGCGCAGCTTCTCCAGTTCGTAGTCAGTTTGCAGGGCTTGCTGCTGTAGGGTGAGGCTTTGTTGTTCCATTTCGATTTCCTTTTCGCGGTAGGTGATGAGCTGTTTCTCCCACTCGTCGCGCTGGTCTTCGATGGTGCGCAGCAGGTCGAGGTTTTCCAGCACGAGGATGGTATCGCCTTTCTTCATCATGTTGCCTTCTTCGCCCACAATGCGGCTCACACTACCTGCCTCACGGGCGTTGACCTTGATGGTGAGGATGGGCTGCACGAGTCCTTCGACGTCGACATATTCCATGAATTTGTCGTTCTTCACTTCAGCCATTTGCAGGCTCTCGGGATCGATACGCAGCTTGCGCGGTCCGGCCGAGAGAATGATGACATAAATCAGGAAGGTGGCAAATACAACTCCGCCTGCCAGATAGTAACGGTAACGGATGTACCAGGGTTTCTTTTCGAGTTTGATATCCATTTTATTAATTGATAATTGAAAATTGATAATGGGATACTATTTTGTAGTGAGAATTTATTTGATAAGTCGTTCCAGATCTTCCTCCAACGGTCGGTCCTGCCCGAAGTCGTAGAGCGTAAGGCTGCGCAGGGTGTAGTACAGGCTCCAATAGTCGTAGAGGGCTGTCACATAATTGCGGCGGGCAGAATCTTTTTCGGTAATGGAAGCATTGAGGTCGAGGATGGTGGACTGTCCCAACAGGTAGAGGCGGCGGGCTACGTCGGCACGACGCTGTGCGGTAGCGTCTGTACGGGCGGCAATGTGTACGCGTTGGGCTTGCAGATTGAATTGCTTCACCAGTTTGCGGATGTTCAGGTCGAAATCAGTCTTGTCCTGTTCCACTTGCGTATGTACCAGGTCGCGGTTGCTCTTGGCTACGCGTACCTGGCCCTTGCCACGTCCCCAGTCGAGGATAGGCAGCGAGATGCCGAGGCTGACGTATTGCTGGTCCATGGGGTTGCGCCAGGCGTTCTTCCAGCGGTCGGTAGTCTGCGTCAGGCCGAAGCGCAGGTAGATGTCGGCTTTCAGTCCGGCGTTGGCGCGGGCTTGGGCCACGGCGCTTTCGCTTTCTATCTTCCGGCGTTGCATGTTCTCGATGTCGGGACTGTTTTGTGCGGCCAGCATCAGTGCCTCGCCGAGGTCTATGCGGAGGTCGGGCACGGCGTCCTCGATGCGCACTTTCAGCTCCACGTCCTGCTGGATGCCCAGGTACGAGCGGAGTTCCTGCATGGCGTTGTCTACTTCGATGCGGGCGTTCATGCGGTTGGTCTCCTCGGTAAGCTTGTTGATTTCGAGTTGCAGCATCTCATTCTCGCTGATGGTACCGATGTCGTAACGGCCGCGCGCATACATATACAGCGTGTCGGCATTGGCGTAGTTGGTGCTGGCTATCTCGTAGTTGCTCTGTGCTGTGGCCAGGGCGAAGAACTTCTGCGTGGCGGCAGCGGCTACCAGCTCCAGTGTCTCAACATAACGTTTGCGTGCCTCGCGGTAGCGCACAGGTTCTATGCGGCGGTCCCACTTCAGGGAATTGTATCCGAAGAGCGACTGGCGGTAACCAATGTTGACGGGCGACGTCTGGTACGAGTGGCTATCGTCGCTGAAGAGATCGATGCGCTGGGCCGAGGTTTCCACGAAGAAGGTACCGCCTGTCCAGGGTACATTTTGCGTCAGGCTCAGGGTGAGGTCGGTGGCGAGCAGATTCTGTTCCACAAACTTCACACTGCCGTCGCCCATTGTCACCTTGTTGATGGCGCGATCCAGGTAGGGGTTGGACGTCAGCGTCAGGTTGGGCAGGTAGTTGGCTCGGTAGTAGCGATAGTTCCAGTAGGAGGAACGGAAGCTGTGGCGGGCACTCTGTGCATCGGGCGACTTTTCCTGCGCATGGTGGATGGTTTGCTGCAGGGTCAGCTCCAAGGCTTCCTGAGCCGGAGCGGCTGCCTCCATGCCGCAAGCGGCCGCCATCAGTAAAAGGATACGTCTGAACATATTTCTTCTGTTTTTTATTAAAATTATATCAAATACCGTGCCAAAGCGTTAAATCGTTGTGATACAGGGACTATTACATACAAGCATTGGAAAATGTGCGTGCACAACCGCACGAAAATAGTGCGGAAGCGCACGCACAGCACACGGATATTATCACTATCTTTGCGGCAGACACCGAATGATTATGGAGAAACTTGGAAAAATACTGATTGTAGACGACAACGAGGACGTGCTCTTCGCCCTCAACCTGCTGCTCGAACCCTATGCCGAGAAGATAAAGGTCAGCACCGGCCCCGAACGGCTGGAATACTTCATGACTACGTTCCAGCCCGACATCGTCCTGCTGGACATGAACTTCAGCCGCGACGTGGTGAGCGGGCAGGAAGGCTTCGACTGCCTGAAACAGATTCTGCACATCGACCCGCAGGCGGTGGTCATCTTCATGACTGCCTACTCGGACACCGACAAGGCCGTGCGGGCCATCAAGGCGGGTGCCACGGACTTCATCCCCAAGCCGTGGGAGAAGGAGAAACTGCTGGCCACCCTGTCATCGGGCATGAAGCTGCGCCGCTCGCAACGCGAAGTCAACCTACTGAAGGAGCAGGTCGAAGTCCTGAGCGACGGAACGGCCGACGAACGCATCATCGGCGAATCGGACGCCATGCGGGCCATCTTCGACACGGTGGAGAAGCTGCGCGACACGGACGCCAACATCCTGATTCTGGGCGAAAACGGCACAGGCAAGGACGTCATCGCCCGCCTGCTCTACCGCCATTCGCCCCGCTCGGGGAAGCCCTTCGTCACCATTGACCTGGGGAGCATCCCCGAACAGCTGTTCGAAAGCGAACTCTTCGGCTACGAGAAAGGCGCCTTTACCGATGCCCGCAAGGCTAAGGCGGGACGAATGGAGGTGGCCACAGGCGGCACGCTCTTCCTCGACGAAATAGGCAACCTGTCCCTACCCATGCAGGCCAAGCTGCTCACCGCCATCGAGAAGCGGCAGATCAGCCGGCTGGGCAGCACGCAGAGCACGCCCATCGACGTACGCCTTATCTGCGCCACCAATGCCGACATCCGCCGCATGATGGAAGAAGAACGCTTCCGCCAGGACCTGCTCTACCGCATCAACACCATCGAACTGCACATCCCGCCCCTGCGCGAACGCGGCAACGACATCCTGCTGCTGGCCGACCACTTCCTCCAGCGCTATGCCCGCAAGTACCAGAAGGAGATGCGCGGCCTGACGCGTGAGGCCAAGAACAAGTTGCTGAAATACGCCTGGCCGGGCAACGTGCGCGAACTGCAACACACCATGGAGCGCGCCGTCATCTTGGGCGACGGTTCCCTGCTCCGTCCCGAGAACTTCGTCTTCCAGGCCTCTCCCGCCCAACGCCCGCGCAAGGAAGAAAAGGAGGTACTCAACCTGGAGCAACTGGAGCGGCAGGCTGTGGAGCGTGCCATGCGTCTGAGTGAGGGGAACATGACTAAGGCGGCTGAATATTTGGGTATTACACGGTTCGCCCTATATCGGAAAATTGAAAAATTAGGCTTATGAGACGCTATTCATTCATCGTTGTTCTTCACGTTCTTGCCATCGCTCTGCTGGCGGTAGGCGTCTACTTGTTGGCTGTCAGGGAACTGTGGTTCAGTGCCCTGATGGTGTTTCTTGTGTTGGTAGCTGTAGGTTTCAACCTCTACCGTATGCAGATGGTCCAGATACGCATGATGCGTCACCTGGCCGAAAGTTTGCGCTTCGATGACATGATGCTTTCTTTCCGCTCGCCCTATCGCAATCGCTCGATGGAACAGATGGTGGACGAGTTGTGTGAAGCCATGCGGAACTTCCGTACCCACGTGTTGGAACACAACGAGATGGCAGCCTGGCAGAAGTTGATACGTGTGCTGACACACGAAATCATGAATTCGCTGACGCCCATCATTTCCCTGTCCGAGACGCTGTGCGAACGTGAGGTAGACGAGCGTAGTTACAGCCTGATGTATCAGGGTATGCAGACCATCCACCGGCGTAGCAAGGGCTTGTTGGAGTTCGTAGAGAATTATCGCAAACTGACTCGCCTGCCCGCTCCCGTGCGTCGTCCGGTATTACTTACTGAGTTGTTGCTGGACCTGCGCAAGCTCTTTCCTGAGGACTACATCCACATCGAACTCCCGACCGAAGACCGTACTTTGCAGATAGATCGTACACAGATTGAACAGGTGCTTATCAATTTGATAAAGAATGCGCGTGAGGCATGTGCCAAGTGTGAGCATCCTTTAATTGAGATTAAAGTGCTGCCTGCACAGTCGTGGCAATGCCGCATTGCGGTCAGTGACAACGGTGAGGGAATTTTACCTGAGGTGTTGGACAAAGTTTTTGTTCCTTTCTTTACCACTAAATCCGGTGGGCAGGGCATCGGACTGAGCTTGTGTAAACAAATCATGAACCGTCATGGCGGGAATATCACGGTGAAGTCTACCGTGGGGCAAGGTTCCTGCTTCACTCTTCTATTCGGCTGAACAACGGAGGTGTGTCAAGAAGCACTGATGACTTTATGTAAAGCCGATATGATTTTTCATTTTTACCGTTACAGATGCAAACAACTGCAATCGTACTCTGACGCCATATTTCCATACCTGCTAACGAAGCGTGGCGTTACAACCTCATGAAGCGTATCGTCAGATTGTGATACAGCCTTCGTCCTTTTCTCTCCCAGGAAATCAATAAAGCGTCAGTTTAAACGATACGAACTGACAGATCAAACGGTTTACCCCGGCTCAAGGCCGGGATGACAACTCCGTGTAATCCGTGACTGAAAAAGCGGACGTTCATCTTGATGTATCCTCTTTAGAATAAAAAACGAGGGCGTGTCAAAAGCAGACACGCCCTCGTCTATTTTGATAGTTGGAAATAATTCGCTTATTTCTTTGTCTCTTCCGTTGTTGCGGCGTTCTTCTTGATTAACTTGTAAGCAATCGGCGAAGCGATGAACAAGGAGGAGAAGGTACCGAACACAACACCTAAAATCATAGCGAACGAGAAGCTACGGATGCTTTCACCGCCCAAGATGAAGATGACAACCAGCACAATCAGTGTAGATGAACCGGTGAACAATGTACGGGTCAGCGTAGAGTTCAGTGAATCGTTGAACAACTGGAATGTACTGCGCTTGGGATAGAGGTGGAAGTATTCGCGTACACGGTCGAAGATAACCACCTTATCGTTGATAGAATAACCGATAGCAGTCAGAATGGCACCGATAAAGGTCTGGTCAATCTCCATGGAGAACGGAAGAATGTTCCAGAACATGGAGTAAACACCCAATATCAAAATCGTGTCGAATGTCAATGCTGCAATGGAACCTACACTGTAAGCGATGTTGCGGAAGCGGAAGAGAATGTAAAGACCGATACCCAGCACGGCAAAGATAACGGCCCATACGGCTGCTACCTTAAGGTCATCCGCAATGCTCGGACCTACTTTCTGCGAACTGATGATACTGCCGCCCGTGTGATTGTCGCGGTCGATGAAGGTCTCCAACGAGATATTCTTCGTGAGCAACGGCTTCAATACTTCATACAGCTTGGCTTCGATTTCAGAGTCTACGTTATTGCCTTCTTCGTTGATGCGGTAGTTGGTGCTGATACGCACTGTCTTACCATCGGTGCCGATGGCGATAACCGTTACGTTGGCATCCTCGAATTGGCCTTCTATGAGTTCGCGCACTTGTTCGGGCTCGATGGACTGTTCAAAGCGCACCTGATAATTGCGGCCACCAGTGAAGTCAATACTTTGACTCAAGCCTCGAACGAAGAGGAAGCCTACACAAATCAGGACGATTATCAATCCGCTGGAAAGCCATGTCTTATTATACTTCATGAAGTTGTACTTCGTATCTTGCAGCACGCCTTTGGACAGAGGAGTCTCAAACGTAAGGTTCAACCACTTGTCTTTGTTCATGAAATGCTCGAACACGAGACGGGTTATAAACACGGCGGTAAAGAACGAAATGGCGATACCGATAATTAACGTCGTGGCAAATCCGCGGATAGGACCCGTTCCGAAGTAGAACAGAATGACACCGGTGATGATAGACGTAAAGTTGGAGTCAAAGATGGCGGAGAAGGCGTTGGAATAACCGTCTTTCAAGGCATCTTTCACTTTCTTGCCTAAACGAAGTTCTTCCTTGGTACGTTCGAAAATCAACACGTTGGCATCCACGGCCATACCCAGTGACAATACCAAACCGGCGATACCGGACATGGTCAATGCGGCCTGGAAGGAAGAAAGGATACCGAGGGTGAAGAAGAAGTTGAGCAGCAGGGCGCCATTGGCAACCATACCGGCTGTGAAACCGTACATGGAGCACACGTATACCATCAGCAGGATGAAGGCGACGATGCAGGAAATGATACCGGCTTCGATAGACTCCTGACCCAGTGACGGTCCTACAATATCTTCCTGAACAATGTGAGCCGGGGCAGGCATCTTACCGGACTTCAGCACGTTGGCCAAGTCTTTGGCTTCTTCGGGAGTGAAGTGACCGGTGATTTGTGAATTACCTCCGGTGATTTCATTCGATACAGTCGGAGCAGAATATACGTAACCGTCCAATACGATGGCGATGCAACCTTGCGTAACAGCCACTTTCTTGGTCAGCTGTGCCCAGCGGCGTGCACCGTCGGTATTCATAGACATACTTACAGACGGCTTACCATATTGGTCGAAGTCATCCTTGGCGTCTACAATCACGTCGCCTTCCAGAGGAGCGCGGTCATTGCGTTCTGTAGAGCGGATGGCGTACAGTTCGAAGGTTTGTTTCTTGGGATCGAAAGCAGCAGCTGATACACCCCATTTCAGGCGGAGATCTTTCGGGAACTCGGCTTGTATTTCGGGCATAGCCAGGTAGCGGTTCACCTCAGCTGTATCCTTAGCCAGCGCATAGGCTGCAATCGGACCAACATTGGGATTTACTTGCAGAATAGCAAGCAGTGGGTGATCTTTCTTGTACTGAGCCAGGTCAGCTTCCTGTGCAGCAGTGCTTTCACCTTTCAGAGCAGCTGCAAGACTGTCGGTTGCGCTTGTTGCGGCAACGGCAGCAGTTGTGTCGATGGCAGCGGCTGTATTGGTCGTGTCGTTGGCGGCCAGCAGGCTGCGCAGCTTGGCATCGGCCGACTGCATATAAGGAGCGATTTCGTTGGCGTTGTAAGTTTCCCAGAATTCCAGATTTGCAGAACCTTGTAACAATTTTCTTACACGTTCAGGTTCTTTGATACCCGGAAGTTCTACCATGATACGTCCCATTTTGTCTTCCAGACTTTGGATGTTGGGCTGAACCACACCAAAGCGGTCGATACGGGTACGAAGTACATTATATGAATTGTCTACAGCGGCTTTTACTTCTTCGCGCAGTACTTTTTCTACTTCTGCGTCAGTCGACTTCTGATTGACTTTGTCTTTCAGTTGCTGGGTAGCGAACAGCTGTGCGAGCGGAGCGTCCGGAGCCAGACGGTGATACTCTCTGATGAAAAGCGTGATGACGTCATCTTGGCTGGTAGTAGCTTGCTTGGCGGCTGTAGCCAATGCCTGGTTGAATGTCTCATCCTGCTTGTTGTCAGCCAGTGCCTTGATGACATCGGGTACAGAAACTTCCAGGATGACGTTCATACCACCCTTCAGGTCCAGACCTAAACCAATTTCCATCTCTCTACAATCTTTCAGGCTCCAGTTCCATAACCAAACCTTTTCATTGGCCAGTGAGTCCAAGTAGCTTTGCTCCACTCTCGGATCTCCGTTTGCTATCTCCCGTGCTTTGTTTGTGTAGTGGCGGGTAACAAAAGAGAACGATAAGTAGAACACGCATACCAAGGTCAGCAGTATGGCAAAAGCCTTTACAAATCCTTTGTTTTGCATGTTACTTTTAGTTTATTATGATTACTTTATTGATTAATTTCTACGCATTTACAAGGCTGCAAATATAGTTCTTTTTTCACAATATATTACTTCGTGGCCTTATTTTTTTAAATCTCAGAAGCCTTGACGCTGTTATTTCTCTTTGAAAGTGAAGTAACACCAGATGGGGTAATGGTCGGAATCTTTGATGCTTTTGTCCACTGTGCAGTTATAGGTTTGCAGGTTTTTGCTGGTCAGGATATGGTCAATGCGAAAATAGAACTTGTTCTGATTGTACGAAATGCCCAGTCCTTGTCCCGATTGGGTGAAAGCGTCGTTCAGCCCTTGACTGGCCACGCGGTGGGTGTACGAGATGGGCGTGTCGTTGAAGTCGCCGCAGACGATGACAGTGGAATATTTCGACTGTTCGACAGCCTGAGCTATAGCATCGGCTTGTGGGGCGCGCAGGGCTGAGGCTTCGGCCAGCTTTCCCAGCAGCAGGCGCGCACCGCTTTCCATTTTATCGCGTTGGGGAGAGGCCAGCATGTCTTCGTAGACGACTTTGTCTTCTTTGGTCAGTTTATTCGACTCCAGATGATTGTTGATGAGGGTCAGTGTGTCTTTCCCTATTTTCAGTTCATAGACGACCGAGCCGTTGTAGTTGCTTTTGTAATCCAGTTTGCGAGTGGATAGGATGGGGTATTTTGAGTAACAGGCTATGCGGTTCGTGGTAGCTTGCGAATTTCCCAATTTGTCGATACGGTGGTAGGGATAATCTTTCAGGGCGTGGTCGATATCTTTCTGTGTCAAATGTTGTTTGGAGTTGGAAGTGGCATATTCTTGCAGGCACAGAATGTCAGCTCCGCTCTCTTGAAGATAGGTGAGTATCGGGTTTTTCCCGTTTTTTTTCGTGCATCCGTCAAAGCCCATGATATTGTATGAAAGGATTTTCAGGCTTTCTTCCGGCAGGTGGTCGGTATGGAAATTGACGGGCATGTAGCTGCGTATCTGCGGATATGCCAGCAACATTCCAGCCAACGGCAATAGAGCCAGCTTGTAGTGTTGTATGATCAGCCAGAAAAACAAAAAGCAGATGTTTGCTATCAGGAAAATAGGGAAAGCCAGGCCCAGACAGGATCGCAACGGATGCTCGACTGGTTGAATATAAGGACTGTAGGCCGTGAGCAGAAATGCCACTGTGAAAGCGGCATTCACGGCTCCGATTGTGAGTGCTGCAACATTTCGGAGAAGTTTCATGTGCGTTGTTTATCTTTTGCTGGCATCGAACAGGCTTTTCTTTTCTTCAGCAGTCAGGCTTTCGTATCCCGATTTCTTCAGCTTCTCCAGGATGCGGTCTATTTCGTCCGACTGGCTTTTCTTCCGTGCGTTGTATTCGTAGTCTTTCTGACGGTTTCCGCCATAGTTTATTTTCATCTTCGGTTTGCGAGGGCGGGGGCTGAAGAGACCTTCTATGCTATCCAGCAAACGGTTGATCCATGCGGTGATGTCTTTTCCTTTGCTAAGGGAAGCTGCGAACCACAAACCTGCTAATGCTCCACCAAGGTGGGAAATGTGTCCTCCTGCATTGCTGGAGGTGATGAAGAGCAGGTCCATACCGATAACAATCAGGGCCAGGTACTTCAGCCGAACGGTTCCAAACAGGAAGAGCTGTATCGGATAGTTAGGTTCTCTATATGCGGTAGCAGCAACAATAGCCAATACCGATGCCGATGCTCCCAGTAGGAAAGAGCCTTCTATCATGTATTGGAAATAGGGGAATACATTGTAAGACACCATATAGAGCAATCCTCCGCAGATACCTCCCAGCAAATATACGCCACGCAGGTGTTTGGCGGAGAAGAATTGCAGGAACAGGGTTCCAAACCAGTAGAGCCACAACATGTTGAACAGAATATGCAGTAGTCCCGCATGCATGAACATGTAGGTCAGGATCGTCCAGGGTTGCATGATGAAGCGACTGAACGAGGCTGGAAGTTCCAACCAGCTGATCCAGCTGCTTAATGAATGGTTGAACAATTGGAACAGGATTCTGACCAGCGTGACTACAACAAAGACGGCAACGTTGATGTAGACCAACCGCAGGCAGATGTTACCTCTACGGAACTTTTCTTTCAAATCAGTTATAATAGTAGCCATTTCCTCTGTTTTTGTTTCTCCAGTACATAATCAAAAGGAATCCGAAAATCATTCCACCCAAGTGGGCAAAATGGGCAACATTGTCGCCGGCACTGTTGGCCAGTCCCGAGTAGAGTTCTATCAGTGCGTAGCCCATGACGAAATACTTGGCCTTGATGGGGAAGGGCAAGGGGAAGATGAACATGGGCTGATTAGGGAACAGCATGCCAAAACCCAGCAGGATGGCATATACCGCTCCCGAAGCTCCTACCGTAGATGAGTTTAGCACCAGATTCAGGCTGGCCATCGCAGGATCTACAAAATTCATGTTCGATTGCAATGCTTTAGATCCCTGTTCAAAAACGGCTTGGATTGCTTCCGGACTCATACCCGATTCGATGGTGAAGTAGCGGACGGCTGTTACGGCTTCCTGTATCAGGCCGGCGCCAATACCGCAAATCATGTAGTAGGCCAGAAAACGCTTGGGACCCCATACCTGCTCCAGGATGCGTCCGAACATCCATACGGCGAACATATTGAAGAAAACATGTGTGAAGCCGGCATGCATAAACATGTAGGTGATGAGCTGGCCGACATTGAACCGGTCGGATAATACAAAATGCAGTCCCAGGTAATCGGCAAGATCTATTCCATAGCCTTCGGCTACAAGCGTACCAAGAAACATCAGTACATTAATAATCAGCAGATTTTTGGTAACTGTCGGAATGTTGTTCATATAGAATTCTTTTGATTTATCAAGACTGCAAAAATACGAATAAATTCTGTTATGCAACAGGAAAAGTGTATCTTGTTGATTCTTTTTCAGTTTTTGGGCTCTTTTTTCTTCTCTTTTTATTTGATATTCAGAATATTTGCTATATTTTTGTGGGGACTGGCTCGGAATACTTTTCTTGTTAAACAATATACATTTCAAAAGAACTAAGGTTATGAATAAGACTGATTTGATTGCTGCCATGGCTGCCAGTGGTGGAATGGCGAAGGCGGATGCTGCAAAGGCTTTGAATGCATTTATGGAGGCAGTGGCCGATGCGTTGAAGAAGGGCGATAAGGTGACTTTGGTGGGATTTGGGACTTTTTCGGTGACTGAGAGGGCGGCTCGTACAGGAGTTAATCCGGCTACGAAGCAGATGATTGAGATTCCGGCGAAGAAAGTTGTCAAATTTAAGGCAGGTTCGGAATTATCGTTCGACTGATAAAGATATTTATTGGATCGTATCGTTTTTTAGGGAAATATGGGTTGCTGGCTTGTTCGCGGTTCTTTCTGTGGAGGGCTTGTGACCCATTCTTGTTTGAGGGTTAGGGTGCGCTTATATGGGAAAGCTTGAAAACTTCGTTTTCCGCTTTGCGCTTCTCTCGGTTTGCACTATCTTTGCAGCAGGAAATAATTAGAAACTATGGATATACAACAGAAACTGGTAGCGTCCGTCATCAGCGGACTGAAAGCACTCTATGGGCAGGATGTGCCTGCCGCACAAGTGCAGTTGCAGAAAACCAAGAAAGAATTTGAAGGACATCTGACGCTGGTTGTGTTCCCCTTCCTCCGCATGTCGAAGAAGGGACCCGAGCAGACGGCGCAGGAAATCGGTGAATATCTGCTGGCAAACGAGCCTTCACTCGTGGCAAAGTTCAACGTCATCAAGGGCTTCCTGAACCTCACCATTGCTTCGTCGGCATGGATCGAGCTGCTCAACGGCATTCAGGCTGATCCGCACTACGGATTGACTGAAGCTACAGATCAGTCGCCGCTGGTGATGATCGAGTATTCGTCGCCCAACACCAACAAGCCTCTCCACTTGGGGCACGTGCGCAACAACCTGTTGGGTAACGCCTTGGCCAACATCATTGCCGCCAACGGCAACCGTGTGGTGAAGACCAACATCGTGAACGACCGCGGTATTCACATCTGCAAGTCCATGCTGGCTTGGCTGAAGTATGGCAACGGTGAAACGCCCGAGTCGAGTGGCAAGAAGGGCGACCATCTCATCGGCGACTACTACGTGGCATTCGACAAGCATTTCAAGGCCGAGGTGAAGGAACTGATGGCCAAGTACATGGCCGAAGGCATGAACGAGGAAGAAGCCAAGGCCAAGGCCGAAGCCGAATCGCCCCTGATGAAGGAAGCCCGCGAGATGCTCGTGAAGTGGGAGGCTGGTGACCCTGAGGTACGTGCCCTGTGGCAGAAGATGAATGACTGGGTATATGCCGGCTTCGACGAGACTTACAAGATGATGGGTGTCAGCTTCGACAAGATATACTACGAATCGAACACATACTTGGAAGGCAAGAAGAAAGTGCTCGAAGGACTGGAGAAAGGTCTTTTCTACCGCAAGGAAGACGGTTCCGTGTGGGCCGACCTCACGGGCGAAGGCCTCGACCACAAGCTGCTGCTCCGTGCTGACGGTACGTCGGTCTACATGACGCAGGACATCGGTACGGCCGAACAGCGTTTCTCCGACTATCCCATTGACAAGATGATCTACGTGGTGGGCAACGAGCAGAACTATCACTTCCAGGTGCTGTCCATCCTGCTCGACCGTCTGGGCTTTGAGTGGGGCAAGAGCTTGGTACACTTCTCCTATGGTATGGTGGAACTGCCCGAAGGCAAGATGAAGAGCCGTGAGGGTACGGTAGTCGATGCCGACGACCTGATGGAGGAGATGATCAACACCGCCAAGGAAACCAGTGGCGAGCTGGGTAAGCTGGACGGTCTGACGCAGGCCGAGGCCGACGACATCGCCCGCATCGTAGGTTTGGGTGCGCTGAAGTACTTCATCCTGAAGGTGGATGCCCGCAAGAACATGACGTTCAACCCCAAGGAATCCATCGACTTCAACGGCAATACCGGTCCTTTCATCCAATATACTTACGCCCGCATTCAGTCCGTCCTGCGCAAGGCGGCCGAAGCAGGCATCGTTATCCCCGAGCAGCTTCATTCGGGCATTGAGCTGAGTACGAAGGAAGAAGGTTTGATTCAGATGCTGGCCGACTTTGCCGGCGTGGTGAAGCAGGCAGGCGAGGACTACAGTCCTTCAGGCATTGCTAACTACTGCTACGACCTGGTGAAGGAGTACAACCAGTTCTACCACGACTTCAGCATCCTGCGCGAGGAGAATGCCGACGTCAAGGTGTTCCGTCTCGCCCTGTCGCGCGAGGTGGGCAAGGTAGTCCGTCTGGGCATGGGCCTGCTGGGCATCGAAGTTCCCGAACGTATGTAAGCCGTAGTGCTTATTTGATATAGTTTTCAGCAGGGCACGGAGTCTAGAAGGCTCCGTGCTTTTTTTATCTTTGTAGTTACACTCCTCAAATCCATAGTTAGCTCGCTCAAGTCCATAGTTAGCGTCGTAAAGTAGGCTTTGGCATTTTCTTTTCCGGCAATCGTTTTCGGTAAAGCATCGTTTTCTCGTGTGTAAAGCATTGCTTTTTATGGGAGAAAACATCGTTTTCTTAAAAGGATTTCATGAATGGGTGAAGGGTGTACAGACTTTTTGTGTTTCCTTTTAAATTGGTTTCATGCTTTCACGAGAGTATAAGCTGCTGTTTTACAGTGGATAATTGTGAAAGATAATCCTTCACACCTGTGAAGGATATTTTTCTGTGACACCTTGACACCCTATATTTATAGAATCCACGCGCGCGCGGGCGAGAGTGACTGTTAATTCTAATTTAACATTAACAGTTGAGTAGTGAATTTGTTATTTATATAATAAAAGTTTGTTTTTTGCGTGACAAGGTGTCACACCCTTGTTGAAATTGTCTATTTGGATGATTCCTTGTAGCTGGCTTTCAGCGTTTTGCGATTTTTTACAAAGAAATCTTCAAAAATAGGATTAGGTTTTTCTCTCCTGTCCGTCTTTATAACAGAACGAAATCTGAAATTATGCAGAATCAAGACCCCATAGAAGAAGCACGGCGCCATCCGTTGGTATCCTACTTCAAGTCTCGGGAAAAGGAAGTGCCCGAGGAAGAGATTGACCGACGCTGGAACGATTTGGCTCGCCGCTTGCAGCGTGAATCCGCTCCCCGTCGGAGTAAGGTGTGGCGCCTGTATGCCGAAGTGGCCTGTGCGGCCGCTTTGTTGGCGGGTGTGCTTTGGGGTGGAAAACTCTATATGGACCGTCAGTCCCATTCTTTGGAACAGGCTATTGCCCAGCTCGACCAGTGTTCCATCGATACGGCCAGGCAGGTGCTGCTTATCACTCATGCCGAACAGCGTATCGAGGCCGGTAAGGATGCCTGCATAGCCTATTCGGAGAAAGGTAAGGTTTCGGTGAACCAGCGCCAGGTGGAAGAGGCTCCACAGAAGTTGGAATACAACCAGCTGATTGTGCCTAAAGGCAAGTCGTCCCAGCTATTGCTGGCCGATGGAACTTCGTTGTATGTCAATGCCGGTACGAAAGTGGTCTATCCAAGCGTATTTGCAGGCAAGACCCGTGAAATCTATGTGGACGGTGAAATCTACATCGACGTCAAGAAGAATACAGAGCAGCCGTTTATTGTCAAAACTCCCGGCTTCGATATCCGTGTGACGGGTACAGCCTTCAACGTGAATGCCTATAAGTCGATGAGCGAGTCGGAAGTGGTGCTGGTGCGTGGCTCCATCATTGTGACCGACCATGCCGAGCGTGAAACAGCTGTGAAACCCAATGAACTTCTTCGCCTGACCGACGGTGTGGCCCGTTCCAAACGTCAGGTCGATGCTTCTGAATATACAGCTTGGACACAAGGATATTTCCCTTTGCAGGGACGCAGCATGGAAAGCATTCTTCAGCGCCTGTCGTTCTATTACGGTTGCGACCTGACTTGTGATCCTTCTGTCAAAGACTTGTCGCTACAGGGCACTATTGATATGAGCGTTCCCCTTCCCAAGGTGCTCGAACGAATTGCGAAAATACATCCTATCGGCATTCGCCAGACGACCGATGGTTACCATTTGTTTATAACCCCAAATACTAATCTTTAAAAAACACGGACTGCCTATGAGAAAGGAAATATGAAATGCACACATCTGACAGGAGAAACCCAAGGTTTGGTTCTGTCTATTTAATCTTATACAAAAACTTTTTATTAACCCTTATGGCAGAGTCTCACTCCATAAAAAAGCCCGGACAACCCCCATTGTCCGAGCCCTTAAAGTGTAATACTTAGCTGTAAGTATCTAATCAATCATGCAAAAATATGGATTTTTTTGTAAGAAAACAACTGATTTCAGCAATGTTAGTATTTTTTGCATTGCTTTTCCCGCTAGCGCTTCCTGCTGCGGAACAATATAACAAGGAATTTTCATTCGAATTGCGCGATGTCACTGTCAAAGATGTGTTTCGTTACATCGAGAAAAACAGTGAATATGTCTTTCTCTATGCTTCCAATAAAAACTTGTCGAAGAAGGTCAATGTGGATGTCAAAAATAAGAATGTTAAACAGATTTTGGACGAAGTGTTGGAGCATACCGGGCTGGTCTATGAAATTGACGGGAAGCAGATTATAGTGAAGGAACAACGGATTTCTACACCTACTAATAGCCAACAATCTACTCTTCAGCAGGCTAAAAAAGTCTATGGTGTCGTGAAGGATGAATCTGGAGAAACAATTATCGGTGCAAACGTCTGGGTGAAAGATACGACTACGGGTGTCGTTACGGATATTGACGGGCGATACCAAATTAACCTGAATAATTCTAAAGCGACCTTGGTATTCTCCTATTTGGGGATGAAAACGCAAGAAATTGTAGTTGGAGATAAATCTGAGATTAATGTCGTGTTGAAGGCTGATGCTGAACAACTAGATGAGGTTGTGGTTGTTGGTTATGGCGTGCAGAAAAAGGTTAATTTAACAGGATCAGTTTCTTCTGTTAATGGAGAGGAATTGAGTTTACGGCCTGTTGCGAATGCTACACAAAGTTTACAAGGGCTTGTTCCTGGTTTAACAATTACAAATGTAAATACTGGACGTCCGGGTGCGTCAGCTACGTTGACTTTACGTGGACAAGGTAATTTGGCAAATAATGCAAATCCCTATGTCTTAGTAGATGGAGTGGAAATGGATTTAGCAGATGTAAATCCTAATGACATCGAAAGTATATCAGTGTTAAAAGATGCATCTGCTGCTGCAATATATGGAGCGCGAGCTGCTTATGGCGTTGTTTTAGTAACGACTAAAAAAGGCAATGATGGTAAAGTAAACATCAGTTATCAAGGTTCTGTGGCTTGGAGTTCGCCGACTAAGCTTCCAGAAATGGTTAATGGCTATGATTTTGCTACTTATTTTAATCAGGCTTGTAGAAATGCTGGAGTACCAGAACAATATAGTCCTGAAAAATTGGCATTACTGAAACAATATATTCAGGATCCAACTGGGATTGATTGTTGGAGTGATTTGAATGGGCAAAATAATTTAGTTGCAGCTTTTGAGAATACAGCTTTAGGAGTAGGTAATACTGATTATTTTGATTTGCATTATAAGAATACTGCGTTTAAGCAAAATCATAATTTGAGTTTTAGTGGGGGAGGAAAAAAGGTTCAATATTATATTTCTGGTGCGATGTATCAAGAAGATGGTATTCTTAGATTTGCAGATATGAAATATAAGCGATTTAATTTTAATGCAAATTTGACGTCTCAATTAACTGATTGGTTGAAAATAAAAATAAATACAAAATTTGTAAATTCAGATAATGATACGCCTTTTGGAAAAGGAGGTTTAGCTGATGGATTTTATCATTCATTGGCTCGTTTCAGACCAACAGTTAGTGCAATTGATCCTAACGGGCATTATACAGAATTGACAATGATTCCATATTTACAAAGTGGAACTTATACTGAAACTAAAAAAAATAATTTAACATTGACAGGAGGACTTCAAATAACCCCTTTAAAAAATTGGCATATCTTATTTGATTATACTTATAGACAAGGTATAGAAGATTATGAAGCATTGAATGTTGCTCCTATGATTCCTGGGGCTGATAATAAAACTTATTATAAAGGTACAAGAGTGGAATTGGGTATTGATGAGAATGGTCGGTTTACCCGTTCTACGGATTTAAGACAATATCAGTCAATAAACTTGTATACAAATTATCTCTTTTCTTTACAAGAAAGACATAATTTTACAATAATGGGAGGATACCAAGAAGAAAATTACACTAAAAGATATTTGTATAATAGTGCCGTTGATTTAATTTCTACTAATAATCCAGGTTTAGGACTTAGTGATGGAGAACTAACAGTAACAGATGAAAGAAACGGTTGGGCTACTCGTGGTTTTTTTGGAAGAATTAATTATGATTATGATGGTCGTTATTTGTTGGAATTGAATGGTCGTTATGATGGTTCCTCCCGTTTTGCTTCTCAAAATAGATGGGGCTTTTTCCCGTCAATCTCTGTTGGATGGAATATTGTGCATGAAAACTTTATGGAAAAGGTAACGGATATTTTGTCTATTCTAAAATTGCGAGGTTCATACGGCCTTTTGGGAAATCAAGCCGGAGCTAATTTATATACTTTTGCTTCAAGAATGGGAATTCAGCCATTAGGAAATTATATTTTTCAGAATGGCCGTGATAAGTATATAAAAGCGCCTAATGTAATTGATCCATTTACGACATGGGAGAAGGTAAAAAGTGCTAACGTGGCGTTGGATTTTGGCTTTTTTAACAATGCTTTAACAGGAACATTGGAAGTTTTTCAACGTAACACGGAAGATATGTTAGGACCTTCTGCAGATTTTGCTGATTTTTTTGGTAGCGCTGCGCCTCAATCTAATAATGCATGTTTGCGAAACAGAGGATGGGAATTTAGTATACAGTATAAAGGAAGAATAGGGAAGGATATAAAATATACTGTTGGAGGATCTATTGCTGATGCGACAGCTGTTGTTACTGAATATGAAAATCCAAGTGGAACAAATCCAGATAAATCATGGTATGCGGGTAAATCTGTAGGTGAAATATGGGGATATCGTGCTTCTGGCCTTCTTCAAACTCAAGAAGAAGCTGATGCTTATAATAGTACTTATGATTTATCTTACTTAAGTGGACAAAAATGGAAACCGGGTGATGTAAAATATGTGGATTTAAATGGTGATAATAGAATTGATTCTGGTAATGGTACGCTAAGTGATATGGGCGATAAAACTGTTATTGGAAATATGACGCCTAGGTATCAGTATACGATAAACGGTGATATTAGTTGGAAGGGAGTTACGCTAAATTTGCTGTTCCAAGGTGTAGCAAAGCGTGATTGGGCTGCGGAACCGAATACTGGTTATTTTTGGGGCGGAGAGGCGTATGCTCAGGTTGTCGTATTTAAGGAACACTTAGATTATTGGACTCCAGACAATCCTAATGCGTATTATCCTAATCCGTATACTGCTGCGGCTGGTGTAATTAATCAACATATAAATAAAGTATATCAGAAATCGGATAGGTACTTACAGAATGCAGCATATTGTCGTTTGAAGAATGTTACTTTAAGTTATGATTTACCTGTTAGTATAATTCGTAAAATAGGGTTAAATAGGGCTCAAGTATTCTTTTCTGGGGAAAATTTATTGACTTTTACTAAACTTTCTACAATATTTGATCCTGAAGCTATTTTTACGCAAAATAGTTTTAACGGTACAAATTCTGCAGGTAAAAATTATCCGATGAATAAAGTCCTTTCTTTGGGTGTTATTGTTAATTTATAAGTAGAGAATAATATGAAAAAATTTTTATTATTAAATATCGGCTTCTTGTTTGTCTTAACTGGTTGTTTTGATTTGGACAAGTATCCAGAAGGTGAATTATCTTCTATTAAAGCCTTTTCTACAATTCCTGAAATTGAAAAATATTTAAATCAGTTTTATGAACAAGGAAGTGCCGTTAAAATGCAATCGAATATTGTTGGAACTGCCAATGGAATTGCTTTGGGAGATTTGAATAGTGATAATATGTATAGTAACACTCCAGATATACGTTTGTTGGGAGATTATTCGTTAAGTGATGCAACTAAGATGAGCGAATATGATTAGATAAGAAATGTTAATTTTTTAATCAATAATATGGCTAATTGTGAAGAATCTGGGGAAGATTTTGATCACTGTGTTGGTGAAGCCTATTTTTTTCGCGCGAAGTTTTATTATGAATTATTAAAAAAGTATGGTGGGGTAACTTGGTTGACAACCGTATTGGATCCGGTACAAGAAGAGATGAAACGGCCGCGGGATAGTCGATTGGCTGTTGCAGATAGCATTTTGGCAGACTTGGATATTGCAATAAGGAAATTGAAGTTACAAGACAATAGTGCTTCAATGCGTGTTCATAAAGATGTTGCTTTGGCCTTAAAAAGCGAGGTCGCTTTATTTGAGGGTACGTGGGAAAAATATCATCGGCTTAAGAATACTCCTTTTTATGATAAAAATGTAACAGATGAAAAGATTAAAGATTATCTGCAACAATCTGCAGATGCTGCTTATGCTATTATGGAGCGAGGTGTCTGGAGGTTATCAACGGGGGATCCCAATACTGCTTATCGTGATTTGTTTATAACATTGGATTTGTCTACGAATCCTGAGGTCTTATGGTGGAAGAAATATGATGCAGCAAATAAAATAGGTCATAGTGTAACTCGTTATTTGAATAAAGGTGGTGGCATGTGTGGAGTTTCGTCTTCTTTGGTTGACGATTATTTGACAAGAGAGGGAGTTCCTTTTGTCGGAGATAAATATTTTGATCTGAAAAAAAAATATGGTGAAGAATTAAAACCCGAAATTCGTGATCCGCGTTTATCGCAAACTGTTTGTTTGCCTGGACAGGAACTGAGGCCTAATGGTGAATATGTATTCCAATACCCACCTTTACTAGGAAATAGCTATTTTCAAAATACAACAGGTTATTCTGTCCTTAAATATGTAGAATTTAATACTACATATATTCCCACACTTGATGGGGAAGGGAAGAGCCAAGCCCCTGCAATTCAATATAGGTACGCAGATGTGTTATTAAATTATGCTGAAGCTTTAGCGGAATTGGATGGTGCTGCAAATGCTGCTAAAATTAAAGAAGCGTTGAAGCCTTTACGTGATAGAGTTGATATGCCAGAAGTTGATTTTGATCGTGAGTATAATAATTCATCTGAATATCCTTTTAAAGATTTGGACAAATATATACAGTGCGTGCGCCGTGAACGCAGAATAGAAAAAGCATTAGAAGGCTGCCGATTCTATGATATCTTACGTTGGGCAGCTGCCGATGTTTTGATAAAGGATAGAATCCCTACAGGTGCTTTATTTATTGGTAGTGATTTGGAATATGCATATGGTAGTGATCTAGTTGAAGGGCAGAATTTATTCTTAACAGGTAAAAAGGGAGATGCATATAGATATATAATACCATTTAACAATGCGAATTATCCTAATGGGTGGCAATTCAATTTGGATAGAGATTATTTACTTCCAATTCAGCCTCGTATGCTTTCTTTGACGGGAAATGCTTGGGTGCAGAATCCTGGTTGGTAAAAGATTGCTATTCTCGTAACAGTGGAATAATTTTATGTATTCTACTGTTACGAGAATGTAATAAATATCATATGACATGTTACATAGTTATTCTAATTTTGGATGATTTTTGTGATTGATGATTTAAAAATTAAAACTAAATGAAAGCACTTAATATATTAATCGCAGTACTTTTTATTTGTATTTTTTCAAATGCTCATGCGCAAAATCCGAAGCCTTTTGTTATCCCTGAATTGAAAGAGTGGAAGAGTACTAATGGTACTTTTGTGCCAACTGAGGGTGGGCGAATTGTATATAGTTCTCATCAGCCAGAACTTAAAGAAACAGCTATGATGTTTGCTGAGGATCTTCGGCTTATGTTCAATATGGAATGGATTGTCTGTACTGATAAAGCAAATCCTGGCGATATTGAGTTGGTAATCAGTTCTCAACGTCCTAAGTATTCATCGGAAGAATATAAGATTACTCTAGGAAAGAAAGTTCAGATAGTAGCTCCGCAAGTAGTCGGTGTTTATTGGGGTACACGTTCATTATTGCAAATGATGGAACAAGATGATAAACATGTTATGCCCTGTGGTACTATCACGGATTGGCCTGATTATGCAGTACGCGGATTTATGCTGGATTGTGGGCGTAAGTTTTTTCCAATTCATTTTTTGAGGGATTATGTGAAATTGATGGCCTATTATAAAATGAATACTTTTCAGATTCATTTAAATGATAATGCTTTCCCTGAATTCTATAATTATAATTGGGAAAAGACATATTCAGCCTTCCGTTTGGAATCTGAAATGTTTCCTGAGTTGACTGCTCAAGACGGTTGGTATAGTAAACAGGAATTTATTGATCTACAGAAATTGGCTGAATTAAATTTCGTTGAAATTATCCCGGAGATAGATATTCCAGCGCATTCTTTGGCTTTTTCTCATCATCGTCCAGAAATAGGAAGTAAACAATATGGTATGGATCATTTGGATTTGTTTAATCCTGTCACATATCAATTCTTAGACAGCCTTTTTTCTGAATATTTAGGTGGTGATAATCCTGTATTTCGAGGTAAACGTGTGCATATCGGTACAGATGAATATTCGAATAAAGATCCTAAAGTGGTTGAAAAGTTTCGTTTTTTTACAGATTACTATATAAAATTTGTTGAGAAATTTGGTAAACAGGCTTGCTTGTGGGGGGCATTAACACATGCAAAAGGAAAAACACCTGTAAAATCAGAAAATGTGGTTATGTCTGTGTGGTATAATGGGTATGCGGATCCTATTGAGATGATTAAGCAAGGGTATCAAATTATTAGTGTACCAGATCGTTATCTTTATATATCTCCAATGTCAGGTAATTATTATGATTATTTGAATACTGAGTTTTTATATAAATTGTGGACACCTGCTAATGTCGGTACCACTTATCTTGGCGAAAAACATCCATCACTGCTGGGAGGAATGTTTGCTGTGTGGAATCCTCATATTGTTAATGGCATATCAACAAAAGATGTACATGACAGGGTTTTTCCTGCCATGCAAACCTTGGCTGTAAAAATGTGGACAGGAAAGAAGGTACAAGTTCCTTATGAAGAATTCAATCTTAAACGTTTAAAATTGAGTGAAGCGCCTGGAGTGAACATAGCTGCTCGTATTGGGGAAGGGAAAATATTTGAGAAAGAAAATGTAAATCCTGGTGAAGTTCTTCCTTATAAAGAGGTGGGGCATAATTATGAGATTTGCTTTCAACTGGATGGGCAAGAGGAAAAGAAAGGTACTGTATTGTTTCAATCTGAGGATGCAACTTTTTATTTGGCTGATCCGATAAAAGGACTTATGGGGTTTAGTAGGGATGGTTATTTAAACACATTCAATTATCGTGTAAAAGGAAGTTCTGTATTAGTAAAAATAACAGGAGATAAGAATGCCACAAGTTTGTATATTAATGGTAAACTTGTCGATAGGTTGGATATTGGAGTACAATTTTTCAATTCAGCGAAAAATAAAATGAGAAATGTTCGAACATTGGTCTTCCCATTAGACCATGCTGGATTATTTAAAAGTAAAATTAAAAAGTTTGTAATTTATCAAACTAAGTAATAGAAGTAATATTGCGATTTTGTGTATGTTGAATTTATAATAAGATGCATTCACTAGTGTTCACTCATTTTTAGTGAACACTAGTGAATGCAAATTTATTAGTTTTTGTTTTTCCTTTTTTAAAATCAAAATTAGAAAATAAGTGGTATTGTTCTTCAATGTATGCGTGAAGCTATAGTTGAATGATGATCTATTCAGTTAAATTATAGTTTCTAATAATAATAAATAGAAGTGATTGCTATCTCTTTATTTTATGATGTATATAGGGCTTTTTTTATGATGTTAATGGACTTTGTGTTTTTATTAATTGAATTGTCTGTTTGTATTTGAGTCTTCTTAGTAAGTAATATTTATGAAATATGTAGTAATTTCTCAAAATTTAAAAGTAATTTTCTTCTGTCTTTTGTTAAATCCCAATTTTGTATTTTCTCAAATAACAAGAGAAATCTTTAGTTTTGACCAAGGGTGGTTATTTAAGAAATATGGATTACAAGTCGATGGGCAACGAATTAATGAGTTTTTGAGAGATAAAAGAAATAATATTTTGTCTCCTAAAGATTTTGCTTATTATGATGCAGACTGGAGAGCCTTAGATGTTCCTCATGATTGGGGAATCGAAGGTCCTTTTCGTGAGGATCTTGATGGATATACAGGGAAATTACCTTGGAGAGGAATTGGCTGGTACCGAAAGACGTTTAAGGTGGATGCTCTAGATAGTTGTAAAATGTTCTATTTGGATTTCGATGGAATTATGGCCAATTCCGAAATTTATCTGAATGGCAAACGGATAGGTGGAAGACCTTATGGATATACTTCTTTCAGAGTAGATTTGACACCTTGTCTTCGTTGGGGGGAGGAGAATGTTCTGGCAGTACGTGTGAATACAGAACAACTTGGCTCTCGCTGGTATCCGGGGGCGGGTATTTATCGACATGTTCGTCTGTTGAAAGTTGGTAGGATTCATATTCCTCAATGGGGCATTTTTGTTACAACTCCTCGGATAACGGATGAAGAAGCATCTGTTTTGATATCAATAGCAATGGTCAATAATACGAATAAAAAGGTGCATTTATCCCCGAAGGTTGAGATATATCAATTAAATGATGAGGGTAAGCCGGAAACACGTATGATATCATCATGTTCAGGAAAACCGATATCGGTCGCTTCTAGTAATGTGGATACTACCGAGTTAAATATTTTGATAGCTTCACCTCAATTGTGGAGTTTACAGAAAAGAAATATGTATCTAGCACGAGTCTCGATTTATAATGGTTCTACGTTAGTTGATGTCGAGGATGTGTCTTTTGGTATTCGTACGATTGAATTTAATCATGATAAAGGTTTTCTTTTAAATGGTGAAAGGGTGCAAATTAAAGGTGTGTGTATGCATCATGATTTGGGAGCTTTAGGTACAGCTGTTAATGAAAGTGCTCTGGAGCGACAGCTGAAAATCTTGAAAAGCTTTGGGGCTAATGCGATACGTACTTCGCATAATCCTCCTGCTCCTGAATTGTTGGATTTGGCGGATAGGATGGGAATGTTAATTGTGGATGAAGCTTTTGATTGTTGGTCTTATGGAAAAAATGAGAATGATTATTCTGTGTACTATTACCAATGGCATCATGATGATCTTAAAGCTATGGTTTGCAGAGATAGGAATCATCCTTCTGTAATAATGTGGAGTTTAGGGAATGAAGTGAAAGAACAATATCATCCAGAATTGGGAACTGTTGCTCATTTGAGAGATATCGTACGCCAGTATGATAAAACACGTCCTGTTACTTTTGGTGCTTCTTATCCGAGTAAGAGTGCATTGAACGGTACGGAGCTTCAAGTTGATGTACATGGTATGAATTATCCTTCTGGTGTTTATGGGGGACCTGATTTTTATAGTAAGTTCCTGAATCATCCAGGACACGAGTTGTTATGTGGCTATGCCAGTGAAACCAGTTCGACGATGAGTTCACGTGGAGTTTATTTCCCTGAAGGCTTTCATGTCTCTTCTTATGATTTGAACGAGCCAGGGTGGGGATCTTTGCCGGATGCTGAATTTGCGGCGTTAGACAAATATCCGGGGATTTGCGGTGAGTTTGTATGGACCGGTTTTGACTATTTGGGTGAGCCTACTCCTTTTAATAGCGATAAGAGTGTCTTGTTGAATCATGCATCTCTAGGGGCAGAAGAATTGAAGAAGGAAAGAGAGATATTAAATCAAATAGAAAAGAAACGTCCTTCTTCAAGAAGTAGTTATTTTGGTATTGTTGATATGGCCGGATTTCCCAAAGACCGTTATTATCTTTATAAATCCCATTGGATGCCTGATACACCTTTGGTTCATATTCTTCCACATTGGAATTTTCCGGAAAGAGTTGGAGAAAAAACGCCTGTATTCGTATATTCTACAGGTGATGAAGTGGAGTTGTTTTTAAATGGCACTTCATTAGGAAGGAAGAAAAAAAACACTTATGAGTATCGGTTCAAATGGGAGGATGTTATTTATGTTCCCGGCGAATTGAAGGCTGTTGCATATAAGAATGGAAAATTCTGGGCTGAAGGAACGGTAAAGACGACAGATGTTCCTACTGCTTTGCATGTTGCGACTGATAAGGTTCGTATTGACTCAAAGAGAGGTGAATTAGCTTTCGTTACAGTTTCTGTTCGGGATAAAAATGGGCTGGTAGTTCCGACGGCTAACAATATGGTAAAGTGTTATTTAAAGGGTCCTGGTAAGATTGTAGCAACTGACAATGGTGATCCAACTTGTCTGATTCCTTTTTCTAGTACAGAGCGACCAGCCTTTAATGGATATATGCTTGTTATAGTAAAAGCGGATGAAGGTATAAAAGGTAATCTGGATTTGATTGTTGAGGCTGATGGACTTGTTTGTTCATGTGTTGAAATAGAAACGTTTTGAAATAAATAAAATAGTATATGTGAAAATAGGAAAACAAAATAGTGCATTATTTTTTGTTGTTAAGTCCAAACTTCAATGCTGGTTTTTGGCGCAGTTTATTGATGTTATCATCCAGAAGCTAAAGAGATTTATTACGGGCATCTGAAAAGAGGACTGTTGGAAAATGGTGTAGACGCTATTGGGCAAGATGGAACAGAGCTAGAAGCGGATAATACATATGCACAAGAACATGCAGAGAAGAAGATCGAAGAACTTGGAAATTCATATTTGGGAAATATGGGTAAATACTTGAATACTTATTTTGGGGAGGCTATCAAAGATGTTTATGAACATTATCGTGCTGATGACAATCGGGACCGGTTGTTTATTCTGATGCGTTCGGCTTTAGCTGGTCAACAGAAATATGGTGTAGCAACTTGGTCGAGTGGTATTGAAACTGGCTGGAGTGTTATGCGTAAGCAGGTTTCAGTAGGATTAAATTTTAGCATGGTAGGAATTTCTTATTGGATATATGATATTGGTGTTTTTCCCCAATGGGTATGGTGGGGAATATCCTAAAGGGATATAGATCCTGCATATTGTGGATTCTATGTAAGATGGTTCCAATTGGAGACATTTACTCCAATCTTTCTTTACATAGTATTGGTATGTCACGTGGAGTATATCGTTTCTCTTCAAACAGTCTTTTGTAAAGGAAAGCAAGTTGCATATAATACCGTAGATTTAAAAGTAAAATTTTAGTGATTTATTTGAACTGAAAAATTAATGTTTTAAAAAGAAATAATTTATGAAGAAATTGAGTATATTCATTATTCTTAATGCAGTCTTATTGTTTATAAAAGCTGAAAATTTTAATGTAAATATTCGTAATCCGATTATTCCTGGTTTCCATCCTGATCCATGTATTGTTCGGGTGCAAGATGATTATTATATTGTAAATTCCACTTTTGAATGGTTTCCTGGGATTCCGATATTTCATTCTCAAAATCTAGTTAATTGGAAGCAGATTGGTAATGTCTTGACTCGTAAAAGTCAGCTTGACTTAACGGGTATTCCAGATTCGGAAGGCGTTTATGCTCTTTCTATTACTTGGTATGAGGGGTTATTTTATGTAACTTATACGGTTGTACATCCCGGTTTACAATGGAGCAGTAAAGGATATTCCAATTATATTGTAACTGCGAAAAATCCGACTGGTCCATGGTCGGAACCGATTTATATTAATTCTTTGGGGTTCGATCCTTCTTTGTTTATTGATGACGATGGAAAAGGCTATGTAGTTGTACGTATATTTGATCATCGAAAAAATAAAGACATGTCTCCAGGAATTGGAATTTATGAGATTGATATGAAGACTTTAAAACCTCAAAATAAACCTAAATTCATTTATTCTGGTTGGGGGAAAAAATCTGCAGAAGGGCCTAAGCTATTAAAAAAAGATGGATATTATTATCTGTTTACAGCAGAGGGTGGTACAGGCTATGGACATTACGAAGCTGTTGCCCGCGCAAAGAATATTTATGGCCCTTATGAACGTGCTCCTCAAATATTCTGTTCTTCAAGAGATAATCCAGCTCATCCTATACAAAAGGCGGGACATGGTACTGTATTTTCCACGTCTACAGGAGAATGGTATACGACTCATTTGGGATCTCGTCCGTTAGGGCGAAGGGGAAACTGTCCGTTAGGTCGTGAGACTTTTCTTCAGAAGGTTGAATGGCAGGAGGGGTGGCCTCAATTGGCTGGTGGTATTTCATTACCTTCGGAGGGGATTCCTGTTGTTGAGAAACAAATGCAAACATCGATAGATACAAAAGATGATTTTAATGGTTCTGAACTAGATTGTAAATATATTACTTTAAGAGAGAATTTTCACAGTGAATGGATTCGTTTGGAAAACGGGTGGCTAAAATTGAGAGGTCGTGAAGCATTAGGAGGACTTTACCGCCAAAGTATGTTGGCTCAACGAGTTACCTCGTATAATCAGAGTTTTGAGACTCGTTTGTCTTTTCGTCCTGAAGACTTTCGCCAAAGTGCTGGTTTATGTTGTTATTATAATTCGACTCATTTTTATGCTTTGGGGTTAACTTATGATGAGAATAAAGAAATTGTATTAGAATTGGTGGGGGCAGATAAGGTTTATCAAGAATATTTATCAGAACGTATTCCTGTTTCATCGACAGACATTAGAATGAAAGTGGAAATCGATCAAGGTAAATTGCAATTCTATTATTCATTATCCGAAGGAACATGGAAACCCATCGGTGCATTACTTGATTTTGGCAAATTATCAGATGATTATGCAGTAGGTTTTACAGGTGCTGTGGTCGGTTTGTATGCTCAGGATATGATGTATGAATCAACTTGGGCATTATTTGATTACTTTAAGGTGGAAGATAAACCCTTAAATTAATAAATGCTGTGTATGTTTTAATTTGTGTAACATTCTTGGAAATAATAGCTTGAATATTTTTTGCTTATAATTATATTTTCCTAAGGTTTCAGAAAGGGAATTATGAAGATGGACTTTGATGAACATATAATATTTTTTTTAACCTTCAATCAATCTCTTAAAACGTGTTTTGACTTTACTATCAGCTTTTCTTTTTTTTAATGGGCTGTTGTCAAGGTAAAGATTGCATCAGGAACGGACTACCCCCAATTATGGAAATAGATTGGTGGGTAGTCCGTGGTTTTATAATAGTATTTCCCTTAATTTTCGCAATGCTTTCGATAGCGAATTCATAGAAGCCTGAGGTGTAATGTCTAAAATCTCACCGATCTCTTTGTGGGGCAATTCTTTGATATAGAAAAGATAAAGAATTTGCTTCTGCTGGGGAGCCAGGTTATGGATAGCTTTCAACAAAGAATGGTACTGGTGAATTTCCTCATCGTCACGGCTGAAGAAATGACGGAAGGACTCTTCGTCGTCGGAAAGCGAAAACTCGATATCGTCGATATGTAGACTGTCATGGAGAGTGGCATAATGGTCGTAGATCGCATTCCGAAGGGCACGTAACAGGTATACTTTTAGGTCGTTGATATCATCAGCATTGCCACGTTTGCAGAGTTTGACGAAAAGATCTTGGATGAGGTCTTCTATTAGTGCTGGGTCGTTGATAAATTTGAGACCATAGTTGAAGAGCAGGTTGTAATGTGTTTTGTAGGAAAGTTCCAATACTTCCAGGAAGTTACCGTTTGCTTTAGAGCTATTTTTTGATATCAATCTCATTGTTTTCCCCTGTATCAGAACTTACCAATTAATAAATTGTCGGCTAAGGTAGTAAAAAGAAAGGATAAAACATAGAAAAAATGAATAAGAGTTCGTTTTGTAGAAGAGTACGACCGTTCGTAAGGAAAAAAGTTGTATTTTTGTTTCCTGTAAAATCTTGTAATACTATTATTTCGTTATGAAAACCTTATTATCTATCATTCTCTTGTTGGGAACGTTGGGTTGTTTCGCTCAGACAACAGCTTTGAAGGGTTTCGCCTATGGTCAGGCCGAGGCACCGACAGGCAAGGAGTGGGAAGCTCCCGAGGAGTTGGCGCTGAACAAGGAACAGCCGCGGGCGTGGTTCTTTACGTTTGCCGACGTGGAAAGTGCACGGCGCGTTTTGCCCGAGCACAGCAGTTATTATCAGTCGTTGAATGGTGACTGGAAGTTCCATTGGGTGGGTAACCCCGAGGAGCGTCCGACCGATTTTTATAAACCCGAATTTGATGTAACGGGATGGGACGATGTGACCGTGCCGATGCAATGGAATGTGGTGGGTATCCAGAAGGATGGCAGTCTGAAGTACGGAGTGCCCATTTATGCCAACCAGCCGGTCATCTTCCAGCACAAGGTGGTCGTGGGCGACTGGAAGGGGGGCGTGATGCGTACGCCGCCTACCGACTGGGTGACCTACAAGCATCGCAACGAGGTAGGTTCCTACCGTCGTTCGTTCACCATCCCTGCCGGTTGGGAAGGACGCGAGGTGTACATCAACTTCGACGGTGTTTCGTCTTTCTTCTACCTTTGGATCAACGGGCATTACGTGGGGTTCTCGAAGAATTCGCGCAATACGGCTTCGTTCGACATCACGCCTTATCTGAACGAGAAGGGTGACAACATGGTGGCTGTCGAGGTCTATCGTAACTCGGACGGCTCCTTCCTCGAAGCGCAGGACATGTTTCGCCTGCCGGGTATCTTCCGTACCGTTTCGCTGACATCGACGTCGCAGGTACAGGTGCGCGACTTCCGCGTTTTCCCCGACCTGGATGCCAACTATGAGGACGGCACCCTTCGCGTTGAGGCCGACCTCCGCAATCTGAGCAAGAAGAAGGTAAAAGGATATACGCTGACCTATTCGCTCTATGCCAACAAGCTTTATTCGGATGACAATGAGCTGGTGGAAGGCGTAGGCGGCACGTATAAATTGGACGAAATGGAGAAGGGTGGCAAGTTCTGTTCGAAGACGGAGATAGCCGTACCCAGTCCGCGCAAGTGGTCGGCCGAAGCTCCCTGTCGTTATGTACTGGTGGGCCAGCTGAAGGACAAGAAAGGCCGTGTCGTAGAGACATTCTCCACTGCCCTGGGCTTCTGCAAGGTCGAAATCAAGGATACGCCTGCCAGCAAAGACGAGTTCGGACTGGCCGGACGCTACTACTACGTGAACGGCAAGACGGTGAAGCTGAAAGGTGTCAACCGTCAGGAAATCAATCCGGCTACAGGCAACGCTATCACGGTGAAACAGATGGAGGAGGAAATCATGCTGATGAAGCGTGGCAACATCAACCACGTGCGCAACTCGCACTACTCCTGCGATCCGCACTGGTACTACCTCTGCGACAAGTATGGCATCTATCTGGAGGATGAGGCCAACATCGAAAGTCACGAATATTATTATGGTGAAGCATCCCTGTCGCACGTGCCCGAATTTGAGGCGGCCCATGTGGCCCGCGTCATGGAGCTGGCACATGCACACGTCAACCATCCGTCGGTAGTCATCTGGTCGCTGGGCAACGAGGCCGGGCCGGGCAAGAACTTTGTGACGGCCTACAATGCCCTCCATCAGTTCGATCCCTCGCGCCCCGTTCAGTACGAGCGCAACAACGACATTGTGGACATGGGTTCCAACCAGTATCCGTCCATCGCGTGGATGCGTGGTGCCGTGACAGGCAAGTACGACATCAAGTACCCCTTCCACGTATCCGAATACGCCCACTCGATGGGTAACGCCGTGGGCAACCTCATCGACTACTGGGAAGCTATCGAGTCGACCAACTTCTTCTGCGGAGCCGCCATCTGGGACTGGGTGGACCAGGCGCTCTACAACTACGACCCGAAGACGGGCGACCGCTACCTGGCCTACGGAGGCGACTTCGGCGACAAGCCCAACAGCGGTATGTTCTGCATGAACGGTATCCTCTTCCCCGGCCATCAGCCCAAACCTCAGTACTACGAAGTGAAGAAGGTTTATCAGAACGTGGGCGTCAAGGCGGTGGATATGACGAAGGGACAGATTGAAGTCTTCAACAAGCGTTACTTCGAGCCGCTGACCGATGTCTATATGGTATGGTCGTTGTGGAAGGATGGGAAGAAGATAGAGGAAAGCACTGCCTTCAAGGGTCCGCGCAACATCCTCGGCCCGCGCGAGAAGGTGGCCTACACCCTGCCTTACGACTACAGCAAGCTGGCTCCCGAAAGTGAATACTTCGTGAAAGTACAGTTCCTGCTGGCTCAGGATATGCCTTGGGCCAAGAAGGGTTTCGTGCAGATGGAAGAACAGCTACCCGTGAAGGCCGTCGGCGAGAAGCCTGCTCTGGCCTCTGTGACGGCCTCGATGGAGCGTCCGTCGGTCGAGGAAGCCGAAGACTTCACCACCGTATCGGGCAACGGCTTCACGCTGAAGTTCGACAACCGCGAAGGTACAATCTATAGTATGGAATACAACGGCCGCAAGGTCATCCTCGACGGCAAGGGGCCGAAGCTTGATGCTCTCCGCGCGCCGGTGGATAACGACAACTGGGCCCGCGACCGCTGGTTTGAGAAAGGCTTGCACAACCTGAAGCACAAAGTCCTGAACTATGCGTGGGTCAACGCCAAGCGAAAAGGAGACAATACGGTTCAGCTGATGTACACCGTCGAGTCGCAGGCACCGAACGCAGCTGTACTCGAGGGAGGTAACTCCGGCCGTAACTCCATAAAGGAACTGACTGACCGTCCCTTCGGTCCGAACGACTTCAAGTTCGTTACCAACCAGATATGGACTGTCTATCCTGACGGTTCGGTAGAGCTCCAGTCGAGCATCACGTCGAATGATCCCTCGCTGGTGTTAGCCCGTTTGGGTTATGTGATGGAACTCCCCGCCGAACTTCAGCAATATACGTGGTACGGGCGTGGTCCGTGGAACAATTATAATGACCGTCTGACAGGTTCGTTCATCGAGCAGCATCAGAGTCTGGTGAAAGACCTCTTCGTAAACTTCCCCAAACCGCAGAGCATGGGCAACCGCGAGGACGTCCGCTGGTGTGCCCTGACCGATGCCAAGGGCGATGGTGTGGAGTTTGTGGCTGGTACCCGCATGTCAGCTTCCGCTCTGCCCTGGTCGGCTTTGGAAATGACGCTGGCCTCGCACCCATACCAATTGCCTAAATCTACGGGTACTCACCTGCATATCGACTTGGGTGTGACCGGCTTGGGTGGTAATAGCTGTGGACAGGGCGGCCCGTTGGAACCCGACCGCATGAAAGCCGGCGACCACAACATGAGTTTCATTATTCGCCCTGTGCGTCAGGCTGATTTTACTAAGACAGCTTGTGTTTCGACATCCGGTGAAATGCCATTGTCTATCTCGCGTAGTCGTAATGGAGAAGTGACTATCAGCACTCAAAAGAAGAATGCAGAGATTCTTTATACCCTGAACGGCAAGAAGAAGGAATATCTCTATATTGAACCCTTTAACCTGCGCGAAGGTGGTGTAGTAACAGCTCGTTATAAAGATAATAAAGCTGTATCCGTAACGATGAAGTTTGAAAAACAGGAAAGTGTTCCGATGACTGTAGTGTATGCATCGAGTGAAGAGACTGGCGAAGGAGCTGCTGCTCACCTGGTAGATGGTAATCCGAGTACGACGTGGCATACGATGTATTCCGTGACCGTGGCCAAGTATCCCCACTGGGTGGACTTCGATGCAGGTGAAGTGAAGACTATCAAGGGCTTTGTTTATCTGCCTCGTCAGGATGGTGGAAGCAACGGTAATATTAAGGACTATAGCTTGCATACAAGTATGGATGGCAAGGCATGGACTGAAGTTACGAAGGGGACCTTTGGTAAAGGTAAACTGGAACAGCGTGTGATGCTGGACAAACCTGTACGTGCCCGTTATATCCGTTTTACGGGCTTGAGCTCGCAGAATGGAGCCGACTTTGCCGGTGGTGCCGAGTTCACGGTGATTGCCGATTGAGTCTGTTCCTGAAATAAGGGAAAGGCTGCATCAGAATGAATTGTCATCCTGATGCAGCCTTTTCTTTTTTGATAGAGCGAGGTGTCATGCTTTCTTTTGGCAGGCAAGATACACGGATGTCCTCGTTTCCTTCGTAGGGAACGCCCGTTTCCAGCGCACGGAAACGCTCGTTTCCAAGCATGGTAACTCCCGTTTCCTCATAGGGGAACTGTTGTTTCCTAATAGGGGGAACGCTCGTTTCCTTATAGGGGAAACGGATGAAAGTTCCTGTTTTCGTTTGTTACGATGCTTTTAGGCCAGAACCCAGAACGATTTCAGCAAGAGGATGGTCTGGCATACGCCCAAGGTCATACCGTCTCTCCCCATCAGGGAACGAAGCTTGAGCAGGGCGCGGTTGGTCAGATTCATGGACGACTGTTCGTTGATCTCCATGATGGCCGCTATTTCTTTGTGCGAAAGCTCCTTGACGTAGCGCAGGTAGAGGGCTGTCTTCTGGTGTGGAGGCAGCTGCGCGATGGCTTTCAGCAAGTATTGGGCCAGTGCAAAGTCCCGGTCGTTTTGCGGAAACATCTGTTCGAAGAGGTCTTCGTCGGTCGGTATCTCAAACGAAGAGGTATCCAGCGAATCCCTCTCCCGCTCCAGCCCGACAAGCTTGTTGAACAGACTGTTCTTCAATGCTCTCAGCAGATAGGCCCGTACGGTGATGCCTTCGATGCTGATGCGGGTATTGTGATAGAGGTAGACAAAGAGGTCGTGGATGCAGTCTTTGATCAGTTCGCGGTCGGAAGTACATTTCAAGCCATAATTCAACAGCAGGACGTAATACCGTTGGTAGATTACCTCCAGCGCCTTGCGGTCTCCTTGGATCAGAAGATGCCACAGGGTGGTGTCGTCTGTCTGTTCGATGCTTGTTATGTCTTTCATTTTTGGGATTCCTTTTGCAAATAAAGCTATTTTTTATGTTTTGTCCAAGGTTGGAGTGAAATATTGCGGGTGTTTGGAGATGCTTGCGGCCTTTTTTTTATTCTTCTGAAAAAAAAGTTTCCGATAAGTGAGTAGGTTTTTCGTGCGAAGCTCTTTTAAATACAAAGGGCTGATTTATGAGATATGAGATATGAGATATAAGATAAGTGACATAAAGCGCGTGCTGTCCCGGCTGGTAACTTACTTCCGGGTTCAGGAAGATGCCTCCTCGCAACAGGAGATGAATGAGTTGTGGCGTCGGATTGACCGCAGCATCGATGCCCGCCGCAGCAAACGTCGGATAATGGTGTGGAGCAGTGTGTCGGCGGCAGCGTTGCTGGCAGGTTGCATTTGGTTGGGAGCGGGACATTACCGGAAGCAGCAACCCGATTTGTCGGTTGTCGCGGCCTGTTTGATGGAAAAGGTGATGGAAGCAGACGAAATCCAGCTGATAGTCGCTCCTGGGCAGATGCTTCGGGTGAAAGACGGAGGTACGGTGACTTATCAACAGAATGGCGGTATCCAAGTGGATGAGAATGTGCTTTCAAGTGATGAAATGCAAAATGGCCCCTATGACCAGATTATTGTACCCAAAGGGCGTTTGGGAAGGCTGATATTATCGGATGGGACAGAATTGTACATAAATTCGGGTACTAAAGTCGTTTATCCTGAACGATTTGAAAGAAAACGGCGTGAGATTTTTGTGGATGGTGAGATTTATATCGATGTGCGCCGTGACGGAACAGCACCGTTTGTCGTGAAGACAGCGCATTTCGATGTAGAAGTGTTGGGCACTGCTTTCGATGTCAGAGCTTATAGCAATGAAGATAGTTGCGATGAAATTGTTTTACTTCGAGGGGCTGTGAATGTGAAAAGCGTTTCTGGCGCTGAAGTAAAACTGATACCCGACAAGAAAGCGGTTGTATCAGCTAATGGAGTCATACATACGGAAACGGTGGATGCAGCCGACTATATTCTATGGACCAAAGGGATTTTGCCATTGAACAACGGTACTATAGGAGATATCGTAGATGACTTGAGCCGCTATTACGATGTGAAGATCACTTGTGAGGAGAATATTAGAAATATAAGAATTGCCGGCAAAATTGATTTGCAGCAGGGAGTGGAAGAAGCGCTTCGGAATCTTTCACTTACAGGAGGATTCTCTTGTATGAAGCAGTCGGATGCTTATATTTTGTATTCTCAGAATAGTGACCGATATTAAAATAACGAGAGTAATAATCCGATGTTTAACTTTAAAGTATTGCCTATGAGTATATATTTTAAAAAAAGAAATCCATACAATATTGAGAATATGTTTGGATCCGTGAAGAACACCTAATGTTGGTAATTAAATCAGTATAGAAATATTATGAAAAAAGGAATGAAAAACGCAATCATGATGTCTCGGTTGACGAAATTTATGTTTGCAGTGGGATTTTTATTAACCACAATTTTTAGTTATGCCGGTAATTTGGCATATGCGCAAAAACAGACTTTTACATTTGATTTGAAGAACGTAACTGTTAAAACCGTACTCCAAACCATTGAGAAACGGAGTGAGTTCATCTTTATGTATCGTTCCGATTTGTTTGATGCTTCAAAGAGGGTGTCGGTGAGTGCTGACAAACAGAGTATTTCCCAGATTTTGGATCAAATATTGGCAGGTACAGCAGTGACATACGAAATTAATGATAGACAGATTTTGTTGAAAGCAGCGGATGAAAAAGAGAATTCTTTTTTACAGACTGGCAATTCTAAGAAAATCAGCGGAATTGTGACTGATGGAACAAGCCAAGAGCCCATTATCGGTGCTAATGTGTTGGTAATCGGTAGTACAAATGGTGTTATTACTGATTTGGAGGGGCGTTTTACCCTTGATGTTCCGCAAGGTGCAAAATTGAAAATTTCCTATTTGGGTTATGTGACGAAGGAACTGGTTGTTGGTGATGCAACCAATTATGTGATTCAGCTTTTTGAAGATTCCAAAGCGTTGGACGAAGTGGTAGTTGTGGGTTATGGTACACAAAAGAAAGTCAATGTCATAGGTTCGATAGCGATGGTAGATGCGGAAAAACTTGAAAACCGTGCAACATCTTCTGTTGTATCAGCATTGACAGGACAAATGCCGGGTGTTACGATTACACAGCCTGGAGGTCGTCCTGGTGAAAACACAGGTACTATACGAGTACGTGGCGTAGGATCATTTGGAGCAACGCCTGATGCTTTGATATTGATTGATGGTATTCCCGGCAACATGACAGATATTAATCCTAATGACATTGAGTCAATTTCTGTGTTGAAGGATGCTGCAACAGCAGCTATATATGGAGCTCGTGCGGCTAATGGAGTTGTTCTGGTAACTACTAAAAAAGGTAAGGCTTCCAAGGTTTCTGTTTCCTATAATGGCTATGTAGGATTTAATCGGGCAACGGCTCTTCCTGAATATGTGGATAGCTGGGATTATGCTCGTTTGTTAAATGAAGCAGAAGGAATGACTCGTTTTACAGATGAAGACATTCAGGCAATGCGTGATGGAAGTCAGCCGGATCGTTTTGCCAATGAACAACCGGTAGATGATATATTTTCAGGCAATGGTTTCCAGACAGGACATGATTTGTCATTGAATGGCGGAAATGAGAAGACACAATATTTCGCTTCCTTTGGCTATTTGAGTCAAAATGGTATAGTACCGGGTAATAATTACTCCCGCTATACGGGCCGTTTGAATTTGACCTCAGAGCTGGCGAAAGACTTGAAGCTGACGATTCGTTTGAGAGGAGACCGAAGAAATGTGAAAGAACCGGGTACGGCTGGTTCTGTGGATGGAGATGGCATGATGTTGCTGATTCAGCAGGGAATGCGTTTTCCGGGATATATGCCTTCTCAGCTGAGCAATGGAAATTGGGGACCTGGTGTGAAGAATTTTGGAACAGCTAAGGCTTGGTTGGCATCTGAATCCTTCAGTGAAAAACCTACAATACGTTTGAATTCTGTAGTTAGTTTGGATTATGCTCCGATAAAAGGGCTGAAATTGTCGGCGATAGGAGCTTATAATTTTGCCAATACCCGAACCAAGGCTTATCGTGCTACACTGCCAGTGGAAATAGATGGAGTTGTCAAAACATTAGGCCCTTCTTCGCTGGAGGAAAGTAGTACAAATACTGAATATAAGTCTTTCCAGGCAACGGCAAATTATACCACTTCATTTGCAGGAAAACACAATATTGATGCTTTGATTGGTTATTCTTGGGAAGAGGAATCTGCTCGTGATTTAAGTGCAAGTCGCCAAAATTTCCCTAATAACAACTATCCTTACTTGACCGTAGGTTCTCCTGATGTACAGAAAAACTCAGGTGGTGGTAATGATTGGGTTATCCAGTCGTATTTTGGCCGTTTGCAATATAATTTTATGGAAAAATATTTGGCTGAGGTTACGATGAGATATGATGGCTCTTCTCGTTTCCCGAAAGATTCTCGTTATGCCTTTTTCCCTTCTGCAGCATTGGGTTGGAGAATTTCGGAAGAAAATTTTATTAAAGAGAATGAGAGCTTGGATTTCATCTCTAACTTGAAATTGAAGGCTTCAGTAGGTATGTTAGGTAATAATAATATTGGTAATTATGCTTATCAATCGGTTTATCAATTGGGGCAAGCTTACAATTACCCGTTTGGTGGTGTTATAAATCAAGGTGCAGCTTTGGTAACTTATACTGATCCGACATTAAAATGGGAAACAACGCGGACCTATGACATTGGTTTTGAATCGATATTATGGGATGGCCTGTTATCAGCTAATGTAACTTATTTCAATAGATATACATATGATATTTTATATAAGCCGAACGCAAGTGCTTCTTCCATATTTGGTTTGCAAATGAGTGAGGTTAATACAGGAGAAGCCTCCAATCGGGGTTGGGAATTTGAACTTGGGCATCGAAATACGGTAGGTGATTTTAGTTATGGTATAAGTGCAAATTTCTCTATTATTAATAATAAAGTTGAGTCTTTGGGTGTGGGCAATGTTCAACAACCTAATGGCTTGGTAGGTGATGGTTCCAGTTTGTTTGTCGGTTATCCCATGCAGATGTATTATGGTTATGTGGCAGATGGTGTATTCTTGGATCAGGCAGATATAGATGCTTGGTTTGCCCATACTGATCAGTCTTCATTGGGAGCTAACCATGCAAATACTAAACCTGGTGATATCCGTTATAAAGACATTTCGGGACCTGATGGAGTGCCGGATGGAAAAGTGGATGCTACTTACGACCGTGTATACTTGGGATCACAGATTCCTAAATATACATTTGGCTTGTCTTTAAATGCCGCATACAAAGGATTTGATTTGAATTTGTTCTTACAAGGTGTGGCAGGTGTAAAAGGAATGTTGAATAATTATTCAGGTTGGGCGTTCTGGAGCGAAGGCAATGTGCAGAAATGGCAAATGGAAGAAGCCTTTGATCCGAAGAATCCTGAAAGATATCCGGGTTATCCGCGTATTCAGAATCTGGGAAATTCGGTTGGTATTAATAATCAGACTTCTGATTTTTGGGTACGTAATGCTTCTTATTTGCGTGTCAAGAATGTACAATTGGGATATACTCTGCCGAAATCTGTTTTGAATGGAACCTTTATTTCCAGTGTCCGTTTCTATCTATCGGCAGAAAATCCATTGACATTCCATGGATATCCTACAGGTTGGGACCCGGAAATCAATTCAGGTGGTCAGTTCTATCCGGTTTTATCAACTTATACATTTGGTGTGAATCTTAAATTTTAGAAGATATGAAAAATAGAATAAATAAAATAGGAATAATCTTGACTGCATCATTAATGTTGTCGGGATGTGACATGGATCGATATCCGCTAACAAGTTTTAGTGAAGATACGTTTTATTCAGATGAAGCAAATGTCAAACTGGCTTTGACTGGCCTATATCGTGGCAATATCACGTTAGGAGTTGATTATGGTGCGGCTGATTGGTGGGCATACAGTGCAGTTATCTTGTTGGATGGAGTTTCTGATATAGGTTATGACCGAAGAGGCTTTAATAATGATCTGGGAAAACTTACTTCTGGACAACTTCAGGATAATAATGGCTGGGTGAAGAGTTTATATCAGTCTCCATATAAAAGAATCAGTGCATGTTGCCGTTTCCTGGAGGGACTTGATAAGATTGGAGGTCAAAGTACGGAAATGCAACGGATGCGGGCCGAGGCGCGGTTTATTCGTGCATTGCAATATTTTTATTTAGGTTCCTATTATCATGATGTTCCTTTAGTCAAAACGGTATTGACATTGGATGAGGCAAATAATGTAGAAAAATCAACCCGGAAAGAGGTTTTGGAATATGCTGCTTCTGAGTTGGATGAGGTTTCCAAGGTATTGCCACGCCAGAAAGATTTGCAGGGTTCGGAGTTGGGGCGTGCTACGGCACAAGCAGCTTTAGCTTATTTGGCCCGCACTTATATGATTTTGGAGGATTATCCGAAAGCTGCTCAGGCTTGTAAACAAATTATGGATTGGGGGGATAATGAATTGGAACCTGATTATCAAAAATTGTTTTATCCTTCCAATAGAGCAAATAAGGAGTTTATTTTCGCGTCTCAATTTGTTGATGATTTGGCAGGTACAGGTTTGCCTCAACATGTTTATCCTATAAAAGACGGTGGATGGTGCTTGGTTAATGCAAGTAATAATTTGTTTGAAGCATATGATTTTAAGGATGGAACCCCTTTCAGTTACGATGATCCTCAGTTTAACAAAGAGAACTTCGGCGCGAACCGTGATCCTCGTTTGGATTATACCATATATTATGATGGCGCAACTTTTAAGGGTACAAAATATTCTTGTAATCCTGAAACAACGGCTGCCGACAAGATAGGACCGGGTCAGACCACTCAAACGGGATACTTGATGCGTAAATATTTGGATGAAGGCTGGAGTGGAGATATTAACGCATATGGTATAGCAGTACCTTTAGCACGTTATGCTGATATTTTATTGTTGTATCTGGAAGCGAAGGTAAAGGCAGGTGAGGTAATTAATCAGACTTTATTGGATGCAACAATTAATAAAGTGCGTGGAAGAGAAAGTGTAAATATGCCTCCTATTACAGAAACCAATTCTGCTGATTTGATGAAGATAATTCAGAAGGAACGCATGATCGAGTTAGCTTTTGAAGGTTGGCGCTTGTGGGATTTGTATCGTTGGGGAATTGCTGAAGAAAGGTTGAATATGGATATTTATGGTTCTCCGTTCTATGTGTCTAATCAAGATTTGATGAAGAAAAAGGATGGAGTACGTGATCCTTGGGACAGATGGTATGTAAATACGCGTTCCTTTGTGAGTGGACAAGAAGTTTGGCCTATACCTTTGGCAGAGAAGAATATCAATCCGAACTTGCGATGAGTTAGGGTGATTTTTGTCACAAATAAAACCTGAGGATTTCGTTAGACAAATCATTTGTTTTGTCGGTTTTATACGGAATCCTCGGGCTTTCCTATAATGTAGTTACCATGAAACATGCTGTTCCCTTTTGCCTTTTCCTTGGGGCTTTCCCGCTATTGCCTGCTGCCTTGTATGCACAAGACAGGCAAATGCCTAATGTAATCTTTATCTTGGCCGATGATATCGGCTATACAGATTTTGGCTGTTATGGTGCGACTCGGATAAAGACTCCGGCTGTTGATCAGTTGGCGGCAGAAGGAGTACGTTTTACTTACGCGTATGCGCCTGCTTCCACTTCCTCGCCGTCCCGTTATGCTTTACTCACGGGAGAATATGCTTGGCGCAAGAACGTTGGTATCTTGCCTGCAGATGCTCCATTGAGCATAGATCCGGCAAGGATGACACTACCGGGCTTTTTGAAAAAACATGGTTATCGGACAGGGCTGGTGGGTAAATGGCATTTAGGATTGGGAGAAAAGGGGACACCAGTCGATTTCAATGGGGATATTCAGGCAGGTCCATTGGCTGTAGGATTTGATTATGCCTATTATTTCCCGGCTACGAACGATCGTGTCCCTTGTGTATACATTGAAAATACTCGTGTAGTGGGGTTGGAATCCGTTGATCCGATAACGGTTTCTTATCGCAGGAAAGTGGGAGACGATCCTACCGGGCGTGAACATCCCGAACTGCTGAAGCTGAAACCTCACCTTGGCCATGACGCCACGATTGTGAACGGCATCAGCCGTATTGGCTGGATGGCGGGAGGAGAGAAGGCGCGATGGAAAGACGAAGAGATGGCCTTTGTATTGTTGGAGAGAGCCAAAGCGTTTGTACAAGAGCATGCCGGCGAACCTTTCTTCCTATATTATGCGCCACACAATGCGCACGAACCGCGGGTACCATCGGAAGCTTTCCGGGGAAAGTCGGCTGCAGGAATTTATGGAGACGTGATTGAAGAGTTTGATTATTGTGTGGGGGAATTGGTGAAAACATTGAAAGAAAATAACCTTTACGACAATACGCTTGTTGTCATTTCCAGTGATAATGGGCCGATGATTAAGGAAGGATATAAGGATGGTGCGCTGGAAAACATGAACGGACATGATCCTTACGGCGGGTTGCGCGGACAGAAGTATTCTTTGTACGAAGCCGGTACTCGTGTGCCGTTTATTTTCTCTTGGCCGGAACGGATCAGGAAACCTTTCGTTCAGAAGGAATGTTTTACTTATCTGGATATGTTGTCTACGTTTGCAGGGTTGTTGGAACTGCCCATTGCTCCAGAAGAGGCCAACGACAGTAAGGATGCTTCTGATTTGTTTCTGAAGAGAGATGCTGGCCCCTATAGGGAATATGTCATGATTCAAAACAACGGCGGACAAATCGCTATCCGCAAGGATAACTGGAAATTCATTCCTGCCACCCAGAATCGGGGAGCCGAACTCTACGATTTGGATAGGGACCCTTCCGAATTGCACGATTTGACGAATGCTTATCCTGAGAAGGTAACTCAACTGCAGAAATATGTAGAACGGGATTATAAGAAGAATGTCAACAAACAAACCAAATAATGTTATATGAAAACAAAACTTTTAGTGGGCTTGGGAGTCAGTACTTCCCTGCTCTCTGCTTGCGGCAGTAAGCAACAGGAAGAAGTAAAACAACCGAATGTGATTTTCATTGTAGCCGATGATTTGGGTTACGGAGATTTGAGTTGTTATGGTGCGAAACGTGTTCAGACACCGAATGTGGATCGATTGTCGGCTGAAGGTCTGCGCTTTACAGATGCGCATGCGGTAGCTTCTACCAGTACGCCTTCCCGCTATTCTCTTTTTACGGGACATTATAGTTGGAGGAGAAATGATACGGGTATCGCGACTGGTGATGCGGGTATGGTGATTCGTCCGGAGCAGACCACTGTGGCCGATATATTTAAGGCGGCGGGTTATACGACGGGAGCTATCGGAAAGTGGCATCTGGGATTGGGTGACAAGGCTGGTACACAGGACTGGAATGGCTTTGTTTCTCCGGGACCTCAGGATTTGGGTTTCGATTATTCTTATTTGATGGCGGCTACGGGCGACCGTGTACCTTGTGTGTGGATGGAAAATCAACGGGTGGCAAACTACGATCCTGAGGCTCCGATTCAGGTTAGCTATAAGACCCCTTTCCCCGGTGAACCTTTGGGAAAGGACCATCCGGAAATGTTGACCAAACTGAAACCGTCGCCTAACCATGGTCATGATATGGCCATCGTCAACGGTATATCACGCATCGGTTACATGAAAGGAGGTGGAAAGGCTCTTTGGGAGGATGAAAACATTGCTGATACGATTGCTGCCAAGGCTGTACAGTTCATTGAACGGCAAAAGGAGAAACCTTTCTTTTTGTATGTCGGTACGAACGACATACACGTGCCTCGCTATCCGCACGAACGTTTCCGTGACAAGAGTGGAATGGGTTATCGTGGCGATGCCATTCTTCAGTTCGACTGGACAGTCGGTATGATTGTGGAGGCATTGGAGAAGGCCGGTATTTTGGACAATACTCTGATTGTGCTGACCAGTGACAACGGTCCGGTGGTAGATGACGGATATGCCGACAAAGCTGTTGAATTGTTGGGTGACCATCGTCCATGGGGTGAGTTTCGTGGAGGCAAATACAGTAATTTTGAGGCTGGAACACGCGTACCGTTTATCGTACATTGGCCTGCTGTGGTTAAGCCTGGTATTTCGGACGCATTGTTTTCGCATATCGACATGTTTGGTTCGATGGAAAAACTGACCGGACAAGATATGGGTGAAGCGGCAGGAATGGATAGTCAGAACTATTTGGCAACCTTGACTGGTGAAGACAAGATGGGACGCGATTATGTTATTGAAGCATCCGGTTCGCTTTCCATTAGCGATGGTGAATGGAAATATATTACACCGAACAAAGGACCGGCCTATAATAAACTGACGAATACAGAACTGGGCAATTCGGAGGATGAACAGCTCTATAACTTGCATGAAGATGTGGGTGAGAAGCAGAATGTGGCGAAGAAATATCCGGATAAAGTCAAGGAAATGAAGCAGATCTTGGAGCAGGAAAAACAGAAAGGCTTCCGGGAGGAGTGGGTGTATTGACTTGTGGTTGTAATGGATTAGATGTATGAAAATCTTAGGTAAAAAGAGTTTGTTGCTGTTTTCGGGTTTGGTAACCATGGGGCAGCAAGCTGATGCTTGGGGCGGTCGGTCAGACCGTCCCAATGTATTGATTATCCTGTTGGATGACGCCGGCTACAACGACTTCGGCTTTATGGGATCTCCTGATTTACGTACTCCCAATATTGATGCGTTGGCGGCAGACGGAGTGATATTTACCGATGGACATGTAGCCGCAACGGTGAGTAGTCCTTCACGTGCTTGTCTGATGACCGGCCGTTACGGACATCGTTTCGGCTATGAATGTAATCCTGATCATAGCACGGACGGACTCCCTTTGGATGAACAGACCTTGGGAGAGATATTTAAGGAAGCAGGTTATCACACAGTTGCTATCGGTAAGTGGCATTTGGGAAGCCGCGACGAGCAACATCCCAACAGACGGGGATTTGATTTGTTTTATGGTATGAAAGCTGGGTCGCGGGGATATTTCTATGATGAAACCCAAAGCGATAAGCCTGGAGATGGGCGGAACCTGCTTCTGAATGAAGATCAGGTGAAATTTGATGGCTACCTGACGGATTTTTTTTCGTGCAAGGCCGTGGACTTCATTAAAGAAACGAAAGAGCCTTTTATGATGTATTTGGCCTATAATGCCGTACATACCCCCATGCAGGCTACGCAGGAAGATATGGCGTTGTTTGAGGGGCATCCCCGACAGAAACTGGCTGCGATGACTCATGCACTGGACAGAGGAATAGGCTGTGTAGTTCGTGCACTGAAAGAATCAGGCAAATATGACAACACGCTTATTTTCTTTCTGAGCGACAATGGTGGGGCTACTAACAATCAGTCGTCCAACCATCCGTTGAAGGGGTTTAAAGGTAACAAGTTTGAAGGTGGCCATCGTGTTCCGTTCTTTATGGTATGGAGACAGGGATCTGTTTTGCCGGGGCAATATGACGGTCTTGTTTCCTCCTTGGATATTTTTGCAACTGCAGTAGCAGCGGCTGGTATTCGGAAAACGAAGAAACCATTGGACGGTGTGTCGCTTCTTCCTTATGTTTCAGGTAAAAAGAAGGGGAATCCTCATGAGGAATTGTATTGGCGTAAAATGGATACCCGTGCCATTCGTTGTGGCGATTATAAACTGATTGTTACGCAGGGAGTGGATTCTGTTTTGTACGACGTACGGAAGGACATGCAGGAGCAAGTAGACATAAAGGAAGCAAAACCGGAAGTTTTTCATCGGTTATATATGAAACTTGCCCGATGGGAACGCGAAGAATGTGTCGCTCCGTTGTGGATAGAAGAAGGATGGGCTGAAATTACAAACGGTTACCACAGGCAGTTGATGCACAATGAGATAAAAACAGCCCGTGATTTGCAGAAAACAAAAGGAAAGAAATGAATTTATGAACAAATATCAATCATTGGTCAAGAAGACGGTTTACTTGGGATGGGGGATAGGCAGTATAGTGCTTTCTGGAGAACTTTGTGCGCAAGGTTCAGTATTTTCCTTCAAGCCCAATGTTATCTATATTTTATGTGATGACTTGGGTTATGGGGAAGTGGGCTATAACGGTCAAGAAAAAATTGAGACCCCTGAACTTGACCGTCTGGCTTCTCAAGGAATGATTTTTTCGAATCATTATTGCGGGAATGCAGTAAGTGCTCCTTCTCGGTGTGTGTTATTGACTGGCAGACATCCGGGGCATGCACTGATTCGGGCCAACAGTCCAGGGTATCCTGATGGTCAGGTTCCATTGCTAGAAGGAAGCGAAACGATTGGGAAACTGATGCAAAGAGCCGGATACAAAACAGCATGTATAGGAAAATGGGGCTTGGGAGCATTCTCGAACTCGGGTAATCCGAATAGACAAGGTTTTGATTATTTTTTCGGTTATACTGATCAGGTACATGCCCATGATTACTATCCCAGTTATTTGTGGAAGAACGGTGAGAAGGTGCAGTTGAACAGACAGGGTATTTGTAAGGATTACAGTCATGATTTGTTTACGGAAGAAGCTTTTCGCTTTATTAAGGAGAATCAAGAACGACCGTTCTTTCTGTACCTGGCTTATACGATTCCTCACGTGAAATATCAGGTACCGGACTTGGCGCAATATAAAGATCGGGACTGGCCGGAGAACATGAAAATTCATGCGGCCATGACTTCACGTTTGGATAAGGATGTGGGACGTTTGGTCTCTTTGTTGGAGGAGTTGAAGCTGGATGAAAATACATTGATTATTTTTAGCAGTGATAATGGGGCACATGGGCAGTTCGGTTCTTTTGAGTTCTTCCGGACATCTGGTGAGCTGCGTGACAAAAAACGGAGTTTGTATGAAGGAGGAGTGCGTTCACCGACTTTTGCCTATTGGCCGGGAACTGTACCTTCTGGTACTGCTACTGATCATATCTCGGCTTTTTGGGACGTGCTGCCTACCTTGTCGGAACTGACAGGCGAACCTGTTCGGGGTGAAACGGATGGTATCTCTTTCCTGCCGACCTTGTTGGGGCAATTTGACAGGCAACATCAGCATGATTATCTGTACTGGGAATTATATGAAGGGCGTCCACAATGTGCTGTGAGATATAAACAATGGAAAGGAGTTGTTAGAGATATGCGCAAGGGGTTGAGCGTGGAGCTTTATGATGTGGAAAATGATGAACGTGAAACTCGGAATGTGGCTGCTGATTATCCCGCAGTCGTAGACTCTATCAAAGGCATGATGATGCGTTCGCACGAGCCGAATCCTTATTGGGATAAAGATAACAAACCGCTGTTTGATTTGGAAAAGGCATGTCGGGCTAATGGAGTGGAAGTGCGGATGAAAGATACGAATACGAATCTAAAAAATAGATGAGAAGGATTTGGAAATGAAAAGAAGGATTGTGTCTGATGTCATGTTTCTCTCGGTCTTGGGGGGTATAAATCCTGTTGTAGCTCAAGAAATAAAGTCTGTACGTCCCAACTTTGTCTGGTTTATGACGGAAGATGTTTCCAGCTATTTTCTGGATATCTATAATGAGGGACGGTTCGGTGCTGTTACTCCCCACGTGAAAGAGTTGGCGCGTGGAGGTCTTGTGTTCAATAACGCATACAGCAACGCGCCTGTCAGCTCGGCAGCACGTTCTACGTTGATTACGGGGTGTTATGCTCCTCGTATAGGTGTTCATTTGCACCGGAAGATGGAAGAGGTTCCTATGCCGGAAGGGTTGCATATGTTCCCGTATTACTTGCGAGCTGCCGGATATCATACGTCCAATGCTGCAAAAACAGATTATAACTGCTTTTTGGATAAAGAAGCGTGGAATATTGTATCCGGTAAGATTGGGGCTTGGCGGATGAGGCCGGATAAGGACATGCCGTTTTTTCATGTACGTACTTGTGCGGTGACTCATGAAAGCAGTTTGCATTTCTCGGAGGAAAAGATGCATGAATCACACTTTGCTACATGGCTGGACTCGATTTATATCCATCCCAACCATCCTGATACGGAATTGTTCCGCTATACTTATGCCTCTTTTTATAATCGGATCAGTGAGTCGGATGCGGAATTGGGACGGCTCATAGCCATGCTGGAAGAGGATGGGGAGCTTGACAATACTTTTATTTTTTATTTTGGAGATAATGGTGGCGCACTACCTGGTTCCAAGGGGTATACAACCGAAACGGGATTGCGTGTACCTTTAGTCGTGTATATCCCTGAACGGTGGCGAGACAAGCTTCCTCTGCAGGTGGGTACGAGAGTGGATGGTATGGTCAGCTTTGTAGACTTCGGTCCGACATTGTTACGTCTGGCGGGTATTGATGTGCCCGAGGGGATGGATGGAATTCCTTTCCTGGGAGACGATATTTCATTGGATAACCTTAATGGACGGAATGAAGTATTTGGCTACGGTGACAGATTTGACGAACTGTATGCGTTTAATCGTACAATCCGTAAAGGACGTTTCAAATATTCCCGGAACTTTCAGCCTTATCATCCCAAATCCCTTTATGCAGCTTACCGGTACAAGCAGGCTGCCTTTAGAGAGTGGAAGCGTTTGTATGTAAACGGTGAGTTGAATACAGTGCAAAGTCGTTTTTTCCTTCCTCAAGGAGCGGAAGAATTGTATGACCTGTCTAAAGATCCATATGAGACGAATAATTTGGCGAGACAGCCGATGTATAAAGAAATACTGTTGGAAATGAGAAAGGTACTGCGGGAGCTTATGGTTGAAAAGTCCGATTTGGGTGTGTTCCCGGAATGTGTGTGGCTGGAGGAGGGGAAGAACAATCCCTCGTTGTATGGATCACGCCATCGGTCGTCTATCCGTCGTTATCTGGATATTGCGGATTTGGAGCTATGTGATAGCGAGAATACGACTGTACGTAAAAAAGTACGGCGTGCATTGGAGTCAGAAGACCCGATAGAACGCTATTGGGGGGCTACAGTTTGTGCTTCCTGGGGAGATCGAGCTGTTTTTGCTTCACTCCAATTGTCTCGTCTGATTCAGGATGAAGTGGCATATGTTGCAAGCAGGGCTGTCGTTGCAATGAGCCGATTACAAGGAAAGGTTTTGAACGATGCAATGAATGGGGTATGGAAGCGTGCAGAGGGGACACCTGAAAAAGTTGTCTGTATTGAATGATATGGTGTTTTTGCGGGAATCATTTGAGAATTGTCATTTTGAGTTTGAACAAAGTAATGAAACCAAACTTTTTCCGTGTAATGAGATAGAGTGGAGAGTGAAGTATCTATCTGAAGATTTCTGATAAGGATTGTATGGATATTGGTATTTTAAGAAGATTGTATGAAAAGAGATTTTAGACAAATGGCATGGGCGGGTATCTTGCCGGCTATGTGTATCGGAATTTCCTGTGCAGGGCAGGAAGACGCTGTACTTCCCAACATCATCTACATCCTGGGCGATGATTTGGGACGTGCCGATATTGGCTGTTTTGGCCAAGAGAAGATAGAAACACCTAATATCGGCCGGCTGGCTGCCGAAGGTATGGTTTTCACCAACCATTATAGCGGTCAGGCTGTATCTGCTCCATCTCGTTGTGCTTTGTTCACCGGACTGCACATGGGGCACGCCTATATCAGGGGTAATGATGAGATGGGGGCACGTGGCAATGTGTGGAGTCACGAGGCCATGTTGGCCGATTCGTCGCTGGAAGGCCAGCGACCATTGCCGGCAGGAACGGTGACAATTCCCCGCAAGTTGAAGGAAGCGGGTTATACGACGGCCTGTATCGGGAAGTGGGGATTAGGATATCCGGGTTCTGAGAGTACACCCAACAAGATGGGGTTTGATTTCTTTTACGGTTATAATTGTCAGCGGCAGGCACATACTTATTATCCTCCTTTTTTGTGGCGTAATGAACAGCGTGAATACCTGGAAAACCAGCTGCTCCCTCCTAACACCAAACTGGATAAGGGGGCTGACCCCCGCGATGAAAGGAGTTATACCAAATATGAGCAGAAACAATATGCGCCGGACTTGATGTACCGTGAGGTATTGGATTTTGTGGAACGTTCGAAGAATGAACCCTTTGCATTGTTCTGGACGACTCCTGTTCCTCATGTCCCTTTACAGGCTCCCGAACGTTGGGTCAGACATTATGTGGAGAAATTTGGCGACGAGGAGCCATACCTCGGAAACAAGGGATATTTTCCCTGCCGCTATCCGCGGGCAACATATGCAGCTATGGTTAGTTATTGGGATGAACAGATAGGCGGTCTGGTAGCCAAATTGAAGGAACTGGGGTTGTATGAGAATACGCTGATTGTTTTTGCCAGTGATAACGGACCTACATTTAACGGCGGGACCGATTCCCCTTTCTTCGACAGTGCCCGTCCGTTCAAGAGTGAGGCTGGTTGGGGAAAGGCTTCTCTGCGTGAGGGTGGTATCCGTGTTCCTATGATTGCTACCTGGCCGGCCCGCATTCCTGCCGGAACAAAGTCCGATTTGCTTTCTGCCTTTTGGGACATGATGCCTACAATGTGTGAGGTAGTTGGAGTAGAGTGTCCGCCGACAGATGGCATCAGCATGCTTCCAACGATGCTTGGTAAGAATGACAAGCAACAGAAGCATGAGTTCTTATATTGGGAATACCCGGAATCGGGAGGTCAAAAGGCTGTACGTATAGGCGACTGGAAGGCTTTTGTTCGTAATATACGTGAAGGCAACCGAGAAGTGGAGCTTTACAACTTGGCGACAGATCCTCGAGAACAACAGAATGTAGCTACGGAACATCCGGATGTAGTAAAAAAAGTATTAGAAATATTTCGCTCGGAACATAGTGATTCGGAGATTGAGCGTTTCCAATTGCCCGTATGGTAAAATTACAATGCGTATGAAAGGACTGAAAACAATGGCATGGGGTGTTCTTTCGCTGGCCGCTCCCCATTTGTATGCTTCTACAAGCCAGCGGCCAAACATTATTCTGATTAATATTGACGATTTGGGTTGGACAGATTTGGCCTGTAATGGTAGTGGTTATTATGAGACCCCCCATATAGACAAGTTGCGTTCATTGGGCATCTGGTTTTCTCAGGCTTATGCCGGTGCATCGAACAGTGCTCCTAGTCGTGCATGTATGTTGACCGGACAATATTCACCGCGTCATGGCATTTATACCGTAGGCAATCCTGACCGGGGAAAGGCCGAACACCGGAAATTGATTTCTGTTCCCAATCATACCTCTTTGCCGGATGGCTTTCAGATTCTTACGCGTGTTTTGCAAGAAGCCGGTTACCAAACTTTTCATGTGGGGAAATGGCATGTAACGGAAGACCCGTTAACCTGTGGTATCGAAAAGAATATAGCCGGTAATCATGCTGGACATCCGCGAAGCTATTTTGCTCCCTATCGGAACGCAAACCTGCCTGATGGGCCGGATGGAGAATATTTGCCAGACCGCCTGGGTAAAGAAGCTGTCCGTTTAATTGAAGGAGCCGACCGTACCTGTCCGTTTTTTCTGTATTATGCTACGTATTCGGTACATACTCCTCTTCAGGCTGAAGAAGAGTTGGTCCGGAAGTACAAAGACAAGGCTCCAACAGAGGCTCATAATAATCCGGTCTATGCGGCAATGGTAGAAGCAATGGACCGTAATGTTGGTCGTGTGTTACAGGCCGTGTTTGACAAGGGGATAGAAGAAAACACGTTGATTATCTTTACGAGTGATAATGGTGGAGTTTATGATATATCCAAACAATGGCCATTGCGTGCCGGTAAAGGATCTTTTTACGAAGGTGGTATCCGGGTTCCTCTCATTGTCTACCAAAAAGGGCGTTTTGAGCGGAGGAAGATAGAAAATGTTTCGGTATCTCAATTGGATATATTTCCTACTTTATTGGATTTAACGGGGATACCATTTGATAATTTGCTGCTTGATGGAGCGAGTCTGTTTAAACTTTTGCGTGATGGGAAGGATGCTCGTATTGCAGAACGTACGTTGTACTGGCATTTTCCAGCCTATCTGGAAGGTGGTAATGATGAGACTACTGATAAACGTTTTCGTTCCCGGCCGGTTTCTGTTATCCGTCGGGGAGAGTGGAAGCTTATAGAGAATTATGAAACAGGAACTTATGAACTTTATAATATTTCAGATGATATAGGTGAACGGAAGGATTTGTCCAGTGAATATCCACAAAAAGTTCAGGAACTTTTGAAAGTTTTGAACCGATGGAAACAGAAAGTACATGCGCCGATTCCCGATCAACTGAATCCTGCCTATGAAGAACGAGAAGTTGCTGATTACCAGCTGTAAATCATTTTGTAAAACTTCATAGAGAGTTAGTAGTAACTATTAATTACTAGATGAAAATTAAGTATTTTAATGGACATATGAAAACAAAAAAGAGATTGAATCAAAACCTGATCGGATTGGGCGGATTGTTGACTGTGCCTATTCTGTCTTTCGGCCAGATCTCTGTTCCCCAGCGGCCCAATATTGTTATTATCGTAGCTGATGATCTTGGTTATGGCGATTTGAGTTGCTATGGTTCTACTGCTTTGCAGACACCAGGCATGGACCGTTTGGCTTTAGAAGGCTTACGTTTCACACAAGGACATTGTACGGCAGCCACATCTACACCAAGTCGCTATTCCCTGTTGACTGGCATGTATCCTTGGAGTAATCCAGATGCAAAGATTTTACCGGGTAATGCGGCATTGATTATCGGTACGGACCAGCTGACTCTTCCTAAAGTAATGAAACGAGCTGGTTATGTTACTGGTACCGTTGGTAAGTGGCACTTGGGCTTGGGAGATAGCCAAGTGGATTGGAATGACAGAATTTATCCGGGTGCTGGTGAAGTAGGGTATGACTATTCCTTTATTCAGGCGGCCACAAATGACCGTGTTCCTTGTATTTTCATAGAGAATGGTATGGGCGTCGGTCTTGAGAAGGATGACCCTATTTATGTGAGCTATCGGAAGAATTTTGAGGGTGAACCTACGGGTAAGGATAATCCGGAGTTGCTCCGTATGCATCCTAGTGTGGGGCATGCGGGTTCCATTGTGAACGGAGTACCTCGTATCGGTTTCCAGACGGGAGGTCGTAAGGCTCAGTGGAGGGATGAAGAAATGGCAGAATTGTTTCTTGGAAAGGCGAAGGATTTCATACGTGCCAATAAGAACCAGCCTTTTTTCCTTTATTATGGTCTTCACCAGCCCCATGTTCCTCGTGTTCCTAATGAACGTTTTGTTGGCAAATCTGGCATGGGGCCTCGTGGGGATGTTATTTTGGAGGCAGACTGGTGTGTGTCCGAATTCCTAAAAGAAATGGATCGTTTGGGGCTTACGGAAAATACGTTGGTGATTCTGACTAGTGATAACGGTCCTGTACTGGATGACGGATATAAAGATGATGCCGAAGAGCGGGTAGGCAATCATAAACCTGCAGGTCCCTACCGTGGATGGAAGACTACAATGTACGAGGGTGGTACGTGTGTACCTTTCCTGCTCCGTTGGCCTTCTGTGGTGAAGCCAGGCGTATCGGATGCTTTGGTCTGTCAGATGGATCTGTTGGCTTCGCTTTCAGCTTTGGTGGGTGAGTCTTATTCGGAAAGGACGGATAGCCAAAACACACTTCCAGCTTTTCTCGGTTTCAGTGGAAAAGGGCGTGAGGAACTGGTGATTGAAGGAATGTTCAACTATGCCTTTCGTCAGAACGACTGGACACTGATTCCTCCCTACGGTCCAAATCGCGTGTATGAGCTCTATAATGTGAAGGACGATCCGGGGCAGACCAATAATGTGGCTGATAAATATCCAGTACAGCTACGTAAGATGATGAGGCGTTTTGAACACCTGAAAAGGACTATCGGAAAAATTACTGATTTCTGATATTTTGAAGTTGTGACACAATTCGATAAACCTTCAATTAAATCTCTCCTGTTTAGACTTACCCTCAGATGTTTTCAGGATAATCTGATGTCAAGAAAAGGATTTCTTTATGAATGATGAACTTGGTTGATGTCGGTATGGATGGGTAACAAATGGGATAAAAATCAGAGCGGGGAAACCTCTTCCGAAGTTTCCCCGCTCTTTTAATCTTTTGCCGCAGGTAAGATTACTTACGCAGGCCGAGTTCTTTAACCAAAGCACGGTAACGTTCGATGTCACGGGCCTTCAGGTAGTCGAGCAACGCACGGCGTTTGCCTACCAACATGGTCAAAGCTCTTTCAGTACTATAATCCTTTCTGTTGAGCTTCATGTGCTCAGTCAGACGAGCAATACGGTAGGAAAACAATGCTACCTGAGACTCAACCGATCCGGTATCAGTGTTAGACTTTCCGTACTTGCCGAAGATTTCTTGCTTTTTAGCAGCGTCTAAATACATAATGTTTTAATTAAAAGGTTGATAATATTCTCTTTCGAGGCTGCAAAGGTAGGCATTATCTTTGATATGGCAATGAGTTTCAGTATTTTTTTCTTCTGGATACCACATATATAGGGCAAAAGTTGTAACTTTGCAGACCAGAAAATAATAGGTATTATATGCAGAACATTAGAAACATTGCCATCATCGCCCACGTGGACCATGGCAAGACGACGCTTGTAGACAAGATGCTTCTGGCCGGAAACCTCTTCCGCAGTAACCAGAGCACGGGTGAATTAATGCTGGATAACAATGACCTGGAACGCGAACGAGGGATAACGATCCTGTCGAAGAACGTTTCCATCAACTATAAAGGAACCAAAATCAACATTATTGATACTCCGGGGCACAGCGACTTCGGCGGCGAGGTAGAACGTGTGCTCAATATGGCCGATGGCTGCATCCTGCTGGTCGACGCTTTCGAAGGACCGATGCCGCAGACGCGCTTCGTGCTCCAGAAGGCGCTTCAGATTGGCCTGAAGCCTATCGTGGTGGTGAACAAGGTGGACAAGCCCAACTGTCGCCCCGAGGAAGTGTACGAAATGGTGTTCGACCTGATGTTCAGCCTCAATGCCACAGAAGAACAGCTGGATTTCCCCGTCATCTACGGTTCGGCCAAGAACAACTGGATGAGTACCGACTGGCAGAAGCCGACGGACAACATCACCCCGCTGCTCGATTGCATTCTGGAGAACATCCCCGCTCCTCAGCAACTGGAGGGAACGCCGCAGATGCTGATTACTTCGCTCGACTATTCGTCCTACACGGGACGTATCGCCATCGGCCGCGTACATCGCGGTACGTTGAAGGAGGGCATGAACGTGTCATTGGCCAAACGCGACGGTACGATTATCAAAACTAAAATCAAGGAACTTCATACATTCGAAGGCATGGGGCGCGTCAAGGTTTCCGAGGTTTCATCGGGTGACATTTGTGCGCTGGTCGGCATCGAAGGATTTGAAATCGGCGATACCATCTGCGATTTCGAGAACCCCGAACCGCTGCCGCCTATCGCCATCGACGAGCCGACCATGAGCATGCTTTTCACCATCAACGACTCTCCTTTCTTCGGTAAGGAAGGAAAGTATGTCACCTCGCGCCACATCCATGACCGCCTGATGAAGGAGCTGGACAAGAACCTGGCCCTGCGCGTGAAGAAGAGCGAGGAAGACGGCAAGTGGATTGTTTCGGGCCGTGGCGTGCTCCATCTCTCCGTATTGATCGAGACTATGCGTCGCGAGGGTTACGAGCTTCAGGTGGGCCAGCCGCAGGTTATCTTCAAGGAGATAGACGGCGTGAAGTGCGAGCCTATTGAGGAACTGACGGTGAACGTGCCCGAGGAATATGCCAGCAAGATTATCGACATGGTGACGCGTCGCAAGGGCGAAATGGTGAAGATGGAAGCGGCAGGTGGCGACCGTGTGAACCTGGAGTTCGACATGCCATCGCGCGGTATCATCGGTCTGCGTACCAACGTGCTGACAGCCAGTGCGGGCGAGGCCATCATGGCACATCGCTTCAAGGAATACCAGCCCTACAAGGGCGAGATTGAACGCCGCACCAACGGCTCCATGATTGCCATGGAGAGCGGTACAGCTTTTGCCTATGCCATTGACAAGCTGCAGGACCGCGGCAAGTTCTTCATCTTCCCGCAGGAAGAGGTCTATGCCGGACAGGTAGTGGGCGAGCACTCGCACGATAACGACCTGGTGGTGAACGTTACGAAGTCGAAGAAGCTGACCAACATGCGTGCCAGCGGTTCGGACGAGAAGGCGCGCCTCATTCCGCCCGTACAGTTCTCGCTGGAGGAAGCATTGGAATACATTAAGGAAGACGAATATGTAGAGGTAACGCCCAAGTCCATGCGTATGCGAAAGGTCATCTTGGACGAACTCGAGCGCAAGCGTGCCAACAGAGGCTGATAGTATAATTTCACATTACCTTGTACAGAAGAGGATGTTGGATTGGGATCAATCCGGCATCCTCTTTCTTTTTCACAAAAAGTGACCAAAAGAATACTTTTAAGTACTAAAAGGTAACCACTTTTTGCAGGGAAATGCGTTACTTTGTTTCAGCCGATGAGGCAGTTTTTAAAAAGAAAGGAGAAACTTATGAACCTGAACCTGCAATTTGTGAAAAGAAACAGTCAGAAGGTATACGATGTTCTGGCATATTATACGCGTTGTACCTTTGACCAGTTGGAAAAGCTTTGTAATCTGACCAGTACGGAACTCTGTCTGGCATTGGCACAGTTGATACGTGAACATAAAATCGAGCAGTATAGCGAAAGGCGTGCCGTCTATTACCGCCTGCCAGCCTGAGAAGCTTGACAAAACAATGAAGCACTTCCTGAGGGGCTGACGAAGCACTTCGTCGCCTGTTCAGGAAGTGCTTTGTTATATTCTCATACAGCACTTCGTTGCACCCTCAGGAAGCACTTCGTCAGAGCGTCATGCAGTGCTTCGTCTCTGGCTTCCGAAGGTAGGAAATGTCCCTTTAGTCTATAAACTGTACTTTCTCTGCGTTGCGTGGTTTGGCTGCGGGTGTTTCGTCGGGATAGCCGAAGGCTATGCAGTAGAGCAGCTCATAGCCCTCGCTGAAGTTCAGCTTCTTCAAGTATTCGGCTGCTTCGGGCGACTTCATGAAGCGGGCAGGACCGCCAAGGCAGCACGAACCGATACCCATGGATTGTGCTGTGAGTATCATGTTGCCTCCCAGCAGACCACAGTCTATCTGTGAGCAGTCGTATGACGGGTCGTTGGCGATGAATACCACCGTCGGGGCGTTACGGAACATGTTCTTGAACGACGGGTCTTCGGTCGCTTTCGGATTGGCTTTCTTGTAAAGCTCCGTCACACCGTTGATGAAGTCGGGGTTGTCTACCACGCGTACTTCCCACGACTGCTTGTTCATGCCGTTGGGAGCGTTGATGCCACACTTCAGGATGGTCTGCATCGTGTCGCGGTTTACGGCCTGCGGTTTGTACTGGCGGATGCTGCGGCGTTCCATGATGGTCTTGATGACGGCTTCCGACTGGCTGAGGCCTTCGGCGGCCACAACGTTCTCCTTTTGTGAGGCGGGAGCCGTACAGCCGATAGCTGTGCACAGGCAAAGCCCGCCCAGGAATCCTTTCAATAGTTTCATAATCGTTTATTTTGTAGGTTGGTTTTATTCGTTCTCTTCTTCCTGATTGTTGTCCAATCCCTGGTCTACGCCTTCCAGAAAACCGTCGAGCGCGGCACCTGCCTTTTCCATCTGTTCCATGATGGCTTTCCCGCTGTTCTTGAAGACGGTGGCGGCATACTGGCCTTGCAACTTGGCTACTTCCTTCAGTTCGTCCTCGCTGAGGTCTTCGTAGGAATTGATTTTGTCGAGCAGCTGACTGAACTTTTCGTTAGCCTTTTCCCATTGTTCCTGGCTGTAGTCTTTACCGTCTTTCTGAATTTCTTCTACGAAGTCTTTCAGGTCGTCGATACGGCTGCTTCTCGACTGACAGGCACCGATACTCAAAGTAGTAAGTGCCCAAAGGGCGATTACGATGTATTTCCTCATAATAAATTGATATTAGGATATGTAAGTCTTTTCTTTTTTGCGTGTCCGTTGCAAATATAGCAGATTGGAAGAAGAAACAAAAAAGGAGTCCCGAAAAATCGGAACCCCTTTTTGAAATATTTAGGTTTATTGATCTCTTGATTAGAGCTTCGGACCAGCAGCAACCAACTTCTTGCCTGCTTCGTTGCCAGTGAACTTCTCGAAGTTCTTGATGAAGCGGCCAGCCAGGTCTTTTGCCTTCTCTTCCCACTTGCAAGCGCAGTCGTAAGTGTCGCGAGGATCGAGGATCTTCGGATCTACGCCCGGCAGTTCAGTAGGAACTACGAAGTCGAAGAACGGAATAACCTTTGTCGGAGCCTTGTCGATAGAACCGTCCAGGATAGCGTCGATGATACCACGAGTGTCGCGGATAGAGATACGCTTGCCAGTACCGTTCCAACCAGTGTTAACCAAGTAAGCCTTAGCACCTACTTTTTCCATCTTCTTAACCAGTTCTTCTGCATACTTAGTCGGGTGCAGGCTCAGGAAGGCTGCGCCGAAGCAAGCAGAGAATGTCGGAGTCGGTTCAGTGATACCACGTTCTGTACCAGCCAACTTAGCGGTGAAACCAGACAGGAAGTAGTACTGAGCCTGCTCGGGGTTCAGGATAGATACCGGAGGCAATACACCGAAGGCATCAGCTGACAGGAAGATTACCTGGTGAGCGTGAGGACCTTTAGAAACCGGCTTAACGATGTTTTCGATGTGGTAGATAGGATAAGAAACACGAGTGTTCTCAGTTACGCTCTTATCAGCGAAGTCGATCTTACCGTTGGCGTCAACTGTTACGTTCTCCAACAGAGCGTCGCGCTTGATGGCAGCGTAGATATCGGGTTCACTTTCCTTGTCGAGGTTGATAACCTTAGCATAGCAACCACCTTCGTAGTTGAATACGCCTTCGTCGTCCCATCCGTGCTCATCGTCACCGATCAGTTTACGTTTCGGGTCGGTAGACAGAGTAGTCTTACCTGTACCGGACAGACCGAAGAAGATAGCAGTGTCAGTGCCTTCCATGTTAGTGTTGGCAGAGCAGTGCATAGAAGCGATACCACGCAACGGGTTCAGGTAGTTCATGATAGAGAAGATACCCTTCTTCATTTCACCACCGTACCAAGTGTTCAGGATAACCTGCTCGTTGGTCTTCAGGTTGAATACAGTAGCTGTTTCAGAGTTCAGACCCAGTTCCTTGTAGTTGTCAACCTTAGCCTTAGCAGCGTTGAATGATACGAAGTCAGGTTCGCCGTAGTTAGCCAGTTCTTCTTCTGTCGGACGGATGAACATGTTCTTTACGAAGTGAGCCTGCCAAGCAACTTCCATGATGAAACGTACTTTCAGACGAGTTGCAGGGTTGGCACCGCAGAATGTATCCATAACGAACAGACGCTTGCCGCTCAGTTCTTTAACGGCTTTAGCCTTCAGGTCGGCCCATGCTTCTTCAGAGCAAGGCTTGTTGTCGTTCTTGTAAGCATCAGAAGTCCACCATACAGTGTTTTCGCTGGCTTCGTTCTTAACAAAGAATTTATCTTTAGGAGAACGTCCGGTATAGATACCAGTCATTACGTTCACAGCACCCAGTTCTGTTACCTGACCCTTCTCATAGCCTTCGAGGCTTGATTTGGTTTCTTCTTCGAACAATACTTCATAAGACGGGTTGTGGAGAATCTCCTTTACGTCTTGAATACCGTACTTGCTTAAATCTAAATTTGCCATTTCTTTTTAAGATTTTAAAAAATTGGTATTTTGGTTTATAATCTCTTTACCTTAATGTTGGAATAAGAAAGTGCCCGTATTTAGACCGCTTTACAGGTGTCGGGAGACACTCCCTTGTTTTCCGCGTACAAAAGTACGATTTTCTTCTGAAAGAAAATCTCAATTGGAGAAATTTTTCTTTAATTGCGCGTCTTTTATAAATCCATAACAATATCTGCTAACTGAATGTTGCAAAACTTGTCTTTTTTTTGAAACAGGGGAATTTAAAATGAGTTGGGTTTCTTTTCCAATTCCTTGGCTACCCATCGTGTCCATTCGTCTACGTTGTCGGTCAAAGTTTCGGGAAGGGGCAACGGAATGCGTACGTCGGGAGCAATCCCCGTCTGGTCGACACCATTATCGGGCAGGCGGCAGGAACGTGTCATGGGAATATAGAGAGTAATGCCGGATTGGGGCAGATTAACCCCGCGACAGTTTGAATAATCAAGGCATCCTTTCGTATTGTCTTGTCCGTAGATGGTGGTACGTTGGCTGCATGACCGCAGATTCAGAACCATCTGTTCGCCGGCACTGGCTACTTGGCCGTCTATAATCAGTGCAGCCTGGTGGGGAAGTGGGAAAATGGTGTCATAAACAAGTTCTACCTGTCTAGGCGTCATGGCTACAAACTCGTCTTGCGATTTTTTCATGGTTTCCACTACTTGCTGGAGCCAATCCAATTCAATCTCTGCCATCTCGGCGATGTGTGCGGGTGTGTTGCGTATTTCAACTCCGTCTACATACCCCTTCCGGTCGTACAGCAGTTTTTCGTAGGGGTTGAATATCTCATCGGTTCCTCCGCCGTTGCCTCGGATGTCAATGATCAGATTCTCGCATCCTGAGGTCAGGTAGGCGTCAATGGACTGATGCACCCATTCCAGTGTCGGGTCATCTCCCATGCACGATGGGAAACGGATGAGGAAGGTATGGTCAGTCACTTTCCGGAAGGTTTTGGTGGGGTTGTATTCTTTCATCTCTTCATACGTGGGTACTTTCCGCATGTAGGGCTGGGAATAGCCGCCTGCCCGTAAGTGGAAATCGCCAAACCAGGCATAAAGTTCACCTAAGGCTTCCCAGGACTTTCGCCCCTGCTTGTCCACTTGCTGGCGGCAACGGGCTTTTAGTGCTTCATATTGATCTCGGGTTTGCTCTGTCACCAAAGTGGGAAATCCCACATAGTTGGTTTCCAATTCCTGGACGCCAAAATCAAACTCAGCCAAATCGGCGTTTGAAGAAATCTTTTCCTGTCCGGCTGCTGAGGTATGGACAAGGAAAAGCAAGGCGCAGAAGAATAGTAACTTGAATGTCTCGTTTTGTAGTTCGGATGTCTTTTTCATATTTCTTTTGTTTATATGTTTCTGCGGCAAAGATAACGTTTTCATTCAAGCAAGTGGCTGTATGTGGCGGGAAAATCGTATTTTTGCATTCGGAATAAACAAAAACACTATGAAAGTAATCAATTTTGCTGAGACCAACACCGTGATGAACCAGTACGTGGCCGAAATACGCGACGTGAACATTCAGGGCGACCGCATGCGCTTCCGCCGCAACATCGAGCGCATCGGCGAGCTGATGGCTTACGAGATGAGCAAGGAACTGACGTATTCGGTAAAGCAGGTGCAGACGCCTCTGGGCGTGGCGCCGGCCAGTACGCCCGACGACGATGTGGTCATTGCCACCGTTTTCCGTGCCGGCCTGCCGCTCCATCAGGGATTCTTGAATGTGTTCGACCGTGCCGGCAATGCCTTCGTGTCGGCCTACCGCTATTATAAGGATAAGGAATGTCGTGAACTGGATGTGCATATCGAATATATTGCTACGCCCGATCTGACGCAGAAGACGCTGATGCTCGTCGATCCTATGCTGGCTACGGGCGAGAGTATGGAGCTGGCCTATCGTGCCTTCCTGAGCAAGGGACGTCCGGCACGTCTGCTGATAGCTTGTGTTATTGCCAGCCGTCAGGGGGTGGAACATCTTCAGCGCCTTTTCCCTGAGGATGATGTTACATTGTGGTGTGCGGCTATTGATCCTGAGTTGAATGAACGTTCGTATATTGTTCCAGGTCTGGGTGATGCGGGCGATTTGGCGTACGGAGATAAGTTGTAACGGTTGGGGACATTCGTATTTGTGGATAAAAAGAAAGGGTACATCAAACATTTGTTGGTGTACCCTTTCTTTTTATAATCAAGGAATGTTGCGTGTTACTTGTTTAGCTTCCATTCCGACCCGTCTTTACCGTCCTTGATTTCAAAGCCGAGAGCGGTTAATTCGTTACGTATCTTGTCGCTTGCTGCCCAGTCTTTATTGGCTTTGGCTTTGGCACGCTCTTCCAGCAGCATGTCTACGACGTGGCCGAAGGCTTCTTCGCGGGCTGCGTTCGAGGCGTTTTCGGCTTTCAGACCCAAGATGTCGAAGCAGAAGAGGCGGAAAGTCTCTTTCAGTTCGTTCAGGTCGGCTGCTGTGATGGTGTCGTTACCGGCCAGGATGTTGTTCACCATCTTGGCACCGTCGAACAGGTGGGCGATGACGATGGGGGTGTTCAGGTCGTCGTCCATGGCGTCGTAACACTTCTCGCGCAGCGCCTTTACGTCGACCGTCGATGCCTGTGCGGGCGTTATCTTCTCCAGTCCGCTGACGGCGTCCATCAGTCGGGCCAGTCCCTTTTCGGCGGCTTTCAGGGCTTCGTTTCCGAAATCTACAGTGCTGCGGTAGTGTGCCTGCAGGGTGAAGAAGCGGATGGTCATAGGTGTGTAGGCTTGTTCCAACAGTGGATGTGTGCCGGTAAAGAGCTGCTCCAGCGTGATGAAGTTGTTATAGCTCTTGCCCATCTTTTGCCCGTTGACGGTCAGCATGTTGTTGTGCATCCAATAATGTACCATGTCGTCGCCCTGACTGGCCACGCTCTGTGCAATTTCACATTCGTGATGGGGGAAGATGAGGTCCATGCCGCCTCCGTGGATGTCGAAGTGTTCGCCCAGGTACTTACGTCCCATGGCCGTACACTCGCAGTGCCAGCCAGGGAAACCGTTGCCCCAGGGCGAGGGCCAACGCATGATGTGCTCCGGTTGCGCATTTTTCCACAGGGCGAAGTCGGCAGGGTTACGCTTTTCGTCTTGTCCGTCCAGCTCGCGGGTGGTGTTGAGCACGTCATCCAGGTTGCGGCCCGACAGTTTGCCGTAGTGGTGGTCGTGGTTATACTTGGCCACGTCGAAGTATACGGAGCCCTTGCTTTCGTAGGCATAGCCGTTCTTCAGTATCTCTTTTACCAGTTCAATCTGCTCGATGATATGTCCTGAGGCTTGCGGTTCGATGCTGGGGCGCAGTACGCCCAAGGCATCCATGGCCTCGTGGTAGCGGTTGGCGTAATACTGTGCAACCTCCATCGGCTCCAGCTGTTCCAGACGAGCCTTTTTAGCAATCTTGTCTTCGCCTTCGTCGGCATCGTGCTCCAGGTGTCCTACGTCGGTGATGTTACGCACATAGCGCACTTTATATCCCAGATGCTTGAGGTAACGGAAGAGAATATCGAAAGTAATGGCTGGACGGGCGTGTCCCAAATGTGGGTCACCGTACACGGTGGGACCGCAGACATACATGCCTACGTGTGGAGCGTGCAGTGGCTTGAATATTTCTTTTCTTCGGGTCAGCGTGTTGTAAATCGTCAGTTGATGTTCCATATTGTTAGGTTTTTATTTCCGATTGAAAGCACAAAGTTACTGTTTTTCGGATAAGTAGCTCTATGATGGCCCTGTTTTTTTTGTCGTCATCGTAATTCCGTTCTTTCCTCGTTAACGTTTGTTAGGATTCGCCCGTGCAGTATTTTCGGCCTTTCCGTCTTTCTTAAAGCAAAGACTAACTTAACCAAACTGAATAACTATTATGAAAAAAGAAATGAAATTCAACCGTCTTTTTGTATCTTTAATGATTGCCGGCTGTACGCTGGGTTTTGTAGCATGTAGCGACGATGACGATTCCCAAACTCCCACTGAACCGAAAGTAGAAGACGTATACGGTGACTATACCGGTACGATGTACACTGCTTTGCTGGATCAGTCGACTTTTGCTGAAGGAGAAGGGGAGGAACCTGCAGGCGTTGATGTGGCTGCCCAGGTGAAGAACGATACCGTTTATTTCGATGAGTTCCCCGTACGCGACCTGGTTGTTTCTATCGTGGGCGAGGAGTCTGCCGATGCCATTCTTGAAGCCATTGGCAAGGTAAGCTACAAAGTGGGCTATGAGGCTACGATGACTGCCGCTAAGGATAGTGTTTACATGGCGTTCGATCCGAAACCGCTGGAAATTTCAGTACCGATGGGTGAAGACAATACGTTGACCGTAAAAGTAGAAGTGGCAGCCGCAAACAAAGGCAACTACGAGTTCGAGACCAAGAACCTGAACATGGGACTTGAAGCCAGCAGTGTGACGGTCAATGACGTGCCTTTCCCTGCATTCTCGGCTACCGGATTTACTTTTGAAATGAAAAAGAAATAAACTAACAGATATAATAACTGTAAGTTAGTCTGATACTGAATGAAAGGGATGCCCATTGTGGCATCCTTTTTTTGTATATTTGTGTCCGTAATACTTAACAAATCGAACGATGGAGAAACGTGTATTGCTGGGCATGAGCGGAGGAACTGACAGCTCCGTGGCGGCTATGAAGCTGCAGGAAGCCGGATACGAGGTGACAGGCGTCACCCTCCGCCTGCACGACGACGGAGGGCGTGATGCCGAAGAGGCTGCCCGTCTGGCCGACCATCTGGGCATCGAACATTTTGAATACGACGCCCGCGAGGCTTTCGAAGCGCAGGTGGTCCGTTATTTCACCGAAGAATATCTGACGGGCCGTACGCCCGTGCCCTGTACTGTGTGTAATAATCTACTGAAATGGCCACTCTTGGCTCGTCTGGCCGATGAAAGGGGCATCTCCTGTATTGCCACAGGGCACTATGTGCGAAAGGTATGCCGCGACGGGCGATGGTACATCGCTCCTGCCGTCGATGCCGACAAGGACCAGTCGTTCTTCCTTTGGGGATTGAAGCAGGATATACTGAAGCGCATGCTTCTGCCCATGGGGGAGCTGACCAAAGCCGAGGCTCGTGCCTATGCCGCCCGCCGTGGCTTCCAGCGTGTGGCGGAGAAGAAGGACAGCTTGGGTGTGTGCTTTTGCCCGATGGACTATCGCGCTTTTCTGCGCCGTACTGTTTCGCCTGAGCTTCTGCCAGGAAAGGGAGTCTTTCTTGATGAAAACGGTGCTTTTTTGGGGTGGCACGAAGGCTATCCCTTTTACACCGTCGGTCAGCGGCGAGGACTAGGTATCCACATGAATCGGGCTGTCTATGTGAAAGAGATATGCCGCGAACGAAACGAAGTGGTACTGGCACCGCTTGCCTCCCTTTATCGGACGGAGATGTGGCTGAAGGATTGGAACCTTGTGGACGAGGCTCAGGTCCTTGGCTGCGGGGCGGTCATCGTGAAGATACGTTACCGCAAGCAGGCTAACCGCTGCCTCGTTTCACGTACGGACGACGATCGCCTTCACGTGCACCTGCTCGACCCGCTCGAGGCCGTGGCTTTGGGGCAGGCTGCTGCTTTCTATGATACGGAAGGGTTGCTGCTCGGAGGCGGAATTATCTTATAATGTTTTAAGCTAAAACATACGACCTTTTGTTTCAAAACATTGCCGCTTTTGGAGCAAAAGGTCGTATGATTTTGAGAGGTCTCTTGCAGGAGACTCTCTTATTTATTGTTCAGGCGGAGCATTTCTTCGATATACTCGCGCGTATTGCTCAGGCGGGGAATCTTGTGCTGGCCGCCCAGCTTGCCTTTTTGGTCGAGCCAGTCGTGGAAGAGGCCCGAGCGTGCCACGATGACTTCCAGCGGTTGCAGGGCCAGGTCATTCTGGCGTTTGGCCTCGTAGTCGGAGTTGACCTCCTTCAGCGTGTCATCCAGAATGCGAGCGAACTTGTCGAGGTCGTCGGGCATCTGAGCGAACTCAATCAACCACTGGTGACGGCACTTGGCATTTGCATCCATGAAAACGGGAGCGGCGGAGTAGTCCGTAATGCGTGCACCCGTTTCGGCACAGGCTTTGGCTAGTCCTTTTTCGGCATTGTCTACGATAAGTTCCTCGCCGAAGGCGTTGATGAAATGCTTGGTACGGCCCGTGATAACGAACTTGTAGGGGTGGTTGTTGGTGAACTTCACCGTATCTCCGATGATATATCGCCAGAGGCCGGCCGAAGTAGAGATGACCATGGCGTAGTTTTTGTTTAGTTCCACCTCTTCGAGGCAGCAGATACGTGGGTTCTCCTTGCCGATGTCCTCCAAAGGTATAAATTCGTAAAAGACACCATAGTCAATCATCAGCAGCATGGAGCGGTCGGCAGGGTCACTTTGCGTGCCGAAGTAGCCTTCGGAAGCATTGTAGGTCTCTACGTAGTGCATCTTGCTGCTGCGGATCACTTCCTTATATTGCTCGCGGTAGGGCGTGAAGGCTACGCCACCGTGGAAAAAGACTTCCAGATTGGGCCACACTTCCTCCAGGCTCTGCTTGCCCGTTTTCTCCAGGATGTGCTTGATGAGCACCAGCATCCACGACGGCACGCCCGACAGGTTGGTGACGTTGGCATGGATGGTTTCGCGGGCGATGGCTTCCATTTTTGGTTCGAAATGTTCCATTAGGGCTGTCTGCTTGCTCGGAACACGGATGTAGTTGACCAGCGGGTTGAGGTTTTCCATCAGAATGGCCGACAAGTCACCCACAAGGCTGTGGTTCGTGTTCAGGTTGGGAGCATGGCTTCCTCCTAGAATTAGTCCCTTGCCCGAGAAAAATCGGCTTTCAGGGTTCTGACGTAAGTAGAGGGCTACGGCATCCTGACCGCCGCGATAGTGCGTGTCGTGTAGCGATTCCTTGCTGACGGGCAGGAATTTACTCTTGTCGTTCGTCGTACCCGACGACTTGGCAAACCAGCGTATTTCTGATGGCCACAACAAGTTCTGCTCTCCGGCTCGCAGACGGGCTACATAGGGCTTTATTTCTTCGTAAGTCTGTATAGGCAGGCGGTTCTTGAAGTCTTCATAGGTATGTATGGAACTGAAGTCATACTTCCGACCCCACTCCGTTTGGGCGGCTTTGCCGATGAGACGCATCAGTACACGATGCTGTATCTCTCCAGCGTGTCCAGCATATTGATCTATTTCCTTTACGCGGGAATTGAAATAGATATTGTTGAGGAATCGCGTTATATTCATCTTTCTTATTGAAATCAGATTCTGCACGCAAAAGTAATCTTATTTCCGGTCATCTCTATCTTTTTTCTGTTTTTTTTCTATCTTTACGGCTGCATTTATGGTGCAAACTGACATGTTGACCATTTTATGCGACATAATGATAAAAATATTCTCCAAAAGGAGGAAGAAGGAACGGAGGTATTATATGAGAATCGGTATTTTGACTTCAGGGGGAGATTGTCCGGGGATTAATGCGACAATTCGCGGTGTGTGTAAAACGGCCATCCGTCACTATGGTATGGAAGTGATTGGTATTCATAGTGGTTTTCAGGGATTGATGACCAAAGATGTGGAAACATTTACGGAAGATTCCCTTTCGGGATTGCTGACGTTGGGAGGGACAGTGCTTGGTACATCGCGCGAGAAACCCTTCAAACGGGGAGGCCTGATGGATGGTGTGGACAAACCGTCACTGATAATCCAGAATATCAAAGAACTGGGGTTGGATTGTGTAGTCTGTATCGGTGGAAATGGTACGCAAAAGACAGCTGCTAAATTTGCGGCGATGGGTGTGAACATCGTATCCGTACCGAAAACCATCGACAATGATATTTGGGGAACAGATTTTTCTTTCGGCTTTGATACAGCGGTGAGCATTGCTACTGACGCCATCGACCGTCTACATTCTACGGCAAGTTCGCATAAGCGTGTGATGGTCATCGAGGTAATGGGGCATAAGGCCGGCTGGATAGCCTTGTATTCGGGTATGGCTGGTGGTGGCGATGTTATTTTGATTCCAGAGATTCCTTATAATATCCATAATATAGGCGAGGTTATTCTGGATCGTTTGCGCAAAGGGCGTCCTTACTCTATTGTGGTGGTAGCTGAGGGAATTCCGACTGATGGACGAAAGCGGGCAGGTGAATATATCGCTCAGGAAATTGAATACGAAACTGGGATTGAGACACGAGAAACCGTGCTTGGCTATATCCAACGTGGCGGTTCTCCGACACCTTTTGATCGTAATCTATCGACTCGTATGGGTGGTCATGCTACAGAATTGATAGCTACCGGTCAGTTTGGACGTATGGTCACTTTGCAGGGAAACGACATCTCGTCTCTTCCACTGGAGGAAGTGGCTGGAAAATTGAAACTGGTAACAGAAGACAATGATTTGGTAGTACAAGGACGTCAGATGGGTGTCTGCTTCGGATAGGAAGAAATTTCAGAAGAACAGGGAACTTTGTCCGTTGTTTCCTGTTTTTCTTCTATCGGTAGTTCAGGAGCTGATACTTTTATTTCAACGATAACCGATGAGGCTTCAGTTTCGATATTTTCGGTTACAGGTATTTCGTCTGTAGTAAGTGGCTTGTTTGTGTTCTCTAGGGTGGCTTGGTGCTCGGTTTTTAATCGTTCGATTTCGCTTTTGAAGGTTTCGTCAGACTTGAGCTTCTTGAGAGCCATTTGAGCTGCATTTTGTTGAGATTCCTTTTTGGAGTATCCTGTACCAGTTCCTGCAGGAAGTCCTTCTATCTGTACTTCTGTTTGAAACATCGGATTGTTTTCGCGATCAATGAACTGTTCGATGAGTTCGAACGAAACCTCCACCTTATGTTTTTGGCTCCATTCAATGAGCTTCGACTTGAAGTTCATTTCTTTGCGAGACATCTTGTCCAAATCGATGTACTGCTTGAAGATCTTCTTTTCCATGAACTGCTTGCATCGGTCATATCCTTGGTCGAGATAGATGGCGCCGATAAAGGCTTCAAATGCATTGCCGTACATGTAGCTGTTGTGTGAGGAAGAGCGCGAAGCGTACTTTACTAGCTTGTCCAAACCTATTTCTACGGCCAGTTTGTTCAGTGTCTCACGTTGTACGATTTTGGAACGGGTGTTGGTAAGGAAACCTTCACGTTTGCCTTCAAAATGTTTGAAGACAATATCACCTACGATGGCGTCGAGGATGGCATCACCTAAAAATTCCAGACGTTCATTGTTGATGGGCCTTCCTTCTTCCGAACGGAGCGAGGTTGATTTATGAAGCAGGGCTTGCTGGTAGATTTTTAAATTGCGAGGGAAAAATCCCAAAATACGATAAAAACAAAAATAAGACTCCCGTTCCTTATGAAACAAGAGCCTTATTTTGTCTATCTGGTTACGTAACACGACCTTACTCTGCGTATTTCTTGAAGATGACACAAGCGTTGTGACCGCCAAAACCAAAGGTATTGGACAAGGCAGCGTTGATTTCACGCTTCTGAGCCTTGTTGAACGTGAAGTTCAGGTCGTAGTCGATGTTCTCGTCGTTGTCGCCCTCAGTGTGGTTGATGGTCGGAGGTACGATGCCATTCTTGATGGCCAGAATGCTGGCAATGGCTTCTACGGCACCGGCTGCACCCAGCAAGTGACCTGTCATAGACTTGGTCGAGCTGATGTTCAGTTCGTAGGCGTGCTTGCCGAATACTTCCTGAATGGCTTTAACTTCCGAAATATCGCCCACCGGAGTGGATGTACCGTGTACGTTGATGTAGTCAATCTGTTCGGGTTGCATCTCTGCATCCTCCAGAGCGTTTCTCATCACGAGTTTGGCTCCCAATCCTTCGGGGTGTGATGCTGTCAGGTGATGGGCGTCGGCCGACATGCCTACACCAGCTACCTCAGCATAAATCTTGGCGCCGCGCGCTTTTGCGTGCTCCAGTTCCTCCAGCACGAGGCAACCACCTCCTTCACCCATTACGAAGCCATCGCGGCTGGCGCTGAACGGACGTGATGCCGTTTCGGGTGAGTCGTTGCGGGTGGACAGTGCGTGCATGGCGTTGAATCCGCCTACGCCGCAAGCGGCGATGGCAGCTTCCGAACCACCTGTTACGATGGCGTTGGCCTTGCCCAGACGGATCAGGTTGAATGCATCGGCAATGGCATTGGTCGAAGTGGCGCAAGCCGAGCACGTAGCATAGTTAGGTCCGTGGAAACCGTACAGGATAGAAATCTGTCCGGCCGCAATGTCCGAAATCATCTTGGGGATGAAGAACGGATTGAACTTGGGACCGTTTTCCTTGCCTGTCAGTGCATAGTTGCCTGCTTCTTCTTCGAATGTGCGGATACCGCCGATACCGGCACCGAATATAACACCAATTCTGTTCAAATCCTCATTTTCGACTTCAAGACCAGAGTCTGTAACGGCTTGTTTGGCCACGGCGATGGCATACTGAGTGTACAGGTCCATCTTGCGGGCTTCCTTGCGGTCGATATATTCATTTGCATTGAAGTTCTTCACTTCGCAGGCAAATTGGGTCTTGAATAATGATGCGTCGAAATGAGTAATAGGTCCCGCCCCACTAACTCCATTGACAAGATTGTCCCAGAATTCCTGGACATTGTTACCAATGGGGGTAATGGCACCGAGACCTGTTACTACAACTCTTTTTAATTCCATGTTCTAAAAACTGATGGATAAAAATTACTTAGCGTGCTCTTCGATGTAAGATACGGCGTCGCCTACGGTAGCAATCTTCTCAGCTTGATCGTCAGGAATAGAAATGCCGAATTCTTTTTCGAATTCCATGATAAGTTCTACAGTGTCAAGAGAATCAGCTCCCAGGTCGTTAGTGAAGCTAGCTTCGTTTGTAACTTCTGATTCTTCTACGCCTAATTTATCGACGATAATCGCTTTCACTCTTGATGCAATTTCAGACATAACTTTAAGTTTTTAGTTAATAATTTGAGTTTATTTCTTTAATTTTGCGTTGCAAAGGAATGAATATTTATTGTTCTGAGCAAATATTTGACGAATTAAATGCGATTTTTTGCACAAAAAATAGTCTTTTGTGCAAAAACAAGGAGGTTTTATGGGGAAAAATGTTGCAATTTTGGCTTCAGGCAACGGTACGAATGCCGAAAACATCATCCGTTATTTCCAAGAGAAAGGTGGGGAAGACGGAGTGGCGTTGGTCGTGTCTAACCGTCAGAATGTGAATGTTTTCAAACGGGCGGAGAATTTGCATGTTCCTTGTATTTATATAGGTAAGGAGAAGTGGACGACTGGCGAAGAAGTTCTGAAGCTTTTGGCCGACTATCGGGTGGATTTCATTGTGTTGGCTGGCTTCCTGGCGAAGGTGCCCGATGCGTTGTTGCATGCTTATCCACAACGTATCATAAATATTCATCCTTCGCTCCTGCCTAAGTTTGGTGGCAAAGGTATGTACGGCGATCGTGTCCATCAGGCCGTCGTGGAGGCAGGCGAACGCGAGAGTGGCATCACTATCCAATATATCAACGAACATTATGACAAGGGAGACATTATTGCCCAGTTCCGTTGCCCTGTTTTTCCAAAGGATACAGCAGAAGATGTGGCGGTGCGGGTGCATGCGTTGGAGTACGAACATTATCCGCAGGTCATCGAAAGATTGTTGGCTGAGATAGATAAGTAGATATATGAAGAGGAAAGCATCGCTTTCCTGGAAGGAAAAGGCTGTTTTCGTCGAAGGAAAACAGCCTTTTCTTTTTTTGCTTAGATATACTTCACTTGGAAGGCTTCTTTCTCGCGTCGCAGGGGATAGTCGCCACGAAGCTTTTCGAAGAGCTCGGGGTGGAGGCGCAGGGCCTGGTCGTCGCGCCGTGGGTCGTACATGGCGAGGCTGGCTTCTGTCAGGTCATGGGCCTCGATGAGGGGCTGGGGCGGTGCGGGTGGTTCGATGTGGTAATGGGCGTCGATGTGGAAGAAGCGGCACAGCGCGTCGAGCGACATGCGGGTGGCGTTTGCCTTGCCGTCGGCCGAGTAACCTGCGATGTGGGGTGTGCCGATAAAGACGCGGTCGAGTAGGTCGAGGTTGATGTTAGGTTCGTTTTCCCAAACATCGATGATGGCGTCGCTTACTTGTCCTGTCTGCAGAGCATGGAGCAGGGCTTGTGTCTCGATGACTTCGCCTCGTGAGGTGTTGGCGATGATGGGGCGGCGCTTCAGGCGGCTGAAGAAGTCTGCATCGGCCAGGTGGAAAGTCTTGTGAGCTCCTTCGCGGATGAGAGGGACGTGGAAGGTCAGTACGTCACACTCCTCCATCAGTTGTTCCAGCGGAGAGAAGAGGTTTCCTCCTTCCTTCTCCTGACGTGGAGGGTCGTTCAAGAGGACACGCATGCCTAGTTCGCGGCCTACTTGCGCTACCTTTGTACCCACGTTGCCCACGCCGATGACACCCAGCGTCTTGCCCTCTAGTCGGAAGCCCTTCTGGCGTTGGAGGAGCAGGAGGGAGGAGTGCATGTATTGGGCCACGGAGGCTGAATTACAGCCAGGAGCATTCTGCCACGTAATGCCTGCCTCCTGGCAATAAGCCGTGTCGATGTGGTCGAAGCCGATGGTAGCGGTGGCGATGAAACGCACGCGACTTCCTTCTAACAGGCGGCGGTCGCAACGGGTGCGGGTACGGATGATCAGAGCATCAGCATCCCTGACAAGTTCAGGGGTGAAGTCCTTGCCGGGGACATAGACCACTTCATCGGCCAAGGTTTCCAAAGCCTCTTTGATGAAGGGTATTTTATCGTCAACAATTACTTTCATGTGTATTCTTTGTTTTAGGTTGGCAAAGGTAACGTTTTTTTCACTACCTTTGTCCACCTATATATTAAATGTGACGATAATGAAAGAATTCCTCCAACTGCTGCGACGTTTCGTGCCGCCCTACAAGAAATACCTTGTTTGGGCGCTGTTTCTCAACCTGCTGTCGGCTTTCCTTAATATATTCTCTTTTACGCTGATTATTCCTATCTTGCAGATTCTCTTCAAGATGGACACGAGGGTCTATGAGTTTATTCCTTGGGATACGACCGGCATGGGGCTGAAAGACGTGGCGGTAAATAACTTCTATTATGGCGTGTCTCAGTTGATTGCCGATCAGGGTGCTTCGCTGACGTTGCTCATTTTGGGCGTGTTCCTGGCCGTGATGACGCTGCTGAAAACCTTGGCCTATTTTGCCTCTTCGGCCGTGATGATACCGCTCCGTACGGGCGTGGTGCGTGATATCCGTAGGCAGGTCTACAATAAGGTGTTGCGTTTGCCGCTAGCTTTCTTTTCTGAAGAACGTAAGGGAGACATTATCGCCCGCATGAGTGGTGACGTGACCGAGGTGGAGACGTCCGTCACCAGTTCGTTGGATATGCTCATCAAGAATCCCATTCTGATTATCGTTTATTTCGCCACGATGATTGCCGTCAGCTGGCAACTGACCGTGTTCACACTGCTTGTAGTGCCGGCCATGGGTTGGGTGATGGGTACTGTAGGTAAGAAACTGAAGCGGAAGTCGCTCGAGGCACAGAGCAAGTGGAGCGACACGATGTCCCAGCTGGAGGAGACGTTGGGTGGCTTGCGCATCATCAAGGCTTTCATTGCCGAGAAGAAGATGGAAGAGCGTTTCGATAAGTGCAGCAATGACTATCGAGATGCAATCAACCGCGTGGCCACGCGTCAGGCTTTGGCCCATCCAATGAGTGAATTTTTGGGTACGTGCCTCATTGTCATTGTTTTGTGGTTTGGAGGTACACTTATTTTGAACAACAGTTCGGCTATCGATGCTCCGTCGTTCATCTTCTATCTTGTTATTCTCTATAGTGTCATCAATCCGTTGAAGGAATTCTCCAAGGCAGGTTATAACATTCCGAAGGGACTCGCTTCGATGGAGCGTATCGACAAAATATTGCTGGCCGAAAATCCCATCAAGGAGCCTGATCATCCGAAGCAATTGAAGGGGCTGGAGCATCAGATTGAGTTCCGCGACATCAGCTTCAGCTACGACGGACGGCGCGAGGTGCTGAAACATGTCAATCTGACCGTACCTTGCGGACGAACTATTGCGTTGGTGGGGCAGTCGGGTTCGGGTAAATCGACGTTGGTCGACCTCTTGCCACGCTATCACGACGTGCAGCAGGGTGAGATTTTGATTGACGGTACCAACATAAAGGATGTGCGCATCCGTGATCTGCGTGCTCTTATCGGCAATGTCAATCAGGAGGCTATTCTCTTCAACGACACTTTCTTCAATAACATCGCTTTCGGAGTAGAGGGGGCTACGATGGAGCAGGTCATTGCCGCGGCTAAGATAGCCAATGCTCACGACTTTATCATGGAGACGCCCGATGGCTACAATACCAATATCGGTGACCGTGGTGGTAAGCTATCTGGCGGGCAGCGCCAGCGCATCAGTATTGCTCGCGCCATTTTAAAGAATCCGCCAATCCTCATCCTTGATGAAGCCACCTCGGCTCTTGATACAGAGAGTGAACGTCTGGTGCAGGAGGCTTTGGAACGTCTGATGAAGACACGTACCACTATCGCTATAGCCCACCGTCTCTCTACAATTCGTAACGCTGACGAGATTTGTGTCCTCTACGAAGGCGAGATTGTGGAGCGTGGTCGCCACGAGGAGCTGCTCGCTCTGAACGGATACTACAAGCGACTGAATGATATGCAGTCGCTAAGTTGAGAAAAGGGTGAATAAGTGAGATAGCCTGGAACTATTTCCTCCCAAAGTCAGCTGGTACTTCGCCCCAACGGTCGGTTTCCCACTTTAGGATGGGTGTGGTGTAGGAGTTTTCGTGTAACCATTTCTCTGCCCGTTCTATAAGTTGGAATAGGGCTTCTGTACGTGGTTCGCGAGGAAGCTTAGTCTTGCATTTCTTTTGTTTCACCCAGCTGATTGCATTGCGACTGTCGCTATAGATAGGCATGTTTAGTCCTTTTTGCTTCAGCAGGGCCAATCCATGGACGATGGCCAGGAACTCGCCGATGTTGTTTGTGCCGTAGAGGGGGCCATAATGAAATACTTGTTGGCGTGAGGCTACGTGTACGCCACGATACTCCATCTGACCAGGGTTGCCACTGCAGGCTGCGTCTACAGCCAGGCTGTTTTCTACGACTTCAGGTGAAAGTTCACTATCATCTCTGGCTGCCTTCTGAGGACGTCCTGTTGTCGAATTTTTTTGTCCAATGTAGGCATAGGGTGATGAGGCGAAGGCGTGCTCTGCTTCCTCTAGTGTGTCGAACGATTTAAATTGGGCGCCGTCATATCCTTTGGTTTGCAATTGGCAGTCCGTCCAGCTGTCATAGATGCCGGGTATGACGCCTGCCCATACCACGTAGTATTTTTGTTTCTTGCTCATGTGGCAAAGGTACAAATATTTTCTGTTTCTGGCTCTGCGCATTGCAGAATTGCTTATCTTTGTCCACAAACCACAGGCTGTTACTGTAATAGATATGATACGCATCTTTTTGACCGGTTACATGGGTGCCGGAAAGACAACCCTTGGAAAGGCCTTTGCCCGCGAATTGGGACTGACCTTTATCGATCTCGACTGGTATATCGAGGAACGTTTCCATCGTTCTATTTCCGATCTCTTCCATGAGCGAGGTGAGGATGGCTTTCGTCAGCTGGAACGTAATATGTTGCACGAGGCAGGCGAGTTTGAGGATGTCGTTATTTCTACGGGAGGCGGCACGCCTTGTTTTTTCGACAATATGGAGTATATGAATCGTCAGGGGCAGACCGTGTTTCTTGATGTTCCTGTCGAGGTGCTTTTTCGTCGCTTGCGTGTAGCAACTCAGCAACGTCCCATTTTGCAAGGCAAGACGGATGAAGAACTTCGTACCTTTATTGAAGGTGCGTTGGACGGTCGACGCTCTTTCTACGGGCAGGCTCGTTACCGTTTCGACGGCAGTCGTCTGGAGGACCGTCATCAGATAGCAGAGTCTGTCAGCAGCTTGCGTCGTTTGTTGGAGCTGTAAAAGTTTGTCTTTCGTATGTATTTTCGTCCGTAAAAGATGCTGTTACAGGATTTATGTGTATTTTTGTCCACTAAATAATCAAACCTAATAAAAACCGCTAAGTTACAGAAGAATGAGAAAATGGCGTATTGAAGATTCGGAAGAGCTGTACAACATTACTGGTTGGGGCACTTCCTACTTTGGTATCAACGAGAAAGGTCATGTTGTAGTAACTCCTCGTAAGGATGGTGTGGAGGTCGATTTGAAAGAACTGGTCGACGAGCTCCAGCTGCGCGATGTGACGGCTCCCATGCTGGTGCGCTTTCCCGACATACTGGACAACCGCATTGAGAAGGTGTCTTGTTGTTTCCAGAAAGCAGCCGAAGAGTATGGTTACAAGGGTGAGAACTTCATCATTTATCCCATCAAGGTGAACCAGATGCGTCCCGTTGTGGAAGAGATGATCAACCACGGCAAGAAGTTCAACCTCGGTTTGGAGGCAGGCTCGAAGCCCGAATTGCATGCTGTCATTGCCGTCAATACCGACCCCGACTCGCTCGTGGTGTGCAACGGCTACAAGGACGAGAGCTTCATCGAGCTGGCTCTGCTGGCCCAGAAGATGGGTAAGCGTATCTTCCTCGTCGTTGAGAAACTGAACGAACTGAACCTCATCGCTAAAATGGCCAAGCAACTCAAGGTGCGTCCTAACATTGGTATCCGTATCAAGCTGGCTTCTAGTGGCAGTGGCAAGTGGGAAGAGAGTGGTGGTGACGCCAGCAAGTTCGGCCTGACATCCAGCGAACTGCTCGAAGCCCTCGATTTCCTCGAGAAGAAGGACATGAAGGATTGCCTGAAGCTGATTCATTTCCACATCGGCAGCCAGATTACCAAGATACGCCGCATCAAGAACGCCCTGCGCGAGGCATCGCAGTTCTACGTGCAGCTCCACAAGATGGGCTTCAACATCGAGTTCGTCGATACTGGCGGCGGTATGGGGGTGGACTACGACGGTACCCGCTCCAGCAACAGCGAAAGCTCTGTGAACTACTCTATACAAGAATATGTGAATGACGTTGTATCGACCTTTGTCGATGCGGCCGACAAACATGGCTTCCAGCATCCCAACATCATCACCGAGACGGGGCGCAGTCTGACTGCCCATCACTCCGTCCTCATCTTCGAGGTGCTGGAGACGGCTTCCCTGCCGCAGATGGACGACGACTGGGAGCCGGGTGAGGATGCCCACGAGCTGGTGAAGGAACTCTACGACATTTGGGACAACCTGAGCCAGCGCAGTATGCTCGAGCCTTGGCACGATGCCCAGCAGATACGCGAGGAGGCGCTCGACCTTTTCAGCCATGGTATTGTGGATCTGAACACCCGTGCCCAAATCGAGAAACTCTATTGGAGTATTTGCCGTGAAATCAACTCCATTGCCAGTGGGCTGAAACACTGTCCTGAGGAGTTCCGTAAGTTGAACAAGCTGTTGGCAGATAAGTACTTCTGCAACTTTTCACTTTTCCAGTCACTACCCGACTCCTGGGCCATCGACCAGATGTTCCCCATCATGCCCATCCAGCGCCTGGACGAGAAACCCGACCGCGAGGCTACGCTTCAGGACATGACGTGCGATTCCGATGGCAAGATTGCCAACTTCGTCACTTCCCGTCCTGATGCCACGACCTTGCCTTTGCACTCCCTGCGTGACAAGGAAAACTACTACGTGGCCGTCTTCCTCGTGGGAGCTTATCAGGAAATCTTGGGCGATATGCACAACCTCTTCGGTGATACGAATGCCGTGCATGTTTCTGTCAACTCCAAGGGCTACTCCATCGACCAACTCATCGACGGTGAGACGGTGGCCGAGGTGCTTGACTATGTACAGTATAATCCTAAGAAGCTGGTGCGTAAACTTGAGACATGGGTAACTCAGTCCGTCAAGGAAGGACGCATTTCGCTTGAGGAAGGCAAGGAATTCCTGGCTAATTACCGTTCGGGTCTATACGGATATACTTATTTGGAATAACAATTTATCACCATAGAGGACACAGAGTAACACAGAGGAGAATGAGGCTCTGTGTTACTCTGTGTCCTCTGTGGTAAATAACATATATATTAAAATAATGAAAGAGAAACTCACACTCATCAAAGTAGGCGGCAAGATTGTAGAGGAGGAAACTACCCTTCATAAATTGTTGGACGACTTTGCAGCCATTGAAGGATACAAAGTGCTGGTACACGGTGGAGGTCGCTCGGCTACGAAACTGGCTGAACGACTGGGTATCGAGAGTCACATGGTGAACGGTCGCCGCATTACCGATGCCGAGACGCTGAAGGTTGTAACGATGGTCTATGGTGGTCTGGTAAACAAAAACATTGTGGCTGATCTGCAGGCACGTGGTATCAATGCCTTGGGATTGACAGGAGCCGATATGGATGTCATTCGCTCTGTAAAACGCCCAGTGAAAGACATCGACTATGGTTTTGTGGGCGACGTGAAGCAAGTCAATGCCACGCTGCTGGGCGATTTAATAGCCAAAGGTGTAGTGCCCGTTATGGCTCCCTTGACCCACGATGGAGAAGGCCACATGCTGAATACCAATGCTGATACCATTGCGGGTGAAACAGCCAAGGCTTTGTCAGCCTTGTTTGATGTCACTCTGGTTTATTGTTTTGAGAAAAAAGGTGTGTTACGCGATGAGAACGACGACGACAGCGTTATCCCTACAATCAATCAGGTTGAATTCCATCAATTGGTAGCTGACGGTGTGATACAAGGTGGCATGATTCCCAAACTGGAGAACTCTTTTGAGGCCTTGGAAGCAGGTGTGTCCGAGGTCGTAATTACCTTAGCATCAGCTATCAACGAACAGGGAGGTACCCGTATCCGAAAATAATTTGAAAAAAAGTAACTATCTACTGTAACTTTTATCCTGCTGAACCGTCAATTCATTAGAAGATGCAGAAAATCGACTTTCGCAAAGATATTCTTCCGCTGAAAGATAAACTCTTTCGGTTGGCTCTGCGGATAACTTTCGACAGAGCAGAGGCGGAGGATATTGTGCAGGAGACGATGATACGTGTCTGGAATAAGCGTGATGAATGGGATGAGTTGGAATCGGTAGAGGCTTATTGTCTAACAGTGGCTCGCAACTTGGCAATCGACCGCAGTGAGAAGAAAGACTCGCAGACGATGGAACTGACCACAGAAGTTGAACAGACGCCTGATGCATCAAGCCCATATGATCGATTGGTGAACAAGGAACGGTTGAAACTCGTGCACAGATTGGTCGGTGAATTGCCTGAGAAGCAACGATTGATTATGCAATTGCGTGACGTGGAGGGTAAGAGTTATAAAGAGATAGCTGCTGCCTTACGGTTGACGGAAGAGCAGGTCAAAGTAAACTTGTTCAGAGCTAGGCAAAAGGTAAAACAGAAATTTATAGATATAGATAATTATGGACTCTAATTATATAGAACAATTATTGGAACGTTATTGGCAGTGCGATACTTCCCAAGAAGAGGAAGCACAGCTTCGTTCGTTTTTCAATAACGAAGATGTGCCGGCACACTTGCTCCGTTACAAGGATCTGTTCGTATATCAGGAGTTCCTGCAACAAGACGGCTTGGGCGAGGATTTCGACCAGAAGGTGCTGGCGCAGGTAGAAGTACCTGTTGTCAAAGCTCGTCGTATGACATTATCCTCACGTTTCATGCCGTTGTTTAAGGCTGCTGCAGTGATAGCCTTGATGTTTTCATTGGGCAATGTCATGCAACACTCTGTTTTCGATAATAATGCAGGAGTTGTTTCTCTTGATACGATTGGGAAGCAGATGTCTACACCTTCAGTAGCACTTTCGGGTAATCCGGCAGATAGTCATGAAAAAGAACTAATGGATAGTTTGGCTCGTGTTGACAAGAAAGGGGAGACCGAAAAAAGATGAATTTTCATTGTTTTTAAATATACATTTTCATTTGCTTTAAAAAATAGTTAGTGTGCTTTATTAAAACGACTTGAGGCTGTGAAGTTTCAATTCTCTCAAAATCTTATAAAAACTAACTAAAAATAAATGGGATGCCGCGTGATGCAGCGTCCCTTTATTTTTATGGTAATTTGTATAAAAAAGTAAAGGAAGGCAACCTTAAGTGTGCCTTCCTTCACATGTTAGAGAGTTTTGTCTGCCTGTAGGCAGAGGTCAGAGAGAATTTGTCGGTTTAGTTGTTGTTATAATTTATATACCTTTTTCTTCTCAGGATAGTCTAACTCCGGATCTCCTTTGTAGCCAATGGTTCCACTTCCGCTGACACGTGCTTTTAAATGTTCTACAGCATGGCATTTGATATCGCCCGATCCTGCTACGCTGGCTGATATGTTTTGTACTTTGAAGTCATTGGCATAGAGGTCGCCTGATCCAGCCACACTATAATTGGCTTTGTCGGCATTGCCGCTGATTTTCACGGTGCCCGATCCTGCTACGCTTGCATTGGCTGACGTAACTAGAGCGTTTTCAATCTTCAGATCACCCGATCCTGCTACAGAGATATCCATGTCGGCCGCTTTAAGCTGTTTGCATTCGATGTCGCCCGAACCTGCTACGTTGGCTGTAAATTCTTGCGAACATTGTATGTTGCTTGCCGTAATGTCGCCCGATCCTGCTACATTCATCTTCAGTTGGTCGGTTTTCAGTCCGTTGGTGAATTTGAAGTCGCCCGATCCTGCTACGTTGACTGTATTCAAGTCTTCTGATGTTACTCGGATCTCCAGTTTGTTGTAGGACACCTTCACGTTCTTCTTGAACCCCAGATTCAGTTTGCCGTTCTTGACGTAAATGTCGAGCAGGTCGACAATGTTGTCCGAGGTATAGATTTCCACTTTTGGTTTGCCCGATTGCTGTGTATAGGTGACGTCGAGACTACCACTGACGGCTATCTGGTCGAAGTCGCTAACCTTGATTTGTTTGGTCACGTAGTTTTTACTTGCTTTGACTTCCTTGCCGCCCAGCCAACTGTTGCCTGAATTGAAATGGTGACTATACGATTGTGCGCAGGCACTCAAAACGGTTGTTAGTAGGAAGATAGAGGTAAGTGTTGTAAACTTTTTCATATTCGTCGATATTTAAATGTTATTTTCTTGCTTTATTTATTAGACGAAAACCGGCTGCCGAACGTTGCAACGGCTGGTGTCTTTTTTTGTTTTTATTTCCTGTTTTCGTAGGTGCAAGAATCGTACCAAAAATGTAAATGATTGATTATGAGTGGTAATTGAAAATGTGGATTGTTCATAATCGGACAGTGTGTTCGCTTTTGTGCACAAAAGTTTTGTGGTTTTGTGCGGAAGTTTGTTCATTTGCAGTCGAAACTCAATAGAGGCAAGGATGATGGAAGGCAAACAACAATGCATGACGGGCCAATCGGTTACGGATGCCGAACTGGGGAGTATCGTGGTGCGAGTTAATGCTCGTGCGCGGCGGCTGATATTTCGGGCAGTAGAGGGCGGTTTTGTTGTGACCGTCCCTTTGGGAGCAACGTGGAGTGATGTGACTAAAGGATTGGAAACTTTGCGCCCCCGTCTGCGTGAAACGCAGGCGCGTCGAAGCGAAAAGCTGATAGATTTGAACTATCGGATTGAGGCGGAGTACTTTAAACTGACCTTGGTAGAGCGGGATATTCGTCAGTTTCAGGCACGTTCGGAACCAGGGATGATGCAGATTCTGTGTCCAAGAGGTACTGATTTTTCTAATCCCCAACTTCAAGTTTGGCTGAAGAAGGTGATAGGTGAGGCCTTGCGGAAGAATGCCAAGCTAGTGTTGCCCCCTCGCCTGTATGCCTTGTCGAAGCAACATGGCTTACCTTTCCACGAAGTAAAGGTTAACTCCAGCTCCGGCCGTTGGGGCAGTTGCTCTACGCGCAGGGATATCAACTTGTCCTGTTATTTGTTGCTCCTGCCGCAACACCTTATTGACTATGTGCTTTTGCACGAGCTGACGCATACGCGCATCATGAACCATGGTGCGGAGTTTTGGGAAATGCTTGACCGCCTGACTGAAGGTCGATGCGAGGCTCTGAGGCAGGAACTGAAGGCGTTTTCTGCCTCGTTGTGAAGACAGACGTTATTCTTGAGGCAGTTGTTTCACTGTTTCCCCTTCCTTTTCGAAACGGTAAGTGCCTCCCTTTTCACTCAGTTCGAAAAGTGATAATTTTTCTGTCGCATTGTCTACAATCATCAGGGCACTTTCTTCGGCAAAGCGTCGCACTTCGAGGTCGAATGGCGAACGGTCGATGGTCTTGTTCAGCAATAGGCTGTCATTGAGGTATATAGATACGGAGTCGCCTTCGAATCCCTTGACCAGCGAGACGGTATAGTGTTCGGCATAGCGACGGTTTTCGTCATTTTGCAGGCGCATGCTCATGTAGACGAAGAGGACAACCACGAAGATGACGGCAAAGGCCAGGATGCCGTTGCCTATCATGAATTGTTTGTTGGTGTTCAGACGGTGGGTCATAGTAGTGTTCTTTCTTTTTTTGCGTGACAAATGTACCGATAATCTTCGAATTTTCAGCGGGATGATGAATATATTATTCGTTTGCGTGACCTTTCGCTTGCAACAGACGATTAAACTATGTAAATTAGGCGTCTGAACGAAAGCAATGCTTTCCACCAGGGAAAACGGTGTTTTCCTCCTCGTAAAGCGCTGCTTTTCTATGTGAGGTCATAAGATTAAAAAATATAAACGTATTCGTTTAACGGAAAAGAAGGATGAATCAGACACAGACAAACCGCATCGAAGTGGTCGACGCCTTGCGTGGCTTGGCTTTGTGTGCCATTGTGATTGTACATTGTTTTGAGCATTACAATCTGTATTACATTCCCGAAAGTGCTCCCCAGTGGCTAACGGCCTTAGATAGAGAGGTATGGAATACCACCTGGTTCTTGCTGGCAGGGAAGGCTTTCTCTACCTTCTCCCTGCTTTTCGGCTTCAGCTTCTTCATTCAGCTCGACAATGCGGCCCGTCGGGGCATGCCTTTCAGGGGACGTTTCGTTTGGCGCATGTTTCTACTGCTGCTTTTCTCGCAGCTGCATTCTCTTTTCTACAACGGCGATATTCTGTTGCTCTATTCGGTGATGGGGCTTTTGTTGGTGGCTCTTTGTCGTTTGTCCACCCGCGTGGTGCTGACGGTGGCCGTTATCATGATTCTTCAGCCTTTGGAGTGGATTCGTTTGTTATGCGCTCTGTTGGATATTCCCTTCCTTAATTATGGAAATCATTGGTTGACCTATGCCAAGTTGGCCAAGCCTGTCATGGAGTCGGGTAATGTGTGGGAAGTCATCGTGTCGAACATCACTTACGGCCAGCTGTACGGCAACTTGTGGCAGATAGAGAACGGTCGCATTTTTCAGATAGGCGGCTTGTTCCTCTTCGGCATGGTGGCCGGTCGGGAGCAACTCTTCAGGAATACGCCGGCCTCCATACGCCGTTGGAAGTGGCTGGTGCTATGGGCTGCCGTGCTGTTTGTACCTTTCCACATTGTGAGGAGTACCTATCCGGCATGGGTGGAGGGTTGCCCACGGCTGGCCATGCCGCTCGACATCGCTCTTCCTTCTATCAGTAACTTCTTGCTTATGGTGGTGCTTGTCGGCTTGTTTACCCTGATTTGGTACGATCGAGGAGAGGGTTTCAAGTTTCAGCGTCTGTTCATTCCCTATGGCAGGATGAGCCTCACGAACTATATTCTTCAGTCCATTGTCGGTGTGACTCTGTTTTATGGTTTCGGTTTGGGGCTATATCGCTATACGGGCGCCACGCTCTGTCTGCTGATAGCTTTGGGTATCTTTACGCTTCAGCTCCTTTTCAGCCGCTGGTGGCTCAGTCGTCACAGGCAAGGACCGTTGGAATGGGTCTGGAAGAAGCTAACTTGGCTGGGAGCTAAGAGATTTTAGTAGGAGAATGTGTTGAGATTAGCTAAAATAATCTATTTTTGCCCGTTGTATATGCAGATATTAAGCCTTGATACCTTTGATATGAAATGACATTACAGGGAGAACATACATTGATTGCGGAACTGAAGCGTGGCTCTAAGGAAGCTTTCGACCGGATATACAAGCTTTATGCCGGTCGGTTGCTGGCCTATTGCGTACATTATACCAAATCTCGTGAGGATGCAGAGGAGATTGTGCAGGATGTGTTTGTTGCTTTATGGAACAGTCGTGAAACCATTCGTCAGGAAGAGACCTTGCATTCTTTGTTGTTCACCATTTCTAAACATCGCGTTATCAATGCCTATCGCTCTACCCTTAATTCTCCTGTTTACGAAGATTATGTGGATTACCAGAATGAGTTGTCTGCAGGCGAGGATTGTGATCGGGTAGAATACGAACAATATGTAAAGATTGTCAAGGATGCCATTCGTCGGCTGCCTTCTACCCAACAACGCGTCATTACTCTTTCGCGTTTCTCTCAACTATCCAATAAAGAGATAGCCGAACGTCTTTCGTTGAGTGAGCAGACGGTAAAGAATCAACTTTCCGTGGGATTGAAAACTCTTCGTGAACTACTTGCCAAGGTTCTGGTACTTTCTGTGGCAGGCTTGATATTAAATATTGTGAATAGATGGCTTTAGCATGGTACGTCGAAGCAAAAATAATGTCTTTACTAATAGACTGTGAACAATATGGATAAACTGCAACAAAAATATAGAAACGACAACTTGACTCCTGACGAACTAAGACGTTTGCGTGAGGAAGTTAACTCGATGAGTGATGACCGTTTGGAGGATTCGTTGCGTGAAGCTTGGGAGTCTGCTGAGGCTTCTTCGAGCGATACCCATCGTTTGGATGAACTGAAGATGCGGATCGACCAACGGCTATTCCCTTCGCATCGAGTTGTGCCTCTCTATTGGAAGGTGCTTCGGATCGCGGCAGCTGTTCTTCTTCCTCTTTTTATGATCGCTACCGTTTACTTGTATCAGGAGAATACCGTTCTTTCTCAGAAAGATTTTGTAGCCACTACAGGTAAGGGAGAACAGGTAACTATTTCTCTGCCGGATGGTACACAAGTAACGTTGAATGCCGAGTCACGCCTTTCTTATAATTTGTCCAATTTCAATTCTGACGAACGTCGGGTAGCATTCGATGGTGAAGGCTATTTTCGTGTAGCCAAGAATCCTTCCAGTCCTTTCTCTATCACTGCAAAAGGGTTGAAAGTGTCTGTGTTGGGTACCACTTTTAATCTTCGTGCCCGTTCAGCCGACGCCACAGCAGAACTTTCTCTGGAGGAAGGCAGTGTTTGTTTCCAATCCTTGAAGACCGGGCAGGGTGTTATCTTGTCACCCAATCAGAAAGCAATTCTTGATCAGATACATGGAACCGTAACTGTTGAGGAAAGTAGTTATACCACAGATGCTTCTGCCTGGAGACGTGGGGAATTGGTATTCCGTAATGTACCGTTTGCGGAGGTTCTAGAAGAGATAGAGGAGATCTATCATGTGTCTATTGCTATAGAAACGGAAGAAATAGACTATCAGGATGATTTGTTTACAGGTGTTCTGAGTCGTACAAATATCAATGAAGTATTGGAAGTGATCGAACACTCGTATCATCTGAAGGCCACGTTGAAGGATGGAACCATAAGGTTGGTGAATTTACACTAAAGATTGGATAGGGTAACATTGGGTTAAATCCTATTTCTCAACATAGTGCTTTATGTACGGAAATAGGATTTTTTATTTTATATGTTCTTTAACATGTGTTTCCTTTGGTACGAATCCGTTTTAGTCTTGTCTTTACTTATAGACAAGCTTGTTTAACCTTTTAATTTTCAAGAATCATTAATCTAATAACCCAAAAAAACATGAACAATCAATCAAAGTTGCAAAGATTGCTTTGCGTGGTGGTTTGTTTCTTCTGTATAGGCATTATGACAGCCTTTGCTCAAGAGCAGAAAGTAACCGTCGAGCTGAAGAATGCTACCTTGAAGCAAGTTTTCAAGAGTATTGAGGGACAGACTACCTATCGTTTCTCCTATCGGAATACGTTGGTGGATGACAAAAATGATATTACCATTTCGAAACGTCAGGTCGGTGTTTCTGTTGTGCTCAACGAGGTATTAAAAGGGCGTAATCTGACGTATACTATTGTATCTTCAAAGTCCATTGTTATCAGTGATCTGAAGGAGCAAGCTACTCTATCGAAGAATAAGCGCGTGTCTGGTACTGTGAAATCGGCCAATGGAGAGCCAATTATTGGTGCGAATGTTAAGGTAACAGGTACTACAATTGGTTGTATTACTGATTTAGATGGAAATTTTACGCTTGACGTACCAGAGGATGGTCAATTGACAGTTTCTTATATTGGTTTTCAGACATTGGAAGTGCCTATAGGTGAAAAGTCTTCATTGAGTGTTGTGTTGAAAGAAGATATGGAGATGCTGGATGAGGTCGTAGTCGTTGGATATGGTTCCCAGAAGAAAGTGAATGTAATCGGTTCGATTTCTACGGTAGACAGCAAGGTCTTGGAAGCGAGATCTACTCCCAATGTAACGAATATGTTGACCGGACAGATGCCTGGTGTGACTATTACGCAGACCAGCGGTAATCCTGGTCAGGATGGAGGTACCATCCGTATTCGTGGTGTAGGTTCTTTCGGTGCCACTCCCGACCCGTTGGTATTAGTGGACGGTTTACCTGGTGACTTGAATACCCTGAGCTCTGCTGATATTGACAATATTTCGGTTCTGAAAGATGCTTCTTCAGCAGCTATTTATGGCTCGCGTGCAGCCAATGGCGTCATCCTTGTAACAACCAAAAGAGGCAAAGAAGGAAAGGCTCGTGTCGTCTACAATGGATCTGTAGGCATGAGCCAGGCTACCGAACTTCCCCAAATGGCCCATTCTTATGAGTATGCGGAATTTTATAATATGGCTATGGGGACTGAAACGTATACCAAGGAACAAATTCAGAAATATCGTGACGGTTCGGATCCTGACAATTATGCTGACGAAATGTATCTGGAGGATTTGCTCGGTGGCCATGCTTTTCAGACCAAACATGACTTGAGTGTGAACGGAGGTAATGACCGTGTGCAATATATGGCCTCTTTGGGCTATCTGCGTCAGGATGGTTTACTGGAAAATAACTATTTTAATCGCTATAATGCTCGTTTGAACTTGAATGCAAAGCTGGCGGAGAACATAGACTTGAGCATCCGTGTGAATGGTATGACATCGGATCGCCATGAACCTTCGACGCCGGGTATTCTGGATCAAGCTGGTTATAAAGGAATCATTAGCCAAGGCGTTCGTTATCCGGGTTTGGTATCCACGAGATTACAGAATGGTGAGTATGGGCTGGGGCCGAAATTGCAGGGTACGCCTGTGGCATGGCAGGAATGTGCTTCTTTCTATCGTGAGGATAATGACAGATTTGAAGGGAGTGCCGAGTTATCTTGGAAAGTACTCAAGGGGCTCACTTTAAAGGCCATAGGAGGCTATAACTATAGCTTGAATCATATCCGCCACTATCGTGCCGATATGACGTTGACGGGTGATAGAAGTACAGGACCTTCCAGTCTTGAGGATGATATGACTCGTACCGCGTACAAAACATTTCAGGCATTGGCTGATTATAACACGACAATAGCCGAAAAGCATAACTTGGCAGTGTTGGTAGGTTATACATGGGAGGACGAAAGCCAGCGTGGTGTAGGCGGTTATCGCATGAATTATCCTTCTGATGATGTTCCTTATTTAGATGCCGGCGGAGCTGACGGACAAACCAATTCGGGGGGAGGTTATGATTGGGCTATTCAATCCGTGTTTGGACGTTTGACTTATAATTATGACCAGCGCTATTTGTTTGAAACGACCATGCGTTATGATGGCTCGTCCCGCTTCCCTTCTGATTCAAAATACGGTTTCTTCCCTTCGGTAGCGGTAGGATGGCGTATTTCAGAAGAATCTTTTTGGAAAGAAAATGAGAATTTGGAATGGTTTAACAATCTGAAGGTGAAAGCTTCTTACGGCGTTTTGGGCAATAATAATATAGGTAATTATCCATATCAGTCGGTGTATACTCTTGGTCAGGGACAAAATTATGTGTTTGGCGGTGTCTATACCCAGGGGGCTTCAATTACCACTTATGTGGATCCTACTTTGAAATGGGAACGTACGCGTACGATGGATTTCGGTATCGAAACGGCGTTCTTTAACAATAAGCTTACTCTTAATGCTTCTTATTTCTATCGCAAGACAACTGACGTCCTTTACAAACCTTCTGCCAGCTATTCGTCTATCTTCGGTCTGAATGTATCTGAAGTCAATACCGGTGAAGTTGAGAATAAGGGTTGGGAATTTGAGATAGGTCATCAAAACCAGATTGGCAAATTCAAGTATCATGTCAATGCAAATTTCTCTATTATCAACAATAAAGTGTTGACTTTGGGTGTAGGTAATGTGGAGCAGAACAACGGTATGGTAGGTAATGGAAGCGATTTGTTTATTGGTTATCCAATGAATATGTATTATGGTTATAAGACAGATGGTGTCTTTCTGTCCGATGCAGAAGTGGCTAACTGGTATGACCAAAGTAGCATTGCTCCGGGTTCCGTAGCTGGTGATATCCGTTATGTGGATACGACAGGCGACGGCATTGTGAATGCCGACGATCGTGTATTCTTGGGCTCTTCCATTCCGAAATATACTTTTGGATTGAATTTGGGGGCGGAATATGCAGGATTTGATTTCAGCATGTTGATTCAAGGCGTAGCCCATGTGAACAGCTATCTTTCCGGCTATTCAGGTTGGGCCTTCTATGGCGAAGGAAATATCCAGAAATGGCAGATGGAGGAATGCTGGAACGTGCAGACGGATAACCGTTATCCTGGCTATCCAAGATTGGAAGTAATGTCGAATGCGGGTTCGAACAATACGTTGACATCGGATTTCTGGCTCTTGGACGGCTCGTATGTAAAGGTGCGTAACATCCAGTTGGGTTATACTTTGCCTCAGACTGTTGTCAAGAAGTTCGGCGCAAGCGGATTGCGGCTGTATGTGTCGATGGACAATCCTCTTAGTTTTAACAAGTTCCACGAAGGATGGGACCCGGAAAATGGGAATGATAATGGCAATTACTATCCCATCATGTCTACTTATACCTTTGGTTTAACTTTAAATTTTTGATGGATATGAAAAATATAAAATATACAGCTTTGGCTCTGTTGGCGGCTACCACTTTTTTTCAGTCGTGTGACCTGGAGCGAGTTCCGTTAACTGATCTTTCTGAAGAGACTTTTTGGGAACAGGAGAAAAATGCGTCGTTGGCGTTGACTTCTTTGTATAGAGGGGGGATAACGAACGGCCTTGAGTATAGTGTTTCGGACTTTTGGTCTTATCACGGCCTGCTTCTGATGGAACATTTGTCGGACAATGCTTTTGACCGTCGCGGAGAAAGCAATCCGTTTTTTAACATTTCAAGTGGCAAGTTGACGAATACGAATACCTTTATTCTGAACTATTGGACATCTGCCTATTCACGTATCGGCAAGTGTAACCGCTTTTTGGAAGGTATTGCTTCGGCTTCCGATTCGGAGAGTAAGACGAGGATGATAGCCGAGGCTCGTTTCTTGCGTGCTACACAATATCATTATTTAGCCAGTTATTTTAAGGATGTGCCTTTGGTGACGGAAGTGCTGACCGGTGAAGAGTCGAATAATGTGAAGAAAGAAACGCAGGCTAATATTCTGTCTTGGTGTGCAAATGAATTTAAGGAAGCCGCTGCCGATCTGCCGCGTTTCAAGGATCTGGCTTCTTCCGAAACGGGCCGTGCCACCAAGCAGGCAGCACTGGCATTCCTGGGGCGGACTTGTATGTTGCAGAAAGATTGGGCTGGAGGAGCTGCTGCTTATAAGGAAATCATTGATTATGGTGACAATGATATCCATGCCAAATATAGCGAACTGTTTTGGCCGGGAACCGGCGTGGGAAACAAGGAAAATATCTATTATATCGCTTATCTGGAGAATTTCTTCGGTGCTGGTTTCCCTCAGCAGATTTTGTCGGCCAAGGATGGCGGATGGAGCTTGTCCAATCCTTCGGCTGGTTTGTTTGAAGCGTATGAATTTTTAGATGGTACTCCTTTCAGTTATGATGATTCTCGTTATAATCCGAATAATCTAGGCGAGAACCGCGATCCTCGTTTGGATTATTCAATCTATTATAATGGTAGCACTTTCATGGGGACGGAATATCGTATGAGCCCTGATTATGATGCCTCGTTGAAAGAACGTATTGACTATTCTTCCGAAGCATCTAAAACAGGCTATATGTGGCGTAAATATTTTGATGAGAATCCTATTGCCGATCTAACCAGTTATAGCGCTGTGACTCCCATAATACGTTATGCGGAAGTTCTATTGAGCTATTTGGAATGTTTGATAGAGAGTGGGCAGTCTATTAATCAGTCTATTTTGGACGCTACCATCAATAAGGTTCGTTCACGTGCGGATGTAAACATGCCGCCCAAGACCGAGACAAATCCGGCTGTATTGCGTGAACTGGTGAGAAATGAGCGTCGTGTGGAACTGGCCTTTGAGGGTATCCGTTATTGGGATCTGTTGCGATGGGGGATTGCGCATGAAGTTTTGGTCGGAGAAATCTGGGGCGCTCCTTATCCCGATTCTCCGTTGTATGCCACTTCTACTAAGGAAGTGGACCCGACGGGACATTGCCGTTGGTATGTCGGTCGTCGTGACTTCCGCAATCCGCAGGATTATCAGTGGCCAATCCCGATATCCGAACAGAACGTCAATCCGAATCTTCGTGAATAACGCATTGGTGTGAAAAAGGAATGGGCATACCGGAATGAAAGACTGTGACAGTTTAAGTTCCGGTATGTTTAATATTACTTTATAATGTAAATAACTTATGAAACAATCTCTTCTAACTTTCACTTTATTATCTCCTGTGCTGGCTGGAATAGCCGCAGGAGCAGAAACACCTAAAAAGAATAAAAAGGTGCAGGAACAGGAAAAGCCCAATGTGGTGATTATTTATGCAGATGATTTAGGATATGGTGATTTGGAGTGTTATGGTGCAGAAGGCGTGAAGACACCTAATGTGAACAAGCTGGCTTCTGAAGGTATTCGTTTTACAAATATGCATGCTGTGGCTGCTACCAGTACACCCTCGCGCTATTCACTGCTAACAGGTGAGTATGCCTGGCGTAAACCAGGAACAGATGTGGCTGCTGGTAATGCTGGGATGATAATCCGTCCGGGGCAATATACCTTGGCGGATATGTTCAGTCATTGTGGCTATACGACAGGAGCTTTTGGTAAATGGCACTTAGGACTGGGCGAGAAGACTAGTGAACAGGATTGGAATGCTCCGTTACCCTCTTCTTTGGATGATTTGGGTTTCGATTATCATTATATTATGGCTGCCACCGCCGACCGTGTGCCTTGTGTTTTTATAGAGAACGGAATGGTGTCCAATTATGATCCTTCCGCACCGATTGAAGTAAGTTACATTCAGAACTTTCCAGATGAACCTACCGGAAAAGATAATCCCGAGTTACTCTATAATTTGAAGCCCAGCCACGGACATGACATGTCCATTGTTAATGGCATCAGTCGTATTGGTTTTATGAAAGGTGGGGGCAAGGCCTTGTGGAAAGACGAGAATATTGCTGATTCCATTACAGCCCATGCTGTGGATTTTATCAAGGCTCATCAGCATGAACCTTTCTTTATGTATTTTGCGACGAATGATGTACATGTTCCTCGTTTTCCGCATGAACGTTTCCGCGGACAATCGTCCATGGGCTTGCGGGGTGATGCGATTGTGCAGTTCGACTGGAGTGTTGGGCAGATTATGCAGACTCTTGAAGAATTGGGTATAGCCGACAATACACTGATTATACTTTCGAGCGATAATGGTCCGGTTGTAGATGACGGATATCTGGATCAGGCTGAGGAATTGCTTGGTAATCATAAGCCTACGGGCCCGTATAGAGGGAATAAATATAGCGCATATGAAGGTGGTACAATGGTTCCGTGTGTTGTACGTTGGCCTAAGAGTATCTGCCCGGGCAAAGAGTCAGATGTCTTAATGTCGCAGGTGGATTGGATGGCTTCGTTGGGTGTACTGATTGGCGCTAAGTTGCCCGAAGGAAGTGCTCCTGACAGTTTTGATCGTTTGGGAAACTTGTTGGGAACTGATAATTCAGATCGGCCTTGGGTGATTGAACAATCGGCAAATCATGTTCTTTCTGTGCGTACGAGAGAGTGGAAATATATTGAACCGAATGATGGACCGAAGATGATAACATGGGGACCTAAGATTGAGACTGGTAACAACAGTACGCCGCAATTGTATCGTATGACGGATAAACTGGACGAACAGGAGGATGTAGCTTCTCAATATCCTAAAATCGTTTTTGACTTTGAAATGTTGTTACGCAAGGTTCGGGCAGGTAATCTGAAACCGTGATAGGATGGGGAGATAATGCATGCCTCAAAATGAAAAAGTCTCAAATTAAGTTTCGGATGTTTCGGAATTTGAAAAGGAGGCTGTTTCAAAATAAAAAATAGAGATAGGCTTACTTGCAATCTATAAGCTACAACATAAAAATCTCCTGCTTTTAGTCCTATTATTGCAATAAACAAGGGCTAAAGCAGGAGTTTTTTACTTCTAAGTTTCAATCTATAAGATTTTTACTTTTGCAATTCTATTTTGAGACAGCCTCGACTTTTCTATGAAGAACGATAGATGTTTCTTTAGAGGGAGAATATAAACGTTTGTTATTTTCAGGGAACAAAGTGAAGATTCTTTAAAACCGTTACTTGCGGATCCAAATCCCTCACTTCGTTCCTTTAAATGACATAACGTTTTGATTATACTTTTTTATTTTGAGACAGTCCTTTTAGTCAGTTTATATTCTCTTCACCCAATACCCATTCCCATACCTTGTATGTACCCTTTGCCCCAGCTGGGCCAACAGGCGGCTGAATGAAGTACAGGAGCAATCTTTCAAAGCTGCGGGATTCTTTTTCTTCAACACGGTATAAATATCTGCCGCAGACATCAGGCGGGCACCTTGCTCGCCTGCCTCGGCAAACGCAAAGCAACTGCCAATAAGTTCTTCGGCGGGCGTTATGCGGTAGAAAGGACGGTTAGCAGCCTGGATTTCTGCCTCTTCGGCCTTGCTGAACCAACAACGCTCGCCGTTATTCAACTCATGCAGCAATTGGGCATAAAGCTGGGCGTGGTCGATGGGGGTCGTACAGTCGATGGCATGCTCCACTTCCACGCAAATGAAACGGCGGCTGCCC